>SAMEA3663026__coassemble_177_pt1 | contig 205205 bp, 174 predicted proteins | sample SAMEA3663026__metabat2_low_PE_034 | metagenome-assembled genome bin SAMEA3663026 (sample SAMEA3663026) | pig gut metagenome | biome: pig gut; feature: pig-associated habitat; material: faeces | place: France | collected 2012
TATGCTGTATATTTAATAAGCGTTATTCTATCTCAAAACCAGGAAGAAAAATAATCAGGAGAGAATACGCGAACAGTTTTGTGAAATTTTAACTGAACAGATTGAATGAGCAGATTCTTGATAGTTATGGAAAAGAATAGTATTTTTACTTTTACTTTCAATTTAAAATTAAATCGAACAAATTTACAAAAAATATTACAAAACTAATACTTGCCATAGAAAAAAACGTGTTAAAGTACTTTAAGTTGCAGTTGAGGAAGAGAACTCGCAGAATGGAGGAATTTTAATATGAAAAATACAAAGTTTTTAATTGCTGCGGTCAGTGCGTTTGCAGTATTGGCCAGTGCTTATTCAATTGGTTCGCCAAAATCTTCTATATACTCAGATGATGATTTGGTTTGGATGGACGACTTTGACGGAAAAAAACTGAACAGCAAAAACTGGAATTATGAAATTCATGAACCGGGCTGGGTTAATAATGAATTGCAGTCTTATGTAGAATCTTCAAAAAATACGTATGTCAAAGACGGCTATCTTATTATTCAGGCAATAAAAAACGGTTCAAAATATACTTCAGGAAGAATAAATACAGCAGGCAAGCACGAGTTTACTTACGGCAGATTTGAAGCCCGGCTTAAAGTTCCTGAGGGACAGGGATTTTTGCCGGCGTTCTGGATGATGCCTGCTGACGAAAGTTTTTACGGTCAATGGCCAAAATGCGGCGAAATTGACATAATGGAAGTTCTCGGAAATCAGACAGACAAACTTTACGGAACGCTTCATTTTGGAGAACCTCATACTCAAAAACAGGAAAGCTATAAATTGCCCAAAGGAAATTTTTCTGATGAGTTCCACATTTTTGCTGTAGAGTGGGAACCTGGCGAAATGCGTTTTTACGTTGATGATATTATGTATTATAAAGTAAACGACTGGTTCACTAAAAAGGACGGATTTGGAGAAGTAAGTTTTCCTGCTCCTTATGACCAGGATTTTTATCTGATTCTGAATGTTGCTGTCGGCGGTGACTGGCCGGGCAATCCTGACTCGACTACGCAGTTCAAAGAAAATGCGCAGATGGTTGTTGACTATGTAAAAGTCTATCAGAAAAAATCTTACGATGAAAATGTAAAAAAGCCTGAACAGGTTAAAGCTATTATTACGCCAAAAACAGGCAACATTGTTTCCAATAAAGGCAAAGACTGGACTTTGCATCTTGAACCTGACGGAAAGGCTCGCGCTGAATTGAACGACAGCGAGCTTACAGTTTATACGCAAAAACCAGGAACAAAAGATTATTCAGTGCAGCTTTTGCAGTCATCAGTTCAGCTTGTAAAGGGAGAAACTTACAAATATAGTTTTGATGCTTATTCAGAAAAGCCGCGTACTATAAAGACGGCGCTTACTTTGCCTGACAACAGCTGGAAGCGCGCATTCGGTGATGTGCGTGTCGTGCTTGAAACTGTGAAAAAAAATTATTCATATACTTTTACGATGAATGATTCTACAGATTCAAATGCGCGCATTGAATTTCAGCTTGGAAATGCAGGTTCTGATGCGACAGTCCATATAAGTAATGTTAGGCTTGAGCGTATAATTTCTTCTGAGCCAAAGCCTGTTCATCCGGCACTTCCTGACGGAAATTTTATTTACAACGGCGAGTTTCAGGAAGGGGCTGGACGCCTGGAGTTTTGGGAAGTCTCTGACAAGTCTGGCGGAAAAGTTTTTGTTTCAAATAAAAATAAAATTCGTGAACTTACCGCAGACGTTCCTTCTGGTTGTAAAACGATGGCTGATGTCAGGATTATCCAAAAGGGAATTGAACTTAATGACGGCTGTGAGTATGTTGTAAGATTTGATGCAAGTTCAACAAAGCGCGGGAAAATTGCAGTGCGTTACGGGGCTTTTTGTGAAACTGCAGATGTTACGGAAGAAAAAAAGACATTTGTTTTTACATTTGAAAAATCGCCTGCGTTAAATTCAGCGTGTAATTTTGAATTTCTTTTAGGTATTCCAGATGCGGTTGTTACGATTGACAATGTTTCTTTAAAACAGAATATCCTGATTCAAAACGGAGATTTTTCAAATGGAATGAAGGCTTTTGAAGTTTATGCACATTCTTCGGCAGTTGAGGAACATGACGTTGAATTTTCTGATTCGAAGAATTCTGACAAGTGTTTTTCGATTACGATTGACAAGACTGGCAGTATGGACTGGACGATTCAACTTATGCAGCGCAATGTTGAACTTCTAAAAGGTAAAACTTACCGTTTGACTTTTAAGGCTTTGTGCAGCGTTCCGAGAAGTATAATGGTTGCTTTGCAGCGCGATGGAATTAAGGATAATAATTGGGATCCATATTCCGGGCAGCCAAAATTTAACCTGACTTCTGAGTATAAAAATTTTGAGCACACTTTTACAATGGAAAAGGAAACTGACTCAAAAACGATTCTGACTTTTTCTATGGGAGCAATCGACGGCAAACAGATTAATGCGCGTCATACAATTAAAATCGATTCTATTGAACTTACAGAAGTTAAATAGAATTAAAACCAAGCTTCACATCATTGTTTTTCAATCGAGAATTTTGCGGTCTGATATTTTATGCGGTATTGCATTGGTGTCAGACCGATATTTTTTTTGAACACTTTTGTAAAATAACTGTGAGAGCTGAACGAGAGATTGTCTGCAATCTGGGCATAAGGCAAATCTGTGTATGTGAGCATGCTGCACGCTTCTTCGATGCGGACTTTTTCGATGTAAGAAACAAGTGTCTGCCCTGTTTCTTTTTTAAAGAGAGTGCTCAGGTATTTTTCGCTTAAATTAAGATAGTCTGCAATTATGGAAATTTTGATTTGTTCCTGGTAATGAGTCGTAATATAGTCGATTGCTTTTCGAACATATAAAGAAGAACCTGAATTTTTTTTAAGGTCGCGCATTGTTTTTGCAAAAGTTAAAACCATTTTGTGATGAAGTTTTTCGATTTCTTCAACTTCCTGCAGTTTGTCCATCTTACGAATAAATACATCGCTCAAAGTATACGCAGATTCTTTTGGGAGACCGCCTTCGATGCAGAATCTGACAATCAATGCAGTTGATATTACAAAGTGATACTGGATGTTGCGGAATTTGTCGTCAGATAAAACTCCTTGTCCTTTTACAATGAGTTTTGTGTTTTCAAGTTCTTCGATATTGCCCTGTTTTACGAGATTGTAGAAATTCATTTCGCTCTGGTAGGGTAGGTGAAATTCTCCGTTGTCAATCTGTTCAATTTTTGAGGTAATATATTCTTGTTGCGCAGTTTTGGGCACGTTATTTCTTTGTGCAGTCATACTAATATTTTATCATTAATTCTGTAAATTTGCACTTAAATTCCGCTTAAAAAATTGACCGACATAAAAAAAATCGGTATGATTAAAAAACCAAAGTCAAAAATTAAATAATTTCTTTTTACGAGGAGAATGCTTTGTTTAAGATTATTGAAAAAAAGCAGCTTTCTGCGGGTGTTTTCTATATGAAAGTTAATGCACCGGAAATTGCACGAAATAGAAAAGCTGGTCAGTTCGTTATTGTTCAAGTTGAAGCAGAATTTGGAGAGAGAGTGCCTCTTACAATTGCAGATGCTAATGCAAAAGAGGGATGGATTGCTCTTGTTTTTCAGGCAGTTGGCGCTACTACTTACAAACTTTCTTTAAAAGAAGCCGGTGAAGAACTTCCTACAGTTCTAGGTCCTTTGGGGCAGCCTTCAAAAATTGAAAAATATGACAATCCTGTTCTGATTGTCGGCGGTGGTTTTGGTGTTGCACCGTGCTATCCGATTGTTCAGGCACACAAGGCTATAGGCAACAAGGTTATAATGGTAATTTGTGCACGCAATAAAGATTTGCTTATTTATGTTGACGAGATGAAGGCAATTTGTGACGAAGTAATCATTATGACTGATGATGGTTCTGCAGGACGTAAAGGTGTTTCAACTGTTCCGGTAAAGGAATTGTGCGAAAGTCAGACACCGCCTGCTGAAGTAATTGCAATCGGACCTCCGATTATGATGAAATTCTGTGCGCAGACTACAAAAGAATATGGAATCAATACTACAGTTTCTTTAAATACTATTATGATTGACGGAACAGGAATGTGCGGTGGCTGTCGTGTTTCTGTTGGCGGTCAGACAAAATTTGTCTGTGTAGATGGTCCTGAATTTAATGCTCACGAAGTTGACTGGGACAATATGATGATGCGAATGAAATCATTTAAATCACGTGAACAGGCTGATGACCACAAATGCCGAATGCTTGCACAGGCAGACGCTTTGGCAAAAAAGTAAAACTATTGGAGCTTAAAAATGGCGATTAACGTAACAGAAGAATATAATAAAATCCAAAATCTGATTAAGACAAACGGAAAATTGACTGCAAAAGACCGTGCTGCAATTCCGCAGATGGAAATGCCAACTCGTGATGCAAAACAGAGAGCGCATGAAATGGACGAAGTTGCTCTCGGCTATTCTGCCGAACAGGCTGTAGTCGAAGCAAACAGGTGTCTGCAATGTGCAAAACCTTTTTGTATGGAAGGCTGTCCTGTAAACATTAACATTCCTAAGTTTATTGGCGAAATTGCAAAAGGTGAATTTAAAGCTGCTGTTGACATTATCAAAGAGACTTCTCTTCTTCCTGCAATCTGCGGTCGCGTATGTCCTCAGGAAAAACAGTGTCAGGGAAAATGTACTGTCGGAAAAGTTTACAAAAATCCAGAAAAAGCTGTTTCAATTGGTCGTCTTGAGCGCTTTGTTGCAGACTGGGAACGCGAAAATGGCAAGGTAACTCCTCCTGCTGTTGCAGCAAAAACAGGAAAAAAAGTTGCTGTAATCGGAGCAGGTCCTGCAGGTCTTACTGTTGCTGCAGACTGTGCGCGCGCAGGGCATGATGTTACTGTTTTTGAAGCTTTCCATAAAGCCGGCGGTGTTATGATGTACGGAATTCCTGAGTTCCGTCTGCCAAAGAAAATTGTTGAAGACGAAATTTCTAATCTTGAAAAAATCGGCGTTAAGTTTGAGTTAAATTTCCTTGTCGGAAGAACTAATACACTTGAGCAGCTTCTTTCTGAAAAAGGCTTTGATGCCGCATTCGTAGGAACAGGGGCTGGGCTTCCAAAATTCTTAAACATTCCGGGCGAAAATTTAATCGGTGTATTCAGTGCAAATGAATATCTGACACGCGCCAACCTTATGAAAGGTTATGACAAAGAACGCGCCGCAACTCCTATTTATGAAGCAAAGCACGTTGTTGTATGCGGAGCTGGTAATGTTGCAATGGATGCAGCTCGTATGGCATTCCGACTTGGTGCTGAAACTGTTGATGTTGTTTACAGAAGAACTAGAAATGAAATGCCTGCCCGTCTTGAAGAAATTGCGCATGCAGAAGAAGAAGGCGTAAATTTTAGATTCCTAGAAAATCCGGTAGAAGTGCTTGGCGATGAAGAAGGAAAAGTTCGTGGTGTAAGATGTCTTTCTTATGAACTCGGTGAACCAGATGCTTCTGGCCGCCGCAGTCCTGTTGCAATTCCTGGTTCTGAGCACGAAGTTGAATGTGATGCAATGATTGTTGCTCTTGGTAACGGTTCAAATCCGCTGCTTGTTTCTACGACACCTGGATTGAATGCAGATTCAAAAGGTCATATCACTGTTGATGAAAAACAGGCTACAAGTCATACAAAAGTCTGGGCAGGCGGTGATATAGTTCTTGGAGCTGCAACTGTAATTCTTGCTATGGGCGAAGGAAGAAAAGCCGCTGCAAGTATTAACGAGTATCTTGCACAATAAAAAGCAAAAAGCAAAGAAGAAAAAAAATCGGTTCTTAAACGAACCGATTTTTTTTTAACGCTATTTTTTTGCCATTCTTTCTTGATAAGCTTTTTTTATTGATTCTGCAAAAAGCTTGTCCTGGTTGTCCAGTTCCGGGACAGAAAAAACAGGCTGACCGTCAGTTTCTGAAACTCTGAAAATCTTTCTAGGGTCCGCTTTGTATGCAGGACTTGTTTTTGCATTTATCCACCAGTTTAAAACAGCAGTAATGCACGTAATGTATTTTATAAGATTTGCATTCGTGTTTTTTGTATGGTGTTTTGCATTAAGCAGAACGTCAAGCCGCTTTGAAACTGGGGTTTCAATATCAAAATGATAATATTCCCATGGATTTGTTATTCCGCTGACTTTTCCGTTTGGTGGATCGACTAAACCGATGAGCCGCGATAAATCTGCAAATCCTGTAAGTAAAAAAGCAGTTCGCGATGCAAGTGGCGCATATTTACTGTCGTTTACGGGGCGTTCAAGTAAAAGCTGTTCAAACGTAAAATTCGGGAGAAAGAGATATTTTGTCTGCCAGTATAAATTTGTTATCATCTTTTTTCCGAGTTGAGTAGACGGAAAATTCTGTTGTGTATAAGTCTGGTTTACGAGGTTCTTTAATTCTTCTGCATATTTGCGGTTGAATAAATCTTCGCGGTAAACAGGCCATTCGTTTATTGCATCTGCAAAAGAATCACGCTTGTTTGCAAGAAGCGGATTTGATTCTGCATTAAACTGGATATTATGGCATGCCGTAAAAAAGTCTTCGAGAATGCGCAGCAGGATAAGCGTAATTTGAAGCGGATTTTTTGGCGACAGATATAAAAATGATTCACCAAATTCATATAACGGCTCAAAATACGGATACATATCAGGAAGTTCTTCTATCTTTAAAAAACCTGCTTCCGGGAACATCTGGTCAAGGAGTTTTAACCCGGTTTTTACCATTTCATTTTTTTCTTCGACAATTTTTTCTGCTTCGGAATGAGCTTTTTTTTCTTCTTCAATTTTTTTCTGCTCGGCAATTATTTCTTCCTGAGTTTTCTTTTTTTCAGGCAGAATCAAGTCGAACTTTTTTAAGCCGACAAAATTTAAAATTGCAGAAACTTCCTGTGTAAAAAATTTGGGACATAAAACAAATTCTGTTCCGCACATTCGCATAAGCAAAGGATAAAGTCCGATTGCAATCTGCTGATGAAGGTAAACCCATTCTGTCATTGCTTCTTTTGCAAGCATCTGGAATTTGTCTTTGTTTGCTTTTGGGTATTTCATGATTTCTGTATAGATGTCTTTTATAATCTGATTTATCGTTGCATCGCCGAGATAATAAATCGTAATAATCTGTCTGTAAACAGCTTTTACAAAAGGCACTAATTCGCTGACAAGTACGATTTTGTTTGTATTTTCAAATTCAACGTAAGCAAGTTTTATATCGCGTGTATTCCATGAAGCGACTTTACGCAGAAAGCGGTATTGCAAGTCTGTTTCGTTCTGGATTTTTGATTTAAAAGTGTCGGGGCTGTTTTGAATGATTGTCTTTATTACGGTGATAAAATTTTGAATGTGGTCGATATGATTTTTTAATGTAATTTCAACAAATTCCGGGATTACGCGTTCTGTTCCGTTCTTGATGAAAGCGCGTACAAAATTGAACATCCCGTAGTTTTTTTTAATTCCGTATTCGGCAGACATCATGAGCCTGTCTATTAACTGATTGTCTTTTTGCGAAATTGAAGGCAAATCAGGAACATGCTTTATTTTTTTTTGTTCAGCAGAGTTTTTAGAAGAATTTTGATTCTGGCTGCTTTGAGACTTTGATGATGTTTGTGAATGTGAATTTGAACTTGTACTTGAAGAAGAAACGCTTGAAGCCGTTTGACCTGTCAGTCGAGAAGAACTCCTGTGCGAAACTGTTTTTCTTGGAAATTTTGAGTAATCAATTGGAACTGATTTTTCTACAAAGATTTCGCCGCCTAAAACTTTTGTCATTTTTGCAGCTTCTTCGGGATCAATCATTCCGATGTTGCGTCTTGTGTTTTCCAACGTGCCAGGTTCAAAAACTGCTTGCGGTTGTTTTTTCTTAAATTCGTAATCGTCAGCCATAATAAATTCCTCATAAAAATTATCGGCAAAATTACATTCAATGTTAACACTGAAAAATCCTCAATAGGATTTATTCAGTGTTTCCTTAAAAAAAAATTAAAGACGCAGTTTGCTTCTCTTTACGATTCCAGGAAAATCTTTAAGAACAATTTTATTTCCTTCTGAATCAAGCAGAATTCCGTCTATTGTTCCAAAGATAGTGTGATAACTTGTCCGCACGGCAATCAAATTCAGCGTACGCGAAATTAAATTTTTTGGCGTGAACGTCAAATCAACCATGCTTTCTACGTCCTGGATAATCCATTTTTGTGCGAGTCCGAAAGGATGCGTTATGTCAATCGGCGGGAGTGTAGTAATTTTTCCGTCAATAAATAAAATGTTGTCATTGTAAGCATCTGTGTCGACTGCATCAAGCGAAGTTGTTGACATGCGAAATCCAATTTTTTTGCCGTCAGTTTCGCCGCATGCTGTAATGTTTTCTCCACTTGTGATGAACTTATAGTACGCGCGGTTTTCAAATAAAAAGCCAAGTCCGTTCTGACTGTTAAAGGATTCTAAAAGTTCATGAGATTTTGAAGAGAATGACAGCCGTCCGAGAACAGGAGTAAAAGCATACCAGCTTGCGGAACATCGGCGCATTGTCGGAGCAGGCTTTACAGAAAAGACTTCCTGAGAAGCGCTGTTTGAAAAACGTCCGAATAATGTCAGTTCTACAAAAGGCCGTACACTGTCGCCGCGGATTTTAAGTTTTACGGAAAGTCTGTCCTGTTCGTGATTCCAGCCGATTCTTATATAACGCGTTTTTGCTGTACTTACGCAGACAGCTTTGTTAAGTTTTTTCGGGATTAAGTGCAGGCGCAGTCCAAGGAAAATTCTGTAAACATATTTTATGTTTGTCTTTTTGTTCCATAAAGAAACTTCGGCCATGTTCACGATTTTGTTGTCAAACAAATCAATTGAGCCAAGATAATCGTCAAAGGAAAATGTATAAATTAACCTTGCACGGATTCTTAACCGCGAAAAGATTGAGGGTAGAGGAATTCCCAAAAACGGCGCCCGGACTTTGCTTATGTCGAGCTTTTCGGGAAGAGTATTGAATGTGCCAAAAACAGGTTTACTGTGCTGTATAATTTTTTCTGGTGCTGGAACTAATTCTCGTTTGTACATTTTATGTAATTATAGCGCTAGGGATTTTATTCATCAAGGTAAAAGCCTGGTGAAATTACATCGATACATTCCTGACCAAGACGTTCGAGAAGTGCAACTCCTCTGTCTGTCATAAGGGAACCTTCAACTTCTGTGTAAAAATAATACTGCCATGGAATGTTTTTTACAGGATGACTTTTGAGGGATTTCATATTAAAACCTGAATCTCCAAAAGCTTGAATTGCTTTTGCAAGAGAGCCAGGTTCATTTTTTATGGTGAACAAAACGATGAATGTACATTTTTGTCCCTTGTTGTTGAACGATGCAGGTTCATTTGAAAAAACAGCAAATCTTGTTGTGTTCTGTTCGTTCTGGTTTATATTGCGTTCAAGGACATCAAGATTGTATAGTGGAGCTGATTCTTCGCTTCCGATTGAAGCAAGTGTTTTGTCATTCTTTTGCGAAACAAGATTTGCGGCAACCGCTGTATTTGATGCAGTTTGAATTGAAAAATTGTGATTCTGGATATATTCCATGCACTGATCGATTGCCTGCTGATGGCTTATGACTGTCTTTATGTCAGAAACTTTTGCGCCTTTTATTCCAAGCAGAGTCTGCGATATGCGAAGGTTCAGCATTTTTGTAATGTAAAGATGACCTGTAAACATCAAGTCAAAAACTTGATTTACATCACCGGCAAAACTGTTTTCAATCGGTAAAACGGCATAGTCACATTCTCGTTTTTCTACTGATTCATACGCTTTTGAAAAACTTGAAAAAGAAACGAGCAGGTCTTCGGGAAAAAGTTTTTTTGCTGCAATATGCGCAAAAGCGCCTTCGATTCCGCAATAGGCAACTTTTTTTTTGGTAGAGTCAGACATTATTTTTACATCCTGCTATTTAAATATTTAAAATCGAACACGAAAATAGTACACAAATTCTGCGATTGACTCAATAACCTTTGAACTTTTTGAACTTTATTAAACTTAAAAAATAGTCATTGCAAAAGTGCTGCTTATTTTCCTTGAGGAATTATATGGAATTCAGTTTTTGTTTAAAACTGTAATAAAGGATTTCATAATCGTTATTATTTTTGCAAAATCTGATTTTTATTCTGAATTTTTTTGAAAAGCTTATTTATAATCAAGCCGATTGTCAAAATCCTGTAAATCATTCATAATTGAAGCATGTGCGCAAAAACACGAAAATCTGAAAGATATGATGTTATCGGAAAAGTTGAGTCTGATGAACTTTCCGCTTTTTCAGGAACGATTTTAAATATAAGTTCTCAAGGGTGCCGTATTCACTATGCAGCGCCTGTAACTGTTTCGCTGGAAAATGAATATACAGTAAAAATAAAACTGTTCGGTCAGACTTTATTTGATTCTTTAACTCTTATTTGTCAGCCTGTATGGGCTTGCGAAGACAGCGGCTCAACAGATATCGGTATGAAATTTCTTCATTCTCCTGATACGGATTCACTTAATAAATGTATAAATTTATTAAAAGAAGACGGTAAAAACAGCGGTGATGTTAAAGAACAGATTGTGGAAAACGAATGTCAGTTTATATAGAAAAATTACCCGGCATTGCTTTCCTTGCTTTTCCGGAAATGCTCAAGTTCTTAAAATCAGAATTGCGTGAACGTTTTTCGATTTATGATGAAAATAAATTTACCTGTTACGGCGATGTCCTTTATTTAAAAGACTGCGATTTTTCAGAATTCATTTCTGACAACAGAACTCTTCAACAGAAAGGACTTCCTTACTGGGCAAAGACGGCGCTCTTTAATCCCTTTGTCCTTCATTTTGATTCAATCGGAGATGCGGCAAAGTCTCTTAAAGAAATTCAGCGTAACTGGGCTCCTTATCAATACAAGCATTTTAGACGAGCCTCTCTTATTCAGGACAAACTGCCTTACATAAATTTAAAGCCAAAAAATTTTCCTGTTGTAATTCCAAAGAGTCCTGTCGGCATTTATACGTTGACAGACGAAAAAACGATTTTTGCTTCTGACCGGACTTCAAGTTTTTTACCTGCGGGAAACATCACTTTTGTCGAGGACCACGAAAATCCGCCGAGCAGGGCATACTTAAAAATTCAGGAAAGCCTTACAATGGCAAATCTCATTTTTGACGTTCCCCTGCCTGATGAACACAGCCGTTGCTTTGAAGCCGGTGCTTGTCCCGGTGGCTGGACATGGGTTTTGGTAAATCTCGGTGCAAGCGTTTTTGCCGTCGACAGGACTGAACTTGCAGAAAGCCTTATGCAGAATGATAAAGTGACTTTTCTTTCGCACGATGCGTTTACTTTAAAACCTGAGGAAGTCGGAAAATGCGACTGGGTTTTCAGCGATGTAATCTGTTATCCAAACCGTCTGCTTGAATGGGTAAAAAAATGGCTTGATTCAGGACTTGCAAAAAAAATGATTTGCACAATAAAAATGCAAGGTGAAACTGACTGGGATGTTATCAGGGAATTTGATAATATTCCTGACAGTTGTGTGCTTCATTTAAATTACAATAAGCATGAACTGACATGGATTCATGTTGAAAAATGAAAAATTCAGTTAATAAAAAGAAGTGTTGAGTAATTGCTTCAAGTGTTAATAACCACTTACTTAAATCTTAATCTGTATTTTTCACTTGAATAAAAACCGTAAAATTATCACAATGACAATATGCTGATTTCTGTTACATTTTCAAAACCGACTTCTTCTGTACTTCAGAATCTCGGAAAGCCATATAAACGCATAAAAATAAAAACAGGCAGTTCAAGTTCCGGTGCTTCATTTTATGCGGAATTTTTTACTGATACGCAGGTCTTTCATAAAACGTTTTCCAAGGAAGAACTCGATTCTTTTATTGAACAGAACGCAGGAATAAATTTTAAGTCGTGTATAAAAAAATTTTCAGATAAAGAAGTAACTCTGCTTGCAAATAAAAAAGGGAAAATCACTGTATTAGAAAAAAAATTGTCGCCTGCCAAAATGAATTATTTGCCTGCGTTAAGTTCCCAAGATAGTTTGCTAAAAAATAATCTGACTCATAATAGGATAAAAAATTACATAATCCCTGAGGGAACTCCTGTTCCGTTTTTAATAAGGCTTGGTGTTATGACGCCTGAAGGAAAAATTGTAAATTCAAAGTATGATAAGTTCAAACAGATAAACAGATTTTTAGAATACATAAATGACATTTTGCCTTCCGTTCTTGAACAGAAAAAATGCGAGGACTATCCTTTGCAGATTGCGGATTTTGGCTGCGGAAAAAGTTATCTTACTTTTGCTGTTCATTATTATCTGACACAGATAAAAAAAATTGACTGCAAGATTATAGGGCTTGATTTAAAAGAAGATGTAATTGAATACTGTAATTCGCTTGCAAAAGAATTTGACTGCTCAGGACTGATTTTTAAAACAGGAGATATTTCAAAATATTCTGACTCAGAAAAAGAACATAACCCTGACATCGTTATTACTTTGCATGCGTGTGATACTGCAACTGACTATGCTTTAAAATATGCCGTTTTAAAAAATGCAAAGGCAATTTTATCTGTTCCTTGCTGTCAGCATGAAATAAACATGCAGCTTGAACAGAACAAAAGAGAACTTGAAAATACTGATGCAGAAATTTTTAAGCCGCTTTTAAAATATGGATTAATACGCGAACGTGTTTCTGCTTTAATTACAGATTCTCTTCGTGCTGAATATCTTGAAAGCGCCGGATACAAAGTTGACGTAATGGAATTTATTGACATGAGCCATACTCCAAAAAATATTCTTTTGCGCGCCGTAAGAAAAAATCAAAAAAAAGATGCCGGCGATAAAACAGACGTAAATCAAAATAAGCCTGTGCTTATTGATGCCTTAAAAATTGCACCATCTATCTGGAAATAAATTTAAAGTAAATTTATAAAATAACTTTTTTTGATTGCAGTGCATAATCTGTATTTAATCATATTTAAAAGCTTACTGTTCAATGTTTTTAAAACTTGGTATAATAAAAATATGAAACAAGTTCCAGATTATACAGTAATTTTTTCTGACGATGATATTGTAGTGTTAAACAAGCGCTCAGGGCTTCTTATTGCTGCTGACAGATATGATGCAGATGCTCCGCGCCTTGACTTGCTTGCAGAGGCTGAGTTTGGAAAACTTTTTGCCGTTCACAGAATTGATAAAGATACTTCTGGAATCGTAGTTTATGCGCGAAACGAAGAGGCTCATAAAAATATTTCCCTTCAATTTGAAAAAAGGCTTGTAAAAAAAGTCTATCACTGTCTTGTTTACGGAAAGCCGTCTTGGCAGACACTGAGTGTAGATTTACCTTTACTCCCTGACGGTGATGTGCGGCACCGCACTGTAGTCAACAGACGGCTTGGAAAAAAATCAGTTACGGATTTTAAAGTTTTGGGAACTTGCGGACCTTATTCATGGATAGAGGCGAGGCCTCTGACTGGACGTACTCATCAAATCAGAGTTCATCTTGCAGAAAATAAATGTTCGATAGTCTGCGATTCTCTTTACAGCGGAAATCAGAAACCAGTACGTTTGAGTGAAATAAAAAAACGATATAACGGTGATGTTTACGAAGAAAAACCGCTGCTCAACCGTCTTGCTCTGCATGCGTATAAAATTACTTTTGCTCATCCGCGTACAAATGAAGAAGTTTCTTTTATTGCACCATATTCAAGAGATTTGAACTCGACGAGAAATCAGCTTGCAAAAATATTCGGCTTTGATCCGTTAAAAGAAGAATAGAGCCTTATATGAAAAATTATAAAAAAAATCTGATTTATTTTTTTGTCGGTTGCTTTTCTTTTTTTTGTTTTGCGGACGGCAGGAATTTCTCTTTTTCTATAGAACCTTGTTTTGGAATTAGAAATGGTGTTTTAGATGAATTTGTATACGAAAATGCAGTGAACGATAACAGGGAATATCATCTGAGCATCCTTAACTGGGAATTGCGCAATTCACTTTATTATGGAGTTAATGTTGATGCCGGCTTTAGCAATTTTCATATTGTTGCATCATGGAAAAGTTTAATTCCTTGTGCATCTGGCAGAATGTATGACTCAGATTTTTTGCAAGATTATTATTATGGAACGAATCAGACTGATGTAAAAACAAACTGGTCTGTTCATGACAATTATTTAATTTCTGGATTGAATCTTGCGCTTGCGTTAAAATATGAATTTAATGTGAATAAAAATTTTTCAATTTCCCCTGTTATTGAAGTTTCATATGAAAATTATTTTTTTAAGGCAAAGGACGGAACGGCTTTTTACGGAGAATCTCTTGTAGGCTATGATGAATGGTATCATTATTATCCGTATGACGATGTAGAAAACATAACTGTTTCTAAGTTGCCTGGTGACAACGTAGATTTACGGCGGAATGATTTTTTTACTTGGATTGGTTTTGAAACGCTGTTTTTTACAAATGACAGGCGCTTTGTTTTTTCGTTAAGTTTGGCATGTTCACCGTACACTTATATTTATGCGCATGACTCTCATCTGCTCAGAGACATTTATTTTATTGATATAAGTCAGGGTGTTTTTTCTGTGTTCAAGGGTAAAACATTTGTGCAGTTTAACATTACGGAAACAGTCGGTGTAAAACTTTCTGTTTCCGGTTTGTTTTCTGCTGAATTAAAAGGCGAAGAATATTTAAGCTATTCATACAATGGACTTTATAAAAAACAGTCAACTGTTGTTGGAGCAGCTTCTAAATACTTTGATGCCCAAATTTCTGCAGTCGTCAGCTTTTAATTGTCATTTTCTGCAGACTTTGATTCTGATTCGCTGGCAGAAGACTGGCTTTCTTCTTCAATCTTTTTTGCAGTTTCTTCCTGGCGTTTTTTAAATTCTTTTACCTGAACGACAAGCTGTTCTGCTGCTTTTCCAAAATCAGACGAAGCATCAATTTCAATTATTTTTTCAAGCAGTTCAATAAGTTTGTCTGTTTCTTTTTCAGACGGTGTATTGCCTATCATATAAGCGGCTGCATAGTAAGCCTGCTGTTTTTGAATAGGAGTAAGACTCGGATGCTTGGCATTTTTTTCATAAATTCCCGGAATAGATTCCTGCTTCCTGTTAAGGTGCGCATCGATTGCATCAGAAGTTCCGATTGCAAGAACGTATTTTCCTACAAGACCTGTTTCGTTTTTCTTGTCGAGTTTTTCAACTTGCCGCATTAAATCTGTCATCTGATAGCGGTAAGTTCTGTTCATGTTTTCGTAAAGAGCATCGATTGCAAAAACTTTGTCTTTTCCTTTTGCCTGATTAATGTCTGCAACAAGTTTTTCGATTTTCTGAGTTTCATCGTCATACATGCTTATGAGTTCTTTAAACGACTGAACATTGTCAACAGGAAGATACGGAATGTCTTGAATGACGTATCCTTCTTTTGTCAAAATATAGACTGTCGGTGTTACTTGAATACTTAAAATAGAACAGACTCTCATTCTTGAATCGACTATTTTTTTGTATTTTTTTGCTTCTGCTTTTTCTTTTTTTGTCGCATCGGCTTTTGGATAAGCATTTTTTACAAGTGACGGCGACATGTCTATTTCGCAGAATTCAAACTGATTTGAAAAAGTATCTGCAAATTCCTGCGTATGAAAAATCTTTTCTTTTAAGCCTGCACTGATGTTGTCTGCTTCATCTCGCGAAATAATGAGCATGACTTTTTTGTCATTCTCTCTGGCAGAATTAAGACATTCATCATAATCTGTAAACCAGCCGAATTCATTTTTTGTTTCTGTTTTTGAACAACTCAAAAAAGAAAGTGATAAAACTGAAATAATAAGCAATAAAATTTTCTTCATTTTTTTTCCCATTACATTTTATTTAAAATAGCTGACACCGGCTGCAAAAATATTCAGACATGAACTTTCGTTAGGATTCAGCAAAGGATTGCCTGCGACATTCTTTATCAAATCGCCTGATGAACCGTTTGCATCTGTTCCTATAGTGCGTTCGTTGTGTCCCATTTTTCCGAGGATGTGTCCGTCCGGGCTTGTCATTCCTTCAATTGCAAACATTGAACCATTCGGATTGTCAGGCTCTGTGATTGCAGGGTTCCCTTTTTCGTCAACGTATTGAGTAAAGATTTGTCCTTTTTCAAACAGTTCTTTTGCAAGGCGCTGGTTTATAATAATACGGCCTTCTCCGTGAGAAATCGGAACAAGGTGAATCCTTGAATCAATGACAGACGGATTTTGTGCCCAAGGACTTATTGCACTGACCATTCTGGTTCGCACAATTCTGCTGATATGACGTCCGACTTGGTTGAATGTTAATGTAGGCATATCAGAAGAAGGTTCGCGTATTTCGCCGTAAGGAACAAGTCCTGTTTTTATGAGCGCCTGGAAACCGTTGCAGATTCCAAGAATCAGACCTTTCCGTTTTTTCAAAAGAGCCATTACCTGTTCTGCAATCCTGCCTTCGCGCAAAACATTTGCAATGAACTTACCTGAACCGTCAGGTTCATCTCCTGCAGAGAATCCGCCCGAGAGCGCAAGAATCTGAGCCTTTTTTAGCTGACGTTCAAGTTCTGCAAGCGAGTCTGACAGTGCCTGTTCTGAATTATTGCGGAAAACTAAAATCTTTGTATCAGCTCCTGCAATGTTAAAAGCTCGTGCCATGTCGTATTCGCAGTTTGTTCCCGGGAAAACGGGAATCAAAACACGCGGGTGACGGCGCGGCGTATAGAATACAGGATTTTTCTGAATGTCTGTAAGAGAGCGGTGAGTCTTTTTTGCAAACTCAGGGAGCGCTGCTTGAGGTTCTGCATTTGATACGGCAGGGAAAACTTTTGCAAGAGGAAGCTCCCATGATTTTTCTGCATCGTCAAGTTTTATAACGACTGTCGATGCTTTTGTTTTTCCTGTAACAGTGATTGTCTGCGCTTTTACAGTCTTTCCGATTTTTGCAACAGTACCAGAAGCAAAGCGCGGATCATTTTCTATTGAAGAATCTGTTTCGACGATAATTGTGCCGTACAGTGGAGTGAACAAATCAAAAGGCGTTCCTTCTTTTATTGCAGCGATTTCCTGTTCAACTGTTTTTTTCTTTGCAGAAGAAGTTTTTTCAGGAGTCTTTTTTATGTTAATGGCTGTCGCAGATGCAGGAATAAAATTGATTTCGCAACCGATTTTGTTTCCCAGTGCCATTTTTGTCAATGCTTCTGCAACTCCTCCTGCACAGACAGGATACATTGAATGAATCTTTCCGGCTTTGTTAAGTTCAACTAAAGCCTTTGCATTTTTTGTAAACGAATCAAAGTCTGGTGCAAGCTCTTCTGAATACGGGACTTGAACAAGATAAATATTTGAATCTGCTTTTTTAAAAGAACCGCTTGTAATGTTTTCAATTTCATCATGACCGACAGCAAAAGATACAAGCGTATGCGGAACATTGATTTTTTCAAAAGTTCCTGACATAGAATCTTTACCGCCAATTGAAGCTGTGCCCATTGCAATCTGCGCATCGATAGAACCGAGCAATGCTGCAGCCGGATATCCCCATGTTTTTGAATCTACTGCACGTCCAAAAAATTCCTGAAACGAAAGTCGTGCTGTCGTCGGGTCTGTTCCAAGACAAGTAAGTTTTGCAAGGGAAGAAAGAACTGCAACTTGTGCACCATGCCATGGACTCCACTGGCTTATGCGCGGGTCAAAACCAAAAGTCATCGTGCTTACAGTTGAAGTTTCTCTCGGTGAGACAACCGGGATTTTTGCTGCCATTCCGGCTTCTGGTGTATTCTGATATTTTCCACCGTACGGGAAGAGAACTGTTGAAGAACCGATAGAACCGTCAAAGCGTTCTCCAAGTCCGCGCTGAGAACAGCACGCAAGGTCTTTTATGTTTTCAAGCCAGGCAGCAGAAATTGCTTTTGCACTTGCTGTTTTTGTAATTTTTTTTGCAACGCTGTCGAGTGGTTTTACAAGAGGTGAAGTTGCAGGAGAAGAAGGACTTTCGATAACTGCTTTTGCTTCGTGATGAGCGCCGGCTGCATCAAGGAACTCCCTGTCAATGTTGACAATGGTTTTTCCTCTCCATTTCATTACAAGGCGGTTTGTGTCTGTAACAGTCGCTACAACAACAGCATTCAGGTTTTCTGCGTTTGCTGCCTTTATGAATTTTTGCACGTCTTTAGGTCGTACGACAACTGCCATTCGTTCCTGACTTTCAGAAATTGCAAGTTCTGTTCCGTTTAAGCCTTCGTATTTTTTTGGAACTGCATCAAGATTAATGTCAAGTCCCGGAGCAAGTTCTCCTACTGCAACAGAAACACCGCCGGCGCCAAAGTCATTGCAGCGGCGAATCATGAGGCTTACGTCTTTGTTTCTGAAAAGACGCTGAATTTTGCGTTCTTCAACTGCATTTCCTTTTTGAACTTCTGCAGCAGCCGTAGTTACTGATTTTTCTGTATGAACTTTTGAAGAACCTGTCGCACCGCCGATTCCGTCACGACCTGTTCCGCCGCCTAAAAGAATTACGATGTCATTTGGTTCAGGACGTTCCCTTATGACTGTGTCAGCAGGAGCGGCTGCAATTACAGCGCCAAGTTCCATTCTTTTTGCCGCATATCCCGGATGATAAATTTCCTGAACCTGACCTGTTGTAAGTCCTATCTGGTTGCCGTAAGAAGAAAATCCTTGAGCAGATTCCCTTACGAGTTTTAACTGCGGTAATTTTCCTTTAATAGTTTTTGACATTGGAACTGTAGGGTCGGCAGCCCCTGTAATGCGCATTGACTGGTAAACCCAGCTGCGGCCTGAAAGCGGATCACGGATTGCTCCTCCTATACAAGTAGCAGCGCCTCCGAACGGTTCGATTTCTGTAGGGTGGTTATGAGTTTCGTTTTTGAACATCAATAACCAGCGTTCCGTAGCTTTTGAAGAATTTTTATTTACAGGGCGGCCTTTTTTGTCTGTCGTATAATGAACATCTATGTAAACAGAGCAGGCATTGTTTTCTTCTGATACTTCCATATCATCGAGCTTGCCGTGCTTTTTAAGATATTTCATTCCGATGACAGCCATATCCATTAAGGTTACAGGCTTGTCATTTCTTCCTGCATACAAATCTGTCCGCATGCTTGTATAATTGTCCAGAGATTTTTTGAACAGTTTTTCGTAAGGACCTTTTTCAATTTTAATTTCTTTGAGTTCTGTCAGGAATGTAGTGTGGCGGCAGTGGTCAGACCAATAAGTGTCGAGAACACGGATTTCTGTTTCTGTCGGGTCACGGTTTTCTTTTTTAAAATAATCTTGAAGGAATTTTATGTCTGCGTAATCCATTGCAAGACCCATCTTTGTCAGATAGTCTTCAAGTTCTGCTTTTTTAAATTTTATAAAGCCGGTTACTGTCGGAATGTCAGCCGGTGTTTCTGTTTTCATTTCCAAAGTTTCAGGAATTTCGTCTGTCGTAATTCTTGAGTCAACAGGGTTTACAAGATAGTCTTGAATTTTCTTTACGTCTTTTGCAAGAACTTTGCCTGAAAGAATTACCATTTTTGCACACCGTACATGAGGCGGAAGTGTTCCGACTGTTTCTGTATGCGAAAAACTTTCCCTTAAAAGTTTTAAACACTGTTCTGCAGAGTCTGAACGCTGGTCATATTGTCCCGGGAGATATTCCCAGATGATGACAGTTTCTGACGGCTTTACTGTCAGTTTGTCATAAATTACAGCATCGCTTTGCGGCTCAGAAAAAATACGCTGAACTGCGGCTTTACCGACAACGTCTGAAACGTTTTCTACATCGTAGCGATTAAGATAACGCACTCCAGTTACGCCTGAAATGCCCAAAAAACCTTTGATTTCTGAAAAAATACGGGCAGCTTCGTTTTGAAAACCAGCCTGCCTTTCAACATAGATACGGAACATAAATTTATTATAATGAAATGAGGGGTTCAATACAACTGCGCTCGTAAATTTCAGTTCCCCCACTACCACTGGATTAACTCGCGCTACGAGAATTGCGCAGGGGCAATTCTCTATGGGCGTCTAGGGGGATTTCAGTTTTTTTTTCCCCCCCCCCACTACCACTGGAGTAACTCGCGCTAAGAGTTTTGCTTGGGCAATTCTCTATGGGCGGTTAAGTTGTGGCGCTTGTAAAATTAAAACAGGATTGCGCTGGCGATGCCAAAGTAGACTAGAAGGGAGAGGGCGTCTACTATCGTGGTTATGAAAGGGCTGGCCATTACTGCAGGGTCAAATCCTAGTTTTTTTGCGAAAAGGGGCAGGGAGCAGCCGACTATTTTGGCAACGAGAACTGTCAGAGCCATTGTAGTGCAAACTACAGTTGCAACCATAAGAGTTACTTCTGAATTGCGCAGTAAAAGTCTGTCAATCAGCATCAGCTTTGCAAAGCAGACTGCGGCAAGCGTGATTCCGCACAGAAGGGCAGTCCTGATTTCTTTCCAAATAATCGAACCTAAATCGCTAAAATCAAGTTCACCTAGCGAAAGTGAACGGATTATCGTAACAGAAGACTGGGAGCCTGAATTTCCGCCTGTGTCCATCAGCATCGGAATAAAAGCTGTCAGTACAACTTGAACGGCAAGCGCGCTTTCAAAATTTGTAATTATCATTCCCGTAAAAGTTGCGCTCACCATTAAAAGCATGAGCCAGCCGATTCTGTGTTTATATAAGTTGAACGGAGATGCCTTTAAATAAGTTTTATCAGATGGCGTCATACCACCCATGATTTCGATATCTTCTGTAGTTTCGTCTTCGAGGACATCAATTGCATCATCAAAAGAAATTATGCCGACCATACGGTTTTCTTTATCAACTACAGGAAGCGCCATAAAATTGTATTTAGAAAAAATCTGTGCAACTTCTTCTTGGTCTGTATGCGTATTTACAGAAATGACATTTGTCTTCATCAAGTCATCGATTTTTATGTCGTCATCTTTTGCAAGAAGCAAATCTTTGACAGAAAGTCGTCCGATTAATTTTTTGTTCTGTGTAACGTAACAAGTGTAAAAAGATTTTTTGTCAGTTCCGTTGCGGCGTATAAGATTAATTGCCTGTCCTACAGTAGTTCCTAGACGGAGCGAAACGTATTCTGTCGTCATAATTGAACCGGCAGAATTTTCCGGGTACTGTAAAATCTGATTGATAGCCTTTCGAGTGTCTGCATCTACGTGAGTTAAAATCCTGTCGACAACATTTGCAGGCATTTCTTCTACAATATCGACAGCTTCGTTTACGTAAAGTTCATCAAGAATAGCGGTAAGCTCGTTGTCAGAAAAACCCCTGATAAGTGCTTCCTGAAAATCGCTTTCCATTTCGATAAATGCATCTGCGGCGATTTTTTTTGGCAGTAGCCTGAAAATCAACGGTCCTGATTTATCTTCCATTTCCTGAATGATTGTGGCAACGTCTTCCGGTGCCATGGTAGAAAGTATATCTTTAATAGAGGAATATTTTTTTTCTTCTAAAAGTCTGTTCAGTGTTTTTTCAAAAGTTGCATTGAATTCTGCCATAATCAATACTCCGTAATAAATTTAATTTTGTGATAAAATTATCGAGAGATGTATATGGTCAAAGAAATCTAGAAATGTGCTTTAGGAGAAAGCTTATTTCTTCTTCGACCCGGATACGAGCCGCTACTACTACCGTCTGACATTCGCTTCCTCCAGAATGATATGATATGTGAATTGAAAAACTTCTGATAAAAAATATTCTATTGACAGTTTTTTGTCAACATTTTTATTTTTTAAAATGAACTATTTTAAAAAAAATTTACAATCTACGGAAACACTGAATAAATCCTACCTGAAGATTTTTCAGTGTTAACCTTGACCTAAATTTTTTACAACTCGGGGATTTCTCTAGTCTTTGTATATTTCCAGTCGTGCGCGTAGACATTCGGCAGTTTGCCTTCGATTCTGTCGTTTTCTGCCTGCAGCTGGTCTTTTATCATTTTTTTAAAGACAGTCATAAGCGGTTCAGGGTTTGCATTTTTATTTACGACATTACATGCTGAACTTAACGCAGGCGATTTTTCGAGTTCAACTTGCTGCAATTCTTTTATAAGATAATAGCACGATTCAATAGTAGAAACATATTCTGGTTTAGGTTCCCGCTTGAACGTAAAAATAGAACGGTATTCACCGTAAAAAGAAATCTGCGGAAGTTTAAGAAGTCCTGGGTTTTTCTGAATTATTTTTTTTGAACAGAACCAGGTCGCATCAATGATTATGACAAGAAGTTTTCTTCCTGCGACTGTTTTTATAAAATCAGGCTGTCTTGCGTTCCAGGCATTTTCACCCGGATACATCAAGACAGGAAAAAAATCAGGACTGTTGATTAATTCCATAAAACGCCTGTCTTTAGAAAAATCAAGACCGACAAGAATTTCTGAATCCTTTAATGCAATGTGAGAAAGTCTGCCTGTTCCTGTTCTTTGTTTTCTGGCTTCTTTTGGATGCATCAGAAAAACAAATTTAATTCCGCTGTCAATCTCGGGCTTTGCATATTCACAAAGACAATGAGATATCGGGCGGAAACATTTTAAACAACGTTCTGCCAAGTTATTTTCCGCAAATCCGTTTCTGACATTCGTGATAAAGTGCCGAAGTTTTTTCTACGACTTCACTAGGAATGGACTTGATGTTCGGGTCGCCTGCAAGATTGTTGTCTTTGAGCCAGTCGCGTACAAATTGTTTGTCGTAGCTTGCAGGACTTGTTCCTGGTTTATATTCTGCAGCATTCCAGAAGCGACTTGAGTCAGGAGTAAGGACTTCATCGGCTAAAACAAGTTCGCCATTTTCGTCAAGACCAAATTCAAATTTTGTATCGGCGATGATGATGCCGTTTTTAGCTGCGTGGTCATAGCATTTTTTGTAGATTGCGAGTGCTGTCTGTTCAATTTTTGTTCCAAGGTCATCGCCTAAATCTTTTTTCATATAATCGAGGGTTACATTGATGTCGTGCCCTTCTGCTGCTTTTGTTGAAGGCGTTACAATCGGTTCATCGAGTTTTTCTGCCTGTTTGTATTCCTTGTCAAATTTGTGTCCGAGGAATTCTTCACCTTTTTTGTAAGCTTCATACATTGAACCGAACATATAGCCGCGAACGATTACTTCGTAAGGAATCATTTTTAATTTTTTTACAAGAATTGTTCTGCCTTCAAATTCCGGTTTTTGAAATTCAGCCGGCATATCTTTTAGTTCTGCAGAAATCATATGATTTTTTACAATGTCCTTTGTATAATCGAACCAGAAATTTGAAAGGGCATTCAAAACTTTTCCTTTGTCTGTAATCATTGTAGGAAGAATAACGTCAAATGCAGAAATTCTGTCTGTCGTAACAATGACCATTCTGCCATCTTCTAAATCATAAACTTCGCGAACTTTTCCGCTGATAATTTTTTTCATAAGTACCTCGAATGAGAATTGTTAGAATTATAATAGCGAAAAAGTATTTGCTTTGCAACGGAGAAAAAAAACTGGTTGGTGGTATATTTATAAGAGGCACTTCCATAACTGCAACAATTATTGCGGAAACATAAGTTACCAGTGCAGGGATTCCTCGACGAGCTGGAATGACAGGGGATGTAGTTGGAATGACTGATGTTACATGCGAAATGACAAGCTGATGGTAATGCTGTCATGCTGAACGTAGCGAAGCATCCCTAAGTCAAATTCAGCGAAAGCGGTTGAGTTAATGACTATTTTCTGATTTCATGTTATATTATAAATATGAACAAACTGCGATATCTGCCGATTGGTATTCAGACATTTGAAAAAATCCGCGTTGACAATGCTGTTTATGTGGACAAAACTCAGTTTATAGAAGAACTGACGCGTTACAAGTGTCCTTACTTTTTAAGCCGTCCGCGCCGTTTCGGAAAGTCTCTTTTTCTTTCGACGTTACGCAGTTATTTTGAAGGGCGAAAGGATTTGTTTGAAGGGCTTGCAATTTCCAAAACAGAAACTGAATGGAAGCAGTATCCTGTTTTTTATTTTGATTTTACAGGTAAAAGTTACGAAACTGTTGATGATTTAATCTTAAAAATTGGCGACACTCTTTCTGGTCTGGAAAAAATATATGGAAAGAAAACTGAATCTTCTGACATTGCAATCAGGTTTAAAAATCTTATAGAAGCAGCCTATGAAAAAACTGGCAGTCAAGTCGTTGTTCTTGTGGACGAGTACGATAAACCTCTGCTCCAGAATGTTGATAATCCAGAAGTTGAAGAAAAAATTCGTTCCATTTTAAAAGGTTTTTACGGTAATCTTAAAGGCGAAGACCAGTATTTGAAATTTGTTTTTATCACAGGCGTAACTCGATTTGACAAGGTGAGCATTTTTTCTGACCTGAATAATTTAAATGACATTTCTCTTTCCGAAACGTATTCTGCAATCTGCGGAATCTCTCAGGAAGAACTGGAAGCAAACTTTGCCCCAGAAATTGAAAATATGGCAGAAAAAAACGGTTACACAAAAGAAGAATGTATTGCCCGACTTAAAAAGAATTACGACGGCTATCATTTTTCAAAAATCTTGAATAACGACATTTATAATCCGTTCAGTCTTTTAAAGGCGTTCTCAGATTTGAGTTTTGGAAGCTACTGGTTTTCTACTGGCACGCCGACGTTCCTTACAAAAATGATGCTTGACATGAGTTTTGACTACAAATCTCTGGAAGAAGGAATTGATGTCGATTCCCGTTCGCTTGAAGAATACCGCCTGAACGCGACTGAGCCGGTTCCGCTTTTGTACCAGACAGGCTACCTTACAATCAAAAATTACGAAAAAGATTTTGACAGCTACACGATTGGAGTTCCAAACGAGGAAGTGAAATTCGGAATGTACAAGCGCCTTCTTCCTTTATATCTTGGCTACCCGATAGCCTACCAGAATGACGGACGCAAAATCGTGAAAGTGGGCGTAAATTATTCCAGCGAGGAAAAGCAGCTTACTGAGTGGGTGATTGAATAATATTTTTTATTGTATAAAGATTTGACGAAAGTTTTATAAGTGTTATTATATTTAACAGAGTAAAGGAAGTGCCCGAACATCGGGTTATCTCCACAAGGAACATATAGCCGCTAGTGGTTCAAACTTGGGCGGCTATATTTTTACTCTTTTCTATCTTTCAGATAAGAAAGCACTGCTAGGATGAGTTTGTAAAAAATCTTTCAGACGTATAACGGAGAAAGAGATTTTAACACTTTGTTGTATTCATCATACGCTTTGTTGTAGGCGCTTACGTTTTCTGCGATAGGATTTGCGCTTTTTGTTTCGTCAAGTTTTATGTGCTGTGCGCAAAGTTCTTTTATGTCGCATTTTCCGTTTTGATTTTTTAGGCACCACAATGACTGAACTGCAGCTCCCAATGCGGCAGCTTCGTCAAGAAGCGGAACTTTTACAGGCAGGTTCATTATGTCTGCTGCGATTTGCCGCCAAAGAGGAGATTTTGAGCCGCCGCCAATAAGACGGATTTCTTTAGGTTCAAATCCAAGTTTGCGGAATGCATCAAGACCGCCTCTCATTGCAAAGACTGCAGATTCAAGGGAAGCTCTCGCAATGTTTTCGCGGTTTGTGTTTGCTGCAGTAAGTCCTGTAATGCTTGCTCGGCCGTTTGGGAGGTTTGGAGTTCTCTCACCGTTAAAGAATGGGAGAACTAAAACTCCCTGTGAACCGCATGGTGCTTTGGAAGCAATCTGGTCAAGATCTTTTACTTCAAGCTGGAAAAGGTTTCTTACAAACTCTGTAGCTACAGTACAGTTCATTGTGCATAATAACGGAAGCCAGCCGCCAGTTGAAGAACAGAATCCAGAAAGTCCGTTTGACGGGTCATTGATTGGTTTGTCAGAATAGCCGTAAAGCGTTCCTGATGTTCCCATACTCATCGTAAGAAAGCCGTCTGCGACAGTTCCTGTTCCGACAGCTCCCATCATATTGTCGCCACCACCGGCAGAAACAGGTATTCCCTCTGGAATTCCATATTCGCTTGCGGCTTCTCTGCTGACAGTTCCTGCGACAGCCGACGGTTCAATTAACGGCGGAAGAAGGCTCTTCAATTTTGGATCGATGATATTACAGATTTTTTCTGACCATTTGCGGTTTTTTGAATCGAATAAAGCAGTGCCTGAAGCATCACCATATTCCATTACGTACTTGCCTGTGAGTTTCCAGTTTAAATAATCGTGGGGCAGCATTATATAGGACAGGTTATTCCATGCTTCAGGTTTATTGCGTTTGAGCCACAAAATTTTTGGTGCAGTAAATCCCGGGAGCATCAGATTTCCTAGTTCTGCAATTATGCTTTCGTTTCCACCTGCGGCTTCTGTTATTATTTTACATTCTTCTGTGGTTGATGTGTCATTCCAGAGTTTTATGTTGTATAGCGGAGTTCCGTCTTTTGCAAGCGGAACAAATCCATGCTGCTGTCCTGAAACACCGATTGCTTCGATTGTATTTTTGTTTTCCTGCGAGAGTTTTCCAAAGCAGACTGAAAGTCCGGTGTCAAACCATTGTGTTTTTTGTTCGCGCGTTCCATCGTTTTCAGAAATGAGTTCCATCGGACAGGAAGCTTTTTCTATTATTTCTTTTTTTTCATAATCGTAAATTACGACTTTCATGCTTTGTGTACCAAGGTCGATGCCTGCAACAGTTTTCATTTAGTGTCCTCCACAAAAAAGGAATATTTTCGTGCTCGTGCACGAAAATATAATACAACCAGTTTTATCTTTAGTCAAGCGCTCGTAAATTTCGTTTCCTCACAAACACGGATTTAACTCGCGCTACGAGAATTGCAAAAGACAATTCTCTATGGGCGTCTATGGAGTTTCGCTTCCTCACCAACACTGGACTATCTCGCGCTACGAGAATTGCAAAAGGCAATTCTCTATGGGCGGGGTGAAATTTATTTTTCTAGTGGAAATTGGATTATACCGCCGCCTTGGATTACGTTGTTTTTGTAGATGACAACGGACTGACCGGGGGTGACGGCGGTTTGTTTTTTGGTGCAGGTGATTTTGTAGGGTTGGCCTGTGTATTCGTGGGAGTCGTTTGCTGGTGGTGTGTAGCGCTCGATTTTTGCAGGGATTGATTTGCTTCGGAGGCGGATTTTTACTAAGGCTTTGAATGGTTTGTCAGGTTCGATGTTGCCCGGCCATACAAAGTCATCGGCTATGAATGAAATTGATTCTAAGTCTGATTTTTCGGCAAGGATTATTTTGTTTGTATGAGGATTTATTTCTTTTACATACAGAGGCTTTTTTGATGAAATGCCAAGTCCTCGTCGTTGTCCGATTGTGTAGTGTTCAATTCCTTTGTGCCTGCCGAGAACGTTTCCGCTTGTATCAGTAAAATCACCGCAGACTGAAGGCTTATCAGAGAACAGATAGTCTAGATATTTTGAATCTATAAAATCCTGACTTTCTTTTTTTTCTGCCGCTTTGAGTTTTGCGTTTCGTGCAAGTTCAAATACTTTTGATTTTTTTAACGAAGCAAGCGGAAAGCGGACTTTTTGTAAGATTGATGATGGCAGCCGGTATAAAAAATATGACTGGTCTTTTGAGTCGTCTGTCGGGCATGCAATCATGTATGGTTTTTCTTTTGACTTCCATACAGGCTTTGCAGGCTGAACGACCATAGCGTAGTGTCCTGTGCAAAAATAATCAAAGTCGATATTGATTTTTTTTATTCCTTCAAGCAATGAACCAAATTTTATAAAACTGTTACATCGTATGCATGGATTTGGTGTTTTGCCTTTGCGATATTCTTCTTTAAAATATTTCAAAACAATGTCGTTATATTCTTTGCTGACATCGATTACGTGATATTCAATATTGTGTTCCGTGCAGAATTTTAAACATTCTTCGATATCTTCTTTTTCTTCTGGTCCGTAGCATGCGTCGTGAAATTTTTTTTCATTTTTTACAGCAGGAATTTCAGGAATGTGTCCGTCCCAGATTGACATCGTAACGCCAATGACGTGACAGCCTTTTTCTTTAAGCAAAAGAGCGGTCAATGTTGAATCAACTCCACCTGACATTCCTACGACAACAGTTGAGTTTGGAGGCGGTAGTTCTGACGGTATGTATTTCATGTGAATACTTTAGAAGTTTTAACCTACTCTGTCAATAGGTTACATACATACTGCGCATATTTTACGCTGTCCATTGCATCCTTTGTATAAGCATCTGCATGAATTTTTTCTGCATAATCTTTTGTAAGGACTGCGCCGCCGACAAAGACTTTGCACCAAGGGGCTTTTTCGTGGAGCAGTTTTATTGTGTCTTCCATTGCGCCGACTGTCGTAGTCATCAGTGCAGAAAGTCCTGCAAGCTGTGCGTGTTCCTTTTCGACTGTTTCCAAAACTTTTTCCGGCGGAACATCTTTTCCGAGGTCGATTACTTTGAAAGAATAATTTTCAAGCAGAACTTTTACGATGTTTTTGCCGATGTCGTGAATGTCGCCTTTGACAGTTGCAATTACGACAGTTCCTTTTTTTTCTTCGGTAACGCCTGATTTTTCAAGTTCACTTTTAATTACTGCAAATGATTCTTTTGCGGCATCGGCTGCCATTAAAAGCTGCGGAAGATACGCTTTTTTCTGTTCAAAGTCTTTGCCGATTATGTCAAGCGCCGGAATTATTTTTTTATTTATGATTTCCATCGCAGAAAGTTTTTCGCCTGATGTTCCTGCAAAAAGGTTTTGAGTTTCTGTTTTTGCGCTTTCTTTAAGTCCCTTGATGATTGCCTTTACAAGGGCATCTTGATTTTGATTTTGTTCACTTTGAGTTTGAACTGATGGCTGACTTGGTGAACTTATCGCAGGCGCATTTTGAGAATATTTTTCTGCAAAGCCGATGTAATTCAGACACTGCGAATCTTTGCCCGAAAGCGTTTTAAAACACGTCCATGCTTTCATCATCTCAAGCGAATTCGGATTCATAATTGCGGCGCTCAAACCATTCTGCATTGCCATCGTAAAAAATATCGAAGTAATGTGTTCTCGAAGCGGCAGCCCAAACGAAACATTTGAAACTCCCAAAATCGTAAGTCCTTTCTTTTTTTCTTTTACATATTTTACTGTCTGTAGTGTTGCTACGGCTGCCTTGTCGTCTGCGCTTACTGTCATTGCAAGAGGGTCAATTATAATGTCATGTTCATCGATTCCGTAAGTTTTTGCAGTTGAATAAATTTTTTCGACAATTGCAATTCTGCCTTCCGCATTGTCAGGAATTCCGTTTTCGTCAAGAGCGAGGGCTACGACAATTCCGCCATATTTTTTTACGAGAGGAAAAACCTGTTTCATTACTTCCTGCTTTCCGTTTACAGAATTTATAAGTGCTTTTCCGTTGTAAATGCGGAGTGCCTGTTCCATTGTTGCAATGTCTGACGTGTCAATTTGCAACGGTAAATCTGTAACTGCCTGTAGTTCCCTGATTACTTTCTGCATCATCTGACATTCGTCAATTTCTGGAAGTCCTACATTTACGTCAAGAACTTGTGCACCTTTGTCTTCCTGCGAAAGACCTTCATTTAAAATGTATGGAATGTCATTGTCCTTCAAAGCCTGTTTTAATTTTTTTTTGCCTGTCGGATTTATTCGCTCTCCGATTAATACAGGTACATTGCCGAATTCAACAAGTTTTGTTCCTGATGCAATTACTGATTTTTTTCTTCCGTGAATTAAATTTATTTCCCGGCTGATTTTTTCAACGTTTTCAACAAGCTGTTTTATGTATGACGGATTTGTTCCGCAACAGCCGCCTACGATTGCAGCTCCTTCTTTACAAAACTCTGCTACTGTTGTTGCAAATTCTTCTTTTGTTACATCGTAAACTGTTTTTCCGTCCTGGCTTGAAGGAAGTCCGGCATTTGGTTTTACTAATACAGGAAGTGACGTAGATTCCAAAAGGCGTAAAACTGCCGGTTTCATCTGAGCAGGGCCCAGACTGCAATTTATTCCGATTGCAGAAACGCCAAGACTTTCAAGAATTGCACAGCAAATTTCCGGTGAGCTTCCTGTCAGTGTTTTCTGACCGTCATCATAAACTGTAGAAGCGATGATAGGAAGCTCTGTATTGAATTTCTGCATTGTTTCTTTTGCGGCTATGACTGCAGCTTTTGTTTCGTAAATGTCATTCATCGTTTCGATGAGGATTATGTCGGGATTATGTTTTAATGCACATTCAAATGATTTTTTAAAAAGAGAAACAGCATCTTCAAATTCAAGATCACCGAGTGGTTTTAAAAGTTTTCCGCATGAACCTATGTCAAATGCAATGAATCGCGGAACTTGTCTGTTCATTTCAAGATCTTTTTCTTTTATAAGTTTTCTGGCTTCGTTTGCATTCTTAAAAGCTGACGAAATTATGTCGTCAAGACTGTAAGTTTTTCCGTTGCCTGAAAACTTTGTTTCAAATGCGCCGAATGTATTTGTGTTTACGATGTTTGAACCTGCAAGGTAGTAACTGTAGTTAAGCTGCACGATTTCTTCTGGCTTTTCGATATTCCAGTTTTCCGGTAATTCTCCGGGTTTTAGTCCTCTTGCCTGCAGGACAGAACCAGTTCCGCCGTCAAAGAATAAAACCTGTTTTCCAAGGTAGTCACGAATATTACTGTTCATTTTTCTTTACTCCAATAAAAGCTGTTACGGATTTTTCAGGTGACATTATAAGTGAGTCATTTAAAGTCAGCGCAATATTTTTCTGGCATTGCAGAAGTTCAAAAAAAATTTTCTGTGTTTCAAGTTTTACATCTGCGTATCCTGGACTGAATCTTGGTTTAAAACTGTTTCCTGTTTTCTTTTCTTGTGTCAGCAAAAAGTTTTCAAGATAATTGCAATATTCTTCTATAAACATCGCACCTGCCGCCTGAAGCATTACTGCCTTTGCAGGATTTATTCTTGATGCTTTTTGAATTGCTTTGTCGACATTCGGTCCAAGCGTTGCTGCAAAAAGAAAAACTGAATGACATTTTTCAAGATTAATTGCAAGGCTTGAACTTATGATTTCTTTATCTGCAAATTGAATTTTTTTTTGCCTGAGTTCAGAATTATTTTTGCCGTCATCTGTTTCTGATATTGTCAAAGGAAAACGTATATAGACACTCCGGCAATTCATATTTTTGCAGACTTCATCTACGGCTTCTTCTGCAAGTGACTTGATGTTTTGTTCCGGCGATTTTGTTCTGGAATTTAAAATTCCTGCAAAACGGTAAACTTCAAAAAAATTTGGTTTGAGTAAATCTGATGCTATCCTATGATGAAAAACAGTTCCGTCTGGAATTGAAAAGTTTTGAGTGTCCTCCATTGAATTCCTTAAAAAAGCTTTTTAGCATTTTTTTATAATTGAAGATAAATTTTCCAAAATCCTTTTTGCAACTTCTGGCTTGTTCATCGAGTAAATGTGAATGTGATTTATTCCGTTTGCAAAAAGGTCAATAATCTGGTCAGTTGCATATGCAATTCCGGCTTGTGTCATTGCTTCCGGGTCGTTTCCAAATCTGTCAACGATAGAAAGAAACCTTGCCGGCATGATTGTACCTGATAACTTGATTGCACGTTCAACTTGATTTTTGTTTGTAATCGGCATTATGCCAGGAACGATTGGACAGAAAATTCCTTTTTCGCGCGCCTTGTATAAAAACTTATAGTGAACGTTGTTGTCAAAAAACATTTGTGTCGTAAGATACTGGCAGCCTGCATCTATTTTCTTTTTTAAATTTTCGATGTCTTTGTTTGAATTTTCTGAGTCGGGATGACCTTCTGGATAGCATGCTCCGCCGATACAAAATCCGCCAAAGTCAGAAATTTCTTTTGCAAGATCGCTTGCATGGTGATACTCAAGCTTGTCTGTCGAAAAATCATTCGGAATGTCGCCGCGCAGTGCAAGGATATTTTCGATTCCGGCTTCGCGCAGTTTTACGAGCTGTTCGTGAACGAGTGAATGTGTTGATGAAATGCATGATAGATGAGCGATTGCAGAGACGCCTTTTTCGCACTGGATGTGTTTTGCAATTGCAACTGTGTTTGAACTTGTACCGCCGCCTGCACCGTAAGTTACGCTCATGTACGATGGTTTTAAATTTGCAATTTCTTCTACAGCGTGTTCGACAGAAGAATAATTTGCGTTTGTTTTTGGAGGGAAAACTTCAAAAGACAAAGTAGGTTTTTCTGAATTCAAAATATCTATTACTTTCATATCCTGACCGTTTTATCCAGTTCAATTTGTAAAATAAGTTTTAATGCCCTAAGGAAACACTGAATGTAACTATATTAGATTTATGTTTTTATTTCAATAAAAGCAGTTTTCTTGAAATAAAAGTTTTTTTGCTGTAGTTTTAATTTGTATGAAAAAAATTGTAACGGCTTTTTTTATTTTTTTTGCATTTACGCTGAATTTTTATTCAAACGAAAATCTTGAAAAAACTGCAAGACGGATTGTTTCTCTCGGACCGAGTGCTACAGAAATTCTTTTTGCAATTAATGCAGAAGACCAGATTGCTGCACGTACAGATTTGTGCGATTATCCGCCAGAGGCAAAAAAGATTTGTTCTGTCGGCGGTTTTTCCGGCAGTACGATAAGTCTTGAGGCAATTCTTTGTGTTGAACCTGACTTGGTTTATCTTTTTGCAGGAATGCACGACTATTTAATTCAGCCTTTAAAAAATCTTGGAATCAAAGTTTTTGTTTCAGACGCAAATTCAATACAGTCTGTTAAAAACGAAATCCTTGAAATTGGAAAAATTACAGGACATCAAGACGAAGCAGAAAAAGTCGTTTTGCAGATGAATTTAAAAATTGAATCTGTCCATAGCTATGTCGTTCAAAAAAAAGCAGAAACAAAAAAAGAGAAACCGTCTGTTTATTGGGAAATTTGGAATGCGCCGCTTATGAGTGCCGGAAAAAATTCATTTATAAACGACATTATAAAATATGCCGGTGGAAAAAATATTTTTGAAAGCGAAGAATCTCCTTATCCTGTCGTAAACGAAGAAGCCGTAATCCTTGCAAAACCTGATTATATTTTTTTTACAGGCGACGGAACAAAAGCAGGTTCTGTCTGGAAAAAACGAAAAGGGTGGAATGTTCCTGATGAAAAAATTTTTTATGTCGGTGACGACGTTACTTTTGTCCGCCCCGGTCCGCGTTGTGTTCTTGCAATAGAAAAACTTGCTCATATTTTGTGGGAGAATCAGTCAAATTGAAAATAAAAAAAAGTTTTGATTTTTTTATCAATGTATTTTCAATTTTTATGCTTTTGCTTTTTTCTCTTTTTGCAGTTTGCTGCGGAACAAAATTTATTCCGCCGTTTTTAGTTTTTTCGCAAGATTGTCCTGCTGTTGATTTTGCAATTATTACAAAGATACGGCTTCCGAGAATTCTTCTTTCTGTTTTGTGCGGTGCGCTTTTAGGCGGGACTGGTGCGATGTTTCAGGGTTTTTTCAGAAATCCTCTTGCAGACTCAAGTATTATAGGCATTTCTTCCGGGGCGACTTTTGGTGCTGTTATTGCAGGATTTTTGCCGTTTTCTGCGCTGTCGTTTTTGAATAAGTCTCTTGCCCTGCCTTCTGTTTCTGCCGGTGCTTTTTTAGGTTCTCTCATTGCCGCATTGTGCGTTTTTGCTTTTTCAAAAATGGCAGCAGAAAATTCAAGTGTAGTTTTGCTTTTATCAGGAACTGCTTCTGGCACTTTTTTTTCTGCGCTTGCTTCCATGCTTTTGCTTGTTCGCGAAAAAGAATTGCACTCTGTTTTTGCATGGACGCTCGGAAGCTTTAACGGCAAAGGCTGGAATGAATTTTTTGTTTTTGCAATTCCGTCTGTAATTGCGCTTGTCCTTATTTTTTTTAGTTACCGCCATCTTGACGTGCTTGTCTGCGGCGAGATGTCTGCAAAGGCTTTCGGACTAAATTATAGTTTCGTAAGAAATTACGTTTTGATTGCAGGCGCGCTTGCAACTTCATTTGCTGTTTGTGAAGGCGGTATAATTTCGTTTGTCGGTTTGATTGCTCCTCACTTTGTGCGAAAAGTTTACGGTCCGCGACACAAAGTTTTGATTTTCCAGAGTATGATTTACGGCGCAGTTCTTCTTGTGATTGCCGACACGATTGCAAGGACAGTAATTGCACCGTCTGAAATTCCTGTTGGAATAATTACGTCGTTAATCGGAGTTCCGTTTTTTCTTTTTTCTCTTACAAAAATGAACGGAGCAAAATCATGATTGAAGTAAAAAATCTTTCTGCGCGTTATCCTGAAAAAAGAATTTTCGAAAACATAAATTTCTATCTTTGTGATGAGAGCTTTACTGCTCTGTGCGGAAAAAACGGTTCTGGAAAAAGCACTCTTTTGTCGCTGCTTGATGGAATTGTTCCTGCGGGCTTGAAAGTGTCAGGCGATATTCTTGTCGATGGAAAAAGCGTTTTTTCAATGAAGAGGAAAGAGACCGTAAAAAAAATCTCGTGCCTTGTGCAGAAAGAAAATCCTGTCTGGAATTTTTCCGTGCGCGAATTTATTGAAACAGGTTTGTATTCGTTTTCAGAACTGTCTGACTTGCAGATAAAAAATCTTACAGACAGCGTTCTCTGTGAACTTGGAATTGCAGATTTTGCAGAAAAGAAAATCTTTAATATTTCTGGTGGCGAGTTTCAAAAGTGCAGGCTGGCACGCTGTCTTGTTCAGCATAATGACATTCTGCTTTTTGACGAACCTGTAGAAAACCTTGACTTGCCTTTTCAGATTCAGCTTTTAAGAATACTGAAAAAAATCGCAAAGCCGTTTTCTGAAAAATCTGACGGCAAACAAAATGACAACGACAAGGAAAATCAACCCCAAAACGAAATTCAAAACCAGAACGGAAAAACAGTTCTTTTTTCGATTCACGACATAAACCTTGCTTCTTTGTATGCAGATGAATTTCTGATTTTTTCAGGGCAGACTGTCATTCAGGGAACGGCGAAAGACGTTTTTTCTGAAGAAATTTTGGGCAGTGCGTTCTGTTCAAATGCAAAGATTTTTCTTCATCCTGAATTTTTAAAACCTCAGGTTCTGTTTTTCTAGGTTCAGTTCAAAATTAATTAAAAATTATTTGTCAAAGATTGGTTTTTAAGCCTTGAATTGACGTATTGAAAAATCAAAAAAACTTCTATATAATAAAAGCATTATTTTACAAAATAGCAAAATTTGTCATTTTGACGTAATTCAAATGCAGACAAAAAGCAAAGAGGATTTATTTCATGGAAAAGAAACTTCCAAAAACGCTTCCAAGAATGCTTCGAGAAGTCAGTAAAAATTATCCTGATGTTGCAGCTCAATTTTCAAGAAGTGAAAAAGACAGTGATTTTACTCCTGTAAGTTACAGAGAACTTTTTGAGATTTCTCAAGATTTTGCAGGCGGACTTTTATCTTTGGGAACTGTCCGTGGTGAAAAAATCGGACTTATCTCTGATGACAGAAAAGAGTGGCAGCAAGCTGATATGGGAATTATGTCAATCGGTGCCTGCGACGTTCCACGCGGTTGTGATGCAAGCGAAAATGATCTTAAATACATTCTGTCTTTTACAGAAGTGCGGACTGTCATCGTTGAAAATTCTGTTCAGGTAAGAAAAATCCTGAACGTAAAAAAAGACATTCCGACATTAAAACAGTTCATAATTTTTGACGAACCTACCGCAGAAGCCGAAAAACTTTGTAAAGAAAATGAAGTTGTTCTCCACAGGTTTCAGGAAATCGTTGATGCAGGAAAAAAATTCAATTCAGAAAATCCGGGCAAAGTTAACGATGAACTTGAAAAAGGTGAGTGGGATGATATTGTTACGATTATCTTTACTTCTGGTACGACAGGAATTCCTAAGGGCGTAATGCTTTCAAACGGAAATTTTATTACTCAGCTTGATGAACTTCAAGAGCGCATTTATTTTAATCCTGGCGAAACGGCAATCTGCGTTCTTCCTGTCTGGCACGTTTTCCAGCGTCTCGTAGAATATGTCGTTTTGTCACAGGGCTCAGCACTCGGATATTCAAAACCGATTGGCAGCGTTCTTCTTCCTGATATGCTCAAATTAAATCCTGTTATCCTTCCTGCCGTTCCACGAGTATTTGAAGCTGTCTACGATGGAATACGAAAAAAGATGCGTCGTACAGGCGGAATTGTAGAAGTGCTTTTTAACTTTTTTACGGCAGTTGCAATTGCTCACAGTAAAATGAGCCGCAAGCTTTTTAGGAAAAATTTCATGATTAAAAATGAACTTACACCGTTCTGGTGGATTGTCCTTATAATTCCGTGGATTTTGCTTGCTCCGTTAAAGGCATTGGGCAACGTGCTTGTATTTAAAAAAGTGCGCGCAATGCTCGGAACAAATTTTAGGGCAGGAGTTGCAGGCGGCGGCGCTTATCCAAAAGCTATCGATGAATTTTTCTGGGCGCTCGGCATTAACGTTGTAGAAGGTTACGGACTTACAGAAACTGCGCCTGTAGTTGCAGTGCGCCCGATTGATGCGCCGATATTCAGTTGCATCGGTTCTCCAATTCGTGGTGTTTCAACTAGAATTGTTGATATGGAAGGCAATATTCTGCCAAAAGGAAAAAAAGGCGTTCTGCAGGTTAAAGGCGGAACTGTAATGAAAGGCTATTACAAACGGCAGGATTTGACTGACAAAGTTTTGTCTGCGGATGGCTGGCTTGACACTGGCGACCTTGCAATAGAAAGCATAAACGGCGAATTGAAAATTCTTGGCCGTGTAAAAGATACGATTGTATTGAGCGGCGGCGAAAATGTCGAACCTCTCCCGATTGAAGCAAAAATACAGGAATCACGTTTTATTTCGACAGCTGTAGTTGTCGGACAAGACCAGCGGAATCTTGGTGCTTTGATTCTGCCTAATCAGGAAGAACTTGAACTTTGGGCAGCAGAAAACAATATCGCTTTTAAGGATTTTAATGACCTTGTAAAGAAAGAAGAAACATACAAATTGATTGAATCAGAAATCCGCGAACTTATAAATGCAAAAAACGGTTTCCGCATGTTTGAAAAAATCGTAAAATTTGCTTTCCTTACAAAGCCGTTTGAAGTAGGACGCGAGCTTTCTGCAAAACAGGAAATAATGCGCTATAAACTTTCAGAAATTTATGAAAAAGAAATCAAAGGAATTTTCAAAGACTGATTTTTTTTCTGCATTGGTTATAGAACTATTTGACTGTTAAAATATTAAAACGGGTGTGATTATTAAATTATGCAAAACGCAATCATTCGATTATAATTGCACCTGTTTTAAAATCCCTTTTAAAATCGCCTTCCGGTTTTTCTACGCTGATTAAATCACCTGAAAAAATGAGCTGGGATTTGTTCGGAATGTACAGGACAAGCCCGAGTTTTGAACAGGCATAAAAACCTGTCTTTTTGCCGAGCCTTATCGGTTCGCTTGCAATTCTTAAAAGAATATGACTTTCGTCTTGAAAGCTTTTTGCGGCTTCTTCTTGCGTTGAAAAAACAAAACTTAAAACAGCCCTTTCTTTAGGCAGTTTTGCTGCAGCAGAAAGTTTCTGGAGTTTTTCAGGTGCGCTTTTTGCAGGGAACGTAAAGTTGCACCATTTTCCAGTTCTGTTTGAATCAGAAGCTTTTTTTGCATACTGACCTTTTAAAAGCCTTCCGTCCATTGGGCAAGTGTCACAATGACTGCAAGGTGCAATAATCTGAAATCCCTTTCTGATAAAACAGTCGCGCAAAAGGCTTATGAATCTTGCAGAGCGCGGAACTCCAGGTTCTACAATTAAAAACGAAGTTTTTTTGTCTGCGTATTTTTCAAGGTCATTGTAATATTTTTTTGCAAGAAAATCGAGCGGTCGTGATTCAGACTGAAAAACCTCGTTAAACATATTTGCGCATGAAATAAATTTTGCCTTCTGTCTTATTGCAGTTCCAAATGAGCCTTTTACACGGACAATTTTCCAGTGGTTTTCAATCTCATTTAATTCTGGGTTTACTGTTTTTGCAACGACAGATAGATATAAATTTTCACCGAGTGACAGAGAACTTTGCGACAAGTCAAGACAGTACCAGACAAGTTTTATTTTTCTGAGTTCGGGGCGGCTCAGCCATAATGCAGTTACGACTGTTAAAGGTCCTGCCCCTATGTCAAGGCAGATATCGTTGTCATGCAGGTTGATTTTTGAAATGTCGATATTTGAAAAAAGCCTCGAAAGCCTTGTTAAGTTCCACCACATAAAATAGCGTGTATATGCAGACAAAAAAGTTTTGTCGTTCATATAGCTTAGCCTTCGCATATCCCTTTCGTCAGTGAGCAGGTGAGAAAGGCGGCGTATGTCTTCAGGCAATTTTAAAATCTGCCTGCTGTTGAGCGGAAGATTATCCTGAATGAGAGAATCAAAATTGTCAAGAATTTCTTTTGCATCTTCAGGGATTTTTTGAGGATTAAAAAGTGAACCTGATAAAATTGAATTTGAATTACTTTTCATAATTTCCCCGATGTTTTTTTAGTGTAAGCAATGCATCTGTAAGTTCTTGTCTTGCTGTATAAATATTTTCCATAAGATTATAGTTTTCTGAAATTATTTCTGACTCTGCAATAATCTGATTACGTGCACCTTCAATCGTAAACTTTTTTTTATTGATAAGAAAATTCAGTCTGTTGATTATGGCGATTTCTTTTTGCGAATAAATTCGCCTGCCGCCAAAATCTTTACTTGGAGCAAAGCCCGGTATGACTTCTTCCCAGTAGCGCAGTATATGGGCTTTGACTCCCGTAATTTCTTCAACTTGTCCTATTGAATATCCTGTCATCTATTCAAAATCCCGGTCTTCCCATTTTTTGCGGCTTGCTTTTAGTTCAAGCTGAACTGGAATTTTATCAAATCCTAAATCTTCGCGTATGCGGTTTTTTAAAAACGAAATGTAGGTAAGCGGTACGACTTCCGGACGATTTGCAAAAATTGCAAATTTGACTGGATTTGTACTTGTCTGTACCATATAGCGGATTTTAAACTGAGATGTTTTGCTTGCAGGAGGTGGATACTTAAAAAGCCAGTCTTTTAGCGCTGTATTTAAAACTGAAGTAGAAACTTTTTTTGTAACTTGAGAATATAATTCAAGTGCTGTGTCTAAAAGCAGTTTTATTCCTTCGCCTTCAAGTGCACTTATGCAGAGTATAGGACTGTAATTCATATGACCAAACATAATCCTTATGTTTTGTTCTGCCTTTTTGATTGGAGTGCGCCCTTTTTCTTGAGTGTCCCATTTGTTCAAAACGAAAATAATTCCGCGTCCCTGTTCATAAGCAAGCGAGCATATTTTTTTATCTTGTTCGGCAAGTCCTTCCTGTGCATCAATCATTAAAAAAACGATGTCGCATTTATCAAGAGTTTTGATTGCCCTGTTTACGGAATAATATTCTACATTTTCCGTTACTTTTGCTTTTCGCCTTATTCCTGCCGTGTCAAGAATCGTAAAATTTCTTCCGTTGTATTTGAAAGAACCTTCGACGACATCACGCGTAGTTCCTGCATAGTCAGAAACGATGGATGCTTCAGAATGTGTCAGTCTGTTTGAAAGCGTTGACTTTCCTGTATTAGGTTTGCCGAGGATTGCAATTTTTATCGGAGTATCCTGGTTTTCTTCTTCCTGAACATTTGAAAAATCTATGGCGGCAATTAATTTTTCCTGCAGCTCAGGAATTCTGTCGCCGTGTTCTGCAGAAATAAACAGAAGTTCTTTAAATCCGAATTTCATGTAATTTAATGCGAAGTCTTGATTTTTTCCGCCTTCAGTTTTATTTACGGCTGCAATGACTTTATTCCAGAACGGGCGGAGCTGCTGGATAAATTCTTCGTCTTCCGGCGTAATCTGATTTGCTTCAAGAAGGAGTAAAATTACGTCTGCCTGTTTTAATTTTGAAAGCGTTTTTTCTACGACGAGATCGTCCATGACGGCTTCCATAGTTCCGTAGTTGCGTGTTAATTTGTAACCGCCTGTGTCCATCAAGTGTACTGGTTTTCCGAGTATAAAAGCATCGCCTTCGACAGGGTCGCGCGTAACGCCTGGAGTCGGGTCTGTAATTGCAACGCGCTTTTTCATAAATCTGTTGAACAGTGTCGACTTGCCTACATTCGGGCGGCCTGCAATTACGATGAGCGGCGTGTTGATATATTTTTTTGAAGAGTCAAATTTGAATTTCTGTGTATCAGTTTCTGCATTAGACAAAACGCCTGCTGTAAGTTCAATTTGAGAATTTTCGTCAGCATGAGACAGAGCTTTTTTTGATTTGCTTGCAGCTGGTTTTGGTTTTGAAAAATCGGGTTTTCGTTTTTTTGCCATAAATCTACCTGTAAGTATTTTAATGAGAAAATTAAAGGTTGTTAAGTGATTTTGAAGAGATTGCCTGTAATTCTTTAATAGAAATGTTTGCAAGAACTTCTTTTATACATGAAATTCTTCTAGCTCCCATACTCAGATTCCTGATTCCCATTCCTGCAAGAATCATCGCAGTGTCAGATTTGCTTGCCATTTCTCCGCAGACAGAAATCGGTATGTTTTCTTTTTTTGCTGCATCAATCGTAAATTGAATCAGGCGCAATACTGAAAGATGAAGTTCATTGTAAAGCGGCGCAACGTTTAAATTTTCGCGGTCAACGCCAAGCGTGTATTGCGTAAGATCGTTTGTTCCGATAGAAAAAAAGTCAGAAACTTTTGCAAGGCAGTCAGCAGTAATTCCTGCGGCTGCGGTTTCTATCATTATTCCGATAGGAACATCTTTTTTAAAAGGTATGTTTTCTGATTCAAGTTCTTCCTGAACTTGCAGCGCAATTTCTTTTGATTTTACAACCTGTTCAATCGTAGTAATAAGCGGAAGCATGATTTTTAAATTTCCGTAAACGCTTGCCCTGTACAAAGCCCGAAGCTGTGTTTTTAAAAGCTGCGGAAACTGGAGAGAAAGCCTTATTGCCCTAAGCCCCATCATAGGATTGTTTTCTATTTCATAAGGCAAATCTGTTGCAGAAATTATCTTGTCGCCGCCTGCATCAAGTGTTCTGATTGTTACGGGTTTGCCTTTCATTGTTTCAAGTACTTCTTTATAAGCAAGGAACTGTTCTTCTTCTGACATTGAACGCGTATGAATGCCTTTGTTTGAATCTGCCATAAAAAGAAATTCTGTCCTAAAAAGTCCTATGCCGTCAGCGCCTTCTTCCATTGCGATTTTTGCTTCTTCTGGAGTTCCGATGTTTGCAAAAAGTTTAAAAGGAGTTCCGTCTTTTGTCTGCGCCGGCTTTGTCCTAAACTGGATAATCTGCTCTTTGTGTTTTTTTTCGTTTTGAATTTTTATCGTATAGTCGTTTAAAGTCTGTTCGTCCGGGTTGATGATAATTTCGCCGGCAGTTCCGTCTACGATAAGCTGTGCGCCAGTCTGAATTTCTTTTGTAACTTTTTCAAGTCCGAAAACGGCTGGAATGTCGTAGCTTCTTGCAAGGATTGCAACGTGACTTGAAATTCCGCCTTCGACTAAAGCGATGCCTGCGATTTTCTTTTTTGAAAGAATCATTGTGTCAGACGGATTTATTGACTTTGCAATGATTACGGCGCCGTCAGGAATTTCTTCTATATTGAAATGTTCTACGCCTAAAAGTTCATCAAGTACTCTGCCAAAAATGTCAGTAATGTCAATCGCTCTTTCTGTAAGGTAGTCGTTTCCAGAATTTCTCAGGCGGTCTGCGTATTCTTCTGTCTTTGTGTTTAAAATATGTTCAATGTTGACAGAATCAAGTTCAAGCTGTGTTTTAAGTTCTTTTATAAAAACAGGGTCTTCGAGCATGAGAAGGTAAGTTTCAAAAAGGTCGCGCTGGATTTTGTCTGTCTTTTCGGTAGAACTTATTAAAGAAAGTTTTTGCTGAATTTCGTTGAAGATTTTTTCTTTGGCAGTTAAAAAGCGGTTCCATTCATCTTCTATAGAAGCTATAGTTGAATGAGGAATTACTCGCTGTATTTGTTCAGGAATTACAAAGGCTGTGCCAAGACTTATTCCTTGAGACGCAGAAATGCCAAGAAAAATATTCATTTCTTCTATTATACAAATGTAACAATTTCATGTCAAACAAACTTGCGTTTTGTTATTTGGTCGGGTACGAGCACGGTTAAAAAAAATTGTTCCAAATGACAAAAAAAAATGTTACTCATTGCAAATAAAAGTTTGTTAAATCTAAGTAAATTTAATAAAATGATGTAACTTTTTTTTTGCGATTTTCATTTTTTAAGTGTCAATTTATTAAATGCGCATTATAATAAACAAAGACTAAACTTATTCAGATGGAAGTAAATTGTGAAGACAGAAAAATTTTTATTTGTATTCCTGATTATTTCTATTTTTGTAGGAAATGTTTTTTCCGAAGAAAATACACAAACTGGAAAAGAAACAGTTTTGTCGCTTGAAGATTGCATTGTTCTTGCGAGGGAAAATAACATTTCCATTAAAGTTCAGCAAAATACTTTAGAAGATTTAAAACTGAAAAATTCTTTTTCATGGAACAGTGTAAGTCCGACTTTAAAAGGCGAGGCTTCTTATTCTGACAACTTTTTGCAGGACGTAAAAAGTTTTGGAGTTTCCGGGTCTGTCGGTCTGACACTTTCGACTAATCTTTACAGTTCTATAAAAGGTGCAAAACTTAATTACGAAAACGGAATTTTGACTTACCAGCAGGCTGTAAAGCAGATTGAGTTGAACGTATGGAAAGCCTTTTACGGTTTGATTTATAAAAACGATTACTATATGTTCCAGAAACAAAATCTTGAAACTGCAAAAAAAAATTACGAGCAGAACCTTGCAAAATTCCGTAGCGGAAAAATAAGCGAACTTGACGTCATGACAAGTCAGGTGAATTACGAACAGAAAAAGCCTGCCGTAGAAGAAGCCAGAATTGACCTTATAAATAATTACCAACTTTTTAAGCAAATCTTAGGAATTCCACAGGACGACATTATAAAACTTGATGGTTCGCTTGATAAATTCCTTGACTTGAAAGCAATAAAACTGCCGGAAAAAGACAAGCCGGCTCCTGACATTCAGGCTGCGATGAATGCAGTTGAAATTGCAAAAAACAATCTTCTTGCTCAGCGCTTTTCTGCTTACGGTCCTACGATTACTGGCTCTTATAAATACGGCAAGACGATGAACGTCGACTCTTCTGACTGGACGACGACAAACAGTTTTTCTATCGGTGTTTCGATTCCTCTTGACTCTTATCTGCCATGGTCGCAGAGCGCTGTTTCTATAAATACTTTGAAAAAAAATCTTGACTCTGCAAGGCTAAAACTTCAGGATGCCGAGACTTCGATAAAAGTAAGCACTGACAATTATATCAGAAAAATTGAACAGATTATTGCGATGCTTGAAGTTTCAAAACAGAATGTCGAACTTGCAAAAAAGACTTACGAGATGACAGAAAAAGCGTACAATTACGGTAAGACTGATTTTCTTACGCTTCAGAATGCAGTCGATAATGTTACTAATGCCGAAATCACACTGAGCAGTCAGGCAAAAACTCTGCTTGAAACTCTTTTAGACACGGAATATCTTTTGGGCCTTGAGTTCGGTACGATTTTAAAACTTTCAAATGAGTAAAACGGAGGATGCTTTTAATGAAAATGAATAAAAAATCTTTGAGTATTTTAATTATAATAATTGCAGTGGCTGTAACGCTGATTTCTGTTTTTGCAATTTCTGCGACTTCAAAAAAATCGATTACAAATGCAAAGCGAAAACGAGCGGCTTCTGTTCCGACTGTGCGCACTGAACTTGCAGAAGAAAAAATTCTTCAGGATTATGTTCTGACTAACGGCGAAGTTGAGTCCCAGAGAGCTGTTGCTGTTTATCCTTCTATGGGTGGAAAAATCGCAGTAGTGAATGTTGCTTTAGGTTCCCATGTCAATAAAGGCGATGTAATTGCAAAAGTTGATCCGTCTGAACCTGGAATGCGCTATGCTTTAAGTCCTGTTGAAGCCCCAATTTCAGGAAGTATTCTTTCGATTCCAAGTAAAGTCGGAACGACTGTAACTGTCAATTCTGAAATTACGATGATAGGCGACATTGAAAACCTTCAGATTTCTGCAGCAATTCCTGAGCGTTATGTTTCTGAATTAAAACCCGGATTAAAGGCGGACATTTCGCTTCAGTCTTATCCTGGTGTTGTGTTTGAAGCGTTTATAAGCCGCGTAAGTCCTGTCGTTGACAAAGCAAGCCGAACTAAAGAAGTAATTCTCCATTTTGCAAAAAAAGATTCAAGAATAAATGCAGGAATGTTTGCAAAAGTGAAACTCTACACTTCCAAATATTCCGGCGAAATTGTCGTTCCTTCTGACGCAGTCGTTTCTGATGATGAATATTCTTATGTTTTTGTAATTGACGAAAATTGTGTTGCTGAAAAACGGACTGTAAAAACCGGAAAATCGGTTGATGCAAAAGTTCAGATTCTTGAAGGACTTCAAAGCGGCGAGCGGGTTATTGTAGAAGGTATGCTTTCTGTTTCTGACGGAATAAAAGTAAATGATATTTCTAGTGAAAAGGTTAATCAATGAGTATAGCAAGAAAAAATCTGGAACATCCTGTTCTGGTGTTAATTATATTTGCGCTTTTAGCTGCAGTCGGTATTTTTACATTGAAGAATGTCGCCCTGGGACTTTTTCCGGATATAGATTCGCCTTATGTAATGGTTTCGGCAACTTACGCAAATGCAGGCCCTGAGTCTGTTGAAAAAACTGTAACAGAAATTCTTGAAGGCGCTTTAATCAGCGTAAACGGACTTAAAAATCTTTATTCAACATCTACGGAATCTGGCTGTTCAATTCAGCTTGAATTTAATTATGGAATTGACATTGAATCTGCGGTAAATGACATACGCGACAAGTTAGGGCGTGTTCAGAGGCAGCTCCCGGACAATGTAGCTTCTCCGACGATTTTCAGGTTCAACGGAGATTCAAAACCGATTATGAGAATTGCAGTGCGCGGCAACCGTTCGCTTTCTGACATAAAAGAAATTGCCGAAGACACGATTTCTGATATTTTTGAACAGGCTGACGGCGTTGCAGAAGCTTCTGTAATGGGCGGAAAAACAAAAATCGTCCGCGTTGAACTTGACCAGAACAGACTTGCCGCTTATGGTTTTACGGTGTCGCAGGTAAGTTCTGCACTTGCAAAACAGAACCTTGATTTGGGCGGCGGAAAATTAAACGAAGGGCAGAAAGATTATGTTGTCCGCACTACAGGAGAATTTTCAAATCTTGAAGAAATCAACAACACTTTGATTGCGACAGTAAATGGTTATGATGTAAAACTTTCTGACATTGGAAATGCGTTCTGGGGTTTTGCCGATATTACGCGCGATGTTTTTATAAACGGCGAACACGGAGTTTACATTACGATTACAAAGCAGACTGATGCAAATTCTGTTAGCGTTTCAAATAATGTCTACGAAAAAATTGACGAACTAAAAGAAACTCTTCCTTCTGACATAAAACTTGAAGTCATTTCTGATGATACTGATTCAATCCGTGAGACAATTTCAACTTTAGTCGATTCTGCATGGCAGGGACTTTTGCTTGCTGTCATTGTTCTGTTCATATTTTTACAGAATGTAAAGTCGACGATTATAATTGCAATTTCAATTCCGCTTTCGCTTTTGATTACACTTTTGTGCATGAGTTTTGCAGGAATTACTCTCAATATGATGACGCTTACAGGTTTGATTTTAGGTGTCGGAATGATTGTTGATGCTTCAATCGTAATGATAGACAATATTTATTCTTACAGAAGCCGCGGGGCAAAGCCTAAGATTTCTGCAATTTTGGGTTCGCAGGAAATGATTGTTTCTGTAATTTCAGGAAACCTTACGACGATTTGTGTTTTTGTTCCGTTCCTGCTTTATATGAAAGATTTGGGAATGATGGGGCAGATGTTTAAGGGAATTATTTTTACGATTGTAATTGCACTTTGTTCTTCGCTTTTGGTTGCGATTTTTCTTGTTCCTGTTCTGGCAGGAAAATTTCTTCCGCTTACAAACAGAAACGAAAAGCCTGTAAAGTCAAAAATGTTAAAATGGTTTTACGGCATTTGTACAAAAGCACTCGACGTTGTAACAAAAGTTTATGGTCGCCTTTTGAAGAAGGCACTTGAATACAGAGCCGTAACGATTATGATTGCAATCTGTCTTCTTGTAATTGCAGTTGCACTTCTTCCTACGCTGGGAATGAATATGATGCCTCAGGGAAACGATGATTCTGTAACGCTTTCCATAACGCTTCCAATCGGAACTCCGCTTGAAGATACAAGAAATGTTTCTCTTGCAATGGAAGAAATCGTAAAAAAAGAAGTTCCGTCGTTTGATAAGCTCATTACAACAGTCGGCGGTGGCGGACGAAATGCAAATACTTACAAATCGTCAATTCAGATTACGCTGAATGAAAAATCAGGAACGGCAGTCGAAGTTCAGAATAAACTTAGAAAATATTTTACGAATTTTCCTGGAGCAAGATTCAGCTTTCAAGCAGGAACTCGAGGTCAGATGATGGGAAGCGATATTGATATTGCTCTGCGTTCTGATGACCTTGACGAAGCACTTTCTGTTGCAGATAAAATTGTCCGCGTAATGGAAGATATTTCTGCGCTTGGAGATATTTCGATTGATACTGAAGAAGGTCTTCCGCAGGTAGAAATTGAAATTGACAGGGAAAGGGCATATTCGTTCGGTGTTGATGTTTCAACAGTTGCAAAAGAAATAAATTATGCTGTAAACGGTGTTACTTCTACAACTTACCGTCAGGCAGGAAAAGATTACGATGTTAAAGTAATGTATCAGCCGTCTGACAGACAAAATATCATCGACCTTGAAACGATGTATGTAAACGGAACAAACGGAAAAGTTTCGCTTTCAAATTTTGCAGAATTAAAAAAAGGTCTTGGTCCTGTTTCGATAAAGCGTGAAAACCAGCGGCGGATTGTTCATATAACGGCAAGCATTCTGACATCAGACAATGCAAATCTTGTAGAAGATGCAATCAAAGAAGGAATTGCAAATACATTTATCATTCCTGACAATGTTTCTGTTTCCTATGAAGGTTCATGGAAGGATACGAACGATCAGATGAAGCTTTATTCGGGAATTTTGATTATGGCTGTAATTCTTGTATTCGGCGTAATGGCAGGAACTTACGAGTCGTTTAAAGCTCCTCTTATAAATCTTGCGACGATTCCATTTTTGCTCATCGGTGTCGTTTTCCTTTACAAGGTTATCGGTCAGCCACTTTCGATTATGGCTATGGTCGGACTTATTATGCTCGTAGGAATCGTAGTAAACAACGGTATCATTCTCGTTGACTACACGAATCTTTTGCGGGGCAGAAACATTCCGATGATGGAAGCGTGCTATAAAGCAGGTGTAAGCCGTCTTCGTCCTGTTTTGATGACGACACTGACAACGATTCTTGGTATGATTCCGATGTGCTTTGCATCTGAAGGACAGTCTGCGATGGTTCAGCCGATTGGAATTGCAGTAGTCGGAGGACTTACTTCTTCTACTTTTGTAACGCTTCTTGTAATTCCTGTTTTGTATTCGCTTGTGATGAAAGATGAAAAGAAATTAAACTCCAGAATAAAAGTTGAATACGACCTTCTTGATGAAGCTCTGGAACAAAAAAATGAGAAAGACGGAGAATGAACAAAATGAATTACAGAATAGAAATCGTTTCAAACCAGTCAGTTCAGGACGAAATCGTAGAACTTCTTGAACAGGAAATTCCTGAAATTGAATACACGCTGATTCCTGCAGTGCAGGGGAGAGGAAGGTCTTCTAAAAAACTCGGGGATACAACATGGCCTGAGCAGAATTTCGTTCTTTTTTCGTATGTAGAAAAAGAAGTCGCCGTCAAAATAAAAGCCATAATTTTAGCCGTAAAGAAAAAATTTCCTACAGAAGGAATAACACTTTTCTGCACTCAGGAAGTAGAACTGTAGTAAGGTAAAAAGAATTTACGAGCGTATTGCAACCAATTCTTCAACTCTTTATACTGTAAATTATAATTTTCATAAAAGGAGTTTGTAGTATGAAAAAAATTGTTTCAATTATTGCTTCTATTATGCTGTCTGCTGCTTTCTTTACGTCATGCGGTAAAAAAGCAGATTCGGCAAAAGCAAATGCAGTACGCATTGCAATGGTAACTGACTCGGGCGACATTACAGACCAGTCATTTAATCAGACGACATATCAGGCTTGTAAAGAATATGCAGAAGCAAATTCGCTTGAGTTTAAGTATTATAAACCGTCAGGAGATACGACAGAAGCTCGTGTTTCTTCGATTAATGCTGCAATTCAAGATGATTTTAACGTAATCGTACTTCCTGGATTTTTGTTTGCAGAACCGCTTGTAAAAGTTGTAGACGACAATCCTGAAGTAAAATTCATCGCACTTGACGTAAGTGAATTTGACGTAGTTACTGCTGCCGACAGTCTTGGAAAAAAAGACTGGAAACTTCCAAAAAACGCTTTCTGTGCAGTTTATTCAGAAGAAATTCCTGGATTTTTTGCAGGTTATGCAGTTGCAAAAGAAGGCTATAAACATTTAGGCTTCCTTGGTGGAATGGCTGTTCCTGCAGTAATCCGCTATGGCTATGGATTTGTTCAGGGTGTAAATAAGGCAGCAGAAGAAATGGGAACTGCTGCAGACACAACAGTTGAATATGTTTACGGCGGTCAGTTCTACGGAGATCAGATGATTACTGCTGCAATGGACGGCTGGTATCAGCAGCGCGGTGTTGAAGCAGTCTTTGCATGTGGTGGCGGAATTTGGACTTCTGCTGCAGAAGCTGCTGTAAAGACAAACGGAAAAGTTATCGGTGTTGACGTTGACCAGTCTGCACTCATAAATAAATATGCTGCTGATATGTGCCTTACATCTGCAATGAAAGGTCTTGGCGCTACAGTAAAGTCTTGTCTTACATCAATCGTAAGCAATACATTTGATTCAGAATATGCAGGAAAAGTTTCAAGTCTTGGACTTGTTTCAGGAACAAACATTGATGAAAACTTTGTTGCACTTCCTACAGAAAGCTGGTCAATGAAAAAATTTACAGTTGATGATTACAGAAAACTTGTAGCAGATGTTTTTGACGGAAAAATCAAAGTTTCAAATGACATCGGTGATGTTCCTGCGACTTCTGTTAAAGTAAATGTTTATCCAAATATTAAATAAAAATTAGTTTAAAAACATAATTTCTTATACGAAAACGGTGCTTTTTTTTTGCATTATGCTAAAAAAGGCATCGTTTTTTTTTGATTTTGATATATAATGGCATCTATGGAAAATGAATTTGTTATTGAAATGCTTCATATTACAAAGCGTTTCCCCGGAATAATTGCAAATGACGACGTTTCTATTCAATTAAAGAAAGGCGAAATTCATGCTTTGCTTGGAGAAAACGGCGCTGGAAAATCTACTCTGATGAGCGTTCTTTTTGGACTTTATCAGGCAGAAGAAGGCGAAATCAAAAAAAATGGAAAAACAGTAAAGATAAATAATCCGAATGATGCAACAGCACTTCGTATCGGAATGGTTCACCAGCACTTTAAGCTTGTGGATATTTTTTCTGTTATTGACAACATAATTCTTGGTACAGAACCTGTAAAATGCGGTTTTGTTGACAGACAGGCTGCTAGAAAAAAAATTGTAGAACTGAGCGAACGTTACGGACTTTTTGTAAATCCTGATGCAAAAATTTCTGACATTACTGTAGGAATGCAGCAGCGCGTAGAAATTTTGAAAATGCTTTACCGCGATAACGAAATTCTTATTTTTGATGAACCGACGGCAGTTTTGACACCTCAGGAAATTACGGAATTATTGCAGATTATGCGTAATCTCGCTGCAGAAGGCAAGTCTATTTTATTCATCACGCATAAACTTAACGAAATAATGGCTGTTTCTGACAGGTGCACTGTATTGCGCAAAGGTAAGTGCGTAGGAACTGTGAACATTGCAGATACTACAAAAGAAGAACTCAGCAGAATGATGGTCGGAAGGGATGTTCAGTTTTCGATTCAGAAAAAAGAAAGAAAGCCCGGCGATGTAGTTTTAAAAGTTGAACATCTGAATGTTGCAGGAAGTTCTGATAAAAAACTTGCAGTAAAGGATGTAAGCCTTGAAGTTCGTGCAGGAGAAATAGTAAGCATTGCAGGCATTGACGGAAACGGACAGGCAGAATTTATTTACGGTCTTACCGGCCTTGAAAAAATTGCGCCGCCTTCAAGTTCAGCGTTAAGCAAAAATACAAAAATTATTTTAGGCGGTGTCGATATAACAAAAAAAACAATCCGCGAAAAAAGCATTGCAGGAATGAGCTATATTCCAGAAGACAGGCACAAACACGGACTTGTCCTTGATTTTTCGCTTGAAAAAAACATGATACTTCAAAATTACTGGCAGCCTGGTTTTAACGAAAAAGGTTTTGTAAAACGTGACTCAGTTCAAAAATATTCTGACAGGCTCATCGGTGAATTTGATATAAGGTCGGGACAGGGCAGCAAGACTATGACACGTTCCATGTCAGGTGGAAACCAGCAGAAAGCAATCATTGCGCGCGAACTTGACAAAGGACACAAGCTTTTGATTGCAGTTCAGCCGACACGAGGACTTGATGTCGGTGCAATCGAGTTTATTCATAATCAGATTTTAAAAGAGCGCGATAATGGAATTGCAGTCCTTCTTGTTTCGTACGAACTTGACGAAGTAATGCAGCTTAGCGACAGAATCCTTGTAATGTACGAAGGTCAGATTACTGGAGAACTGAAGCCAGAAACGACTACTGTTCAGGAACTTGGGCTTTATATGTCAGGAGCAAAACGAAATGAAATATAAATTGTTAAAGACAGACTGTTTTAAATCTATTCTTGCATCTGTAATTTGTGCTGTTGTCGGAATAATTGTCGGGTATATAATTCTTCTTCTGATAAGCGCACCTAATGCGACAAAGGCTATTACTACGATTTTGAAAAATTTTATGTATTTTAAAAAGCCTGCCCAGCGCCTTTACTATTTTGGAAGTACGCTTGTAAAAGCAGTTCCGCTGATTTTATGCGGACTTTCTGTTTTGTTTGCATATAAAGCAGGTCTTTTTAATATTGGTGTCGGTGGTCAGTATTGCGTTGCAATCGGAATTTCGTTGTGGTGTGCACTCAACTGGCATTTACCGTGGTGGCTTTGCATTGTTCTTGCTTCTCTTGTTGCTGCATTGTGGGGCGCAATCGTAGGATTTTTTAAGGCGGTCTTCAATATTAACGAAGTAATTGCCTGCATAATGATGAACTGGATAGGATTATATCTTGTAAACATTTTATTGCAGCAGGAAAGTGTAATGAACTTGAATGCATCTGAAACTTACTCAATAAGGAAAGTTTCGCCAAGTTCTATTATTCCGTCTTTGGGACTTGATAAAATATTTCATAATAATGAATATGTCAGCATTGCAATTCCGCTTACGATTTTGGTTGCTGTTATCTTATGGGTATTGCTGAACAAAACAACACTGGGCTATGAACTGACTGCAACAGGCTTGAATAAAAATGCAGCAAAATATGCTGGAATGAAAGAAAAATTTAATATTATAACTACTATGGCAATTTCAGGGGCGCTTGCAGGAATTGCGGCTTCTTTCTTTTATTTGACAGATATTCAGACATGGCGGACGGCTTCGTCTGTTCCTGCGATGGGCTTTAACGGAATTGCAGTTGCGTTTTTAGGCGGACTTAATCCAATCGGAGTTATTTTTGCAGGATATTTTATTCAGCATATAACGCTTGGCGGAAGTTTTATTGACATGCGGTATTTTAATCCTCAGATTGCAGATTTGATTTCGGCAATAATTATTTATGCGTGTGCGTTTGTTCTGTTCATAAAAGAAATTATGGCAAAAATTGCAGACAAGAAAAAAAATACGCTGGGAGAAGAATAATGCTTTTAGTTCAATATACTTTGATTTATGCGTCAGTTTTGATTTGTGTTGCGCTGGGCGGAATGTTTTCTGAGAGAAGCGGTGTTATTAATATCGGGCTTGAAGGAATTATGGTTTTTGGTGCTTTGGGCGGAGCTCTTGTATTGGGATTTATGCCTGACGGTACTAATCCTTTGCTGATGATTTTTCTGACTGTTTTTATAAGCATGTTTTGCGGAATGATTTTTTCGCTTTTGCTTGCGGTGTCGGCAATTAATTTTAAGGCAGACCAGACTTTAGTCGGTACTGCGATGAATATGCTTGCAACTGCGGCATCTACTGTCATCGTAAAAGCGATAAACACAAAACGAAGCGGTGGCGATAACGTTTCTGCAATTCTTGATTATATTCAAAGCAGAAGATGCTTTATTTTTAAGTGTTTCGGAATTGAACTTAATGTATATATGATTTTTACGGCAATTATTGTAATCGTTTCGTTCATCGTTTTGTATAAAACACGGTTTGGTTTAAGGCTTATGGCTTGCGGTGAACATCCGCAGGCGGCAGACAGTGTCGGAATAAACGTTTACAAAATGCGTTATGCAGGCGTTTTGATTTCTGGGGCGCTTGGCGGTTTTGGCGGAATCATTTATATTACGGCAGCAAATTCGCAATGGGATTTTATTTACGGTGTTGCAGGAGCAGGATTTTTATCTCTGGCTGTAATGATTTTTGGGCAATGGAAACCGCTCAGGATTGCACTTGCGGCAATTGTTTTTGGAGTGTTCAGGGCAATAGCAGATGCATATATGGGATTTGACGTTCTTGTAAAACTCGTTTCAGGCGAATTTTATAAAATGCTGCCTTATATAATTTCGCTTGTTGTCCTTGCATTTACTTCAAAAAAATCAAAAGCACCAAAAGCAGAAGGAATACCTTATGACAAAGGAATCAGATAAACAGTTAAAAGAAATTCAAGACAATGCGGTAAAGGCAATTTCTGAATTGCTTAAAATCCGTCCGTTAAAAAAAGGCTCGGTTTTTGTAATCGGCTGTTCTTCAAGTGAAGTCGCCGGAGGAACTATCGGCAAAAACTCAAGCAGTCAGATTGGAAAGGCAATTTTTGATGCTGCGTATAAGTTTCTTTCTAAGAAAGGAATTTATCTTGCATGTCAGTGCTGTGAACATTTGAACAGGGCAATCGTTGTAGAAGAAAAATGTGCAGAAGAATATAATCTTGAGCCTGTCTGTGTTGTTCCATGGGTGCATGCAGGCGGTTCTTTTGCAACTGCAGCGTATTACGGTTTTAAAAATCCTTGCGTTGTTGAACACATAAAAGCAGATGCAGGGCTTGATATAGGAGATACGCTTATAGGAATGCATTTAAAGGAAGTTGCAGTTCCAGTTCACCTTAAACAGAATCTTATCGGCAAAGCGCATGTTACGGCAGCATACAGCAGGCCAAAATTGATTGGCGGTGAACGTGCAAAATATGTTCCTGATTGCAAGAATTTTCAGAACAGTCTTTTGGGTAAATCAAAATGAAAAAAGTTCTTTTTATCTGCCACGGAAATATATGCCGTTCTCCGATGGCAGAGTTTGTCTTTAAATCACTAGTAAAAAAAGCCGGACGTGAAAATGAGTTTTTGATTGATTCTGCGGCGACAAGTACGGAAGAAATCGGGAACAGAATGCATAACGGCACTCGTACAAAATTGCGCCAGATGAACATTCCGTTTACGGAGCACCGCGCACGGCAGATTACGATTGACGATTATGAAGACTGGGATTTTTTAATCTGCATGGACAGGAACAATTTACGGAATATGCAGCGGATATTAGGAAATGATGATGAACATAAGTTTCATCTTTTGCTTGAGTACGCAGGAGAAAACCGCGATATTGCAGATCCCTGGTACACAGGCAATTTTAATCAAACGTATGACGACATCGTAAAAGGATGTACGGCTCTTTTGCGTCAGATTTGAAAATAAAAAATTACATTAACTGGTTGAACCATTGTTTTTCAAACTGGCGATATTCTTTTTGATAAGGCGAAGTATTGTTGCTCATTGAATTTGTGCCGCTTGAAGTCTGCCATATTATTTCGTAAGAATCTTTGTCAGAGTCAACTGGCGTAATGAACTTTAAATGATTTGTCTTTGTATCGAGTGTGTAATCTGTATTTAAAACTGCTTTTTTGCCGTTTATAAAGACACCTGGTTTTGTGTTTTTATAGACTGCATTGCATAAAATAAACTCAGCAGGAAAAAGTGGAACGCCTGTTATCGTAAAAACAAGTTCGCTTGTTTTGTACGGAATTTCTTTCGGGAGTTTTACTGTAAGAAGGGTTGTGTCGCTTTCGTAAATGCAGGCAGAAAGCGGAATTTTAAAGTGTTCGCTCTTTTTTAAGTAAGATGCCTGTACTTCTGTAAGTTCAGAAAAAACCATGACAGAGTAAAGTCTGTTTCCGTCAGAAACTTTTGTGTTTACGAACGTTGTATTTTTTTTGCTTTGAGGTTGTTCCTGTTTTGTCGAATTGCACGAAGCAAAAAGAATTCCTGCAGAAAAAACGGCTGCCGCAAAAGCAAGAGTTTTAAAGGCTTTTATGGCTTTAAAATTTTTTTTCATTTATTTTCCTCCTGATACAGTGGTACTGCACAGTCTGTTATTTTTTAAGCAATGCTGCAAATGGATTGTATGTGTCGCCGTCGTCTGACTGGCTTGACATATATTTTTCGGCAGTCAAATCCTGTTCCTTTGAAGTGCTTGTCGTAAGCGAAATTCTTTTGTTTTTTGAATCTACAGATTTTACGACAACAGAAATTTTGTCGCCTGTGTTGAATTTCTTTTTTAAGTTTGTATTTGAGTTTACGTCAAGTTCTGAAATGTGAACAAGACCATCAATTCCGTCTTCGAGAGTTACAAACAGTCCGAAGTCTGCAATACGTGCAATCGTTCCGTCGATTTTTGTATTTTCGGGGTATTTTGTTTCTGCCGAATCCCATGGGTCTTCTTCAAGTTCCTTTGTAGAAATGCTTATTCTTTCGTGTTCCCAGTCAGTGCGGATAATTTTTGCCTTGATTTCCTGACCGACAGAAATTTTGTCAGAAACATTTTTTATGTGTCCGCGGCAAATTTCTGAAATAGGCAAAAACGCCTGAACACCGCCTATATCAACGACAGCGCCTTTTTCTTTGAGTTCAAGAACTTTGCCTGTTACGATGTCGCCTGTTTTGTATTTTGCAGACATACCCTTAAGGTTTTCCTGATGTTCTGCTTCCATGACTGCACGGTTTGAAACGATTATGTTCTTGCCGTTTTCTTTAAATTCCTGAATTATAAAAGAAAGTACCCTGCCGATGTAAAATGCAGGTTCTTCGCGCTGTTTAAATCCCATCTGCGAATAAGGACAAAATGCCCTTGCGTTTCCGATTTTAACTTCAAATCCGCCTTTGATTTCTTTTTCAACTTTTCCCTGTACTTGAATCTGAGATTCAAACGCTGTTTTAAGCATGTCGGCATCAGCATTCTGTCCTGAGATTCTTGTCGTAAAATACGGAACACCGTCTTTTGTGCTGATATAAAATGCCTTTATTTTATCTCCTTCCTTGACTTTGACATTTCCGTTTTGGTCAACAAGTTCTGCCTTGTCAAGAATTCCCTCTGTCTTAAGATTTAAATCCAAAAAAATCGTATCATCAGTAATTGCAACAACGGCAGTTTCTATTTCCTGTCCTGGTTCAAAATAGTTCATAATTTTCCTCATTTTATATCTGCAAAAATATCCGGCTAAAAACCGCTTTTTAGTATACGAAATATTAAAAGAGAGGTAAAGACCGGCATACTTTATAAAATGTATAAAATCCCTTTCTTCCCAAAACCCTATCTTTCCATCAACCCCTGTCCGTTGTCTTTTAGCCATTGTTTTGCTTGTTTATACCATGGGCAGTATTCTGCAACGATTGCCCAGTATTTTGAACTGTGGTTTAATTCTTTGCGGTGGGCCAGTTCGTGGATGATTACATAGTCGCGCACTTGGTCGGGCATTTTCATTATCAGGCAGTTGAAGTTTAAGTTGCCGGTTTTTGTGCAGCTGCCCCAGCGGATTTTTTGGTGGCGGATTGTTATGCGGTTATAGGTTACGCCCATAAGGCCTGCGTATTTTTGTACGGCGGCTGGCAGTTCCTGTTTTGCTTTTGTTTTGAGTTCAAGGATTTCTGGGGCGGCGGTTTTTGGCTGTGCCGTTTTTTTTGCCTGCAAAAATGTGCGGATGAATGACAGGGCTTCTTCCTGTTTTGGGCGGCCGGATTTTTTCTTTGTGCCGTATACTGCCATGCTGTCTATTATCGGCAGAATTTGATTGAGTTTTTCAACGATGCGCTGCTGTTCTTCGATTGGGGGGAGGGGGAATAATGTGTCGATAATTTTAGTTCTTGAAATATTTGGCTGTGCTCCACCTGCTGATTGTTTTATAAAATTTGGCTTATTTGCTTTTAAAAAATAGAAAAGATAATAGTTATATATTCCATTAAAGGGAGTACATGCACAGCATGCCTGATTTGTAGTTAAATCAAATCCTGCGATTGCAACTTTTCCAATAGTTGCACCATACATTGCAATAAGAACATCATTTTTTTTGTTCATTCTCAAAGAGCATTTTTCCAATGCTAATTCGGTAATGTATTCTTCGGCTGTTGTTACAATACCATCATTTAATTCACCTGTTTTTATCCATGGAATAGTTCCATTTTTATAATATTCTGATTTCCCTCTATCTGGAGTTGCTCCTGCTCCCCAATCTCCAATTTCTCCCAATCTGCACCATCTCCAGTTTTCAGGGATTTCAAATGGAATTTCTTCTTCGGTGATTTCTGAAAGGGGCTTTTCTTTTTTTATCTTACATTCTGCAATGAGTTTTTCTTTTTCTTCTGCAATCTTTTTGAGGAGGTCATCTACGCTGGAATCTGTTTGCAGCTGCCGGGTGAGTTTGCCCTGCATGGCTGATTGCAGCACGGATTTTTTGATTTCTTCGGGGAAGTTCTGGCTAAGTGCTACCAGTTCGTCTTCTTCTTTGCCGTATTCGTCTATTAGCGGCAGGATTGAATTGAGTTTTTCGACGATGCGCTGCTGTTCTTCGATTGGGGGAAGGGGGATGATTGTATCTGCAACTTTATCCGAATTTAAATTTTTTACGACAGCACCTGAAACTTTGCCAAAAAATTGTTCCTTGAGAACATTTGAACTAAAAACAAAATATAAGAATTCTTTGTTTAAAGATTCAGAATAATCATGCAAAACTAACCAACCGTCATGAATGCAACCATCAATATTTAGAATATAAGGTCGTCCAAATGACATAGAATTTGATAGTAGTAAATCTCCTTTATGAACTAGACGAGTCTTATATAATCCTTCTTTAATTATTTTCTCAGCTGTTTTATTAATGTATTTACCACCAATTTCTGAATCACCAATTTTTATCCAATTATAGCCATCATCAGAAGTTGTTAAATATGAAGTAATTGGTCGGGGTGAACCTCCGCGAGCTATGCTTAAAACATTTCCGACTTTTACCCATCTCCAATTCTCAGGGATTTCAAACGGGATTTCTTCTTGTGGTATTGGTTCAAAGCGGGCGTTGGTTGTTTGATGATGCGAACTTTCCGAGTTTTCTTTAAAAACTTGCGGGGAATTATCGGGGGTTTTAGGGGGTGTCCCCCTAGGCGAAGGGGTAGCGGAAGAGTGCTTGCGCTCTGGAGCGAGGGGAAGGCTTTCCCCTCTTTCTTTTTTAATTTTGCCTTCTTTTATGAGTGCGGCTTTTTCTTCGGCGATTTTTTGGAGCAGGTCGTCTACGCTTGAGTCGGTTTTTAGCTGATGGGTGAGTTTGCCCTGCATTGCGGCCTGTAAAACGGCTTTTTTTAAATTCTCTGCAAGTTTCATTTGTTTTTAGTTTTCCTCATTAGTTATCAAGCCATAAATATACAAGTCACTCTGGCCATACAGACCCATAGAATCGTCTTCTAGAAGTGCTGCTATTGGCGATTCATAGATTGTTTTCAAAGCTTCGTCTTCAGTCAATCCTTTGTTTTTCATAAGGAGCTCGGCAACTTGCGGAATTAAAATTGTTTTTACAAGATGATGTGTGTCTGCCATTAAAAATCTCTCCAGTGAATGTGATATAAAATCATTTTTTTTCTCCAAGCCATTGGTCAAAATATTGCATAAGATATTCTTTTCCCATGCCGTGTAAATCTTCATAGTCTGTTTTTAAGTGATTCAAAAGATGTGATTTTAAGAACAAATCAAAAACAGCAGATGACGACATATTCTTATACTCGGCGTAATTTTCTATGCAATAAGCCTTAAACGAAAGTTCTGACATATTTTAAACCTTATATGACGCAAGCGTCGGGGTACTACTTGTAGCCCCGGAGAGATTAAACCCTCCGCACAAATAAAAAAAACGAGGCCGTAAGAAAACTTACGACCTCCGTATAACACTCGCGATTAAAGGCGCGATTTCCTTATGGTTAAAAATATATAAGACAATGATTTATCTGTCAATATTTCAATTATCGCATTTTACCTCTAGAAGATTCTGTAGGATTGTCGACTCACTGAGTCTAAAATGTTGAGGTTGTGCCGTGGCAAGGATTGGAAGGGCTGGCGTAGTCAGTTCCGAAGCGAAAAAATAAAATTTGACAGTGTATCATAATTGTGATACAGTACAGTATGAAAAAAGAAGATTGTGTTATTTACAAAGGCAATTTTTTTCAGATTGAATGGTATTATACAGAGAAAGGAGAAAGCCAGCCTTTTGATTATTTTAATACAACTGATTTAGCCCAACAGCGTAAGTTTTTGATGTTGTGTCAACGACTTGGTGACTTTGGGAAAATTATGGATAAGACAAAGTTTCGTTCTGAAGGAGACGAAATCTATGCTTTTAAGCCACAGCCAAACCGTTATCTTGCATTCTTTAAAAAAGGAAAAAAGATAATCGTAACCAACGCTTATAGAAAAAGTGGTCGGAAAATGCCAAAAGGCGAAAAAGATATAGCAATAAAGTGCATGGAAGACTACTTAAAAAGAAATCTCGATACACAGGAGGTAGATAAATGACAACATTTGAAAAATTCTTTGAAGAACACCCAGAGCAGAAAGACATATACGATAAGGAATACAGCGATTTCCTTCTTTCAGAATTCATGCTCGAGCAAATGGAAGCCCAGCATATTTCTGTGCGTGAGCTTGCAAGACGTGCAGATGTTTCTCCAACTGTAATTCAAAAGCTCCGCTCTAAAGATTCACAGAAAGTTAATCTTTCAACTTTTACATCTGTCCTCAAAACTCTTGGTTATCAGATTAAACTCGAAAAAGTATCTGTCTTAAATTAAATCAGTAATTGGAAGACACGATATTTATCTCTGTTTCCATTATTTTACCTCCAGAAGGTTCATGATGAGCGCGAGTTTTTCGTCCAGTTTGGCTTCCAGGCTTTCGCGGCGTTCTTTGTAGTTTCTGATTGTTTCTTCCGGGCTCAAAACTACATCTTCTTCTTCGGGGTAGCCGCACAGGTCAAGGTCAAAACCGCGGGACTTGATTTCTTCAAAGGTGTATTTTTTTGCCTTGTAGGTTTGGGTTGCGTTTTCGTTTTCTTTTGCGTCGGGGATTTCTATGCGGTTGTTCCACCATTCGTCTATGCACTGCATGTCTTCGCGCTTGATTGGGTTTGTTTTGTTAAAGTGTTTTACTCCCGGCGGCATATCCATGCGGTAGAACCAGGTTTCTTCTGTTTTTCCTGTCTTATCAAAGAATAACAGGTTTGTGTTGATTGATGTGTAAGGTGCAAAAACGCTTGACGGAAGGCGGATTATTGTGTGCAGGTTACATTCTGTCATGAGTTTTTTCTTGAGGTTTACTTTTGAATTGTCGCTGTTGAACAAAAGTCCGTCGGGAAGAACAAGTCCGCAGCGTCCGTTTTTTTCAAGGCAGTAGATGATCCGGGCTACGAACAGGTCGGCTGATTCGCTTGATGCAAGGTCGTCGGGAAAGTTCTGTAAGTCTGATTTGTTGAACTCGCCGCCGAACGGTGGATTCATAAGAATGCAGTTGAATTTATCTTTTGGCTGAAGGTTTAAGACATTCAATGCAAGTCCGTCGCCGTGTACAATGTCGGGGTTGTCGATGTCGTGAAGGAGCATGTTCGTTGTTGCAAGCATGTAGGGAAGCTGCTTCCATTCTATTCCGTAAATTGAATTCTGGATTGTATCAAGGTCTTGTGCATTTTTTGCCTGTGCCCTTAAATGTGTAATTGCTTCTGCAAGGAATCCGCCTGTTCCGCATGCAAAGTCTGCAACACGCTCTCCGAGTTTTGGGTCTACATGGTCGCAGATGAATTTTGTTATGGCGCGTGGTGTGTAAAATTCTCCTGTTGCCTTGCCGCCGTTTTGAAGTCCTTTAAGGAGCGTTTCGTAAAATTCGTTAAAGTCGTGCTTTATTCCGGCGTCGTCAAAATCGATGTCTGCAATTTCGTTTACAAGCTGGCGGAGTTTTACGCCGTCTTTCATGTAGTTCTGGCTTTCGCCCATAAACTCGCGGACTATAAGTGCTTTTGGATCTTCGCTTGTAAAATACTGTTCCTTGCCGTTTACGGTTACGCTCTTTCCCTGCAAAAACGGAAAAAGAGTGTTGTTTACAAACTGAATGAGTTTTTCGCCTGTGAGCCTGTTTGCAAGGTCTTTTGTTCCGTCTTCTTTTTTAAGGTCTGCCCAGTCGCGGAATCGGAATCCTTGTGGAATTACGGGAACATAGTCTTTTTTAAGTTCCCATTCTTCTTCTTTTGCGTCAAATACTTTTAAAAAAAGAATCCAGATTAACTGGCTCATATACTGTGCTGTTCCGCTGATTCCTGCATCGCCGAACATTATTTTTGTAGTCGATTTTACTAATGCGTCGCCGTTCATTTTTTACCGCCTGTTTTTTTTCAATTTTAGTTTTTATAAATTTCTTTTTCTATTTCAAGGATGATTTTTTCATATCCTGCTTCGCCGCCGATAGTTTTTACTGCTGTTTTGTAAGTGTAGCCGTTCTGCTGGAAAAGCGGCATTCCGAAAATGTTGATTGATTTTAGCTTTGTTAAATCTGTTTCTTTGTACAATTCAAGAACAAGGTTCATTATTTTCTGCTGTTCCGGGTTCAGTTTGCCGATTACTTTCTGTGCTTTGGTGATTCTTTCCTGTTTTGAAGGAATTGTTTTTCTGTAGCAAAAATGGCTTACTAAATCGAACAAATCTACTTCGCTGCCGGCTTTTTCCCTGAGTTTTGAAACGACTTTTTCGCTTATCAGTAAATTTACCAGTAAGCCGTCTTTTACTTCGGTTGAATCAAGGGCTGACCATGTGCTGTAAAATTCTTCAAAAGTCGGGAAGAAATCTTCCGCATTTTTTTTGACGCAGCTTTCAACTGATTCTTCTTTTACAAGATTCATATTTTCGTCAAGGTATCTGACTGATGTATCAACAAGTTCAATATCAACGTCTTTTATTCTGAAAACTTCGCGTTTCTTTTTTGTTTTTGTCGTAAGTGGAACTGCCGTTCCGCCTGGAACAACATCTACTACACCATCAAAATCAGGGTCGTCAAATTTTAAGTAATTCTTTCTAAAATCCATAATGACAAAGTGTGTTTTTGTGCGTTCTTCTGTTTCGTTTTCAAACTGATAGCTTTCTACAATGCGTGTTCCCCGTCCGATTGTCTGCTTGAACTCTGTCATTGAACCGATTGTTTTATCAAGGACAATTAGTCCTACAGTTTTTGTATCAACACCAGTTGAAAGAAGCTTGCTTGTAACTGCAATTACAGGATATTTCTGGTTCTTGGAAGAAAAGTTTTTTATCTGGGCTTTTCCTTCCTGGTCGTTTGAGGTAATGCGCATTACATAGTGCTGGTCGCTTTGTTGCATTAAATCGGCATTTTCGTTTGCAAGGTAATCACGCATTGCGCCGGCATGTTCTTCTGTTTCGCAGAATACTATTGTTTTTGTAAACCTGTCGTGTTCTTTTAAAAACTCCGTAATTTTTTTTGCAACGAGTTTGCGGCGCTCTTCGATAATCAGCTTTCTGTCAAATTCCGGCATTAAATAAACGCGGTCTTCAAGTGGCTTTCCGTGAATGTCTTTTTCACCTTTTTTTGGTCTGTAGCCGTCACGGTCGATGTCAAGCTCGTGTGCCATTACAACATAAGGCGAAAGAAATCCGTCTGCAATTCCCTGTTTTAGAGTATATGTGTAAACAGGCTCGCCAAAGTATTCAAGGTTTGAGCCGGAGTTTGTCTGTTTTGGAGTTGCGGTAAGTCCGATTTGCGTGGCACTTCCAAAATATTCAAGCATTTCGTGCCAGCTTTTTTCTTCGTTTAATGAGCCTCTGTGACATTCATCTATTATGATAAGGTCAAAAAAATCTGGCGGAAGAAGCTTGTAATAGTCTTTGTCTGCAGATGGTTCTTCATCAGAAAGAATGTCATCTTCGTTTTCGGAGCGACCTGATTTAAGCTGCTGGTAAAGCGTTATGAAAATTTCGTAGCTTGAAAGTTTTTTTACATCATCTTCTGTCCTAAGGTTTATGTGCTCCCCGATACGAACCATATTGTTCATTTTCTGGAAGGCTTTAAAATCATCAAAAGTCTGAGATGCTAAAGAAGTGCGGTCTACAAGGAAGAGAATCTTTTTCTTTTTGCCTGCTTCGTAAAGGCGGTAGATAATCTGCATTGCAACAAAAGTTTTTCCAGTTCCTGTTGCCATAACTAAAAGAAGCCGCTTTTGCAATCCTGTCTATACAGCGGTTAATTGCATTACGCTGATAATACCGCGGTTTTCTTCCGTCTGCTCCCTGATAATAAGGAACTGCAATCATAGAACTCTGTTCGTCTGTAATTTCGTTTGCTTTTCTGTACCGTTCCCACAGCTCTTGTGATGTAGGAAACTCGTTCATCGCAAATTCACGGTTTGTTCCTAAAAGCAAATCTTCTTCATGAAAGCATTTTCCGTTACTGGCATAGGCAAAGGGAACGTCTAAAAGCCTTGCATATTCAATCGCCTGACTTACGCCTTCGCAAACATCGTGGTCCAGTCCTTTTGCTTCGACAAGGGCAAGCGGAAGATTATATTTGTAAAGTAAAAGATAATCGACTTTTTTGCGCTCTCCGCGAGTTACATTTCCGTCTGAACCGACAATAATCTGCCCGTCCGTAAAATAAACATTATTGGTCTTGCCGTATTCCATAATAATCTGATCTCCCTCGGCCGACCATTTTTTTTGTATTTCCGGGGTGATGTAGTTCAGCTTGGTGTTTTCTTCGTTGCGCTGTTGTTCTTCGATATCTGTTATTGGTGTCATAATAGAATTATTTTAGCATAAATTTGTTATTTTCGTCATAAAAAAACGTAGTTGCCAACTGCTTGCAAAAAAAACGTAGTTGCCAACTGCTTGCAGGACATACCCTAATAAAAATTTTTACCGAATCTTATTATATCTATAGAAAGAATTTTGAATTCGTAGCGCGAGTATAATCCGACATCTGCCAGACAATCGAAATTTAAAACTACAACCGACTGAACGCCACACAGAGAATTGCTCCTGCAATTCTCGTAGCGCGAGCTAACCCTGTGTTTGTGAGACAATTGAAATTTAAAACTGCACTCCTAAACGCCTATAGAGAATTGCTCCTGCAATTCTCGTAGCGCGAGATAAACCAAGTGCTAGTAAGCAATCGAAATTTACTCGCGCGCTACTTGCCAGTATCCCCTCCATTCATTAAAATATTACCAATACTTATTTTATTGTGTAGAGTTTAAATTATGTATAACATGAATGTTCTTGAGGGTTCGCCTTATAATCTTGGAGCAACGGTTACAAATCAGGGCATTAATTTTGCTATTTTTTCGCGTGATGCAACTCGAGTAATGCTTTGTTTTTTTGAAAGCGCATCATCTGCTGCACCGTATGCGATTGCCGAGTTTGATCCTGAAAAAAATAGAACAGGAGACATCTGGCATGCTTTGATTCCAGATGCAAAACCTGGCTCACTTTATTTGTACAGAATTGACGGTCCTCGTGACATACACAAAGGACTTCGCTTTGATTTTAGCAAGTACCTGCTTGACCCTTATGCAAAAGCACTTTCAGAAGGTTCAATTTACAAGCATCTCGAAAAAATCGGCGTAAATGCCTGCGATTCAATTTATGTTCCTAACAGGGAACCTGACCAAATCGAACTTTTCCCCAAGTGCGTTGTAATCGATGACAAAGAATTTGACTGGGAAGACGACGTTCCGATAAACCGTCCGCTGAATGAGTCAATTATTTACGAAACACATTTAAAAGGCTATACAGCTTCAAGTTCTTCCGGTGTAAGCAATCCTGGAACTTACAAAGGATTTATCGAAAAAATCCCTTATTTAAAAGAACTTGGAATTACCGCCGTCGAGTTCCTTCCACTTTATGAATTTGACGAAAACGAAAATGGAAATATAAATCCAAAGACAGGGGAACGTCTCAAGAATTTCTGGGGTTACAGTACAATCGGATTTTTTGCGCCTAAACAGAGTTATTCTTCTGATAAAACACCCGGTGGATGTGTCAGGGAATTCAAGCAGCTTGTAAAGGAACTTCACAAAGCCGGCATCGAGGTTATTCTTGATGTAGTTTACAACCATACGGCAGAAGGCAACGAAAACGGTTCTACGTATGAGTTTAAGGGAATTCAAAACGACGTTTACTATCATCTTACAGAAGGCGACATGCAGTATTACAAAAATTTTTCCGGCTGCGGAAATACAGTAAACTGCAATCATCCTGTAGTACGCGATTTTATTATGGACAGCCTTCGTTACTGGGTTACACAGATGCATGTTGACGGATTCAGATTTGACCTTGCTCCGATTTTGTGCCGTTCTCAGACAGGGCAGCTTTTGACATTCCCGCCTTTGACAAACCAGATTGCAGAAGACCCTATTTTGCGCAATACAAAAATCATTGCAGAACCTTGGGATGCTGCAGGCGGCTATCTTCTCGGACGGTTTCCGGGCGGACGATGGAGCGAATGGAACGACAGATATCGCGATGACATCAGGCGTTTTATCCGTGGTGATGAGTATACGTCAACTGCTGCTGCAACACGTCTTGCAGGAAGTTCTGATTTGTATTTATATTCAGACAGAAAGCCGTATAATTCAATCAACTTCATTACAGCCCATGACGGTTTTACAATGAATGACCTTGTCTGCTACAACGGCAAGCACAACGAAGAAAACGGCGAAGAAAACCGCGACGGCTCTGACAATAACTGTTCGTATAATCACGGATTTGAGGGCGCATGCTTTAATGCAAAAATCGAACAGCTTAGAGTTCAACAGATAAAAAATTTCTTTGGCTGTCTGCTTTTGGCGCAGGGAACTCCGATGTTTGTCGCAGGTGATGAATTCCGCAGAACTCAGAATGGAAACAACAATGCCTACTGTCAGGATAATGAACTTGCATGGGTTGACTGGACTCTGGCAGAAAAAAATAAATCACTTGTACGCTTTACAAAAGAATTAATCAGATTTAGAAAAGCTCATCCGATTTTTAGCCGCTTTCATTTTTTTGGCGAAACGGAATCAGAAAAGAAAAACGGTGTTGATTTAGTCTGGTATGATTTTGACGGCCGCGTTCCTGACTGGAGCAAGTTGAACAGGTTTTTGGCATGCGAAATTCTAGGAAGCCGTTATAAAAAAGATGACGGAACTGAAGGTTCAAACTTGTATATAGGAATAAATACAGACCGGCACGATATTGCTGTAATTCTTCCTGCGCTTGAAAAAGACAAAGTCTGGGCTAGGGTTCTTGATACTTCTTATCCTGATGAAACTGATATAATAGAAGAAGGTAAAGAAGAAACCCTTCCATCGCAGAAACGTTATATAATTCCTGCAAATTCGATGGTTCTTCTTATGAGCAAGAATAAATAGAAAGCAAATAGGAAAAAACTACCAAAATAAATGAAAAACGGTATATAGACAAAGACTTGATTAAAAATGTAAAATAAGTTATTGCACTTGCCGCTCAGGCGGTTTTAATAGGAGTAAAAGATGACTTTTGATGCTGAAAAGTTTAAAGCCGGATTAGTAGAACGTTTAAAACGTCAATACGGCAAAGATATTGCACATGCAAACAGCCATGATTTGTATGATGCAGTGGCTGCTTGTACTCGCGAAATGATTACAAGCAACTGGATGGCAACTCGTGCTGAATACGAAAAAAAGCCGGTAAAACAGCTTTACTATTTTTCTGCTGAATTTTTGATGGGACGTGCTCTTAGTAATAACCTTATAAATCTTCAGATAAAAGATGCTGTAAAAGAAGTTCTTTCGGGAATGAATATTGATTACAACCTTGTAGAAGACCAGGAACCAGATGCAGGTCTTGGTAACGGAGGTCTTGGACGTCTTGCAAGCTGTTTCCTTGATTCCCTTGCAACTCTTGATTATCCAGGACATGGTTACGGTATCCGTTATGAATACGGTATGTTTGAACAGCATATCGAAGACGGCTATCAGGTTGAATATCCTGACAACTGGTTAAGGCACCGCGATCCTTGGGAAATTAAGCGTTCAGACCTTGCAGTAACTGTAAAATTTGGCGGAAACATTGCTTATGGAAAAACTCCTGACGGACGCGACAGATTCTATCTTGAAAATGCCGAAGAAGTAATTGCAACGCCATACGATATGCCGATTATCGGTTATGATACAAATACTGTAAATACACTTCGTCTTTGGGAAGCTACAAGCGCAGATGGTTTTAACCTTCAGCTTTTTAATGACATGCAGTATAACCGCGCTGTTGAAAAACAGAACAGTGCAGAAAACATCAGTCGCGTACTTTATCCGAATGACAACGGCCCTTCTGGTAAAGCACTCCGCTTAAAACAGCAGTATTTCTTCTCAAGTGCAAGTTTGCAGGACCTTGTTCATCACTTTGTTGCAAACTTCGGCCCTGATTTTAAGAAATTTCCTGATTATCATATCATTCAGCTTAACGATACTCATCCTGTAGTTGCAATTCCTGAATTAATGAGAATCTTCATCGATGAATACGGACTTGGCTGGGATGAATCTTGGGCAATCGTTCAGAAAACTTTTGCTTATACAAACCATACTATTCTTGCAGAAGCTCTTGAAAAATGGCCTATTGAAATTTTCCAGGGACTTTTGCCTCGTATTTATCAGATTGTTGAAGAAATCAACCGTCGCTTTGTTGAAGATTTGCGCGAAAAATATCCTGATGATTACGAAAAACATAACCGTATGTCGATTATCGGCGGCGGAAAAGTTCGCATGGCATGGCTTGCAATTCACGCAGCTTTCAGCGTAAATGGTGTTGCAGAACTTCATACTGAATTACTCAAAAATCAGGAATTAAAAGATTGGTCAGCTCTTTATCCTGAAAAATTCAATAACAAGACAAACGGTGTTACACAGCGCCGTTGGCTTTTGAATGCAAACCCTGCACTTTCTGATTTTATTACAAAAAGAATTGGAAGCGGTTGGGAAAAAGAATTGACAAAATTAAAAGGGCTTGAAAAATATGTTGATGACGATGCTTCTCTTGAAGAACTCATTGCCATTAAGCAGGCTAACAAACAGGCTCTTGCAGATTACCTTAAGCACAAACAGAACGATTTCCTTGATCCGGAAAGCATTTATGACGTTCAGGTTAAGCGCTTGCATGAATACAAACGCCAGTTTTTGAATGTCCTGCACATTATGTATCTGTATAACCGTCTTGTTGAAGATCCTCATTTTGATCCTCCTGCAAGAACATTTATTTTTGGTGCAAAGGCTGCATCTGGTTATCGCCGTGCAAAGTCAATCATCAAATTAATCAATACAGTTGCAGACCGTGTAAACAATGACCGCCGTGTGCGTGGTAAACTTCGCGTTGTATTTGTAGAAAACTACTGCGTAACAGCCGCTGAAAAGATTTTCCCTGCAGCAGATGTTTCTGAACAGATTTCTACAGCAGGTTACGAAGCTTCAGGAACTTCTAATATGAAGTTTATGCTTAACGGTGCTTTGACACTCGGAACAATGGACGGTGCTAACATCGAAATCTTTGAAGAAGCTGGTAAAGAAAACGGATTCATCTTTGGTCTTACAAGCGACCAGATTATCAAGATGGAACAGGAACATTCTTACAAACCGTCTGAATATCTTGCACGTAATCCTCAGCTTGCAAAAGTTGTAGAACAGCTTATCGATGGTACTTATGATCCTACTCATCAGATTTTCAAGGAACTTCATGATTCTCTTGTTTATGGTGTAGAAGGTCAGCGTCCTGACGTATTCTATGTACTTGCAGATTTTGATTCATATTGCAAGGCTCAGGAAGAAATTGCTGCAGCATATGCAGACAAAAAAGCATGGGCTAAAAAGACATTGATTAACATTGCAAACAGCGGTAAATTCTCAAGTGACCGTACAATCGAAGATTATGTTCGTGACATCTGGCACTTAAAGAAACTTGTTGTATCTGGCAAATAATCAGTATTTTTGAAGAATACGTAAAATTCGAATTACTGTGTTTTGAAGACTTGTACATTTGTATTTTCAAGTGTGCAAGTCTTTTGCTTTATCAAATAGTCTGCCTTATTTTTTAATTTGATTTTTATGGAAAAAAAAATAATAAATTTTTTGGCGAGTGCAGGACTTATTATTACGGCTGCAATCTGGGGTTTTGCTTTTGTAGTTGTAAAAGACAGTCTTGATTTTGTTCCTCCTGTATATATGGTTGCAATCCGTTATTCCATTGCAGTAATCGTGCTTGCCGCAGTCCTTAATAAAAAGCTGAAAGTATTAAACGGCTCATACTGGCTTCACGGTATTGTTACAGGGCTTATGCTTGCAGGCGGTTACATAACTCAGACAATCGGCTGTAATTTTACGACGGCAGGAAAAAACGCTTTTTTGACGACTGTCTACGTTATTTTAATTCCTCTTATAACATGGTCTTTAAATAAAAAACGGCCGCACCTTGCAGTCTTTGTTTCTGCCATTATGGCAGTTGCAGGAGTCGCTCTTCTTTCTTTGCGAAACGAAAACAGTTCTTCTTTGTCGATGAATGTCGGCGATGTCCTTACTCTCGTGTGCGGACTGTTTTATGCACTTCACATCGTCTTTACGTCGCGCTTTACTCAAAACGAAAATCCTGTAATCATAAGTTTTTTGCAGTTTCTGGTGGCAGCTGTCGTTTCGTGGGGAATTGCGTTTTTGCGGGAAGGACGTTTTTCTGTCGCCGTGCTGAACAATTCAAAGGTTGTTATGTCGATGCTTTATCTTGGAATTTTCAGTTCGCTGATTGCATTTCTATTGCAGAATGTATGTTTAAAATATATGGAATCATCGTTTGCGTCTTTGTTTCTTTCTCTTGAATCTGTTTTTGGTGTTTTGTTCAGTGCGGTATTCCTGCACGAAAAAATGACACCTGTAATGATTGCAGGCTGTGTCCTGATTTTTATTGCTATAACGATTGCCGAACAGTTTAATCGGGAGGAAAAATGAAAAAAAATCGTAAATTGTGTTTTGCAATTTTCCTTGCAACAGGAATTTGTTTTGCGTTAAGTTCCTGCGTAAAAAAGGAGAATGCAGAAAATGAAAATGCTTTAACGATTAAAGACGGCATTTTAATGATTGGCACGGAATACGGATATCCTCCTTTTGAGTATCTCGATTCTGACGGAAAGACTTTGATTGGCTTTGACGTTGACTTGTGGAATGAACTTTGCAGAAGAATGAATTTAGTTCCGCAGTATTTTGACACTCAGTGGGCAGGGATTTTTTCAGGGCTTGAAGCTCGCAGATACGATTGCATTATTTCTGCCGTGACGATTACAAAAGAACGCAAGGAAAAATTTTTGATAACAGAACCTTATGTTCAAAACTCAGAATGTTTTATCGTGCAGAAAACAAATCCGGCTTTGATAGATTCTCCAGATAAGCTGAAAAATTTAAAAGTTGCGTATCAGGCAGAGACTGTAAGCGATGTTTATGTTTCTGAATTGCTGTTAGACGGAAATCAGTTTAAAACTTTTGAATATGACAAATTGATGGACGCATTTGATGACTTGAAGTTTAGCAGGGTAGATGTTGTAGTTGCAGAAAGTGTTGCTGCAAGAAACCTTGTAAACGAAAATCCTGAAGTTTTTAGGATTGATTTTATAGGTGAGCCTGATGCATTTTTTGGGATACTTGTAAATAAATCAAATTCTGCACTTTTTGAAAAAATACAGTCAATATTAAACCAGATGTATGACGACGGGTTTATGAAAAAAATTGAAGACAAATGGCTAAAATAAAAGCGCCTTTTTAAGGCGCTTGTGTTTTATGCACGATGGCGTTCGATTGTTTTTGTGTTGTTTGCTACGATATATGTTCCGAACATCGCAGTTGCCGCATCAAATAAAGCTGCAAACGAACCGATGATTGCTGCTGCAGGTTTTAAAAGAAGATAGCCTGTTTCCATTCCGCGTCCGTACATCGTACAGAGAACAGTCAGCGCAACAAAAGTTCCGCCTGTAGGCATTCCTCCAAGAATAAACGAAAGCAAAAATGCAGTTATCGAAATCCACATCATATCAAGAAACTCAATGTTCAGCGTTGAGTATGAGCGCCAGATTACGACAAAACTGATTGTAACGACGAGCGCAGAACCTCCTCGCGCAAAAATAGAAAACAATGGGTATGCAAAACCGTTTGTTCTCTGTCTGATTCCTAGCCTTTCTTTACCGAGCCTCATGTTAACAGGCAACGTCAAGTTTGTATCTCCGCTGAAAAACGAAGTTATAAAAGGAACGATACACGCATGAAGGACTTTAAAAGGCTTTCCGCCGCGGCAAAGTGCCCTTACAATCAATGGATAAATTATTCCTGCGACGATTATAAAATCGACAGTAAGCATTATTATTAATGGCGTAAAGACACCGCTTTTTATTACTGACTTAAATTGAATAGTCCAGTTGCACATAATTGCAATTATTCCGATTGCAATTATGTCAGTAAACAGTGTCGAAATGTTAAAGAACAGCTCAGAAAGTGAATCTGTCAGAGAAAGAATCGGCTTTAAATTTGAGTGTTCCATGCAGCAGCCTGCACCGACTATAAGCGCAAAAATAAAGCACGGCAGTAAAAAGGAACCGTGAGAAAGAGATTCAATACTTGAAAAAGGAATCATCTCTCTTATCAAGTTCTGAATGTCAATTGTAGAAACTTGCGAAACTTTTTCTGTAATGATTGGAATTCTCGGAAGCTTTACAAGTACAATTGATAAAAAGCCTAAAAGTGTCAAAAGCAGAGAAGACCCGATAATTACACAGACTGTCCATATAGTAGTTTTGCCGACAAGTTTTGCATCGTTCAGTCTGTATACTGCCATAATCCCGGAAAAGAAAAGAAGCGGAACTAGAATGTAACGTCCCAGCCGGACAAAAATTTCTGTTATGAAATTTAATATTGAAACTCCTTGCAGTGAATCAAATGGCAAGATTAATGCCGATGCAAGCCCAAGTGCTATTCCGATTAAATATTTTATCCAAATTTTCATAATCATTATTATAGCATGTTTGTATAAGATTGAAAATATATGTTATAATAACGTTTATGGAAAAGACAATTTTGATTGCTGGTAAGGATTTGCCAGATGGACTTGAGTTTGCAGACGGTGCATTAATGACTGGCAGAAATGTCGTTGCGGCGACTTCTGGCAGTTCTGAGATAAAGCATGCAACAGAGGGCGAAACTGTTACTGTGCTATGGAATAAAATGTCGCCTGTTTCTGCACGTTCACTTGTACTTGAATGTGAAAACCATTTCAGGCGTCTGGATGAAGCCGTGCTTTATTTTGATGAAGCATATTTTGCGCAGAAATTTGACGGAATGAACTGCGAAAACTGTTCAGTCGGAAATGATGAGATGGTTCTTGGTTTTCAGTATCTGGTTCAGGAAATACTTTCTAGGTTTGAAAAGCGGTTTGCAATTGATTATGCGCTTGATAGCAATATAAAACCTGCAAAACTTGTTTTTATATTGAAGACATCACCGTCAGAAGTTGATATATTAAAAAACAATTCCCTTCGTAATACTGTTGCTTGTGCTTCAGGACCGTTTGTTGCAGCAGCAAGTGCGGCTTTTCTTTCTCTTGCAGAGAACATTGCTGCGATGTTTGGCGGCCGTGATTTTGTCAACGTAGTACTTGTAAAGGCAGATGTTTCTATGGAATTGTGCAAGTCTGACAGGGCTTTTTCTGATTGGCTTTGCAATTATATGAGCGGAATTGATGAGTTAAAACATAAAATGAACGCAAAGCAGAGTCTGAACTGGATAAAGGCCGGCGCAAAAGTTCCGTCAAATTCATTCAACTTTTTTAAGTAAAAAAAATTATGGAGTATGCTTTGGAACAGCTTTCGGGAATAATTACAGGATATACTGACTGGGCACAGATTTGTGAATGGCTTGTAAGGATTATATTGAGTTTTATCTGCGGTGTCTGCATCGGCTGGGAACGAAGGAACCGACGGCAGCTTATCGGAATCAGAACTCTGCTTTTGATATGTATGTCTTCGACTTTGCTCGGGATTCTTTCTGAATATGCTGCCTTTTCTTCTGATAATATAAGCGGAGATCCTACAAGAATTTCTGCGGCTGTAATTACTGGTATCGGTTTTGTAGGCGGTGGCGCGATAATGCACCGCGGATTTAATGTCAAGGGCGTTACGACAGCTGCTTTAATCTGGAGTACTGCTGCAATCGGTTTGTCTCTTGGTGACGGACTTTATATTCCGGCTCTTTTTATTTTTGTCTTGATTCTTGTTGCTTTGCCGGCTTTTCAAAAGTTTGAGTCACGTCATTTTCAGACAGGAAAGATGAAAATCCTCAGACTTGTATATTCTGACAGTCAGATTGATTTTGAAAAGGCAAAAAGCTGCATTCTGCAGTCAGGAAACATGATTAATGATATGAGCATTTCAACTGATGTATCTCAGGGTACTAATGAAATTGACTTTTATATTTATGCTTCAAATCAAATAAATCCGTTTGCATTGAGCGAACAGTTAAAAAAAACAGGAAACCTTGTAAAATTTTCTCTTTCTGATTCATAATGCAATGAATGACAGAAATTTTATACAGAATTTGTATACTATTGTATAAAATTTGAATAAATGTAATAATTTACGTTATGACAATTGCATTATTTTCAGATAGTTATCTTCCGACTAAATCGGGAATTGTTACAGTTGTTATTCAACTGAGAGAGCAGCTTATAAAATTAGGACACAAGGTTTTGCTTGTTACTGTCGAAACTACGGACGAATACAAGACAGATGACCCTTTGATTTACCGGGTTCATTCAAAACCGCTTGGTTTGGGCACAGACCAATTTATTTCACTTCCGTTTTTACCGCCTATATTAAAATTTATAAAAGAAAATGACGTTGATTTGATTCACTGCCATACAGAGTTTGGAATAGGAAAAGCCGGAATTTACTGTGCAAAAAAACTTCATATCCCTTCTATTTGTACAACTCATACGATGTGGACAGATTTTTATAAATATTACATTCCGTTTGGCCGCTATATTCCTCCAAAGGCAATTCAAAAAGTAATCAACAGTTTTTATAAAAAGTTTGATTCTTTAATCGGAGTTTCTACAAAGGCGCGGAATTATTTTAAGGCAAAAGGAATGCTGCCTAAAATTCCGTCTGTAGTCATTCCTAATGCAATCGATGAAACTCAGTTTAACAAGGAACATCTGTCAGGCTGGGAACGCCAGAAAATCAGAAAATCTTACGGAATAAAAAACAAAGATGTAGTGCTTTTGTTTTTGGGCCGCATTGCTGAAGAAAAGCGCGTATTTGAGCTTTTAAATATGTGCCAAAATCTTGTTGCGCGCTGCGATAACTGCAAAGTCCTGTTTGTCGGTAACGGACCTGCGTATGCAACGATGACAAATATGGCGGCTCGTGAAATTTCTCAGGGAAAAATAATCTTTACAGGCTTTGTCGAGTGGTCAAAAGTTCATAAATTTTACGAAAGTTCAGATATTTTTATAACAGCGTCCCTTTCTGAAATGCACTCAATGACAATTCTTGAAGCAGAACTTTCCAGTCTGCCGATTGTCGTGCGCAAAGACGAAAGCTATTTTGATTCTGTTTTTAACGATGAAAACGGATATCTTTGTTCTTCTGAAGATGAAATGGAAGAAAATCTTGTTGAGCTTATCCGCGACGAAAAAAAACGCAAGGCATTCGGCAAAAAAAGTCTTGAACTTACTTCCAGTTTTTCGATTGACAAGCATATACAGCGCACTTTGTTTGTTTATAACGAAGTAATTAAGGAATATCCGCGAAAAATCAACGACATTGATGTAATGAAGCGCATGGCAAAAACCATAAAATAATATTTTTCTTAAAAATTTTAAAGATTTTTTTCAAAATTGGTGGAATTTGTTAAAAACAACGCTATTCATATAGTATGAACAATTTGCTGAAATCTTTAAAACCTGATTTGCGCGAGAGGGTTCTGTCACGCGGTCTTTTGTATCCTACTGATGAAGAATTGATTATGCTTATAATCGGTTCGGGAACAAAAGAAGACAAAGTCGAAAATCTTGCGGCAAAAATCATCAGGACAGTTGATACTGCCAAAACAGATGACCTGGTAAACCAGTTACTCAAAATCAAAGGTGTTGGAAACTCGCGCGCTCTTGCAGTTGCAGCTGCAGTTGAATTTGGAAGGCGGCGTACATGTCATCTTGAGGCAAAAATCAGATGTCCGAACGACATAATTCCATACGTTCAGAATTATGCAATAAAACCGCAGGAACACTTTATAACAGTTTGTCTTAGTGGTGCTCACGAAATCCTTAACATAAACGTAGCTTCTGTCGGAACTATAAATAAGGCTATAATTCACCCTAGAGAAGTCTTTACAGATGCAATAAAACATCAGGCAGCTGCAATCATCGTCTGTCACAACCATCCGTCCGGCAACTGTACTCCAAGCCCGGAAGATATAGAAACTACACGACAGATTTTTAAGGCATCAGAAATCCTCGGAATAACACTGCTTGACCACATAATTATCAATAAAACTTCGTATTTTAGTTTTCTGGAAAATAAAATGCTTTGTAACGATGATTCTAAAAGTTTCTAGAATTTTTTAATGACAAAAAAATCTAGAATAGATTATTTAAAATGAACTAAAAAAAACAGAATTTTTCCCAAAATAGACAAAAAAATATAGAAACTTTGTAAGCAGAATTCCTTTTTTGATTTTATACTGATTCATGTACCTAAGGAAATGATGGTACGAATAAAATCAAATGGAGGATTTTCATAATGAAAAAAATCATTTCAGTTTTGTTAGCTGCATTAATGGTAACAAGCGCATTTGCTGCTCCAAAAAAAGGCGGAAAAGTAAAAGTTGGTGTATCTATGCCAACAAAAGATTTACAGCGCTGGAACCAGGACGGTGCTAACATGAAGAAAACCCTTGAAAAACAGGGATATGTTGTAGACTTGCAGTATGCAAACAATGATATTGCAACTCAGGTATCACAGGTAGAAAACATGATTTCTACAGGAAGCAAAGTTCTTGTAATTGCTTCTATCGATGGTTCGGCTCTCAAGAGCGTTCTTGCACAGGCTAAAGCTAAAAAAATTCCTGTAATTGCTTATGACCGTCTTATTATGAACTCTGATGCCGTAACTTATTATGCTACATTCGATAACTACAAAGTAGGAACAATTCAGGGTAACTTCCTTGTAGACCAGCTTAAATTAAAGACAAGAACAGCTGCTGATCCTGCTTACATCGAACTTTTTACAGGTTCACCAGATGACAACAACATCAACTTCTTCTTTGGTGGTGCTATGGATATTCTTACTCCTTACATCAAAAAAGGTGTTCTCGTTGTAAAATCAGGACAGACATCAAAAGCTCAGTGTGCTACATTGAACTGGTCAACAGAAGAAGCTCAGAAGAGAATGGAAAACCTTATCGCTTCACAGGGATATGGTCCTAACAAACAGCGCCTTGATGCAGTTTATTCTTCAAATGACTCTGTTGCAAACGGAATTACAAATGCTCTTGTAGCTGCAGGATATACAGCTGCTAACTTCCCTATCTTGACAGGTCAGGACTGTGACATCACTTCTACAAAGAACATGATCAAAGGAACTCAGGCAATGTCTGTATTCAAAGATACTCGTACATTGGCTGCAAAAGTTGTAGAAATGGTAGATGCAATCTGTAAAGGAACAAATCCTCCTATCAACGATAAGAAAACTTATGACAATGGAACAGGAATTATTCCTTCATTCCTTTGTGAACCAGTTTTTGCAACAAAAGACAACTATAAAAAACTTCTTCTTGACTCAGGCTATTATACAGCTGCTCAGTTGAACTAGTTTAAGTAAAGGCTTTTAGAAAAGGGCTGTTCAGAAATGGGCAGCCCTTTATAAAAATATGAAGGCATAAAATAAGGAGGTTCCAAGTGGCGCGAATGTTATTGGAAATGCAGCACATTACTAAGACGTTTGGCAGTGTCAAAGCTCTTGGAGATGTAAACTTACAGGTGCAGGAAGGTGAAATTCACGCGCTTGTTGGTGAAAATGGAGCCGGTAAATCTACTTTGATGAATGTTTTAAGCGGGATTTATCAATATGGAACGTATGACGGCGACATTCTTTATGATGGAGAAGTATGCAAATTCCAGACAATTAAAGACAGTGAAAAAAAAGGTATTGTAATTATTCATCAGGAATTGGCATTAGTACCGCTTCTTTCTATTGCTGAGAATATGTTCCTTGGTAATGAATGTGGTTCAGCAGCAAAAATAAACTGGGACGAAACCCATAAAAAAGCAAGAGAACTTCTTGACCTTGTCGGATTAAAAGATTCGACTCAGACATTAATAAAAGATATCGGTGTCGGTAAGCAGCAGCTTGTAGAAATTGCAAAAGCTTTAGGCAAAAATGTAAAATTATTGATTCTTGACGAACCGACAGCTTCATTAAATGACAGAGAATCAAAAGCACTTTTGGATCTCTTACTCGAATTAAAAAAGAAGGGAGTTACTTCTATTATTATCTCCCATAAACTTAACGAAGTATCTTATGTAGCAGATGCAATCACGGTCATTCGTGATGGTACTGTAATAAAATCATTATATAAAGATAAAGACCCGTTTGACGAAAATACAATCATTGCTGCAATGGTAGGGCGAGAACTGTCAGACAGGTTCCCTAAACGTGAATCTCATATTGGAGAAGTTTGCTTTGAAGTTAAAAACTGGAACGTTGATCACCCTGTTTTTGACGGTATCAAAGTATGCGACAACGTAAACTTTAACGTACGCAAAGGTGAAGTTGTCGGAATCTCAGGACTTATGGGAGCTGGTCGCACGGAACTTGCAATGAGCATTTTCGGTCATTCGTATGGAACAAATATTTCTGGACAGATTTTCCTTAACGGAAAGGAAGTTACTTTCCCTACTGTAAAAAGTGCAATTCAGCATGGAATTGCTTATGTAACGGAAGACAGAAAAGGCAACGGACTTATTCTTTCTGAAAGCATTGCAAAAAATACTACTTCTGCAAATCTTGAAAGAGTTTCAAATCACGATATTCTTGATTTTGGTCTTGAAAATAAGTTTGCTGAAGAAATGCGCGTTGAAATGCATACAAAATGTGCAAGCATTTTTGAAGATGTCGGAAACCTTTCCGGCGGAAACCAGCAGAAAGTCCTTGTAGGTAAATGGCTTTTTGCAGAGCCTGATATTCTTATTCTTGATGAACCAACGCGCGGAATTGATGTCGGTGCTAAATATGAGATTTACTGCATCATTAATAAAATGATTGCAGACGGAAAATCCGTAATTATGATTTCTTCAGAAATGCCTGAAATTTTGGGTATGTGCGACCGCATTTACATTATGAACGAAGGCAAAATGGTTGGAGAAATGCAGGGCAGTGAAGCCACTCAAGAAAAAATAATGGCATGTATCTTGAAAAGCGGAAATTAAGCTTAAAGAGGAGTAAAATATGGCAGAAGCAGTTGCAGAAAAAAAATCGTATAAAGCTGTTGTACTGAATTTTCTAAAAAGTAATACAATGCTTATTGCACTTGTTGCAGTAATGATTTTGTTTGAATTAATGATGGGAATAAAGACTGGCGAAGGCTTTAACCTTTTTGGAATGTCTTTGTTTAATCCGAGTAATATTACTAATATTATAAATCAGAATGCGTATGTAGTTATTCTTGCAGCCGGAATGTTGCTGTGTATTTTGACAGGTGGTAACATTGACCTTAGTGTCGGTTCTATTGTCTGTCTTGTAGGTGCTGTTGCAGGAACTATGATTGTAAATCATGGATGCAATATTTACCTTACGATTGTCGTATGTCTTTTTGTCGGAACTTTGATTGGTGCCTGGCATGCGTTCTGGATTGCATACGTTCATATTCCGCCGTTTATCTGTACTTTGTCGGGAATGTTGCTCTGGCGCGGTGTTTCACTGATTATTTTGAACGGGCTTACAATTTCACCATTCCCTGATAACTATCTGCGCTTGTTCTCAAGCTATATCGGACAGGCAGAAAAGACAACTCAGATTATGGGAACTCAATATGACTTTGCAGGTAACCCTTTTGAAGATGTCATCTGGGAATTTTCTAAAACTACGCTTGGACTGACACTTTTGCTGGGTCTCTTGTGTTGTGTAATTATGATTATTGCTCAGGTATTCGGTCGCATAAGCAAACAGAAAAAAGGGTATGCTGTTCAGCCGTTTGTTCCGTTTCTTGTAAAACAGATTTTTGTCAGCATTGTTATTATGGCAGTTGCCGCATTGCTGGGATTGAATAACGGATTCCCTGTAATCCTCATTCTGCTTGCAATAGTTGTTGCCTGCTATTCTTATTATACGCAAAATACAGTGCCTGGTCGTTATTTATATGCTATCGGTGGAAACGCAAAGGCTGCAAAACTTTCTGGTGTAAATACAGAAAAAGTTATGTTCTTTGCTTACACAAATATGGGATTCCTTTCTGCTTTAGCCGCATTAGTTTGTGTTGCACGATTTAATTCTGCAGCGCCTACTGCCGGTCAAAACTATGAAATGGATGCCATCGGTTCATGCTTTATTGGTGGTGCTTCTGCTTATGGTGGAACAGGAACTGTAAGCGGTGCCGTAATCGGTGCTATCTTTATGGGTGTATTGAACAATGGTATGTCAATTCTTGGTGTTGACTCTAACTGGCAAAAAGCCGTAAAAGGTCTTGTCTTACTTTTGGCAGTTATATTTGACGTAGTTTCTAAACAACGCAAATCAGCAAAATAAACTGTTTTTTTCATTTTTTTACTTGCCGTACTAAAAATACGGCAAGCCTCCAAGTAAAAAAAAGGGTGCCTGAACCGTCGGTTCGGCACCCTTTTTTTTGTCAGCGTAAAGTTATTTATCCAGGTATTCTACGACAAGAGAACCCATTTTCTTTGTTCCTGCGAGTTTGCCCTGTGCTTTGACTTCTTCTACGTTGCCGGCAATGTCGCATGTACGCCAGCCGTCGTCAAGGACTTTTTCAACGGCAGTTTCTATTGCTTTTGCTTCTGCTTCAAGTTTAAAGTCATAGCGCAAAAGCATTGCGGCACTTAAAATTGTTGCAAGAGGGTTTGCAAGGTCTTTACCGGCAATGTCTGGTGCAGAGCCGTGGATTGGTTCGTAAAGTCCAGGGCCTGTGCCGTCACCTAAAGAGGCAGAGGCTAACATTCCGATTGAACCTGTAATCTGGCTTGCTTCGTCAGAAAGAATGTCTCCGAACATATTGCTTGTTGCAATTACGTCAAATTGTTTAGGATTTCTTACAAGCTGCATTGCGGCGTTGTCTACGTACAAAAAGTTCAGCGTTACGTCAGGGTAGTCAGCGTGTACAGTTTCTGCAACTTTTCGCCATAAGCGGCTTGAGTTTAAGATGTTTGCTTTGTCAACGACAGTAAGGATTTTTCTGCGGTTTTTTGCAGATTCAAAACCAAGTCGTACAATGCGTTCGATTTCGTCCCATGTGTATTTTTCTGTATCCCATGCTGTTTTTCCGTCAGCGCTTGTTCCTCGTTCTCCAAAGTAAATGCCACCTGTTAATTCACGGACAATCAAAATGTCAAGCCCGTCGCCTACAACTTCATCTTTTAAAGGGCAGGCTGCTTTTAACTGCTTGAACATTAAAGCAGGGCGAAGGTTTGCGTATACTTTCATTCCACCGCGAAGTCCAAGAAGTGCTTTTTCTGGTCGGATTTCAGGGGCAACGTTGTCCCATTTTGGACCGCCGACAGCACCGAGGAGGGCAGCATCAGAGTCAAGTGCGATTTGAAGCTGGTCTTTAGGCAGCGGTTCACCAAATTTGTCAATTGCGCAACCGCCTGCGATTACGTTTTTGTATTCAAAAGTATGTCCGAATTTTTTCCCGACAGCATTCAATACGTTTACTGCCTCTGCAACTACATCAGGTCCGATGCCGTCGCCTGAAATTAATGCTATTGTTTTGTTCATATATACTCCAAAATATTAGATTTAGCCGTGCAAAAAGCAAAGCGATATTTAGTTTTACTAAAAATATACAGTAATTATAAATTTTACTCAAGTGTAAAATTGTTAAATATTACTAAACTGGAAAAAAGAATTTTAAAAAAGCGTGCAGAAAAAGAGAGGGGTTAAAGGGGAGAGAAAAGGGCTGCTTCGCAATTAAGCCCTGTGCTCTCCCCTTGAGTAAAGGGGTTTTAAGGAACTCCTTTAGTTATTAATGTGCATAAGTTGCAATAAATACGCCTGCGGCAACGGCAGTTCCGATTACGCCGGCAACGTTTGGTCCCATTGCGTGCATTAAAAGGAAGTTTGACGGATCTTCTGACATTCCGACTTTATTGGCAACACGCGCAGCCATAGGAACTGCAGAAACACCTGCTGAACCGATAAGCGGATTGATTTTTTCTTTTAAGAAAAGATTCATCAGTTTTGCCATCAAAAGTCCGCCGGCAGTTGCTACAGAAAAAGCAACAAGACCAAGCAGAATAATTCCAAGTGAGTTTCCGTTCATAATTTTTTCTGGAGTCATCTGACTTCCAACTCCAAGAGAAAGAAGAATAGAAACGATATTCATCAATTCATTTTCCATTGTCTTAGAAAGACGGTCAACTACGCCGCACTGTTTTACAAAGTTACCGAATGCAAGCATACCGATTAACGGGGCAGCAGGCGGCAAAAGTAAAATTGCAAGGCAAAGAAGCATCATAGGGAACAGGATTTTTTCTGTTTTAGAAACTACACGAAGTTGTTTCATTTTGATGAGGCGTTCTTTTTTTGTAGTAAGGGCTTTCATAATAGGCGGCTGAATCATCGGAACAAGCGCCATGTATGAATATGCGGCAACTGCAATTACAGCCATCATTTCAGGGGCAAGCTTTCCTGATACATAAATGCTTGTAGGACCGTCAGCACCGCCGATAATTGAAATTGCACAAGCCTGGAACATATTGTATTCGATTCCAGGAATCAGATTCAAAAGTGCAACGCCGAACAGCGTAAAGAATACGCCCAGCTGTGCCGCACCGCCGAGCAATGCCGTTTTAGGATTTGCAATGAGCGGACCAAAGTCTGTCATTGCTCCAATTCCCATAAAAATCAGCATCGGGAAGAACTCGTTGCCGACCCCGGCATTGTAAATGATGTGAAGCATACCGTGCGGAGCATCACCCATCCCTGCGCCCGGAATGTTTACGAGGATAGTTCCGAATCCAATCGGAATCAAAAGCAGAGGTTCAAATCCTTTTGCAACTGCAAGATAGACAATTAAAAAACCGATTGCTATCATTACGATTTTCTGCCAGCCAGGAACTTTGTCTTTTGCGGCTTCAAAAGGGTCTTCTGCCATTTCTGCATTTTTTGCAGCTTCTTCAGCCTTTGCCTGTGCGATTTCTTCGTCAGTCGGCTGATGAATGATTTTATAAATTCCTGTTGTATGCCAGATGTTTGTCAAAAACTGTCCGATAGAAATTTCAGGAACTTTTTCTGAGCCTTTGATGATGGCAGTGTTCATAGTACGAAAGGAAGGCGATTCCCTGAAGTCTTTGTCCTGTGCTGCTGCAACAGGTTTTACTACAAAAGATGCAACCATCGCAATGAACATAATCATCATTGTTGCTTTTAACACATGTTTTTTGTTATGAGCTAATTCGTTCATCATAAAATTCCTTAATTAATTTCTGCAATTGTCTGGTCAGCGTTAATCTGAGAAGCAGGCTGTGCAATAAAGTGAACTTTACCGGCAAATCCTGCTTTGATTTCAAGTTCCATTTTCATTGATTCAATCATTATGATTGTTGTATCAGGTTTTACTGAGTCACCTTCTGCAACTGCATATTTAAGAATCGTTCCTGCAACAGGTGCTTTTACTGGTTTTCCGCCTGTAGAAGCAGCAGGGGCAGCAGGAGCCGGCTGAGAAGGAGCTGCAGCAGGTGCACTTTGAACAGGAGCTACAGGAGCGGCTGGGGCTGCAACAGTTCCACCGAGAGTTGCAAGAACCTGCTCTGCCGTAATTTGAGAACCAGGCTGAACTACAAAGTTAATAGTTCCGTTTTCTGGTGCTTTGACTTCAAGTTCCATTTTCATAGATTCAAGAACAATTACTGTATCGCCTTTTTTTACCTGAGTTCCGTTTGCAACTGCATGTTTAAGAAGCGTTCCTGCAACAGGAGCTTTGATTTCTGTTCCGCCAGTAACTACAGGTGCTGCTGCAACAGGCTGAACTGCAGGAGTTGCTCCCGGTGCACCGAATGTTACGTTGTATGCCTGACCGTTTACTGTGATGGTGTTTCCGTTTGAAGTAACGTTGTACGGAGTTCCGTTTACAGTAACTGTGTAAGAACCGTTTGAAGCTTGTTTTGCAGGTTCTGCTTTTGGTGTTTCAACAATTCCGAATGATGATTTTGCATCAACAGGGCCATTTGCTCTTGTTTTGAAGAAGCCTGGTGCTACTTTCGGGAACATTGCATAAGTCAAAACGTCTTCGTCAGAACCGTTACCGCCAGCTTCTTTTGCTTTTACTACGAGATCGTCCCATTCATTTGGAAGTTCGTCTGCAGGGCGGCATGTAACAGGTTTTTCAAGTCCTACTTGTGCAAGAGCTTTTTTTACAAGTTCTGCGTTTGGTTCTGCAGGAAGTTTTCCGTATCTGCCGACGAGAAGGTCTGCAAATTCTCCAGTCATTCTTTCGTAGCGTCCGAACAGTACGTTGAATACGGCCTGTGTTCCGACAATTTGAGATGTCGGAGTAACAAGAGGAACGTAACCTACATCTTTATGAACATTTACGAGTTCCTTGAGAACGTCGTCCATTTTGTCTGCTTTGCCCTGCTGTTTAAGCTGGCTTTCAAGATTAGACAGCATTCCGCCTGGAACTTGAGATGCAAGAATTCTTGTGTCTGCACCGAGGAATTTTGATTCAAGCGAAGCATAATGAGTACGAACTTCGCGGAAGTATGCAGCAATTTCAAGAAGTGCATTGATGTCGAGGTCTGTGTCGTATTCAGTTCCTTTGAGCATTTCTACTATAGTTTCTGTTGCAGAATGAGAAGTTCCCATAGCCATAGAAGAAATTGCAGTGTCAAGAACGTCTGCACCGGCTTCTGCGGCTTTGAGCAGTGTTGCAACAGAAAGACCTGTAGTTGCGTGAGTATGAATCTGAACAGGAATGTCAACTTTTGCCTTGATTGCTTTTACAAGGTCGTAAGCAGCATAAGGTTTTAAAAGACCTGACATATCTTTAATACAGATTGAATCTGCGCCGAATTCTGCATAAGTCTTTGCAAGTTCAGCGTATTTTTCGTTTGTGTGATATGGAGTTACGGCATAAGAGATTGCCATCTGAACGTGTTTGCCTGTTTTTTTTGCAGCATCAGCAGAACGCTTTAAGTTGCGCGGGTCGTTGCACGCATCAAAAATTCTGAAAACGCCGATTCCGTTTTTTGCACATGTTTCTACAAATTTATCAACTACATCATCAGCATAATGGCGGTAACCCAAAAGGTTCTGACCGCGCAAAAGCATTTGAATCGGTGTATTAGGACAGGCTTTTGCTAAAGTTCTAAGGCGCTCCCATGGATCTTCATTTAGAAAGCGGATACAAGAGTCATAAGTTGCTCCGCCCCAGCCTTCGAGGCTCCAGAACCCGATTTTGTCGAGTTTTTCAAGTGCAGGAACCATATCAGCAGTAGTCATGCGTGTCGCATGCAAACTCTGATGAGCATCGCGCAAAACTAATTCTGTTAATTTAATTTTAGCCATATTTAATTTCCTTCCTTATTTTTAAGTGCGGTAGCAATTGCTGCTACAACGGCATTAGTATCGACATTGTTTGCAGGAGCAGAAGACTGTGAAGAACTCTGTTTTGTTTCTGCAGGAACATCTTTGTCCAGTTTAAGTGCATGCAGGATTCCGTGAAGTGCATACATACAAATAATTAAGATAATCAGAAATGAAAAGACAACTCCCATTCCTAATAAGGTCAAAATTCCACTTTGACCAAGCATATCAACTATTGTCATAAAGACCCCCAAAATAACTCTCAGAACCTGTTTTTTTTATTTTTCCTCTGCGGAATTTTTTATGAAAAAAAACGGCTAAGACATTTTAGCATATAATTATCTTCTATTCAATTATGCAGAATTTAAATGTGGAATTTAAAATGAACTCAAAAGGGCTTGAAAAGAACTTAAAAAAAAAGTTGAACTAAAAAATAAATCGTGCAGCGATGTTTATGACAGTTCCGTCAAGACCACGACCGTCGGCTAATGAACCTATGCAAAAATATGCTTTTGCAACGATTCCTGCCCTGAGCGAAGCTGTAATTTTGTAATCCCATGCAATGAAAATTTCAGGATACAAGAATCTTGCATTGCTCCAGAACCATTTTGAAATTTCGTCTGTATCACTTTGTGCAGTTCCTGTTGCGCCATAATCATTCTGCTTTACTCCGTTTGATAAAAGCGAAAGGCGAATTAAAAATCCAAGTCCACATCCGGCAGAAAAAGTGTTTTCTGCAAAGTGAAAGTTAAAGCCGACAGGAATATCGAGCATAAAGCATAATACTGTAGCAGTACGATGTTCGACTTCTGCAGGCAATGCGTTTTTTCCATCGTAAAGATAATACATTGACCAGAAGTCAATCTTTGGTTCAAGAGAAATAAAATCCGTAAAATTAATTACAGCACCGCCACCGATTAAAAAGCTGACAGGCGAAGGCGCACTTTTTTCTTTTGATGCAGTGTTTACTGTAATCTGAGTTCCTGTGTTAAAATAAGGATGAACTGAAAAAGATTTTTCTTTGGTACTCAGATTGCTATCAGAAATTTTTTCTTCCTGACAGAACGCAATTGAAGAAAAGAGGAAAATAAAAAAAACGGCAGGAACTTTTTTTAAAAACAAAATCATTAATCTCCCATAAAAAGTGCGGTTTTTATCTTAGGAAACACTGAATAAATCCTATTGAGGATTTTTCAGTGTTAACCTTGAATATCCCTTACAATCTTGTATTTATTTTAAAAATCATTATACAAAACTTTTTCTAAGTCAACACTTAAAAAACCTGTTCTGCCTGTTTCATAAAAAGAAACTTCTTCCCATGCGACATAAAGAAAACTTCCTGAAATTCCAAAATCAGAATAGACAAAATTTTCAGGAAGCTTTGGAAGCCGCAGTGCAATTGTCCTTGAATTATTTAATATATGTTTGTTATAAAGTGCTCCGGAAAAATACATTGTGCCGTCTTTAAAAACTGCGGCAACCCAAGTGTCAGACAGTTGAACTTTGCCTTCTGCTGTAACGCTGTTTTTGTTAGTTTTGTTTTCGTAAAATCTTGAGGATGGTCCGCCTGCTGTCTTGCACTCGATTGAAAAATTAAAATTTTCTGGAAGGCAGGTAAACAGTTTTTTTATGCGCTCGGGTGCTTCTGAAAACGAATTAATTCTTTTACATCTTCTAAATTCATCTTCCGAAGATGATTGAATGTTTATCTTTTTCTCTGTGCTGAATGCAGATTTTGTCGGCACAATCGAAAGAAGCTGTAAAGACGGTTTCCATTTTAAATATGAAAACTCAGTTTTGTTTTCAAGCGAATTTTTTATGCAATAAAACCAGTAAGTTCCGTCCCAAAAAAAATCATTTACCTGCGAAGTTGGCGGAAGATTTAACGACAGCGAATTTAAAATCGGAAAAAAGATTTTTGATTCTTTGTCAAATTGTGCAAGAATAGGAAAATCGCCTGCGTTATGTTCACTTGAAGTCGTGTTGAAAAAATTATTTTTATAAAGTGAAAAGACAGGATTGCCGCTCATAAAAACAATTCCTTCTGCAGTGATGTTTTTAAATATCATTTTGTCTGCAAAAACATTTTTTTTGTCGCCGTCAAATTCAATTATGCCGAGATGGTTAACGAGTGCATAGACTTTGGGGTTTGCAGCGTTTACACTGTTTTCTGAATTTACGGAAGCTGTCTGACCTATTCCCGAAATGCGCAGGCTTTCTGTCCAGGGCTTTTTTATGACAAGAGGCGCATTGCCCGGCAAATCAATTTCTTCAAAGCCGTCGCTTTTAAGATAGTACCAGCAGTGAGTCGTAATCTGTTTTCTGGATTCTGTATTGTCTGCATTATTCAGTTCTGCTTTTTTTGAACAGGAAGAAAAAACTGCAATTATGGAATTTATAATGAATAATCTGAATAAAAAATTTTTTTTCATAAAAAACCCTTACTAAAAATATCGGACAGATTTTTAATTATATTAAGTAACACTGAATAAATGATATTGAAGATTTTTTTTCAGTGTTAACCTTGAATGTAGCAATTGGGCTGAAATTGTGATAGATTTGTACTTAAGTTAAGTCCTTTCAAGTTAATTGGACAGGTGTGGTTTTAAATACATTGTTACATTTCAAAATCTGTTCCAAGATAAATCTTGCGTGCTTCTTCTGACTTGAGGATTTCTTCTTTAGAGCCTTGTGTTATTATCTGTCCGCTGTTAATGATTATCGAACGGTCTGTAATTTCGAGTGTATCGCGTACGTTGTGGTCTGTAATTAAAATTCCGATTCCGCGTCTGGCAAGGAGTTTTATTAGCGCTTTGATGTCGGCAACGGCAATCGGGTCTATGCCTGCAAACGGTTCATCGAGCAGTAAAAATTTTGGCTGAATTGCAAGTGAGCGCGCAATTTCTGTTCTCCGCCTCTCTCCGCCTGAAAGTGTGTAAGCTTTTTGCCGCCTGATTTTTGTAATTGCAAATTCTTCGATTAATTGTTCGAGAGCGGCTTTTTTCTGAACTTTTGTCAAATCACGTCGCGTTTCCAAAACTGACCAGATGTTGTCTTCGACTGTCATCTTTTTGAAAACAGATGGTTCTTGCGGAAGGTAGGAAATTCCTTTTTGCGCTCTTTTATACATCGGAAGTTTAGTGACACATTCTTCATCGAGGAAAACTTCGCCCTGATTCGGTTTATGAAATCCGACAATCATATAAAATGTCGTTGTCTTTCCTGAACCATTTGGTCCTAAAAGTCCGAGTACTTCGCCTGTGTTCATTGAAAAATCAATTCCCTTTACGACTTTTTTTTTGCCGAAACTTTTGTAAAGACTTGATACTCTGAGCGTGTGCTTTTCAACTGTCTGCGGATTTTCGTTTTGTCTTTCTAAATTTTTTTCTAAGATTTCATCACTCATTTTCTGTGCCTGCTTTTTTTTCTTCTTTTTTTGTCGTCGTAACAGAACCGCGGATATTTCCGTCCATCGTAATTTCTTCTGTCTGCATATCAAATCTTATGCTCTGCGCTCTGAATGTGTCTTCTGCTTGTTTTACGACGGCATTGCCGCTTAGTTCCAGAATCTGTTCTTTTTTTCTGTAAATCGAATAAGCGCCTGTGCAGATGTTCTTTTTTTGTCTGAGACTAACGTCAATCTGCATTATTGCAATGTCGAGGTTCTGGTCATATTCTATGTTCTGTGCTTTTGCAATGACATCGTTTTTTAAATCTTTGAGTTCAACATTGCCAGAAAGAATTACGATTTTTGTGTCCTGATTATATTCAAGTGAACTGGCAGAAAACTCAATTTCTGATTCTGTGCTTTTTCCGCTGATATCGCCGCTCGCCTTGATTATATTAAAGTCTTTGCCGCATAGTTCGATTGTATCTGCATTGATTTCCATTGATGAACTTTTGACTTCTGCATTTCCGCTTAAAACGGTCGAGTTTTTGTCGCTTTTGGAATCAGAAATGCTGCCCTGCATTGAGTCGCCTGAAAAAGTAATTTTTTCTTTTGTATTGTCTTTTTTGTTTGAAACAAGCTGTGTGCCTGTTACGGAATCTGAAAATAAAAAAGAGTTGCTTACGGCGCTCGCACTGAAATTTCTGCCAGAAACAGTAAAGTCGTCTTTTTGAATTTCAATTTTTGAATTTTTTGCAGAGACGAGTTGTTCTGTTTTTCCATTCCAGCTTAAAGTGTCGCCGGAAATTTTTATGTTTTGAAACTCATCAAAAAATTCTATTCCGTCAAAAAATTTAAATATTTCTTCGCCTGAGTCTGCGCTGATTAAAGTTGCTTTGCCTGAAGAAGTCTTTTTATTGTCAGAATCGAACATTGAAAAATCCGCATCTTTTATAAAAGCAAGAGATGAGTCTTTGTATTGTTCAACAGTGCTGCCTGAAAGTTCAAGTGTCTTTTTATTATCTGAGTATTGCGTAAGGTGAAGGTTTGTAAAAGTTAACTGAGGAATGTTTTTTTCAGAGCTGTTTTCTTTTTGATATTTCAGTGAACAGCTGGAAAGCAAAAATAATGCTGAAAGAGAAATCAAGAATAAATTTAGAACTGAATTTTTTATCTTCATAATCATAAATAGTATAATGTAAAATTCTAAGTTAATAAATAAAGAATTCCTGTTTTTATTTTTTTTGCCGCAATGCAGATTTTCAATAGACAAAAAATGTGATAAAGATTACAGTTTTTATTATGGACGATAGAAATAGCAAAAACAACCTTCAGTCTTTTTTTATTTTTGCCCTGCTCATTCTTTTTCTCGGAACGTGCATTGCAATGATGTATCCTTTCTTTACTGTAATTTTATGGACAATTTTTCTTTACATAATTTTCAGACCACTGCATTTGAAGATTGTTTCAAAATTTGACAGATCAAAAAAACTGTTCAAAGTGCGCAAGCATCTTCTTGCAGCAGCGTTTGCGTTAGGAATTCTTCTGCTTATAATTATTCCTGTTGTGTTTATTGTAATTCTTTTGTTTAAAGAACTTTCTCAGTTTATGCAGGGGTTGACTAATTTCTTAAAAAACAACCCTTTGATTTTTTCGCCTGACGGGCCTTTTAGTAAAATTTTCGGGCTGTTTGAAAAATTTGGAGTGACAATTCCTGATTTTGACATATCGGATATAAGGAATTATTTAATTCAATTTACGCAATCGTATAGTTCAAAAGTTTTGTCTATGGGAACTTCCATTTTGAGCAAGGCAGGAAATTTTTTGATTTCGCTTTTGTTCATTGTGTTTGCCTTGTATTTTTGTTTTCTTGACGGTCATTATCTTGGTACTGTCATCAAGCAGGCGATTCCAGTAAAGACAGAATATATGAATATCCTGTCAAAAAAATTTACTGAGATTACGCGGAATTTGTTTTCAGGTTATATTCTTGTGGCGCTTTATCAGGGGGTAGCATCGTTTATAATTATGACGGTGTTCGGTGTTAAGGGCGCGCTGCTTTTTTCTGTCGTGCTGATGTTTGCTTCGTTTATTCCGCTGTTCGGGGCATCTATTGTATGGCTTCCGATTGGAATTGTCCTGTGCTTTACATCGACTTTAGTAAAAGGAATTCTTTTTATAATAATCTGCGGTTTTTGCGTAAGCCTGCTTGATAATTTTTTGAGGCCTTTCCTTTTAAAAGACAGAATCAACGTTCACCCTTTGATTATATTTTTTGCAATTTTAGGCGGAATAAAAGTATTCGGAATGAACGGTCTTATTCTCGGACCTCTGACTGTAATTTTATTCTTTACTGTTTTAAATCTTTTGCTGAATAAAAAAGAACTTCCGCTTGAGGCTGACTGATTGTAAATTGACTTGATTAAAAATTGCAGGTTTTAAATTTCTGATTAATTGAAAATCGGATAGCAGTCAAAACCGGCAGTCTTTAATAACATTCCCATATTTCCTTTTTCGTTTTCGTCAACGATGACAATGTAGTATACGTTGCCTGATGCACGGATTTCTTTTTCTATGACGGCATCAAAGCCTTTTTCTTTTAACCTGTTTGCAAGAACCTGTGCATTTTCTTTTTTGGCGAAAAGACCGACCTGCTGACGTTTGACTTTTTCACTTTCAGAAGAGCCTGATTTATTCTGTACTTCGTCTGTTTTTGCAACTTCGATTGAAACTGATTTTTCGCTACTTATGGAATTTGCTTTAGTGTTGTTTGCATCTGCCAGCGCGTTTCCTTTTCGGACTACAAAGAACCAGAACGGTGTCGGCATTAAAGATGAATTTCCTGTTACGATGCTTGATTCTATGCTGCCAGGAAATTTAGTTGTTAAAATATCTGCTGCACTTTTGTCTTCGCTTATGTACCAGAGAGAAAATAAAATTGAAGGCATTACAGATTCCATGCTCTGCATTTTTGAATAGGCATTGAGCATTACGATTATTTCGTCAAGATCAGACTCTGACTGAGCTTCGCAAAGTCCGCACCAAAGTTCGTATAATTTAATTTTTGCGATGATTTTTTCATCTTTTGAATTTCTTACGCTTGAATTAAGATAGCTCCTTGCAGTTTTTGAATCTCCGCAATTGAGGCTGCATCTGACTGCATCAAGGACAAGGATGCTTGAAGTTTTCTTAAGCATATTATAGGCGATTTTTTCTGCCGGTCTTGCATCTTTTTTTAGAATGAAAGAATTTATTTCTGCCTGCGAAACTGAAATGCCTGCTGCTTTTGCAAAAGACATGCTCGCATCTTTGTACAAAGAAGCCTGCTCTTGAATTGAACCTGTAAAGGCAAAAAGAATTCTTTTGTCCAGATTTGATTTTTCATTTTCAATCTGGGACAGTAAATATTCAATTGATTTTTCGACAGTGTCCTGTTCAAGACTTTTTTCGATTGCCGTTATTGCTGAAGTTCCTGCAGAATTCTGCGCAAAAATAGAAAAAGTATTTGCGATGAATAAAATGACGAAAAATTTTCTACAATTAAATTTTAAATTCATTAAAGTGCTGTAATTCCTTCTATTAAGTTAAAGTATTTTCTTCTTTTGAAGTTTCAGTTTTTTTTGCTTCCTGCTTTTTTGCCTTTGCAGTTGTTTTTGGTTTTTGCTGTGACTGCTGATTAACCGTGTCTGACAGTTTTACTTGATTTTTCTGTTCCTGCTTTTTTTGAATCTGTCTGTTCTTTTTTATTCTTCTTGCAAATGCGAGAGGAAGCGTACACAAAACTCCGAATGCAAAAGAAATCAGTGAGTTCATGAACACAGGAACGTTATCAAATGTCTTTACGAACAGCCAGATGTCGCATTTGTTGTCGAGGTTGAATCCCATGTAAAAAATAAAAATTACGATTGCAATAATAAATAAAATTAATTTTAAAATCATATATGCCTCTGTCTGTTCAAATTAAACTTCCCCGGAATGTGTTGCCAGAAAGTCCTTCCAGTTTTACCTGAACAAATTGTCCTATTAAATTTTCAGGAGCTGCAAACGCAACTCTTTCGTCCTGTTCGGTTTTGCCTAAAAGTTCAGACTTGTTGTCTTTGCTGACACTTTCTGCAAGTACTGCGGCTGTTTTTCCTATGCGCTTTTCCATTTCCCTGCGCGTAATTTCAAGCTGAAGGTCTATGACTTTCTGAAGCCTTTCTTTTTTTACGTTGAGGTCAATCTGGTCTTTGCGTGTTGCAGCTGGAGTTCCGTCCCTAAGATTATAATAATACATAAAAGCGTTTTCGTATAGAATTGAATTCATCAAGGAAAGAACTTCGTTAAAGTCTTCTTCTGTTTCGCCGGGAAATCCTACCATGATGTCTGTCGTAAGCGAAACGTCAGGGATTTTGTTCCGTATTTTCTGAACAAGGTCAATGTAATGTTCCCGGGTGTAGCGGCGGTTCATCTCTTTTAAAACTTTTGTCGAGCCGTGCTGGACAGGCAGGTGAATGTGATGGCAAATCTGCCTTCGTTTTGAAATTACGTCAATGAGTCTGTCAGACAAATCTTTTGGGTGGCTTGACATAAATCGAATCCAGCCGATACAGCTTTTTGTTTCTTCTATGTGGTCACAGATTTTTTCGAGCAGGGCAGGAAAGTCTGTTCCGTTGCAGGAATATGAGTTTACGTTCTGACCTAAAAGTGTAATTTCCCTGACACCATATTTTGAAAGAATGTCGATTTCTTTAAAGATGTCTTCTATACTGCGGCTTACTTCCCGTCCCCTTACATAAGGAACTATGCAATAGGAACAGAAATTGTTGCAGCCGTGCATAATCGGAACGTAAGCGCTGAACGAGCCGGGCTCAAGTGAAACAGGTGAAAACTCAAACTGTTCGGGATTATTGACGAGTTTTATTTTGTCGGGACTTACGTTGTTTTCGATTGCAGAAATTATGTCACCAAACTGTTTTTTTGCGTAAGTTCCTACAACGTAGTCTATTACAGGATAATCTTTTTTAAGTGAACTCAAAAGACGTTCTGCCATGCATCCCATTACTACGACTGTAATCGGTTTTGCTCCGTCTTTTACGTAGTCTGCGGCAACTTCAAGCGTTTTTGCCTTTGCATGCGGTTTACATTCGCGCACTGCTTTAAGACCTGAAAACCAGCCGAGTCTTCCAAAGATTCTGTTTTCGGCTGTTTTTCTTACAGAGCATGTGTTTATGACTACAAGGTCACAGATTTGTACGTCATCGGCTTTTGTCCAGCCGCGCGAAATTAAAAGCTGTTCGACTGCTGCCGATTCTGCAATGTTCATCTGGCAGCCGTAAGTTTCAAAAAAGTATGTCATTTATATTCCGTAAAATTATTTTAAATTGTTCTGGTTTTTAGCAGCTTCGAGAGTGTTTACCATAAGCATTGCAATTGTCATAGGGCCGACCCCTCCGGGAACAGGCGTAATGTATGAAGCTATTTCTGAAACTGCTTCAAAGTCAACGTCGCCTGTAAGTCTGAAACCGCTTTTTTTTGTGCTGTCAGGAATTCTGTTTACGCCGACATCAATTACGACAGCACCTGGTTTTACCATCTGCTTTGTAACTGTCATCGGATGCCCTGCAGCGGCAACAATTATGTCGGCCTGCTTTACGATTGACTCAATGTCTTTTGTTCCTGTGTGGCAGATTGTAACTGTTGAATTTACTTTTTTAGAAGACATTAAAATTGCAAGCGGTTTTCCGACGATGTTTGAGCGCCCGATTATTACGCAGTGTTTTCCGCTTGTTTCGATGTTCATTTTTTCAAGGAGAACGATGACTCCGTGTGGCGTACATGGTAAAAATGCTTTTCTGCCTATCATGAGGTTTCCGACATTTACAGGGTGAAAACCGTCTACGTCTTTTTCTGGTGCAATTGCCGTGATTACGCGGTCTTCGTTTATGTGCTTCGGAAGTGGAAGCTGGACTAAAATTCCGTTTACTGTTTTATCGCTGTTAAGGCGTTCGATAAGTTTGATAAGTTCTTCTTCTGAAGTATCTTCAGGCAGGTGAACGCTTTTGTCTGTCATTCCTGCTTCAGCGAGGGCTTTTTGTTTGCCTGTAACGTAAGAAACGCTTGCAGGATTGTTCCCTACGAGAATGACTGCAAGACACGGAGAAATTCCTTTTGCGTTAAGTTCCTTTACTTGTTCTGCAACTTCTTTGCGTACGTTTTGAGCAATTGCTTTTCCGTCTATGATTACTGCACTCATAATTCCTCCTTGTAAATGTAACTATTACATTTCTTATTTATTATACTTTTATTGAATAAAAGCTTGAAAAAATGTATTATTTAACGATTATAACAGATTATCCATTTAATTTCTATCAGTGAGGAATTATGAAAAAGTTTTCAAAGGTTATTTTTGCGGCCTTTTTTGCGTTTTTTACTATTGCATCAAATATCCATGCACAGTCTTTTCAGTCAGCTGACATTTCTGCTATGGACAGCGAGGATGAATATACAGACGGCGATTATTACGAAGACGAAGAAATCCGCCTTACTCAGAACGGAGCAGGAGACCAGTTTATTGCATTAAAGCTTATGCCTCTCATTCCTTTGAATTTTGACAAGCAGCTTTCTGTCGGCGGTGCATTAAGTCTCGGCTACCACAGGTTTCTAACTCAGTTTATTGCAGTCGGTGCAGATGTAATGTTTGCTTATAATACTACAATCGGAAGCAATCTTTTTACTGTCATTCCGCTTACAGTGGGGATAACTTTTCAGCCTTATATCTGGCGTTTTGAATTTCCGATTACGCTGAATGTCGGTGCGGCGCTGGAAAATTATCTGCAGTATAATTATTTTCCGGGGCTTATTCTTAAAGGGGAAGCAGGCTGTTTTTACCGAATGAACGAAAACTGGTCTTTCGGGCTTGAGTGTCAGCTTATGTATCTGCCTCAATGGTACAGTGATTCTTCAAAAAATGATTATTATTTGGGTATTACGGCAACTGTCGGTGCCAGATATCACTTCTAGGAAAAAGGTTTTCAAATGAAATTAAAAGCGAAAAAAAATAAAATGAATGTTTTTCTTGTTCTTGCAGCAGTTTTTGCAGCGGGAGTTTTTTCTGGTTGTCAAGATCCGATTTTCTGGAATATCAGGCAGGAAGTAAAACTTGAAGAAGCAACAATTTACGGAGATATTTTTTCAATCGTAAGATTTAAAGATAAACTGTTCATTGCAAACGGAAATATTTATTCAAAAGACAAAAATGCAAATTCTCACGGACAATGGTCAAAAATGAATGGTCCTGCAGGTCATGTTCTGACAGTTGCAGCTGATTCTAGCTATGTTTATGCGCTTTCGGTAACTTCAAGAAAAAATGACTCAGAAGGCGAAATGGAACTTGACTCAAGAAAATTATATTACAGCAGTGACGGAAACAGCTGGAAAGAAGTCAGCGGAATAACTTTGTCAAGTTCAAAGTCAGATGTCGTAAAACTGTTATGTACAAATTCTCCAAAAAATGATAATCGTTCTGCTTATATCAGAAATAAAAACAATGTTTATAAATTAAAGGGTTCTTCTGCTAGCTCATCAGCTGAAAGCGGTGCAGGTTCTGCATTGTCTTGTGTATATGCAAATGATGGCGTAAAATTTTATAATGCAGAGGCTGCATGTACAGATGAAACAGAGTCAAGCGATGTATCTGCAATTTATTATTCGTCAGGTTCAGATTTAAAGAGAGTTAATGCTGATGGTTCTTCTGAAAAGACTGTCGTAAACGGAATCAGGTCTACTGTTTACGGAATTGCTGTAATGAAAGATTCTGTTTTAGTAACGACTGCCGGCGGTACTGCCCTTGTAGCGCGCGATTCTGGTACAGAAATCCAGTTTGCAAATCTTCAGAGTACACTGAGTACTCTTTATGAATCACGTGCGTGCCTTGCAGTTAATCCTGGTTTGAATGCGCATGATTGTGCTGTCTATGCAGGACTTAGCGTACAAGGAACAGGTTCAAATTCTGCGCTCTTTACTCATGAAGGTCTTTGGTCATATTATCCTGCGCGCGGTAAATGGAACATAGAATAGGTTGATTTGAAAAGACAGACAAATGGATGATTTGTTCGTTTCTGCAAGTATTTTAAAAGAGCCTCTCGCTGCACGTATGCGGCCGCAGACACTTGATGAATATATCGGGCAGGATCATATCGTAGGACGCGGAAGGCTTTTGAGGCGTGCAATTGCGGCAGACCAGCTTACTTCCGTAATTTTTTACGGGCCCCCAGGTTCAGGAAAAACTACGCTTGCAAGGGTAATTGCAAATCACACGAAAAGTAATTTTATAACGCTTAATGCCGTTTTGACAGGAGTGGCGGATATACGGACTTCGATAAAACAGGCGGAAGATTATTTTAACCTTTACAGCCGGCGTACGATTTTGTTTGTAGATGAAGTTCACCGCTGGAACAAAGCTCAGCAGGATGCGCTTTTGCCATGGGTTGAAAACGGTACGATAATCTTAATCGGCGCTACGACAGAAAATCCTTTTTTTGAAGTGAACAAAGCTCTTGTCAGCCGGAGCCGCGTGTTCCAGTTAAAGCCGCTTACAAAAGAAGATTTAAAAAAAGCTGCTGATATGGCATTAAAAAATGTGGAGCGCGGTTACGGACACTGGAACGTTCAGTTTGAAGACGGCGCGCTTGAACATCTGATTGACACTGCAAACGGTGATGCGCGCTCCCTTTTGAATGCGCTTGAACTTGCTGTAGAAACAACTCCTGAAAAATGGAATCCGACAGGTAATCCGCCTGAGCCTGCTTTTGGAAGTACGATTTTTATTTCAAAAGAAGCGGCAGAAGAGTCTATTCAAAAAAAAGTCGTACTGTATGACAGGGACGGAGATTACCATTACGATATAATAAGCGCATTTATAAAAAGCCTGCGAGGGCGTGATCCTGATGCGGCAATGTACTGGCTTGCGCGCATGGTCAGGGCTGGAGAAGATCCTCATTTTATTTTCCGCAGAATGTTGATTTCTGCATGCGAGGATACAGGGCTTGCAGACCCGATGGCAATTTCTGTGGTTACAAGCTGCGAAGATGCTTTTGACAGGGTAGGGCTTCCTGAAGGACGCTATCATCTTGCACACGCGGCTTTGTATCTTGCAACTTGTCCTAAGTCAAACAGTTCGATGGCATTTTTTGATGCGCTTTCTGCAGTTGAAAAAGAAGATGCAGAAGTCCCGAATCATTTAAAAGATTCAAGCCGCGATGCAGAAGGATTCGGGCACGGCTCGGGATATTTGTATCCGCATGCATACCGTGACCACTGGGTTGCCCAGCAGTATCTTCCTACTGAACTTATGGGGCGCGTTTTTTATACACCGAGCAATCAGGGTTACGAAAATACAATCAGGAACGATGTACTTTCGCGCAGGGAACTTCAGATTGCCGCCATTCTTGAAAAATCTGATTATTATTCTCAAAGTGAACAGGAAGAACCATGTATTACAGGTTCTGAAAACATTCATCAATGTTCGCCTACTGCAAAAAGCTGTGCAAAAACCGGGATGACTGAATTGGAAAAATCTGAATTCGGCGAAAATCCGATTTCTCAATGGTGGATAAACGAACACTTTAAGTCAGGCGAAAAGAAAAATCCTGAAAATCTGACTTTTAGCCCTGTAAACAGATTTAAAGAAACGGCACTTGATAAAGCCGATAAAGTCTGGCAGTCAAGAATAGATTCAAACCGTGCAGAAATACTTTTGAAAATCCGCGATACGATGACAGAAATTGCAACGATTTCGCGCCATGACAGAAGTTTTATCTGGAACGCAGATGACGGACTTTTGGTTTGGGAGATTGCACGTAAAACCCCAGAAGGCGTAACGTGTGGTGTCTGCCGTTCTCAAAAAGGAAAAGAGATACTCGAACAATACAGCCGGACATTAGGAAATCTTGACAAACCTATTCTTGAATTTCAGAAGGAAAATGAAACTGTTGCACAAATGCTCGATGTTTTTGCATACAAGGGAATTGTTTTTGACCATCTGTTTTTTAGGACGCCGTTTGTAAGCATTGAATCAATAAAAGAATTTGTACGGCTTATAAAAATGGCAGTAGACAGACCTGAAGAATCAAATCCTCTTGCAAAAAATTTTAATATCGTAATTGCCCAGAAAATTCCGTGTAACGGTCAGAGAATAAGCCGTCTTATAGCTTCTCAAATTCTGGGGAATAAATTATTTGAGCCGTACAATTCACTTTTGAAAAAAATGGAACAAGCAGAAGATGAATTTTTTAATGACCAGTCAAATCCGCTTTTTAACTGGAACAACGACACTATAGTAAAGATTTTTAAGTCAGAAAATTTCAACGTGTCTTATCAAGTTGAACGCATAATAGAAAAGCGCCGCATTACGAAAAAAGAAATTTTCAACTGGTTCAATTTGGAAAATTCTGCTTATGCAAACGCAATGGCAAAAGTGATTGGAGATGCAAGTCTGCCGAAAATTTCCAGCCTGCTTGAGTCGGCTTCTGAAAATACGATATTCAACTGGGAAACTGAAATTGCTTTTTTGACAGTTTCGATGTAGAATATAGATATTTATATGGGAGGCGCAGAAAAAAATGTGTAATGCAGTTTTTTCTTGCAAAAGTTTTTGCCGTCGGCAAAGCTGCTATATCGTGCCTCCTGCATGACCGCTAAATGCGGAGTTTTATGGGAGTATTTATGAATTTTATTTTTTTAGGACCTCCAGGAGCTGGTAAAGGTTCTCTTGCCGTTAAAGTAAAGGAAGCTTATAAAATTCCTCATATCTCTACTGGAGATATTTTCCGTGCTGCAATTAAAAATCAGACTGAGCTTGGAAAAAAAGTAAAGGCAATCATCGATTCAGGAAGCCTTGTAAGCGATGATATTACATGCGAACTTGTAAAAGAACGTCTTGCAGAACCAGACTGTAAAAACGGTTTTATTCTTGACGGATTCCCTCGTACGATTCCTCAGGCAGAAATGCTTGAAAAATTCTGTCCGGATGTTACTTGCGTTAATTTTACGATTCAAGATGATGTTGTAATCCGCCGTTTGAGTACGCGCCGTGTTTGCAAATCTTGCGGTGCTAATTTTAACGTTTTGACAAAAGCTCCAAAAGTTGAAGGTGTTTGTGATGAATGTGGCGGTGAACTTTATCAGCGCGACGATGATAAACAGGAATCAATTTTGCACAGAATGGATGTTTACCGTGAACAGACTGAACCTTTAATCGGTTTTTATCGCGAAAAAGGAAAAATTACAGACCTTGATGCTTCAATCGAAACTGACATTCTGCTTGGAAAGTTTCAGGAAATTTTTAAGTAGGATTTTTTTCTAAAATAGAACTTAAAAAAGCAGAAAAAAAAGGTGTTCAAAAAAAAAGGACACCTTTTTTTTGTCAGCCGTAAAGACGTAAATCTACGGCTGCATTAATTTATAATTGCATCGATGTTTGCGCTTCCTGCTTTTACAAACGGAAGGACGTCTTCTTCGGGGCTTACTGTTACTGTTACGAGTTTTGGTTTTGCACCTGTTTTTGAAAATGCTTTTTTGTACCATTCGTTGTCTGTGTCTGCATTTATGGCTTCGATTCCGAACCCTTTTGCGATTGAAAGAATGTCAGGGTTGCCTGCAAAAACGGAAGCGCTGTAATTTTTGTTGAACAGGTATTTCTGTTGCTGGTATACCATTCCCAGTGTGCCGTTTACAAAAACGATGACAGTAACAGGTAAATCGTTTTCCCTCAAAGTTGCAAGTTCCTGAATGTTCATCATAATCGAGCCGTCGCCTGAAAAACAAACTGTCCGTTTTTTAGGATTTGCAAAAGCGCTTCCGATTGCGGCAGGCAAACCGAATCCCATTGTACCAAGACTTCCGGAAGTTAAAAATGTATGCGGCTTTAAAACAGGATAATACTGCGCTGCCCACATTTGATGCTGGCCTACGTCAGTTGTTACGATTAAGTTTTCTTTTTTGATTCCGCATTTTTCGGCAAGTGAAGGAACTTCCAGAATGAAACTGCGTGGATTTACAAACCGGCTTTTTTTGTATTGACCGCATTCGACTGAGAAAGTTTTTTTTCTGAGCGAAGTCATTTTGTCAAACCAAGTTTTCCTACTTTCGCTATTTTTTAAATCGGCATTTTTTTGTTCAGCTTTTTTTGAACTTTCCTGTTCCCTGATGAATTCTGCAAGAACAGGCATGCTTGATTCTACATCGGCAACAAGCGAAATGTTTGCCGTAAATATTTTGTTGATTTCTGCGGCATCGATGTCTATGTGAAGGATTTTTGCGTTTGGACAGAACTGTGAAGCCGCGCCGATTGCCCTGTCGTCAAAGCGTACTCCGCATGCCAGAACCAAATCGCTTTCAAACATTGCCTGATTTGCAGCGATGCTTCCATGCATTCCGACCATTCCAAGATAGTTTTCAGAATTTGAAGCAACGGCTCCGATTCCCATAAGGCTTGAAACGACAGGCATTTTATAAGTTTCCAAAAGAGCAGAAATTCCTTTTGCGCTTTCAGGATTGTTGCATCCGCCACCTGCAAAGAGAACAGGTTTTTTGGAATTTATAAGGGCGTCTGCCATCTGTTTTAAAGTTGATGTCATCTGCTTTTTGTCTGCATGGAATTTCGGTTCAAGTTTTTTTGAAGAAATTTTGGGCCATTCGTCAAATTCAACTTCTTCAAGCTGAACATTGCGGGGAACGTCAATCAAGACAGGTCCCGGTCGGCCGCTTACAGCAATTTTAAAACACTGCGGAATTACATCGAGAAGTTCTCTTGCAGATTTTACCATTATGCTGTGTTTTGTAATTGGAAAAGACAGCCCGAAAGTATCTGCTTCCTGGAAAGCATCAGTGCCGATTAACGAAACATTTACCTGACCTGTGATTGCGATAATCGGAATCGAGTCACAGCGTGCATCTGCAATCGAAGTCAAAAGGTTCATGGCACCAGGTCCGCTTGTTGCAAAACATACGGCAGGTTTTCCTGTTGTGCGCGCAATTCCCTGAGCAATAAAGCCGGCTGCCTGTTCCTGGCGGACGAGGACATGCTGAATTCCGCTTCTTGTCAATTCATCATAAAGAGGCAAAATTGAACCTCCTGGAATTCCTGCAACGATTTTGATACCGTGCATTTTTAGCAATTCAGTAATAATTTGAGAACCAGTTTTTTTCATTTTCTTTGTCCACCATAAAATAAAATTTTCCGTAATTATATCATAAACGCAGAATATAAAAAATAGTTTTTAAGTTTAATTTATTGGGTAAAAAAATTGCTGCAAAATTTCTTTCAAACGAGTTTGTGCTGTTTAAGGATATTTTGAAAGTTTTATGGATTTTATCTTTTTTTGATTTGTGCTATAATACTTACACTTTTTGTTAAAAAAATCGTATATTTAATGTGAGTGTATTATGAAGAAAATTCTGACAATATCTTCAAATGATGAAGTTATAAATATTGTAAAACAAGCAAGTAAAAAATTCGTAAAATTTTTCAGCACTGATTTTTTATGGGAAACTCCAAAAATCATCAATTACATAAATTACGAATTGCCCGAAATTAAAATACTTGATTACACTTCGCTTGAAACTGACTGTAATCAGATTCTTGCCGCAATTAATGCAGATCCATGGCTTCACTACGGCGGAATAATTGCAGTGTGCGAAACTAAAGGAAAAAAACAGACACTGGAAGAACTTAAAGATTCTAATATTTTGTGTGTACTTACACTCAATGAATTTAAACAGCATTTTTCAAGACTGTTAAAACTGATTCTTGAAAACCAACAGTTCATTTTTCATCGTGGTATGCAGAATGATTTTGAAGGCGAAGAATCAGGTAGATTTTCTTTTGCAAACGATTTTCTTGACATTCATTTTTATTCAAGTTTTCTCGTAAGCTACCTTTACAATACAAATAAAATCTCGGCGGTTGACAGATTCAATTTACAGATGGCGTTGTCTGAACTTCTTAATAATGCACTTGAACACGGTAACCTTGAAATTTCTTATGAAGAAAAGACAAAATGGATGGAAGAACACGGCGAAATCATTTCTCTCATCGAACAGAAGCGCAATAATCCTGAATACAAAAACCGCAAAATTGAAATTTCTTACAACCTTAACAAAGCGTTCTGTACTTTTTCAATCAAAGATGACGGCAATGGCTTTGACTGGAAAAAGGTTCTCGCAAAAACAGATGTGCCTTCAATGGAACTTCACGGCAGGGGAATCAAACTTTCGAGCGGCCTTGTAGAAAAGCTTTCGTATAACGACAAAGGCAACGAGGTTACGATAAAAATAAAAAGTCAGGAAAATTCTTCAAACAGTATTCCGGGCGTAATGCGCACTTTTGAAACAGTAACTTTTTCTGACAGGGAAGTTGTGTGTTACGAAAACGAGCCGACAAATGATTTGTATTTTATTGTGTCAGGAAAATATGCAGTTTATTCTGGCAGAAAATTAGTTTCGGTTTTGACCCCAAACGATATGTTTATTGGTGAGATGTCATTTCTTTTGAATGACAGAAGAAGTGCGACAATCCTTGCAAGCGGAAACTGCAAGCTGATTAAAATTCCGAAAATTGATTTTCTCGATATGATTCGTAAAAATCCGCATTACGGTATTTTCCTTTCAAAAATGCTTGCACAGCGGTTGTTCAATCAGACACACCAGACTATCGAATTAAAAAAACTGCTGATGGAAGAAAAACAGAATGTCACTAAATTGTAACGAAATAAATCTTGTTCTCTCTGAACTTGATTTGGAAGGTTCATTTATTCAGGATATAATCCAGCCTGGATTTGATACACTCGCTCTTTTTACATATAAAAATTCTACGCCGAAAACAGTTTTGATTTGCGTTGCACAAAAAAGTTGCCGTATAAACGAGACGCGGAAAAAAATTACAAAAAACGAAAAACCGCTTCGGTTCATGGAATTTTTAAAATCGAAAATCCGCGGTGCAAAAATCATTTCGTGCAGACAGATAGCACTTGAACGCGTGATAAAATTTGAACTCCGTCACGGCGAGCAGGAGTTTATAATGTATGTCAGGCTTTGGTCAAATGCAGGAAACATAATTCTGTGTGATTCAGAAAATAAAGTTCTTGATACGATGTTTCGTCGTCCTAAAAAAGACGAAGTTACAGGTGGCGTTTATTCAGAAGAAAATCTGAACGTAACAAAAACGGCAAGAGAATTTCCTGTCCGCGATTTTCTTGAACTGCAGGAAGAATATGAAAAAACTGCTGCCTCAAAATACAAAAAATTTTCTGACCTTTCTTTTAACGAAAAAGTTGATTTGTTTTACAGCGAACATGCTGATGTTTTAAGCCGCACTGCGCTTCTTGAAAAAGCTGAAAAATGGTTTACCGAGCATCTTACAAAATTAGAAAGTGCGCTTGAAAAACTTGAACAGAAAAAAGAAAGTTTTTCACTTGCAGAGCAGAAAAAACATCAGGGCGATTTAATAATGTCTTTTGCTTCTTCAATAAATCCTGGTGCGCGTTTTCTTGAGTGCACTGATTATGATACCGGCGAAACTGTGCAGATAAAAATTGATTCTAAAAAAAATGCATTTGAAAATGCGCAGGTTTATTATGAAACTTATAAAAAAGAATTGTTTGGTCTTAATCAGCTAGAGCAGGATATTCAGTTAACGAAAGATAAAATCGAGCGACTCAAAAAAGAATATAGTGCAATTCAGAATGAACAGAATCCTGTGCGGATTGAGCAGATGCTCAGAAAAGATACTAAACCAAAGCAACAGGAAAAAAAGACTGTTCCCGGTCTGAGTTTTATTGTGAACGACTGGTATATTCTTGTCGGACGTGATGCAAATGAAAATGATGAACTTCTGCGCCATCATGTCAGGGGCAGCGATATGTGGTTTCATACGAGAGATTGTCCCGGTGGCTATGTTTTTGTAAAATACAGGAACGGCAAAACAATTCCGCTTGAAATAATGCTGTATGCCGGCAATCTTGCTGTTTATTATTCAAAAGCACGAAAAAATGGTCAGGCAGATTTGTATTATACGCAGGTAAAATTTTTGAGGCGTGCAAAAAACGGACCTAAAGGGCTTGTCTTGCCAACTCAGGAAAAAAATCTTACTATAAAGTTAGATTTAAGTATAATTACAAAATTAGATGCAATCCGTCAGGAACAGGAAAAAATTTAAAAAAGGGCGAAAAATGAAAAAAGAAAAAAAGGAAATAAAAAGAATAAAGGATTATACGACGATGCCTGCCGTAGTTTTTATTCTTACACATTTAAAAACTTTGCCGTATGCAGTCATTTTTTTAAAAACTGTAATAAAAGATTTTTTTATCATTCAGTTTTTGCGGAAATTCGGAATAACGAAAACTCCTGTTGTAAAAGTTGACAACAAGCTTGACGATAAAATCCCGTTTACGCCGAATAAAATCGGAACGTATCTTGATTTTACTGCGTTTTGGATAAGACCTATGACAATGCTTTTAAAACGGCTTGGCAAAAAAAAGGCGTGTGCGTACATCGTTGATTTTTTAAAACGAATACGGCGTGCGTATCATTCAGCAGGCAGAGTTTATAATATGTGCATGACGACGACTGCCCGACCGCGTTATCATAAGAAATTTTATTTTAACGTAATTCATTTTTTTGACCCGCATTATTTGTGCGTGCCCAGTCTTCATGTTAGTATCGTAACACTTGTATGGAGTTTTTATAGAAAGGTTTTTGCAGAACTTGGGGAGTTTTCTGACGAAGAAAAAAAGTTTTATATTGATGAGTTGTATTCTGGTGCAATTGAGATTACGGAAACTGTTCTTTATATAAAACAGCATAGCGTAAATTGTATTCCTGCGGCATTGTATATGATGACTTTTTTAATGCGCACGTATTTTACGGCAGAAGACGGAATTCATTTTTTGCGTGATTTGTTTGTAAAGACTTCGATTCCTGTAGAAACGCAGAAAGAAATAAAAGACTATATGTATTTTATTTACGAAAGGTTTTTGCTTGTCGGCATTACTGATGATAACTGGATTTCTCCAATCCGTTCCTGGTTAAAAGAATATGCCGTAAGTTCAGGGCAGGTTCTGACTGCAAAAAAAATCAGGCAGATTGATTTTTAATATAGGACTGATGCAAATGAAACAGGTTTCAGAAACTGCAAAGGGAATATTCTGCATTATAACTTCTGCATTTTGTTTTGCGCTTATGGCTGTTTTTGTCCGGCTGTCGGGTGACATTCATTTTGTGCAGAAGGCGTTTTTCAGGAATGCGGTTGCTTTTTTTATTGCGGTTTTTCTGCTTTTAAAAGAAATCCGTCACAACGGAGTAGAAGTGATTTCGGTAACAAAACAAAGCCTGTTGTTTTTGTTTTTGCGTTCAATTACTGGCTCTGTCGGAGTTTTCGGAAATTTTTATGCAATAGACAGAATTCTTCTTTCTGATGCCGCAATTTTAAATAAAATGGCACCGTTTTTTGCAATAATATTCAGTTTTGTCATAATGAAAGAAAAAATTAAACTTGTTCCTCTTATGGCAATCATAACTGCTTTTTTAGGTTCAATGCTTATCGTAAAACCGAGTTTTGATTTTTCAAAAACTGTGCCTACGCTTGCAGCATTTGCAGGCGGAATGGGTGCAGGGTTTGCTTATGCGTGTGTCAGAAAATTGAGCGTTTTAAAATGTAACAGCAAACTGATTGTTCTGTTTTTTTCTGCATTTTCGATGTTGCTTTCTGTGCCGTATATGATAGTAAGTTTTAATCCGATGTCGTTTACGCAGATTCTGTTTCTTGTTCTTGCAGGAATATGCGCAGCCGGCGGTCAGTTTTCGATTACGGCAGCTTATTATCATGCACCGGCACGCGATATTTCGATTTACGATTATTCTCAGCTGATTTTTTCGACATTGCTTGGATTTATATTTTTTGCTCAGATTCCGGATATTTACAGTTTTATCGGTTATATAGTCATAATTTCGATGGCGGTTTTGAATTTTTTATGGAACAGAAATCAGCATAAAATTAAAAAAAATCAAAACAAGAAATTGTAAATTCATAGAATTCATTTTATAATAAACACTATGGCAACAGATGGCTTTATCTTTTCAGCAGACGGAAAAACTTTATTAGAATGTGATTTTGCCCGGCTTGGAACTGCCGTAAACATTCCTCCCGGCTGTACAAAAATTGCAAACGGAGTTTTTGCGGAAGCACCAGTTATAAATGTTTCTCTCCCTGACACAGTAACGGAAGTAGGCGACAATTTGTTTTCGTCTTCCGAGACTTTAAAAGAAGTAAAGCTTTCTGAAAATTTAAAAGAACTTAAGCCGTTTATGTTTGCAGGCTGTTCAAGGCTTGAAAAAATCAGAATGAGCGAAAGCGTTTCGTTTTTTCCGACAGGACTTTTTTGGGGATGTTCTGCTTTAAAAGAAATTCCGTTTTGCAATGGAATTGAAAGTCTTGAAGTTGACGTGTTCAGGGATATGGAAGGAATTAAGTCCATTCAAATTCCGCCGTCTGTAAAAATTATAAAGTCAGGTGCGCTTGCCGGCTGTACAAATCTTTCTGCCATTGTTTTTCCAGAGACACTTGAAACGATAGAAGACAGAAGCCTTGCAAATCTGCCTTCGCTTGAGTTTATGAGTTTTTCAGGCGAGAACGAAAAGTTTTTTGTAGACGAGAATTCCGGCAGCCTTTATGAACTTACTGAAAACGGTGCGGTTTTGATAAAGTGCCCTGTAAATCTGGAATCTGTACGCCTTGTTGAAAATACTTGCGACGTGCATATCGATGCCTTTGAATGCTGCAAAAATCTTGCAGAAGTATGCGCTTACGAAAATGCTCCCGAAACTTTGATAAATAAGCTTATGGAACTTGTTCCGCAGATTGACATTAACAGTTACGGTGATGACGTTTCTTGCGAAGAACAATTTGAAGATGAAGCTGTTCCTATTGCAGAAATTGAAGAAGTTGCGAATTTAGAAAGCGAAGATTCTTCTTCAAAAGAAATCACACAGGCTGAACAGAATTACAGCGCCGACATCGATTCAATCCTTAAACAGAACATTACTCACAAAGAAGAAAGTCTTGAAGGCATTTTACTGAATCAAGATGAAATTGCACTTCTTTTTTCCAATTCAGAAAATCAGTCTGATAAAACCAATTTGTCAGATAATGATTTTAACGATGACTCTGCCGGACAAATTAAACCTGAATATTCTGTTGACATTGAGTCAATTTTAAATGAACAGTGCTGCAGAAATTGCGATTTAAATGACGGATTTCGCCCTGTTACAGATGAAGAACTTGAACGCCTCTTTTCTTCAGAAATGCCGACTGCTTCTACTGAGCAAGTTCCTGTTTTAGAAAATCCGACCAAAGAAGAAAATTCTGTTTCAAAAGAAGAATCTCCTAAAACAGAAACTGCCGGACAAAAAACGACAGAAGAAAAACCAAAGAAAAAGCGTTCTTACAAGCGCAGAAAAACATCAAAAAAAGATGCCGAAAAAAAGGAAGATAAAAAAATCCTAAGTGAAGAACCATCAGTTGAAAGCACAGAAATTTCTGCCACAGAAAGTGAAATAGCAGAAACTCCCAAAACAGAAGAACCTCGGTTTATACGCGCAATGAAAAATCTTGCAGCACATAAAATGATTCTTGAAGAAAGCGAAAACAAGATTGACAATGTTTATGGCGACTTACAGGAACTTATTGTCATTGCAGATGGAATTGCACCAAGTACGAATGATTTTTCAAGCCATCTCGTAAAGTTTGTAAAAGACATTGCAAAAAAATACGGTTTTACAAAAATTTATTTTTTTGAGAACCTTCCGCTTGATAACCCGGAATTTATTTACGGCCTTGAATCTTTCGGTAATCTGCGTAATGTACTTTATGCGTGCAACAAATCGTCTGCAGAAAAAATTTCTGAACCCCAGAAAGAACTTATTAACGCAACAGGTATTATTCTTCCAAGTTCAGAAATTCAAAACGTAAAGACGTTAAAAGAAAAAGCTGACAGCGAAAATCTGCAATATCCTGTAAAAATCATCGTTCAGGATGAATACGTCGAAGGACTTTTATACTGCGCAGAAAAATACAGGCAAGTCCACGGAATAAATTAGTTTTTTAAGTTTATTCCGCTAAAAAAAAGATTTTAAAATTCTTCAAGTTCAGAAAGCAATCTGTCAAGTTTTGCACCGTATTCTTTGTCGGCTGCCCAAGTACCTGCAAGTCCAAAAATGTCAGTAGCTTTTCCGCGCGGTTTTACAAATTTGTACCGAGGGTCTACAAGTTCATTTTTTAAAGGGATGTCTTCTGTTGTGCCGTATGCGTGCAAATGCTGAATGTGCGCGCGTACACCTTCTTTCATTGATTTGAATTTTAAGCCGGGATTGTTTTTGTCAATTGCGCCTAGCCCGCAGAAATTATTTTTGTCTTTTGTAACGAGATTTCCGTAACGCAAGTAATTTGTTTCAAGGCACATCTGGACAAAGGCAATGTCAGAATTTATCCCTTCTGCCTGACATTCTGTGATATAAAGTTTTGCAATCTTTTTTGCTTTTGCTTTATTTCCGTCAGGGCATTTTGCAATGAAAAATTTATAAAGGCTTTCTGCATTTTTTATTCCGGCAGAATAAATTGTCCGCAAGATTTTCTTTTGTTCTTCCTGCGGTTCGGAAAAAGAATCAAGTTCATTTAAATTCCGTGCAGTTGAACATGATGTAACAAAAAGTCCTGCCTCGCAAATCAAAATCGCAGCTAAAAGTTTTAAAAAAAAGTTTTGTTTACTGTTCATATAAATTTTATCGGAATATAAAAAAAAAACTCAACGACTTAAAAGCTTAGAACCTCAATCCGTAGAATATATAAATTCAAATTTAGAAACTTCAAATTTAGAATTGAACAAATTTTCTAAAAATGTTAGTTTTATATGATGAATATACTTGTAGCTCTGTGCGCAGTTGGTGCAGAGAAAATTCTTGGAAACGAAATAAAATATCTTGGATATAAACTTGAAAGCAACGCTCCAGGACGTGTCAGTTTTTTTGGTGATGATGATGCGCTGTTTAGGGCAAATCTGTGTTTAAGGACTTCTGACAGAGTTTATCTTCAGATGGCAAAGTACAGTGCTTCTGATTTTGACGCCTTGTTTGACGGTGTATATGCAATAAACTGGAATGATTTTTATCGCAAGGATGTTCACGTAATCGTTGACAAAGTAAGAACTTATAAAAGCAAGTTGAATTCAGAACACAGCATTCAGAAAATAGTACAGAAAGCAATCTATAAAAAACTTGGCGATAAATGGCATATGTCAACTCTTCCTGAGTCTGGTGCAGAAAGCAATGTCCGCGTTTATATTGACAATAACGAAGCAATGATTCTTCTTGATTTGTCTGGTCTTCCGCTTCATAAACGCGGCTACAGAACAGATGGCGGAACTGCTCCTCTTCGCGAAACTACTGCTGCGGTAATGCTCCAGCTTATGATGTGGCGCAGAAAAACTCCGCTGCATGACCCGTTTTGCGGTTCGGGAACTATTCCTGTTGAAGCTGCTTTGTATGCTCATAATATTGCACCGGGATTCGGTCGCCGTTTTGCACTGGAGAATTTATTGATTTATAACGCAGACCGTGCAAAAAAAATAAGGATTGCAGAAGCAGAAAATATCCGTACTGATGTAGAAACAAGAATTACTGGAAGTGATATTGACTCTGCGGCTGTAGAAAGGGCTAAGCTTAACGCTGAGCATGCTTGTGTTGCAGCCGGCAGGGCTTTGCAGGAAATCGGGTGTGATTCAAGAATTCCGCGACCTGATTTTATTCAGTCTGATTTTACGGAACTTGAAGCGCCTTTTGATGCAGGTCTTTTACTTTGCAATCCTCCGTACGGTGAGCGACTTGGTGATGAAGCGGAGGCAGAACTCCTTTATAAACGGATGAGTTGTCTTTTTAAAAATTTTCCCGGTTGGGAAATCGGTGTAATTACACCTCATTTAAAATTTCAGGAATGTATTGGAAAACATGCGGCTTTATTGAAAGATATAAAAGCCGGAAATCTGGATACTAAGTTTTATATTTATTCAGATAAAGTAGGTTCAAAACCTCAGCATAAAGTTCACGAGAAGAAATAAAGTTTTCCGGGAGAGTCCATGGCAATTGTTGTTGAACACGATAAAAGAAAGCATGACATTCTAAAAAAATCTCTGGAAGTTTTTATTGAAGAAGGATATGAAGACGTTACTTTTCAAAAAATCGCTGACCGTTGCGGAATTACAAGGACAACTCTTTATATCTATTTTAAAAACAAGCGTGAAATTTTTTTATGGAGCATAAAGCAGCTTACTCAGGGAATTGAACTTGAACTTCTTTCTCTTATTGAAAATCAAAGCCTTTCCAGCGAAGAATGTCTGCGTACTATGCTGAATAAAATCGTTGATGCCTGCGAATCAAACAAAGCACTGTTTGAGGTTTTGCTGACTTATCTTTTGTCATTAAAGAAGACTGGCGGAGATCCTGGAAAGCGCGTACGCAGGCGTCTTGTGCGTCTTCAGCATTTAATCAGCACTGTAATTATCCGTGGAATGAAATCCGGCGAGTTTAAAAAGATAAACGTAAAGACAGCTTACGAAATGTTTTACGGTCTTATTCAGTCTGCAATTTTCAGACTGTCTGTTCTGGATGAAAAAACAATTGAAGATATCCGCAATACACTGAGTATGGCGGTCGATATATTAGTCGTAAAGAAAAACTAAATTATTATGAAGGATTAAAGAAAATGAGCGAAAAAAATGATTTATGTCCTTGCGGTTCCGGTAAAAAATACAGCGAATGTTGCGAACCTGTTATTAAGGGAACTGTAAAAGCAAAAACTGCAGAAGAATTAATGCGTGCGCGCTATTCAGCTTATGAAAAGCAGGAAATCGATTTTATCATAAATTCTTGTGAACATTCTGAAGACATTGCAGAAATTGACAGGCAGGCAACTGAAGACTGGAGTAAAAGTTCAACATGGCATGGCTTGAAAATTCTGCGTACAGAAAAAGGTCTTGAATCAGATGAAGAAGGAATTGTTGAATTTGAAGCTACTTACACAAGAAAGCAGATTCGCGATGTTCACCATGAAACAGGTTATTTTAAAAAGATAAACGGCGAGTGGCTTTATTCTGTCGGACAGTTAAAGACTACGACAGTTGTAAGAGAAGGTGAAAAAGTCGGCCGCAATGACCCTTGTCCGTGCGGTTCTGGCAAAAAATATAAAAAGTGCTGCGGTCGCTAGGGCAAGAGAATCATAAATGGCAGAACTTATTTTAACAGGTTTTCATGCAGTAGAAGAAAAAGTCCGCAATGCAGAAATCAATAAAGATTCAGTTTCTTCAATGCAGATTTTTTACAGCAAACCAGGACCACGCATAAAGAAAATTCTTGAACAAGCAAAAAAAACTGGAATCCGAATTTCTCAAGTTCAGGATACTGTTCTTGATGATTTGACTAAAAACCTTGGAACTGCCGAACGCGACCATCGCGGAATCGTCATCTGTATTTCTGGAGTAGATGCAAGACAGACAAATGTTATAGATTTTGAAAACTGGCTTTCAGAACATTCAGATAAAGATGATGAGCGCTGTACAGTCGTAATACTTGATTCTGTTACAGACCCTCATAATGTCGGCGCAATACTCAGAAGTGCCGACCAGTTTGGTGCAAGTCTTGTAATTCTCCCGGAACGGCACAGTGCAAACAAAGTGAACGAAAACGACGTAATTCAGCGTTCAAGTGCAGGAGCTGCAAGTTGGGTTCCTGTCAGTGTCGTTACAAACCTTAGCCGCTGTGTTGAAAAATTAAAAGAAAGCGGCTTCTGGGTTTACGGTGCAGATGCTGGCGGGGTATCTGTTGCAGATGATATGTTTGCAAAAAAAACGGTGCTTGTAATGGGTAGCGAAGGAACCGGAATTTCGCGGCTTTTAAAACAACAGTGTGATTCAATTGTGTCAATTCCGACATGCGGAAAAATCGACAGTCTAAATGTTTCTGTTGCGACGGGAGTTTTGCTTTACGAAATCTACAGACAGTCTGTTAACCGTACTTAGATGCTTGTAAATTTGTAAAGGTAAAAAAACTTTCTTATGTTATTTTTATTTAAAATATATAAAAAACTTCTTGCTAAGTGAATATTGTTGTGCTAATATCAACGTTACCGAAGGAATATAGCTATTGCTAAAAAAAATAGGGCAGAAATCTTTTTGTTTTCTGATTGTTTTTTTTTAGGTGGTGAACAATGTTCGACCGCAAAAATTTCGTTTCTGATTCTGATTGGGAAAAATTCCTGGAGTTTTCTAAAAACCTCGAGACTCCAAATATTGTCATTAATTTAAACACAATCAAAAAGAATTTTATAAAATTGCGTGATTCTTTTCCTTATGCACATATTTATTATGCAATGAAAGCAAATCCTGGAGAGCCTGTTTTAAAATTGCTTGCAGAAATGGGTTCGAATTTTGATATTGCTTCGCGCTATGAACTTGATAAAATTCTTTCTCTAGGAGTTGAATCTTTTAGACTGTCTTACGGCAATACGATAAAAAAGCCACGCGACATAAAGTATTTTTATGAAAAAGGAGTGCGCCTTTTTGCAACTGACTCAAAAGATGATTTGAAAGCTATTGCAGAAAATGCTCCCGGTTCTAAAGTTTATGTTCGCGTTCTTGTTGAGACATCTGCAACTGCTGACTGGCCGTTAAGCCGCAAGTTTGGCTGTCATCCTGACATGGCTTATGACCTTATTGTAATGGCGCGAGATCTTGGACTTGTTCCTTATGGGATTAGTTTTCACGTTGGAAGCCAGCAGCGCGATATCGGTCAGTGGAATGATGCAATTGCAAAGACAAAATATCTTTTTACTTCTCTTGAAGAAGAAGAGGGAATAAAGCTTTCGATGATTAATATGGGAGGCGGTTTCCCTGCAAGTTATATTGACCCTACAAACGAATTGAGCGAATACGCATCAGAAATTACGCGCTATCTGTCAGATGACTTTGGAGATGACATTCCTGAGATTATACTTGAACCGGGACGTTCTCTTGTAGGTGACAGTGGAATTCTTACAAGCGAAGTAATTTTGACTTCCCGTAAAAACAATACTGCTCTTGCACGCTGGGTGTATATAGACGCTGGCAAATTTAACGGTCTTATAGAAACTCTTGACGAAGCTATAAAATATCCTGTCATAACAAATAAAGACGAACCAGGCGTAAAAGAAAGCGAAGTCATTATTGCAGGTCCTACTTGTGACAGTATGGACATTATGTATGAAAACGCAAAATACAAGCTTCCGACGACTTTAAAATCTGGCGATAAAATCTACTGGCTTTCTACAGGTGCGTATACATCGACTTATGCTTCCGTTGAGTTTAATGGTTTTCCGCCGTTAAAAACTTATTATATGTAAGCGACGGTTTTTATAAGGCTTCTGCAAAGATTTTTTCGTAATCTGCTCTTGTTTCTGCGTGGATTATTTTTTGTCGCAGTAAAGCGCCGCCTTCAATTCCTTTTGAATAGGCGCAGAAGCGTTTACGCATGTCTTTGCAAGCGATTTTTTCGCCCCTGTCTTCAATTAAAATCGACAGTTCTTCAAAACCTGATAAAAGTCTTTCTTTTAACGGAATTTCAGAATAAGTGCCGGTTTCTAGAAGTTCCCTCGTCTGTCTGAAAATAAAAGGATGCCCCATTGCACCGCGTGCAAACATGACACCGTCACAGCCAGTCTGTTCGAGCATTCTTTTTGCATCTTCCGGTTTAAAAACATCTCCTGAACCGAAAACAGCGGCTCTTTTTTTTACAAGCTGCACTAGTTCTGCAAGATAGTCCCAGTTTGCTTTGCCGTCATATCCTTGTGCACGAGTGCGCGGATGAAGCGTTATAGCAGCTGCTCCAGCATTAATTGCGCGCTCAGATGCTTCCCGAAACGTAATTGTGTTCTGATCCCAGCCGGAACGTATTTTTACCGTAACGGGAATAGAACGTCCTTTGTCGTGAACTGCTTTTACTACTGCAGAAATGATTTTTTCAAGTTGTTCGGGATTTTTTGTCAGTGCAGAGCCTGCTCCTGTTTTTACGACTTTTGGAACAGGACAGCCTGCGTTTATGTCAATACATGAAGCCTGCGTCTGTTCAAGGACAAGACATGCCGCATCGTACATTACTTCAGGCGTGCCTCCGAAAATCTGGACGGCATATTTTGTCTCGTTCGGGGCATTCTTCATTATTTCCTGTGTTTTTCCGTTGCGGCGTGTCAATGCCTCTGCGCTGACCATTTCGGTGTATTCAAAATTTGAACCGCCTTTTATGCAAAGGCTGCGGAAAGCCCTGTCGCTGTAACCTGCAACAGGAGCTAAAAACAGATTTCCGTCAAGAGATAAGTTTCCTATGTTTACCGGGTGATAAAGCATTGTCTTTCTGTTCACCTATTATTCAGGAAGCTTGAATACTTTGCAACTGTTTTTCCAGAGTTGTGCGGTAAGCTCTTCAAGGTTAATGTCGAGAATTTCGCTTAAAAACTTTGCAGTTGACGGCAGATATTCAGGCATTGTGCGTTTTTTCTCGCGGAATTCAGAAGGAATCATGAAAGGACTTTCAGTTTCAATTAAAATCCTGTCGAGAGGAATATTTAAAACTGTTTCGTGCAGGTTTCTTGCGTTGCGGTATGTCAGGTTTCCTGCAAACGAAAAGTAAATGTTCATATCAAGGCATTTTTTTGCATATTCAGCATTTTCCGAGTAGCAGTGAAGGATTGCGCCTGAATCAGGGATTCTCTGCGAAAGAATGTCAAAAACGTCTTTTCCTGCGTCTCTGTTATGAATTATTACAGGAAGATTGTATTTTTGCGCAAGCCCCAGCTGCTGTATGAACAGTTCAATTTGAGAATGTTTGTCGCCAAACTGTTTAAAATAGTCAAGTCCTGTTTCGCCGACAGCAACAACATTCGGAAGCTTGAGGTTTTCTTCGATAGTTGCAAGATAATTGCTTCCAGGGTTAGTAACTTCTGACGGGGCAACTCCTACCGCATGGTAAATGCCGGGAATGTTCTTTAAATTAGGATACACTCTGGCAAAATCGTGAAGGCTGTTATTTATGCTTACGATTCGTGAAACTCCGGCTTGCTTTGCCTTCTGAATTACGCGTAATTGTTCAATAGGGTCATCGTATATAAGCCCGATGTGGGCATGAGTATCAAAAAACTGCATGGCTTTCTCTCAAATAAATTAGTGACAGTGATGATATTTAGTTTTTTTTCTATTATAAAAACTAAAACTTACTACCGATAAAGATAACATAGGATTATTCTATCGTCAACTGAAAAATATCCTGTTCAAAAAAAGAATTTATTTATGTTTGACATCTATTGTCTATACATGCTATACTTCTTTTAATTGTCGGATTTTTTTCTTTATTATTGGTTGCCGATTTATTTTATAATATTCTGGAGAAAAAAGTGTTTAAACGAAAAAACTCTGTGAGTTCTTTTTCAAATTCTTCTAAAGAAAGCTTGTTAAAAAAAATAGGGGATTTTTTTGTAAAAATATTCCACGTTTTTGATAATAAACTGACTATTATGATTGTTCCTCACGAAAAAGGAAAAGTCATGAATTTTCAGACAAATGTCCTTGCAATGATTCTTTCTGTAGTTGTAATTGCAGGAATTCTTTTTTCGTTCATTTTCTTTAACAAGCATGCAGTCGCAAGCAGCGCAGAAATCGACAGGCTGTATGCAGAGAACAGGCAGACACTGGCAAGTCTTGACGAACTCCGTGACGAAAATAACAATCTTTTGCAGACTGCAAAAAGATTTCAGTCATCGTTGTCGCAGTCACTTTCGCTTTTAGGAATTGAACAGGAATCTACGGAATTAAATTCAAATTTAAATAACGGCGACCTTAATTCACTTTTCAGTACGGAAGAACTTGCAGCAGGTGCAATACGCGAAACTGCTGATATCAGACAGTTGACTTCTTATCTTGAAGGTGCTGTTCAGCCAATCGAACAGATTGGTAAAATGCTTGAAACTCAGAATTCACTTTTTAGCGACATTCCGAGCATTTGGCCTGTAAGAAGTCCTCAGCTTCATATTTCGATGGCTTTTGGTCCTACTGTTCACCCGATTACAGGACAGTGGTATATTCATAAAGGAATTGACCTTTCTACTTGGCGTGCCGGAGATCCGATTTATGCAACTGCAAACGGACAGGTTGTAAACATTGGCTTTGATGCCGGTTACGGATTAAATGTAATTATCAAGCATAAGCACGGTATTTATACGCGTTACGCGCATATGAACAGAATTGACGTAAGCAAAGGTGAATTTATTACTCAATATAAAGTTATCGGTATAATCGGAAATACTGGCGTTACGACAGGACCTCACCTGCATTACGAAGTTCACATTGGTTCAGATGTAGTAGATCCGATGAAGTATCTTAATATAAAGGTTTCAAAATAATGGCTTCTAATTTTGATGATATTTCAATAAATACAATGATTGGCGCAGGTTCGGCTTTTTCGGGGGACTTAAAGGTTTCCGGGGGATTGATGGTCGACGGCGATATTGACGGTAATATTGAACTTAGTGGAAATATCATCATAGCAGAACGGGCAAGGGTACGAGGAAACATTGTTGCAAAATCTGCTATAATAAGCGGAATTGTTATAGGAGATGTTACTGCTCCTGAGGGTGTAAAATTAATGTCGACTTCTGCCGTTATAGGAGATGTCTTTACACACAAGCTTCAAGTTGCCGATAAAGTTGTCGTGCAGGGGCATTGTATTTCTATTCCAGACGATGAGCGGTTTGAAAAGCAGTATGCAATTCAATGCCAGTCTAAAGAAATAAGGAACAAGGCATTTGCACGATGAATGTAGAGTCTACGTCCGATTCACTTTATTTTGCTGCTGCAGTAAGTGCTGCTAAAAATCAGGCAGCTTTTGAAACGAAAAAAAATAAACAGAAAGATAAAGTTTCAAATGGATTTTCATCTTTATTAAAAGATAAACAGGAAGAACAGTATTTTGTGTCGCAGGGGCTGCCTGCAGAACTGGCAGGAAAACCTATTGACGAAGCGATTGATTTTCTTAAAGATGAACTTGATATGGCCGGGGACAATTTTGGAATTAATGCAACTCCTCAGGCGTTCGATAGGTACAAAAAGGCCGTTGGCCAGTTTATTAAATTCTTGGAGAAAAATAATTATACGATTGATGTCAAAAAGCGTATGCCACGGCGTGGAAAGGCAGTAAAGCCTGCTTTTCAGGTTATTGCAATAAATCAGGAACTGGACAGACTTGCTTATGATTTATGGTACAATCATCTTGATAAGTTAAAGATTCTTGAAAAAGTCCACGAGATAAACGGACTTGTAATAGACTTGCTTGCAGCGTAAATCGTATGATTAACGGAATGATATGAGTGATATTTTTGAAAATGATATAGATTCGGAAAATGATTTAACCGGACTTGAAGACTCAGAAGACATTGATTTGTCTGAAAGTCAGGAAAATTACGTTTACAATTTTCCGCTTTACAGATTAAAACTTGAATATTCGTGCGAAGGAATTTATGCGAATGTTGACGAGGATTCTGATTTGGAATTTAATGCAGGAGATTATGCAATTGTTCCGACAAGATATGGCAAAGATTTAGCACGTGTTCTAGGAAAAATCAACTGCCCAATTGGTATAAAGCCGGAAGACGTCGTAATCATTGACAGAAAGGCAACTGATTCAGATTTAAAAAAAGCAGAAGAATTAAAGCAGAAAGAAAAAGAAGCGTTCAAAGTATTTCAGGAAAAAGTTTCTTATCACAAGCTTGATATGAAACTTATTTCAACTCATTTTTTAATTGACGAACAGAAAGCTCTTTTCTTTTTTAGTGCAGACAACCGCGTTGATTTTCGTGAACTTGTAAAAGACCTTGTTTCTGTTTTTAAGATGCGCATAGAACTTCGTCAGGTCGGAGTCCGTGATGAGTCAAGAATAACAGGCGGACTTGGTGTTTGCGGAAGACCTTACTGCTGTCACTGTGTTTCTGATAAACTTCGCCCTGTTTCTATCCGTATGGCTAAAGAACAGAATCTTTCTCTTAATTCAATGAAAATTTCGGGACAGTGCGGAAGGCTTTTATGCTGTCTTTCTTATGAATTTGATTTTTATTCAGAAGCACGAAAAAAACTGCCGCCTGAAGGACTGCATATTTTTTATGACGGAACAAATTTTAGAATTACTGAAGTAAATCCGCTGACTTCTATGATAAAAATGTCTGGTGATGACGGGCGTTTAATTGAAGTAAATGCAAACCGCTTTTCAAAAGAAAATAACCGCTGGAAAATTGTTTGACCAGTTTTTGTAAAAATATAAGATGGTCTGCAAAAAAAAGCCTGACAAAAAACAGTCAGGCTTTTTTTTATCATAGATAAAAAACTTATTGAATTGTAATTACTACAGAATTTTCTGCATTTGAATATGGAGCAGGAACATATTTGTCTGCGTTCCAGTCATTTTCCCATTTTTGTCCATCGAGCAGATAACGGAACTGATATTCCTTTCCTGCTTCCAGATTTAATTTTACCGAAAATGAACCGTCTTTTGCCTGTTTTAAAGGTGTTTCTGTACTGCTCCAGCTGTTAAAGTCACCTGCAATATTGATTGTTTTTGCACCTTGAGCTGCTTCTTTTGATACTGTAAAAGTTACAGAACACTTTTTTTTATCTTTTGAGAATGTTTTTTTTAAAGCCACGATTTTCTCCTTAATTTGATTTTTTAATAACCAAACTGAACAATAAAAGATTGCCTAAAAACTTATATTAATATACTATTAAAATCGTGTTTAATGCAAGTGATATTTAAATTTTGCATTGCGCAAATCTGCCTGGCAGATTTAAATTTACATAGCGGTTTTACTGCCGCTTCAAAAGAGGTCTTTTATGGACAAAAACAATTATTTATTCACTTCGGAATCAGTAAGTGAAGGTCACCCGGATAAAGTGTGTGATCAAATTTCAGATGCAGTTCTTGATGCGTGCCTTGCAAAAGATTCGGAAAGCCATGTTGCCTGCGAATGTTTTACTTCTACAGGGTTTGTTCTTGTCGGCGGAGAAATCACGACTAATTTTAAAGAACTTGATGTACAGGAAATTGCTCGTAGTGTAGCAAAAAAAATCGGTTACACAGATGCAGATTTTGGACTTGATTATAAGTCAATGGCTGTTTTTAATGCTATTCACACGCAGTCTCCTGATATTAATCAGGGTGTTGTCGGCAAAGGATTGAAAAAGTTTAAGGGAAAACAGGGCGCAGGAGACCAGGGAATGATGTTTGGTTTTGCCTGCAATGAAACAAAAGAATTGATGCCGGCCCCGATTATGTTCAGTCATAAACTGTTAAAAGAAGCTGCTGATTTACGAAAATCAGGTAAAATTGCATGGATGCGCCCTGATGCAAAAAGTCAGGTAACGATTCAATATGAAGGACATACTCCTGTAAGAATTGATACTGTCGTAATTTCGCATCAGCATAATCCTGACGTAACTCATGAACAGATTGAAAGTGACATTATCAGTAAAGTAATAAAGCCTGTTCTTGAACCGACAGGGCTTTTAGATGAAAAGACAAAATTCTTTATTAATCCGACAGGAAAATTTGTTGTCGGCGGACCTCACGGAGATGCAGGTCTTACAGGACGCAAGATTATTGTTGATACTTACGGCGGAATGGGGCGTCATGGTGGCGGTGCTTTTAGCGGAAAAGACCCTTCTAAAGTTGACCGCAGTGCTGCTTATATGGCTCGCTATATTGCAAAGAATATTGTTGCTGCAAAACTTGCTGACCGCTGTGAAGTTCAGCTTGCGTATGCAATCGGTGTTCCGTTCCCTGTTTCCATTATGATAGATACGTTTGGAACAGGCAAAGTTCCGTCAGACAAATTGAGCAAGGCTGTTTCTAAAGTCTTTGACTGCAGCCCGGCAGGTATTGTTGCGACGCTCGGATTAAAACGTCCGATTTATTCGCCGACTGCGGCTTACGGTCATTTTGGTCGTAAAGAATTTCCTTGGGAAAAAACAGACAGGACAAAAGAACTTCTTGCAGAAATAAAATAGGCAGAGAAAACTACGATGGCGCTTTTATCAGAAAAAGAAATTATCTGTGTTTTTGAACGATTCAAGAAACAGAATCCTGAACCGAAATCTGAACTTGAATATAAAAATCCGTATACTTTGCTTGTTGCAGTTGTATTAAGTGCTCAGGCTACTGATAAAAGCGTCAATAAAGCAACTCGGAGTCTTTTTGAAGTTGCAGATACGCCTGAAAAAATGACGGCACTTGGCGAAGAAAAACTTATTGAATATATCCGTTCAATCGGATTATATAAAAACAAAGCGCATAATGTAATTGAGCTAAGCAAAACTTTGATAAGTGAATTTAATTCCCAAGTTCCGTCTACGCGTGAAGAACTTGAAAGGCTTTCTGGTGTCGGAAGAAAAACTGCAAATGTCGTACTTAACGTGGTTTTTGACCAGCCGACAATGCCGGTTGACACTCATCTTTTGCGGATTTGCCCGAAAATCGGACTTGCAGAAGGTTCAACTCCACTTGAAGTTGAAAAAAGCTTGCTCAAACGGATTCCCCAAAAGTATATGAATCATGCGCATCACTGGCTTATTTTGCACGGCAGGTATGTTTGTACTGCGCGAAATCCGGCCTGCGATGAATGCATTATAAAAGATTTGTGCAGACATAATTAATTTTATCTGGAGATTTTTATGAATGAAGATGTTATTGCAGAAGCTCAGGCTGCTGCTTCTGATGCTGAAATTGTAATTGAGTCTGTTGCAGATGTCGGGGTAGTGGCTGCAAAAACAATTTCTGAAACAACGAATACTTTTTTGAACTGGCTGAAAAGTTATTGTTCATGGGAAAATCTTTTTAAGCTGATTGGCGGTGTGATAATTGTTTTTGCAATTTATTTTGTCTATAAAATTATAGCAAGGTCAATAAAGAAAATTCCTGAAGAAAAACTTTCTGAGACAAAAGTGTCTGGAATTTTAAGGCTACTTAAATATGTATATTATTTTTCAGTTGCAATGTATGTATTAAGTTTTTTTGGCGTAAAACTTTCTGCAATATGGGGAGCTGCTGGAGTTGCCGGTGTTGCGTTTGCATTTGCTGCGCAAACTTCCGTGAGCAATCTTATAAGCGGCCTTTTTATTTATATAGAAAAGACAATGAAGGTCGGTGATTTGATTACAGTTGGAAGTGAGACTGGAATAATTGATACTATAGGATTCCTTTCTGTTCAAATACATACGCTTGACAATCAGTTGATTCGTATTCCGAATTCAACGATTATAAATTCAAATGTGCGAAATACTTCTTATTTTTCTCAGAGAAGAATGAATATCAGTGTTTCTGTAAACTATGAAACTGACATGCAGTATGCTCTTGAAACATTGCAGAAAGTGCCAGCATTATGCCCTCATGTTGTAAGTGAGCCTGCGCCTGCTGTCTGGTTTGACGGTTTTGCTGAAAGCGGAATTGAGTTGACAGTTGCAGTGTGGTTTAACAGTTCTGATTTTCTTGCAACAAAAAATGAAGTTTTTATCGGTATAAAAAAAGTTTTGGATGAAGCAAAGATTGAAATTCCATATAACAAGCTTGATGTAAAATTTATCGGAACAGATTCTGGGAAGCTGAATTTTGCAAAATCAAGTGCCGGTGCAAAACCAAAAAAGAAAACCGCTTTGATAAGTTCAGCAAAAAAAGGCACAAAAAAATGACGGAAGAAGAAATAGAAAAACGCTTTATTACGCTTGAAACTAAGTTTGCCTATCTGGAAGATTTTGTTTCTGATTTACAGGAAGCTGTCGTTTCGCAAGGAAAGGAAATTGACAGGCTCAAAGTCGAAAATAAATTTATGGCAGAAAAAATTTCTGAACTGATGGAAAACGCAGAAGAAATTCCAAATAGAAAACCGCCGCATTATTGATTTTTTTAAATCAAAATAAAATGAAAAAAAGAATAAGAATTCCGATTAGTTTTCAAATATCTTTGTTTCTCGTAATCATTGCGTTTATTCCTGTCGTTGTAATGATGTCACTTACAACTTATGAAAACCAGCAGCTTGAAATGCTTGAAAGCCTGAACGTTCAGCAGGGACGGATTGCGGCTTCGGCGCTTGCTTCGTTTGGAGTGACAGAGGAAAATGCGCTTAAAATATTGAAAAATATGAACGGCAATTTTATAAGTCGTATAAGGATTCTTGATAAGAATGCAGAACTTCTTGCAGACTCTGCTTTGATTGACATTTCAAAGAAAACTCAAAATGAAACGGAAAACGAGAGTGCAGTTTCTTCCGTGCGTGAACAGAAAAAACAGAATGTCGGTTCGCAGGATTCTTTTATATATAAATTGTTTTCGTTTCCAATTCGCGTTTATAGAAAAATCATGAGGCAGCCTGCGCAGTCTGTTTATGAAACTGCTGATTTTTATAACGGCAAAAAAAAATTTGACGGTGAAGAAATTAAAAGCGCATTAAAGGGAAAGTACGGAGCTGCAACAAGAATTTCAGGCGGAAATCAGGTGAGCGTGACTTTGTATTCTGCGATTCCTGTAAAAGATGAAAGCGGTGAAATTTCTGGCATTGTTCTTGTGTGCCGTTCGACTTATAAAATTCTTCAAAATCTTTATGACCTCAGAAAAGATCTGGCGCTGGTGTATTTTAAATCGTTGATTGCAGTTGCACTTATTGCTTTGTTCTTTACGTTCAGGATAAGTATGCCGTTAAAAAAACTTTCTCTTGAGGCAGGTGAGTGTGCAGATAAAAAGGGAAGGATTTTTTTTACAAACTTTACGGGCGCAAAACGTCATGATGAAATCGGCGAACTTTCGCGTTCGTTTTCTAATCTTGTAGAAAGGCTTAACAAAAGGATTCAGTTTAGTCAGGCTTTTTCATCAGACATTTCGCATGAGTTTAAAAATCCTCTGACTGCGATACGTTCTTCTTCTGAGCTTTTAAAATGTCCTGAACTGTCAGATGAAGAACGCAATGAACTGAGTAATGCCGTTATTGATGAAGTAAATCATTTGCAAATGCTTTTAACGGGAGTAAGGAATATTTCTAAAATTGATTCCGGCGAAGAAGTAAATTATGAAGAAATCCCCGTCGTGCCTTTTTTGCAGAATGTTATCAGGCGGCTGGAAAAAAAATATGCTGACGTAAAAAAAATAAAAATCCGGTTAAAATATTCTGTGCCTGATGATTTTTCTGTAAAAATCACTGAAGAATATTTTGACAGGATTGCAGAAAATTTAATAGATAATGCCGCAAGTTTTGCAAGTACTGTCGAAGTAACTTTGTCATCTTGTTCTGAAAACGGATTTGTGCTGACTGTGGAAGATGACGGAAAGGGAATAAATCCTGATGACATTTCAAAGATTTTTGAGAGGTTTTATTCTGAGAGGGACGACTCTCAAAAGCATTGTCATACAGGACTTGGGCTTTCAATCGTAAAGTCCATTACAGATGTCCTTGACGGCGAAATTTATGCAGGGAACAGCGAAGAACTAGGCGGTGCAAAATTCAGCGTAAAATTTTCAAAATTAAAATAACACATTCCTGCCATATTTTTGACACAATTTATCAGTAAAGTTCTTCTGTAAGAAAAAAAACAAATTACTTTTTACAGGAGAATTATTTTATGAAAAAAATTTCATCTTTTACCGGCAAACTGATTTTTATCGGTGTTATCGTTGCAATCTTGATGATAGCGAATTTAATAATCGGTTTAAAACTTGATGACAGGGAAATGACACGGGATTCTGCGGTTTGTGATATTGTTGAAGCTGCAGGCGGAAAGTTTAAAATTTCTGAAATTGCTATTGTCGTGCCGTATGTTCATTATGTAACAAAAGAAAATTCTAAAGGGAATAAATATGTGGAAGCTGAAAACGGACAGACAAAAATTTATGCTGACAATTTGAATTACGATGTTTCTGTTGAAACGGAAGAACGGAAAGTCGGCATTTATTCAGCGCCGGTTTTTACAAGCGTCATAAATATGTCAGGAGATTTTTACTGCAACCTTGTAAACAATTCAGAGTACAGGTACAAATTTGATAAAGCGAAATTCTGCATCTGGTTAAAAGACAAATCGCTCGTAGAAATTCCTGTACTGCTGCTGAATGGCAAGGAGCATGATGTCAGTATCGGTGGCCTTGAAGAGCAGTCTGTTCGTATGTCCCTGCTGAATATTAATTCAGGATTTGTATGCCAGTCAGGTATGAATTCTTTTAGCGGTGTGCTGAAAATCCGCGGAGCAAAAAGGTTTGCAATAGGATTGTGTTCAAGACAGACCAGAGTAGATTTTTCTTCTGACTGGAAAAGTCCCGGATTTAAAAATTCTAACTATCTGCCTGTTGCGCACAATATTAATGATGACGGATTTTCTGCACAATGGTTTGTTCCGTTTGATGGCGGAAACTGCAGTAATGAAATCGTCGTTGATTTTGTTCAGCCTGTTGATGTTTATCATATCGTTCACAGGGCAATAACTTACGGTTTTCTGTTTATCATAGTTCCTTTTATAATTTTCTTTTTGTTTGAAATTCTTATGAACGTCATTTTTCATCCTGTGCATTATTTTTTGTGCGGTGCGGCGAACATCGTGTTTTTCCTTTTGCTGCTGAGTTTTTCAGAGCACGTTCCGTTTGCACTTTCTTATCTGATTTCTGCAGTTGCAAGCGGCGGCATTACTTCGCTGTATGTAGCCTCGGTCACGGGTAAGGTAAAAGTCGGAATTGAAATGAGTGCGGTTTTTGCGATGATGTATTCGTATCTTTTTATTTCGTTGAAGTCAGAAGATTATGCGCTTTTGATGGGTTCACTTTTTATCTTTATGATTATTGCAGTCCTGATGTTTGTTACGAGAAAAGTTGACTGGAATAACATAAAAATTACTGACTTGAAAAACTTAAAAAAAATTGAGTAATATAAAAAAATGATTGCCCTTGTTGATGATGAAAAAAATGTCCGTATGACAATCAGGACGGCACTTAAAAAAGAAGGTTTTGAAGTTGCAGAATTTGCAAACGGCAAAGAAGTGTATGATGCCGTGCTGAACGGTTTAAAACCTGAACTGTGCATTATGGATATTATGATGCCTGTAATGGACGGAATTCTGTGTCTCAGAAAAATGCGCGAGGCAGGAATAAAAATTCCTGTGATGTTTTTGACGAGCCGTGATGAAGAATTTGACAAAGTGCTCGGTCTTGAACTTGGTGCAGATGATTATCTTTGCAAGCCTTTTTCGATGAGGGAACTGATTGCAAGAATCCATGTTCTTTTGAGGCGTTATGGTAATCTGATGCAGGACAATAAAGAAAACGAAAAAGAAAATTCTTGCGACAGGAAGAAAGAACTGCTTTTTTCCTGCGGTCTTGAATTGAATCTCCTTTCTTATACGGCTGTTGCTGACGGACAGAAACTTGAACTTACTGTTACGGAGTTCAGATTGCTTGAAGCGTTTTTAAAAAATCAGAATATTGTTTTTTCAAGGGAACAGTTGATTTGTGTCTGTTATCCCGAAGATACGTATTTAAATGACAGGGCGATTGACTGCCATATAAAAAGGCTTCGTAAAAAACTTTCTGCCTACCCGAAACTGTCAGAAAAAATACAGACAGTTTACGGTGCAGGCTATAAGTGGGAATAGGTCAGACTGTTACTGTCTGGTAAAGGACGCTGACATCGCTTTCAAAATTTTCGTTTTGTTCGAGTTTTGATTTTATCTGTTCAAAAGAATATTTGTCTTCGGGATATAAAATTACGACAGAGACATCTCCGTCATTAAGGAAATTTGTTTTGCCGAATTCTGTATAGCGTGTTGCACCGATTGAAATCATGATTTTTTGAGGACAGCCTGCAGCAGTTAAATACGAATTGATGTTTTCTGCAGGACCTTCGTTTTTTTGAGTGTTCAGTTTGTTTATCATCCAGTCAATAAGTTTTTTGTAAATGTAACTGTAATCGCGGATGGCACTGTCTTCGCCATAACTGAAGACTTCTCCGTTACGAATCATAAAACTTGCGATTCTGTATTTGTTTAAAATTCCGTTTGATGTAAAACTGTCAATTGCAATAAGGTGTTCTGAAAGTCCTTTTGAATTTGCACCCCAGTTTTTTTTCTGGCTGATTTTTGCAGCACCTGCTTTTCTTATCGAGCAGTCGTTTGAAGCACCGAAAGACAGCGGAATTAGCTGTTCAATTTTGTCATTGTTCCATACTGCATCAAAAATGATTGCGCACTCAGGTTCAAGTTGGATTTTCTGTTCGCCTTTCGGGTATATTATTTTTGATGTGCTGAACGGAAAAACTGTCAGAAAATCAGGAATTATGTTTTCTTTGTTTTTGGCAGCATCTGGCAGCGGAATGTAAGTCGGAAAAATTGCTTTTGGTTCATTCTGTTCTGCGGTCTTTATGTTTGTAAAATCAACCGCTTCTCCTGCCTGTTCAAGATGTCCTGTAAAATTGCCTGCAACGCCAAATGTGGCTGCCTTTGATAAATCGAAGTTCATAATATGAATATATTTTTTTTGAGGATAAGTTGCAATAAGATGAATAAGGATTAAAGAATTCGGAGTTTTTAGCACGAGTTCTCCTGGGATAAAACCTGCATTTGTGAACACTAGAAATTTACAACTACAACAGTCTGAACGCCCCATAGAGAATTGCCTACGCAATTCTCGTAGCGCGAGTTAAAACCTGTGTTTGTGAGTTATAGAAATTTACGAGCGCAGCCCGTTGACTAACCCCCTTCTTTTCAATATACTACATATTCACACTGTATTGTGTAGAATTATGTATATTAGAACTTGGCTCTGTTCGGTTTGAGTTCTATGGAGGTAAGAAAAGTGGTCAAAATCAGACTTAAAAGATTTGGTGCTGCAAAACGTCCTTGTTACCGTGTCGTTGTAATGGATTCTCGTGAACCTCGTGACGGCCGTTGTATCGAAGAAATCGGTACATACCAGCCTATCGAAAAAGAAGACAAACAGGTAACATTAAAAGAAGACCGTGTTAAGTACTGGATTAGCGTTGGTGCACAGCCGACAGACATCGTAGCAAAGCTGATGAACAAAAAAGGCTTGGCTAAAAACGGACAGTCCAAGTAATTTATAGGAGCTTGTGATTAATTATGGAAAAAGACCTGATTGAATACATTGCAAAATCTTTGGTCGATGATCCTGATGCAGTTTCTGTAAATGAAACCGAAGGTGAACGGGGTCCTGTTCTGGAACTCAAAGTTGCCGAAGGTGATATTGGAAAGGTCATAGGTAAGTACGGTCGTATTGCTAAAGCTCTGCGTACAGTTTTGAGCGCTTCAAGCAGTAAAGACGGAAAACGTTATAGCCTGGAAATTCTGGACTAGTCGTACTGATGGCAGTTAGTGTTAATCTTGATGATCAGCTTACAGTTGGTTTTGTTCGTGGGGCACATGGCCTTACGGGTGAATTTAAAGTAGAAAGTGCTTCTGGATTTTATGAGCATATTGCTGTTTTGAAAGAAGTTACTTTAAGGAATGAAGACCGGCAGAAGGTGTTTCGGGTAGAGTATACCGAACCGGGAAATTCAACCTTATATATGAAACTGGAAGGTATTGATTCCCCAGAAGAAGCTAAAAAGTTGAACGGATGGGATATCAGAGTTTCCAGGGAATTTGCAGTGCCATTAAATGAAAATGAATGGTATGTTGCAGATTTAGTAAAATGTACTCTTGTTTATGAGAGTAAAGACGGACAAGTGGGACAGACCCAGCCTGTAGAAATAGGTTCAATTACAGACGTATTGGAAGGCGGAGCAGGTGATCTCTTAGAGGTTTCCCTTTCCGAGAGTTGTAATATTCTGGCAGATGATATTAAGTTTACTTCTTCGGGAAAACCGCGGAAGGTTTTAGTTCCTTTTAACAAGGAACATATAGGAAAAGTTGATATTCAAGCCGGAACTGTTCAACTGATGCACCTCTGGATTCTGGAGTAATTCCATGAAATTTACTGTGCTGACCTTATTTCCTCAGATACCTCAGGCTTATTTTGAGAACTCAATCATGGCCAAAGCGGTAGAAAAGGGAATTATTGCCTACGATTTGGTGAATATCAGGGATTTTGCCACTGATAAGCACCGTACTTGTGATGACAGTCCGTATGGAGGAGGCGCAGGACAGTTGATGATGACTGAGCCTCTGGGACGCGCGCTTGACAGTGTAAATGCTTCCAAAAAGCATGTTATTTATGTAACGCCCGGCGGAAAGCAGTTTACGCAAAGTAAAGCGCTGGAACTTAGTCGTAAAGATGAACTTGTAATTATCTGTGGAAGATATGAAGGTATTGACCAGCGGATAATTGATTACTACGTTGACGATGAGATTTCTATCGGAGACTATGTAATGTCAAGTGGTGAAGTAAGTGCAGTCGTCGTTGTTGATACAGTGTATCGCTTGATTGACGGTGTAATAAGTTCTGAATCACTTGAAGAAGAAAGTTATAGCGACGGACTTTTGGAGTATCCGCAGTACACACGTCCACCAGTGTACAAGGACATGGCAGTGCCGGACATTTTGTTGTCAGGCAACCACGAAAATATCCGGAAGTGGCGGCTGAAAAAGCGCCTTGAAAAAACGCTTGCCAATCGACCTGATTTGATTATGCAGGCAAGGTTAAAAGGGTTGCTCACTGCAGAAGCCGAAAAAATGATTGAGGAAATAACAAATCAGATTAGATTAAAAAATAATCTGAAAAAGAGAAAGCGAAAATAAAACCGCTGCTCTTGTTGATGGAGACTATAATGGATCTTATTAAAACTATTGAAGAACAGCAGAAACGTGCTGGTGCTCAGCCATTCAATGTAGGAGATACAGTTGCCGTTTACTTTAAAATTATTGAAGGTAAAACAGAACGTATCCAGAAATATGAAGGAATTGTAATTGCCATGAAGAATGACGGTGCAAGAAAAACTTTCACTGTCCGCAAGAATTCGTTTGGAGTTGGAGTTGAACGTGTATTCCCGTATCACTCTCCGCGAATTGTAAAAGTTGACGTTGTAAGACCGGGAAAAGTTCGCCGTGCAAAACTTTACTATATCCGCGACAAGATTGGTAAGAGTGCAAAAGTTAAGGAACTTATCGGTGCTGCTGCAACAGAAGCTATGGCTGCAAGAAATGCCGCTGCACAGGCTGCTGCCGCTGCAAAAGAAGCTGTTGCAACAACAGAATCTGCAGAAAATAAATAAAAAAAGTGCTGTCCTGTAAAAAAATGCCGGGCAGCATTTTGAATTAATAATGAATAATACTTCTGGTATTTATTTAAATTATCAAACTGCCCTTTCCCAAGGATATTCAAAATTTCTGGCGGAGAGCAGTTCTGTTTTAGTGAGGATTTTAAAACAGACATCTTCCAATACTTACATTGCATCTTTTGGCGGAAAAAGATTTCCTATAAAAAGTGATATCCCGCTTTCTGCTGGTTCAAAATTTTGGGCAAAAGTTTTTGTTTCTGGTTCCAGGTTAAATTTAGTAATGACCGATGACAAAATTCAAAATAAGGGTTCTTTAAAGGACGCACTCCAGAATAAAAGTCCTGTGCAGTCCTTTAGTACGATTACACCTGAAATTGCCGAAATGTTTGCAAGTCTTGGACTTCCTTCTGACAGCGTTTCAAAAATCCTTATGCAGTCAGTTTTATCTCTTGGTATAAAATTCAATATTGAAAAAATAAATAAAGCTCGTGCAGTTGCACAGAATTTTCCCGGAAAAGAGGACGAGGCTGCAGAAGCGGCGTTGATTCTTCTTGATAAAGGCGTTGAACCGACTTTTGAGAATGTTCAGGATGTAATGACGGGGTTTTCCCTTGAAAAAAATGTGTCGGGTAACTCAGATTTGAAAAGCGAAAATTTTGATGTATTGGAAATTGAAAAAGAACTTAAAAATTATTTTTACGGTTTAATTAATTCAAAAAGTGGTCTTGATACAGTTCAGCCTGAATTGCCGTGCGGTTTTCTGACAGTTTTTAATCATATTTTTTCAAAGAAAAATTTTGACGGAACGGAAAAGTCAGCGGAAAATCTTGTTCACTGGATTGTCCTTCCTTTTGATTTTCAGTTTGAGCGCGGTAAAAAATTGTGTAAAGGAGATGGAGTTTTTAGAGTTTTTTTTGATATTTCAAAAAAAAATGTGAAAAAATGTGTAATAAATTTTAATATCGTTGGAATAATTTGGACTTTTGTAGTAAGTTATAGTGGAGAGCGTTTAAAAAGCATTAAGTTTGCTCATTTTCCAGATGCAAAACTTGACGAAATGTCTTATTTTGAAAAAAAACTTTCTGAGTTGTTCCCTGCTGTTTCTGTAGAAATGGAACGCAGTGAAAATATCAGTGGTTTTGCAAATAACGGTGTTCCGCTGCCTCTGGTAAAGGGATTTGCATAATGCAAAAAAGTAAGAAGGTTGTAGCATTAAAATATCCTGAAAATGCAGAAGCTCCTTTTATAACGGCAAGTGCAAAAGGAGAACTTGCAGAAAAAGTTTTGCAGATTGCAAAAGAAAATGATATTGCAATCGTTCAAAATGAGAGACTTACAGATTTTTTGAGCGTTCAGGAGATTGGAACTTGTGTTCCTGAAGAAGTTTGGCCTGTTTTGGCAAAGATTTTTGCATTTGTAATGCAGGAATCTTAAACTGCTTTGAATTGGAGAGTTTGTGTTATGCCGAATTTAAAAAAGATTAATCCGTCTGAATTGCAGCTTGGAATGATGTTTTCTATGCCTGTGTTCTTTGATGACGGAAAGTATATGTTTTTGGCAAAAAACAGAACTGTAAAAAAGTATCATTTAAATGCTGTTCATCAATGGAAAATTCCGTTTTTGTTGACTGCAGGTTCAGTCGTAACTTGTTCTGAAGAAAGCGATCGGGCTTTTGCTGCTTTTGCAAAAGGTGGGGACTTTTCTGACAGTTCCATTGATGAAGTTGAAGAACTCGAAGAAATTGATGAAGTTGAAGAACTATAATAATTAATAAGTTAATTTTATTAAGGAATTCAATTATCAAAAAAAAAGATTTTCGCAAACAAATCGGTTCGTCAGGAGAAATTCGCGCTAGAGAATTTTTTATAGGCAAAGGCTATGAAATTCTTGCAAGTAATTTTCGTACGCGTACCGGTGAAATTGATTTAATTGCTTTTAAACAAAATGTCATTGTCTTTATCGAAGTAAAAACTCTTCTTGCCGGTAATCCCGAGACTCTTGCAAAAGAATTAAATTTGCAAAAACAAAAAAGAATTCTAGAAACTGCTAAATATTTTCTTTCAATTAATCGACAATATAGTAACAGCTTTGTCAGGTTTGATGTGGTTGTAATTGATATGCCGGGATATCCTGATGTGTATCATATAGAAAATGCGTTTTCGGAGTTCTTATAATGGTTGCTGAAGAAACACTTTCTTCTTGTATTGATGTTGCATTAAAGGAAGAACCAGTAGAAATTTTGTCCCCAAAAGTGATAGAATTACGAAGCAAGATTCATGATGTCGATTATATGAATAATGCTATTGCTCGCATTGCTCAGGTAATAAGCAAAAAATTAGTAGAAAATCTAGAAGAATTAAAATTGTCAAGTTAAGTCTGTGTCATTTTTTTTTCTTTTAGAAACCAGGAGAATTTTAAAATGGGAAAAAATGACCGTCGTAATAAACACAATCGTAAAAACTGGAATAATCAGATTCAAAACAATCAGCCTGCGATGAATTCGCAAGAGCAGTCAAAATTTAATAAAAGCCATTCAAGATTTACTGCAGAAAATTTTCAGGACAATCAGATAAGGGAAGCTGCAATTCAGGAGTTTAAAAGCCGCACTGTCATTTGTTCAAAATGCGGAAAGCAGATTCCTGATATGACAAATGCAATAAGTGATTCTGAGGGAAAGCCTATGCATTTTGACTGTGTAATTGAAAGTTTAAAAGAAAGAGAGACGCTTGTTCCGGGGCAGCAGATGACTTATATCGGAAACGGACGTTTTGCAATCGTATCTTTTGAAAATCCGCGTGATTTGAGGAAATTTAAAATTGAAAAAATTATTGAATATGAAGATAAAGACAAATCTGTTTCCTGGCGCGAAGAAATGGCAAACCTGTACAGTCAGGTAAAATAACGGCTTTGCGCTTACATTAAAAGAACGTAATAAAAGTATTAAAAGCAAACTACTTGTTTTTTTTTTTATTTTATTATAAGATAAATTTAATTCTGCCGGGATGGTGGAATTGGTAGACACAAGGGACTTAAAATCCCTCGGCAATTCAAACGGCCGTGCCGGTTCGATTCCGGTTCCCGGCAAAAAGGCTTTCGTTTTAGAAAGTCTTTTTTTTTAACTGAATGGTTTTTTTATGTTTTCTGACACACATTTTCATTTTAATATTTTGCCACAGGAAGAGCATTGCAGCATTTTAACATCGATGGCAGAACGCGGTTGTTTTTTTGGACTTGATATAGGTACTAAATGCGGCGATTTATCTGACAGGCAGAACCTTGCCTTGAATGCAGTAAATTTGATTTGCGATAAAGACATTCAGGATAAGGTAAAGTCGTTTTTGTTTTTTTCTGCAGGAATATGGCCTGCGGTTGATTCAATCAAAAACAGAAAGGTAGAAATGCAGTCTCTGGAAAATCAGATTAAAAATGCCCTGTCAAGTGAAAATGAACTTTTTAGAAAAGTCTGTGCAATAGGGGAGTGTGGACTTGACCATCACTGGAATCCGAATAATGCGGACAAGCGCAATGAAGACGATTTTAATGACGAAATTTTTTACGGCGAGAAAGAACTTTTTGAAATGCAGCTTGAACTTGCAAAGAAGAATTCTCTTCCTGTAATCGTTCATTCTAGGGATGCGTTTGAAGGAACTGTAGAAAGCATAAAAAATGTCGGTTATGATAACGGCATTATTCATTGCTATAGTTACGGAATTGACGAGGCGAGGGAATTTTTGTCGCGGGGCTGGTATCTTGCTTTTGGTGGTGGCGTGACTTATACAAAGAAATCAAAGATGGAACAGATGTTTGAACTTTTGCGTTATGTTCCTGATGACCGTATTCTTTTGGAAACAGATGCGCCTTATTTAGCGCCAGTTCCTTTTCGTGGCAGTGAGAACAATCCGCTGCTTATCGAACATACTTACAGATTTATTGCAGAAGCGCGCGGAATTGCCGTAGAAAAATTGTGCGCGCTTGTTGATGAAAACATAAAGCGCTTGTTTAAGATTTAAAACAAAAAAGGCTGGCAGAATGAAAAAATCCTGCTGGCCTTTTTCTTTTAAGTTATAAATTTGATTCAGTAATATTACAGTCCGAAGAATCCTGAATATGCTTTAAGCGCGCCGTCTGTCTGTCCTGAAAGAACTGCTTTTGCAAGCTTCTTTCCGAGCTGAACGCCTTCCTGGTCAAAACTGTTTACGTTCCACATAAATCCCTGGAACATAACTTTGTTTTCGTAATGTGCAAGAAGTGCTCCCAAAACTTTTGGTGTTACTTCTTCGCCGTAAATAAGGCTTGACGGACGTTCTCCAGCAAAACTTTTGTTAGGGTTTTCGTCTTTTTTACCGCAAGCAAATGCAACAATCTGGGCAACGACATTTGCGCAGAGTTTTTTCTGGCTTGTTGAGTTTTCAATTACGACGTCTTTGCCTGTCTGGTTTTTGTTGAATGCAATGAACTGCAAAGGAATGATGTTTGTTCCCTGATGTAAAAGCTGATAGAACGAATGCTGACCGTTAGTTCCCGGTTCTCCGAAAATAACTGGGCCTGTTACATAGTTGATTTCTTTTCCGTCGCGGTTGACAGATTTTCCGTTTGATTCCATGTCGAGCTGTTGCAGATGTGCAGGAAAGCGGTTCAAGCCTTGTGAATATGGAAGAATTGCTGTTGACGGATATTCCTGTGCATTGCGTTCGTAAACGCCGATAAGAGCATCAAGCATTGCAGGGTTTTTAAGAAGGTCGCTGTTTTTTGCCGTTGCGTCAGATTCTGCAGCACCGTCAAGGAAAGCCGCAAAAACTTCAGGTCCGAAAGCAAGGGAAAGAATTGCGCCACCTACTGCAGAAGTTGAAGAATATCTTCCGCCGATATAGTCGTCCATGTAAAAGGCTGCCATATAGTCAGGGTTGTTTGCAAGAGGGCTTGTTTCGGATGTAACTGCAATCATGTGACGGCTTGCAGAAAGTCCTGCTTTAGAAAGGAAGTCTTTTACAAAGTTTTCGTTAGTAAGGGTTTCTAGTGTTGTTCCTGATTTTGAAACGAGAATGAAAATTGTTTTTGAAAGGTCAATAGAAGAAGTAACTGCGGCTGCATCGTCAGGGTCAACGTTTGAAATAAAATGAGCTTCCATTTTGAATGTGTTGTTTGCTTTTGCCCAGTTTTCTAAAGCTAGATACATTGCGCGAGGACCGAGGTCAGAACCGCCGATTCCAATCTGGCAGACAGTCGTGTATTTTTCGCCTTTTTCATTGAGAATTTTTCCTGAGTGAACGTCGTTTGCAAAAGCAGCAATTTTTTTCTGCTGTTCAACGTAAAATTCGCGTTTGTTTTTTCCGTCGGCGATTACGTCTTTTCCGAGCTGTCCGCGTGTAAGGTGATGGAGAACCATTCTCTGTTCGCCTGTGTTTACGACATCGCCGTTGTAAAGTGATTCAAATTTTTCTGATAACTGAGCTTCTTTTGAAAGGTCAGAAAGAACTGTTAAAATCTGTTCATTTACCTGCTTTGCAGCGAAATTGTATTTTAAGCCGGCTGCCATTGGAACTGAATATTCGGCAACACGTTTTGCAGCGTCAGTTCCGCCGAGAACTTCTGCCAGTTTTACTTGTCCTTTGAGGGAAAGCATTTTTTTGTAAGAAGGAAGTGTGTCAAGGTTTGACCATGTAATCATTTTAATAACCTCTGATTTTAAAAAATTAAAATTAATAGTAAAAATATAGCAAATTTGCGTTTTTTAGGATAGTACAAAATGCAGTCTGGCTGTTTTTATTCGATTTCGGGAATAAGTTTTCTTAATTTTTCGATGAATTGCTTTGCAGTAACACCTTCTTTTGTGCAGGCAAACATACAGTTGTCGCCGGCTACAGTGCCTAGGATTTCTTCAAAATTCATATTGTCGATTGCATTGCAGACAGGGTTTGCGTGTCCCGGGAAAGTTTTTATAACGACGATATTGCCGGATGCTTCTATGCTTATGTAACCTCTGAGAAAGTCTTGTATAAAAATGTGCGTTGATTCTTTGCTTTCTTCTTCTGTTGGTAATGTGTAAACGTAACCGTCCCTGCCGTCTGCAATTTTTCCGACTTTTAAAAGTTTTAAATCTCGCGAAAGAGTTGCCTGTGTAAGTTCAAAACCTTCGTTTGTCAAAAGTAATAAAAGTTCTTCCTGACTTTCGATTTTATTGTTTTTGATTAATTTGCGGATTGCTTTTAATCTTGAATCTCGTTCTTTCAATTTTTTTAACCTTGTGTTTTTATAAAACGTATATTTATTTACATTTTTGCATATTTTTTCAATTTTGGGAATATAAAGATTTTCATCTTAAAACTTTATAGTTTTACATAAGTTTTACCGCTACCACCGTCTTCTGGTGGTGCAAAGTGAAAATCTTTTATGCCAGGATAATTTGAAAGGCAGTCAATTACCGCCTGCTGCAAAGCGCCTGTGCCTTTCCCGTGGATTATAGAAAATTCGTTGAAATTCTGAATCGTACAAAGGTCAAGCTGGCGTTCAAGAATTTTGATTGCTTCGTCAACTCTCATTCCGATTAATTTTAATTCAAAGACAGGGCGTGTTGAAGGAATGTTTACTCCAGGCGGCAGCGAATTTGTCTTGCAGGTTTCTGGTTCTGCAAGGTCAATCGAAATTGTCGGCTTTAACGGGTTTTTCGGTTCTGATAAAACTGTAAGTTCACTTTCTTTGACTGACATTTTTATGTTGCCGAACTGGACAAGCCACATTTCGTTTTTGTCTTTTTTTATGAGAGTTCCCTGATTGCGCGATGTTCCTGCAAGAACTGACATTCCCGGTGCAAACTCTGCAGGAGGTTTTAACTGGGATGGCTTGCCGGCAGGGATGTTGTCTGCGGCTTTTTTTTGTTCCTGCTTTTTTTGGAACTTTTCAAGATTTTTTTCTTCAGCTTCCAGAATCTGTGTGTGATTTTCTATTGATTGGGTCATTGAAGAAATGAAATTTTTTACGGCAAGAGTTTTTTCGCGGGTAACTTCGCCTTCTTTTAATTCGCGTACGAGGTTTTCGAGGCGTTTGCGGCTTTCTTTTAAGAACGAAAGTTCTTTTTTATTTTCTGCAATTTTTAAATCGTGTTCTCGCTGTTTGATGTTATGTTCGCGACAGATGACTTTCTGTTCTTTTTGTGTAATTTTTTCTTCCTGTTTTTTATACTGTTGAATGAGGTTATCGACTTCTTTGTGTTTTTGGTTTAAACCTTTGATGAGTGCAGAAATATCTGCCTGTTCAGTTTTGATGTAATTTTTTGCTTTAGTAATTGCTTCCTCTGGAAGTCCGCTGCGTTCTGCAATTTCGAGTGCGTGACTTTCGCCGGGGATTCCCATGATAAGGCGATATGTCGGCGCCATTGTTTCTGCATTGAATTCTACGCTTGCGTTTATGCAGTAACTGTTTGTATATCCGTAATTTTTTAAAACGCCGTGATGTGTCGTTACAAGAACGAAAGCGCCGCGTTCAATCAGAATGTCGAGGACTGCCATTGCGATTGCAGAAGCTTCGAGTGGGTCTGTGCCGCTTCCAAGTTCATCAAGAAGTACGAGTGAATCTTTTGTTGCGTTTTTGAGTGTATCGGCAACGTTTTTCATGTGACCACTGAAAGTCGAAAGCTGATGGTCAAGAGACTGTTCGTCGCCGATGTCGCAGAATACGTCTTTGAATAACGGAAGCCTTGTTCCTTCTTTTGCAGGAACAGGGAAACCTGTCTGGTTCAGAAGAGAAAAAAGTGCGAATGTTTTTAGCGTAACTGTTTTTCCTCCTGTGTTAGGACCTGTTATTATGAGAACGTTTTTATCCTGCATAAACTGAATGTCAACAGGAATTGCTTTTTCAAAAAGAAGCGGGTGTCGTGCGCCGAGTAAAAGCGGCGGTTCTTTTACGGTCTTTCCGTTGATGATTTCTTCTGAGCAGGGAAGGGCATAATTGCAGTTGTTTTCGAGTCCCCATTTTGCTGCGGCGCAAGTTGTGTCGAGTAAAATCATTTTAGGAAGATTATCTACAAATGACTGCCTGTATTCAGAAAGTCTTGAAGTCGTTTCAAGAAGAATTTTTTTGATTTCTTCCTGTAAGTGGAATTCTTCCTGAATTAAGTCGTTGTTCTTTTTTACGACATCGTCAGGTTCGATGTAAACAGTTCTCCCTGTCTGCGAAACTTCGTGGACGATTCCTTTTATTGAACTTTGCTTGCTTGCTTTGATTGCAAGAAGTTGTCTGTTTGCCCTTAATGCCGGAACGTTTGATTCGAGTACGTCTGAAAGGGAATTGTCTATCGTGTATTTATGAATCAGGGAATTTATTTCTGTTTTAAGAGCGGCGATGTTTTTTTTAATTTCACTGATTGCAGGAAGTTCTTTAAGTTCACCGTCTGCATTTAAAATACTGAAAATTATTTTTGACGGTTCTGACAAATCGGGCATTTGCGAAACTAATTTCGGAAGCTCTTTTAAGTTCAACTGAATTGAATTTGATTTTATGCTGTCAGTTACTTTTTTTTGAGAAAGGCAGAAAAGTCCGAGTGCGTAAAGTTCGTCAATGTCAACGCAAGTGCCTGTTATTTTTAGAAGCGGAAAAATGTTCTGGATTGCAGGCCAGCAAGAAATTGAAACTGCTTTTGAAGAGCTAAGGCACTGTGACCATTCGCGGCTTAAATTTTTTAGAAAATCGTATTTACTGTATTCTGTAAACGGTTCCCTGTTGAGAATGTCGTTTTTTCCTTCTTCACTGACACAGTAACCGGCAACAGTTTCTTTTATCCTGTAATAATCTAATTCGGTCAAGGTTTTTCTGTTCATAATGCAAACTGAATTATAGCATAGAAAATCAACAAGTTCTATTAAAAAAATCCGTACTTTATTGCTTGAGTTTAAATTTTTCTATATATTTATAGAAAATATATATGTGAAAAAAAAGAGAATATGAAAAAGACGTGCAATCGATATAACCAAAAAATAATCGTATTAATCATGACCGTTTTTGCTCTTCTTATGTTTAGCTGTCAGTCAACAAAACTAGAAGAACAGAATCTGCTTGAACAGCCTGCATCTTTGAAGATTGATAAAGAGGACAATTGTTTTGCCCTTTATCAATATGATGAAAATTCTTATTACGATTTTTCTGATAAATATATTTTTTTTAGGCTGTATCAGCCTTATTATGACAATCCGTTTTGTGTTGAAAATATTTTAAATAACTGCATAAAAGTAATTGACGTCTATCCTGATGCGATGACTCATTCTGCCATTGGTTTTAATTTAAATGACTGTTTTTACGGACTTACTTTAGCCGGCGAAAGGGATTTAAAACTTGAGTCATGCACTGAAACGCTTTCAAATCCTTATATGAAAAAGTGCAACCGTTATAAATCTGTTCAGGTGACGTATGCTATAAAGGTTTCTGATGAAGAATATGAAGCGGCAAAAAAACTTGTAGCAGAATATTTTGAAAATCCGAAGACAAAATACAGTGTCGGGCATAATTTTCTTATGGCAGGTTATGGTGTAAAACGAAAACTGTTTATGTCTGAATCAGAAAGGCTTCTGGCAGGACGTTCTCATAAAAGACCAAATGATACTTTTGCAGATGACAGATATGATTTTGTATGTTCAACTTTTATTGCTTATGTTCTTGCTAACTCTGTTCAGAGTATAAGAGATTTTTTTATTGAAAAAGGAATAGATTCAAATTATGTTTTTCCATCAGATTTGGCTTATCTGCCTGGTGTAATAAAATTGTTCAAATCTACATGGGTTGACTACAATATTGCTGCAAAAGCATATACAGAAATTTATTATACTTTTTCACCTTATTATTCAGATTATCTTATTTCGGAATAAACCTTAAACTTATTACATTCTTCTGCTATATTGCTTTGTAGAACACAGAATAATTTATTTTGAGGAATCGTATTTTGAAGATTGAATATGACAAAATAATTAAAAACTGTATTTCTGAAAATATAAAAAAACAGAATGCAGTTTTTGTTTTTCCAACTCAGATTTGTGCAACAATGTGGTGCGATAAATCTCTTGAGTTTAGCGGAGTGACGGCGGTTGCCCTTGAACGCTTTATTGCATGGGACGATTTTAAAGGTTCTTCAATAAGAAGCCGCCAGCAAAATAAAAATGCAGTTCCGGCTGCGATGCGTTCAATTTTTGCGGAAAATCTTATAAAGAAAAATTCTGAAAGCCCGTTCTTCAAAAATATCATACCACAGGAATTTGCAAAAAGTGCGGGCAGGTTTTCCGGCTGGATTGCAGCTGTTCTGCCTTCTCTTGCGATGTGGAAAAAAACTTTTGACAGTAAAAAGGTTTCGGGCGATGACGAAGATTTTGATTTTCTTGAACTGTACAGGCGTTACAAAGATTTTCTTGACGGGAATAATCTGTTTGATCCTGCATGGGAAACTCCGCCTTTTGAATCTGACGGAAAAAAATATTTTATTTTCTTTCCTGAAATTTTAATGGACTATTCTGAGTATAAAGAAATTCTTGAATCTTCAGAAGATATCAGGTTGATTTGTATTCCGCAGGAATTTAAAGTCACTGTTTTTCCTGAAGGATATTTTTACGCGAACTCACGTATTGAATTAAAAGAAGTTATACATTATTTATGGAAAGTGCACGACGAGAAAAAAATTGCATGGAATAAAATTGCAGTTTCTGTTCCAGACCTTGATACGTACGGTCCTTACTTAGAGAGGGAACTTGAACTTTATCAGATTCCGCATATTTTAAAAAACGGAAAGGCGCTTTCAAGTTCTGGTGCCGGAAAATTTTTTGCTCAAATAAAAGAATGTAGTGCTGACAGTTTTTCTTACGAGTCTTTGAAAAGCCTTTTGCTTAATAAAGAACTTCCTTGGAAAGAACCGGGTGTCAATGACATGCTTATATTTTTTGGGCGGCAGAATAACTGCATTTGTTCGTATGAGTACGCTGGAAAATTTGTTGACGTGTGGGAAGAATCTTTTAAGCATCCTTTGGAGTCGTCTGCGACAGAAAGGCTTATACCTTTTTACAGTGAACTTAAAAAAGGAATTCAAAATATCGTAAATGCAAAAACTTTTTCTGAAATACGGACTTACTATTTTGCGTTTCGTGAAAAATTTTTTGATTTTTCAAAACCAGATTTTTCTGAACAAAATGATAAAATTTTAAGCCGCTGTATTTCTGAGTTAAGCATGATTATAGATTTGGAAGAGAAGTTTAAAAATTCCGGCATTTTTGAAATGAATTCTCCGTTTAGTTTTTTCTGTTCTTACCTTGATGATAAAATGTATGTTCCGCAAAATTCGGAATTGGGAATTCAGATTTTGCCGTATAGGACAGCGTGCTGTGCGCCGTTTGACGTTCACGTTGTTGTTGATGCAAGTCAGGATGCGACTTCCGTTATTTACAGGCAGCTTTCGTTTTTGCGCGATGACAAGCGGCGTCAACTTGGTTTTACGGAAGAGTTAAATGTTTCGCAGGATTTTATTCTGCTTTATGCAATGAGTTCTCAGACAGAAACTTTGTTTACGTGTGCAGAAAAAACTTTTGATGCATACGCTTTTATGAACAATTATCTTAAAGAAAAAGATTGCCGTCCGGGAAAAGAGTTTGCAGGAGAAAGTTTTATAAACAGTGATTCGTATGCAGAAGAGCGAAAATCGTATTTGGAAAATTCTATTTCAGTTTTTCCTGAGGAAATTTTTGTACCGTCTGATACAGGTTTTAAAAACTGGAACAATTCTTTTGATTTAGTTGAGTTAAAAGATGAATCAAAAAAAATCTTTCATGATTTTATTGACAGAAAGATTATCAGGAATAAAAAAGTCAGGCTTTCTGTTTCTGCATTAAAGCAGTTTTTTGAGTGTCCTAGAAGTTATCTTTTTAACAGGATTTATAACGTACAGCAGGAAGATAACGTTGCAGAATTAATTGACCGCTATGAGATGGGCAATTTAAATCATAAAATCATGGAACTTTTTTGCAGCGGGATAAAAAATGCGAACGGCACTATAAAATATAATCTTGCGCAGGATGATATTCCTGACACGCATAAAAAGATTTTAAAGTCTGCGATTGATAAAGCTATCGAAGATGAAAAAATAAGTCATCTTGCAAAGTCGCTCATTCAGACAGCACGTCAGGCAATTGAAGATAATATAACTTCGACAGTTTTAAAATTTTCTAAAATATTTAATGAATACTCTGTAGGCGAAGTTGAAACTGAATATGAATATCTCCCAAAAGATAAAAATTATTTTATCAATGCAAGAATTGACTGTCTGCTTGTTTCGCCAGATGGTGAATATGTTTTGATTGATTTTAAAAACAAAAAAAGTCATATTCCAAATAACGTTTATTATGATGCAGAAAAAAAACTTGTGCCGGATTTTCAGCTGCCTGTTTATAAATACATTCTGGAACATCAGGAAAAGCCGAAAAATATTTCTGCAGGAATTTTCTTTGATTTGACGGAAGCTTCTAAAAAAGTTTTGTTCAGCGATAACGAAGATTTTAATACAAGGAACACTGAAGAAAATAACGCGCTGTTTGATTTGACACAGAAAAAATGTCTTGAACTTATTGATTGCTGCGCCGGATTGATTTTGAAATATGATTTTTCTCCTGAGGAAACCGGCGTTGATTATTCGACTTGCCGCGAATGTGTTTACAAAAGTATTTGTCGCAGAACTTTTACAGTCGGAACAAAAAACGATTGAAAATTATGACTGAATTTATAGGAGACAAAAATGGCTGACAAAAAGTATGATTTGGATAGTTCGCAAAAAAAAGCAGTTGCCGTTGATGTGAATGCAGTCGTAAGTGCAGGAGCTGGTTCTGGAAAGACAAGTGTTCTTGCAAAACGTTTTGCAGATATTTTAAAACGAGATTCCGATTGTAAGGTTGAACAGATTTTGACTTTGACTTTTACAAAAAAAGCAACAGTTGAAATGAACGGTCGTATTTATAAAGAACTTTCAGAAAAATGTCCGGACAAGGCGAAAGATTTTTATAAGGCAAATATCAAGACATTGGACAGTTATTGTTCTCAGGTTGCAAGACTGGGCTGTAGGTATTATGGGCTTACGCCTGACTTTGTAATTGATGCGGACAAGGTTAGTGAAAAAGTTTCGCAAATGGCTCTTCCGTTTATTTTAAAACACAGGAATAATAAAGCAATAAAGGCGCTTGCAAATACAAAAAGTTTTGACAATATTTCAAAAGAATTGTTTGCCTCTCCTGTTCTTGAATATGGTTCTGTTGCAGAAAAAATCAATTTTTATGATGATTATGAAAAACAGAAAAACGAAGTCTGCCGTGAATGGAAAAAGACTGCAAAAAAAATTGAAGTGCTCTGGCAGACTTTAAAAGACGAAGCAGAAAATTTTGAAGGAAATAAAAATACAAAATTTTTCAGTTCTATGAGCGAATTTTTACAGGAAGAACTTTCTGAAATTCCTGAAATTGATTTTAATGAAAGCGTTTCTGAATCGCGCAATAAATTTCTTGAGCCTGTAAAAAATGTCTGCGAATTGTCGTTAAAAGGTGCTGTAAAAGGAATCGAGGAAATAAAAGAAACTGTAAAATCCCTGCGCTCTCAATTTGAAATAATTTCAAGCCTTGAAAATTTTATTTATGGAAATCAATATGTCGTAGAATTGTTGCCACTGCTTGAAGAATTTCAAAACAGTGTAAATGAAATGAAAATTGCAGGCGGAATAATTTCTTATTCAGATGCTTCTTCGCTTGCGATGAAAATTCTTCTTGAGCATCCTGAAATCCGTCAGATTGAAAAAGAAAAATACAAGTATATTATGATTGACGAGTTTCAGGATAACAACAAAATGCAGCGTGACCTGCTTTTTTTGCTTGCAGAAAAAAAAGACCGCAGGGAAAAATCCATTCCAAATGTAAAAGAACTTGAAAAAAACAAACTGTTTTTTGTCGGCGATGAAAAACAGAGTATCTATCTTTTTCGTGGTGCAGATGTAAGCGTATTCCGTTCGCTTTCAAATGATTTTAAAGACGGCAATCTTGAGTTAAAGACAAATTACCGTTCGCATCCTGCACTGATAGCAGCTTTTAATGCTATTTTTGGAGGTGCTGATTATCCGCCGTCTGAGCATGACAGAAAAATTTTGTCGTCAGTTTTTTTTACGGAAAAACAGGCTGAACAGAAAGAAGCCGAAAAAGATTCTGTTCCTGAATATGAAGCAGTTTATCACGACGTTACTTTTTCAGACGATGCTGCAAAAAAAATTGGCGCAGATAAAAAAATCTTTGAGCCTCGAGTACAGATTGCGCTTTATAACAAAGACAACCCGGTCAATGACGATGAATTTGATGCAGATAACTGTGAAGCAATGTGGGTTGCAAAAAAAATTAAACAGCTTATTGCAGAAGAAAATTATTCTCCTAATGACATTGCAATTCTTTTCAGAAGTTATTCCCAGCTGCCGGTTTACGAAAAAATTTTATTGAACGAAGGAATTCCTTTTGTAAGCGAAACTGTAAAAGGTTTTTTTGCTGACGGCCCTGTAAATGACATAATGTCAATTTTAAGACTTGCTGCATATCCGACAGATATTTTGTCTTTTGTAAATGTCTTGCGTTCTCCTTTTGCAAATCTTTCAAGTCTTGAAATAAATTTTATTCTTTCGGAATTTGATAATTCTAGAAACTGTTTTGAACAGGATGTAGAGAAACTTTTGTCAGAAAAAAGTTTTAAAAAATTTTTATTTGCAAAATGTCTGTATCAGAAAATAAATGAACTTTTGCAGACAGAAAATCTGACTGAGATACTTTCGTTTTTGTGGTATGATGCCGGCTACCGATACGAGACTTTGTGGAACAATCGTGTTTTTATGTATAATTCAATTTACGACAAGCTTTTTGAACTTGCACGTCAGGCAGATTTAAATTCTACAGGGCTTGTAGGTTTTGTAGATGCAGTTGACATTTATAAAGACGAACAAAAAAAACTTGACGGAATGGAAATTCCTCTTGAATCTTCAGACGGAGTAAATATTCTTTCGATTCATAAAAGCAAAGGACTTGAATATCCTGTTGTATTTGTATGTTCGACAGGACATGCAGGTAAAGTTGAGTCCAATAGTGACACTGTTTATGTAAGCAAAGAATTTGGAATTACGGTTAATACGCCTTTAAGTTCGGTCTCAAACTGCAGTACAAATTATTTTTATGAAAAACAAAAAAGCCTTGCAGAAAAAAAAGCTGCCGCAGAACTTAGGCGTCTGACTTACGTTGCTCTTACGCGTGCAGAAAAAAAACTTTTTATAACCGGCTCTTGCGAATTTTCAAAAATAGGCGAAATTGATTTTTCTGCAGCAGGGAATACAGGCGCAGAAATTAAAAATCCGAAAAAAATAATTCAAGTATTGATGCCTGCGATTTCGTCCTTTGTCAATAATGAAGGAAAAATTGATGATGAGCTTCAAAAAAAATGTCCGTTTATTGTTGAAGAAATTTTGCATCAAAAAAAGATTACGGTAAATTCTACAGTTCAGTCTGTTGATAAAATAAAAGAAAAATTTTTGCCGCTGTATCAAAAAACAAAAGTTGTAAAAAAAGATGTCGTTCCTGAAATTTATATTTTGCCAAGTAAACTTTATGAAGACGATGAAATTTTAAAACCAGAACAGAGTCTGATTTGTGCAGACAAAGAAATTCCGTATTACGAAATTGATGAACTTGTAAAAGATTCAATTTCAAATAAAAACTTTGAGCCAGAATTTACTTATGCAAATTTCGGTTCGATAATGCATGCATGTATGGAAGCTGCCATAAAGAACGAAAAGTTTTTAATTCCGAACAGTGAGATTATCGGACTTCATGGTAGAAAAAACAAAATAAATGAAATAGAAAAAATCTGCGAAGAAATAAAGTCAAAGTTTTTAAGTTCCAGCTTTGGAAAAAAAGTTCTTCGTGCAGTGCAGGATAAAAAAATCTGCAAAACAGAGTTCGCGTTCAGAAGTCTTTTGTGCAATAAAATCGTCAATGGTCAGATTGACTTGCTTTTTGAAGATGCTGAAACAGGCTGTCTTGTAGTTGCCGATTACAAGACGAATAGATATAAAAATCCTGAGCTGTATTACAATCAGCTTTCGTGCTACAGACAGGCTGTTTCAAAAATGTTCGGTATCTCTGCCGAAAAAGTAAAATGCAGTCTGTTCTATCTGCGATACGGTGAAGAAGTTGACATCACCGAACATTGCAGTGAAACAGACTTAGAAAAATACATTCAATCGATGGAGTAAATTTTATTTAACGTCTAGTTAAAATTTTTTACACCATTTAAATCAAGTGTCGCAAATAAATCATCGATTGTTTCGCGACGCCTGATTTGAACAAAACTTCCGTCTGCACGCATGAGCACTTCGCCGCAACGTAGTTTGCCGTTGTAGTTAAATCCCATTGCACGACCATGTGCCCCTGCATCGTGAATTATGAGGTGGTCTCCCATTTCGATTTGCGGGAGTTTTCTCTGGACTGCAAATTTGTCGCAGTTTTCGCAGAGGGAACCTACGACATCATACACTTTTGTTTTTGGCTCGTTCTCTTTTCCGCTGACTGTAATTTCGTGGTAAGCACCGTACATTCCTGGACGCATCAAGTCTGCCATGCAGGAATCTACAGCGATGTATTCTCTGTAAATATGTTTTTCGTGAATTGCAGTTGTAATTAAATATCCGTAAGGCCCTGTAATCGGTCTTCCACATTCCCAGTAAAGTTCAAGCGGATCAAGACCTGCAGGAACGACAGTTCTGTCATATTCGGCTCGGATGCCTTTTGCAATCAAATCGTAGTCAACAGCTTTTTGCTCCGGTTTATACGGAATCCCAAGACCGCCGCCTAAGTCTACGAATTCAATTCTTACACCGCATTTCTCTTTTATTTCTACGCAGAGTTCAAATAAAAGTTTTGCAGTATCAACAAAGAAATCAGGATTTAATTCATTTGATGCAACCATTGTATGAAGACCAAAATGCTTTACGCCTTCTTTTTTGCAGATTGAATAAGCTTCAATAATCTGTTCTCGTGTCAGACCGTATTTTGCTTCTTCTGGTTTTCCGATGATTGAATTGCATCCTTGTTTTTGCATGCCCGGATTATAGCGGAAGCAGATTGTTTCTGGCAGCTGCTTCAAATTTTTTTTGAGAAAATCAATGTGCGTTATGTCATCGAGGTTTATTATATTGCCGTGTTCAAAAGCGTACTGGTATTCGCTTGCAGGCGTTTCATTTGAAGTAAAAATTACGTGGCTGCCTTTTATTCCTGCCATATCGGCAAGCATAAGTTCCGGCAAAGAAGAACAGTCCGCACCGCAACCTTCTTCTTTTAAGATTTTCAGAATGTATGGATTTGGACAAGCCTTTACTGCAAAGTGTTCGCGGAAAACCGGGAAAATGCTGAATGCTTTTGTAAAGCGTTTCATATTGTCGCGGATTGCCTGTTCATCATACAGATAAAATGGCGTAGGAAATTCTTTGATAAGACTGTCAAGCTGGTTTTTGTTTAAAGGAAATGTTGAACTCATAAAAGTACCTCGAAAAATTATTATGACGAATTAAGCTGAATTTTTCAATTATATTTCTTTTTTTTTGTCTGTAAGCTATAATCTATTTATGTCATTAAAAAGAAGAAAACAGATTTTTGGACTGTTTGTGCTTGGGATTTTATTCAGTGCCGCTTTATTGTGTTTTTTTGCGATACTCGTGAGTGTTTCAAAAATCAAGTCTGATAAAATTGACGAAGTTGTTCCGTTATCGCAACGCAAGTATTCTGTTTTAATTACGGGAGTTCCCGAAACTGAGTCGTTTTTAAAACAAGTTTACGAAGGAGCTACGATTGTAAGCAATTTTTATGATTGTGCAATTCAATATTATATTCCTGAAATCAGGACAAAAGACAATTCGCTGCAATCGCTTTTTGATTATGCAAGCTTTATTAATGCTGACTGTGTTATTTCGTATCTTGATGCAGGACAGGAAGAATTTGAACTTCCTGTAAATTCTTCAGGTGAACTTATACCGCTTATAACTGTCGGTGTCTATTCTTCTGAAATTCCGCAGCTTTCTCATATCGGAGTAAATCATGCAGAACTTGGAATAAAGATGGCACGCGAGGCAATCGATTTTTTAAGCGGCAACGGAAGTATCTTTATTCTGAATATTTCTGATTTTGACAACTTTTATAACAGCACTCTTGTAAATAATCTTTACAACACACTGCGTTTTGAAAAAGGAATCTCTGTGTTAAATTCTGAATTTACAGAAACTTATAATCTTTCTATTGAAGACACTATAAGACAACAGATTGCTTCTTCTGGCAAAATAGATTTGATTCTTGCACTTTCCGAGCAGAGTACTGTCCTTGCAGCCCAGACTGTCCTTGATTTAAATTTAAGTTCTGTTACAAAAATAATCGGATTTAGCGAAGGACGTGAATCTTTAGGATATTATCAGAAAGGAATTGTTTCTGAACTGTTTTGTTCTGATACTGTTGATATAGGCAAGAAAAGCATTCAGCAGTTTTCTGAATACAAGGCAAACGGTTCTGCCAACAGTTATGTGTCTGCAAATATAAAAATTTTAAAACCCGGAAAAAGATAAAATGAACTCAAGTAAAAACGAAAAAAAAGAATCTTCAACGTTCTCAAAGAAACTGTTTTCACGTTTTGAAAATTATTCAATACGCTCGCAGATTTTAGTAACGTTTTTTTTCTCGTGCCTTATTCTTGCATTCATCGTAATTTTTTTGACGCATATTTTACGTACAACTATGACGACTGTCGGAGAATCGTATCAGACTAATGCTGACCTGGATAATTATCTGACACTGCTTTCCGATACGGAATCTGCGCTTGAAACTTACATGCAGTACAGGACTTTTGAAAGCATTGACAAGTATTTTCATTTTCTTGCTCTTTCGGAAGAAAATGCAGAAACTTTACAAAGCAAACCGTCTGCGATTTTAGTTCAGCAAAAAGAATATATTATAAGACAGCTATCAATGAATTTTTTTTCTTTAAGCGGAAACTTGGTTGCCGCCCGGCGTTCAAATAATGCAGCTGACATTGAAAAATATTATGCCAAAACACTTGAGTGCTACTCGTTTTTGCGCGATGAAATTCTTTCGCTGAATATGCTTTATTTTAAATCGAACGCAGAAGCTTACAAGGCAAACAAAGAAAGTACGATGATATTGTTGAATGTTTCTATAATAATGATGTTTCTTCTTCTTGTTTTTGCGATTCTGTTTATCTATTTCAGTATTTCGCGCATTACTTTTCCGCTTGCAGAAATTTCTGCTGTTGCGCTAAAAGTTGCAGACAGAAATTTCAACGTTGAAATGTTCAATTCTATCCGTCACGATGAAATAGGAAATATCTGCCGTGCATTTGACTCGATGATTGTGAGTATTCAAAAATACATCGAGACAATCTGGAAAAAGGCAAAGCAGGAAAATGAACTTAGGGAAAAAGCAATCGAAATGCGCGCACTGATTACTGAATCTCATTTTAAGGCGCTGCAGGAACAGATAAAACCTCATTTTCTGTTTAACACGCTTAATACCGGTGCAGGTCTTGCAATGATTGAAGGCGCAGACAAGACTTGTTATTTTCTTGAACAGGTCGCAGATTTTTTGCGCTATAACATTCAGCATCCGGGACAGGATGCAACTATAAAAGATGAACTTGGAATGCTTGACAATTACATTTACATTATGGAAGTGCGTTTTGGAAACCGTTACGAGTTCATAAAAGAAATTGACGAAGATACTCTTTCAAGCAGAATGCCGAATATGATTTTACAGCCTCTCGTAGAAAACTGCATAAAGCACGGACTTAAAGACATCAGCGAAGACGGCAAAATAAAAATTGTCGTAAAGCAGAATAAAGAAACTGATGAAATAAATATTTTGATAAGCGACAACGGAACAGGGTTTGACCCTGCCATTAAAGAAAAAATAATGAGCATTTGCAATTCCGGAGATACGCTTCTTGTAAATTCTCAGGAAATCAATCAAAATGAACATGTATCGACAGGTCTTGTAAATGTAATTTTAAGACTGAACTTTTATTTTAAACGAAATGATGTTTTTGATATTCTACAGAATGAACAGGATTCAGGAACGACATTTTTTATAAAGATTCCGAATGTATAATATTTTATTGACTGATGACGAAAAAATTGTAATTGAGACTCTTTCTTTGATTTTGAATAAAAATTTTGGCGATGAAGTAAAAATTTTTACGGCACTTTCAGGAACTAAAGCGCTGGAAATCGTGCGGCAGGAAAAAATCGACATAATTTTTATGGACATTCATATGCCCAAAATCAACGGGCTTGAAACAATCAGTCTTATAAAGCAAATTGTTCCGAACATCGTAATCGTAATTTTGAGCGCGTACAATCAGTTTCAATATGCGCAAGAAGCAATTAACCTTGGAGCATACAAATATCTTTCAAAACCAGTAAACCGCAATCTGATTGTCCAGACTGTGCGCGACTGTATGAACCTCGTAGATTCAAAAAGATGCGTACTTTCAAATAATATCGAACTGCATGAAAAACTGAGTTTCGTTTCTTCTATTGTCGAAAGCGATTTTATTTATTCGTGCATTTTCAGTAATTCTACGACAGATTTTTCTACTTACCTTGAATATTTTGGAATTCAAAATTCAGCATATTTTATGAGCTGCATTGAGTTTCCGTCGCTTGAACAGGAAAGGCGCTATGACATTTACATTAAGCTGCGCGACATTCTTACGTCACGAAGCCGTTGTATAATCGGTTCGTTTATGACAAACAGAATCGGTGCTTTTTTTCCGCTTTCAAAAGATGACGGAGAAGCAGACGAAGAAGAAACGCAGCGTGAACTTATGCAAAACCTTTTTTCGCTTTTGTCTACCGGTATTACTGCAAAAATCAGGATTGGCGTAAGTCAGATTGAAAAAGATATCTGTCAGGCTTCTCATGTTTACAATAATGCACTTACGGCATTAAACAGTATCAGCATCGATGAAGGCGGCATTTCGTTTTTTTCTGATTCACTTGTTTTAAATCACGAAAATGCTCAGATAAAGAAAACTGAAAATCTTCTGACAAGAATTTTGAACAGAATAAAAGTTGCAGATGCTGGTTCTGTAACGCAGCTCATTCCTGAATACGTAAATCTTGTTTTTGAAATTTATTCAAGTCAGCCTGATATTTTAAAAAATCATCTGATGGAATTTATTTTTAAAATCCGCTTGTTTACGACACAGATAATTCCGTTGTATAAGAACAGCGCCTTTGACAATGCGTTTTCATTTTTATCTTCTTCAAATGACAAACTGAAAATTGAACAGTTTATAATTGACCGCTGCATTGAATGTGTTACGGCAATTGCAGGAGTTCAGTCTGACAAGACTAATCCGATTATTCAGAAAGCGTGCAAATACATCGAAGAAAATCTTGACAAAGACGTAAGCCTTGATCAGCTTGCAAACTATCTTGGTTGCAGTCCGTTTTATCTTAGCAAATTATTTAAAGAAGAAAGTGGCAACAATTACATAAGCTATGTCACAGAACTTCGACTTGAAAAAGCAAAGAAACTTTTGGGCAATGATTCTCTTATCATAAAAGAAATTACTTCAATGGTCGGTTATAATGACCAGAATTATTTTAGCAAATTGTTTAAGCAAAAGTTTGGAGTTTCGCCGACTGAATATCGAGAAGCTCTGTTAAAAAATAATTAGGAAAAGTTATGAAGAAAAAATTAATTGCTGTATTTTGTCTTTTAAGTCTGTTTTTTTCATGTTCAAAACAGAAGAAAAATATCCAGGCAGAAAATCTTGAAAAATCAAATACTGACCATCTGACAATAGGTTTTTCCATTGATACGCTTGCAATTGAACGATGGCGGCGCGACATCGATGTTTTTCTCGCAAGTGCAAAAGAACTCGGAGCAAATGTAATCGTCCAGAACTCAGGAAATACTGTTGACGGACAAATCAGACAGATTCAGTATCTGATTGATAAAAATGTAGATGCGATTGTCATTCTTGCAAAAAAAGCTGATTCACTTTCTGACGTAATAAAAAATGCAAAGGCAAAAAACATTCCGGTAATTTCTTATGACCGCCTGATTTTAAATGCTGATATTGATTTGTACCTGACAATAGATTCAGAAAAAGTCGGCGAAAAAATGGCGCAGGAAATTTTACGGCGAGTTCCGTCTGGTTCAGTTTTTTGCCTTTACGGGCCGACAGAAGACTTTAACATGACAATGGCAAAACGCGGAGTTGAAAAAGTTCTGGACAAAAGTCAGCTTAAGGTTGACCACGTTTTTTATGTCGACGACTGGAATTATGATTTGGCGTACAGTCATATTCATTCGCTTTTCAGCGAAAATAAAATTCCTGATGCGATAATCTGCGGAAACGATGCAATCGCAAACAGCGTAATTCAGGCAATTCGTGAAGTTAACCCTGAATCAAAAATTTGCATTGCAGGACAGGATGCCGACATCGCAAACTGTCAGCACATAGTTAACGATCGTCAGGATGTCACGATTTACAAACCGATTACGGAACTTTCAAAACAGGCTGCTTTTTATGCAGTCCAGCTCGGTAAAGGCGTAAAGGTCAAAGACCTGCCCTTGATAAACGCAACAATGAACAACGGCATCGCAGACATTCCCACATTACTTTTAAACCCCGTTACCGTAACCAAAGACAACATCGACGAAGTAATAATCCAGTCCGGTTTCCATACAAGAGAAGAAGTTTATAGAAATTGAGATATTAATAACGAATGTAAAAGCTCAATAAAAAAACTTGATGTTATATAGGAGTAAAAATGAAAAAGAGTTTTATTTTTGTTTTAAATTTATTTTTCTTAAGCATGTTTGTTTTTTCTGAAACACCAGAAAATTATATTGAAGAAAAATATGGGAATAAGGCTGTGTTTTTCTGTGAAGATCCGGAGGATTGGATAGATGATAAAAAAATAGGCTCACAAAGTCCTATTTTTTTCTATAACTCTACTGATCATGAAATCACATTTGAATTCCATGAAATCAAAACAAGATTCGGCAATGTTACGTCTGACAAAATATTTAAAATCAAGGGACGGGCAAAAAAAATCACTTTAAAACCAAACCAGTATTTTGATACTGCCATAACTCTTGATGATATAGAACACTTCCTTTTTTTGTTTGAAGATGCTCCATGTAATATCTACACATATGCAGACAGAATCAGTGTTCTGACAGAAAGAAACACAGATGGATTTTTTATAAGTGGCTTTGGTGCTATAACATCTTCTACAGAATACTATTATTCCTTAGTTTTCGAGTTTTGCGATGATTAAATAAAATTCCGAAAAATTGCTATCACCAAGTCAAAACTCGTAACGCGAACTACTACGATGCTTGTAAAGAAATGAAATTTACAACTGCTGTCTTACACGCCCATAGAGTTTTGCCTTGTGCAAAACTCGTAGCGCGAGATAAATCAGTGTTAGTGGGGTAGTGAAATTTACTCGCGCTAAACCCTGTGCATCGAGCTGAACACCTTTTCGCTCATGATGTTTATTTCAACGTCCATCTCGTTTCCGCATTTTGTCATTTCTGTCCTGAGCTGGTCAATCGAAATATTTGAGGAATCAAGATTTACCATCATCATCATTACAAAGTTCCCTGAAAGGATTGTCTGAGAAATATCAGCAACATTAATGGAATGTTCTGCAAGAAAAGCAGTTATTTTTGCAATAATGCCGACTTTATCTGAGCCGACAACAGTAATAATAGCGTTCATAATAAAATATTTTAGTGAATTTCAAAAATACTTGCAATCAGCTTGATAGAGTATTAAAATTGAATTATGAAAAAATCTTTTAAAATGAACCTACGCATTTCGTACAATTCACCCGTAATATTGACGTTCTGCATTCTATGCACTTTGATTTTCATTCTTGATAAATATGCTTTTCCAAAATTGAATTTGATTGCAAATATTTTTACAGTACCAGGAAATTCTAAAAGTGCGGTACCGTTCAATTTTAAATCTGTGACAGATTATTTAAAATTATTTACACATGTTTTTGGTCATCTAAATTGGAATCATCTTGTCGGAAATTTAAGCTTCATTCTCTTAATTGGACCGCTACTTGAAGAACGCTACGGTTCGCCTGTGATTACACTGATGTTTTTTGTAACTGCTTTTGTAACTGGTGTTTTAAATGTCTGCCTTATTCCTAATTCGCTTTTAGGCTCAAGTGGAATTGCGTTTATGCTTATAATTCTTGCATCATTTACAAGTATTTCTAAAAATGAAATTCCGCTTTCGTTTCTCTTTGTATTTATTTTGTTTTTAGGTTCGGAAATTTTTTTACGTAAGTCAGATTCGGGGATAAGCGTTCTGGCTCACGTTGCCGGAGGTCTTTGCGGAAGTATGTTCGGTTTTTTAGTTGCACCAAAAGCTCGTCCAGCAAAGAAGGCAAAAACGCAGAATGCTAGTCAGGCTTCTTATTCAGCGTCTTCGCAAAGTGAATACGGCAATAGTTATTATTCATCAGATAATCAAAAAAATTCTGATTCTGAGGAAACTGTAATCGGTACAATTGAACTGTAATGTCAATTTATGTAAAATAGAAAAAACCGTTTTAAAGGGGTAATAAAATGTCAAAAAAATCAGATAACGCTTGTAAAGGGGTAGCACGTGCGCCTCACCGTTCACTTTATTATGCATCAGGCTATACAGATGAAGAACTAAACCAGCCGATGGTCGGAATTATTTGTGCAAAAAATGAACTTATTCCAGGTCATATTGAACTTGACAGAATTTCAGAGGCAGTAAAAGCCGGCGTACGAATGGCAGGCGGAACTCCGATTGAGTTTCCTGCGATTGGTGTGTGCGACGGTATTGCAATGGGTCATGAGGGAATGAAGTATTCACTTGTAACGAGGGAACTTATCGCAGACAGTGTTGAATGTGTTGCAAAGGCTCATCAGTTTGATGCTCTTGTTATGATTCCTAACTGCGATAAAATTGTCCCGGGTATGCTTATGGCTGCAGCCCGCCTTGATTTACCGACAGTGTTTGTTTCTGGCGGTCCTATGATGCCAGGCCATCTTCCTGGTAACGATCCTTCAAATCCGTATTCAGGAAAAAATCTTTCTCTTACAGATATGTTCGAAGCTGTCGGCGGCCTTGCTGTAGGAAAAATTACAGAATCCCAGCTTAAAGAAATGGAACACAGCGCATGTCCTGGCTGCGGTGCCTGCTCTGGAATGTTTACTGCAAATTCGATGAACTGTCTTACAGAGGTTTTAGGTCTTGGTCTTCCTGGTAATGGAACGATTCCTGCTGTAACTGGTGAACGCATTGCTCTTGCTAAGCACGCTGGTATGGCTGTTATGAATTTGTATAAAAAAGGAATTACGGCGCGCCAAATGATGAGCGCAGAAAGTTTTAAAAATGGTCTTGCAGCTGATATGGCACTTGGCTGTTCGTCAAATACGATGCTTCATCTTCCTGCAATTGCACACGAAGCCGGAATTGAAATTGACCTTCACGAAGTAAATGAAATTTCAAATAGAACTCCAAACCTCTGCCACTTAGCTCCTGCAGGTCATACTTTTATGTGTGAATTAAACGATGCCGGCGGTGTTCAGGCAGTTCTTGCTGAACTTGCAAAAAAGAACTTAATCAACACTTCTCTTATTACTGCAACAGGAAAAACAATCGCAGAAAATATAAAAGACGTAAAAAACCGAAATCCTGAAATCCTTCGCCCGATTGAAAATCCTTTCAGCGACAACGGCGGAATTGCAATACTTTTCGGAAATCTTGCTCCAAACGGAACTGTCGTAAAACGTTCTGCTTGTGCTCCTGAACTTATGAAACATACAGGTCCTGCTCGTGTATTCAACGACGAATCAGAAGCAATGGAAGCTGTTCAGAAAGCGCAGATAAAACCGGGCGATGTAGTTGTAATCCGTTATGAAGGACCAAAAGGCGGTCCTGGAATGAGAGAAATGCTTGCCGTAACTGCAGCACTTGCAGGTCAGGGTTTGGACAAACAGGTTGCGCTTATTACTGACGGACGATTTAGTGGTGCAACGCGCGGTGCTTCTTTAGGACACTGTTCTCCTGAAGCTGCTGTCGGAGGACCTATTGCTTTGGTTGAAGAAGGCGATATGATTACGCTTGACATCAACAATTACAAAATTCACCTTGAAGTAAGTGACGAAGAACTTGCACGCCGTCGTGATGCATGGAAAGCTCCAGAACCAAAAGTAAAGACAGGCTATCTTGCACGCTATGCAAAACTTGTAAGTTCTGCAGACAAAGGTGCAATTCTGGAATAATGGAGTAAATCGTGCTTAATCAAATTGTCAAATTTTTTAAGGTTCTTAATTCCAACAGGAATCCAAGTGAAATTGCAAATGCCTTTTGTATGGGGGTAATGCTTGGTTTTATGCCGAAAGACAATGCGCTCTGGTTTTTGATTTTTGTTTTTTTCTTTTTTGTCAGAATAAATAAGCCTGCATATCTTATTGTTATTGCCGTTGTTTCTCAGTTTGCATGGCTGTTAGATCCGCTTTTTAATTCATTAGGTTACAGGATTCTGACAGTTCCGCAGTTCAGTGGTTTTCTAGGATGGTTGCTTGACATTCCTTTTGTCGGCTTTACAAAATTCAATAATACGATTGTCACAGGTTCTTTTGTAATTTCGCTTTTACTGTACATTCCTCTTTTTGTGCTTCTCCGGTTTTTTATATTGCTTTGGCGAAAAAAGATTTCACCAAAGCTCGGAGACTCTGCACTTATGAAAGCTTTTTCAAAAGCGCCAATTATCAAAAAAATCATTGATATTGCTTCGGAGAAAATGTAATGAAAAAGAGTGAACCAAAAGAGTCAAAGACAATTGCTGTTCCAGAAAAAAAACAGAAAGCACCAAAACAGGAAAAAATGATTCCTGCAAAAAAACTGCCGAAGATTTTTAAAAAGAATTATTCTAAAAAACAACTTGAAAAATTATTCAGGCATATTTACGTCTCTTCTCACAGGGAACTTGTAGAAAAACTTTTTGTTCCGAATCAAAAAAAAGAAGGCAAGTTTTATATTCCGCGTGAACAGAAATTTCCAAAGTCTCAGTTTGTAAAATTAAAGAAAATCGGAAAAGATGTTGCATCTCAGAAATTTTCTATAAAACTTGTTCCGCTTGCTGCTACAGTTGCTGCGGTTGCTGCCGTCGTAATTCTTGTCTGCACTTTTAAAAACATTGTTGCGCGCAAAGTGCTGACAAATGTAATGCAGGGTATCTTTGGGGCAAAAACTGACATAGGATACATTAACGTTGAATTTTTTGATTCTTCGATTTATATAACTGATTTGGCGCAGGGTTACAAAGATGACCCGATGAAAAATCTTTTTCAGTTTGATAAAGTCGCAGTTGATTTTAACCTAACGCAGTTGCTGCGCGGAAAATTTGATCTGGAAAATATTGCAGTCGAAGGAATTAATGTAATGACGCCACGAAAGACATCTGCTGCTTTGCCTGAAAAAGAAAAGTCATCAGAAAAAAATTCTTTCCAACTTGCGCTTGAAAATAAAATGCAGGTTGCTCAAGACTCCGCAAAAGACGAACTTACAAATCTGTTTGCTCAATATAATCCTGAATCAATTTTAAATTCACTTCAAAATCAGCTTGCAAGTCCGGCGGTTGCAAAAGAAGTTTATACTCTTGGCGAAAGCCTTGTAAATAAATGGAGTGCAAAACCTGCAGAAATTTCAGAAAGTGTTACTGCTTTTTCTGCAAAAGTAACAAACCTTGCAAATACAAATTTTTCAGGTAATGCTGATGCAGCGCAGATAAAGGCGGCAATAGAAAATATTACCGAAGTTCTTGCAGAAGGAAATAAACTTGCGCTTGAAACAAAATCGATAGTTGATGATATTCAGAAAGATTCTCTGCAGATAAAAAACGCATCAGAAAAAGTGAGTGCTGCAATAAAAAAAGATTCGTCTTTTGTAAATTCAGAACTTGATAAAATAAAATCATTTAAGGCAGATGACGGATTAAGGTTATTGTCAGCACCGATTGATTCTATTTTGTATAAGACAATCGGAAAATATTATCCGTATGTCAAACAGGGAATTTCGCTTGCAATGAAAGCAAAAGAATCTTCAAGCGGAAATGCAGAAACAAAAGTAAAAGAAACAAAAAAATCTTCATCGCATGAACGTCTTGCAGGAATCAACGTCTATTATAAAAGAGACAGGGTGCCAAAATTTTTAATCGAAAAAATGTCTGTGTCAGGCGTAAATTTTTCAGTGCTTGCAACTAACATCAGTTCTGATATGGATAAGCGCGGCGAACCTGCTGTTGCTGATGTATCTTTTGATATTGGCTCTCAGACGCATAAAGGAAATATTACAGTCGACGCGCGTTCTGCAACGGACAATCCGCTTGTTGCAGTTCAATATTCAGGAAATAATTATCCGATTGCGTTTCAGGCGCCGCAGTTTTCGCTTGATTCTTCGTCAGTTATTTCGGGGCAGGCAAAAGCTTTTGATGACGGAAGGTTTGTGCTTTCTGCAGATTTGAAGATGAAGAACCTTAAATTTGAAACTGAAAAATTTGAACCTGAGTTTGCTTACAATCTTTATTCAAAAGCACTTTCTTATTTTAAAGAAATTCAAATCGGCGTTTCGTTCGATTTTGAAAACGAAGATTCGTTCAATATGAATGTTTCAACTGATGCAGACAGACAGTTTCTTACTGTTTTGCAAAATCTAGTAAACGATGAACTTGAATCGCTGAAGACTTATGCGCGTACTCAGATTACTAATTTACTGAACGAAAAAACAAACGGCGCAACTTCAAAAATAAACGAATTCATTTCGATTGAAAATGGAATCAATGCAGAGAATTTAAAAGTCAAGAATTTAAATTCAACGCTGGAAGCAAAGAAAAAAGAATTTCAGTCAAAACTGGAATCGGAAGCAAAAAAAGCAGCTTCAAATGCAATAGGAAATGCTTTGAATAATTTGAAATTTGGATTTTAAAAAAATCTGTGTAATTTATATTGGAGTTATAATATGTCATTGATACAATCTGTTTTACTCGGAGCGCTGCAAGGAATTACGGAGTTTCTTCCTGTTTCTTCTTCGGGACATTTACAAATCGTTCAGCATCTTTTTAATCTTGAAGAAGTTCCTCTTCTTTTTGATGTGTGCCTCCATATTTCAACTCTACTTGCTGTATTTATTTTTTTTAGAAAAACGATTTGCGGATTTTTTGCAATTCTTTACAGATGGATTTTTAAAAAACAGGTTTCTGAGAATAAAGAAGCCGCAAAGGGTTTATGTGTAACGGAAGAAGCAGGAAGAAAAACAATAATTGCAGTTTTAATTACGACTGCAATTACGGGAATTATGGGCATTGTGTCGTCAAAAATAATTCCCGAACTTCCTGTAAAATTTGTCTTTATCGGTTTTTTAATTACGTCTGCGTTTCTTATTCTGTCAGCTGTTTTTTCAAAATCTCAGGTGCAGAAAGAGTATTCTGGCATTACAATCAGGCAGTCTGTTATTGTCGGTATTTTTCAGGGAATAGGAACGCTGCCTGGAATTTCGCGTTCTGGTTCTACGATTTCTTCGGCTTTATTTAGCGGGGTTAATCGCGAACTTGCCGGTGAATATTCTTTTATTGTTTCAATTCCTGCAATTTTGGGCGCTTTTGTTCTTGAAGTAAAAGACCTTGATAAAATGAATTCTGCAATCGGAATTCTGCCTCTTGTTTTGGGATGTCTGGCATCTTTTGCAGTCGGCTATTTTGCGCTTGCTGTTTTGATGAAAATAATTAAAAAAGGAAAACTTGAATGGTTTGCAGCATATTTGATTCCTGCTGCGATTTTGGGTTTGATTTTTATTAAATAATTTTATGGAACTGATTTTAGAAAATTCAAAAAAAGTTGAATATGAAATTTCTTCTTTACTGTCTTGTGATGAAAATATTGCAGAACAGATTATGATTGAAAATGCTGCCATTTCGCTTGAAAAAATTATTTTAAAAATGGCAGGCAAAAAAAGAAAATCTGTTTTAATAATGTGTGGCTCAGGGAATAACGGTGCAGACGGTTATACGCTGTGCCGTCATTTGGCAGGACAATGCAAAGTCTTTGTTTTAAAATGTTTTGAACCAAAATCTTTTTTTTGCAAAGCAGCTTTTGAAAACATAAAACCTTTGTTAAAAGAAAATGAAAATTTTTTTGAACTTGACGAAAATCTGGAAAATACAAAAATTAAAAAAATCATAAACAAATCAGATATAATTATAGACTGTATTTTTGGAACAGGTTTTCACGGACTTGTCGGCAACCAAATTCAAAATCTTTTTAAAATAGTGAATTGCTCTAAAGCCGTAAAAATTGCATGCGACATTCCTTCAGGAATCGATTTGACTTCAGAAAATATTTCTGCTTTTTCCATTCAGAAAAAAAGGGAATACGTTTTCTTTGCTGACAAGACAGTTTCAATGGGTGCTCATAAAATTTCACTTTTTTCTGACAATGCAAAAGATGCTGCAGGAAAAATTGTCTGTGCCAGTATCGGTGTTTCAAAAAAAGTTTTTCTTGAAGCAGCTTCCAAAGTTTTTTCTTCAAACAGAATTTTCCTGCTTAAAAAATCAGATGCCCGTTTGCCTTTCCGCTCTGAGTGTAATACTCATAAAGGCACGTTTGGTCATACTTGCATAATTTCTGGCGAAAAAAAAGGCGCTGCAATTTTGTGCGCTTTAAGTGCGTTAAGAGTAGGTTCAGGGCTTTCAAGTATTGTTGACAGTATGCCGGAATCAAAAAGTGATTTTTTGATTCCACCGTGCATTATGCAGCTTTCTTCTGTTGCAGAAAATGTGTCTTGTCTTGTAATCGGCTCTGGATTTGGCAGGGACAATAAAATTGATAACTTTCTTTCTGTTGCAAAAGAAAAAAATGCTGCTGTTTTATTTGATGCTGACAGTTTTTATTATAAGCAGACGGCAGATTTTCTTTTGAATAATGAAAGCCGAAATACTCAGAAAATTGTATTGACGCCGCATCCGAAAGAATTTTCAAGTCTTTTAAAACTTACAGGACTGGGAGATTTTTCAGTTCAGCAGATTACAGATAAGCGCGTTGAACTTGTAAGAAGTTTTTGCAGTAAATTTAAAAACTGTGTTCTTGTTCTTAAAGGGGCAAATACTTTTATCGGTTATAAGGATTCTATTTATATAAGTACGCGTGCAAAGCCGTGTCTTTCTAAAGGCGGTTCTGGTGATGTTCTTGCAGGAGTAATTGCAGGACTTCTTGCGCAGAATTACGATGTGCTTGATGCCGCCGTTACGGGCGTTTTAATGCACGCCGCCGCTTCGCGCAAATTTAAGAAAAGCTATAATCTCATTCCTGAGGATTTGATTTTAAAACTTTAATTTAAATTTTGTTTTATATTGTCTGTAAAAGTTCAATGCGGCGGCCATTAGCGCATGAGGATATTCGGGACTTCCCATTTTTTCAAAGACTTCTTTTTTTGGAATCCTTACGGCATTTACAAATTCATCGCTGTCCAGATTTTGTTCACCTTCCTGCTCTAAATCTTTTGCAAGAAAAAAATGTATGTGATTTGAAAAAAGCGCAGGATTTGGGCTCATCGTTCCAAGCAAAATGACGTCCTTTGAAGAAAATCCTGTTTCTTCTCTAAGTTCTCTGCAAGCCGCTTCAAGAGGTGTCTCGCCGTCTTCAATTACTCCGCCAGGAAACTCTATGCTCAAAGATTTTGAACCATGCCTCCACTGCCGTACCATTAAAAAATCATCGCCAAGTTCAGCAATTACGGCACACCAGTCTTTTGCATCGAGGACAATGTACTGCCCGTTATCGCCGTTTGGAGAAATGCTTTCTGTCTGCATTACTTTTAGCACAGGGGTTTCTAAAAGTTGTTTACGGGATTTTTCGTTCCAGAGTAAATCTTTGTCCTGCATTTTAAACCTTCTTTTATAAAAACGTTTTGACATATTGCCGAAATGGTTTTATCATTATAACTGAAAGCAGGTGCTTTCTCATTGAATAAAGTTTATCAGACTTTTTTCAATAAAACAAGAAAAACGTGATTTATAAAAAATTAAAATTTTAGCGTAGGAGGACAACATGGCTATTATTACTGTTGCGCGACAAGTTGCAGCGCTAGGAGATGAAATTTCTGCGGCAGTTGCACAAAAACTTGGATATAAATTTGTAGGAAGGAAAGAAATAGAAAAGAAGATTGTTGAATTAGGTTTTCCTGAATCAAAACTTATAAAATATGATGAACGGAAACCTGGCTTTTTTGCTTCTCTTGCTAAAGACCGCGATGAATATATGGATTATCTTCTGACAGCAATTCTTGAAGCAGCTGAAGAAGGAAATACTCTTTTAATCGGACGCGGTTCTCACGTTATATTGAGTGAGTTGCCAAATCTTTTTTCTGTAAGGCTCGTTGCAAAAAATTCTGTCAGGCTTGAACGCCTTAAAAAAGAATTCAACTGGAATGACAAACAGGCTCAGCAGCGTATTGACGAAAGTGATGCAAACAGGCTTGGATTCCACAAGAGTTTTTACAATCATGAAAATGATGATCCTACAGAATATCACCTGATTATAAATACAGGTCTTCTTGATATAGAAGCTGCTTCAAATGTAATTGTAGAAGCCGTAAAAAATTCTGTCACTCCTGAAAAAGAAAAAGCCGGTGCAGAGAAACTTAAGGACCTTTTGCGTGCACAGCATCTTGTAAATACTCTTGTTTTTAAATACAAACTGAACATTAACTTCCTGCATGCTGTTGTTGTTGACGGAAAAATTGTCCTGCAAGGTGTTGCAGATTCAAGTGCAATCGTCGAAAAAGCAATAGTTCTTGCACAAAAAGAAGAACCTGATTATAAAATCGAGTCAACTATAAGTGTTGTTCAGGATTTTAAGGCAAGATTTTAAGGCTTTTTTGTAATGCAGTTTCCTTTTTTTCTTGTGGCGGCGGTTTTTGTTTTTTTTGCAGGAGCTGCCGCTTCAAGTTTTGTAAGTTTTTTTGTTCAGATTATCAGAAAAAAAAAGATATCTCCTGCAAAAGTTTCTCTTTTTATAATTTCAATTTCAGTTTTAATTTTGTGCATTGCGTTAAGCATGATTTTTTTTAAATTTGAAATTGAAAAAAATAATCTGAGTTCTTTTTTTAAAAGTGAATTTATTTATTTTTCTGTTATTGCAGGGCTTGGAGTTTTGTTTTTTCTATTTACAAAAATATTTGTAATTGCAGGAATTTTATCATACACGTTTTTGAGTCTTGCAATGTTTTTGTTTTTAAATTCTCTTTTTCCGCGTAAATCGTTTTTTGAATTTAAAGCAGAATTTCCGTCAGAAATCAGTCATGTAAATATAAAATGTCATGAAGTAAATCCGAAAATCTTGCTTTGCGTTCCGCGGTTCTGGTATGAGTTGAACGATGGTAAAGAAGTGCAAAAAGACAGTGAGCATTCTGACTCTGTAAAGAGTTTTTTCACTTCAAAGATTTTTAAAAATGAAAAAACTCTTTTTGTAAAAATCCCCGAGCCGGCTTATTACCCTGTAATTTTTAAACTGAAAATAAGGTCAGATTTAAAAAATGTTTTTGTAAAAGCCGAGCCTGTTTTATAGGGAAGTGCTGATTAACACTTGAAGCGATTACTCAGCACTTCTATAGCATTTGGAATTGTCATGGCAGGCAGATTACAATTTCTTTTTGTTTAGTACGATACAGCTTAAAGGCGGAAGTACGATTTTTTTGACTGCCGTATTTCCTGTTGAATTGTCTTTTTTTATTGAAGCTGAAGTTTTTTTAGTTCCAAAGAGGAATTTAAAATTCTGCATGCTGCTGTCGTCCGGCAAAAAAGAAATTTCTTTATTACTTGGATTAAAAATTACGATACATTCTTCTTCTGTAGAAACCATTTTCCATGAAGTCAGTTCCTTGATGTCAGTTTCAAAATTTTCCATTCTGCCGTGAGAAAGAGCCGGGGAAAATTTTTTTACGGAAATAATCTGTTTGTAAAAATTCAGAATTGAATTTTTGTCTTTGTTCTGTTCATCTTGTGGAATTGTGTTTTTGTTGTATTTTGAAGTAATCCACGATGTCTGGTTTTTATTGTTTTTTTCTGCTGACCAGATGAATGGTGTTCTGATTTGTTCGTCAGGTTTTGCACCATTCATTGCGATTTCTTCGCCGTAGTAGATAAAAGGAATTCCTTCGCTGAACATATACATTGAGGCGGCAAGTTTTATTGCATCCGGATTGTTTTTGAGCTGGAGTGCAAATCTGTTTTGGTCGTGATTTGTAAGGAACGGACAGTCGATGTAGTCAGGATTTTTTTCTTTGTATTCTTCGTAGTTGCTGATGAGCGAACTGGCAAGACTGTTAGTTCCGCTTTTTTTATTCTGAATAATCGAAATGATTTTTGTTCCCATGTCAAAGTGGAAAACGCTGCCAATCGCTTTGATGTATTCACTGCGTATTCCATTTGAATCCCACACTTCGCCGACCATCATTGCATCTGGTTTTTCTGATTTTACAAAACTGCACATTTCCTGCCAGAACGAAACTGTTTTTTCGAGGGAGTTGCTGTCGGGGTTTTCAAATTTTGCTGAATTGTACAAGTGCATTGCTGCATCAAACCTAAAACCGCTTACGCCTTTGTCGAGCCAGAATTTTAGAATTGACTTGAATTCTTTTCTAAGTTCAGCATTTGAAACATTAAAGTCCGGCATTCCGCTCCAGTAAAGGCCTGAGTAATAGTTGTTTCTGTCTTCTTCTGAAAATGCAAGCGGATTTTTGTTCCATACAGGGTGGTCCCAGTATTTTGCTTTTAATACACTGTCGTTTTTGCCTTTTGCGGTATACCAGTTGTACCAGTCGTGCTTAGGACTTTTTGAGTCGCATGATTCTATGAACCATTTGTTTTTGTCGCTGGAATGATTAAAAGGCATATCAAGGATTACGCTGATTCCACGCTCGTTACATTTTTTGACAAGGTTTTCAAAATCTTCCATTGTGCCGTAATCTGGATTTACTTCGTAATAATCTACGACGTCATAACCGTGATAGCTTGCAGTTTTAAAAACAGGCAGAAGCCATATTCCTGTAATTCCGAGACTTGATTTTTGCGGTGCATTGAAATCTACGGGAAGATTTGAGCCGTCGTTTAAGTAATCAAGTTTTTCGATAATTCCATTGAAATCACCGATTCCATCACCATTTGAATCTGCAAAAGAGCGTACAAAAAGACTGTAGTAAACGCCTTCTCTACATGATTTCACTTTTTGACCTCCGTCATATATTTTATTGTCTGTTCTGTTGCTGCAGGAAGCAAAAAGAGTTAATAAAGATACTATGAATAAAATTTTCTTCATGTTTACAGTGTAACTTTAGACTTCTTTTTCCGCAATGATTTTAGTATGAAAAAATAAAACGAAAGTGGCGTAGGGGAAGACGAACTTGAAGTTCTTTCTTTTCTTGTTTCTTTTCCTTCTTCTTTCCCTTCCTGTTACTTGGTAATTTATTGAATATGTCTTATAATAAAATTATGGCTTACGTAGTTATGGGAATGGCGGTGACGGTGATTATCATTGCGATTTCTTATTTTTCAAATCTGAACAAAGCGGACAAAAAAGTAGGACAGGCTAAAACTCAGAACAAAACAGGCGGCGTGTCGCTTGTAACTTGTCCGATGTGCAATATGCCTCTTGAAAAAGGGCAGAACCTGATTTCTAAAGTGTATCGCCCGATGGATGTGCCTGACCAGCGGTGTACGATAAACGGCTGCCCTCACTGCTATCCGCGCCCTGAACCAGGAATAAAACGTCAGTGTCCGTGCTGCAAAAAAGAAGTTCCTGTTAACGGATATCTTATTGCCCGGTTATTCAATTATGCAAATAAAAAAAAGCATGTAATGATAACTGGCTGCTCAGAATGTTGCAAAAAGTAGCGTTAAGTTCAAAAAAAAATATAAAAAAAATCATTTTTTTTTGCATTTTTTTTAATTTTTTACTAAACCATTTTTTTATAACTCCGATAAAGAAGTAACGGGTGGTGAAAAACCCCTCATGGATGAAGAATCTTTGCGAGGTTTGATAAATGAAACTGCCAGATCTTACAGGTACAAGTTGAAATGAGTTCAATTTGTGTTAAGGATTTTATAGGAGATACACTATGGTTATTAATCACAACATGAGTGCAATGTTCGCTCAGCGTTCACAGGGTCTTACAGATCTTTCTAATCAGAAAAACATGGAAAAACTTTCATCTGGTATGAGAATTAACCGTGCTGGTGATGATGCTTCAGGACTTGCAGTTTCTGAAAAAATGCGCGCACAGATTCGCGGATTGAATCAGGCATCTACAAACGCTGAAAACGGAATTTCGTTCATCCAGACAACAGAAGGTTATTTACAGGAAACTTCTGACATCGTTCAGCGTATCCGTGAATTAGCAGTTCAGTCTTCGAACGGTATTTATTCTGACGAAGACCGTATGCAGATTCAGGTTGAAGTTTCTTCTCTTATTGATGAAGTTGACCGCATCGCTTCTGCTGCTCAGTTCAACGGAATGAATATGTTGACAGGACGTTTTGCTCGCCCTACAGGAGAAAATGCAGTTACAGGTTCTATGTGGTTCCACATTGGTGCAAATATGGACCAGAGAACTCAAGTTTACATCGGAACAATGTCTGCTACAGCTCTCGGATTGAAGAACCTTGGAGATGAAACAAAACTTTCTCTCGCAGCTCCAGACGATGCAAACCGCGCAATCGGAACTCTTGATGAAGCACTCAAAAAGATTAACAAACAGCGCGCTGACCTCGGTGCTTATCAGAACCGCCTTGAAAAAACAGTTGTAGGTCTTGATATCGGTGCTGAAAACCTTCAGGCTTCTGAATCTCGTATCCGTGATACAGACATGGCTTCTGAAATGGTTGACTTTACAAAGAATCAGGTTCTTTCTCAGGCTGGTACAGCAATGCTTGCTCAGGCAAACCAGCAGTCTCAGAACGTACTTTCTTTGCTCCGCTAGTTTTAGCAGCGTAAACATTAGATAAAAAAAAAGCTCTCCAATCGGGGAGCTTTTTTTTTACAATGATTTATTTTCATCTATTTATTTTTGTCTGGAACACTCGCTGCACAAACCGTATAAAACAGTTTTTGAATAGTCAAGAACGATTCCATGTGCGCTTTCTATATGAGAAGTAAATTCGCTTGACTCAGAGCAGTCAAGATGAATTATTTTTGAACAGCCTGTACATTGAATATGCAGATGCGAAAGGCATTTTTCCTTTCCGGCAATATACTGGTAAAGTATTTTTTTTCCGTTCTCTGCGGAATGTGTTATAACCTTTTTGCAGGAAACTAATTTATCAAGCTGCCGGTAAACAGTCGAAATGTTTGTTTTAACTCCGCTTCTTTCCAGATTTTCGCAGATATCCATTACGCTTACTGCAACGTCTTTTTTTTCTTCAAGGAACGACAAAATCTGACTGCCGGTTTTTGTTTTATATTCAACAGGTCTCATATATTATGATTATATTAAAATGCAAACTCTTTGCAAGAATTCCGTCATTCAATTTTTTTACTTTTTAAGACCCATCGCAATTCTTGAAACCCTGTCAAACATTCTGTCCGTAAGGTGCTTTTTAAAGAAAATATACAGGAGCGCAAATTTTCCTTTTGCGTATCTCGGCTTTGGATTTTTTGCTTTTGCAATTTTTACGATGAGCTTTGAAATTACTTCCGGCTTTGTGAGGTCGTTTCGTTCAACGTAGCCTTTTTCGTAGAACCTTGCGGCATTGCCTGCATTTTTTGAATACGCGCCCGAGCCTGAATATTTGCGTATGTTTCCGCCGTGAATTACGCCCCAGTTTGTCTGGATTAATCCCGGTTCAACGATTACGACTTTAATTCCGAACGGCGACGTTTCAAGGCGCAGTGCATCGCTTAATGCTTCGACGCTGTATTTTGTTGCGTGATACCAGCCTGTAAACGCAGAAGAAAATCTGCCTGCCATTGACGAAATGTTTATTATTTTTCCTGATTTCTGATTTCTCATTGAAGGCAGGACAAGCTGAATGAGCTTTGCCATTCCGAACACGTTTACGTCAAACTGTTTTTTTGCTTCTTCAAGCGGGATTTCTTCGATGCTTCCGCCAAGTCCGAACCCGGCATTGTTTACGAGCAGGTCAATCTGACCTTCCGCTTCAAGAACCTGTTTTACACATTCTTCAATCGAGCGCTCATCGCAAAGATTAAGGTAAAGAGCCGTTCCTCCTTTTTTGACAAGTTCAGCCATTGCATCAGTTCTTCTTGCCGCGCCGTAAACTTTGTAGCCTTCATCTATCAGGCGAAGTCCCGTGTCAAGCCCGATTCCACTTGATGCACCAGTAATTAAAGCAACTTTCTTCATAAACATTCCTATATTCCTTTGTAATTCAGTTTACAACAGTAAGCAAAAGATTTCTATTTTAATTTCTATTTTTAAAATATAAAAATAAAAAAAATTAAAGTGAACTAAAAAAAGCCGCTTTTCGGATAATAAATGCACAGGCGTAAATTTAACTGTAAATTTTAATTTAAATGTGATAGACTGTTTTTCATGTCAAGACAAATGATTATGGGAAATCAGGCGATTGCGCTTGGTGCATTAAAAGCCGGAGTAAATCTTACCGCAGGTTATCCTGGAACACCGTCCAGCGAAATTATCGAATTCATTTCAAAATATAAAGACAAGACCGGCACTTACGTCGAATGGTCTGTAAACGAAAAAGCTGCCGTAGAAGTTGCTGCCGGTGCAAGTTATGCAGGAAGCCGTACTTTAATTACGATGAAGCAGGTCGGACTTAATGTAGCAAGCGACCCTGTCATGTGCCTTTCTTATGTCGGCGTAAAAGGCGGAATGGTAATCGTAAGCGCCGACGACCCCGGTCCTATTTCAAGCCAGACTGAACAGGACACGAGAACTTTTGCAAAGTTTTCAAAACTGCCGTGCCTTGACCCGAGTTCTCCGCAGGAAGCGTTTGAGATGATTCAGAGCGCTTTTGAACTTTCAGAAAAATATAACACGCCTGTCCTTCTCCGTCCGACGACGCGGGTTGACCACGCTTACGAAAGTATGGAGTTTCCCGTTCTTGAAAGTGCCCGCAAAAAAGGTGAATTTGAAAAAGACACGAAACGCTGGGTAATTTTTCCGCGCACTTCATTTTTTAACCATCAGCGCATTTTTGAACGCAACGAAAAAATCCTTCCCATAGAATTTTCAGAACCGCAGTTCAAATACAACTATATAGAAGAAGCCGAAAAAAAGAATTCAAAAAATATTTCAGAATATGCTGAACTTAAGAAAGGCCGTCTTTCATTTGCTTCAGGCGGAATTTCGTATTCATACTTAAAAGAGGCGCTTTCAATTCTAAAAGAAGAAAATCCGCAAAACGATTTAATTCAAAATGCCGTAATCTTAAAAATCGGAACGCCTTATCCTTTCCCCGAACCGCTTGCAATGCAGTTTTTAACGCAGTGCCTTAATGACAATTCAGAAATTACAGTCTTTGAAGAACTTGACCCTGTCATCGAAGAAAATTTGATTTTCCTCTGCGGTAAAAATAAAACTGCCTGTACGGTTCACGGAAAACTTGACGGCATCGTTCCGTGTGCAGGAGAGCTTTCCGTTGAAATAATAAAAAACATAATTCAAAAGCTTGCAGGAATTCAGCAGGAAACGGCTTTGAAAGATAATTCTGACTCTGCGCCAGAACTTCCTGTGCGCCCTCCTGTTTTGTGTGCAGGCTGTCCGCACCGCGCCGCTTTTTATGCCGTAAAGCAGGCGATGAAAGGGCAGAAAACTGTTTTTTGCGGTGACATCGGCTGTTATACGCTCGGCAACGCTCAGCCGCTTGATATGACAGATACATGTCTTTGCATGGGCGCTGACGTTACTATGGCGCAGGGCTTTTATCATAACGAAAATGACAGGCAGTGCTTCAGCTTTATTGGCGACTCGACTTTTTTTGCAAGCGGAATTACAGGGGTTGTCAATGCCGTTTACAATCAAAGCCATCAGACAATCTGTATTCTTGACAATTCGACGACTGCAATGACAGGTCACCAGCCTCACCCCGGAACAGGCGTTACGATGATGGGCGAATTTGTCGAAAAAATCAGTATTCCCAAAATCCTTGAATCAATCGGCGTAAATCCGATTATAGAAACTGACCCTTTTAATCTAGTTCAGTCTATAGAGGCCGTAAAAAAAGCAAATCAAAGCAAAGGCGTAAGTGCCGTAATTTTTAAATCTCCGTGCATAAGCGTTGCATCAAAACTCGGCTATGCGCGCTCAGAACCAAAAAAAGTCGACAATTCAAAATGTATCGCCTGTCACAAGTGCATTAATGAACTCGGCTGTCCTGCGTTGACTTTGAGTTCATCTGTAAATGAAAAAGGAAAGAATTTTGTCCAGACTGACACTTCGTTGTGTACCGGCTGCGGTTTGTGCTCGGCGGTCTGTCCGTGTTCTGCAATCAACTGATGATAACCGGGAGGAAAAGAAAATGTCTAAGAATGTTTTAATATGCGGAGTCGGCGGTCAGGGAACAGTTCTTGCCGCAAAAGTTCTGGCTCAGGCGGCGATTTCTGGCGGTGAGTACGTTCTCTCTGCGGAAACTATAGGAATGGCTCAGCGCGGCGGCTGCGTTACAAGTCATGTCAGAATCGGGCAAGGGATTTTTTCGCCGCTTATTCCTCAGGGGCAGGCAGATGTCCTGATTGCATTTGAAGCCTCCGAAGCCGTCCGCAACATTAAGTTTTTAAAACAGGACGGAGTTGTAATCGTCAGCCGCAAAGTAATTCAGCCTGCAACTGCAAGCCTTACGGGCAAAACTTTCTCCGAAGGCGAAATGATTTCGTACTTGCAGAAAAATGCAGGCAAAGTCATCGACATCGACACTGACAGCGTATGCCGCTCTTTGCAAAGTTCAAAAGTCGTGAATATGGTACTTTTAGGCGCAATCTGCAAAACAGGAATCGTTCAGAAAGAACAGTTAAAAGCCGCTTTAAAACTTCTTGTAAAACCTGAATTTTATGAATTGAACGTAAAAGCAATCGAAACGGTTTGACAGTTTGTTTTTTCTGCATTACTATTAATAGTAATCTTTTTTATTGACTTTTTTTTATCGAGGAGTTTTTTATGAATATGACAGAACTTCAGCTTGAACAGATCAAAAACCAGATACGCAGGTTAAAAAACTGCGGCAATCCGTTTTATACAGAACGTTTTAAAGACTTAAATCCAGATGATTTGAAAACCCAGAGTGATTTTGAAAACCTCATTCCGTTTGTGACAAAACAGGAACTTCGCGATGCCTATCCGCTCGGACTTTCTTCCGTAAGCGAAGATAAAATCGTCCGCATTCATTCTTCATCAGGAACTACGGGCGCGCCTGTTGTCGTTCCGTATACGCAAAAAGATGTCGACGACTGGGCGACTATGTTTGCGCGCTGTTATGAACTTGCAGGAATTACAAAGACTGACCGTATTCAGATTACGCCGGGCTACGGACTCTGGACGGCAGGAATCGGTTTTCAGGCAGGATGCGAAAAACTCGGTGCGATGGCAATTCCGATGGGCCCAGGCAATACGGAAAAACAGCTTCAGATGATGCAGGACTTAGGTTCGACTGTAATCTGCGCAACTTCTTCTTATGCACTTTTGCTTGCAGAACAAGTCGAAGCGCGCGGACTCGGCAAAAACATAAAACTCAAAAAAGGCGTCATCGGCTCTGAACGCTGGGGCGAAAAAATGCGCCGTCGTATTCAGAATATTCTCGGAATTGAACTTTACGATATTTACGGTCTTACGGAATGTTACGGACCGGGAATCGGAATCAACTGTACTGCGCAGACAGATGGAATGCACATTTTTGACGATTTCATTTATGTCGAAATCCTTGACCCCGAAACAGGAAAGCCTGTCAAGGACGGCGAGCTTGGCGAAATTACTTTGACGACACTCGTAAAAGAAGGCGCTCCGTTAATCAGGTTCAGGACGCACGACTTGGCTGCCTTTGTTACAGGCGAATGTCCTTGCGGAAGAAAATATCCGCGCATTACTCAGATTATGGGCCGCAGTGACGATATGGTCAAAGTAAAAGGAAATATCATTTTCCCGAGTACAATCGAAGACGTCATAAAATCCGTTCCGGGAACGTCAAGCGAATACCGCGCTGTCATTGAACACGAAAACGGCAAAGATCAGATGACAATCATTGTCGAAGTCGAAGGCGGAACTGACAGAACGGAAGTAAGCCTTGGAATTCAATATTTCTTCAAGCAAAAATATAACCTCACTCCAAAAGTTGAAGTCATCGGAATAGGAGAACTTCCTCGAAGTGAAAAGAAAACAAAACGCATCGATGACCGCCGTTTTGAATAGTTTTGTATGAGGCTGTAAATGTATAATCTGCAAAAGAAAGCAGAATATCTGTTTATAAAGAAAGATACTTCCGTTTTATGCTCTTTAGTATGTGCGATGCATATATTGCTTGCTCCGTTCTGCTATTATTACGGATATGATTTTATATGTCAGTATCATATTTATATATCGATTCTTTATATAACGATGATTGCAATTTCAAAAGCCATTCCAAAATTGTTCTTATTTTCGTTCTGCTATTTGGAAACAATTGCCTATACTTTTATCGTAACGATTCTTTATGGAAACGATGCCGGCTCTTACATCATCACGCTTGTACTTCTTGTTTATCTTTTTATGATTTTTATTTCATCAAGAACCTCTGCACATAAATACATTTTTTCAACAGTGTTTTCGACAGCAGTTACGGTAACGGAAATTATCATTATTCAAATAATTGATTTTACAAAACTTGACGTAAAACATACTTTCATCAATAGGTTCTATCTGATTCATTATTTTATTTTTGCCGTTACAAGTATTCTTGCAGTCTGTTTTATAGGACATATAATCAGACAGAATATTTTCCGCTTTAATGAAAAGAATAAAATGAGGAATGCTTTTCTTAATTATTCTTCAACGCACGATGCGCTTACAAAAATTTTTAACAGGCGGAAAATAATGCAGATTATAAACAGCTTTTCAACGAACGCTGAATATAAAGATAAAATTTTCGCACTTGCAATTTTTGATATTGACCATTTTAAAAAAGTGAATGATACTTATGGTCATGATTGCGGCGATGTGATTTTAAAGGGAATGGCAAGTTTAATAAGCCGTTATCTTCCTGATAATACTATTTTTGCGCGATGGGGCGGCGAAGAATTTATAATCCTGTTTACGTCAGAAGCAGACAGCGCAATTGACGTACTTGAAAATATCAGAAACCTTGTGCAGAATTATTCATTTAAATATCTTACAAAAATGATAAAAATAACGATTACACTTGGTTTGAGTTCATCGGGAAATCCGCAAAGCTTTCAGAAAATGCTTATTGAGGCTGACAAAAATTTAATCAAGGGAAAGAATGATGGAAGAAACAGGGTAGTTTCCGGCTATTCTGGAGATGAGGAATCATGAACCACAAAAAAAATTCTCTCGGTTTTTTTAAAAAACCGTTTTCTTTTATATGTTATTTTTCTGCATTTTTGTCTGCTGTAAAAAATGTAATTTTCTGTGTAAATTACGATTCATTTTTTAATCCGTTTTTATATTGGGGAATTTTTTCTGCAGCATTGTATCTTATTTTTGCTGCTGTCTTTAATTCAAAAAACAGGATTTTCCTGTTTATGTTTTATATAATAGAAACATGTGCCAGAATCTGTTATTCAATTTATTTTGCAAAATGCGAACCGCGCTATGATATTCTTTTGATTTCGCTTTTTATCGTATGCAGTTTTTTCAAAATGCAGTACAGCCGGAATAATGCAATTTACATTGTTTCTCTGTGCATGACTTTTATTACTCTTTTTACAGTTTTCTATTTTAAGTATTCGCTTTACAAGTCGTTCATCTTTTTTTCAGAACCTCAAAAACTTTTTTATGCAGTAGAAATTTTCTGCAACATTTTTATAACGTGCTCCCAGTTGATTATATTTTCATTTTCAACTTCGATGAACTTGCGTAGAATTTACAAAAAAAATTCCAACATTCAGAAAAAACTTGAATATATAACCTGTCACGATCTTTTGACAGGACTTATGAATCGCTACAGAGCGACTACTTTTTTTGCTTCGTGCGAATTGCGCAAGCAGAATGAAAACATCGATTATGCGATTGCAATTCTTGACATTGACGATTTTAAAAAAATCAATGACACTTACGGACACAATTGTGGCGATTTTATTCTAAAAAGCTATACTCAGAACCTCCGCAAAAAACTTCCCTTGCAAAATAAAATTTCACGATGGGGTGGAGAAGAGTTTATAATAATTTTTCCAATTATAACGTCTGAAACTATTTTTGAACTTGATTCTATACGTGAATTAATTTCTCTTACGCCATTCTGTTTTAATAACCAGACTATTTATGTAACGGCAACTTACGGTATAAGCTCTTCAAGACATTTCAGTTCTGCATACGAAGTTTTAAACGATGCTGACAGTCATCTTTTAATCGGAAAAGAGAATGGTAAAAACAGACTTGTTGTTTCAGAGAAGTTTTGATACTATTTACTTATGAAAAATTCATTACATTTAATTAATATTTTACTTCTTTCTTTTTTTGCTCTTGGAACTGTATGTTCATGCAAAACAACGATGCCTGAAATCCCGAATGACTTGACGGCAGCACAATTGATTCAGCGTGGTCAGGATGCACTCGCAAACGGAAAATATAAAATTGCAGATTCCTATTACATTGCTACAATTGACCGCTATGGTTCGGATTTAAAATGCTATGTTGAAGCACGTTATGAACTTGCACATTCTTTTTACAAACAGAAAAGATATGACGAAGCAAAGACGATGTTTAACGAGATTATTTCTATTTTTGACTCTCCAGAGGCAATTTATCAAGTTCAGCCTAAATATAAAAAACTGGCACAGATTCAGCTTGATAAAATTGCCGCTATAGAAGCAAAAAAAGAAGCAAAAGCAAAAAAATAGTTTTTCCAAAAACTGTAAAATCAGCTTCTGCCCCTGCGCTCTTTATCGTCAGGGGTAATGATTGCGTTTATTTCTATATGCTTTTCCTTTGAAAGTTTTTCTATCAGCTGCTTTGAATATTTACCTGTCTTTCGCGGAACGCTGTGCGGTTCTGCATCTCCTATAAGAATGACCTTTTTAGAAGCATCCGCCCTCCACTTGAAAAACTCCATCGAAGCATAAAGCGCTTCATAAACCGCCTCAGGAATGTCGCCGCCTTCGCTTCCTATAATGCGCAGGGAGCGGACGTTTTTTACAAAAGCCTGAACGTCAGATGTAAAGTCGTAATATTTTACAGGCAGCCCGTTTGCAAAAAAGTTGTCGCCGTAATCGCGGTAAAAAACAAGTCCAAGCCTTACATCATTAAATTCTTTTAATCCTTCAACAAGGGCAGGAAGCCATTTTTCCTTTAATTTCTGAATGTCGTCTTTCATACTGCCTGTTGCATCTATTGCAAAAACAATGTCGGCCTTGTCTTTAGGATTTATCATTTTAATTGAATTCATTATGTCTTCAATAATTGTTTCAGGCCCTTTTGAATAAATCATCATTTCAGAAATTTCTTTAAAAGTTTGCGCTGCAAGAGGATTGTAATTGTCGGTGAGAATTGTTTTTCCCTCTTCAACGGGAACTGCTTTTTCTTCCTGCTTTTTAAGTTCATGCGTTTCTGTTTTCAGTTCAGTTTTCTTGCGCTTGCGTATTTCAAAATCGAACATGTACGGATTGTCAAAATATTTTCCTGTATAATCGCAGTATTTTTTTTCAAAAGAACGGATATTTATAAAAGTTCCTTTGCTTATTTTTACAGTTCCGTTTCTGCTCCAGGGGTAGCCGAAAACAATTTCATCGGGAATGTAAATGTGGAAGCATTCGTCAAAGTATTCATTTTTTTCTGTTGTAGAGTCTATGAGGGAATACTGTGCATTATGAAAGTCAAGTTGCTCACCGTTTAAAATCCGTATTTCATCGCCGTTTACCGGATTATATTCTTTTGCACGATAAGCGTAATTAGGGTTTTGTCCCGAAGGGTCTTTTGTAGTTTCTGTCAGCATTACAGATTCTACTCCCGGTTTTTTCTTTATGTAAAGATGGTAGCCGGTAACTTCATTTGTACCTGGATTTTTTTCTTCGGTAATTACGATGTCATTCGGTAAAATCAAAAGACTGTTTTCAGAAGCAGTGGCTTGTGAAAACAGAATTCCAAGAGTAAATAAGTTTATAAAACTTGCAAAAATAAATTTTTTTACACTTTCCCTCATATATAAAATATCGGATAGTCTTTTATAAAATATTATGTTATAATATTAAATTGTGGAAGGAAAAAATAATACTACAACAAATGAATTTGTCTCTGTCGATATACACGAATTTTTTGATATAGAAGAAAAAGGCAATAACCCTGCAGATTACGGAATTGTCGTTTTGACACCGCGTCAAAAAACTATCTATGAGAATTTACTCCAAAAGGCAAAAGTTCTTGATCCGGATAAATACGAGGTTTTTCAAAAGCGTATGTCTGATTTGCAGGAACTTGCAAAAAGCATTGCAAATTTCCCGTCTTTGCTTGAACGCCATAATCTTCTCGGAGGCGAACGTACTCCGCAGTCTTTAATTGATTCTCTTATTCATCATCAGGCAGAAGGCGATTCTACGCTTCAGCTTCCGTCTAAGGCGACTTTAGGAAAAGGATTTCTCGTTGCAAAAATTCACACTTTTTCATCGCTTGCAAAATTTTCAAAATTAATAAAAGAGCCGGAAGCTGTAACGAGCGAATTTCAGACAGAAACTGTTTCTATGATGTTTTCACTTCTTGCAGAAGACGTTTACCTGAATCTTATTCATGACAAAACGATTCCAATCGAGTTTAAGCAGGAACTTGCAATGTCTCTTTTACTTTTGTGGGAACACCGCTCTGACAAAAGTATTGCTGACATTGCTCCGACACTTCTGACAATCTGGACTGCAAGGCGAAAACTCGCTCCTGCATTCGGAACGATGATGGGAACAAGCGAACTTTTGATGCTTTCAATGCAGCTTGATGACCAGTGGCAGTGTTTTATGAAGTCAAAACTTGGTGATACAGGCGTTTCTCAGGCAATGGAAGAATTCCTTTTTGGAATTTCTTATGAGCAGATTTTGCAGTTAAAAAATATTCTTCGTACAAAAGGAATCCCGGCAATCGGACGTGACGAAGTTTCTAAATTTCTTGGAGTGCACATAAAGACAGATGCAGGACTTGACTATCGCGACTTTTATTCGATGTATACGCTCAGAAGGGATAATGCGCGCGTCCGTGCAAGAATGAATTTGCCGGGACCTCACAAAACAATCGAAGATTATTTCATTCAGTTTGTAATGGAACAAAACAAGGAGAAACAGAACAATGACAGTTTCGCAAAATAATTTGCAGCAGGACGAAAACTCGCAGGAAAAAAGAGTTCCATATCATTTTGGCGAAAAACTCCGCTCTGTACGTGAACGGAAAGGTTATACGCTCAAAGTGGTCGCAACCAAAGCAGGTGTTTCAGAAAGCCTTGTTTCTCAAATCGAGAGGAACAGAGTAAGCCCTGCCATTGATACTCTTCTTGCCCTTGCTGATGTCCTTGACATAAACCTTGAGTTTTTATTTGAAGAATACAGGCGAAAGCATCCTGTTCATATTATACGCAAAGCAGAACGTCGGACTGCAAACGAAGACGGCGTATTTTATGAAGAAATCGTAAAACCTGACGAAGCTGATGGACAAAGTACTCTGGAATCCTATACTATTTCCATACCTGTCGGCGCAAAAACTCACAGAGGTTCTTACGGACATCTTGGAAAAGAAATCGGTCTTATTTTAAGCGGAAAGTGCGAACTCCATTATGAAAAACTCGTTTATGAATTGACAGAAGGTGACAGCGTAACTTTTAGCGCAGCAGCTCCGCATACGATAATAAATACAGGTGACACTGAACTGAAGGCAATATGGACTGTAACTCCGGCTCAGAGGTTCATTAATAAATAATTTTAGTAAAGTTTATAAAAAGAGAGGAACTGAAAATGAAAAAGAAAATTATCAGGCTGCTGACGGCAGTATTTTTGCTGGCTTGTCAGATGAATGGTTTTTCGCAGGAAGCGTTAAAATCAAAAATCGTAACAAAACTCCAACAAAATGTTTTTGAAGTCGTTGTTAAGAAAATTGAAAACGATCCGCTGTCTTACGAAAAAGAACTTCCCCTGGACAGAATACCGTACCAGCTTCGTATAGACAAATTTGAGTCAATCGGAACTGCATTTTTGCTCAAAGACGGACATTTTTATACGGCAGCCCATGTTTTAAATCTTATGAACGTAACGCAGATGGACGAATTTTTTATACGTTCATCAGAAGGCAAGATTTATGAAATCGCCAGCATACTTAAATTTTCTACTAACAGAGATTTTGTAAGTTTTGATGTAATTGGTTTTGACGACCCGGACGCAAAAGGACTTGAACTTGATACATCATATAAAATCAATTCATCTGTTTTTGCAGTCGGCAATGCACAGGGCGAAGGAATTGTAATCCGCAACGGACTTCTTACAAGCAAAACTCCTGAACAGCGTAACGGCGAGTGGGACTGGCTTCGTTTTTCAGCCGCTGCAAGTCCGGGAAACTCAGGCGGTCCTCTCGTAACGTCGAAGGGAAACGTAATCGGAATCGTTACGATGAAAAATTCTTCCGAAAATCTCAATTATGCACTTCCTGTTTCTGAAATTACAAAAGTTCCTGACAACACGGGAGTAATCAGCATGGAAATGTATTACAACCTTCCTAATATCATGACACAGAGATTTTATCACACTCTGGATTCTACAATTTCCCTGCCAAAACCGATAAACGAAGTTAGGACTCTTGCTTACGGCATTTATTCAGAAGATACAACAAAACTTGTAAAAGACCTCACAAAGGACTATAAATATTCGGGCAAAGAAAGTTTTGTAACGAAAGACCCCGGTAACAATATCCTCAATTCAGATTATGGTCCTGAGTTTCCGTATATAATCAGTCTGAATGAAAAAGGCAAATGGGTATGTTATTATCCGCAGGATCTTTCAACTTTAAAACTTGAAAACAACGGTGCTGTACAGGCCGGTTCTATGTTCGGTGTCATAATGAGCTTTTTAAAAAAGCCTGACAATGTTTCTATCGAGGAATATATCAAAAACCCGAAACTTCTTATGGATACTCTGTCAAAAGCTTTTGTAATGAGCCGTCAGGTAGGGTCTGAGCGGATTACGATTACATCTTACGGCGAACCTGTTTCTATGTCATCGCATAAAGATTCTCTTGGCAGAACATGGATAATTTCGGCATACAACGTTCCGTTTGCAGATTCTGTAATTTATTCATATTCACTTCCGCTCCCTGACGGAATTTACTCTATGACGGCAATCGCATCGACAGACGTTATCTGGAACGGATTTGTTTATGATTTTGAATTTTTGTCTGACTTTGTACTTACGAAGTACAGCGGAACAGTAAAAGACTGGACTGAATATTTAAAAATCCCGGAAAAAGTTTATCCGCGTCATGAATTATTGAAAAATTCAAATATAAACCAAAAAGCAGATAAAACAGAAATTGAACTTGATAATCTGCAAGTAACATGCCCTGCTAGAATTTTAAAAATCAAGGATACGACAGAGTTAAGCTGTACTGTCGGATTACGTGCAGACAAAAACAAAAATGCGCACCTTGAAATTCTCTCAGCGACAATCGATACAGAACAGAATACAAATGACAACACTGTCCTTTTGATTGCAAAACAATATCAGCCTGACGAAAGCGCTGTAAAAGACCTAACTGATGCGTATAAAAAAGTTGCTTCAAAAACAATTCCGTATAACGGCGAACCTTTTGAACAGAATCAAACTACTTCGATTTTCCTTATAGATACGCAGAAAGATTATTTGAAAATGCTTCTGCTTCACTATACAGGTAGCAAAAAAGATGTCATAACGAATGATGCAAAAGTCATTAATGACAGTTTTAAAGTAAAATAACGTTTTTGTACGCTGACAGACTGCTATGAGAAAGTTCTTTGTAAAATTCTGTTTTATTTTTCTGCTGCTCTTCTCTTGCAGTTCTGTAAAGCAAAACGAAAAACAGAGTTCTATTCAAGTACAAAATTTTTCTTCACCGGAAAATATTGAACTTGAATGGAACGAAATCAATGATTATGTTTCAAAAGCAGATTTTTACATTCAGGATTTTGGGGCGCTGTGTCATATTGTAAAAATTGACTTGCAGAAAGAATCTCTTTGCATTGTTCCGTTTCCTGATGACATAACTTCAAAAAAAACGCTTTCTGCAGTTCAGTTTGCAAAAAAAAATAATTGCAGCGTTGTTTTTAATACGACTCCTTATTCTCAAAAAGTAAAATTGCTTTCTAAAAAAAAGCCTGTCGGAATCATTCAGAATGGAAATATTATGTATTCTGCTCCAAATGCACGATACTGTGCGCTTGCATTTTTTAAAACGCAGGAAGGAACTCGTGCAAAAATTATTCAATTTCAAAATAAAGAAGATTTGTCTACTGCCTTTACGCAGGATGAACTCCTTTTGTGTCACGGAGGTTTCTGGCAGATTTTAAAAGACGGCGATTTAATTCAATTTAAAGAGATTTACGACTCACGGACTGCGGTGGGAGTTTCTAAAGACGAAAAAACGCTTTTTATTTTTATCGCCGAGGGTGAACGTAAAAACAAAAGCAAAGGTCTTTCGTATATGCAGTGCGCTTCGGTTTTAAAAAAAATCGGCGCTGAAAATGCAATGCAGTTTGACGGCGGAAATTCAACCTGCCTCATAATCAACGGAAAAAATGCGCTTTCATACTATAAAAATCCTATTTTACCAGCATTTATCGGTTTTTCTGAACGTTGCAATTTTCAAGAACTTTCTAAAAACTAAAATTAAAAAGAATCTCTTTAAAATTGTGATATTTTTCAGCGCAATTTGACAAATTTTTGTATATGCCATATTATATAATTCTATGGGAATTGTTACGAGCCAGCAAATACAGAATTATTATGATTTATTCAGGGATACTGAAGTTACTTATACCAAAGATGTCTTAAAAACTCTGGCAGTAGACCCCCGTCAAATTTATATAAAGTGCAACGGTGCTCAGTGGCCATGCATTATAAATTCGACTTCTTTTCAGATTGCACGAATCATAATAGGAACAAAAGGTGGTGCTTTTGCTGCTCTTGCAAAAAAGGATCCGCCTCCTGTAAGCTTGAGGTTCTTTTTTCTGCAGCAGCATGACCAGCCGATAAGCTTTTTTGTAACAGGCAGAATTACGCAGATAAGCCAATATATGAATTCTGCTGATCTTGCAATTGTTACGATTACTTTTACACAGCGTCCACCTGATGATTTGATTGACAAAATAGGTTCTCTTCTTGAAGCCAATTCAAATGCAATACGCAGAAAAGAAGAGCGTATTGTCATTACAGATGATTCAAAACGACGTCTTGGAATTTCAAAAGATGAAACGATAATTTACATTCAAAATGTTCCTCGCCGGTGTATTTTGCGCGATATTTCTTTTTCTGGTGCAAAGGTCATTCTTTTAGGAATTGAAAAATTTATAAAAGGCAAAGATTCAATTCTTAGAATTCACTTTGACGATCCTGACGAAATAATTTTGCTCGAAGGGCATATTGTAAAAACAAGTCCTGTCGAAAACCGTGCAGAAATTATTTATGCCTGTCTGCAGTTTGACGAGTTAAAGGTACCGACTTCTTATAAAATAAGGATAAACACATACCTTACGACAATACGAAAAACAATCCTCAATGCAGTTCAGCAGGAGCAAAACTCAGGTAAAGATGCTCAAGCCCCGCAACAGGAACAGACTGTATCTCAAAGTGCGCCCCAGCAGGAATCAAACGCAGCACAGGGTTCTGAAAATGTTTCAGCAGCTGGCAGCCAGATTTCTGATGCAGTGCAAAATAACGATGGTAATGAAAATTCTTCTGTTCAGGGTAATGACACAAAAGAAGAAACTTTGCCGGAAATGCCTGATATTCCAAATTCAACTGACTGATTTATAAATTTTTAAGGAAAATCATTAATGAAGCCAAATAGCCCTCTTGAATCAATTTATTTTATTTCTATCCCCGAAGGATTTGAACTTTCAAAAAATGCCATGCAGATTGATGTTACGATTCCTCTGCCTGTTCAAAAGAAAGATAAAGATGCTCCGGGGCAGTTTAACCCAAAAGAACTTACTCCTGAGCAGATTCTTGCAGGAATTCTTACAGTTCTTGCTTATGACAAGCATAATGAGCATCTCCAGTATTACCGTTCTATTCTGACACAGGCACGCCCGGACATAAAAAAAGAATTATCAGAAGCTGCAATTCTAAAAGTAAAAAACGAAGATTTTGAAATTGCAGAAGAAATTTTTTTAGCGCTGCAAGGACTTGACCCGGAAGATAAAGCCATAACATTGAATATGGCGCTCTTTTTTGACCAGCGTGCAGACAGCTACAGGCGCTCTGGATTGACCGAAGATGCCGATGCGTATGATGCCGAAGCACTGTATTATTATAAAGATGCAATGGTTGCAGAACCTGCAATGCCGGATGCTTTTTTTAATGCCGGATTTTATTATTTAAAGCAGAAAGATTATGTAAATGCAAAAGATGCTTTTGAAACATACGTTGCATTAACGTGTGACATAAAAGACGAAGATTTAGGCGAAAACGGCATTTACAAAAAAGAGCGTGCGCAGGAAATCATCAATAACATAAAAAATCAGAACATGGATGATGCAAGATTTAAATCTGCATTTGACTTGATTTCGCGCGGGGAAGAAGAAAAAGGTCTTGAACAGATACGCCTTTTTTTGCAGAACAATCCGCACGTATGGAATGCATGGTTTATGCTCGGCTGGGGTCTTAGAAAAATCGGACGCTATCAGGACGGAATAAACGCATTTACAAAAGCAATCGAATGTGGTGGCGATACAAATTCTGACACGTTCAACGAACTTGCAATTTGCTATCTTGAAACAGGTAATTTTAACAAAGCAAAAGAGTCTTTAATGCAGGCACTTTCTATTGAACCTGAAAGTACAAAAATTATGTCAAATTTGGGCTACCTTGCATTAAAAGAGGGCAATACTTCCGAAGCACAAAAATATTTTTCTGCTGTACTTGAGTATGACCCGGATGACAAAATTGCGCAGGCAGAATTACACAAACTTGAGCAGCAGTAGGTGTTAAAAAACGGCTTTTTAAAGACCTGATAGAGAACTGATTTCAACTTTGTCACCAGGCTTTATGCCGTTTTTCTGAAACCAGCCTTTAGGAACTTCAAGCGCATACCGCACTGAACTTGTACTCTGCACTCCTGCAAGGCTGAACGGTGTCATGTCAAAGATGTCGCGTATAATTCCGTTTTTATCGATATAAGCGATTGACAGAGCTGTAGGTGTATTTTTCATCCAGAAAGTTAAAATCATGTCATATTCAAAAATAAAAATCATTCCAGTTCCGTCAGGAATTTTTTTTCTGTTCATAAAACCATATGCACGTTCAGATTCTGTCTTTGCAATTTCAACTTTGACAGAAACAGTGCTTTCGTCCGCTTTTTTAATTACAAGAGTTGTTTCTGCCATTTTTTTTGAAGCGCACGAAGAGGCAGAAAGAAGAAACATTGCAAGGACAAATATCAAATTTTTAAAGTTCATTTTTTTTATTAAGTTCATTTTGTTCCTCGTATAAAATAGGGTAAAAAAATCAAAGGCTGTCTAAAAAGTCTTCCCGGAGTTTTTCGTTTGCAGTTTTTTCTACGCGCGATTCATCTATGAGCGAATTAAAAGTGTCAAGCTGAATGTATTTTAATGCAAGAGGCCGCTCCAGACTGAACTGAACAGTATCATTTTTCCACACTGCGCGCTCAGGACTAAATTCTACAGGCTCGCCGTATTTTTTGCATAGAGAACTGTAAACGCTGTAATAGTCAACTTTTTTTCTGTTCAAGTTCAAAGTTATTATGTAAAGTTTGTCTTCAAAAAACTGGAACCAGCACTGTTCAAGAAAAGACCAGCGCGCAAAATCCCTCGCATCAGTTTCAATTAAAACCCGATTTTCCCCCGGCAAAAGAGAAACATCTCTGTCGCCATTGTAACCAAAATCTGAATTTTTCTTTAAGGCATCTTTTGTTTCGTCAACAGTCATTCCAAGGTTTACACCGCCGTAACCTGACGGTAAATCTTCTGTTTGCATGGAATCATCAGAAGAATTTTGCGCAAAAGAAAAATACGTAAAAAAAGAAATTAAAAAGAGGAGAAAAATTTTTTTTGAAAAATTTGTTAAAAGCTTTACACAGTTCATTAACAAAAGTATCGGAATTATTTTCTCGTTTGTTTACGATAAAATGCAGCCTGTTTTGCAAGTTCAACGCAATTAGGAATAAATATTTTTCCGTTTACGATTTTAACGTGCTGGTCGTTCTGAAACTCATAGGCAGCTGTTGCCTGCTGGTTTTGCGGAATTCCGCACATATCAATTACGTCTTGAACTGTTAAATCTGTCTGATAATGTGACCCCGGCGCAATGTTTACTTTTGATTTTTCCATTTGCAGTGCAAGCATGTCTATTAACTTCATTACAGGTGTCTGCAATTGAGTATTTGCAAGCTGGCGGTACATAGACCACAGGCGTTCAGCGAGTGTTGTAGTAAGGCGCGCAATCAGTTGTGGTTGAGTTGCTACCATCTGGTCAAAGTTCCTGCGGTTGACAGTCATAAGCCGGCAGTTTTCATGCGCAATTGCACTTGCAGAACGCGGCTTGTTTTCAAGCAATGCCATTTCTCCGAACATGTCGCCTTTCTTTAAAACTGCAAGAATTACTTCGCGACCGTCAACAACTTTTGTAATGCGTACGGCGCCTTCTTGAATAATGAACATATCAGCACCTGCCTGACATTCAGAAAAAATCATTGTACCTTTTGGATAGACACGCAGTAATTCCGAAGTAGGTTCAAAATATACGGCATGCGTTTTTGGTTTTAACTGGATGAATTTTTGTTTTGCAATTGCGGCATTTGCTCCGATAGGACACGCTTTTAAATACTGGTAATAGCCATAAATTGCAATGTCAAATTTCTTTTCTTTTTCGTAAAAACTTGCGCTTGCAAAAATCTGTTCAGGAGATTCTTTTACAACATTATTCAATGCAAGTTTTGTCAAGTTCTCATTTAAAAGGCGCATTTTGTTTGCAAAAGTACGGATAATTTTCATTGCAACGGGAGTATTGCGTTCTATTAATTCCGGGTACTGGTTTCTTCTTACAGAAATGCAGACAACATCAGTCATTGCAACGGCAGATTCAATTTGAAGGTGATTTGACATACACGGAATTACACCGATAAAATCACCTGGCCCTAAGATATTATTTGATTCATTTACAGGAATTTTTGTTTCGTGCAGGCAATGAACATGACCTACCTGAATGATGAAGAACCTGTCACTAGTGTCCTGTCCTTCAACGACAATGTAAGAGCCCTTAGAAAAATTAACAAATGAAAGCTGCAGCATTCCAAATATCTCCCTGCTGATATATTAATATACAGTAAACCTTTTTTCAATTATCGGAATTTAAAAAAAGTAATTTACAAAAATATTTTTTCATTTAAATATAATCTCTTCTTCAAGTTTAAATCCTGTTTTTTCCTTTACGGTGTTTTTTATAAAATCAACAAGCTGTTTTATCTCTGATTGTGTCGCGTTTCCTGTATTGATTATAATGTTTCCGTGCCAGTCAGAAATTTTTGCCCCGCCGATTGAATAACCTTTGAGCCCCAGTTCATCAATAATCTGACCTGTCGGCTTTCCGAACGAACGGTTGTTTTTAAAGACGCTCCCTGCACAAGGAAATTTAAAATGACCTTTTTCAATCCGTTCCTTCATAAAATCTCTTGCCCTGTCTGCAATTTGTTGCGCCATAGAACCGCTTTCTTTTGTGACTTTAAATTCTGCAGATAAAATGATGTCTGTTGAATTTGTAAAAGGCGATTTTTTATATTCCCACATACCTTTGTCAGAGTGAAGTGTGTTCTTCCTATACGCTGAACTTAACGCATGCTCGTTTTCTTTTTTAAGATATTCAATGTCTTTTACAACATCGCTTACTTCAAGATTAAAACAGCGCGCATTCATATAACATGCGCCACCTACAGTTCCAGGCAGACCGCAAAAAGATTCAAGCCCGGAATAACAGTTTTTTACGGCAAAATTTACAAGTGAATTCATTAAAACACCGCACTGACATTTTAAAACGGCAGTTTTTTTATCAGATTTTATTTCTTCGATTTTATTCAGCTTTAATGTCGAGATTACTGCACCGGAAAAACCTTTGTCAGAAAAAACAATGTTCGTTCCGCCGCCTAGAACAAAATACGGAATTTGATTTTGTTCAAGGATATTTACGCATTTTATCAGTGCATTCTCAGAAAGAGGTTCTATTAAAAGTTCAGCTTTTCCGCCGACTTTAAAAGAAAATCGGCGTGCCATCTGTTCATCTTCAAAAACTGCAAAATCGCTATCTGTCTTGAAATTTTGTGCTATTTCCCGTAAATTATTCATAACTGTACTATAATGAATTTTATATTAAATATAAACCCGCGTTTTTTATAAAAACGTGAAACTTTTATCATTATTTTTATGTTTGTATTTAATGTATCGAGGTAAATATGAGTTTAAAATTATTCAACACGATGGGAAAATCCTTGCAGGAATTTAAGCCAATAAAAGAAGGTTTTGTCGGTTTTTACGGCTGCGGTCCGACAGTTTACAATTATGCACATATCGGAAACCTTCGTGCGTATGTTTTTCTTGATATTCTTGACAGAACTCTTACTTTTCTCGGTTACAAAATAAAGCACGTAATGAACATCACCGATATCGGACACCTTACAGGCGATGCAGATGACGGCGAAGACAAAATGCTTAAAACTGCACAGGAACGCCATCAGAGCGTTATGGAGATTGCGCAGTTTTATACAGATGCTTTTATCAAGGACATCGACAGGCTGAATATCCGTCACCCCGATGTCATTTGCCGTGCCACAGAACATGTTCAGGAAATGATTGAACTAATCAAAAAAATCGAAGCAAATGGTCATACATATATGGCAGGCGGAAATCTTTATTATGACACGACGACTTTTGCAGACTACGGAAAACTTGCAAACCTCAATCTTGAAGAATTAAAAGCAGGAGCCGGAAACCGCGGTCTTGATGAAAATAAGCGTAATCCTACAGACTTTGTACTCTGGTTTACAAAATCTAAATTTGAAAATCAGGCGCTGACATGGGACAGCCCTTGGGGACGCGGATATCCAGGCTGGCATATTGAATGTTCTGCAATGAGCATGAAATATCTTGGCGAACAGTTTGACATTCATACAGGCGGAATTGATCATATCCCTGTTCATCATACAAATGAAATCGCGCAGTCAGAAGGTGCAACAGGCAAAAAATGGGTAAATTACTGGCTTCACAATGAATTCCTTGTAGAAAAAAACGGAAAAATGTCAAAATCTTCTGGCGAATTCCTTACTTTGCAGCGCCTCATTGACAAAGGTTACGAAGCGCTTGACTACAGGTATTTTTTGCTAGGTGCACATTATCGCAGTCAGGTAATGTTCAGCTGGGAAGCAATGGATTCTGCAAAAAACGGAAGAAAAGCTCTTGTAAACAGGGCAAAAAAAGTGCTTGAAGCTGCAGGCGGAAGAACGGCAGACGAAAATTCACTTTCAGAAAAGGCAAAGGGCTATCTTGATTCTTTTAAAGCAGATTTGGAAAATGACCTTGCAACACCGCAGGCATTAAGCAGGCTTCAGGTTGCAGTAAAAGACAATGAACTAAAAGCCGAAGATGCATTGTTCCTCATCAAAAAAATGGACAGCGTTCTTGCCCTTGATTTGTTAAAAGAAGCAGAATCATCTGGCACTCCTGATGCAGAGTTAAATTCGACAGACCCTGAAGCTGCTCAGATTGAACAGCTGCTTTTACAGAGAACTCAGGCAAAAAAAGACAAAGATTTTGCGCTTGCAGATAAAATCCGCGATGACCTTGCTGCAAAAGGAATAATTATCGTTGACACGCCGACAGGACCGACATGGAAACGCAAGTAAATAAAAAGTAGCATTTTTTTGTAACTTTCGGGAGTATATGTGGTTAAAGATATAGCGGATAAAGCAATTGATAGTGAAGAACTAAAAGCTGCAAATCCGGCAGATTTTAAAAAGATATATGATGCAACGATGACGCTTTTGTTTAAAGTAGCTTTTCGTGTCGTTAATGATCAAGAAGTTGCCGAAGATTTGGTGCATGATTCATATATCAAAGCAAATGAAAAAGAGATGATTTTTCCGACTATGAACGATGCGACTTACTGGTTGATTCGTGTTGTAAAAAATGCATCTCTTAATTATGTAAAACGAAAAGGACGCGAACAACGGGCTTACCAAAAGGCATTATACGAAGACCATAGAATTCAAACATCTGGTGAAACCGATTTGTTAAAGGAAGAGTCGATAAAAAAGACAAAAGAAGCTTTAGCGAAGCTTCCTGAAAATTTAAGGGAAGTTCTTATTTTGCGTGAATATGCAGATATGAACTATAAAGAAATTGGCAAAACACTTGGTATAACAGAGGGAAATGTCAAAGTCCGGGTTTTTAGAGCCCGAGAACAGCTTTCTAAATTAATAGGAGAAGAAGATGTATACTTGTCCTGAAAAAGATATTCATTCAATTTATCTTGATAATGAACTTCCAAAGCAATATCTAGAAAAATATGAATCTCATATAGCTTCATGCCCTAAATGTAAGATGCAGTTGGAACAGTTAAAAAACATCAGGCAGACTTTAAAAGACGATTCCGATTCATTAAATCTTGATTCTGTTTTTTTGCAGCAGAGTTTTGAAAGGCTTCAGAACAGACTGCGTTATACAAAAGTAGTTTCTGAATCAAAAGCAAAAAATGTCGTAAAATTCACTGAAATAAAAAAATACATTCCGCCGGCAGTTGCCGCAGCTGCAGTTTTTGCAATCATGCTTCCATTTAATTTAAAAAACAAAAATATGGCATCTGCAAATAATAACATTTCTGTTTCGCAGATTCAGCCTATTAAGCGAACGACTGATTTTTCTTTAGACCAAAATCAGATGCTTACAGAAACTTCAAATGTTGCATATCCGATAAATCTTGCAAGCCGTGCTGTTCAGCCTGTTTCCAATGAGGAAATTTTTACGCTGAATTCTTTTAATCCGCATAATTTGAAAACAGCAACTTCTGTTGCAGCAGGAAAAACAGGCAGAAACAATAAAAACGTTTCAAAACTTTTAAACGATGACTTTTTTATGCCGGAGTTTATCGCTCCTGAACAGCAGAACGTAATGTTGCAAATTTATATGCCGTCGTATGTTGATATTTCAGCATTAAATAAATAGAATATAACAAATAAATTATATGCTGGAATTTTAAAAGTGAAGATGAATCATAGTTTTTCGTATCTCGTGCGGAAATATGTTTTTGTACGGGTTCTTTGTATAATTGCATTTTGTTTTATAGTAATTGGGTTTTCGGCTTTAATCAGTTATTCAGTAAAAGAAAAGCCTGTCATTCTTTCTATATCGCAGCAGGTTGGCTCTCCTGGCGATGTAATTTCAATTCGTGGGAAATTTTTTAACAACACAAAAGATACTTCATACGTTGAAATTGCAGGAAACCGGCTTACGGAAAGTTCTTATGTATCGTGGAATGACGATGAAATTGTAATTACGATTCCGGCAAATACACAGGATGGTCTGCTTTATGTTGTTTCAAATGCAGGGCGTTCAAACCCTGATTTTTTTGCAAATAAAACGGCAATTCCTGTAAGCATTCAGTATGATTCAAATTATACGCTACCGACAATTACATCTATTTCTAGTGACAGTCTTTATGTCGGTGAGCTTTTGACGATTTCAGGTAAAAACTTCGGAACAAAAAAAAGTTCTGCACAAGTCTGGTTTTCTACAAACAAGACACAGCAGCAGATTACAGAAAATTCATTTAATGCTTCAAGACAATCTGATGAAATTGAATATATACATGCTTCTGACATAGACTTTGACTATGAATACTGGAGTGAAAACGAAATTAAAGTTTATGTCCCGGACGGAGCTGCATCTGGTTATTTATATGTTGAAAATGAATTCGGTAAATCGGCAAAACATACTTTTTATGTTCAGCAGCGTGCAGGTGAAAAAAATTACATAACAAAAAATATGTATCTTATTCAGATTTCTGCAGATGTTTCAAACATAAAGGGAACAAAGGATTCTATATTGAGTTTCAGGCTTCCTTTGCCTCAGACGACGGCTGAACAGCCTGTTGTAATACTTACGGAAAGTTCTCCTAAACCTTTACTTGAAAATTATGACAACACTTCTGTATTTCAGATTGCGATGGACAAGACAGGGAAAAACTCTTATGCAACAAACGAAAAGAACCGCATAAGCCAGAATTATGTAATTACTGTCCGTTCCGTAGAAACTTCGATTGATGTAGATTATGTCGGAATTCCAAAAAACAGAAAGCGCATGCTTTATAAGACTTATACAAAGGCAGATGCAATTGTTCCTGCTGATACGCCTGAACTTGTAAAACTTTTGCCAAATGTAATTTATAAATCAGTAAATCCTTACCGCCAGTCAAAATTAATTTATGACTATATGATTAAGAATTTTAAAATTCAAAATGAACTTAGAAAAGGCGATGTGAGCCCTCTTGATATGTTAAAAACAAAATCGGGAGATGCTTATGACTTTGCTGTTTTATATGCAGCAATGCTGAGGACGGCAGGTGTTCCTGCAAAGGTTATGAGCGGAATACTTATAGATGCAGACAAAAAGACACGTCCTCATTGGTGGGTAAATTTTTACATAGATGACTTTGGCTGGGTTCCTGCAGACCCTGCTTTAGGTGCCGGGCTTGAATACAATTCGTTCCAGCCTCATGAAAACCCGGAAAAATACTATTTTGGAAATCTTGATTCACAACACGTAATGTTCACTCAAAACTGGAATCTTGTAAAAAATGCAATTTCAGACGGCAAGTATGTTTCCTTGCAAAAAATGTACGCAGCTCAAAGCATTTGGGAAGAAACTACATCTGACGTTACAGGCTATTCAAGTTTCTGGAATCTGCCTGTGGTTATCGGGGTGTATTAAAAAAAACTGCCTGAAAACAGGCAGTTTTTACTTGCATTATATTTTCTTACATTTTATTTTTTTCTTACCTTAAAGGAATACCGCAGCCTTCGTGGTCGTTTTCCCATGACTGAGCAAGTTTTAGAATCTTCAGTTCATCAAACATTGCGCCGGCAAACTGAATGCCTACAGGCATAGAGCCGTTTTCTTTTGATGTAAGTCCTGCCGGAACAGAAATTGAAGTTATGCGGGCAAGGTTTACGAATGTCGTGAACAAATCGCTTAAATACATTTCAAGCGGATTGTCGACTTTTTGACCGAGTTTAAAAGCCGGGGTAGGGCATGTCGGACAGATTACGATGTCGTAGTCTTTAAATAAGTTCTGCATTTCTGACTGGATTTTTGCACGGACAGTCATTCCTTTTTTGTAAGTATCGCCAGAAAACTGTTCAGAAAGAACGTAGTTTCCGATTATAATTCTGCGTTTTACTTCCGGTCCGAAACCTTCGCTTCTTGTGTGAACGTAAAGTTCGTCATAGCCTTCGCCTGTGTCAATGCGGCTGCCGTAACGTATTCCGTCAAAACGGCTAAGATTTGAAGCGGCTTCTGACAAGGCAATGACATAATAGCTTGCAATCGATGCGTCGAGAACAGGTAAATCGACTGTATCAATTTTTGCGCCTTTTGATTTGAGCCAGTCCTGAACTTGAGTGAATACAGTTCCAACGTCAGGTAAAAGACCTTTGCTTTCAAGAAACTGTTTTGGAATTGCGATTTTCAATTTAGAAATTTCTTCGTCAGAATATGGCTTGAGATTTAACAGTTCTGTTGAATTTGGCAAATCGGCACTTGTGTCGTCGTACATATCTGTTCCTGCCATGACAGAAAGTGCTTTTGCAATGTCACCTGGAGTATGAGCTAAAAGTCCTACTTGATCCAGAGAACTTCCGTAAGCTACGACACCCCAACGGCTCAAAACACCATATGTTGTCTTTAATCCGTAAATGCCGCAATAGCTTGCAGGAAGCCTTACTGAGCCGCCGGTTTCTGTTCCAAGTGCAAATAATGCCTGATTTGCACTTACGGCTGCTGCAGGTCCGCCGGAAGAACCTCCTGAAACGTATTCCCGGTTTATAGGATTTCTTGTAGGCCCATAGCATGAATATTCTGTAGAAGAGCCCATCGCAAATTCATCTTGATTGCATCGTCCTAAAGGAATTGCACCGGAAGATTCCAGACGTGTTATGACTGTTGCATTGTAAGGGGCAGTGTAGCCTTCAAGGATTTTACTTCCACATGTAAGTTTATGACCTTTTACGGAAATATTGTCTTTTACTGCAAATGGAATTCCAAGGAGCGCTTTCTGTTCGAACAACTGGTCAAGTGCGGCAGAACCATTTTTTCGGGCTTCTGCAATTTCTTTGTCAGCATTTTGCGCTTTTGAAACGGCATCGTCGTACATTTCAAGAAAAGCATTAAGTGGAATTGAAGAAGTCTTGTCTTTTTCAAATTCTTCTATTGAATTTTTTACGAGTTCTTCGCTTGTAACTGTTCCGTCTTTAAGAGCCTTTATTGCATCGTTAATATTATAAAATTGCATATTCGTTAAGCTCCTTCTCCTAAAACTTTTGGTACCTGGAAATATCCGTCCATAAAATTTTCAGAAACTTTTTTTACATCAGGAATTTCAAGTCCGTTTACTATTTCATCATCGCGAAGTTTTGATACATCTGTTGACGGATAAGCATCGTAAGGATTCTGACTGTCATCGAATTTTGAAAGCGTTTCAAAATAACTGACAATTTCATCAACCTGTTTTTTTAAAATCGTAAGGTTGGTGCTTTCAGGTGAAAGACGTGAAAGATATAATAAATTTTCCAAAGTTGTTTCATCAATGTTTTTTTGAGTACTCATACTTTCATATTATCGAATTTTATGATAAGTTTCAACAATAAGAAGGTTTTGGATAAGTATATGAAAAACAAAAATAAAAAACAAATCAACCCGTTTGCAAAATTTTTGCTGACTGTTTTATGGTTTCTTATTGGAATTATTGCAGTCATTGCTTTATGGTGTACATTCTCCGCACTAGATAAAAAAAATCCTCTTTCAATGATTCCGACTCAATATTCTGCGTATGTTCACACAGATTCTTTTTACGAAGCTGCAAACCCTTTGCTTGATTTGCATGCAGCAGACATATTTTTGTCTTCTGATGAAATGTCTGATGTGCGCGGAATTTTTATGCTTTTGCGTGAATCGGAACTGAGAAACAACAGGTTTATAAAATTTCTTTTGTCACGGAAAATCGATGCTGCATTGTATTCGCCTGACGGAATACCCGGCAGTTTTGTAGCTTCGATAGAATTGGGAGTCTTTTCAAGTGTAAGCCGTCTTGCAAGTCTGATTGTTCCGAATCTTAATTTGAAAGGCGTTTCAAAAATCCAGACTGGCAGAATGAATTTTTTTACTTATCAGACTGGCGAAACTGTTTTTTATTTTAAGCCGGTTAGAAATCTTTTGATTGTCAGCAACGACTTGAATTATTTTACGCAGTCTGTTCAAGGCAACAACGATTTGTCTTATACGCCGGAACAGTTAGAATTGCTCTATAAAAAAACTGACAATCCGATAAAACTTATAATCAATGCAAAAGAACTTGCTTTAAATTTTCTTCAGGAAAATGAGTCTGTAAAAAGTGCGTTGTCTTTGATAAGCGACAGGACGTTAAGTCTTGTTTCTTTTCAGATAACTGACAATGAAATTGCATTGCAGATTGAAATTCCTGTAAACAGTGAAAATGAAAATTTTACGGGTACAAGTCTGGAAAATATTTCAAATCTACTTTCGCAAGATTCAACAGTGCCAGAACTTCCGACACGCTTGAGCAATATAATTCAGTATTATACGATTTTAAATGCAGGTACGATAGATGAATTAAAAAATGCTGTTTTTCCTTTTGTTCCCGAAGAAAAAAATATCAGTGGATTATGGCAGACAGCTAACAGTCTTTGCAAAACTTTTTTTAATATTTCGTTTGATGATATTATTTCGTCATGGACAGAAAAAGAGTTTGCAGTTTTTGGAATTGAAGATTTAAATGAACCTGTTTTTGCAATAAAGATTTCTGATGAAAAAAAACGAAAAGAAATTTTTAATACGATATTCAGTTCTTTTATACTGGACGAAAATAAAAGCCTTATTTTAAATGGTGTAAGAATTCCAAGAATGGAATTTCCGCCTTTTATACAAGGGATTTTAAAGGCATTTAATATTTCGTTAAAAACTCCGTATTATCTTGTTCTTAATAATTATGTTTATTTTTCACAGTCAGCAGAAAGTCTGTCTGCAGTATATTCAACTTTTTCTAACGGCACAAATATTTCTTTTAGCGAAAACTGGAAAGCCGTTTCAAAAAACAATGAGCCTGCTTCAATCAGTTTGTTTTATGATTTGGAGCGAAGCCGTCCTTTCTTTGTAAATTCAAATTCTGGAATTTCGAATATTCTTGAACTATATTCTATTGGGCGTGCAAACATAGGTATAAACAATAGCTGCATTTATTTTACGCTGAATGCTGTCAGCAGGCGAAAAAGCGGATTGCGCAATGTTCCGGGTTTTCCTGTCGAATTGAATGGAAATCACGATTCAAAAATACTTACGTGCAATGTAAAAAATCCATCGACAATTTTCTGGCTTGAAAACAAGCAGACTTTAAAAGCAATGAACATAAAGAAAACTCTTACCTATACTTATGAACTTCCGGCATCATCTGTTATAAGACAGACTTCAAACGGTGAAAAAGAAATGGTTATGGCGCTGACAAAAAACAGCCAGCTTTTTTTATTCAATGAAAAACTTGAAGTTGAAAAGGGATATCCTGTTTTTATTCCTGACGATTTTATAGATACACCATATCTGTCATTTGAAGAATCTTTTGTGCCGGCTGAATCAGGCAAGTTTTATAAAATAAAAAACAGGAAAATTTCTGTAATGGATTTTGGTCTTGAAAGCTTTGACAATTCAAAGCTTGTTGCAAATTACAATGGAACGCTTGGAACGATTTATGAACGCGGATTTTTAGGAAAGATTTTTGTCCTTAAAAACGGCGAATGTATTAACAAAGATAATCCGATTATGCTCGATAAAATAGGATTTGAAGGCCCTGCAATTACTGCGGACAATAAGTATGTCGGTTTTGTTTCTCAGTCGGGAAACGTTTCCATCTGGAATATCACGGATAATAACACTGTCGAAGAATATTTTGAAATTCAACTTGATGGAATTTTTAACATAAATCTTGCATCTTCAAAAGAAAACTTTTTTGCGCTTTCTACTACAGGCGAAATTTTTAAAATCAATCTTCCAGAAAAAAGCGTAACTTCAGTTCAGATAGATTATGTAACTGCAAAAGAGGGCAGGATTTCTGTTCAAACTGTGAAAGGCGAAAATTACCTTACAGTTGGAATTGATGGAAATCTGATTTATTGTTTTAACGAAGACCTTGAATTAGTTTCTGGCTTTCCGATTGCCGGTAACGGAATTCCTGCCTTTGCAGACGTCAACGGTGATAACAGTCCTGACTGCTTTGCACTTACGGTTGACAATAAACTTAATGCATGGAATTTGAGGTAGAGAAATGAGGCGGATTAAAATGAATGGAAAAAAATTATTTGCACTTTTGGTTATTGTTACGGCTGGTGTTTTTCTGACTGTGTTTTCTTCGTGTACTACGCTGCAGCAGGATGTCGTAGTTTCTTCTGTTCAAAAGGACGAAATAAAAGAAATCGGTAATTTTGAATTTCGGCTTGCATATCTTGATTCGGCAGATATAAATCCGCAGGAGGCAGGACAGTCAGATGTGCAGGCAAAAAACGCCGGTTGCGAAAGGCTTATAAGTGAGATTAACGGCGTGCTGAAAAATTCAGATTTAGTTCTTGCAGCTCAGGCACGGCTTATTGCACTGAAGGGTAGGGTGTATTTTATTCTGCACAATGAGTCAAAAGCAAAAGAGTGTTATTTGATGGCGGAAGAAAAATACAAAGGTGACATTCAGAATTTTATTCTGGCGCACAGACTTTCGTTAATAGACGATTTAACTTCGCGTACGATTCCAAACTCGGAAAAACCTTTGATTTTAATTGAACAGGCAATCGATGCATATAAAGCAAAAGACTATCTTTCTGCTGTTGCAAAATTTGACGAAGCATTTATTTCTTCTGAAAATTTTTACAAAGATGCGTATCGGGCACTCCGTGATGATGCCTGGAACAAGCGCTCGCTGCAGGAAAGTTCCCAGACTTCAAGTCTTCTTGAAAAATCAGAGCTTACAATCGGACAGATGATGCTGATGACACAGAATTATCCTAATATCATTGATTATTATACAGCAGGAAACCGCTTTGGTGAAGCTGCACTTTTTAAAAAACTTGTTCAAAAAGGACTGATAACTTCTGCAACTCAGATACAACCACCACAACGGACATATGCGTACACAAAGCTTACGCGCAGTATGCAGGCACGTTTTCTCTGGAATATTTTTTGTGACAAAAAGAATAAACCTGATTTGCGGACTAAGTATTCAACTGCGTACAGCAAGTTAAATGCAGAGTCGCCTGTAAAAGACGTTCTGCTTAGCGACGAAGATTTTGATGCAATTTTAGGCTGTGTAGAATTTGACATTATGGAATTGTCTGACGGAATAAATTTTAATCCGCATAATTCTGTCAGTGGAATTGAATTTGACAAAGCGTTACAGAAGCTGAATAAATAAAAATATTTTTATATCCAGCTTTCTGTTTTGCTTTTTATTTTTGTTATACTTTGAACTGATCGATTTCGTTTCCGATGAGGAAAACGGCACTTCGCATTTGTGATGAAATATCTGTAAGTGCAGTTCCTGTTTCGTTGATTTTTTTTGCACCGGCATCCATTTCAATCATGCTTGTCTGCATTTCGTCTGTATAATCGCGAAGAGTAGTTACTTCATGCAGGATTGACTGAGAGCCTGAAGACATTTCGCCGGCAGCAGACCGTACTTCCTGTGTAGTGTCGCTCATCATCTGCAAAGCTTCTAGAACCTGCTTTGAACCTTCCTGCTGTTCCTGCATTGCAGAGCGAATCTGGTGTACGAGTTCATCTGTAGTTTCGATGTTGGCAGATACGGCAGCAAATGCAGAAGAACTTTCAGAAGATGAGTTTACAACTTCTTCGATTGATTCTTTTATTTTTGTCAGCTGTTCGCCGATTGTTTTAGATTGGGTTGAAGAAGTTTCTGAGAGTTTTCTGATTTCGTCGGCAACAACAGAGAAACCTTTTCCGGCTTCTCCTGCATGAGCGGCTTCGATTGCAGCATTCATTGCAAGAAGGTTTGTCTGTTCTGCAATGGCAGCGATTGCAGCGTTTGCTTCCTGAAGCATTACTGACTGGCTTTCAATTTGTTCTATGCGCTCGTTTACGATAACTTGTTTTTGAGAACCAGAATTTGCGTTTGACTGTAATTCTTCAAATGCAATTGCCATTTTTTCTACAGACTGATTTACAGAACCGATGTTTCCAATCATTTCTTCAATGGCAGCGCTTGCCTGTGTTACGCCACTTGCCTGATTTTCAATCATGCGTTCAAGCGACTGAATGTTTGAAGTAATCTGTGTAACGGCACTTGCTGTTCCGTGAACGCTTGCACCCTGTTTTGTGATGTGGGTTTTTACACTTTCAATATTTGCAAGAATCTGCGTAATTGAACTTTCGGTGTCTTCGATTGCAGCGCCAAGGTCTGAATCGATTGAATCAAGATTTGTTTTTGATTCTTTTATTTTTATAATGATGTTTTGAATTTTTTCAACGAACATATTGAAGCCGTTTACGACTGCTCCGATTTCATTGTTGTGCGTAATTTCGATACGGCGTGTCAAATCTGCGTTGCCTGTTGCAATTCCTTCGATAATGTCAACGATAACGCTCAAAGGTCTTAATGATTGTGTCAAAAGTAGGGATAATGCAAGTAAAACGATTACTCCGATAGCGACATTTCCAATTATTAATGAAGAGCGCAGATAGTTTGGACTTTGCATTAACTGTTTTCGAGGAGAACAAATGGCGATTGACCATGGAGTATTTTTTACTGGTGCATAAGAAACAAAAGTTTCTTCTGATGTTTGCTTATAGATATAGCCAGAACCGACTTCGCCTGATACCATTTTTATTGCAACGTCTTTTAAATCTTTAGGAACATCGTTATCAGTAATGAAATTTTTGTTAATTGCGTATTCAAGTTTTTTATGGCTTACAACTGTGCCGTTTCCGTCAAGTAAGAATGCATAGCCCATGTCACCTAAAGTAAACTGACTGACGGTTTCCTGCAGATATGCAAGCGAATGAACACCTACAAACATGCCTACAAGAGCACCTGATTTGTCGTAAGCGCCTTTGACTACCATCACAGAAACTTTTCCTGTTGCTTTTGCTACGGTAGGATTTTCGATTGAAAAAGTTGCAAGCCCTGTAGAGATCTTTTTAAAATAATTTCTGTCTTTATGGTTTCCTTTTTTGCCAGAATCATAAAAACTGTTTCCTTTTGAATCTATAAAAAGGACGTATTCAAAATTTTCAGGTCGGCGTGATTTTGTCTCTGTAAGCCATTTTCCAATTTCTTCAGAGGATTCATGATTGTAAATTACATCGCTTTCTGCATACATGTTAAGAGAATAAAGTCCTGTCGAAATCCAATTTGAAAGGGATTCTGCATAACTTTCAGAAATTCTTTCGATGTTATGAGTAGAATCTGCAATTATGATTTTTCTTGCTTTGAAGACAGAAAAAATCGTTAAAAAAGTAAAATTTGCAATAACAACAAGTCCAATGATGATGCAAATTTTTGTAACTAAACCCTTCTTTTTTATAGTTTCATTCATAATGGCTCCCAGTTGAAATTTATTTAAATTTATCAATATAGGTATATATAATTATATGTCCAAATTTATTACTTTTCAACAGAAAATGTCAAAAGCAATAAAAAAAATGGACGTATAAAGCGAGAGAGGAACTTAAATTTATGGGGGGGGGAATTTTCATATTTCTGATTTTAGCAGACTGCCGAAATTTTTTAGGTAATCAATAAAGGAAATATATGCTGCAAGAACGCAAATCCAAGATAAAACCTGCACTATAATAGAATGTACTGTAGAAAAATTTGCAGAAATCGGGCAGCCTGTTCTTATTGCACAGTCTTTAAGCAAAATTACGAATCCTGTCAGAATGTAAAGGCATGTTTTTAATTTTCCACCTTTTCGTGCAGCAATTGCAATACCTTTTTTGCTTGCAACCATACGCAGAAAATTCATTGTAAATTCACGGTATAAAATCAGAATCAAGCAGATTACGTTAAAATATCCGTCAAAGGTAAAAGCGCAGAGTGTAGTAATATGAAGAAAAACATCTGCAAACGGATCAAAAATCTTGCCAAAATCACTTACTTCATTTTTTTTACGTGCAAAAAAGCCGTCAAGAAAATCTGTAAATTCCATGAATGCCAAAAGCGGAATCAATATCCAGCCGGAAATAGTCTTAAAAATTGCGCTGTTCATGTATACAGGAAGGAAATATAATAGAAGAAAAACGGGAGCTAAAACAATCCGTGTTAAAGTGAATTTATTTGATAATTTCATGAACAAAATTATATTTTCAAGGTAGGGAAAAGTCAAGTTGCGCGAGTGAATTTCAAATGCTTACAAACACGGAAGTAGCTCGCGCTACGAGAATTGCGCAAAGGCAATTCTCTATGTGGTGTTGGAGCGATATGTGCGAGTGAATTTCAAATGCTTACAAACACGGAAGTAGCTCGCGCTACGAGAATTGCGCAAAGGCAATTCTCTATGTGGTGTTGGAGCGATATGTGCGAGTGAATTTCAAATGCTTACAAACATGGAAGTAGCTCGCGCTACGAGTTTTGGACTCTGTGAAATTCTTTCTGTAAATTCCTAAAAAGTAGGCACTGTGGTAAAATAAACACAGGAGGCTTTTATTTTTCTTCACTAATGTCCGTGTAAAACTCTTTACCGCACCACAGGCATACCCTGTGGATTTCTTATGGTATTAAAGCGAATATAATTCAAACTCATTTTCGGATATTTTCTTGATTCTTAAAGAATCAATTTTATAAGGCTCATCAAGATTCACATCTATTACCAAATTTAATGTTGACAAGACTTTATAAAATGGATGAATTATATAAACACTTGCATTTTGTTTATAATCTACAATTAACAAAGCCGTTTCCCAAAACTCATAATTATCTTTTTTTCTAAAAGATGTACAGTATTTTAAAAACAGATCGTCTGATAAATTCCCCTTGAATACATAAACTGTTCCAGACGATTCATGAGTTAAATCAGCAATAGAGATTACCTCATTATCTTTCATTTCTAATTCTTGAATAGCTTTTTGATAATCAGCATCAGACATTTTTTGACGAGAAACTATCCAATTTCCATTCTCATCCTGAGATGACTGAGAGAGTTATGCTTTTAACTGCCAAAATATTCAGCCCACATTTTGTATTTATATATTTTGTCCGAATCTATTTCATCTGAACTTGATATAGTTTTTGAATAAAAATGAGCAAGCAATGTAGCGAATTCAGCTGGTGTAGTATACTCCATTCCTACAGAACAAGGGTGATCAATAAAATAGTATTTTTGATTCTTTTTAACATGATTTTCTTCCAGCCATTTAATAACAGAAGTGATGTCTTCTTCATCCAAAAGCATTGCTATATGAAAATAAGCATTATCTTTACCAAAATTTAAATTGCATTTCTTTAATTCGTCTATAATATGTCTTTTATTTTCAGTGTAAAAATTATTCACTATTAAATCAATTAAATCAGGGCAATCAACCAATTTCTTTTTGTTTTTCGAATTTGATATTATATATTCCGCTGTTTCAATATAATCATTATAAAACAATCCGGAAAATACTCTATAAATAGTTGATGAGTCCAGATTTTGAGTATCAAAATATTCCTTTACCAGCCAATCGATGAAATTATGATTACGAGTTCTCAACGCTAAAGAAAATGGTGTATCATAAATGTTATCATTATTGCATGAAAACAAATCAGCTCCCTTAACTACAAGGGTCTTTGCAGATTCGTTATCTTTCAGTTTCAATGCCCAATATAAAATGGTTTGTTCTTTATACAAAACATCTATTTGATTAAAACGATTTATAAGAAATAAAGCAGACTTTGGATCCTTGTTTATTTCAAGAGATATTCTCAGCAAATCATTTTGAATTGCCAAAGGCAGTGTTATATCATCACTTAACAGTTTTTCAATTTTTTTATAATCACAAGTGTAATATCCCTTTGTAAGTTGTTCTATTTTATGTTCATTAGTGACACGACATGATAATAGTTCAAATATACTAAGGTGTAAAATTAAAAGTAATAATATTTTAATCAACCTGTCTTTAATCTTCAATTCTAATAACATATATCTTATCCATCCCATTATTATTAACATTATTTAAATATGAATTACTAGCTTTTTCTGAAGTTCTAATATAGACATCATTTATAGTAACGTTCCCTGTTTGAGAATCATAACCGGTAACATTAAAGAAATGACCATTATAGTGCCCAATAACGTATGCATTATCAGTTCCACTTGATGAAAGTTCTGCAAGCGTATCCTTAATGTCTGCTCCTTTTTTTTCAGTAATATTTATCTTAGTACCAGCAACAAGTCCTGCATCAGATAGTAAACTCTTCATATTGTCAAGTAACATATTCGCATCATTTTCATACCCATCCCCAGAAGTGTAATCAGCAGAATATGTGAAATACTTATCATTATTATTGTAACTGCTAACGCTTAAATTTGGTACATTTGTAGAAGAAGGGGCATATTTGTGGATTCTCTTATTTCTAACATCATCAGCAATATTCACTAATGAGGTGAATAAGCAACCATATTGTCCTATCGTATTTTGAGATGTTACTTCACCGCCAATAATAGACTTTTTCCCGGAAGGAGTTGCTCCCATAGGAAGTGATTTATTTTCTGGGGAATTCTGGTAAAGATGTAATCTTGGCTTTATTATTTCCCTTCCATCAGGGTCTATATAGCGTACCGGATTGTTCCCCGCGTAGTGGTACAAGTTTCCGTTTACAGTATTAAATACACCACACATGCCTGCTAAATTTTGGTTATATCGTTTTGCCTCCTCGTTTATAGGTGCTTTCGGTATGTATTCGCCCAAAGCAGGGTCGGTACTAATCCACATAGAATACTTTGGATCCAAGTATCTAGCTCCATAATAATACAAACCTGTCTCTTCATCAATTTCTTTACCTGTGAATCGGTATGGCAGAAATTCCAAGCCAGTATTCTGCGTCTTCTCCACCCAAGTTTCACCATAAGGAGTATACTCAATCCGCTGATACTCGTCTCCCTTGTAGTCTGAGATAAGCGAAGCAGAGCCAAGATGGTCACTGTGGTAGTAGTACTGCTTGTAATACTCTTCCTGGTAAGTCGGATTCTCGCCACTATTCAGTTTCGTGACGATTCGAGTTTCTCCTAAATATATATTCTTTGCAGTCTGTCCGCCGTAGACATTGTTTCCGCTGTCGGTGTGGAGCGTCCACATTTTATTAAAATATAGAGTTTCGGAATTCTGCGTGTACTTGTTGCTCCTCTGTCCGTCCTGTCCATAAACGTAAGCAGTTGAGTAATTTGAATCTACACTTGAAATTAACTGATTGCGTTCATTCCAAGTGTATGTCCTACAATATCTAGAACCTTTAATTTCGTTACTACTATTGTTCTCCTTAAACAATCCCCAACCGTAGTCAGTAGAGTAAACGTTCTTCGCTTCCTGCGTAATCTTGTGATAACTTACATCTTCTCCGTTGCTTTCAAAACTACCGTCCTGTTCACAGATTATATTTCCATTCGCATCGTACTTGTAATAACGGTCGCCTGCACGGATAAGGCGATGTGCGTAGTTTTCGTCATAGACATAATCAAAGTTATAGTTTAAATTGTCTCCGATTGACTTCTGCGGTGTTACAGTTTCCTTACTAACTTTTGAAGTCATATTGCCCAAACCGTCAGTATCAAAACTAAACACCTGCGAGTAGCTTGAAATAAACTCAGGCACAGAAGAGAGGTACGGATTATATACCGTCTCTCCCTCAACTTTAATCAGTTGATAAAGATTATCATAACTGTAAGTCTGCTTTGTTTTGTAATTTCCTGTTACAGAATCCAAGCAGTCATTCTCATAGCCAAGCACATTTCCGACAGCGTCAAAGCTATAAGTCATATTCTGATAGCTCTGTCCCCACTTATTTTCAGTCTTAATCGTATCAAGCCATCTTCGTGCAGGGTCATACGTGTATTCCGTGAAAGTTCCGTTGCCATAATCAATGCGCGTTCTCTGTCCGTACTCGTCATACAAAATGTTTGTAACATAATTGAATTTATGACCCCAATGCTCGCCTGTTACGCTTACAACCTGTCCGCCTCTGTCGTAGACATAAGTCACTTTTTCACCGTCAGGGTAAACAATCCACTGCATACGTCCAAGATAATCCGAGCGATATTCCATTACGGCAGTTTCTGTCGGATTATTTCTATTCAAGTGTGTTCTAAGAGTGCGAGTTTCTTTTATTACTTCGCCAAGTTTGCCATATTCATATTCAAGTGAACCAGATGCATCAGTTACGGAACGGATTTTTCCTGCTGCTCCGACAGATTTGTCCGAAGCATTTCCGTAAGTATAAATTGTGTCCTCGGTGTCGGGGTAATCTATTCGGACAAGACGGTTTAGACCATCGTATTCATAGACAATCTGCTTGTTGTTTTCACGCAGTACGCTGTTATTCTCTCGCACAAGATTTGAACATTCATCATAGAAGAATTCTTGCCGACCAGAGTCCAAACTTTCAAGCGAGGTTCTTCGACCGAGTAAATCGTACTCAACACTGATAGGATTTCCCATCGCATCAAATGCTTTAAACATTTCACCGAGTTCGTTGTAACGGTATGTAACTTGTGTTAGCTGTTTGCCGTCTTTGTCAAACTTTGCCACGCGGACGATATTTCCGCGGCTGTCAGTTTCATGCAGGCTCACATTTCCGAGCGGATCAATAGTTTCTGAGATTAATCTATTTTCTTCTATATAAAACCAGTTTTCCTGTACGGAACCGTCTGGCAGAACAGTCCTGATTTGACGGTCTTTCTCGTCATAATCATACGAGGAAAATAAATCTGTCATCTTTGGTTTTGAACTCAACAAACTCTCCAAACTTCCTTCGATGAATTCCGTCATTCCAGCTTTTACGGTACGCCCTTTGCTGTCGTATTCAACGGCGCCGCTTGCGTTCCAGCCATCAATGCCGTTGACAAATCCTGTTTTTGCGGTTCTTACGGCACGACCAAGACCGTCAATCTGTAAAACAGTCTGAATTACAGAATCATCATCAGAATCAAACGTTACTTTGTTACTTGTTACAGTATACCACAAGCCGCGGAAGCTGTCAGCATTTTTTTGAGGCGTGAAGTATTCATAACTTACGTCAGGAATTACCGTATCATATGCCGTAAAGATTTTTACGACTCGCTGCCAGCCGTCGTATTCGTAACGCAATGTATTTCCGTTGCAGTCTGTCTCGCGTGTCTTTGTCTGAGTTGCAACATTGTAATCAATAAAACTTCTGTAAGTATCTGTGTCCTCTCCGTACTGCGAAATTTCGGTTACGAACATATTTTCATCTTCATCGTAAGTGTAGGCAATCGTTGCACCTCGGCTGTCGCTCACAGATTTTATGTTTCCGAATTTATCGTAAGACAAAAAACTTGAAGACCAGTTGTACCTGTCAAAATACTGCCTCAACTCAGTCAGCTGTCCCTTATCGTCATAATCTCCCGACCTGTGGCGTAACAGTCTGCCATCAGTTCCGTAAACATATATGTCGACAGGCAGTCCTATAATGTACTCGGCTACATTTGAGTTATCATAAATTATTTCTCCTGTAATGCTTTCGCCGTCACCAAAGTCCTGCGTTACTCTTGTGCAGTTTCCGTATCCGTCATAGTCATAGCGCGCTACAGTATGAATGCAGTCTGAGCTTCCGCTGGCTTTTTCATACGTCCAGTTTTCTTCCTTTGCAGTCAGTGCACAAGGCGCATCGCAATATTCAGCTGTGTGGATTGAAAATACAGTTCCGTCCTTTGCATAAGAAAAGCTTTTTTCCACTGCGCCTTTGAGGTAATACTCTCGGTTACAGTATTCGTCAATTGTGTACGTTCCGTCTGCAAAAGTTGTCGTGACAGTCTTGAATCCGAAAAAGTCGCGCCTTTCCCTGTCGTAGTATGCGCCGTCGTATTCGTAGTTCGTGACAACTGAATGTTCTCCGTGATTTATTTCCGGTACTGTTTCGCCACAGCCGTCGCTTACAGTAACACAGCTCATTACGTATTTAAAATTCGGGCTGTCAGTCGTTCCGTATTTTTCTGCGTAT
>SAMEA3663026__coassemble_180_pt1 | contig 186089 bp, 164 predicted proteins | sample SAMEA3663026__metabat2_low_PE_034 | metagenome-assembled genome bin SAMEA3663026 (sample SAMEA3663026) | pig gut metagenome | biome: pig gut; feature: pig-associated habitat; material: faeces | place: France | collected 2012
GAATGTACAAAGCGTTTTTCTTCATAATTATTTCTCTATATAATCGCGTAATGATAATCCCCGACGACGATTTCTTAATCTTTTCAATGCTTTTTTTTCTATTTCTGCTATTCTTTCAGCTATTCTTTCAGCAGATGCTTTCTGAAACCACTCATATTCTTTCTTAAACTGCTCAAGTTCTTCCGGAGTCATATTTTCAAAATCAGGATAATCTCTCAGCCTCAATACCTGCAAAGGCTCAAGATTGATTTGTTCCATAAGCTTACCTGAAATCCATATTTGAAAGGGGTCGGTATAGACATTTGCATTGCTTCTTATTTCAAATTTTGCAAAATAGCCCATTTGCTTCATATCATCTGTTTTGAGGTCGATGGAATTTTGCCCGATAAAACTTGTTGACTTTTTATTAGAAAGAATCATTTTTCTAGAGTCTTGATTCTGCCTGCAACTTACCCTAATAAATGCCTTCTCAAAATTTTCAGCTAAAACCGTGGTAAAATATTTCAGGTCATGAAGATAGGCCAAATCATACTGCTGGTCATGACAAATTAGCCCAAGGTTATCAAACCACTTGTCTGTAAATAAAAAGAACCTTTCTCCATTCAGCATGGAAGAATAGACTTTATCCTCGCTGTTGATTTTTCCTGAGCTACCTTCATGGTCAACAAGGCTTTCAAATTCTTCCGTAATATTCACTTCCCGAATTTCAAAAGAATATTCGCCTATGTTTTTTGTTTCCAGAAACCACAGGGTTGTGCTAAGAACTTTAGAAAGGAAATCCTTAAAGAGTTCATTTTTCTTTTGCCTGTCCTCAACCGGATGAACCTTATTCTGTAAAAGGTTTACCAGATTAGAAAAATCTAAAGAAGTATTTGAATCTGACATAATTTTTACCCCCTATATAATAAATACAAGAAAGGTGTTTTTTTTAAGTAAAATTCTTTAACTTTTTTTGATTTTTTTTACTTTTCATACGATACAGATTTATAGTTACGTCTGTTCCAGTTATCCACTTCCCATTGAGCAAGGGATTGTCCGGATGTTTTTTCCTTTATCTTATTAATCAGATTTATGTAAACCTGAGGCTCTTCTATTTCGGTCCAATTAACCATATCTTTGCCTTTAATCCCCGCATTTTTAAGGTTGATACTGTCGATTGGAAGGTGCGGCGGTTCTTTTATATAGCCGGCACACCAGTAATATTTACACATCATATTAAGGAGTTTTTGGCAGGTTCCGAAATTCAATCTATTTCCCAGTTCTATGCTTTTCTCCTGAAGATCTGCAATATTCTTGATATGCTCTTCTTCTGTTACTTTCCTTTTGCCATAAACTTTTGATAGCTTCTCTTCCAGAAATTCTTTTATGTTTTTTCTAAAATTACCTTTTGCTTTATCTGTAGTGTTTTTATTCCAAACTAAATTATGCTCTGTTGCGGCCTTCCACGAGAAAATAAAAAATTCAGTTTTAAGAAATTGTTCTTTTGAATTGCTCATTGATATAAACTCCTGTTGAAAAAATTCTTTCTGCAGAGAAAGTCCCTGCAGAAAAGTTAAATTGAAGTGTACCTGTTAGAATGTGTGAACTGCACAAACGTATTTGTACTCATCCTTCTTAAAAGTTAGATGCTGAAGGTATTCTTCATCTGTAAAATAGAACGCCATTGCGATGTTAAGATATTGATTAGCAGTATATTCACGTGTCGATGAAAAGTAACGGTAAGTTGGATATGGATTTTTTATATCTAATGAGTTTAAGGCATTGCCAACTTCCGTAAGGCTAGCATAAAGCATTTTAAGTTCGTTATATGCTGGCAAATACCAGTTTGTTGTAAAGCCTTTTGCAGTGTAATCCCTGCAAAATTTAAATGCAGGGTACTTTGTTCCATCTCCATAATCGCTTAACCCTGCAATTTCATCAGTGTTAGCCTTTCCATCATCCATATTTTTGGCATAATCCCAACTATCATATGCAACTGCATCACTTAAGCACCACTGTAATCCCCTGCAATTAGTACGTTCAGTAATTAAACCAACCCCAAGTGTTTTTGCTCCAAGCGTATCGTTTTCATCTCCGACATAGAAAATTACTGCAATGGCAGCTGCTTTCTGCTCGTCTGTTAATTCTTCAGTGTATGGACTTGCGCTTCCGTCAGTATAAACTATATCACCTACGGCTTTTGTTTCTGTTGGCGTTTTTGAACCAATGTATGTCACCGGTGGTTCTGGTGTAACAGGCGTACTTGGCTCTGGTGTCGTCGTCGGGCTCGAGCAGCCTGTAAATGCAAGGCATGCGAAAACCGCACATAATGCGAGTAAAAAAAGTTTAAAAGATTTTTTCATAAAAATTCTCCTGTTTTCAGTATTTTGACGCCTTCATTCTACCACATGGCCTGAAAATTCCTTTGAGAAAACTTCCTAATAAAAATGGCAAATTTTTAGGAAAATTTCCCAAAGATAAAATTGCGATTTGTTGTATACTGACAGACATGGATAAAAAGCAAGCTGCCGGCTCTGGATTTAAAATAAAGGCCCTCTTTAAAATTGAGTTTATTTTCATTTATATTGCCGTCCTGAACTTTGGATTTTCTATCGTCTGCAAAACTTACACAAATAAAAAGATTGCCAATCTGAATTCCCAGATGATTAAGATTCAACTGGAAGAAAACAGCGGCATTTTTAATCATCAGAATCTAATTAAAAAACTGGAGTATGATTACGAGCCTTTCACCTATTTTGATTCTGACCTTAAGACAGAACTTTCTCAAATCCTTACCCTTATGGGCGAAAACAAAAGCACGATTGAACCAATCATCACTTTTCAAAATCACATGCACCAGACAGAAAGCCACCTTAACTTTGGCTATGATTCCCTTCTCTACTGCTCTCTGATTCTGATTGTCATTGCAGTATATCTGATTGCAGAAAAATATTTTAAAAACAAAATTGATTTTCAGCGGCTCAAGGTGATGAACGAAGAACAGTCTAAAATCAGCCGCAACCTTCACGACGGAGTTGCTCAGGATCTTGCCGCCTTAAAACTTTATCTTGAAAAAGAAGACCTTCCAAAGTCAAAATTTTACGCCCAGCAAGCTTTTAATGAAGTGCGCTATATGATTGGAGCAACCCACTTGGATTTGAATCAGAGTTTTGAAGAAATCGTAAGAAAGATGGCGGCGACTCTTGAGGCCAACTATAATATTTCTACAAAGGTTTATGTCGGCTCCACAAAGATTCAAAATCTCAACGAAAATATTCAGGTTGAACTGATACGAATTTTGCAGGAAGCCCTTTCCAATATTTCGCGCCACGCAAATGCCAGCAATGTGGAAATCCGTTTTGTAGACGGCATCGATGATTTTAAATTCATCATAAAAGATGACGGAAAAGGCTTTAGCGAAGAAGAAGTGACAGAGAAAAATTCCAAAGGCGGTCGCCAACATTACGGAGTTTCAAACATTAAGGAACGCGTTGAACTTTTGGGCGGAGCGGTAGATTTTATTCACGAAGGAGGAACAACAATTGCAATCACAATTAAAGATTCTGTTTGTAGATGATCATGTAGGACTGCGTGACGGAATGAAAGAGATGCTGAAAAGCAAAAATCTGGATTTTGATTTTGTCTGTGCAAGGGATTACGAAACTGCCCTTGAAGCATTAAAGAATAATCCTGACATTCAGATTGCAATCCTTGATTTGAATCTTGACGGAAAAAGCGGACTGGAAATAATTCCTGAAATCAAAAAAATCAACTCCTCTATTTCCATCATGATTTATACGATGTTTAATGACGTGATTCATGTTCAAAATGCCCTGCTTAACGGTGTTCAAGGCTACGTTACAAAAGACGCCACAATTGATGAAGTTGCGCTTGCAATCACAACGATTTCAAAAGGCAATTCCTATTACAACAAGGCGGCCACAGAAATAATGCAGTCGCTCCTGACAAAAAAAGGACGTGCCAACGACATTGCCAATGATTTGAGTTACCTTTTTGAAAATTACAAAGACCTCTCTGCCAAAGAGCGGGAAATTTTCATCCTGCTGTCTCAAAATATGGAAATCATGGACATTGCAAGAAAACTCGGTAAGTCAGAGAAAACTGTAATCAATCAGCGGACGGCGGTTTACTCAAAGCTGGATATAAAAGACCGGCACGATTTACTGGAAAAAGCAAAGCTTCTGGGGCTAATCTATGACAAATAAAAAATCCTATCCTTCTGTTTCCCAAATAATTTTCATTGTCCTCTTTACAGCCTCTTCAATCGGAATAAATTACTTAGGTTCAGTTCTTGCAGGCCTGATTGCATTTCCTCTCTATCTTGATTCTGTGATGACAATTGCAGTAACTGCCTTGTGCGGACTAATTCCAGGTTTAATCTGTGCCGTCGCTTCAAACCTGCTTTTATACATTTTTGCAAACACAGGAATCATTTTTATGCCCTGCCACATTTCTACAGCCGTAATTGCATATTTTGTTTTCCGTGCAGAAAGAAAAAATCATCCTAAGGAAAAATTGCTTTCCTGTTCCAGCTTTATGTGGGCTGGATTTTTAGCTGCAATCAGCAATTCAATTATCGGCGACACAATTTCGACCTTTGTTTATGGTGCAAACACCTCAATTCCGCAGGTTGATAACGCTGTTCAGGGAATCTACGTCGTAATCAGAAGCCTGCCGGTTGCAGCATACATAGGCGGCACAATCACAAACTTTGTAGATAAGCTTGTATGTGCCATGATTTGCCTTTTTATTTACAGGGGCATAAAGAAAATACAAGTCAAACATAGCTAGCAGAAGTCCAGAAGGCTGCCGTCTGGCAGATAATCCAAAACGACAGAGTCTTGTTGGTGTAGGTTTATCCCTGATTAATTATTTTTCTCCCGATATCGTGAGCTTTTATTGAAAATTTCAGAAAGTAATGGTAAATTTTATGTCTGGAGATTGCTATGACTACAGTGCCTGTAAAAGACAAAATAGAATATACCGTTTCCCTTGTAAGCGACTTTGCAAAAAAACATTCGCTTTCCACTACACAGGCATTCAATTATCTTGACCGATTTAATGCAATAGATTTTATAAATCAGCATTATAATGTTGCTCATACACTTTCTTTTGCAGAAATTCTTGATGACCTTTCGTTGTATTGCAAAAATCATGGGGGAAATTTGTAGTGATTTTATATCATGGTTCATTTGCAGAAATAAAAGAAATCGATTTGACACTTTCTAAGCCGAACAAGGATTTTGGAAAAGGATTTTATCTTTCTGACAATTTTGAACAGGCTTTTGAAATGGCAAAATACAAGTCAGGTCTTTTTGAAACAAAACCGCTTGTCACAAAATTTGAATTTGACGAAAATCTCTTAACAAACGGAAGCTTGAAAGTTCTGTCTTTTTCTGAATATTCAAAAGAATGGGCAGAATTTGTTTTCAAGAACCGCAATCAGGAAAATCAGGATTTTTTACACGATTACGACATTGTAACAGGACCAATAGCAAATGACAAAGTTGGAGCACAAATCCGCCACTTTGTTGAAGGCGACATCTCTTTTGACACTTTCCTTGAAAAGCTCAAATATATGAAAGGTGCTACTTTTCAATATTTCTTCGGAACGGAAAAAGCGATACAAACGCTTGTAAACAAAGGACTTTGCAATGAATGACATTGAATATCAGATTGAATGTACCACACGCGACCTTGCCACATACCTTGTAAGAGATTTTTCTTTTACGGTAGAACAGGCATTGAGAGCAGTGTACAATTCCGAAACTTATCAAAAACTCTGCGACCCAAAAACCGGCCTTTACTTTCAAAGCCCTCTTTATGTGTATGAATATCTAAAAAACGAAATTAAGACAGGAAAACTGCAATGAGTGCAAGTTACAAAAAAACTCTGTGAAGTTCTTATAGACTGCGACATGAAAAAAAGCGACCTTATTAAGCAGCCAAAAACTCCCGAAATTCAATATAATAGAAACCAAACTTCTTAAACTTTTTTATTGGAGAAATCAAAATGAAACTTGACGGTGTAGGACTTTTTGTGAATGACATGGCGACTATGGTCCGCTAGAACCTTGGGGACAGAGAACCTGCTACATCGCCGACCCGGAAGGAAACTTAATCGAAATCGGCTCGTTCAACAAACCGTTCCGCACATTTACGGAATAATTTCTTCCTGATTTTTACATTTTTCAAAAAATATTTTATAATATGACAGACAGGTGTCATATTCAACCTTGTATAATTGACGCATAATCAATTATTGAGGTGTTTTATGAATTACGAAATCGTAGAAATGGAAGAAAGAACTTTTGCAGGAGTATCTGCAGTTACAAAAAATGATTCGCCTGATATGCAAAATGTAATCGGCGGACTCTGGCAGAAGCTTTATTCTGGTGTGGCTCAGTCAATGAAAAACCGGGTGAACGGAAAATCTGTCGGGCTGTACTGCGATTATGCACAGGACATGAGTTATACAGTTCTTGCCGGCTGCGAGATTTCAAGTGAAGGCGCTACCGAAGCTGAAAAAGACGGACTTACTGTTAAAAAAATTCCTGCCGGAAGATACGCAAAATTTACTGTAAAAGGGGAAATTCCAAAAGCAGTTGCAGAAAGCTGGGATCAAATCTGGAACACTCCTCTGGAACGCACTTTTACCGGCGATTACGAAGAGTACCAAGAAGACTGCGCTACAGGCAATGGAACAATTTTCATTTATCTGGCTGTAAAATAATGAGAAGCGAGGGCAGAAATGCAGACCGAATCTCTTTTTGAATTAACTTACATTCTTCTGGAAAAAAAGCAGGTTACTGCCGCAGAAATGGCTGAACACTTTGGCGTAAGTCAAAGGACGATTTACCGTTGGGTTGATGCGCTGAACCTTGCCGGCGTTCCGATTTATGCAATCAAAGGCAAAGGAGGCGGTCTCTGCGTTTCGGAAAAATATGCCCTGGACAAAACTGTTTTTACAGAAGATGAAAAGCTTGAACTTTTGGCCGGAGTTCAGGCACTTGAAAATCTCAGCGGAAACAAACAGTCAGCAATAACAAAACTAAAATCCTTAACAAAAGCAAATGCCGACTGGATTGAAGTTGATTTTGCCCCTTGGAATCCAAAACTTACTGAAATAAAAAATATTTTCAATCTGTTAAAAATCGCAATTCTAAGCGAGCGAAAAGTTCGTCTTGATTACTATTCAAGTAACGGCAACTGCACAAACAGAATTCTTTGTCCATGGAAAATCGTTTTTCGCGGCCAGGCCTGGTATTTGTGGGCATGGTGTGAGCAAAAAAAAGAAAACCGTTTCTTTAAGCTAAGCCGAATGAAAAATGTAAAAATCCTTTCCGAAAAATCAGAATCAGACTTGAAAATCAATTCAAATGCCACTCAGATGGATTATTCTGGCTACCGCGAAGACACTGCCCCAAAAATTACGCTCAAATTAAGGGTGCAGAACAAGGATATTTACAGAATACTTGATGATTTTTGTGCAGACAAAGTTGAAGATGACACTCCCCTCTCCAAAATATTAACCCTTACAGTTCCAAACATGCCCTGGCTCACAGACTGGCTGCTAAGTTTTGGAAGCCGGCTTGAAATTCTAAGCCCCAAAAGCATAAAAAAACAACTGAAAGAAGAAATAGAAAAAATGGCAAAATGATTGTAACAAGAGTCTATTTTTTTCTTTTAAGGCGAGGGCTTTTTTCTGGTCGTTTTGTTCGAAGGGTTTTGCCTGTGGATTTTTTTTATGAAATTCTGTTTTGCGCTGTTGTGATAGCCAGAAAGGAAAATGTAAAATGTGCCGGCGGAATAATCAGTCCTTTTGATAGAATGTAAGATTAGAGATATCCGTAGAAAAATCTGATAATTTATGTTATGATATAGAAGAAAGTAACTCGTTCTGAATCTTATACGGATAAAAAAGCTGCATAAGAAATTTATACGGGATATGTGTTATTTGTGTTAGGTTTATGCCCGCACTGGGCACAGGAGGATAAAATGAGAAAATTATTTTTAGTAATGATTTTTGGACTTATTTCGGCTTTTATATATGCTGCTCCTTTTGGTCTAAAAATGGGAATGACAGTTGAAGAAATTGCCGAGCAATGTGAGGAAGAGCCATCGTATTTTGAAGACGACATTTATTTAATAAAACCTATAAAAAAGCATCCCCTTTTTTCATATTATGCAGTGTATGTGAATGAGAAAAACGGCTTATATCAAATACGTGCAATTTCTGATTCTATGACTTGTAATGATTATGGAACGGAAATTCAAAGCGCCTTCAATACCGTAAAAGAAAGAATTGCTAAGGTTTATGGAAAACCCAGAATTATAGACAAAGTGGATTCAAGTTTATCTGAGTATATGAGGCAAGATAAATGGTGGTTTTCTAATCTAAAAAACGGTGCACAACAGCTTTCTGCAATTTGGGGCGAAAAAACAGAGTTATCAGATAATTTGACAATAGTCGCACTCGATTGCGTAGCCGACAATTCTGTTTTTCATTTTGAAGACGCACATTTAGTATTGTGTTATTACTTTAAAAATGCAAGTGCTGTAGAAGACGAGCAGGACGAAGTGTTTTAACTTATGATTTCATCTACCCTGATAATATCAATAGCGGTTGTTGTCGTCATTTTATCAATATTTTTCTCAATACCTTATGCAAAACGCAAAAAACGATTGGCAAGGGAGTTTGAAGAAAAACTTGCCTATTTTCAAGAACAAATCAGAATCTTTTTTGCAGAATATTTAGAATTAAAGAAGCACTATATCTCAGAGGTTTCAGAAACTGAATTTGCAGAAAAATGGCAGGAACTTTATTCTGAACTTGCAAAATATCGCATCTCAAAGAAAGATGGTTTTGCAGAAGAAATCGAGCATTTTAGAAAAACTTACTCAAATCTTCATAATGAAATTGTCAGTCTGAATGCAGAAACTAAAAGAAAGGAAACTCTTTCACTAATCGTAAAATCTGTCGAAAACTTCTATACAGAACTTTTTAACCTTGAAAAGCAGTATGTTACTCATTCAAACAGCGTTTCCTTTATTGAAAAATGGCAATCCCTTTATCAAAAATCAATGTCCGCAGATGTTCGCAAAGAAGATGATGAATTTTCTGAGATTGAACGGTTCAAAACAGTCTTTCATTCGTTGCACGATTATTTTGAAACAGCCAACAATCAGTTCATTCAAAATGAATCAACAAAATACGAGTCGTTATTTTCAAATATTGACGGCAAATCATTGGACGAACAACAACGAACAGCAGTTATAACAGATGAAAACAGAATTTTAGTTCTTGCAGGTGCAGGAAGCGGAAAAACACTTACGATTTCAGCAAAAGTAAAATATCTTTGCGAAGTAAAAAAAATAAACCCAAATGAAATTCTTTTGATTTCGTTTACAAAAAAATCCGCAGAGGAAATGACAGAGCGAATACAAAACAAACTTAATATTCCTGCTGTTGCCACAACTTTTCACAAGCTTGGGCTTGATATTATAAAAAATGCAGACGGCAAAAGACCTGAAGTTGCGGATGAAAATGTCCTCACGCAATTCATTCACAATTTCTTTGAAAACGAGATTGTAAATCATCCCGAGATTGTAAAGGCTCTTACAGAATATTTTGCATACTTTCTTGAAATTCCAGAGGATATGGAAAAACACAGTTCTCTTGGCGAATTATACGAAGAAGAAAAAAACGCAGATCTTGAAACCTTAAAATCAAAATATGACAGGGAAAAATATATCCATGAAACAGGAGCAGAAAAAGCAAAAGCATTTAAAACTTTGAACAACGAGCAGGTAAAGAGCCTTGAAGAAACAAAAATCGCAAACTTTCTTTTTATGAACGGCATAAAATACGAATATGAAAAACTATATCCGTTTGAAAGCAATGATCCAAACAGGAAAGCTTACCACCCCGATTTTTACCTTTGCGATTATGACATTTATCTTGAGCATTTTGGGGTTTCAAAAGATTTCACCGTTCCATGGCTTTCGCCAGTAGAAGAGAAAAAATATCTGGACGGTATTTACTGGAAGCGTGCTTTTCACGAAGAACACAACACAAAACTAATTGAAACATATTCATATTACAGTTCAGAAGGGGTTCTGCTCAAAAAACTTGAAGAAATCTTGTCCGCCAATGGCATTACATTAAAAGCGAGAGATTTTTCTGATGTGTTCAATACAGTCTATGCAAGTAAAAGCAACAAATATTTCTCAGAGTTTATGAATCTGTGCTGTACTTTTATCAATCTTTTTAAATCCAATAATTACAAGATTGACCAAATCGAAGTATTAAAAAAGAATTATTGTAATTCAGAACCAAATGATTTTTTATGCGAACGAACTTCGTTGTTCTTGGATATAATCAAAGTCATTCTTACAGAATATCAGAATTATCTTTCTGCTCAGAATGCAATAGATTTTTCTGACATGATAAATATTGCGGCTGAAAAAATAGAAACTGGCTGTGAGATTACTCCTTACAAATATGTAATCGTAGACGAATATCAGGACATTTCAAAATCACGCTTCAATTTATTAAAGGCAATTGTAGAGAAATCGCAGGCAAAACTTTTTTGTGTCGGCGATGACTGGCAGGCAATTTATCGCTTTGCGGGAAGCGATATTTCTCTTTTTACCGATTTTGAAAAATATTTTGGGTATACAAAAATTCTTAAAATCGAAAAAACTTACAGAAATTCACAAAATCTTATTGATGAAGCATCTCATTTTGTTTTGAAGAATCCATTGCAGTTAAAAAAAGATTTACGTTCGGATAAAAATCTTGATTACCCGCTTGTATTTTGGGGATATGATGAAGATCCTTGCAAAACGTTGCAGTTCGCTGTTAATAAAATTATATCCGAGTTTGGAGTTAATTCTTCTATATTGATACTTGGCAGAACAAACTATGAAAAAGAAATCTTGAAAAAATCAGGATTGTTTAAAATCTACACGAACAATCGGAAAGAATGTATTGAGTATATACCGGCTCCCGAAGTACAGATAGATTTTCTTTCTGTTCACAAATCAAAAGGTTTGGAAGCGGATAATGTCATTTTGCTGAACTTTAAAAACGACAAGCTTGGTTTCCCTAATCAGATTGCTGACGACAAAGTTTTGAATCTTGTTCTTACGAATGCGGAAAACTACAAATTTGCAGAGGAACGCCGTCTTTTCTATGTTGCTATTACAAGAACGCGGAATAGAACTTTTGTTTTGACCGACAATAAAAATCCATCTCAGTTCTTTAAAGAATTTGCAGAGTCGAATTCAGTCTGTTTTATCGGAATAAAAAAAGTTGAAACGACTGCACAAACGCAATGCCCTCTTTGTAAAAGTGGAAATCTTTATAAAGTGTCGCACGAAGGAAAATATTTTGTTGGTTGCTCGAACTTTCCAAGATGTAAATATTCTTTGCAAGATGCAACAATTTTATTGAATCCTAAAAAATGTCCTTCTTGCGGTGGCTTTCTTGTGAAACGAAAAGGAAAAAACAATCATTGGTTTGCCGGCTGTACGAATTATCCATATTGCGAATATACGGAGCAGATACAAAAGGATAAGAATGGTAAATGGTTGTAAAAAAAGACAAAATAGCACATAACATGCACAACAATATCTAAAGTCTGTCCCCATTTTATTTTATTCAAATACAGGCAAAAACTCCCAAAATCCAGTATAATAATAGAAAACCAAACTTTCTGACTTTTTTATTGGAGAAATCAAAATGAAACTTGACGGTGTAGGACTTTTTGTGAATGACATGGCGACTATGATCCGCTTTTACAGGGATGTGCTGGGCTTTGAAATTAAAGAAGGCGAAAATGCGGTGAATGTATATCTGATTAAAAACGGAACTCTTTTTATGCTGTACGAACGGAAGAATTTTGAAAAAATGACAAACAGAAAATACGAATATTTAAAAGGTCTGAACGGACATTTTGAAATTGCCCTGTATGTTGATACATTTGAAGAAGTTGATGCAGAATACGCAAAAGCAGTCGAAAAAGGCGCACAATCAGTTTTGGAACCAACGACAGAACCTTGGGGACAGCGGACATACTACATCGCCGACCCGGAAGGAAACTTAATCGAAATAGGCTCGTTCAACAAACCGTTCCGCACATTTACGGAATAAAGCAGGAACTTTATACGATTACGCCTTTTGTGCTGGGTATTTCACCGTTGCGGCGGGAATCTTGCTCTACTGCCTGACGGATTGCACGTGCGCATGCTTTGAAAAGACCTTCCATTTTGTGATGGTCGCTTCTGCCACGGAGAACATCAAGATGTAAATTGCATTTTGCATTTGCCGTAAAACCCTGCCAGAAGTCTTCAAAACAGTCTGTCTGAAAACTTGATTCTTTTCCGTTTTGACCGATTGATACAAGCGGAATCCCTGTAAGGTCAGCTTCGCAAACAAGATAAGGTCGTCCGCCAAAATCAACGGCAGCGCGGCAGAGAGATTCGTCCATTGGATATAAAAAACAGCCGCTTCGGTAAATTCCTGCGCAGTTGCCGAGAGCTTTTTCAAAACACTGACCGAGTACAATTCCTGTATCTTCTATTAAATGGTGCTGGTCTACTTCCAAGTCCCCTGAAAGGCTTCCTTCCAAATCAAACAGTCCGTGCTTGCAGAACGCTTCAAGCAGATGGTTAAAAAAACCGATCGGATTTGTTACATTGCACTTGCCTGTTCCGTCAAGATTTAAAGTCAGCTTAATTTGAGTTTCTTTTGTATTTCGTTCTACAGTTGCAATTCTCATAAATACAATCTCCAAAAACTAACGCATAACTTTGCGCAGTTCATATTCAAGAATGTCAGTAGCGCCAAGGCTTTGCAATTTTGGAAGCAGTGTCGGAACTTCGCTTTTCTTTACTGCGATTTTTACGGCATAACCGTTGTCAGCAAAAAGAGGGCTTACAGTCGGACTTTTCATGGATGGAATTCCTTTTATGAGTGAATCAAAATTTGCTTTTGAAACATTCATTTCAAGCATTACGCGCGTGCGAGCATTGAGGACAGCTTCAAAGAGCATTTTAAGTTCCATGATTTTCTGACGTTTTTCAGAATCGTTCATTGCCTCTTTTGAAGCGTACATTCTTGTCGAAGATTCCATCAGAGTGTCAACGATTTTTAATCTGTTTGCTTTTAGTGATGAACCTGTCGAAGTGTTGTCAATTAAAATCTGGGCAAGTGCATCTTCGTTATCTTGCACAAAGCCTTCGCTTGTTCCCCAAGTTCTGAAAATTGTTCCGTCAATTTTCTTTTCTTCAAGCCATTTTTTGCTCAGCGACTGATATTCGGTTGCAATTGTAACGGGATTTTTTAAAAGCACATCAAAGTCTTTTGTTTCGGGAATTGCAGCTACAATGCGCACCGGGTCAAAACCTAAGTCCATAATTTCTTCTACTTTGTCTTCTACGCCGTTTTCGTAAACCCAGTCTTTGCCGGAAAAACCTACGTCTGCTTTATTCTGCGAAAGCAAAAGACTTGTAATCTGAGGTTTTACGACTTGGAATGCCAAATCTTTTTGATTTGTAGTCGGAAAATAAGTTCTGTCAGGCAGGTAAATCGAAATGCCGACATCGTTCAGCAGTGAATAGACAGACTCATAAATTCTTCCTTTTGCTAAAAGAACTTTTAATTTATCCATAATTTATTTGCTCCGTTTTTATTATTTCAGTTTTAAAATTTTGTATCTGAAAATTATAATACAGACACGCAGTTTTGATTAAGTTCAATTTTATAGTAGAAAAGATTGAAATTCAACTGATTTGAAAAAATTTAACATATAGATTTAAATATTTTGTAACCAGAATTCCTGTCTGGGAGTTTAATATATATAATATGGAGATTGAATGATGAAAAAAATTATTTTTACAGTTCTTGCTGCTGCGGCTCTGTTTTTTACAAGCTGCAATGAATCAGAAAAGCTTACAGGTAAATGGAAAACTTCTGCTCTTTTAAAAGACGGCACAGAACAGATTCTTGTTGAATCAGGTATATCGTTTAAAACAGAAAACGGAGGGCTTATTGCTGCAGGTAACTCTGGTGTAAATTATTACAGTGCAGAAGTTTCTGCAAAAAACGGAAAAATTAAAGTAAGTGACAAATTTGCTTTGACTAGAAAAATGGGAACACCAGAAGAAATGGAATTTGAAAATTTATTTATCGAAACATTGATAAATGCAGATTCCTATGAAATTTCAGATAACACGCTTTTCATAAAAAATTCCAGAAATAATCTAGAATTGCAGTTTACAAGAAACTAACCTTTTTTTTTACTCTCTATCCTTATATAATCCATTAAAAAAAGTTTCTGCTGTTCAGTGTAAGTTTTACGCTGAACGGCTTTTTTTTGACTTCGCGAAGATTCGGGATTTTGTTCAAGGCAGATTTTGATGATGTTGCAGGTTGACCAGAAAGTTTAATCAGTTATAATGTGAAAGGCGTGAATATAATTTTTTATGCTATAATCATTTTATAGGTCTTATATGTCTAATGACCTTGCATATGTTGAAAAATTGCTACAAAAACTTAGAGAATCAAGCCTATCAACTGTATGGGAGATTGTAAAAAATGACACGTAGTGATATTATGGGAATTACTATTCAAGGTGGAAGTGAAAGGAATAACGGTTCATCAATGATGCAGAATTTCTTCCGCAGAGAAATGCCATAAGACCTGTCAGGCTATATAAAAGAAATGAAAAAAATGTTTGAGGAAAAATAACTCATATAATATATAAAGAGTCAATCTTTAAATAAATCAGAAAGTGTAATGGTATTTACAAAATCACCTGAGTATTCATTGTAAGTTAAGCCGTAGGTGGTAATTAAAGTACTATGTACTATTGATTTTTTTGGTATAAGGCTGCTTATAAGACTCTGGCGTTCAACAAGTGTGGAATGGTATGATTTTTCAACGGTAAACTCTTTGCTGAAAAATTTGATTTCACACATATTAACGATATTATCTTTGCGACTTATGATTAAGTCTATCTGAGCTCCGTCTTCATCTTTTTCACTGGCACGTTTTGACCATGCAGACTGTGTTGTACTTACTCCGCTTATTCCAAGGGCTGCTTTTATCTGCCGGATATGATTAAAACAGACGTTTTCAAAGGCAAAGCCTCTCCAGCTGGTAATTTGGGCTGAAGTTTCATTCTGCTGCCAGAAAGCTTCGTCCAGAGAACTTTTCTCATTAACGAATTTAAGGGCAAATTTGCAGAAAGGATCAATCAACTTGTAATGAACTTCCCGTTTACTTAATCCGAAAGGAACATATTCCAGAACAAAATCACTTGCAATCAGTGCCTTGAGATTTTTTGAAAGATGTCCGCTGTCCGTAATTTTTAAGTTTTCTACAATTTCTTTGCGTGTGTAGCCTGCATTTCTTTTACTTAGGAATTTCACCAGAGTTTTCATTGCTTCTGGATTTGAAAAGCCAGATTCAAAGAGCCTGTTGTATTCGTCTTTCAGTTTTGCATTGGACTGGAAAAATAAAGTGTCTGTCGTTTGTGCAAGGCTTCGTCCTTTTTCAAAATATCCAAGATAGAAGGGAACTCCGCCAAGAATCATATAGCTCTGGGTGATGTCATAATCAGAAAGTTTTACCTGTTTTGATTCTAAGAATTCCTTGCATTCTGAAAGAGTAAATGGTGAGAGCTTGATTTCATAGGTAACACGGTTATAAAGCCCTCCGTGATTATTAATCAGTTTATCAAGAATCCATGAATTGGCACTTCCGCAGACAATAACCATAAGATTTGATCTGTGACATGCCCAGGTATTCCAGAAACCTTCAAAAGCAGTGATAAAACCTGACTGCGGGGTATCCATCCACGGCAGTTCATCAAGAAAAACAAGCTGACGTTCGCCGTTATCTTTTGACTGCAGAAGCTGTTCAAGCATGAAAAAAGCTTCAAGCCAGGATTCAGGCCGGTGTGATTTAGGGAACCCCTGAAGCTGAAGAGAAAAATAAAAATGCTGTAACTGCTGTTTTAAGAGGCTTCCTTTATGTTCTTTTGCTTCAATAGGAGAAAGTCCTGCATGGCGGAAAGTAATCCTGTTTTTGAAAGCTTCATCAACAAGGTATGTTTTACCGATACGTCTGCGCCCGTAAACTGCAACCAGCTCAGCTTTATTACTGTTGTAAATTTTATGAAGTTCTTCAATTTCGTGTTTTCTACCGACCATAATCTAAGTATAAAATGTAGCTATGAGGCTGTCAATATAAAAAAAGTGTTTCTCACCGACCAAAAGATTGCGATTATGTTTTTTTTGGGAGATTCCAGCTTTCCTGTAAATCTCAGCAAAAGCGTTGATTTGCGGAGTCGACGCTACATTCAAGGTTAACACTGAAAAAAACTCAATAGGATTTATTCATCACTTCCCGAATTTTCTCTTTTCCCTTAAAAAAACTCTTGAAGTGTATTAAATTCATCTTTATAATACTTTGTATTGTTTTTACAATCTAATGGAGGATTAAAAAATGAAAAAGTCTATTTCGGCTTTAATTATGGCTTCAATTATGACACTTTGTCTTACAAGTTGCGGAGAAAAAAAAGAAAAAATTACTAAAATCGGCGTTATTCAGCTTGTAGAACATTCAGCACTTGATGCAAACTATAAAGGCTTTGTTGACGGTCTTGCTGAAGCTGGTTATGTTGACGGAAAAAACATTAAAATCGATTATCAGAATGCTCAGGGTGAACAGGCAAACTGCGTTACAATTGCAGAAAAACTCATCAATGACCGTGATGATTTGATTTTTGCCATTGCAACTCCAGCAGCTCAGGCAGTTGCAAACCTTACAAAAGACATTCCTGTTGTTATTTCTTCAGTTACAGATCCTGAATCTGCAAAACTTGTTGTTTCAAATGATGCACCGGGTACAAATGTAACAGGAACTTCTGACCTTACACCTTGCGCAGCCCAGATGTCGCTTTTGAAAAAACTTGTTCCGAATGCAAAAACTGTAGGCATGCTTTTTTGCTCAAGTGAACAGAACTCTTATTTTCAGGTTGCACTTGCAGAAAAAGCTTGTGATGAACTTGGTTTAAAATATATTGAAGCTACTGTTTCAAACTCAAATGAAATCCAGCAGGTAGTTCAGAGTTTGTGCGGAAAGGTTGACGTAATTTATTCTCCGACTGACAATATGATTGCTGCCGGAATGGCTCTGGTTTCTCAGGTTGCTACAGAAAACGGTATTCCTACAATCTGCGGTGAAGAAGGAATGGTAAATGCCGGCGGTCTTGCAACTTACGGAATCAACTATTATGAACTTGGTAAACAGACTGCAAAAATGGCTGTTGATATTCTTAAAAACGGAAAGAAACCTGCCGAAATGCCTATTCAGTATCTTGATACTTGTGATTTAAAAGTAAATGCTGAAACTGCAAAAAAACTCGGCATTACAATTCCTGCTGACCTTAAATAAAATTCACAAGGCAGCATGCCTTAAAAAAAATAAAACTGCCTTGAAAATTTTTTTTAAGGCAGTTTGTAAAATCGGGAGTAACAGATGCCAGTTTTATATGCAGTTGAAGGAGCCGTTTCTCAGGGCATTCTCTGGGGATTAATGACATTGGGAGTTTACCTGACATTCAGAATTCTTAATGTTGCAGATATGACAGTCGATGGAAGTTTTGCAGCTGGCGGGGCACTTTCTGCGGTGCTCATTGTAAAAGGTTTTGATCCGCTTTGTTCTTTGTTCTTTGTTTTTATCCTCGGAACTTTGTGCGGCCTTGTTACAGGTTTTATGAATACAAAACTTAAAATCAACATTCTTCTTGCAAGTATTCTGACACAGATTGCGCTTTATTCCATTAATATTAGGATTATGGGACGCGCAAATACTCCTCTTTTGGGTAGCCCTACAATGATGTCGATTTTTAAAGGGCTGACAGGAAACAGACTTTCAACTACTACTTGTTCGCTCATTATTGGTGCTATTGTTATCACAATAATCATCTGCCTTATGTATTGGTTTTTGGGAACTGAATACGGAAGCGCAATCCGTGCGACTGGAAGCAACGAGCACATGGTTCGCGCACTTGGCGTAAATACTGATACTACAAAAATTGTCGGGCTTATGATTTCAAACGGGCTGGTCGCTGTTTCGGGGGCGCTTGTTGCACAGAGTCAGGGCTATGCTGATGTCGGAATGGGAACGGGAACTATCGTTGTAGGTCTTGCTTCCATCATTATCGGCGAAGTAATTTTTGGCTCGCATTTTGGATTATGGTATACGCTTGTTTCTGTTATCTTTGGTTCAATAATTTACAGAATCGTCATTGCTATTGTTCTTCAGCTTGGACTTAAATCTACAGACTTAAAACTTCTTACGGCTTTAATTGTTGCAATTTCACTTTCAGTTCCTGTTTTAAAACAGAAAATTGACAAACGGCGGCGCTCTTACAAAGGCCCTGCAAACGAAATTAACACACGCCATATTGACGACAAATTTAAACATAGCGCCGACTAGGACGGAGGAACAAAATGCTTGAACTGACGAATATTACAAAGACTTTTAATCCCGGAACTATTACCGAAAAAAAAGCCCTCCGCGGTATTAACTTAAAACTTGAAGACGGCGACTTTGTAACTGTAATTGGCGGAAACGGTGCCGGTAAATCTACACTCCTTAACCTTATTGCAGGCGTTCACTATGCAGACACAGGTTCTATTGTTCTTGATGATATGAATTTGACAGGTAAGCCTGAATACGTCCGGGCTAAATACTTAGGACGCGTTTTTCAAGATCCGATGATGGGCACTGCCGCCAATATGGGAATTGAAGAAAATCTTGCAATGGCATACAGACGCGGAAAAAAACGCGGACTTTCCTGGTATATAAAAAGCGAAGAACGTGACCTTTACCGCGAAAAACTTGCACTGCTTGACCTCGGACTTGAAAACCGTATGCAGGCAAAAGTCGGTTTGCTTTCTGGCGGGCAGCGTCAGGCGCTTACTCTTCTTATGTCGTGCCTGCAAAAACCAAGACTTCTTCTCCTTGACGAACACACTGCTGCCCTTGACCCTAAGACAGCCAGAAAAGTCCTTGAACTCACAGAAGAATTTGTAAACCAGGATCATCTTACGACATTTATGGTAACTCATAATATGAAAGATGCAATCCGCTACGGGAACCGCCTCATTATGATGATGGATGGAAAAATTGTCTACGATGTCCGTGGCGAAGAAAAGAAAAAACTTACTGTAGAAGATTTGCTTGCAAAATTCAGCGTAAGCGGAGAAGTAAGCGATAAACTCCTTGGTTAGAGCGTAAGTCAGTCACATAAGTCAGGCAGTTGAAGTAATTGTAAACCAATATATTGAATTTTAGTTTACAATATTATATACTGCCGCTATGAAAAATAAAACACTTTTAACGTTATCATTTATTGCGTTGTTTGCAGCAATTATTTGTATCGGTTGGTTTTTTAAAATTCCTGTCGGGGTTGTGCCAATTGTATTACAGAACGCACTTTGCATTTTGACGGCATCAATTCTAGGAAGTTTTCTTGGCGGGGCACCGACTGCGTTGTTTTTGGTGGCAGGCTTAATCGGGCTTCCTGTATATGCTGGAGGTGCAAGCGGAATCGCATCATGGGTAGGTCCTACGGGTGGATTTTTTCCGGGATATCTTTTGGGCGCAATCGCTACGGGCTTTATTTCGGGGCGACCGTCTGTTGCAGAAAAAAAGTTTTCATGGAAAACGGCATTGCGCGTAAGTCTTGGAATTATTGCAGGAATGGTTTTGCTTTATATTCCGGGTGTAATGCACTTTGCAAAATGGGCAGTTGGTGCAGGTAAAGTTCCGGCTGACAAAACGGCATTTGCGTTTACAATGGGCGCGTGCGTAGTTCCGTACATTCCGGGTGATATTTTAAAAATTGTAGTTGCAATTCCTGTTGCATTAAAAATACGTCCTGTACTTGCGCAGTACCTTTATTCAGGTTCAAAAAAGAAAGACAGTATAAATTCTGCGGAATAAAACGAAGGCGGAAAATAAAGTTGCTCAAAATCAATGACATCTGTAAATCATTTGAAACTTCAGAAGGGATAAATTACGCGCTGCAAAATGTTTCGTTTGAAATACCGGACGGAACGTGCACTGTTATTGGCGGCGAGAACGGTTCGGGTAAAAGTGTCCTTATGTCAATTATTGCAGGTCTTGAAGAAGCAGATTCCGGGACAATAGAAAATTCCTGCAGGGCAGGACTTGTCTTTCAGGAGGCAGAAACGCAAATCTTAGGCGAGACACCGCGCGAGGACATTGCGTTTGGGCCGAAGAATCTCGGGTTTACGAAAGAGCAGACGGAACAGGCTGTAATCGATGCCTTGCAAAAAACAGGACTTACATCAAAAGCTGATTTTCCGGCGCGGTTTTTATCTGGCGGCGAAAAGCGGCGTCTTGCAGTTGCGTGCATGATTGCGATGAATCTTCCTGTTATAATTTTAGATGAACCTTATGCAAACCTTGATTTTACCGGGGTAAAGCAGGTAAACTCCCTTGTAAAATCATTAAAGAAGCAGGGCAGGACAGTAATAATTCTTACGCACGAAATTGAAAAATGTCTTGCTCTTGCTGAAAAGTTTATCGTTCTGTTCCGCGGAAAAAAAGTTTTTGACGGTACACCGGAAGAAATCGTCAAACTTGATTTGGAAAAATGGAACATAAAAAATCCGTTTGCAAATTATTCAGCTATCAAAGATTTGGTCTGGTAAAGTGGCTCAAAAGTATTCGGCATTTTCTTATAAAAAAGGAAACTCATTTTTACACAGATGTCCTGCATGGGCAAAACTGATTTTTATTCCTGTCATAAATATTTTATTTTTATATCTTCCTGTTGAATTTACCGCAGGCCTTATACTTGTTCAATTTGGCGCGGCACTTTATTTAAAATTTTCTGTCAGGGAACAGCTCAAAGATTTTACGCCTGTGATTTTTTATGCTGTCCTGCTTTTTTTTACGCAAATCCTTACATGCCTTTTTAGCAGCGAAAAAAATTTTTTGCAGACATTCAGTTTTGAAAACCAGAAAGAAACAATTTTTTTGCTTTTAAAACTTTTCTGCATTATGCAGAGTGCGTCACTTGTTTTTAAAACTTCGACTTCGCTTGAACTCAGGGAAGGGATTTTTAAAATTGAAAATCTTGTAAGGAAAATTCTTCATTTAAAAAACAAGGCAACTTTTACAGATACGATTTCGATGTTTTTAAATTTTATTCCGCTTGTGTCAAAAATTTGGGAACAGTCAAAAAAAGCATGGCTTGCACGAGGCGGAAAAAATTTTGTAAAAATGTATCTTGCTCTTTTACCGGTTTTATTTTCTGTCGGAATGAAAAAGGCTTATAATATGTCGAGGGCAATTGCAATACGTCAGATTAAGGAAAACACTGAAGCACGCTGATGATTAAAAATTCATCTGTCGTTTTGCATGGCGATAACTTATATAGCACAGAGCAAGGCTTGCACACCAACCGATAGGATTTGAAATCCATATTGCCTGAATCCCGATTATGGGAGCGAATATTTTTGAAAAAGAAACTCTGATAAAAATATTAACGAGATTTCCTATTGTAAACATTTTCATTCTGCCAAGTCCGCGCAGGATGCCGTCAGCAGTGTGTTTAAATCCTAAGAGAACCATCACTTTGCTCATATAAGTAAGAACTTCGGTGGCAGTTTTAAAAGCAGTTTCTGAACAGTTTTGACCTATAAAAAAATAGATAACCTGATTTTTAAAAGCAAGAATTGCCAGAAAAAATAAAAGAGAAAAAAACATTACGATGACATTAGCAGAAATATAACCCTGGTTTATTCTATTGTATTTTTTGGCACCAAGATTTTGTGCTGTAAAAGTTGAAAGTGAAGCACCGCAGGCAATTACAGCTGCAGAACCAAGACTTTCTATTCTCATTCCGACAGAGTAACCGGCAAGGGCTTGAGAACCAAAACTGTTTACAGTAGATTGAATGAGCATTAATCCGATAGAAATTGTTGCCTGCTGCAAAATCGAAGGAAGTGCAATTTTTGTAATTCTACTCAGTTCAAATTTGTCAAAGTATTTTGTTTCGCCAATGTTCAGCTTTTTTAATTTTTTAAAGAACACAGTCAGAGAAATAATGCAGGCGCATCCTTGTGCAATCAGAGTAGCATAGGCAACTCCTTCAATTCCAGAATTCAATTTTATTACGAAAAATAAATCAAGAAAAATATTTAAAAGAGAAGATGCTATTAAAAAAATAAGAGGATATTTTGATTCTCCGAGAGCATTGAACATTGCAGAAGTTACATTATACAAAAAGACAAATGGTAATCCGAAAAAGTAAATCTGCAGATAAATTCCGGCAAGCCCTATTGTATCTTCTGGAGTCTTTAATAAAGCTAAAATCAGTTTTCCAAAGGCGATGCCAAAAATTCCAAGGACAATGCTGATAGCAAGGCTTGTTATAAAAGCAGTCAAAATTACTTCTTTCATTTTTTTGAAATTTTTTGCGCCAAAATAATTTCCGACTATAACGCCGGCACCAATTCCGTAGCCATTTGCAATGAAGATAAAAACGTTTGTCAATGAAAGACAAGCCGCAGCAGCTGCAAGAGCCTGTTCACTTACAAATTTACCGAGAATTGCAGAATCAACTAAATTATAAAATTGCTGAAAAATATTTCCCAATGCAATCGGGATAAAAAAAATGAACAGAGCGAGCAACGGATTTTGAGTTGTAAGATAATCTTTTTTTGTATTTTTTATAGTTTTCGTTTTCATAACAAATGTAATAAATAGAATTTAAAAATCAAATTCCTGCGGCAATGCAGATTAAGTGAACGGCAAGAGATGCAGCCCAGGCGACAAAACACTGCCAGAAGACAACTGCCACTGCCCATTTACGGCCAAGTTCCCGTTTGATTGAAGCAATCGCTGCAATGCACGGTGTATACATTAAAGAGAATACAAGCATTGATGCAGCACCGGAAGTTGTCAGTGCAGATGTGATTCCGTCAGCAAAAAGAATTTCCATTGTAGAAACGACGCTTTCTTTTGCCATAACACCGCTTATAAGCGAAGTTACAATCCGCCAGTCTCCGAGTCCGACAGGTTTTAAAACTGGTGCAATTAGTCCTGCAATGTGAGCAAGAATGCTGTTTGAAGAATCTTCTACAATGTTCAGGTGAAAGTCGAAAGTCTGCAAAAACCATACGACCATCGTTGCAAGTAAAATTACGCTGAATGCTCTTGTCAAAAAGTCTTTTGCTTTTTCCCATAAAAGCTGTGCGACATTTTTTGCACCGGGAATTCTGTAATTTGGCAGTTCCATTACAAAAGGAACTGCTTCTCCCTTGAACAATGTGTTTTTAAAAAGCAGCGTAATCAGAATGCCTGTTATGATTCCTAAGAGATAAAGTCCTATCATAATCAATGCGCCGTGCTGCTGAAAAAATGCGTTTACAAAAAAAGCGTAAATCGGAAGTTTTGCCGTGCAGCTCATAAACGGCGTAAGAAGAATTGTCATTTTTCTGTCCCGGCTTGACGGTAAAGTTCTTGTTGACATTACGGCAGGAACTGTACAGCCGAAGCCGATTAACATAGGTACGATGCTCCGTCCTGAAAGCCCTGTTTTTCTCAGAAGCTTGTCCATAAAAAATGCAACCCGGGCAATGTAACCGCTGTCTTCCATGAGTGACAGGAAGAAAAACAAAGTAACGACAATCGGCAGAAAACTTAAGACACTTCCGACACCGCTGAAAATTCCGTCGATTACAAGACTGTGGATTACAGGGTTTACTCCTGCAGAAGTCAGCCAGGAATCTGTAAGGACAGTCAAAGCGTCTATTCCGTTTTCTAAAAGCTGCTGCAAAGAACCACCGATAACGTTGAACGTGAGGTAAAAGACAAGCCCCATAATTCCAATAAAGCATGGAATTGCAGTCCACTTGCCTGTAAGGATGCGGTCAATTTTTTCTGAACGGATACGCTCGCGGCTTTCTTTTGGTTTTACGACTGTCTGTTTGCAGACACGTTCGATAAAGTCAAAGCGCATGTCTGCAACGGCTGAGTTTCTGTCCATTCCGCTTTCGTTTTCCATCTGGATTACGACGTGTTCAAGCATATCTTTTTCGTTTTTATCGAGGGCGAGTTGTTCAAGGATTAAATGGTCGCCTTCTATTGCTTTGCTTGCTGCAAAACGCAGAGGAATGTTTGCGCGTTCGGCATGGTCTTCGATAATTGATTCGACTGCATGATGTGCTCTGTGAATTGCGCCGCCGTGATCGTCTTTGAGACAGAAGTCTTGTTTTAAAGGGCGTTCCTGATATTTTGCAATGTGAACTGCGTGTTTGATAAGTTCATCTACGCCTTCGTTTTTAATGGCAGAAATCGGAATGACTGGAACTCCGAGCAAAGCTTCGATTTCGTTTATATCGATTGAGCCGTTGTTGCCTGTGAGTTCGTCCATCATATTAAGCGCAACGACCATAGGAATGTCAGTTTCCAGAAGCTGCATTGTCAGGTACAGATTGCGTTCGATATTTGTGGCATCGACTATATTGATGATAGCGTGCGGTTTTTCGTTAAGGACGAAATTGCGTGATACGATTTCTTCGTTTGTGTACGGTGACATTGAATAGATTCCAGGCAAATCGGTTACAATTGTATTTGGAAAGCCTTTTATCTGACCGTCTTTTCTGTCTACTGTAACGCCCGGAAAATTTCCGACGTGCTGGTTTGCGCCTGTAAGTTTGTTGAATAAAGTCGTCTTTCCGCAGTTTTGATTTCCTACAAGGGCAAATCGTAAAACTGTATTTTCTGGCAGAGGATTTGCGTGATCCGGGCTGTGGTATTTTCCTGCTTCGCCAAGTCCGGGATGTTCGGAATGTGATTTTTTTTGAATGTGAACGTGACTGTCGGAACGTTTTTCAATAGGTTCAATCGTAATCTGTTCAGCATCGGCAAGACGTAAAGTTAGCTCGTAGCCGTGAATTTCAAGTTCTACAGGATCGCCCATCGGAGCAAATTTTACGACTGTTACTTCTGCACCGGGAATTACTCCCATATCAAGAAAGTGCTGCCTCAAAGCGCCATTGCCGCCGACAGCAGTAATTTTTGCAGTTTCGCCTGCAGACAATTCTTTTAAATTCATAAAGTCCTCGTTGAATAATTGAAAATACTGTCTGTCAATTTTATAAAATTGTCAATATGTATGAGTAAATTATATCACGCTGGCAGAACTGTCATGAGGTTGTAAGTTAAATGTTTATAGCAAAAAAAACTTTTCTCCGAAGCGTTACAATAGGTTATTCAAGTCTATTGCGTTGCGCCAGGGAGGAAAGTAAATATCAAATATAAGAGATTTGCTGAGCCATATAAAATGGTTGTGAAAAGTTTACATCGAAATATAAAAGAAAGGCATATATGGTCAGTACAGAGACAGTATTGGGACTTAAGGAAGTGTTAATCAGCACTTCCTTAGATATGAAAAATCATGATTATTTTTTTGCAATTTCATCGGAAAATTTGAAGATTTGTAGTGAAAAGTATGGCTGCAAGTGCTAAAATGATTACAGGAGGATTGATAAAGAGGCGTTTCGTTAGACAAATGGCAATTTGATATGTTGTGCCTTTGTCAATAGAGTAAAATAAAAAATGGAAGCAGCAGTCAGAAATTAATTCGGCATTTGACCATTCTGATATACGTGGATTCGGCAAAGCCTTACCTACAGGTCAATGGACCGCCTGAAAGTACTTTCTGTCTGTAGACGGGCATATCAAAATCTTTTCAGAGCTGACGCCCACAAATTGAGTCGAAGATTACTTATTATCCATAAAATCCTCTGCTGCTTCCATTATATAAAAACCTATTAATTAAACCGATGTTCTGGAAATATTTCCAGTCATCATCCCCCAAATAAAGCAGGAAAGTTCCCTGGCAGCCGCAGTTGTAATGACATTATAATGAAGACCTTTTCGTTCCATACTCAGCATCTTATGTCTGATTCTCGCAATTGCCATATCTGCATATTGAATAACTAATGGGCTTTTTCCTTCCTGTCGTTGAATAAGACGCTTGCTTTTTGCAGAACAAAGGCGTCCGTATTTTATGCTTTTTGCGACTCAATAAGCAGCTGTCTTACTCTTGAATTTCCAGCTTTCGTTATTGCCGTATGCCGTACTCTTAATCCGCTAGAATCTTCACCCGGACACAACCCTATATAGTTTGAAAATGCTTTTGCATTACTGAATCTTGAAAAGTCTCCCACTTCAGCTACAATACTCACTGCCGTAAGATAATCAATTCCTGTAAAACATATAAGCTTTTCAACATCATTTTTTATTTCAGAATTTTCTGCCATCTGTTTTATTTGTGTATCAAGTCGGGCAACTTTTGCCATAAGTTCATTTACTTCCGAAAAATATTCTTCAAAGGCAAGTTGTAGCCATTTATCCTTAAACTGAACTGTTCTTAGCCATTCAAAATGACTCTGTGTCCAATAAGAACCTTTTTCTGGATAAATCATTCCCATTCTTAACAGAAAAGAAAGGAGTTCCTGTTTTGCTTTCTTAAGCTGACGTTTTTTGCTGCATCTCGCTCTGGTAAATTCTTTTTTTGAACCAGCTTCACTTTTATGTTCTGCGAAAAAACTGTCTTTTTCTTTTTTATAAGCGCAGTAAGAATAAGAATTTTTGTGGACATCAATCCCAATGTAAATTATACTATTCATGTAGTGTCTCCTTTTTGCATGAGGTAATGTCATGCTTTGTTTTTTTTTATTTTATTCAATTGTAGGACTAAATCCTCGATTTTGCAAAACTGTGAGGCACTACATATTGTTCTGTATCACTACGCCTCGAATAACCCGGTACGCTATATAGACCCTGATGGGAATTCTCTTTTTTCTTTTTTTGTACAAACAACTGAAAGTTACAGAGAATATAATGATAAATACAGAACGACACAACGTACTACAATTATAACTACTTTCAGAGTTTATTCCGAAGATAAAAATACACTTCAAGATTTTAAAGACCGAAATAATTTTAATGATGGAGAAATTTATGAGCATGGCTCAAACGAAATGCCAGATGCTCTATCCGATTATTCAGATTTGTTACAAGCATTGTTATAATAGTAGTAATTGAAAGCGAAACAATCAGTTTTTATGCAGAGCTGTGGATTTCCCTGCATATCCCATAGAAAAAAAAAGAATATCAAGTTATAATATTCTGCTATGCAAAAGAATTTTAATGGAACTCAGGACAGCGCTCAAATTGATACTCAACAGCAGATGAACAGGATGATGAATCCGCTTATAGTTCAAAGTGACAGAACTATTTTGCTTGATGTTCATTCACCGCTTGCAGAAGAGTGCCGTAATCATTTGATTCCTTTTGCAGAACTTGAACGTTCGCCTGAACATTTGCATACTTATCGGCTGACACCTCTTTCTTTGTGGAATGCAACAAGTGCAGGTTTTACTTTTAAAGATGCTGTCGAAGTTTTAAAAAAATATTCGCGGTTTGACATTCCGCAGTCAGTTGAAGTCTGGATAGAAGAGACGGCAGGGAGATTTGGAAAAATAAAAATGATTCTTCCGCCTGATGGGTTGCTTTCATCTCTTCCTGAAAATCCGCCTGCGCAAAGTTCAGCAGAAAAAAATCATCAAAACGAATGGCTTTTATTAAAAGCTGAAAGCGAACAGATTTTTAAACAGATAGATTCAATGCCGTCGCTCAAAAAATATCTGAGAGAGTGCAGTGAAGAAAATGCTTTTTTATTTATGCTTACTGACCGCGGAACAATTAAGCAAAAGTTAATAGAACTTGGATGGCCTGTCAAGGACGAAGTTCCTCTTGCAGAAGGCGAACCGTTTGAAATTAATCTTTTGTCTCAAACGTCATCAGGCAAAAAACTTGAAGTCCGCGATTATCAGATTGAAGCTGCAAAAGCGATTGTCGGTGATAAAGGTGCGGGAACTGGTTTTGGAACGATAGTTCTCCCGTGTGGAGCTGGCAAAACGATTGTTGGTCTTGAGATTATGTCAATGCTTAAGACAAATACTTTGATTGTTACAACAAATATTACATCTGTTCACCAGTGGATAGAAGAGATTCTTGATAAAACTGATGTCCCAAAAGATATGATTGCAGAGTACACAGGCGAATCAAAAACTATAAAACCGGTTACGATTGCAACTTATCAGATTTTGACTTGGCGTCCAGATAAGACAGGTCCGTATCCGCATTTTAGTATTTTTAGGGAACGCGGCTGGGGACTGATTATTTATGACGAAGTTCACATGCTGCCTGCTCCTGTTTTTAGGGTTGTTGCAGAATTGCAGACTGTACGGCGTGTCGGTTTGACGGCGACGCTTGTCAGGGAAGACGGTCTGCAAAGTTACGTCTTTAGTCTTGTCGGACCAAAGCGCTACGATGTTCCCTGGAAAGATTTGGAACGCACTGGTTGGATTGCAAAGGCTGAATGTATCGAAGTGCGGCTTGACTTAAATGAAGATGCTGAACTTAAATATGCCGTTGCAGGAGTCCGCGAAAAACATAAAATTGCAAGCGAGAATCCTGTAAAGTTAAAAATCGTTCAGGAACTTGTTTCTAAATTTAAAAGCGACAAAATTTTGATTATAGGACAGTATTTAAGCCAGCTTTCAGAAATTGCAGAAATTCTAAACGTCCCTGTTATAACAGGTAAGACGCCTAATTCTATGCGCGACAAAATTTATGCAGATTTTAAAAACGGAACTATAAGGGTTTTAGTCGTTTCAAAGGTTGCAAATTTTGCAGTCGATTTGCCTGATGCTTCGATGGCAATTCAAGTGTCTGGAACTTTTGGAAGCCGTCAGGAAGAAGCCCAACGCCTTGGAAGAATTCTTCGCCCGAAAGAGAGAACTTCAAGATTTTTTACTTTGATTACACGGAACACTGTCGAAGAAGATTTTGGTTCTAACAGGCAGAAGTTTTTGGCAGAGCAGGGGTACTCTTATAAAATAGTAAAGTATGCAGACAGTTCTTCTTTTGATTCAATTAATGACGAACTTCTCGATTGTGCGAATGTCGATAGAATAGACGGAGGCGCGCATGATTGAAAATAAACCGAGACTAAGTGAACATGCAAAAAGAGTCATGCTCTGGCGTGAAAGCTTTTTGTTCCTCGAAGAAAACCATTTTTTTGAAATAATGAAAATGTATCTCGGCGAAATTAAAACTCCGTACAACAAGCAGAAACTTATTGCAAATCTCGAAGGCTTTTTGCACAAAAAAGAAAATCTTGTTGCAATAAAAAGTTTTTTGTCTGACGATGAACTTGAAATAATTTCTGCTGTAGTTTTTATTCCCGATGTTACGGAAGAAAAACTTTCTTCGTTTTTTAAAAGTACTTTTACGTATTCATTTTTGTACGAAAAACTTTTAAATCTTGAAGAGCGCCTTATTCTGTTTAAAACGAAAAACGAAAATTTATCGAAAGGCGATTCGTTTGTAATAAAATTCAATCCGCTTTTAGAAGACACTCTTTTTGACTTGATAAACATAAACAGGCTTTTGCCTCAAATTGAATTTACAAAAACAGAAAAACCTGCAGCACGCATTACACCGGAACTTATTTCGTGCTTTATTTCTTACATACTTGAAAATCCGAATATTGCAAAACAGGACGGTACGTTAAAAAAACATTCGCTGCAGAATATTCCCGTTGTATTTGGTGATGAAGTAAAAAAAATTGAAATCCTGTACAAAGCTTTTTTAAATCTTGGGATTTTAAAAGAAACAGGTCATGGCGCAGAAGTTGACTGGAGCAAGTTTTCTGACTTCTTAAATTTGAGTTTTGCAGAACAGACTGTTTATATTACAATTTCAAGTTGTTCTCATCTGAGCAGGGAAAGTTTGAGGCTTCATTCTCAGATTTTTGTTGATACAGTTAAAAATTTGTCTGACAGAGTTTTTACGCTTGATTTATTTTTAAGGACAGGTTTTCTTGTTTCAGCAGCTTCCTTTGATTCATCTTCTGAAAGTTCATTTAAAACTTCGCGGTTTGCAAAAATCATTCAGGAAGGCAGGCTTAGGCTTTCAGAGCATAATAGCGATGCTGTGACAGTAAGTACGTCGGGAGCTCTTGAGAGAATGTTTGAAGCTGCCGTTTCGCTTGGTATAATATACATCTCGGGAACGACAAAAGACGATAGTAAAGACAGCGAAACTGTTTATTCTGTCAGTGACTTTTTGTCAGCGCCGGAACAGTGTTCTGAAAATTTATCCGGAATGCTTCGTATAGATTCTTCTCTTGCCGTAAGCCTTATGCCAGGTTTTGCGCTAAGAGATATTGTTCCTCTTTCAAAATTTATGTCGTTAAAAAAATACGACAAAGTCTCTGAGTTTTTGATTTGTCGTCAGAGCATAATGCGAGGTTTTGATCTCGGCCTTTCTGCAAAAGAAATCATGCAGATTTTAACAGAGCGTACTTTGTACGAAATTCCTGAAATGCTTAAAGTTCAGATTGAAGAATGGAACTCATCATATTCATCTGCTTCTTTTTACAAAGGATTCGTGTTAAAAGTTGACGGCAAAGCAGCTCTCGCGGCTCAGCATAACAGTGTCCTTTCTCCTCATATTCACACTGTAATTGCGCCGGGAATTTTTTTGCTTGATGTCAATGATGATGCAGAAGCAGTTTCGCTTATTAAAAAAAGTGGACTTGATTTTATCGGAAAAATAAAATCAGTAAAAGAAGAAAATCAAACTGCTGGCTTTTTCAATTTAAAATTGAACGGCAAAAAAAACTTTGGATGCTCTGGATTTGAAACTCCGTCAGAAATTATTCCGAAAAAAGACAGCGCAGAAATTGAAAAAGAACTGTTTTTAAAACTTGAACAAATGGAACTTGACGAAAGCCAGAAAGAAAATCTTGAACTCCGAATCGAACACAAAGTCATCGTAAATCCTGCTCAGTTAAATTCCAGTATTCTGCGGCTTGAAAAATCAAATGCAAACGCAATGGATTACGCAGGAAAAATCTATGTTTTTGAACAGGCTCTGGCAAATGAAGAAAAGATAGAACTGCGTTTTGCAAAAGACGGTAAAAAAGAACTTAGCGTTTTTGGAAAACCTGTCGGAATAAGAAAACAGAGTGATGACGTTTTTGTTCAGCTTCTGCTTGTTCCTGAAAACGTCGTAAAAGAATTTTCGCTTGGAAAAGCACAGTTTATAAAGCGGATTAAAAAAACTATTTATTGATTTTGTTACTTTTAATTATATAATATGCAGGAGGTTTGCTGAATGATAAAAACAGTTGTCAGTATTGATTTGCCGGTTGACGAAAATTTGTTGATAAAAAAAAATACGTTGTGTTTCAACAAAGAATGTACGGAATGTAATACTCATTGCGGAAAGAATAAAAAAATCAGTATCGTAACGGGAATCCACGGAGATGAACTTGAAGGTCAGTTAGTCTGCTTTGAAGTTGAACGTCGGATTAACGAGCACCCGGAATTTCTTACAGGAACTGTTGACATTTATCCAGCGCTTAATCCACTTGGTATTGATGCGATTTCGCGTATGATTCCTGCGTTTGATATCGATATGAACAAGACGTTTACAGTTGATTCTGACGGGACGATGGTAGAATATATTTCTTCTGCAGTCATGCAGGATTTGCAAGATTCTGATTTTGTCGTAGACATTCACGCATCGAGCATTTTTATCAGGGAACTTCCGCAGGTTCGTATTCCGACAAAATTTAAAGACAAGCTTATCGATAAATGCCGTCTTATGAATATGGATTTAATCTGGGCTTATAACAGTTCTTCCGTGCAGGAAAATTCTCTTGCAAATTCGTTAAATGAACTTGGAACAGATGCCGTCGTAATTGATATGGGAATTGCGATGGCCTGCACAAAAAGTTACAGCCAGCAGGTTGCTGACGGACTTTTTGTACTGATGAAAAACCTCGGAATCTGGAGTGGTCCTGTCATCGAAAGCCGCGAGCCTATTTATGCAGAAGACAAAGATGCAATAAAAATCATAACTTCAAAAGTTGCCGGAATGTTCATACGGGAAGTCGAGTGCGGCGCGCGTGTTGAAAAAGGGCAGCTTCTCGGCAGAGTTATTAATCCGCTTGAAGGTGTAGTAAAAGAAGAAATCCTTGCTTCTGACTCCGGGCTTTTGTTTACTATCAGGGAATATCCTGTTGTTGAAGTAGGTTCACTTATAGGGAGAATATTCAAATGAAAGAAATAGAACTTTGCAATATGCAGGCTTTGTACCGCGACAATTTTCGTGTAAAGGGATTTGCGTTTGGCAGCGGAAAAAAATCTGTCTGCATTGTAGGACCTGTGCGCGGAAATGAATACCAGCAGCAGTTTATTGCTTCAAGAATCGTGCGCAGATTAAAGGAACTTGAATCAAACGGCGAAATAAATGACGGCTTTGAAATTCTTGTAATTCCAAGCTGCAATCCGTATTCAATAAATACAAGAAAAAAATTCTGGTCAATCGACAATACAGATATGAACAGGATTTTCCCTGGCACTGAGTCAGGTTCAACTACGGAACTGATTGCAAACTGTATTTTCAATGTTACAAAAGATTACGAATATGGAATTCACCTTGCATCATATTATGTGACAGGTTCGTTTTTGCCGCACGTAAAAATTATCCGCAGTAATCTTGAATATACAGAAATTGCAAAAGATTTTATGATGCCGTACATTTCGATTCGTTCACCAAAACCTTACGAACGCAACACGTTGAATTACAACTGGCAGTTTGCAGGCGTTAAGGCGTTCAGCATTTATTCTTCGCAGACAGAAGATATCGATAGAAATTCTGCGCATCTTGTATTGCGTTCTATCTTGCTTTTTCTGAAAAATAGGGGGATAATAGATACGGAGATTTTAGGCGGTTACGAATCTGAAATTATTGAAGAAGATCAGAGAGTTGTGCCAGTCAGAACACCGCAGGCAGGTTTTTTTGTTCCTAAAGTAAAAGTGGGCTTTGAGGTTGAAAAAGGCGATTTGCTTGCAGAAATTCATAATCCGTATACTGATGAAGTTACAGCGCAGATTATTGCACCAGTTGCCGGAGTTGTTTTCTTTATGCATCTGACCCCTTTAACTTATGGCCACAGCACAGTTATCAAGCTAATAATTTAATACTTTTTAAGGGTCGCTATGAACTACAACATTGAATTTCAAATTGCCAGCATAATCTTTATTGCAGTCCTAACAATTGTATTTTATTCTAAAAAAAGATGGGGTTCGCTTGCAAATCTTATTTTTAGGGCAATTATGATTGTAACGCTAATTGAACTGGCACTTGATATTGCAAGTGTCATTACGATTACGCAGTTTCAGAACGGCAATAAGCAGATTGAAAGACTTAATAATTTTTTGTCAAAGTCATATCTTATTGCAATAGCGGCTTATATTTTTCTAATTGATACTTATGCAATAGTCAATACGATTAAAAAGGGAATTGAAGTCGGTCGGCTGACTTTTAAGTATATACAGTGTTTTATTTTTGCTTTTTTCTTTATCATTGTATGCGTTGTAATTATCTGCAATCCGCTTTTGTACGGTGGTTCCGGTAAATTTATTTATTCATACGGAATTCCGTCTGATATGATTTATGGTTTTTCTACGTTTTCTGTTGTCTTTTGTGTAATAACTTTTTTTGCTAATTTGAAAAAAGTAAGCAAAAAGCGCCTTGTTCCAATTGTAACGTTCTGTGTGATGGAAGGAAGTGTTGCAATTATTCAGGCGTTTAACAAGGAACTTCTGATTGTCGGACTTGGTTCTGCCGTTTCGTGCCTTATCATGTATTTTGCGCTCGAAAATCCTGATATGAATATAATAGAAGAACTTAACAAGGCAAATAGACGCGCAAAAGACCTTATTTTAAACGTTCTTCCATTGTCAATAGCAAAGCGCCTTGAATTTAATTTAAAGCCGTTTTTTGATGAATATGAAAACGTAACGATAATGTTCCTTGATATTATTGATTTTACAAAGATGACTAACGAAGTCGGAGGAACTGCTCTTGTAAAAATTCTTAATAAGTTTTTTGGTGAACTTGATGATTTGCTTGTAAATTTCAGAATAGAAAAAATTAAGACAATCGGTGATGCATATATGGCCGCTGCTGGCGTTCCTGACAGATACGAAAATACTTGCGATGAAACAGTAAAATTTGCGCGTCAGGTTCTGCGTCGTCTTGAAGATTTTAACAAGCGCAACAACTTGAATATTAATGTCCGCATCGGTATTAATAACGGCCGTGTCGTTGCCGGTGTAATCGGAAAAACAAAGTTTATTTACGATTTGTGGGGCGAACCTGTAAACCTTGCATGGCGGCTTCAGACAAACGGTATCGCAAACAGGATTCATGTTTCTGGCAGGGTAAAAAGCATACTTGACGGTAAATATGATTTTGAAGAACGCGGTTCTCTTGATATGAAAGGCTTTGGAAGCGTAAAGACATTTCTGCTTAAATAGCAGATAAAATGAAAATTTATGAGCGCTTTATAAGAATTTATGTTATAATTAGTATGCAATGTCCAGTGTTTTTTATAAGTTTTATGATTTTAGCAAAAACAGAGTTTTAAAAAAGACAGTTGCGTGCTGTTTTATTTTTCTTTTGTTCTTTTCAGCCTTTGCCATTGAAAATTCCGGTAAGCCGAAGAAGATTCTTTTTATAGGCTCGGGCGAAGCAGATTCTTATATGAGTTCTACTCAGATTCAGGGATTAAAAGAAGAACTGGGTGATGACTTTTTTTTGAGTTATCAGTTCATGGAAATGAACAAAGGGTACGATGACGAAAAATATTCGCATTTTTATGCATGCACAAAAGAATACATCAAAAACAACGACTTTGACCTTTTTATTACTGCAGATGATGATGCCTGCAATTTTTCTCTTTTATACCGCAAAGAACTTTTTGCTGACAAGCCTGTTGTCTTTTTAGGCGTTGAAGATGCTGAAATTGCGCGGCAGGCTGCTTTAGACGGTAACATAACAGGCGTAAAAGACGTTTTGTATTTTGATGAAAACGTGCTTCTTGCAAAAAGACTTTTTCCTGATGTAAAAAGGATTTATCTGATTACAGACAATACTTATCTTGGCAAAATGGGTTCAAGCGTTTTTTACGATTTGCCGATGCGCTTTAAAGGAATTGAATTTACAGAAATTAACACATCTGCAATAAAACTTGAACAGTTTGAAAATCAGCTTGAAAATTTAACGTCTGGAGATGTCGTTTTTTATCTGTCTTCAAAAGATACTCAGGACGGAATTATTTATGACAAATCTCAGGAGATTCTGCAGTCGTGTCTGAAAAAAACAATCCCGGTTTTTAACTGTACTTATACAGGAACTCCGCGCAAAAATTTTTCAAGTTTTATAGGCGGTTATTACAGTTCATATCTTGATATGGGGCTGATTGCCGGCAAAATGGTAAAGGAAATATGCAATGGCATTGACATCAGGTATTTGAGCATTACTTCTGACTGTCCTGCGCATTATTACTTTGACTTTGACATAATGAAGAAATTTGACTTGCGCAAAAATCAGCTTCCGAATGATACGATTTACTTTAATGATGCAGACAGTCTTTCAAAGGCAAAGAAAGTATGGTTTTTGTTTATTGCGCTGCTTATTTCTGTAATTATAATCGGGCTTGCGTTTAATTCAGTTGAATTAAAAAACAAACAGCACCTTTTTGATTTATTGCAGGAAAACCGCCGCATGCTTCATGCCGTTATGGACCAAAGCGAAACTCTTTACTGGGAATGTGATTTTTCCAAAGACACAACTCAGAAGCCAGAACTGATTCAGGAAAAAAATCAGGATGATGAAGTCGAAGAACTTGAAAGCGTGCCTGATGATACTCCTCTCGGACGTGTTGATGATGTTGAGCCTGTAGAACTTGTTGAACTTGAAAATGACGTTGAATATTTTAATAAAAATGAATTTAATCTCAGGACAGAAGACGTTGTTTTAGGATGGATTTATTCCGGCGTAATTCAGAGGGAATACCGCGAGCAGTTCCATCAGATGCTTTCTGATTTCAGAAACGGCAAGACTAAAAAATCAATTGAAATTGATATTCCGATTGGTATACGCGACATTCAGAATAACATTCAGACTGAACGCTGGAAGCACATCGTTTACAGGGCGATAAAAACCGAAGGCGATAAAGTAATCCGTGCAATTTGTTCTGCGACAGATGTTACGAGTCAGAAACGTGCCGAGCGCGAATATGAAGGCATAATGAAATACCAGAGTTTTGTTCAGCAGAGTTATCCGGCATATACGCGTATCAACCTGACAAAAAATGCCGTCCTTGAACGTTTTATAAATGTTCTCGATATAGGTAAATACATAAAAGGAAATACTGCCCTCAGCGAACTTGAATTTATCCGCGAGATTATAACAACCAGAAATCAGAACAGAAGTTTTGCTTCTACGCTCGACAGAGAGGAGCTGATTATTGCATTTAAAAATGGTGCACGACAGCGTGAATGTGACTTCTGCTATAAGTTCAGTAATAATGCACTGCACTGGTTTAATCTGTGCATTGAACTTGCAAGTAATCCGTCTACAGGTGACATTGAAGCATACTGTTATTTAAAAGACATTACGAGCCAGAAAATTTCTGCTATTACAAAAGACTCTGTTCTTAACGAAGATGTTGAATATATTTTCTGGCTGAACAAAAATACAAAGGAATGTCAGTTTATCAATAAATCAGAGTCTGCTTCATGGATTTCTGAGTCTGACACTATTGAATACGATAATTTTATTTCGATTTTGTTAAAGAAAAAAATTCCTGCGAGTGACAAAGAAAAAATCAAAGATGATTTTAATATAGAAAAAATCGAAGAGCAGCTTTTGACTACTTCTGAAGTGCGTTTTACATACCACACGCGCAAAGAAGACGGCTCAATCGAAATCAAGCAGGAAAAAGTTTACTATCTTGAAAAAGAAGCAAACATTTTAATTTATGTCTGCACTGATATAACCGCAATTACAATGATGGAAAATCAGCAGAACGAAAAACTTGCGCTTGCAATCAAGCAGGCAGAAAAAGCAAATGCTTCAAAGAGCGACTTCCTGTCAAGAATGAGCCATGACTTGAGAACGCCTATGAATGGTATTATGGGAATTGCCGAACTTGCAAGTAAGGAACTTGACGATCCTGAAGCGCTTGAACGGGACATTCAGAAAATACGTTCTTCAAGTTCGTATATGCTCGGACTTTTAAATGACATTCTTGATATGTCAAAAATCGAAAGCGGAAAGCTTGAAATTCACCAGACAAAAGCTTCTGCAGGAAACTGTCTTGAAAATATCATTACGCTTGCCCATGTAATGTGTGATAAAAAGAACATTACGTTTTACTGCAATAAAAATCCTGACAAATATCGCGATTATATTATCAATGTCGATGTTCTTCATATTCAGCAGGTTGCAATGAATTTGATTTCCAATGCTTCAAAATTCACTCCACCAGGCGGCAGGATTGAGTTCCTTTTGGATGCTACTCCTGCTGCAAAAGACAGAATTCATCTTGTTGCTGTCGTACGCGATACTGGTGTAGGAATGACAAGCGAGTTTCAGAAAATTATGTACGAAGCGTTTACTCAGGACAGTAATTCCGTAAATAAAGTCGGAACAGGACTTGGTCTTACGATTGTTCATAGTCTCATAGATTTGATGGGCGGAACGATTGACTGTGTAAGTGCTCCGGGTGAAGGAACTGAGTTTACGATTAATATCGATATTGAAAAGCCGGAAATTCTTGAAGACGAAGAATTCCATTTTTCAAATGATACTGACCTTGATATTTCTGTAGAAAGCTCTGACAAGGCGGTACAGGAAGTTTCTGTCAAAGACAAACGTGCTTTACTTGTTGAAGATGACGAACTTAACCAGGAAATTGCATCGCGTCTTTTGATGAATGAAGGAATGAAAGTTGAAATTGCCGGTAACGGACTTGAGGCGTTAAATATGTTCAGCGAGAGCGAGCCGAATTACTACGACATTGTCCTGATGGATATTATGATGCCTGTAATGGATGGTTTTCAGTCGACGCATTTGCTGCGCACTCTTGACAGAGAAGATGCAAAAAAAGTGCCTATTATTGCAATGAGTGCAAATGCGTTTACCGAAGATATTGAGCGCTGTATTGAAGCCGGAATGAATGCGCATATTGCAAAACCGATTGAAACTGAAAAAATGTTCAAGACTATAAAAGAAAACTTAAAAAAATAGTGCAAAGTGAGCAAACACTGGTGACGGCAAATAAAAATACGTATTGAAAAACATAGCTGTTTTATGATAAAAAAATAGCTATGAAAAAATTGTTTATATTTATTGCGTTATTAAATGTGTCGTTTGGAATTTTTGCATTTGAATTTAAACCGTTTTATACAGGCGTTAGATTAGAAGCAAATCAAAACAGTTATAAACGAGTTGCTGCCGGAGCCGGGTTGGAATCGTTTTATTCTTTTTCTGACTATTTTATTTTGGGAACAACAATACTATGCAGCACTGATTTTTCAAGGTTCACTACGCTGGAAATATTGTTGAATCCTGCATACCTTTTTCAGTTTACTTTTATGAAGGACAGGGCAAGGCTTTCTGTCGGAGCTGCCTGTGGTTATGAGCAGATTCATTATGACAAAAACGTCCTGCACATATTTTCAATTGGTGCTGAGGTGCGTATGTTTGTACGGCTCGGCAATTTGAAAAAATCAAAATTGTGCCTTGTCCCGGTTATAAGAGCCGGCTATCCGTATATATGGAGCGCCGGCCTCTCGATTGGGGCTAAGTTTTAGTCAAGCTGATATGACTCGCCGTATTTTACGATTGTCGTATTTTTAAAGCCGTTTTCGCCCAGATAATTTATTAAATAATCCTGGGCATCTTTTTCGCCGTGAACGAGAAAAATCTGTTTTAAGTTGCTTGTGTCAATTGCTTTTAACCATTCCAGTGTTTCTTCGTAATCGGCATGTGCACTAAAAGCATTCAGCCTTTCGACGGTGGCATTTACTTTATACCAGTTGTCCATAATGTGAACTTCTTTTTCGCCGTCAAGGATTTTTCGTCCGAGTGTGTTTTCTGCCATATAGCCGACAATCAGGATTGTGTTGCGTTCGTCCTGTATGTTGTTTGCAAGATGATGGAGAACGCGGCCGGCTTCGCACATTCCATCGGCGCTGATGATAATCATCGGTCCTTCTTTCTGGTTCAACAGTTTTGATTCTTCAACACTTGTCGTAAAGCTCAAATCACCAAAACCAAACGGATTTTTATGATGCTTTAAAAATGCTTCCGTAACGTCTGCATCGTAACACTCAGGGTGAACTCTAAAAATACTCGTTGCATTTGCAGCCATAGGCGAGTCAACGTAAATCGGAATTGACGGAATTTTTTTCTGGTCAACGAGCAGGTGAAGAAAATAAATTATTTCCTGCGTGCGTTCAATTGCGAAAGACGGAATGATTATCTTTCCGCGTCTGTCGATTGCCTTTCTGATTATTTTTATCAGTTCATTCTGTGCAAAATCAATTGGTTCGTGCTTTCTGTTGCCGTACGTGCTTTCAAGGACGATGTAGTCTGGGGCTGCAAAAGACACTGCAGGGTCTCTTACAATTGGCTTGCATTTTCGACCTAAATCACCGGTAAACAAAATGCGCGTATCTTTTTTGCCAGATTGCTTTATGTTGATGTCCGCAAAAGACGAGCCTAAAATATGACCTGCATCGTGGAACTCAAGGCTTGCCTCAGGTCCTATGTAAAGCGGACGATTGTACGAAAGCGTGACAATCTGATTTGCAGCCTTTACGCAGTCGCTTTCATCAAAAATCGGCGTCCAGTCAAATTTATTGCCTTTTTTCTTTGCCTGTTTTCGTAAATATTCAGCATCGCGTGCCTGAATACGTGCGCTGTCCATCAAGACAAGGTTTGTCAAATCGCGCGTTGCAGGAGTTGAATAAATATTTCCTTTGAAACCTTTTTTTACTAGAACTGGCAAAAGTCCGCAATGGTCGTAGTGACCGTGCGTTAAAACTACAGCTTCAAGTTTGTCGGCAGGAAAATCAAATCCCCTGTTTTTTTCATCAGATTCTCTTCGTTTTCCCTGAAAAGCGCCGCAGTCAATCATGTAACTATGGCCGTCAACTTCGATAATGTGTTTTGAACCGGTTACTTCCTGAGCAGCACCAAGTGAATATAATGTAATCGCCATATTATTCTCCAATTTTTAATTGCGTTTTGTATATTATAACGCTGAATTTTTGATTTATCAATTTTTTATTTTGTGGTAGTATACCAGTTATGAGAAAGGATAAATTTAAAAAATTTAAAACCAAGCCGAATTCAAAAACTGAGGCAGCTAAGAAATTAAGGACGATTTTATTCAGCAGGTTTATTATTCTTGCATTGCTTTTGATTTTGCAGATTTTGTTTTTTCTTATGTTCTCGTTAAAATTGCAGTCGTACATTGAATATTATTTGTTTGCCAGTGTTGCGATTTCTTCATTTTTTCTATTGTATTTTGTAAACCGCCCGGGTGAAAATGAATTTAAATTTGCATGGTTCTTTCCTATTTTAATTTTACCTGTTTTTGGAATTTTGCTTTACGTTATGTACAAGTATAATCAGGGCGGAATTTATTTAAAGAAAAAGCTGAAAAAAATAATGGACGATTCTGCCGTGTTCATTCCGTTAAAAGACGAAGCGCAGAAAATTACAAAAGATTTTGAAGAAGTAAAAGACATTGCCTTTTATCTTTATGACGCCGGAAACTATCCTGCATATCTGAATACCGAAACACAGTATTTTCCTACAGGTGAAGATTTTTTTTCTGATTTAATTGATGAACTGAACAAAGCAAAAAAATTTGTTTTTCTTGAATTCTTTATTGTTGAACCTTGTCAGATAATGGATAAGCTTCTGGAAATTCTTTCTAGAAAAGTAAAGGAAGGTGTAGAAGTCAGAATTCTTTTTGACAGCATCGGGTCAATTGCTTTATCAAGTTCACTTTTGAGGGATTATTTTACGACGTTTGGAATAAGCTCAAAAGTCTGGCTCAAATTTATTCCTGTTTTTAATACGGGACTTAACAACCGCGACCACAGGAAAATCGTTTCTATAGACGGAAAAGTTGCGTTTACAGGCGGCGTGAACATTACGGATGAATATGCCAATTTAAGTTCAAAGCGCTTTGACTATTGGAAAGATGCAGGAATAAAAATTACAGGACCTGCTGTCCGTTCTTTTACACTTATGTTTTTGCAGCAGTGGAATGTGCAGAACAAAAAAAATCAGCCGTGCGAAAATTTTGAAAACTTTATTCCCAAAAAAGCGGTTTTAAAAAATCCGCGAAAGCGCGCTCTGGAAAATTCTCTTGTAATTCCTTATGGCGACGATGCTTACAATGAAGTCAATATTGCAGAAAATGTTTATAAATATATTTTGCAGAAGGCTCAGACAAAAGTTTCTATAATGACACCTTATGTTATCGTTGACAATTCGTTTATCGATGATTTGATTTTTACAGCAAGCCGCGGTGTGCAGGTTGAACTGATTGTGCCAAAACATTATGACCATTTTGTTTCGTTTTGCGTCGGAAGACAGTGCATAAAGACTTTGATTCAAAACGGCATAAAGGTTTATGCGTATGAATCAGGGTTCATTCATTCAAAAGTATTTGTCGCTGACGGAAAAATCGGTGCTGTTGGTTCTGTAAATCTTGACTACAGAAGTTTTTACCATCATTTTGAATGCGGCGTGTTTTTATACAACGCAAAATCTATAAAAGATGCAGAAGCCGATTTTGAAAAAACAAAACTTGAATGTTCTGAAATTACTCCCGAGGCTTACAAAAAAATTCCGAAGTATATAAGGTGTATCGGCTGGCTTTTCAGGATTTTTGCGCCGCTGATGTAGACTTAGTTTGATTTGCTGTCTACGCCGATTCCGAATAAAGCGAAGTCGAGTTTTGCAGGGTCTTCGGGGAAAATCTGTTTTGCAAAGTCTGTAAGTTTTTGCGCAGTTTTTCTTGTTGCAGTTTCTTTTTCTGAAATGATGTTGAGTTTTTGGGCTTCTTGCAAAACGTGGACATCGAGCGGAATGAGTAAATCTTTTTTTGGATACCAAGTCCATAGTCCGATGTCAACAGGCGAGCCGTCGCGAACCATCCAGCGCAAAAACATACACAGTCTTTTTTTTGCAGACGTTTTTGTAGATGGAACGATTTTACAGTTTGCAAAATATTCAGAAATGATGTCTGCAAGATTTACGCTGCCTGCGTTTTTTGCAGAAGGAATTTTTGAGCAGTCTGTAAAGTTTGTGAGAGTTCCATTATTATTTAAAAGGTCGTTGTATTTTGAATTTAAAAAAATACCGAAAGTTTCGTCTGTCTGTAAAATCTGGCTGAGCAGGGAAAATAGAATGTAAAAATCTTTGTACGAATAAAATCTGTAAAATTTCTTATTGTTATCAGGCGAAAATGTTTTTTCAAAATCCCTGTTTTTTATCCAAGTGAAAATGCCGCCTGATAAATCTGCCTGCTGCATTACAAACTGTATTTTTGGAATGAACTGTTTTCTGTTGCCAAAAGAAAGCAGGCTTGCGGTAAAAGCACAGAGTTCTATGTCAGCAGGATTTTTGTAATAGTATAAAAACTGGCTTGGATCTGATTTTAAAAAATCAGATGTTTCGTATTTTGCGGCAAGACGGACGAGGCGCTTTTTTAAATCTTTTGTAATTGCGTTATTTGAAATTCCGCCTGCGTTAAGTTCAGCTTTTGTCATTCTTATATTTTATCTGAATTTTTTTAAGATGAACAAGTACTCTGAAACGTGAATATTCCTGCTGCTTAAATTTCTGCTTCCGCGAAAAGTGTTGTACAGGATTTCTTGAGTAAAAAGGTCTCCGTATTTTTTGAGCATTTGTGTCATTGTGTCGTAAGAAATAAAGCCTTCGGAATTATATGAAATGACAAAATATTTTGTGTCGAGATTTTTTATTATTGATTCAAGCGAGTTGAGTGCTTTTGATTTTATGTTAAAGTCCGAGTGGTTCCAGTTTGATTCAATTCCTGAAACAGTGCTTATCGGTTCTGTGATTTTGTTTTTTAAAATTAAGTTCAGCATAAAATAATTTGAGCCGTACGGATGCTGGTTGTATGGTGGGTCAAGATATGCAATGTCAATGTCGCTTAATTCTTGAGAAAGGTCTACAGCATTTTTCTGATGTATTTCTGTTTGTGAGCTAAAGTTTGAAAAGACAGGTGTCTTTAGTTCTATTGGTTTTAAAATTCTTGGCAAGGCATTTTTTCCGTTGCCGCCAAAAGTTCCGATGCCGGTCTGCTTGTCTTTGTAAAAGCCTTTAAAAACTCCGCTTGTGTTTGTATGAATAGAAGCTTCTGTTATAAGCGGTGCAAGGAAAAACTGCTGGAATTCTTTTTCAACGTATTTATCGATTAAGGCTCTGTAGGTGTCAATTAACAGGGCATTTTCTTTTGTGTAAAAAACTCTGTCCTGTTTTGTAATGTTTGCTTCGTTTTTTGGAGAGTAATTTTCTGTTATGATTCCCGGGATTTTTTTATGCGTAGCTTCGGTGACGATTTTTTCTTTTAGTGAATTGTATTTTTCAAAATCGAATTCTTCTTTGTTTGTAAGGTAGCAGGAATTTATAATGCAAGAATAATTTTCAAGGTCATTGCAGATTAATTTTGAAGAATGTTTTTTTAACATTCTGGCAACGATTCCTGAACCAGAAAAAATGTCAGCACATACACAACGGTCTTTGTTAAGTTCAACTTTAATTTTTAAAACTTGACTTTCGATGTCATTTATGAGAGAACGTTTGTTTCCGATATAGGTTATAATCTGTTGTGTTAAAAAGGCGCTGTTTTCCTGCATAATGAATTTTTAAAACAACGAAGAAATTTCTTTTTCGTATTTCTTCATTATTTTAGGACGAATCATCTCCTGTTTTGCAGAAAGTTCTTCTCCGATTTTAAAACTTTCTGGTAAAAGTGCAAAAGTGTTTATGCGCTCGCAACTTCTAAATCCTGTTGAAACGCTGACAAGGCTGTGTACTTCTTTTGAAAAGAGCAGCTGGATTTTTTCATCGGCAAGCAGGGTTTCGTAAGAATCTATCTGTATGCTGTTTTGTTCTGCATATTTTAAAACATTTTCTTTTGCAGGAACAATAAGGCAGCCGAGATAATTTTTGTCCTGCCCTACGACGATTGCGCTTTCGATGTAGTCGCTTGATAAAAGCTGACGTTCCAAAACTGCAGGTTCGATGTTTTCGCCGCCGAGTAAAACGATTGTATCTTTTGCGCGACCTGTGATTTTTAATTCGCTGTCAAATGTAAGAAGTCCTATGTCGCCTGTATTGAGCCATCCGTCTTTGTCGATTATTTTTTCTGTCAAATCAGGACGGTTGTAATAGCCTTTCATAATCTGTTCTGATTTGACAAGAATCAAACCTTTTTGTCCTAGTGGCAATGGAGAAGAATCTACTGGCTGACCGTTTTCTTCTTTTACGATTTTTAGTTGAACTGACGGAAAGATTATGCCTACGCAATCAGGGCGCGGTGTTTTGTAATGCCTTATAGAAAGAATCGGCGCTGTTTCTGTAAGGCCGTAACCTTCAAGAAGGTTAAAGCCGATTGCCCTGTAAAAGTCATTTACTTCTTTTTGCAGAGCGCCTCCGCCAGAAAGTGCAATGCGGATTTTTCCGCCAAGACCTTTTCTTATTCTCCTAAATAATAAAACGTCACCAAGTTTATGAACCGGCCACAACAAGATGAACGGAATTATGCCTGTTAAAAAATCAAGAAATCGTGAGCGATTTTGAATTCTGCAAATCCAACCGCAGACTTTGTCTTTATAATGAACATACGCTTTGCCGGGTTTTAGAAAAAGTTTGTATGACAGCAAAGTCAGTCCGCCTGTTTTTTTTATTTTACGTTCGATATTTTTTGCAGCTGCATCCCAAAGGCGCGGTACTCCGCACATCCATTGAGGTTTTATTTTTTCCATATCTGTAATCATTACTTGAGCTACAGGTTTTGAATAAGCAATGTTGCATTTTAATGTAAGAATAAAATACTGGACTACGCGTTCAAAGCTGTGCCATACAGGCAGAACTGAAAGCCATGTTTCGCCGCGTTTGCATGGGAAAAAGTTATGGATTACTTCTGCCTGTGCAAGATAGTTTCTGTGAGTAAGCATTACGCCTTTTGGAGTTCCTGTAGTGCCTGAAGTAAATATAATTGTCGCGGTGTCGTCTGGTTTTGTAAGTTCCATTTCGGCTTCAATTTCTTTTTTGAGGTTTTCTTTATCTGCAGAATAAATGGCTTTGCCTTCGTTCATGATGTCGTCAAAAAACAGTACTTTTATTTTTTTGTTATTTACTACTGTTTCTTCATCGCGCGAGGAATGTTTAAAAATTATTGCAGTTTTAAGTTTAGGACATTCGTCGGCTTTTTCGAGAACTTTTTCAAGCTGGTGGGGTGTTTCAAAAAAGCCGTATTCACAACCTGCAAAAGAAATTATAAAACGGATTTCAGTTCCCATAGAATCACAGCCACGAGGAACGTCTGATGCACCCAAAGATAAAATTGCGTAATCTGCAAGTGCCCATTCCCTGCGGTTGTCAGAAATCAGTGCAACGTTGTCACCGCGTTTTATTCCCAGTTTGCGCAATATCAGGGCGAGGGCGATTATTTCGTCATAAACCTGACTGTATGAATAGCCAGTGTAATTTCCTGATTTGTCTTTTGAATATTGAAAGATGTCATTACCAAGTTCCTGTGCACGTTCTTTTAATAAGAGCGCCAGGTTTTTCGGGAGGCTTTTGTTGAATGTGAACTTCGGCATCTAATTTCTCCTAGGCAGAAAATTGTAAATAGGTAACTTGACAATATCATAAAAAATGTCGAATTACAATAGCGAGAGTTATCCTCAACGAGAACTTTAAAACTATCAAAAATGGAATTAAGAAAATCAATAATATATTGTCCTCATATATGTTGTATTGTGCTATGCTAAGAAGTCATTTTTGAATAAAATAAAATGCAGGATTGGTATTGATAAGATGAATTATTTGAAGCCTTTACCAGAGGGAATAACGCTTGAAGTTTTTAACGGCGAGGAATTGATTTTTTCAAGCAGAAAAAAATGGCTGAATCCTCTGTTTGAACTGGAAAATTTTTTAAATACATATCAGGGAGCGCGCACAAATCTTTGTTCTCATGACAGCGCTATAGGAAAGGCAGCTGCAGTTTTGACTGTCAGGTTTGGAATAAAAAAGATAAACGCAGATTTAATAAGTGAGAATGCAAAGACTTATATAGAAAAATTGAATTTGCAGATTGAAAATCCGCTCGACAAAATTCAACTTGAATACAGTAATATTGTACCTAAACTGTTGTGTGCTACAGAAGCAGAACTTGAAAATTTGTTTGATTCTGAACAGATGTATTTTCTTTTGCGCCAGAGGGCAAAACTTGTGCAGGGGGTTGAAGTTAAAGCCTGTTCGCTGTGCAGTGAATATGGAACAATCAGAAACTTGTCTTTTGACTTAAAGTCTGGCGGCCATCTTATGATTTTGGGAGAGAACGGAGCGGGCAAGACGACGCTGTTAAAAATTATCGCAGGAATAAAAAAGCCTTTGTCCGGTTATATTTTAATCGACGGCAAACCTGTAAGTGAACTTGAAAAATTTTCTGTCGGCTATATTCCGCAGTTTACGGAAAATACAAATTTCAGTCTATCTGTGGAAGAAGTCGTTTCTTTGGGAATTCCGCCTGCAAAAAAGAATAAGGCTGAACTTATAAAAAATGCGCTTGTCAGGACTTCGAGCCTTCATCTTTTGAAAAGGAGTTTTTCAAGTCTTAGTGGCGGCGAAAAACAGAAAGTAAATCTTTCCCGGTGCCTTGCACAAAATGCAAAACTCCTTCTCCTTGATGAACCTACTGCAAGCCTTGATTTTGAAAATCGGAAAATGGTCGTTGACATTCTCCGTTCACTGACTGTTTCTGAAATTCCGACGATTATAGTTGTAACTCATGATGAAGAACTTGCAAAAATGAAAAACTGGGAAATAATGAAATTACAAAAGGAATAATGTAAATGCCAGAATTAATTGACAAACTGAAATTTTTATTTTTACTTCCTCCGATAATGCGCGGCTTTTTTGCGATGCTTGTAAGCGGTGCGTGTTTTCCTATGTGCGGCGTTATGGTACTGCGCCTTAATTTAGTGCCGATGCGGTATATGCTTATGCACGGCGTGGTTTTAGGCGGAGCAATGGCGCTTGCATTGAATATGCCGTTAGTTCCCGTTACGGTTGCGGTAAATTTAATTTTGATTTTTGCGATGATGATTTTTACGAAAGATTCATCGTTTGGTTTTAGTGGCGGAAGTTCTGCAGCGATGATTTTGAGCATGGCGCTTGCAAGCCTGATTATGCATGTTGCTGACGTTCCTGCAAAAGATACTTTGAGTTTGATGTGGGGAAGTCCGTTTGCGCTGACTTTGTTTGATTTAATTACGCTTTGCGTTCTTGCTTTTTTTCTTGGCGCGTATGTCATTTTGAATTTTAAAAATATTCTTGCACTTTTTTATAATCAGGAAATTGCGCGGTCAATGGGTGTAAAAGTAAAGTTCCATTATACTGTGATGGTGATTGTAATTGCGCTTACAGTTGCGCTTGCAATGAAAATTCTCGGGGCGTTTTTAATTGATGCGCTTTTGATTTTACCTGTTCTCTGTGCGAATGCTGCCTCAGGAAAGAAATCGTGTGGAATAAAAAAAATTTTCATTTTAAGTTCTGTTTTTGGTTTTTCTTTTTCGATTTTAGGTTATACTGTAGCTGTTGCCGCAAACTTACCGCCGGCATCGTCGATTTCTGTTTTTGCAGGAATTGCGTTTGTAATTTTAATTTTATGGGGACATATAAAAAATGAAAAAATCAATTAAAACTATGGCACTTTTTTTTACTGCAGTTTTTGCGTTCTGTTCACTCTGCTTTAGTGGCTGCAAAAAGGCTGAACAAAACAAAGCGGCTTTTTCAAGTTCTAAAAAAGTAATTGCGTCTACAAGTTGGACTGCGGCTTTTGCGTTTCTTGCTGGAATTGATGAGGTAACAGTAATTGCGCCTGCAAGTCTTCGTCATCCGCCTGAATATGAAATAACGTCTTCTGACATTCAGCGTGTTTTGGAGAGCGATTTTTTTGTGTATGCAGGTTTTGAAAGAATGATGAAAACTCTGGGAGACTCTGTCGGAAATACTCAGATGTTAAAAATTTCCTGCAACAATTCAGTTGAAAACGTAAAAGCAGAATCTTTAAAACTTGCTTCTGTTTTTGGAACGGAAGAAATTGCAAACGAAAGAATTTTATCGTATGAAAACACAATAAAAAATGCTGCAAGTCAGTTTGAAAAAAACGGCTTAAAAAATGCAAAAGTTTACTGCAATAAAAATCAGGTTTATCTTGCAAAAGACCTTGGTTTTGAAATAGCAGGAATTTTCGGACCGGGAGAAGTTACGAGCGAGCAGATTGCAGAAGCAAAAAAATCAAGATTTGATTTTATAATTGACAACGTTCATAATCCTGTAGGGCAGCCGCTTGCCGAAGTTGCGCCTGGCTCAAAATACATAATCTGGCGCAACTTTCCTGAAACTGTCGAAAAGGGCTCGCTTGAAAAAGTTGTCAAAGAAAATATAGATGCAGTTTTTCAGTCGTGCAAATAAAATCGCTTTAGATAGACTGAATGATTGTGTAGACACAATCGCCGGCTTTTTCTATTTTGCGAACCATGTCAATGTATTGAAGTTCTGCTTTGACATCGCCGTTGTTTTCAATTCGTTTTCGGGATGCTTTCTTTAATTCTTTCTTAGTTGCATCGATGTGGTCTTCGAGGAATTCGCTTTGAGATTTCTGTTCGTCAGAAACACCGAGCGTAAAGAATGTACATACTTGTTCAAAGAAAATGCGCACTGATTCAAGGTAATCGGAAATTTCGCGGATTCGGATAGAATTTAATTCTGTGTTGGAAATGTATTTGTTCAGCGTGTGCATAATCGAACAGCACTCATCGCTCAGGTTTTCAAGTGAATCTGTAATGTGAATGAGTTTTGCAAATGTATTTCTGTCTGTTGCATTTGCAGTCGGAAGCCGTGAACATTTTTGAAGAAAATCCGTAATCGAATCGTTCATTTCGTCAATGTAATTTTCAAGGAAGTTTACATTTTCGCTTTCTTCTGTCGCCTTGTCTTTGTTCAATATTGAATTGTAAATTGAGTCCATCATTTCCATTACTTTTGCCGACATCTTTGAAATTTCTTTTTGAATCTGGAACAAGTATAAGTCGGCGCTGACATGTGAATATGGAAGAATTGCAGGAAGTTTGTAATGGGAGTCTTTTTCTTTATCAGATTCTTTTATGACTTTTGTTGCTATCAAAGCAATCTGATTGATGAACGGCAAAAACAGAAGTGTCGCGCAGACGTTAAAAATCGTGTGGAGCATTGCAATGTGTGTCGTGATGTCTGACTCAGGCGTTCCCGGAATTATGAAGTCTACGAAGCTCAAGAACGATTTGAAGACGAGCAGTGCAATTACTGTTCCGATTACGTTGAATGCCACGTGAACAAAGGCAGTGCGTTTTGCGTTTGTCGTTGCGTTCATTGCAGACATAACGGCATCGATTGTAGAGCCGATGTTGCTTCCGAGAACGATTGCTGCAGAAAGTTCCCATGTCAGGGAACCTGCGGCTGCCATTGTAAGAACGATTGCAGTCATTGCAGATGATGAGTGAATGAGGGCAGTAATAAATGCGCCGATAAAAACGCCTGTTAAAATTCCCCAAAAACCTAAGTTAGAAATTTTCAATAAAAGAGAAGAAGCAGCCGCATCGAGTGAGAGCGCATTTTTTAAAAGCCCCAGTCCCATAAACAATAATGCAAAACCCATAAAACATTCTGCAAAATTGTGAACTTTTAATTTTTTAAATTTCTTGATTATATAACCGAATGCAAAAAGCGGAAGGGCAAGCGCTTCTATAGAAAAAGAAAATCCAAAAAACGAAACTATCCACGCAGTGACTGTAGTTCCGATATTTGCTCCGAAAATTACGCCTATTGCCTGTGTTAATGTAAGGATTTCTGCATTAACAAAACTTACGACCATTACTGTCGTTGCGCCGGAAGATTGAATGATGGCAGTTACTCCAATTCCTGTGAGGACGGCTTTTATTCTGTTGCCAGTGATTTTTCCGATTAGTTTTCTAAGATTGCTACCGGCGCCTTTTTGTATACCGTCAGAGAGCATGTTCATTCCAAAGAGCAGAAGGCAAAGAGAACCGATAAAGCCAAAAATTTGACCGATAGTATTCATAACCATAGGGGTATTATACCGAATACGCTCGTAAATTTCAATTTGCTGACAAACATTATACTAACTCGCGCCACGAGAATTGCAGGAGCAATTCTCTGTGTCTTGTGGTAGCGAGTAAAATTCCAATTTGCTGACAAACAATATGGCTAACTCGCGCCACGAGAATTGCAGGAGCAATTCTCTGTGTCTTGTGGTAGCGAGTAAAATTCCAATTTGCTGACAAGCAATATGAGTAACTCGCGCCACGAGAATTGCAGGGGAAATTTTATGTGAATGACGGCGAGACAAAGTTCAATTTTATTTGTGATTTTATTTGTAATTTTGTTTGTAAATTTATTTGTAAATTCAAGTGTTTTTGCTTTCACTTTTTTCTGGTTGTCGTTTATAATTGAATTTATGAAAACTATAAAAAAATCAAATATTCACGATATTCTTGAGAAACTTACTGTTCAAGAAAAAATACGTTTGTTAAATGGGGTTGGGTCATGGCATACTTCTGATGCAGGCGGAAAACTTCCTTCTGTAATGATGACTGACGGACCGCACGGGCTTAGAAAACAGGATAACAATCAGAAAGACATAAACGATTCTAAGCAGGCAACTTGTTTTCCGACTGCAAGCTGTGTTGCAAACTCATGGGACATTGACCTTGCAAAAGAGATGGCAGGGGCAATTGCTGACCAGGCTTTACAGGAAGAAGTCGGGATTGTACTTGGCTGTGGAGTGAACATCAAGCGTTCCCCGATGTGTGGCAGAAACTTTGAATATTTTTCTGAAGATCCTCTTCTTGCAGGTTCTCTGGCTGCGACTTATATCGATGGAATGCAGTCAAAAAATGTTGGAACTTCGTTAAAGCATTTTGCGTGCAACAATCAGGAAACGCGGCGTCAAAGTTCTGACAGTATTGTAGATGAACGTGCACTACGCGAAATATATTTACGCCCATTTGAGATTGCCGTAAGAAATTCTCAGCCAACGACTATAATGGCATCTTACAATAAAATTAACGGAAGTTATTCCTGCCAGAATAAAAGAATTATAAATGATATTCTGCGTGATGAATGGGGATTTAAAGGTGCTGTCATTTCTGACTGGGGCGCTGCAGTTAATTTGCCTGAATGTATAAAATCAGGACTGAACCTTGCAATGCCCGATTCCGGCGGTTATCAGGTTTCCCAACTGGAACAGGCGCTGGAACAAGGTTTAGTAACAGAACAGGAAATTGATTCTGCCTGCGAAAAACTTCTTGAGATAATTCAGCGTACGGCAAAAAATCCTAAGGCAAAAGTTGACTATAAAGACGCTCACCTTGTTGCCAGAAAAATTGCCTGTAATTCTGCTGTTCTTTTGAAAAACGAAGGCGCGCTTCCTCTTGATAGCAAGACCCAAAGCGAAGTCGTTGTTTTAGGGCAGATGGCAAGCCAGATGCGTATTCAGGGAGGCGGTTCAAGTCACATCAACGCTTTTATGGGTGCAAATGCACTTGATTCGTTAAAAGATGCAGGTTTTAAAGTCCGTTATGCTCAGGCATATCCTGCTGACGAAAAACTTGAAGAGACTTCGCCTGAGGAAATTCAAAAATTTGCACAAGAAGCCGTTGCACTTGCAAAAGAAGCAAACGACAAGAAAATTCCTGTAATTCTTTTTTGCGGTCTTACAAACAGAATTGAAGGCGAAGGCTTTGACCGTCATGATATAAGTCTTCCGAAAGAACAACTTTCTGTAATTGACAAAATTCTCCAGATGAATAAAAACGTCATTGTTGTTTTGTTTGGTGGTTCTCCGTTTAAAATTCCGTTTGCAGACAAAGTAAATGCAATTCTTCATATGTATTTGGCAGGCGAGGCTTGCGGAGAGGCATGCGCAGATTTGCTTACAGGCAAAGTGAACCCGAGCGGAAAACTTGCAGAAACTTATCCGCTGTCAGAAAATGACATTCCGTCAAAGTCAACTTGGGGATTGGAACAGCCTGCCATTGAATACCGCGAGAGTATTTTTACAGGTTACAGGTTTTACGAAACTTTTGGCGTTCCTGTTCAGTATGAATTTGGTTACGGACTTTCTTACACTCAATTTACTTATAGCGGGCTTGAGGTTTCTGCTATGGAGTTTGATGCTTCCGATGCAAATTCTGCAATCGGAAATGTAGGTGCTGCCTGCGGTTACGGTGAAGCACTTTCTAAAAGCAAGAAGAATTTAAAAGTCAAATTTACTGTAAAAAATACAGGAAAAGTTGCCGGTGCAGAAGTCGTTCAGATTTATGTAAAAAATCCTAAGTGCAGTTATCTGCGTCCTGCAAAAGAACTTCGCGCTTTTACAAAAGTTTTTCTTGAACCGGGCAAGAGTAAAAAAGTTACTGTTGAACTTGATGCAAAAGCGTTCAGTCTGTATGACGTAAAGACGAACTCTTACGTTGCGCCTTCCGGTTCGTATGAAATTCAAATCGGGGCTTCGATAAAAGACATACGCCTTAAAAAATCGCTTAAAGTAAAAGGAATAAAATACAGCGAAGACGATACTCAGCGCTTGCCTTCATATTTTATTCAGGAAGAAAAACCTAAAACCCGTGCAAAAACAAAAGCTGAACCAGCAAAGGCAGAAAAAACAAAATCACGCGCAAAACCGGAAAATAAAGCCGTGAATGTCGATGTGCTTTTCAGTCATAAAGATTTTGCAGAACTTTATGCAAAACCTTTGCCGGAAGACAAACTGCCGCAAGTCGGAACTTTTACGATTTACAACAGTTTTGGCGAAGCCGCAAAGCAGAGCAAATTCTGCAAAAAAATTCTTGACGGAATTGTTAAGCAGATGAAAGAAGACAATAAAAAACAAGGCCGTTCCGAGAACGACCCTGCTTTAAAAATAGCTGTCAGCGGAATTACCGAAAACCCTATTGAAAGCGTAATTCTTTTGACTGCAAATAAGTTTTCAAGAAATCAGGCAGATGCAATCGTAAATCTTGCTAACAATAAAAAGTTTGCGGCAATAATTTCGCTGCTTAAAAAGTCAAAGTAAACTGCGGAATTAACAGGGCTTTTTCAAAGCTTTTTGCAACGCCGTTTTCAAACACCGGTTTGTCTTCAAGATAGACTGGTGTTTTTTCGTTTAAACCTTGAATTTCAAGAACGAAGTTCAGTTGTTTTAAATTGTTGTCTTTTGCAAAACGTTTCAAGCCGATTTCCCATGAAATGTCTTTGCCGCAGAAAAGGTTGTCTGCAACAAGGCGCTTTGTCTTTGTATCGTAGAGCCTTGCATAAGAACCGTTGTAATAAATATTTGCAAAATAGTCAGAAACATTTTTTGAAAAATCCATGTCAGAAATTTTTACGTCAAAGAAAATTTTTCCGTCTGCCTTATATTCGTTTGTAAGTTCCATATAAGGTACTGTTTTGTCCTGTTCAAACTGACTGCGCGGTGTAACTTCTATTTTTGCGTTTGAAGAAAGTTGCTGCTTTGATTTGTAGAGAGTAAGACCGTTTTCTAAAGTTGTCTGTTCAAATCCCTGAGGAACTGAGTCAAGCGCCGGATAACTTGCAAACTCAATTTTATTTTTTGAAGTGAACGTCAAAGTGCCGTTTTCTGAAATTAATTCACCGTCAAATACAATCAAAAATTCTTTTGCGTTAAGTTCAACTTTAAAGCTGTTTTTTGCTTCTTCTCTGGAAAGTGTAATTATTTTTGCTGCAGGCATTTTGTTATCTTTGAAATTGTAAAGGTTTTTTACCTGAGAACTTGCGGCGTTTTTGTAGAAGACAAAAGTTTCTTCATTATTGTTGAGGTGGCACAAAGGCGAAACGTACGCTGTCTGCAAAACGCTGTCTGCAATTTTCATATTAAACGGCAAAAAGAAGTAATCCTGATTTTTTATATCGAGTCCTTCAAATGAAACTTGTGCTTCCGGAATTGAAAAAACTTTTTGCTTTGTTTCGTCCTGTTTCTGGTGGCGCACATAATTGTTTACAAAAAGAAAGCCGCTGTTGTCGCTGTCAATTCTATAAGAAAAGCGGACGTGAGTTTTGTCTGCCGGGTCAAGCGGATTTTCTGAAGGAATTTTTGGAGACATTTTACAGAGTTTTTCTCCGAAGTCTTTTACAAAGAGAGAGTAGAGTTTGAGTTCGCCGTAAGTTTTTGATGTCTGACCGTATTCTTTTATCGGTGCAAAAAAATCGTAAGACAGTTCAGGTAAATCGTTGAGGTATTTTGTTGCTGTGCTTTCCTGAAGTGTCGTAAGTTTTCCGTCTGGATTTGTTCCGCCGTGGTACATATAGTAACCGAGAAGATTGCAGCCTGATGCAAGTTTTACAAGAGTTTCTGCACCGATGTCGCTTGCTGTCGGAACAGGGCGGCGCTTGAATGTCGGCTGCAGTCCGCCTCCGAGTTCTGCTGTAAGATACGGATATTTTGTCATGTCAAAAGTGATTCCTTCATGAAGTCCGTAATCACTTCCGATGTTGTGGTCATTACGTTCGTAAGTTATTACATAGTTGCCGCTTGGTTCAATTTCAGAAGTGCGCTGATCCCACGGCGCGTCGACATAACCGCCCATCACCGGCAGCATTCCGTGAGTGATGGCGCCACCCCAGCCAGTTGCTGTGTAAAGCGGAACGTCAAAACCGATTTCTTTTGCCATATCTAAAAGGCGGCCCATGTGTGTTTCTCCGGCTTCTCCTGTAAGTCCGCCGCAGTGCCCAAATTCGTTTTCAATCTGAACGCTGATTATTGCGCCGCCGTCTTTGTATAAAAGTCCTTTAACCTGTTCAAAAAGTTTTGAATACCATTTGTAAACTTCTGAAAAATATTTTTCGTCGTTTGTCCGCGCTGCAAAATCTTTGTTTAAAAGCCAGTCAGGAAAACCACCGTTTCTGCATTCAGCATGGCACCATGGGCCGACTCTCAACACCATATAAAGCCCGCATTCTTTTACTGTTTCTACAAAAGCACGCAAGTCTTTGTTACCTTCAAAGTCCCATTGATTTTCTATTTCTTCGTGATGAATCCAAAGGGCATAAGTAGAAATGACTGTAACTCCGCCGGCTTTCATTTTTAAAAGTGATTCTTTCCAATACTGTTTTGGATAACGTGAATAATGGATTTCGCCCATTACCGGAAACCATGGCTGGCCGTCTTTTGTAATGTAGTCTTTTGTAAAAGAAAATTTGTCATTTGTACTCATAGCGTTTCCTCTAAGAAATGTAGTATTTTGCGCAATCGGTTGCGCAAATCTATAGTAATACTATAATGCCGTTTTAAAAATATGTCAAATGTTTTTTTTGACAGATAACAGGAGAAAAATAAATCTTTGCTGCTTTGCTGTCAGCTTTTATTTGTTTTTAAAATTCATAATTGCATCAATGCTTTCGATACAGGCATTACGCAGCCCGTATTTTTCGAGTGCGCAAACGCCGCGGATTGTCGTACCGTTTGGAGAGCAGACTGCATCTTTGAGCACACCGGGATGGCTTTTTGTTTCCTGCTGGAGTTTTGCGCTGCCGAGCATTGTCTGGCTTATGAGGCGGTATGCAAGGTCGCGCGAGATTCCGTATTTGACTGCGGCGTCTGCATAAGACTCCATAATCAAATCCATAAATGCAGGTCCGCAGCCAGAAATTGCGCCGCCGATTCCCATAAGCTCGGTTGGAAGTTCTTCGACAATACCAAGTGAACTGAATATGTCTTTTACAAAAGAAAGTTCTTCTTGTGTAAGTGAGTTTGTTTTTTCAAAGAGGAGGACGCCTTCTTTTACCATTGCAGGAGTGTTCGGCATGATACACTGAATACGCGCGCTGTCGCCTAAGATTTTAGTGAACGAACTGAATGTCCAGCCAGCAGCAATTGAGATGACGGCCTTTGCGTTAAGTTCAGCATGAATTTGAGAGAGAACGCTTTCTATTTGATACGGCTTGCAGGCGATGATTACAATCGTTGATTTTTTTACGAGGTCAAAAATTGTCGTGCATGGCGTAAAACCGATTTTCTGTGCGTTGGCGTTCAGTTTCTGCTGGTTTGGTGCAAAGGCGAAAAGATTTTCTTTTTGAATTTTATTTGAATTTATAAAACCCTGTGCAATTGCCTGCGCCATGTTCCCCATTCCGATAAAACCGATTTTTTCCATAATTTAAAACTCCAGTCTGCTGAGATTTTTCAGATTATATAATATATGAATTATGATTGTTTGTGAATTTATAAGGACATTGTTTTTAACATTATTCCATCGATGTCGTAAAGCGTTACGATGTTGTCTTCGTAAACTGCAAAGCCGGAACTTGACGATGCTTTTGGCAGCGATGTCGAACCTGGATTGCAGATAATGTTGTTGTGCTTGCCGCGCTCCAGAACCTGAATGTGCGTGTGCCCTGAAAAAAATATGTCGTGCTGCAAATGTGCGCTGTTTGCATTAAAAAGGTGCCCGTGTGTACAAAACATTCTCGTGCCGTCATCGATGAGCATTGCATAATCCTGCATGCACGGAAAGTTTAAAACCATCTGGTCGACTTCGCAATCGCAGTTTCCGCGGCAGGCAATTATTTTATCTGAATATTTATTTAAAAGTTCCGCCGTTTTTTTTGGGTTGTGTCCGTCGGGCAGATTGTTTCTAGGACCATGGTAAAGAATGTCGCCGAGCAGAACAAGGTAATCGCATTTTAAAGAATCAAAATGTTCGATGATTTTTTTGCATGCTGAATACGAACCGTGAATGTCAGAACAGATTAAGTATTTCATTTTACTCTCCATTTATATGTGTATCAGGATTTTTGAATATTAAAAAGCTTGATTGCCTTTTTGCAGTTCATATAAAATGACTGTTGCTGCCTGTGCAACGTTAAGGCTTTCTACAGGAGAAGCTTTGCCTTTTTTCATTCCAAAAAACGGAATGATTACAAGTTCGTCACAGTTTGCACGCACGCTTTCTGAAATGCCGTTTTCTTCGTTGCCTAAAATAATCAATGCCGGTTTTTTAGTGCACAAATCGTGAATGACAGAAACATTTTTGCTGGCGTTTAAATCTGTGCCGATTCTGACCATTTTTCCCTTTACTGATTTTAAAAGGTTTATCACGGAACTTGTGCTGTAAATCTGTACGAATTCCATTCCGCCTTCTGCAACGCGGTACGAACTTGTCGTTATGGAAGTCTGCGATTCGTCTTTTGGAATTACGATGTTTTTGATTCCGAAGAAGGCTGCACTTCTTACGATTGCTCCGAGATTGTTTGCGTTTCCGATACGGTCAAGTAAAATAGTGTGTTCTTTTTTTTGTGAAAACGAATTTATGATTTCTGGTGTAAGTTCTTGAATTTGCGGTTCGTCAATCATTGCAACGACACCTTGATGATGAATGCTTCCGCAGAGTTTTTCGAGTTCCTTTGGTTCTACGACATTGTAAGGGGCTTTCCGTTTTGAGAGAACTTTGCAAAGACCGCCAAAAAGAGGTGCGCGTTCCTGAGTAAAATACAGACGCCTGATTTTGTCTGAGTTGTTTTTTTCGAGAGTTTTTACGGCAGAAAATCCACAAACGGCTAGCTCTTTGTTCAATTTATTTTTCATAGCAAGCATTATAGCGGATAATCAGTTATTCTTCTATATTTTCTTTTATTTTAATTATTGTTTGTGTAATGTAATCGTTGGAAACGCGCTTGCCTTCTTCCATAAGCCAGCTGAAAAGCCTTTGGATTCCCATATAGCCTTGAATCTCAGGTTCCTGTCCGATTGTAAATTTTAAAATGCCTGAGCGAATGTATTTTTTTATTCCGGGAACTTCGTCAAATGCGATTACCTGAATGTCTGTCCGTTTTAATTCTTCGACTGCCCGGCATACTCCTTCTGTTCCGGCTCCTGCTACAAAAACGCAGTTTATGCTTGCGTTCTGGTTTATGAGTTGAATTGATTTTTCGTAAGAAAAAGTGTCGTCGTCCTGCGCTTCGATTGAGTCAATTATTTTATATTGAATATTGTGCAGCGCAAGTCCTTCTGTAAAACCTTTGATGCGTTCGTTGTGTCCGCGTATGTTATACGAGCCTGTTATGATTAAAATGTCGAGCGGTTTTTGAGTTGTAAGGGCTAACATTCCGGCGGCCGTTTTTCCTGCGCGGTTGTAGTCTGTGCCGACGTAGCAGATTCTGCCGCTGTCTGGAATATCTGTATTTACGCTTACGACCGGTTTGCCTCTTTTGATGATTTCATGGATGGCAAGCTGAACTTCGGGAGTGTCGATTGTCGTAAAGCAATAACCAGAGTATCCTTGTGAAGCGATTTTATTTATTTCTTTGATGTGAGTTTCTGTCTTGAAGTCTTTGAAAAATTTTATGTCGACAGTAACGCCGTAGTCAGAAAGTTCTTTTTGGGCACGTTTTATTCCGCTGATGACTTTGTCAAAAAACGGGCGGGCGCTTGCAGGCAGAAGATATGCAAAAGTAATCGGCTGTTTTCTGGCGGCGAGAATTTTGCCAGCTTTATTCGGAATAAAACCAAGGCGGTCTGCAATTTTTCTGACTTTTTTTGCTACTTCTGGGTTTACGCCTGAGCGGTTGTGTAAAACTCTGTCTACAGTTCCTCTTGAAACTCCAGCTTCTAAAGCGATGTCTTTTATTGTTACTGCCATTTCTTCTATTAAGCTATTAAATTAACTTATAGCTTGACTAATTAATAATAATGCAAAGTAAAAATTATGAAAAGAATAAAAATCCAAAAAATTAAACAGGTACAAGGCCGAATTTTGTCTTGCCCTGCACCTGTCTGAAAGTCATTAAGTTTTTATGCAAACGGATTTTCGTCTGTATAAAGCTGTCCGGCAGGTTTGTTGTAAGCGATGTCTTCGATTCCAAGATAATTGAAAATTGTAAACAGTGCTTTTCCTGCATGACCGAACGCAACTGCCCCGTGATGCGGATAATGCTTTGAAATTAATACATGACGATAGAACCGTCCCATTTCTGGTATTGCAAATACACCGATTCCTCCGAATGAACGTGTAGGAACTGGCAGAACTTCGCCCTGTGCAATGTAAGCCTGGAGTTTTCCGTCAGCGTTTGCATGAAGCCTAAAGAATGTGATTTCGCCCGGTTTGATGTCGCCTTCGAGAGTACCTCGCGTAAAGTCTGGATCGCTTCCTTTTGGTTCAAGCAGGCGGTGCTGAATAAGCTGGTATTTTACTGCAGGGCAAGAACTTTCGTTAAGGCAGCAGAACGGAGTATTTCCGCAGTGGAATCCCATAAATGTGTCTGTCAGTTTGTAGTCATAGTTGAATTTGCCCTTGATTTCTGAATTATACATATCTGCAGGAACTGAGTTATTGATGTCGAGAAGTGTTACAGGAGAACCTGTTACGCAAGTTCCGATGTATTCGCTCAAACCTCCGTAAATGTCTACTTCGCATGCAACAGGAATTCCTTTTGCTGCCATGCGGCTGTTTACATAGCAAGGTTCAAAGCCGAATGCTTCAGGGAATGCAGGCCAGCATTTGTCTGCAAATACAACATATTCGCGTGCGCCTTTATTTTTTTCTGCCCAGTCAAGAAGCGTAAGTTCAAACTGTGCCATGCGTGGCAAGAAGTCAGGGTATTGATTTCCTTTTGCGCCGAGTTCGTTTGCCATGTCTTTTGCAACTTCAGGAATACGAGGGTCGTTCTCGTGTGCTTTGTAAGAAACGAGAAGGTCAAGTTCTGAGTTCTCCTGAATTTCAACACCGATGTCGTAAAGTCCTTTAATCGGCGCGTTGCATGCAAAGAAGTCTTGAGGGCGCGGACCAAAAGTAATGATTTTAAGTTTTGAAAGTCCGATTAATGCGCGTGCAACAGGAACAAAGTCTTTCATCATTTGTGCAACGTCTTCGGCAGTTCCTACAGGGTATTCAGGTATTACGGCTTTAAGGTGGCGAAGTCCGAGATTGTACGAACAGTTCAATACACCGCAGTAAGCATCGCCGCGTCCGTCAATCAAGTTGTCTCCGCGCTCTTCTGCAGCAGCTGCATACATTACAGGACCGTCAAAGTTTTTGGCAATAAGAGTTTCTGGTGTTTCCGGTCCGAAGTTTCCGAGAAATACACAGAGTGCATTACAGCCGGCTTTCTTTACGTCTTCAACAGCTTTGAGCATGTCAAGTTCATTTTCTACAGTTACTTTGCATTCATAAAGGTCGGCACCATAGGCTTTTGCAATGGCAGCGCGGCGTGTTTCTGAAAGTGAAATAATAAAGCAGTCACGGCTTACGGCAATAATTCCAAGTTTTACGTCAGGAATGTTTTTCATCATAATTGTTTTCTCCATATTAATATAGTTATAATTTTTGCCAGACTTGATTTTTCAAGACTGTTTCCTTAGTTTTTTGCAATGTCAATGTTCACACCGGTTAATCCTGTAAAAGCGCCTGCTTTTGATTCTGCAGAAGCCGGGTGAGCGATGAGCCATTTGTTGCGTGCCCAAAGAAGTTTGTCTTCAAAATCGATTTCTTTGATGGAAGGCTTTTCTGTGTTAGTATTCTTTGGAAGAACGATGATTACGCGGAAACCTTCTTTTGAAACTTCGCCATTTTTTACTGCATTACACGGAGCGTAGTGAAGGGTAGTTTCATATATTTGAACGACAGTTCCTTTAGGAACGTAAAACGCTTCTACGAGATTTGTGCTCAACATTCCTTTTTTTACGGACTGGAGAGGTGCGAGCAGAAGAACGATGTCATTTGCAGGAATGTTTAATTCTGAACCGCGATGCCATTCAAGGCAGTTCAGCTTTGTGTTGTTTCCGTTGCAATATCCAATCTGGATTGGCATTCCGCCGTAAGCGTTGTCACTGAGTTCTTTTGCGACAGGCAAACTTTCCAGCCCTGCATCGCCTGGTTCGTAAATTACTTCACTGTCAGGTTTTTTTGTCGTTTCTTCGAGTTTTGCCAGAAGGTCAGTGACGTCATAGCCATTGAGAATTTTTCCGTATTTTGTAAAGGCATGGGAAAATACAGATTTTATTTTCATAAATGCACTCCTGATAAACATATTATCAAAGTTATGAATTTTATCGTGCTCGTGCACGACATCTTTAATATAACCCCATTTATAGTAATCGTCAAGAGAAATTTATTTTTAAATTAGCTACTCGCTTTCAGAAAAATATTTTGCAATCTGCGGAATCTCGCAGGATGTGAATACTGATATTTACAATCCGTTCAGCCTGTTAAAAGCGTTGAAGTAAGCCTGCGTATCTTTGAAGTAAAATACGGATGGTTATACTGACTTTTAAACTCTGTCATGCTGAACGCAGTGAATCATCCCAAAAAAAAATTGCGTTTCTCCCATAACTATGATAAAATGCTAAATATGTTATTGACAAGGAAATCGGGAAAGGGTAGCGTTTCTCAGTTCTCAGTTCTCAGTCTATAGGCGTAGTATATAGCGAAAACATAAATACAACAGGTGAAAAACAAAAAAAAAGCACAGAACTCTGCTTTATACAGAGGACTGTGCTTTTTTTTGTTTAAATAAATTTTCTTGGAAAAAAAGAGGTGTGAATAAAAACTTTGCCTAAATAGCGTCAAAGTTTTTATTTAAGGTTTAATACAAACCTTAAAAACGGAAAAGTCAAGGCTTTAAGCGACAGCGTGCCTTGACTAGACGTATTTTGTGCTATATGGATTTGACGAAAAAACTGATTGGTGGTATATTAAAAAGAAAGGGAGTGCCCGACTCCGTCGGTCGTCTCCACATTAAGCGATAAAGCCGCCGCATGTAGTCAGACAGGGCGGCTTTACTTTTTAACTCTTTCTATCGTGTAGGTAGGAGAGTACTGCTATAACTGTAGTAATTATTGTGGCAACACAAGTTACCAGTGCAATAACACATTCACAAGTCATACGCAAAGCCTCCCAAAAACAAATTCCAGCAAAAGTCGGTAGAGTTCGGGAGATAACCGCCTGTTCAGGCACTTCCAAGAGTCACATCAGTCTTTTTTTATAAGTGCGTCAGAAAATTGACTGGCGTGCAGGTCTTGCAACAGACGAGCATCTTGCGGCAATCGTACAGAACCCTGCAATCACAAAAGAAGAAATCAAAAATCTCCCTCATTCTTCAAACATTCTGTTAAAAGAATTTGCTCCGGTAATCCATTCTGAATTCCAGAAAATCCTTTCTCCGACTGGGTAATCCACCACGCAATAATGAATGTCCTCGAACCTGTTTTTGAAAGGCAGTTTATCTTTCACACTTACACCTGCCGAAAAGGTAAGGGAGCCCATGCCGTTTTTAATCAGTTTTTGTTCAGGATTATAATTTTTTTGTTTTCTTTTAATTCTCCCTTGACTTTTTTATGGGGGGGGGTATAATAAAAAACAAATTTTTTTTCTGGAGGTGGCAATGAAAAAAATTTTCAGTTTATTGACAATTTTTTTTGTTATCAGCAGTTTTAATGCTTTTTCTCAGGAAGACGAAAAAGACAAAGGTGCATTTGAAGACAGAATCAAGATTGGTTTTGCCAAGTTTGACAACAAATCAAGTGCGGTTTCAAAAACTGGTTATGGTTACAGAGCAGTTCAATTTGATGTAGAAGCCTTTACGACTATGGTTACGACAGCACTTGTAAAGACACGTCGCTTTGAAGTAATTGAACGCCAGGATTTGGATAAAATTCTTGCAGAGCAGGGGCTGACTTCGGCAGGAATCGTTGCAGAAGATTTGGGAGCAGTTTCAGGACACGTAAGAGGCGTACAGTTTTTGATGATGGGAACTGTTACAAAATGTGGATTTACAGAAACTCCGATTCAAGTTGGACAATACAAACAGACAAAAACAGTTCTTGAACTTGGAATAGATTTTAAAGTCGTAAATACAACTACAGGAAACATTGCACTTTCTGATTTTATTGAAGTGAACGAAGAAGCAATGACACAGATTTCTGGTGGCGGATATGACACAGGAACTTCAAGTGAAAATTTTATTCCGAATGCAATGAGAAAGGCAAGCTTACAGGCAGCGTTCTTAGTAGCAAATTCTATCGTTCCGTTAAAAGTTGAAGCAGTTCAGCCTACAAAGAAAATTGTTAAGTTGAATTACGGAAACGGATTTATTGAAAAAGACCAGTATTACAGAGTTTATCCAAGCGATGACGGTGGTGACAGTTGGGAAGCAAGTTTTGACGAAGTTGGAAAAGTAAAAATTACTTCAGTAACTCCGACTTACGCAGTTGCAAAAATTGTCGAAGGCTCTGCTGACGAAATTTTGGAAGGATGTTCTGTAATCAAAGTTCCGCCTGACGAAGAAAAGAAACTTTTGGAAAAAGAAAAAGTAAAGGAAAATGATTCCTTGACACGAAGATTTGGTTATTAATTTTTTCTCACAAAGGAGCAGAAAATGAAGAAAATTATTTTAAGTGCATTAATTGCATTAAGTGTTGTTGCAGGTTCTTTTGCTCAGGAAAGAAAACCTGTTATTGGTTTGACAGAGATTGGTTTTGAAGATGGTACTCGTGTTCCTCAGAATTACAAAAATATTGAAACACAAGTACGTGCAGCTTTTTCTTCGGCAATTGTAAATTCAAAAAGATTTGCAGTAATGGAACGCAGTGCTGATGAACTTGATAAAATCCGCCGTGAAAATATTGAAACAGACGGAGCTCTAAATCCTAATTCTCGGCTTGACTTTATGCTTACTGGACAAATCGTAACTTGTGAACGTACTCAGCAGACAGTTGATGCTGTATTGACAACTGTTACAGTAACAAAAAATAAACTCGCAGTAAGCATTAAATTTACAGATGTAAAAACAGGTCAGATTGTATTATCAGAAGTTATGACAAAAGAAGAAAACGGTCAGAATGTAACTTTTGATAAACTTGCAAACGAACTTGCCACTGAATTGATTGCAAAAGTTGTAACAAAACTTTACCCACCAATGGTATTGTCTGTAAAAAATCCTGGAAATATAATTCAGACTGTAAATGCTGATTATGAATTAGGCGATGTTCTTGAAATTTACAAAAACGGTGAAGAACTCTTAGACCCTTACACAGGTGATGTAATTGGATACGAAGAAGAAACTGTTGCTTTTGTAATTGTATTTGAAGTTAATTCAAAAACAAATCTTGTAAAAGCTGCAGTAGAACCAAAAGGCGAATATGAAAAAGCTGAAATCGTAAAAGGTTATGGCGTTCGCGCAAAAATGGTTCAGAAAGGTAAAAAAGAAGTTGTAGAAAACCAGAAAGCAAAACTTCAGAAATTTAAAACTGCAGGTATTATGAAATAAGTTTTTTATAAACTGAGTTTTCAAAATCTGTCCGTTTCGTTTATCATGGAGCGGGCAGATTTTTTTTTGTTTTAAAATGCACGGAATGAATTTGACTTATATTATATAAAGAAATATCTTTTTACAATGATTTTAGAAAAGACCGTTTATTTTTAAGGGAACTGTTCCGCTTATGCTGGGTTTTGGTTCGTTTGTTTCTCTAATGGGCAAAAAGTTTTCCAAAAAAAGCAGGCATTGTTCAAAATCAAACGTTACACAGCTATTAACAAAACTATATAATTTAAATATAATGACTTTTAAAAGATATTAGCCAATACTAACTATTTTAACATAACGAAAACTGACATCTTAAAATAAATAAAAGCGGAGGCATAATATGCAAGACAATGCAATCAATATAAATAAAACAGAACAAACATCTGAATGCAAACAAATTCAGCTTCCAATCGGCGGAATGAGTTGTGCTGTCTGTGCAAAAAGGGTTGAAAAGGCAATTTCTGAGCTTGAAGGAGTTGCAGACGTAAACGTAAATTTTGCAGCCGAAAAAGCGTTTGTTACGTACAATCCGCAGAAAGTTCGCCCTTCTGCAATGAAGGAAGCCGTATTAAAAGCAGGATACCAGCCGCTTGAAAACAAAGGTGCAGGGGCTGAGGACGAAGACAGAAAACGCCGGGAAAAAGAAATCAACACTATGAAGAAAAAATTCATCGCGGCGGCAATTTTTGCATTTCCTCTTCTATATATTGCAATGGTTCCAATGATAAAATTTGTAAGCCTGCCCGGTGCAAAAATGCTTGACGGCCTTATGATGAATTATCCTCTTTTTTATGCGCTGCTTGAATTTTTTTTGACGGTGCCTGTAATCTGTGTCGGGTATCGTTTTTATACTGTGGGATTTAAATCGCTTTTTCAAAAAAGTCCGAATATGGATTCGCTGATTGCAGTGGGAACTACGGCGGCCGTTGCGTTCAGCCTTTACAACACTTTTCAAATTGTAAAGGGAAATTTTCAAGCCGTACATTCACTTTATTTTGAGTCGGCTGGCGTAATAATCACGCTGATACTGCTTGGAAAAATGCTTGAAGCCGTTTCAAAAGGAAAGACTGGCGAAGCGATTAAAAAACTTATGGGACTTGCTCCAAAAACAGCGTTTGTAATTCAAAACGGCGCAGAAACAGAAATTCCTGTCGAAGAAGTAGAAATCGGCGACATAATCATCGTAAAACCCGGCTCAAAAATTCCTGTGGACGGCGTTGTAATTGAAGGTCACACTGCCATTGACGAATCAATGCTCACTGGCGAAAGCATGCCTATGGACAAAAAAGCCGGCGACAAAGTTTATGCAGCATCGCTCAATACGACGGGAACTGTAAAATTCCGTGCCGAAAAAGTTGGAAGCGACACCGCCCTTGCTCAAATCATAAAACTTGTCGAGCAGGCGCAGGGCTCAAAAGCACCAATTGCAAAACTTGCAGACATCGTGGCAGGATATTTTGTTCCTGCGGTCATAGCCATTGCCGTTGCTTCAGGAATTGCATGGTTTATCGGAACAGGAGATTTTAAATTTGCCCTTACGATTTTTATTTCCGTTCTTGTAATTGCCTGCCCGTGTGCGCTGGGGCTTGCAACTCCTACCGCCATAATGGTGGGAACAGGAAAAGGGGCAGAAAACGGAATCCTCATAAAAAGCGGCGAAGCCCTGGAAACAGCACACAAAATCAACGCGATTATTCTGGACAAAACAGGCACAATCACAGAAGGAAAACCTTCCGTAACAGACTTGATTTGTGCCAGCAATTTCACTCAGGAAAAACTCCTCCAGCTTGTAGCCTCTGCAGAAAAAAATTCAGAACATCCGCTAGGGCAGGCAATCGTTCGCGGAGCACAGGAAAAAAGCCTTGCCCTTTTAGAAGCAGAAAATTTCAATTCAATTACAGGACAGGGAATCGAAGCGCAAATTGCAGGTCTTTCAGTTTTTGTCGGAAACAGAAAAATGATGGAAGAAAAAAACATTTCCGTTAAAGAACTGGAAAAAGACGCAGACAAACTTGCCGAAGAAGGAAAAACGCCTGTTTTTGTTGCAACGGACGGTCAGCCTGCAGGAATTGTTGCCGTTGCCGACGTAGTAAAAAAATCGAGCCGCGCTGCAATTGAAAGCTTGCACAAAATGGGAATTGAAGTTGCAATGATTACAGGCGACAACAAAAAAACAGCGGAAGCGATTGCAAGACAGGTTGGAATTGACCGTGTTCTGGCAGAAGTTTTGCCGCAGGACAAAGCCTTTGAAGTAAAAAAACTTCAGCAAGAAGGCCGCAAAGTTGCAATGGTGGGCGACGGAATAAACGATGCACCGGCTCTTGCCCAGTCAGACATCGGCATTGCCATAGGTTCGGGCACAGATGTAGCAATGGAATCTGCGGACATAGTTTTGATGCATTCTGATTTGACGGACGTTCCGACTGCAATTCTTTTGAGCAAAAAAACAATCCGCAACATAAAGCAAAATCTTTTCTGGGCATTCGGCTACAACACAATCGGAATTCCAGTGGCAGCCGGCGTTCTTTATCTTTTTGGAGGCCCGCTTTTAAATCCAATGTTAGCCGCCGCAGCAATGAGTTTAAGTTCCGTGTCCGTTTTGACAAATGCTCTCCGCCTGAAACGTTTTAAAGCCCCGACAGAAAAAGAAACTCTAAAATAAAATGAGGGGGAAAGCCTTCCCCCTGGGCTCAGCCTAAAGTCTTCGCCACACCCCCTTCTGCGGGCTCAAACGCCGCCCGCAACGCCCGCTTACACCTAGCAGACAAAGGCTGCCATATACAACTCGGTTACGGAACAACTCAAGGAGTTCCCCCCCCCACAAAAGCAAAAGTTTTGAAAAAGAGTAAAAATTTAATTAATGTCTATTCACATATTTATAATGTTTTGTTAACCGTTTCCTTAAAATAAGGATGCTGTAGAAAAGCTTTTCAAACAGTACGCGCTCCTGTTGTTGTTCGCGTATGAAATTGTCGAGCGTTTAAGGTCTTTTTGAATGCAACATGATAAAGACTTGAATGATTTGAGTTCAGTGAGTTCTCAAGACTTCGCAGTCCGTTTGGATTTGCAAGCTGAGCATAACTCATAGTTACAAAGTGTTGCCAGGCAGTAAAGCCTTTGCAGTGTTTGTCTGCCTGTGTGCTTTTTACAAGATTCTCAAACTGAGGTCTCGATACAAATGCCAGCAGCTGTCCTACCTTAAATAATCTTCTTCCAGAAGAAACTGCTCTACTCCGATATATTGAATGCCATTATCATCCTGCCAAGGCTCAATATTATCCCTAACAACTACTATTTTTCTAAATGAATCGTTTATACGGCTGAGAGAGTTTATTTCCTTCAATCAGCCAGGAACAAATCCGGGACAACTTTCAGAATGTAAAAAGATTCACTTTATTGGGAAACTGGATTATTAGCCTTATAAAAGTCATTAAGAGAGTGCTCATTAACACTGGAAGCGATTACTCAGCATTTCCTGTCAACCGCCTGTCGCAATAAATTACCACTTGTCGCAAAAAATCTCACAAGCAGTTTCTCTGGCATTATACTGCTGATTATGAAAAAACTAGCAGTAATTTTATTTATGGTCGCAATTATTTGCAGTGTTGGATTCGCAGAATCAAAAGACGAAATTGATTTTACGAAATTTAATTATAGAACTGTCACAAGTGGATACTTGTCTTGTGGACGGGATTTTTCGGCTGGAGGCGGAGAGTTTGGAATAAATCTTCTTCCGCAGGAAAAACTGTTTGTGCTGCGGAATAGCATCTTTGTTCAAGGTGGAGGAGGAAATCTTAAATCTACTGAGCAGCTTAACTATGGAGCATTAGAAATTGGAGATAAGCTGATTATAGGCGGAAGAATCAATGGCTCTGGATTTATTGTAAGAAGCTATGGTTTTACAGGCTGTTCTTTTGGATTGTTTGCCTGTGAAGGACATGTTTTTTTTAGTTCACCTTTTATGATAAAGCTCTCTTTTGGCGGTGGATTTGAATTCCAGTTTGCAGAGAACACAGCTTTTTCAATTGAATTTGGAGGAATTTACAGATTCCTGACAGAAAAAAACACCTCTAATTTTGGAGACTTTTCAAAATCAACTCCAGTCCTTACAATAGGTTATAGAATCTTTATATAATTAATACTTCGAGGAGCACCGTCGCTAATGCGAAGTTTTTACAGGAGTTGTTTTTGATAACACAAATCAAAATTGAAAAATGCAATAATCCCTACTGTGTGATTCATACAGAAAAAGAAACAGACGGAATAAAAAACATTGCAGAAAAAATCCGCACAATGGATGAAAGCGGACAAATGGTAAGGCTTTCCGGCTGGGATGGGGATTATTGCATTCAAGTTAATCGATGTAATATTTTTAGAATCTACAGTATGGATAAAAAGGTTTATCTGGAAACAGAAAAAGAAACTCTTCTTTTTAAAATGCGTCTTTATGAATTTGAAGAACTTGCAAAAAGGTATGGCTGGACTGATTTTATAAGAATTTCTAATACGGATATTGTTAACTTCTTAAAAGTAACAAAACTCGATATGTCGTTAACTGGTGTGATAAAAGTCAATTTTATCAATGGAAAAAATGCAATAGTTTCAAGAAGATATATGAGTAAGATTAAGAAAGACCTTCTTAATATACATCGCCACTAAGGAGTCTTTTTATGATAAACAAAATAATTAAGCAAGTAATAAAGGGATTTGTTTATGGAGTTTTTATTGGACAGACAATTTTGATTCTAGATTCTCTCATTGTGAGTAAAGAAATTTTTCATCCAGTTTCGCCTTATCTTCTGCAGCATACAAATACAATAATGAACGCTGCGATAATTCAGTATTTTATTACAGGACTAATCGGGATTTCTTTTGGAACTAGTGCTTTGATTTTTGAAACAGATAAATGGAGTATTACAATTCAGACACTGCTTCACTTTGTAATCAATTCAACTGTAATGTTCTTTTCTTGTTATATAGGCGGATTGTTTCCATTTACTGCTAGAAGCATATTTATCTGGGTGGCAATATTCCTAGTTATTTATGTTATAATGTGGATAACCCTTACGCTTTATTACAGAAGGCAGACAAAAAAAATTAACGAATTCCTGTAAATGGAATTTTATTATATAAATCGTATCAGGTGCTTCCTCACCCAATCAGTACGCTTTCTTTAGGAAAATCGGCAAGCGAGTCGAGCGGCTTTTCTTTGTGGAGGCTTCCGAGTGCGATGAATGTAATTCCTGTCCTTCCTGCAAACATTAAAAGCATGATAAATATTTTGCCGGCGGAAGAAAGGGCTGCCGTGATTCCTTTTGAAAGTCCGACTGTGCCGAATGCGGATGCAGCTTCAAAGAAGAGTTCCCCTGCGCTGAACGTTCCAGCTTTGAGCGAAGAAGATTCTGACACGAGCAAAAGTGCGTAGCTTACGCAAAGAAGGCAGACGCCTTTTACAAATACGGCGAGCGATTTTTCTGTTGATTCTTCGGCGATGTCGCGGTGGAAAACTGACGGAGCATTTTTGTCAGATGCACGCTTGTAGGCAACGCAGACGAGCAAAAATAGCGTTGTAGTTTTTAGTCCTCCTGCCATCGAGCCTGGACTTCCACCTGTGAGCATTAATATAATGGAACAAAATGTTGAAAGCGGAGAAAATTCTCCCTGCGGAACAGTTTCAAAGCCTGCCGTTCTGAGCGTTACAGACTCAAAAAATGCGCAGTTGAGTGCTTTAAAAAAACTCATTCCACTAAATGCGCCGTCTTTTTCCGCAAAAAAGAAAATAACTGTTCCAAGCGTAATCAAAACAAAAGTCATCAGAAGAACGATTTTTGAGTGAAGGCTTAAAATGCGCTTTGATTTTTTAGAGCACCTGCTTTTTACAACTCCGATGATGTTTGCAATCACCATAAAGCCAAGACCGCCTGCAATGATTAAAACGGAAAGCCAGAGACAGATTGCACCATTCCCGGAAAACTGTGCAAGGCTGTCTGAATACGGCGAAAATCCTGCGTTACAGAATGCAGAAACAGAAAGAAAAACAGCATAGAAAATCCAGTGACTTTCCCCAGCATTTTTTAAAATCGGTGCAAGAACAAGCGCGCCTGCTGCCTGAAAAGCAAGTGTTGCAGCAAGAATTACTTTTATAATCTGGCGAGATTCAAAAGCAGAATCTTCTGTAAAATAGTCGCGGATAATATTTCTATTTAAAAGCGAAATTTTCTTTGCAGAGAACACGAGGAACACAGTAAAAAACGAAACAAGACCAAGCCCGCCTGCTTCAATCAAAAAAAGAATCACGACAAGCCCAGCCAATGTGTAAAGCCGCATATCAACTGTCGAAAGCCCCGTAACGCAAATTGCAGAAACTGTCGTAAAAAGCGAATCGATTAACTGAACTGTTTTGCCGCCTTTATAGCAGAACGGAAGAGAAAGCAACACCGTCCCGATGAGTGCCAGCGTAAAAAAATACAAAAACAACCGCACTTGAGCCGATTTTATTCTGTGATGAAATCTCATAACAAATACAGTATATCAACAGACGACAAAAACGAAAAGATAAACATTGATGCATTTATCTGATACTGCCGGACGATGACATTCTGGTTGACTAAAATTCCAATTCCGTAATACGATACATTTTCAAGAGGAAATGCAATGAATGTCAGCATCAGAAAATATTGTGAAAAAGATTTACCCGAGATGATTAAAATCTGGAACGCAGTTGTTGAAGAAGGAATCGCTTTTCCACAGGAAGAACTGCTTACAGAAAAATCAGGCGCACAATTTTTTGCCGAACAGACTTATTGCGCTGTTGCACAAGGTGATGATAACAAAATTTACGGACTTTATATTTTGCATCCAAACAATGTCGGCCGTTGCGGTCATATTTGTAATGCAAGCTATGCAGTCGCAAAAAAATTCCGCGGACTTCATATCGGCGAAAAACTTGTAACAGATTGTCTTGCAGAAGGAAAGAAACACGGCTTTGGAGTTCTTCAATTTAACGCTGTTGTTGCAACTAATATTCACGCACGACATTTGTATGAACGCCTTGGTTTTGTTCAGCTTGGAACAATAACAAAAGGCTTTAGAATGAAAGACGGCAGTTACGAAGACATCTGTCCATATTTTCACGAACTGTAACTGACTCAGTAATGATTGATACAGATAAGAATACATTATTTTACAACTTCCATAAAAAATGATATTATCTGAAGTTATGCAAAATCAGTTTTCGAAAATCATTAATAAAGTTACTTTCGTTTTAAAAAAAGAAGTTATGCTTTCGGTGTCGCTTCTGGCGGCTGTCGTTTCGCTTTTTATAACTCCGCCACAGATAAAGCTTCTGCACGATATTGACTGGAAAACATTGGCAACTTTGTTTATGCTTTTGAGCGTTTTGGAAGGTTTTAAAAAAGAACAGATTTTTAATCCTTTATTAAAGATGACAGAAAAAATCGGCGGAATTGCAGGGCTTACTTTCTTTTTTGTTTTCAGCGTGTTTTTTTCTTCGATGTTTGTAACAAATGATGTTTCTTTGATTATTTTTGTTCCTTTGACAATCATTTTGTTCCGTATGGGAAATAAAGAAAAATATATCCTGCCAGTTTTGACTTTTGAAAATATTGCAGCCATCAGAGGTTCGCTTTTAATGCCGTTTGGAAGTCCGCAAAATCTTTTTTTGTTCAGTCAAAGCGGAATAAGTACTAAAGATTTTATCAAGATGATGTTCCCGCTTTGGGTTTTCAGTGCATTTTTGCTTGCCGGTTTCATTCTCTTTTTATATAGAAAGAACTTGTTTGAAAAAATTGATTATCATCAAAATGAAAATAATGATTCCAAAAATAAAAACCAGACAAGTGCTTGCGATTCTTCAAATTCTTCAAACAAAAAAAAGAAAATTCTGTACGTTTTTCTTTTTGCAGTGATAATAACATCGATTGTAAGCCGCACTAAATTCTGGCCGTTTGTTACAATTGGAGTTGCACTTTTTCTTATCATCTTTGACAGGAAAATTCTTTTACAGACTGATTATGTGCTTTTGTTAACTTTTTTATGTTTTTTTATTTTTTCATCTTCAATCTGTTCGAATCCGGCAATTTCAAAATTTTTGCAAAGAAGTGTGACAGGACATGAATATCTTTGGAGCATTTTATTGAGCCAAGTTATTTCAAATGTTCCTGCAAGCATAGTTTTGTGGCCTTTTACATCAATGCCGAACGGACTTCGTTCTCTTCTTTACGGTCTTGACAGCGCAGGACTTTGTTCGATAATCGGAAGTCTTGCAAGTGTAATAAACTTAAGGCTTTATACGCGAGAATATCCAAAACAAGGTAAAAAATTCATCTTTACTTTTACATGGATAAGTCTTGTTTTCTTTGCGATTGTAGTTTTGCCGCAGTTGTGGTTTATAAATTTTTCGTTAAAAAATTAAAAAAGGCAAACAGGAGGAATACAAAATGGTAACTATTGCAGTCATCGGGCTTGGGACATTCGGAAGTCGCGTAACAGAGGCACTTCTTGACACTGACACAGAACTTATAATTCTTGATAAAGACAGAGATATTGTTGAAAAATATAAAAACTCTGTAACAAACGCATACATCACTGACGCAATAAATGAAGCAACTTTGCAAAAAATCATTCCGCCTGATGTAAATGCAGCTGTCGTCGATTTAGGAAGCCAGCTTGAAACGTCGATTCTTGTAACAAATCACCTTAAAAAACTGGGCGTTCCGCAGATTATCGTAAAAGCGCGTTCTGACGAGCACGGCGAAATTTTAAAACTTGTCGGCGCAACAAAAATCATTTACCCTGACTATGACGCAGCACTTCACATTGCGCCGATGCTCCTTTCTTCTGCGCTGTTCAACTACATGCAGCTTTCTGAAAATTTTGCGATTGCAGAAGTAAAAGTACGCAAAGAAACAGAAGGAAAAACGCTTGCAGAAAGTTCTCTGCGTCAGAAATACAAGCTGAACGTCATCGGCATACGAGAGGAAGGAAGCGATGAAATAAATGCTGCAGCAGACCCGCATCTTGTCCTTAATAACCAGATGATTCTGCTTGTCGCAGGAACTCCGCAGTCAATTCACGACTACACAGACCGCCGCGCCGCAAGCGAAAAGCAGAAAAAAGACGGTAACATTTTCCGAAAACTTTTGCACAGGGACAATTCAAAAAAATAACAGCTTTTTACATCGGCTTATTCTGCGCGATACGGAAGCCGCCTGTTCCTGCAACTAGATTTCCGCCTTTATAGCCAGAACATCTGGAACCGACTATTTCATTTAGATGATCTCCGCCTCGATATACACGTGCTGTAGAAAATTTATACGAAGAGCCATAAGGCAAATCATAATCAAAACACCATTCCGGAACATTGCCTGACATATCATAAAAACCAAGATGGTTCGGTAATTTTCCGCCAGAAAGATGTGTTCTATAACTTCCTATTGAGTTGTTTCCTGTTTTGTTCTTAAGTGTTGCAGTAGTGTCGTCATAACCTGATGCTGTTGACCTAGGACCTTCATAAAGGCTGTTTGCGCGTTGCCAACAGTAGTTATTTTGCTTTGTTGATTTTGGAAAATTAATACCATTCATTTTTTCTGTTGCAGTCGTATCAATTGCAGCACCAGCTTCATCACCTGACACATTGCGACCAGAGATAAAACCTCCGTCTGTCTTTTTACGTGCGGCATATTCCCATTCTTCTACATAAGGCAGTCTAAAACCATTTGCATTTCTATTTACATACGGATTATCAACCTGTCCCGGTTCAATTGCATAATTTAAATCATTAAATACACTTCCCGTTGAATTCTTAATCGGTGTTTTGAAATTTGAGTCAGTATAATACACAGGCGTAAGTCCACACATTTCGCTTAAAGCATTACACCAGACCATTGCATCTCGCCATGTTATACGTAATACCGGCATTTCAACAAGTTTAGGTTCACTTCCGGGATCTGACATATTATTTTCATTCTCAACTCCACCATACACACCTTCAACGCCTTCATTTACAATCGTATACCCATTACTCTTTGCCCACTGCAAAACTTCATACCAGGTATTGTAACTTGTTTCGTAACGCGCAAGAGAAAAACTACTTACAGTTGTCCTGTATGGAGCTTCAATCAAATCTTCGCCTAGAATAATTTCGTCAATGCCACCTTCAATATTGACGTCAATCATTACAAAATCTGCATCGCGATCATCTCCCGGAATACGTATAGTTCTGTTTGCAGTTGAAACAGTTTTAACTGACTTGCCTGACGAGTCCGAGTCTTTTACCGGCCAGAAAAAGTTTTCGCACGAAAAAAGAATCAAAACCGGCAATATAAAAAATGTCTTTTTAATAAATCTGTTCATAATTAATCCGCTTCAAGTGTTACTCAGCACTTCCTTAATTTTTATAAATTTCTTTATGTTGTGTCATTATAATAGAAGAAACAGGGATGCTGACATAAATTTATTATCTTTTTTTATGATGATTTTCAAAATTTGCAGTTATTTTTATAAATTTTGTTGACTTCCAGAGTAAATTTCATTATGTTCATTATGTTACCGAATGTTCGGTAACTTTTAGGTGAAAAATGGTATTAAAACGCAACACACGGCAACAAATTTTAAACGAAGCGTTCCTTTTGTGTAAAGATTCTAAAAATTCGCAATTTTCTCTTTCAGAACTCGCAAATCGCGTAGGTATATCAAAGGCTGCAATTTTTCGCCATTTTAAAAACAAGGAAAACCTCATAGAAGAAATGAACTGCCTTTTTTCAGGCAAATTTTCGCGTATCTTAAACAAAAAAGACTACTTTTTTTCAAAAGAAACGCTTACTTCCTGTACTTTTGAAGAATTTTCTGAAATTATAGACGACATAATTACTTTCTTTTTTAATAACCCAGGTTTTTTTGAATTCTTTATAAATTCCATTGCAATCGACATAAACAGCGAAAATTCAATTTTAAAAATCCTTCAAAAAAACGGAGTTGTTTTTTCTGAGCCTTTTATCAAAAACAGGAGCGTCGGACGATTTTTTAAAATTTATTTTTGTATCGAAGGAATCGAATATTTTATTTCAAGAAGAGAGTTTATTGCCCTGACAAATGATGAACAAATCGAAGACGAAGAATCGTTTAAAAAAAACGTAATAAATTTTTTATGGAATGGTCTTGGAAATAACGAATCTCAAATTTCTGAAGAACGCAAAAAAGAGTTAGATGAAATATGTAAAATCGAAATTCAGCAGAATGAAAACGAAACACGTTTTTTTAAAGCGTTTTCCGAAGTTTTTACTGTATCTGGCTATGACGGCATTACTGTCGGAAATATAAGCAAAAAGCTGAATATTGCAAAGAGTTCTTTGTATTCATTTTTTAAAAACAAAGATGAGTTCATAAAAAAAATGATTTCTTATGAATTCAATTTTTTTCTTGACATTCTTTTTTCAAAAGCTTCTTCTGCAAGAGACATAAATGAACTGGCTTATATTCTTTTACGAGTTGAAAATAATTATTTTGAAGTAAGGCGATTTGTTTTTATGATTCATGCATGGTTTCAGAAACAAAATTTTGAAATTGACAAAACATGTTCGTTCAGGACAGAGAAGATTTTAAACAAAATCGACGAACTTGAAAAAAAAGTTTCGACAAACGGAATCAATATGAGTTTTAAAACTTTAATCGGCTGGATTTCATCTGAAATAGGTTCTTTAAAACTGTTTTTTGATGAATTGGAAAAAGACAATACACTAAACCACGTTGACTGCGTAAATGAAATTTTTGCGCTAGTCGAATGTGGAATTAAATAAAAAAGAGAGGTAATTATGAAAATAATCAATTCAAAAAAATCAGTCAAAAAGTTCTGCGCTTTTCTGGTGGGGCTTTTTGCAGCAGGGTTTGCATTTTGTCAGGAACTCCCGGACTCAGCTGACAATCTGCAAAGAAAAGAAGACGGAACAATTGTCCTGACAATTGATGACGCAGTCACTTATTCGCTTAAAAACAGTCCGAGTTTAAAGACTGCACAAATCGACCTAGAACTTGCAAAATGGAAGAAAAATACTGCGTGGAATTCTTTTTTGCCGACAGTTCAGGTTACGGGAACAATTGCACGTGCAAATGATGTTGAGTCATCGTTAAGGTCTACGAACCAGTCTCTTGCCATAACTCAGGCGCTTGCTCAAGGTATAGCTGCAGCTACAACTAATCCTCTTCTTGCATCACAGTTCGGTAAAATGGCTGACAACATGAATCCTGTTTCTGCAACAGAAAACATGCACTGGACTGCAATGGGCAATCTTTCTGTTTCGCTTAATTTTAACGTTGCAATGATTCAGAATATGAGGGCAACAATCGCTCAGTACGAAACAGGAAAAATCAGCTGGGCCCAGACTGTAAAAGAAAATGAAATTTCAGTAAGAAAATTATTTTACGGTCTTCTTTTGCAGCAAGAAAGCTTGAACTTGCAGAAAGAAAGTCTTGAAAATGCCCGGCAGAGAATGACACAGGCTCAGACAAACTACCGCAACGGATATGTTCCTGAAATAAAATACCTTCAGGCACAGGTTGCTTACGAAAACCAAGTTCCTGTTGTAGAAAAAGCAGAAATGATTATGCGCCAGCAGCTTGATACTTTTGCATTTTTAATCGGACTTCCAGCAAATTCAAAAATTCAACTGAACGGAGAAATTAATCCTAAGATAATGGATTTGGACGTTGAAGAATTAATCAGCAAAGGTCTTACGCAAAACCTGACAATTAGGACACTGCAGGAAAACATAAAGATTTTAAAACTTCAGTCAAATGCGCTTGATTTGAGTGCTTACACTCCGTCGCTTGCTTTAAGCTGGAACGGAAATCCGATGATTACAAGTGCTTTTGAATCTGACTGGGGCGACAGCAACAACTGGAAAGATCAGGGAGCATTCAGCGTTACTCTTGCATGGAACATAACAAATATGCTGCCTTGGTCAAGTTCCAGAGTACAGGCGCGCGAACTTCAGGACAACATCAAAAAGCTCGAAGTTCAGCTTGAAAGCGCTGTCAGAAACACTGACTTGCAAATCAGGACAGCAGTTGACACTCTTGCGCAGTGCCGTCATTCGCTTGAAAACAGCCAGCGCAACATCGATTTGGCTCAGCGTTCTTACGATATGACGTCGCTCGCATACAGAAACGGTACGACAGAATACCTCGATTTGATGGATGCAGAGACTCAGTTGAATCAGGCAAAGCTCAGTCTTGTAAATGAGAAATTCAATTATATGACAAATCTTATGGATTTGGAAAACATACTTAATACAACTCTCGTAGAATAGGGGAACTAATATGAAAAAATCTAAATTAATTTTATCTGCAATTTGCGGATGTGCTGTAATTGCTTTTTCCGGCTGTCAGAAAGACGGAGATGCAAAAAACAAAAAAGAAGTAGAAGCAGTTTTTGCCGTTAATGCTTATAAAGCAATTCCTACAACTTTGGACGATTACCTTGAGTTTGGCGGTGATGTTGATGCAGCATCTTCTGTTGCCGTAATGCCTGATACTGCAGGAAAGATTTCTCAAGTGCACGTAAAAATCGGTCAGAAAGTTGAAAAAAATCAGGTTCTTGCTGCAGTCGATGCAAGCCGTCCAGGTATGGTTTTTGCAGACAGCCCAGTACGCTCTCCTGTTGCCGGAACTGTTACTTATTTTCCTGGTGTTGTAGGAACAAGCGTTTCTCAGTCAAGCATCATTGCAAAAATCTCAAGTACAAATCAGCTTGAAATTCAGACTGCCGTTCCTGAAAGATTTATTTCAAGAATCAGCATGAACCAGAAAGCAAACCTTACTTTTAACGCTTACCCGGGCGAAGTATTTTCTGCACACATAAAAGAAATAAGTCCTGTCCTTGACATCACATCAAGAACGATGAACATAAAATTTGCAATCGACAGTCACGACCCGAGAATTAAAATCGGTATGTATGCAAAAATCAATCTTGTAACAGAACACAAGGAAAATACAATTGTCGTACCTTATGGAACTGTAATTTCGCGCAACGGAGAAGACTATGTATTCATCGTAGAAAAAGATGGCGACAAGACAAAAGCAGTTCTTTCTCCTGTAAAAGTAGGAATCCGTGTAGATAACTATCAGGAAATTTTACAGGGCGTAACAAAAGATGATTTAGTTATTGTCAAAGGTCAGACATTGTTAAGCGACGGTTCATTAGTAAACATCATTACTGTAACTAATGAAGAAAAATAAAAATGGAGTGTAACGTATGACTCTTTCAGAGCGTTCAGTAAATAAACCGACAACGGTTTTAATGATATTCATATTGTTGATAGCCTTTGGTATATATGCAACATTTAATCTCCCGATTGACAGATTCCCTGAAATGGAATTGCCATATATTCTTATCAGTACGACTTACGAAAACGCAGGTCCAGAAGAAGTAGAACAAAGCGTAACAAGAACGCTAGAATCTTCTCTTTCAAGTGTTTCAGGATTAAAAGAACTTTCATCTGAATCTTCGACAGGTTCAAGCCTTATTTATCTTGAAATGAACTACGGCGTAAACCTTGACGAAGCGGTAAACGGATGTCGTGATAAAATCGACATCGTACGAAAGTACCTGCCTGATGATGCAGATTCTCCGATTATCTTTAAAATGGATCCTTCAATGATGCCTATCATGGGAATTTCAATTAAAGGAAACAGAACTCCGGAAGAATTAAGAAAAATGGCAAAAGATACTATTCAGCCTAAACTTGAACAGATTGACGGTATTGCTTCTGCAAACATAAGTGGTGGTCGCGAAAAATGTATACGCGTAGATATTCCGCGCGACAGACTTGAAGCTTACAACCTGACAATTACAGACGTTGCAAAATTAATCGGTGCACAGAATGTTCAGAGTGCCGGCGGTTCAATTACAAGCGGTGACATCAACTATACGATTCAGGCTGCAGGAAAATACAAATCACTTGAAGACGTAAAAAATACCGTAATCTCATGGAAAGCAACAACTGCAGAAGCCGGCGCTGCTCCGATGGTACGTACTATCAAATTGCGCGACATTGCAGATGTTTACGAAGGCTACGAAAAAGAAACGAGCTTGTCTTTTATGAATGGTTCTCCTTGTGTAAGCCTTATGTTACAGCGCCAGAGCGGAAAGAATGCCGTTGCTGCTGCTGAAAAAGTAAGAAAGCAAATGGCAAAAGTTAAAAAAACTCTGCCTGCTGACATTGAAGTTGTAGAAGTATGGAATACGACAGATTCAATCAAAGAAACTATTATTGCTGTAGTTCAGTCTGTAGTAGAAGGTGCATTGCTTGCAATTTTGGTTCTTGTTATATTCCTTCGTTCTTTCAAGAGTACATTTATCGTTGCAATTTCAATTCCTGTTTCGCTTTTGATTACGCTGATTTTGATGTACCTGCGCGGAATGACAATCAATATGATTTCGCTTGCCGGTCTTTTGATTGGTGTAGGTATGCTTGTAGACAACTCAATCGTAGTTCTTGAAAATATTTACAGTTACAGGCAGAAAGATGCAAAACCAAAAGTTGCCGCAATGTTAGGTTCGCAGGAAATGGTTTCTGCAATTACATCAAGTACTTTGACGACTGTATGTATCTTCCTTCCGATGATTATGCTTCAGAGCAAAATGGGAATGATTGGTCAGTTGCTTAACGACTTGTCCATGACAATCATTTTCTCTCTGCTCTGTTCACTTGTAGTTGCAATTACGCTTGTTCCTGTTTTATCTTCGAGTGTACTCGTAGTAGACAACGTAGGAGATAAAAGGGATTCTTCAAAAACGGGAAAAGTAAACCGCGCTTTGGGACAATTCTTTGACAAGCTTGACTATGTATATTCAAATGCAGTTAAGAAAACTCTGCATCATAAAAAAGTTTTACTTCTCTGTATCATAGCACTGTTCTTTGCAAGTATTTTTGTAATCGTAAAAATCGGTTTCGTATTCATGCCGTCAACAGAAACTTCAAACGTTACTCTCGACGTAGAAATGCCAAAAGGAACTCGTATTGAAATTACAGAAGCCGTTGTAAAAGAAATGGAAGCAATTATCCAGAAAGAACTTGTCGGCATCCAGACATTAAGTTCAAGTGTCGGAGGAAGCGGTTTTACAAGTTCAAGCAGCGACACAAACGTTGCAACAATTCGTATCAAACTTTATCCAGAAAAAGAACGCAAACGCGGCTACGACAGTGCAGAAACTGCAAAAGCAAAACTTCGTCCTTACTTTACAAAGATTCCTGGAGCAGATATTTCTGTTTCTCAGGGAAATGAAAATATGTCAAGCGGTCTTGTCGTAGATATCCGCTGTGATGACTTGAAAAAACTTTCTGCCATTACAAAACAGATTGAAGACCTCTTAAAAGAAAAAACAGGCGATTTCGTAACGAACGTTTCTTCTAACCTCGAAGACGGATTGCCAGAAGCAAAAATTATCTTTGACCGTGACTTGATGTATACACTTGCACTCAACGTTTACTCTGTAGGTGCAGAAATCAAAGCAAACATCGATGGTATAACTGCAACTCGCTACGAAGACGAAGGCGATGAGATTGACTTGATTGTATCTCTTGCAGAAGAAGACAAAACTGAACTTACAGATTTGGACAGCATCTTTGTAACAAACGGCAACGGTAAGAGAATTCCTTTATCGTCATTCGCTCATTACGAAGAAGACACAGCTCCTGTAAGCGTTATGCGTCAGGACCAGGCACGTATGACACAGATTACGCTGACCCCGGCAAAAGGCTATTCTCTGCAGGACATTCAGAACAAAGTAAATACGCTCATTGCTGAAAATATCCCGCAAGAAGACAACGTAACAATTTCTTTCTCTGGTGACAGCGAAGACTTTGCAGAAGCGCTCGTCAACTTTGCAGTCGTAATTTTAATGGCAGCTGCCCTTGTATTTGCAGTTATGGCAAGTCAGTTTGAATCTTTCAAAGATCCGTTTATCGTTATCTTTACATTGCCGCTTGCATTCATCGGTGTTGCTGCAATTTACCTTGTAAGCGGACAGCTTTTGAGTATTGTTACTGTATTCGGTTTCTTAATGCTTGTCGGAATGATTGTAAACAACGGTATCGTTCTTGTAGACTACACTAACCTTTTGAGAAAACGAGGATACGCTCTTGAAGATGCTTGTGTCGAAGCTGCACGAAGCCGTCTGCGCCCGATTTTGATGTCAACATTGACGACAATCCTTTCGCTTGTTCCGATGGCATTCTTCCCGAGTGAAGGTACAGAAATGATTCAGCCAATCAGTATGACAGTTCTCGGTGGATTAAGCTTTGGTTCTCTTATGACACTGTTCGTAATGCCTTCTTTGTACTACATCTTTAATGCCGGAAACGAACGCAAAGTCAGAAGAATAAACAAAAAATTAAAGAAGCTTTACGCTGCACGTGACAACGGAATTGGCGATACTGCAAAAACAAATCTTGTAATTTCAAAACTTGAAAACAAAAAAGCAAAACTTGAATCACAAGATGCTGAACGCGAAGCAAACATTTCTGCAGTTGCAATTGAAGAAAAAAGGACAACCCGCATAAATAAAGTTGCCAGTTCAGAGGAGGACAAAAATGGAAGCAACTAAATTAGTTCGTGTAGAAATTATTTTTTCTCAAGCCGTTGAAGAAGACTTCTTTGAAACTTTCAGAAAAGAAAAAGTTGCGTACCATTATTCAAAAATACATGGCGTAACTGGCGCTGGATTAAGCAATCCAAAACTCGGAGATGCAATCTGGCCTCAGTTAAACGAAATGTTCGTCATCTATTGTGATAATGAAGAAGCAGAAAAAATAATTGCAGTTGTAGAAAAATTAAGGGAACATTATCCTGCAGAAGGAATTGCATGCTTTACATCTTCTGCAGAAAGCAGATAATATTAAGTTCTTCTTAAATTAAACCAAAACAAAAAAGGCTGTCTGATAATTCACCTTGTCAGGCAGCCTTCTGTTAATACCGTGAAATACTTATCTGTAAACGAATATTACAAAAAAACATTCGGTCATAAAGTCTACAAGCTTTCGCTTGATGCAGGCTGCACCTGTCCTACAAGAGATGGAACTAAAGGTTACGGCGGCTGCATTTTTTGCAGTGCAAGTGGTTCAGGAGAATTTTCGTCAGACAAAAATCTGTCAATTACAGAACAAATCGAAAAAGCAAAATTACTCGTTCAGAATAAAATAAAAAACGAAAATCTCTCGTCCGCAAATTACATCGCATACTTTCAGAATTTTACAAACACTTACGGCGATGAAAACTCACTTATACAAAAATACACAGAAGCTCTCAATAATCCCTCGATAGCAGGAATATCAATTGCAACCCGTCCTGACTGCCTGCCACAGTCAATCCTCAAAAAAATAAACGAACTTTCAAAAACAGAATTTCCCGTCCCGCTCAAAAAACAGAAAAAACATTTTTCAATCGAATTAGGATTGCAGACTTCATGTCAGAAGTCAGTTGAATACATCAACCGCCGTTATCAAAACGAAGAATATACAGATGCAGTTTTGCGCATCAAAAAAATAAATCCTGATATTCACATCGTAACACACATTATTTTTGGACTGCCAGGTGAAACAGAAGAAGACATGCTGAACTCCGTAAAGTTTGCAGTCAATGCAAAAACAGACGGAATTAAAATTCAAGTTCTTAATGTTTTAAAAGGCACACGGCTCGAAGACGAATATTTAAAAACAAAATTTCATATCATGCAGAGCGATGAGTATTTTGAACTCGTAAAAAAAGCGCTAAAAATCATTCCGCCGGAAACAGTAATTCACAGGCTTACAGGCGACGGCGCAAAACGGCTTTTAATCGAACCTAAATGGGTCAGCGACAAAAAATTTGTCTTAAACAATTTCTTAAACAAAATTTTATATAGTATTTAATTTTTTTATAGAAAATATTATAATATTTTTTATCATGGAAAATTTTTTCTCTACAGTTATCATTTATCCGCTAACACAAATAATCGAAGTTTCTTACGTTTTTTTTAACCGCTTTTTTAAAAATCCTGGAATCTCAGTAATCGGAGTAAGTCTTGCAGTTACGCTCCTATGTCTTCCGCTTTATATCGTAGCAGAACGCTGGCAGCAAATTCAGCGCAATACAGAAGCAAAATTAAAACCGCGTACAGACAAAATAAAACAGGCATTTAAAGGTGACGAGCAGTATATGATGCTCAACACATATTACAGACAGAATCATTACCATCCGTTAATGGCATTACGCTCGTCTTTCGGACTTTTAATTCAGATTCCGTTTTTTATTGCAGCCTACAGTTTTCTGTCGAATATGGAAGCATTAAAAGGACAGTCATTTCTATTCATCAAAGACATGGGTGCGCCAGATAGACTTTTTGCCATCGGTTCTTTTTATGTAAACATTCTGCCTGTTGCAATGACGGTAATAAACATCATCGCCGGCGCAATTTATACAAAAGGATTTGCCGTAAAAGAAAAAGTCCAGATTTACGGAATGGCACTGGTTTTTCTTGTCCTGCTTTATAACAGTCCGTCAGGCCTTGTCTTGTACTGGACGATGAACAATATTTTTTCGCTAATTAAAAACATTTTTTACAAATTAAAAAATCCGCTAAAAGTTCTCTACGGAATTTTGTGTGCCGTTGTCATTCTAATGGACATCTACTTGATTTTCTTTTTTAACAAATCAAGTAGGATTTTATATCTGCGAATTGCAGCAGTAATCTGTTTTACAAGCCTTATTTTTATTCCGTTTATCGTAAAAGCTTTTAATCATCTTGCAGACAAAATTTTAAAACCAGTCACAGACGACAAAAAACTTCGTTTCGGAATTTTTATTTTTGCATCTGCCGGCTGCTGTCTTTTGACAGGGCTTGTTCTGCCTTCTTTGCTTGTTTCTTCAAGCGTTCAGGAATTTGCAGATATTGCAGATTACGGTTGTCCAAACTTTTTTGTATGGAATACTTTTTTTCAATGTGCAGGACTTTTTATTTTCTGGCCTGTCTGCATTTATTTTTTGTTCCATAAAAAAATCCAGACTTTGATGACTTTGTTCTTAAGCTGCTTTTTAGTCTGCGCTCTTTTAAATGCATTTGCATTTGCAGGCGATTACGGAACTATGAACCAGTGGCTCGTCTTTATTGGCGGAGTACGTTTTGATAAAGCAGGTGTTTTACTTTTGAACATTGTAACTATATTTGTTTTAGTTGCAGCAGTTATTCTTCTTATGAAATTTTTTCCTAAATTCTTCTCGTCAATTCTGCTTGTTGCATGTCTCGCCTTTTTTACATTCGGAATCGTAAACGTAAACTCAATCAACAAAAAATACACAGATTACAAAAACAATATAAGTTTGCAAAACACATCTTCTACGTTAAAGCCAGAATTTCATTTGAGCAAGACAGGAAAAAACGTAATCGTCATTATGATTGACAGAGCGATGAGTGCTTTTGTTGAATCTGTTTTTGAAGAATCTCCTGAGTTGTACAATAACTACGACGGCTTTACTTTTTACAAAAACTGCGCTTCATTTCACGGGCACACAATTTTTGGCGCACCAAGTTTATTCGGCGGATATGAATACACACCATGGGAACGCGAAAAGCGCAATGACAAAACGCTCAAAGAACAGCACAACGAAAGCCTCTTGCTCATGCCGCGCGTTTTTACGGAACAGGCAGATTTTTCGGCAACGATTGCAGATTCTTCTTGGGCAGACTGGTCATGGATTCCAAATATGCACATCGCAGATGATTATCCGAAAATTGAAGGAAAGAACTTAAATACAAAATACAATTTTGAATTTGAAAAACGACATCCGGATTTAAAATCAAATCCAAATCTCCTTGCAAAAGTTTTAAAGCGCGATTTCTTTTGGGTAAGCCTGTTTAGGGAAGCCCCGATGGTATTGCGGCCGTTCATTTTTTACGATGAGACATGGTGGAATTCTGAAAACGTAGAAAAAATTTCTCCATTTCCAAGCCAATATGCTGAACTTTATTTTTTGCCGGAAATTACAGATTTTAATTCTAAAAGCGAAAATAACTTCATCTATTTTGTAAATGAGCTTACACACGATGCATGTAAACTTGAAGCACCTGACTACGTTCCTGTAAAAAACGTCACTTCAAGCGGAAAAGGAAAATTTGCCGATGATGCTTATTATGACGTAAACGCAGCAGCCTTGCTCCGCATCGGAGAATGGCTCAAATATTTGCAGACAGAAAATTGTTATAACAACACAAGAATCATAATCGTATCTGACCATGGCGGCGGGTCTGCTGTTGATAAAGCAGAATTTGAAGATTTTGACAATCCAGTTCTCGATGTTCCTGGACGAAAAGACCATCTCAAAGACCACTACCACCCGGTTCTTTTAGTAAAAGATTTTAACTCTCACGGAAAATTAAAAACAGACATGAATTTTATGACAAACGCAGATGTTCCGCTTCTTGCATTTAAGGACATAATAAAAAATCCTGTAAATCCTTTTACAGGCAATCCTGTTACAGACAAAATAAAACATCGTGACGGTGCCGTAATTTTAACTCCCTTTATCTGGAACGCAGATCAGTTGATTGATATGTATTCAATTCCTGCAAAAGAAAATGAATGGTACACTGTAAAAGACAATATCTTTGAAAGCAAAAACTGGGTACAGGGAATTCCTGAGTCAGCAAAATAAATAAGGAATAACAAAATGAAACAGCAGATAAATTATTACACGCTTTTATATATTAACGAAAACGAAACTTCTCTCGGCAACGGACTTTCTGGCAAGTATTCAGAGAAAATTGAAAAATACGTAAACTGCTGCTCTTCGCTTAACAGTTCGCTTATCCTGCACAATCAGCCAAAATTAAAAGTCATTACAAACAATGCTGAATTAATAAATAAAATTGACAGCAATCTTGACTGCATTCAAATCAAATTTAAAACAAAAGTAGATTCTTCAATTCCGTTTGCTTCGGCACACTGCAAGCTTGACGTCTTTTCATACTTTTCAACTCTCCCGGAAAATTGTTACAGCATACTGCTTGACAGCGACGTCCTTTGCATAAACGACACAGCTCCTATAATGAAAAACATCGCAAGCGGAATTCCTATAGCATACGACATTACAGACCAGCAGTTTCAGGGAATCGGCACAGAACGCGTCTGCAAGGACAAAGAACTTTTAATAAAAAAAGTCTTAAGAGAAAAAACAGATTTTACGTCAAGCGGATTTTGGGCAGGTGGTGAATTTATCGGAGGTACAGCAGACTTTTATAAAACGCTTTACAATATGTGCAAAAAAATTCTTCCTGTCTATCTTGAAAACTGCAAAAAACTTTTTCATAACGGCGATGAAATGATAGTATCATGCGCACTTGAAATTTTAATCCGGCAAAAAAAAGTTTTTGTCTTTGATGCAGGAACTCTCGGAATAATCGGCAGATATTATGATTCAAGTACTAATCACGTTCAGCATATCTGGAAATATTTTAAGAAAAATATGTTCGTCCACTTACCGATGGATAAAGATTTTCTCGGAACAAAAAAACTCGATTTTTCAAGTTCAGAAAAACTGATGTCCTCTCTTGAATCAGAACTTTACAAAAACAAAACGTTTATTAGAGCAACAGTCCGCGCAGACTGCCTGCTCCAAAAACTGACAGCTGCCTTTTATAAAACAAGGGCATTGATAAAACAGCTTTCCGGCCACGGCAGCGAACCGGTTGTGTATTAAGGGGATATAGTTTTGATTCCCCCGTTCCCATTTCTCTCTATATTTTTACAGTGCTTTTCTGTATAATCATAACTACAGGGCGAAAAAAATGGATTTATATCATACAAAAACACCGGTGGTAATTATTATTTTTAATCGATATGAAAACGCTCATTCTGTTTTGCAGCAGATTAGAAAGGCAGAGCCGAAGGAACTTTTTATAATTGCTGACGGTCCGCGCAAAAACCGTGAAGGTGAATATGAAAAATGTCAGAAAGCGCGTTCTATTGCAGACGAAGTTGACTGGCAGTGCAGCGTTCACAAAATTTTTTCAGAAGAAAACCTCGGTTGTGCAAAGCGTGTAGTTTCCGGGTTAAACGAAGTTTTTTCAAAAGTGGAGCAGGCAATAATTTTTGAAGACGACTGCATACCAGATTTAAGTTTTTTCCGATTTGCAGACGAAATGCTTGAACGCTATGAAAGTGACGGGCGGATTATGCTTGTTTCAGGTAATAACAAATGTTTTGCAAAAGAACCTGTAAAAGAAAGTTATTTCTTTTCAAAGCAATGCCAGATTTGGGGCTGGGCAACGTGGCGCCGTGCCTGGAACAAAATGGACTTATCAATGTCTGACTGGAAAAACTTAAAGCACTCCCACCTTGTAGAATCAATTTACAAAAAAGCAAGTCACCGTTATTACTGGAATTCTTCTTTCGATTATGTTTATAATAAAAGGACAAATTCCTGGGCTTTCCCGTGGAATCTTTCTGTCTGGAGAGAAAACGGTTTTTCAGTCGTTCCAAAAGTAAATTTAATCCGTAATGCAGGATTTAATGCAGATGCAACTCACACAAGCGGAAAAAGCATTTTTGAAAAACTCGATTATGGCGAGCTGGAATTTCCTTTGATTCACCCGGAATATTCCCCTTCAAAGGAAATTACCCGCAATGAAGCAATGGATCTGCTTGAAATGAAAAGCAGGATTGAGGATGCAAAGCAGCTCCCATATCCTTTGAACATGTGTGCATCAAAGGCAAAATGGGGTATACTTAAGATGCTTGGAAAAGATAAGTAGGAGATTCAATTGATTAAAGAAAAAATAGATTCCGCTAAGAAGGCAATTAAAAAGACTGTAAAATCAAATTCAGGTCATATGAATTTCTGTACATTGTTTGATGACTATTATCTTCCTCAGGCAATGGTTTTGATTGATTCTCTCCATGAGCATTGTAAGAGCTTTAAGATTTATATATTAGCATTAAAAGACAGCACTTATAATTTTCTTCTTGGAATGAATGATAAGTCTGTTGTTCCGGTAAAACTTTCAGATGTTGAAGCAGCATATCCAAAACTTCTCGAATTAAGGAATGAACGTTCATTTAAGGAATATTGCTGGACTTTAAGTTCTTATTCAATCTTATATCCTATTGAACATTTTAATCTTGATCATTGTACATATCTTGATTCTGATCTTTGCATTTATGATGATCCTGCAAAATTAATTGATCCTGAAAAATCAGTTACAATTACACGTCACAATTTTTATCCAGCATACGATGATTCTGAAACCTGCGGTTATTATTGTGTTCAGTTTATGTATTTCAAGAATGACAAAAAAGGAATGAATGTACTTCACTGGTGGAACGATCGCTGCACAGAATGGTGTTATGCCCGTTTTGAACCAGGATTGTTTGGTGATCAGAAATATCTTGATAAGTGGACTACAATGTTTGACTGTATTTATGTACCGGAAGAACCTGGATGTGGTGTCGGACCATGGAATGTTCAGCGATTTGACATTGAAAAGAAGGATGATGGAAAACTTCTGATAAAAGACAGGATCTTTGGAACAGAGAGCAATCTGATTTTTTATCACTTTGCAAATGTAAGATATATTGATGAAAGAAGAGGTTTCAACGGATTTTACGAAATCCCGGCAGATGCAAAAAAACTTATTTATGCTCCATATTTTAAAAAGTTTGGAGAAGCAAAAAAGAAGAGTCCTCAGCCAGAGCCATCTTTATGGAAGAGACTCAGACTTTCGCCAGTGTTAATTAACTTGAAGAGGTGGAATGAAACAACATTGCGTGCATTTAAGACTTATGCAAAGTGTTTTAGTCCAAAGTTTGTTAAAAAATTAATTTCAGATATGTATACAAATCTTGAATAGAAAAGGAAAAGTAAAATTGGAGATGTATAAACTTTTGACATTTAAAGATCTTGGTGATGAACGTGGAAAGCTAGTTGTTATAGAAGGAAGTCAGGATATTCCGTTTGATATTGCAAGAGCATTCTATATTTATGGATCTGATGCAACTGTAGTTCGTGGACAGCATGCAAATCGTAATTCAGAATTTGTTCTTGTTAATGTAGCAGGAAAATCAAAGGTAATGATTACTGATGGAACAAGAAAAGAAATTGTTGAATTGAACAAACCAATGGAAGCTGTTTATATTCCAAAGATGATCTGGAAAGAAATGTACGATTTTTCTCCGGATTCAGTTTTGCTTGTTCTTGCAAATACTCACTATGATGGTTCAGAATATATTCGCGACTTTGATGCGTATATTGACGAAATGAAAACTTATAAGGAATAGAAAAAATGCAGGTCCCTTTTTTATCATTAAAAGATATTTCAGACAAATATAAAGATGAACTCCATGAAGCAGTTCTCAGAGTAACAGACTCTGGCTGGTATCTTCAAGGGAATGAAAATAAGAAATTTGAAGAAGATTATGCTTCTTATATTGGAACAAAATATTGTGTTGGTGTGGCAAATGGTTTACAGGCCCTGGAACTTATGATTCGTGCCTGCAAGCTTATTGGCAAGTGGAACGATGGTGATGAAATTATCGTTCAGGCTAATACATATATAGCTACAATACTTTCAATTTCTCAGAACAGATTAAAGCCTATTCTTGTAGAACCAGATCCAGATACTCTTGAATTAAAAGCAGAGTCAATTGAGAAAACAATAACACCAAAGACTCGTGGAGTAATGCTTGTTCATTTGTACGGCCGTTGTCTTTACAATGAAAGGATTGCAGAAATATGTAAGAATAAAGGTCTTAGATTGTTTGAAGATAACGCACAGGGACATGGCTGTGCTCTTAACGGAAAGAAGACAGGAAGTTTTGGTGATGTTGCCGCTCACAGTTTTTATCCGGGAAAGAACCTTGGTGCATTTGGTGATGCAGGAGCTGTTACAACTGACAATCAGGAAATTGCAGACCTTGTAAGGGTTCTTGCAAATTATGGTTCTTCAAAAAAATATGTGTTTGATTACATAGGTGAAAATAGCCGTTTAAGTGAACTTGATGCGGCAGTTCTTGATGTAAAGCTGCATCATCTTGATGAAGATAATAACAGAAGAAAACAGGTAGCAAAAATGTACTATGCTGGTATTAAAAACCCACTTGTTAGGTGGCCTGCAGTTCTTCCGGAGGAAGAAAACGTTTTCCATTTGTTCCCTGTGTTTACAGAGCGTCGTGATGAATTACAGGCTTACCTGAAAGAAAAGGGAATCGGAACAATTATTCACTATCCGATTCCACCTCACAAACAGGCAGCTTATGCTGAATGGAATAATCTTTCACTTCCTGTGACAGAAAAAATTCATCAGCAGGAATTAAGCTTGCCTATGAGTCCAATAATGACAGATGAACAAGTTAAGTATGTCATTGTTGCAATTAATGAATGGGAATAGCAGGTTCAAAGAAATGAAAATAATCAAATACACCGGCGGTCTCGGAAACCAGATGTTTCAGTATGCTTTTGCATATGTTCTTGAACAGAAAGGATTTGAAGTTCTTGCAGATACAAAACTTTATTCAAAACCATGTGTCCGTGGTGGCGTTGATTTAAGCCATGGCGCTTTTGAAGTTGCCCGTGTTTTTGGATTAGATATTAAAGAAGCAACAGATGTTCAGGTAAAAAAACTTGGTGACAGGGCAGAAAATTTTTTTGAACGATTAAGACGAAAATTCTTTACAAAGAAAACTCACGTCATCGAATACGATTCAAAATTCCACGCAGAGCATTTGACTGACATGCGCGATTTATATCTTGACGGTTACTGGCAAAATCCGCTTTACTGGAAAGGCTATGAAGATGAATTAAAAAAACAATTTACTTTTGCGCTTCCATTAAATGAAAAATCACAACAACTTTCTACATTGATAAATTCAAAAACAAAAACATGTTCAATTCACGTAAGGCGCGGTGACTATTTAAATCACAAAACTTTGTTTGTGTGCGACAGACCTTATTTTGAAAACGCGATTTCAAAAATGCTCGAACTCGTACCGCAAATCCAGACATTCATTATTTTTTCTGACGACATCGATTGGTGCAGAAAAAACATTGACACGCACGGCAAAGAAAAAATCTTTGTCGACTGGAACTCAGGCAAAGATAGCTGGCAGGACATTGCACTTATGACAAACTGCGCAAATGCAATCATTCCTAACAGCTCGTTCAGTTTTTGGGGCGCCTGGCTGAATAAAAATCCAGATGCAGTCATCGTCTGTCCCAAAATCTGGTCAACATCCGGTTCAACAGACATTATCCCTGACAATTGGAAAACTGTCAGCGTAGAATAAATTTTATAATAATTTTTTATTATAATGGAGAAATAAATATGAAAAAAGTTTTTTTATCAGTCGTAATTCCTTTTTACAATTCAATCGAAACCGCAAAAGAATCTGTCAATTCTGTCGTAAAAGAAATTGAAAATCTTTATGCAGACAGAAACCTTGCAAAATCATTTTTACTTGAAGACACTGTTTCGGAAATCATCTGCTGCAATGACGGCTCAACAGACGGCACTGCAAATTTTCTTGACGGCATTTCATACAAAGACTTTGGGTCAGGAAAAAGCGACTTTATTCAAATTAAAGTAATGCACTTAAAAAACTCAGGAGCAGCAAGTGCTCGAAATGCAGGACTTAGAGTTTGCCGCGGACAGTTTATCGCCTTTAACGACTCTGACGACAAATGGTTAAACGGCAGTCTTGCAAAACGACTTTCTATTCTCGATGCTGAACCTTATGCAGCCTGCATCACTGCAAATCACGAGCGCGACGTTCAAAGGATTCCAAAACTTAGTAAATCAAGCACACAAGTAAACCTTTTTTACATTACGCTTAATGATGAACTTTTTAAAAACTATTATACAACTCAAAATTCAATTTTAAAACGCAAAGTCATAGATGACGGAATTTTCTTTAAAGAAGGAATGTGTTATTCCGAAGAAATTTATTTTTTCTGTCAAATGGCATCTAAATACAAATGTCTTTTCTTAAACGAAAAAATGTCAGAAAGTATTTTGCACAAATACCGTTTTGGTGAATCAGGTTTAAGCGGAAATCTTTTTGCAATGGAACGCGGAGAATTAAAAAGCCTTTCTCTTGCTCACAAAGAACTCGGTGTTCCATTTTTTAAATATATAGCCGCATGCATTTATTCAGTTGCAAAATATTTTAGGCGCATACTGATAGTAAAACTCAGAAATTCCAGAAGACGCGTTTCATAACTATTTTTTTGACAATTGCATTATCTTTGATTTTAAGATATATTTTTTTTCGTGAATTTATTCACCTCCAATCCTGTGAAAGTCAGGGCAGTCTATTCTACTGTAAAAGTCAGACGGAGAATTCTATTTATTGTACAATCAATAGGAGGTTGTATGAAATCTTTTTTTAAACGCGCATTGCGCACTCTTTTTGTCTTAACTGTAGCAAGCGTTTCACTTTGCACTGTTATTTCCTGTGAACAGCCTAGCAGTTCTTCAACAGTTCTTTATCAGAACACAAATTTGAGTTGGAAAACTGTTATCAAAGAAAATTTCAGTGCTCTTGATGGGAATGTTTACAAGTCCTCTTATGGTGACTGGGTCAAGTTCTTTATTGAAGACGACGAGTTGAAAATGTTTAACCCATCAAAAGATAATAATTGGCAACCAGTAATCAGTGCAGAAGCTGCAAAAACACTGACTTACAACGAACTATGTGAAAACGACAATAAAGGTCGTCGCGGAACTTATGTTGCACTGGAAATTTCTGACGAAACTCCAAACAACGGAAAAATGCTATTATTAAAATCAGATAACCATATTAATTATGGTGCCGGTTACTGTTATGAAAACCCTGCAATAGGAACAGAAGCACATCATGACTGCTACATTCCGACATACATTTCAATCTCAGAGTCTTCTATTCTTTGGATGGAATATTATTCGACAGAAATTTACAATGACGAAGCAACAGGAACCGCCTGCTTTGCAAAATATTCAACTGCATTAAATTATCTTCCTTATTCAAAAGGCTCATGGACAAATGCAGAATATGCAAAAAAGGCAAATGCAAATGTCAGCCTCTGGACTTTAGTTGAATAAATGAAATACCGCTTTTTCTTTCTGTTTCTTTTTTCTTTTTTACTCTACGCAGAAACAAGGAACGTAAAAACACATATAGAAAATCCCTCTTATGGAAGCAGTTCCCGATTTCAAGTTATCCAAAATGATGACACAGGTGAACAGGAAAAAGAACAGGAAGAGCCAGTCCAAAACAAAACTCAAAATGAAGAAGCACACAAACGCATTTTTGATTCTCAAAAAATCAACGAATCAAAAAGCCTGTCAGTTCAAGAGTTCCTTGAATCAAAAGGATTTCTTGTAATGACGTCAGGCGGGGCAGGTTCGGCTTCTCAGCTTTCTTACAAAGGCTACACAAGTTTTTGTATAAAAGTTTATGTCGACGGAATTCTTGCAAACAATTCTACGGCAGGAGAATTTGACTGGAACTCAATCGACATAAACACAATCGAAAAAATCGAAATCGAAGATACGCCTGCTTTATCTGACACAGAATTTGCCGGTTGTATAGTCAGGATTACGACAAAAAATTTTCAGGACAAATTAATCATTGACACTGGAGTTTCCAGTTATCAAAAAAATTTATTTGACACTTGGTATGCAAAAGCTTTTTACGCAAAAAGTTTTGAAAAATTTAAATTCAATCTCGGAACTTCGCTTTTGTCAGCAGAAAATGAATTTGAAAAAACTTCAAATCTTGGAACAAATCTTGACAATTTTTCAAGACAGGGAAATGCGCACTTTGGCTGGAATGTCCGGCTTTCTGACAATACTTCTCTTTCCGGCAAAAATTCTTTTAACTATAATAATTTAAAAACTTATAATTCAGGTTCAAGTTTAAATAACGGAATTGAAACTGACATTTCCACTTTTAACAACGTCAAATTTTCTTATCAGAGTTTAACAGTAAAATCTGATACAGATTTTTTATTCAACTTTGCAAATGTCGAATACATCAACAGCCGCTTGACTTCAAACATTGACAATACTGGATTTTTTAAAACAGGAATTTCTGAAAACATAAAATGGCTCTGTGATTTTACGGCAGCCATAAACTTTGAATGGCTTTCTTATAATCCATCTTCAAACAGAATAACGGCAAACCTCGGCGCAGGAAAAAAATTTCAAATTGGAAAATTCAGTATTGAACCTCAACTTGCTACATTGATATGGTTCAACCAAAATTTTGGAATACGACTTCTTCCGCGCCTTACAATGTCGTTTGAAGGATTATCGCTGTCATTTTTTAGGGAATGTACGCTGCCGACTTTCAATCAATTGTACTGGCCAAAGACAAGTTACGCCTCAGGGAATCCGACCTTAAATTCAGAAGACGGCTGGAGTGCTTTTTTAGGTTTTAAGCGAGATGACTTTCCATTGTGGGCGCAATACAAATTTTCGTACTACGGCAATAAAATATGCTGGACTTCGCAAAACGGAAAATTAATTCCTGCAAACAGTGCAGATGGAATTTACAATGTCGTAACGCTTGGAATTGAACAGAATTTTTTTGACAGCATTTTAAAAGTCTCACTTGATGCAACTTATACATCGGCAAGACTCTGTTCAACTTTTAAGCAGATAATGTGGGTACCGGAATGGCAGGCACATGCTGGTATCTGCATAAATGTCTGGCGCATAATTTTTAATGCTGACTATTCTTTTACAGGACGGCGCTGGGCTTCCAACGAAAACGTTTTCTTTTACCCGGAGTTCCACCTGCTAGACATAACGCTCACAGCCAGATGCACAGACTCTGTTCAGGCATATTTAAAAGTGAACAACCTGCTCGACCAGAAAATTGCCTGGCACGATTCATACTACATTCCTTCAAGAAAATTTACTATCGGCATAAAAATCGAAAAATGAACACCGCAAAAAAAAATAAATAACTTTCGTTCATCTCCATTCCTGTCATGATGAATTTTGAAAATTTCTTTCTCCATTGTAAAACCTCTGAAAATTTATTATATTTATAACAGTCATTAAAAACGAATTTGTAAATTTTTTGAGGTTATAAAATGGCAGATACAATGCATGCTTTGGAAAAAAATCCAAATTGGAAAGGCCGCCGCGGTCCTGTTGTTCTTGTAATTATGGACGGTGTCGGTTATGGTAAATATGAGGAAGGAGATGCCGTTAAGGCTTCAAAGATGAAGTACCTTGACTGGTTTACTGCAAACTGTCCGCACACAAAATTGAAGGCTCACGGAACTGCAGTAGGTCTTCCAAGCGACGACGACATGGGAAACAGCGAAGTCGGACACAATGCAATCGGCTGCGGCCGCGTTTTTGCTCAGGGTGCAAAACTTGTTTCTGAATCAATTTCTTCTGGTCTTATGTACGAAGGCGAAACATGGAAAAAACTTATTGCAAACGTAAAGGCAAAAAATTCTGCACTTCACTTTATCGGTCTTGTTTCTAACGGAAACGTTCACGCACACATCGACCACCTTTATGCAATGGTTGAACAGGCACACAAAGAAGGCGTAAAAAAAATCCGCGTTCATGCGCTGCTTGACGGACGCGACGTTGACCCGACTTCTGCATTGACTTTCGTAACTCCGCTTGAAGAAAAACTTGCATCATACACAGATTCTGACTATCAGATTGCATCAGGCGGCGGACGAATGTTCATCACGATGGACCGCTATAACGCAGACTGGCCGATGGTTCAGCGCGGATGGTATGCACACGTTCTTGGCGAAGGCCGTCAGTTTGAATCTGCAACAAAGGCGATTGAAACTTACCGTGCAGAACAGGCAGGTCTTCTTGACCAGGACATGCACGAATTTGTAATTGCAAAAGACGGAAAACCAGTAGGAACAGTAGAAGACGGCGATTCAGTCATCCTTTACAACTTCCGCGGAGACCGTGCCCTTGAAATTACTTCTGCATTTGAGTCAGGCACAGACTTCCCTCACTTTGACAGAAAGCGCGTTCCTGCCTGCGAATATGCTGGAATGATGGAATACGACGGAGATGCTCACGTTCCGCATCAGTATCTTGTAAATCCGCCGACAATCGACCGCACCATGGGTGAATACCTTACAAAAACAGGCATAAAGCTCCTTGCAATTTCCGAAACACAAAAATACGGACATGTAACTTACTTCTTTAACGGAAATAAATCCGGCAAATTCGACGAAAAACTTGAAGACTATGTAGAAGTTCCGTCTGACACAGTTCCGTTTGAACAGCGTCCTTGGATGAAATGTGCTGAAATCACAGATAAAGTAATCGAAGCAATCAAAAGCGGAAAATACGACCACATCCGCTTGAACTACCCTAACGGCGACATGGTAGGACACACAGGCGTTTTCAATGCAGTATGCTGTTCTATGGAAGGAATGGATTTACAGCTGGGACGCCTTAAGGCTGCAATCGAAGAAGCCGGCGGAATCCTGTGCCTTACAGCTGACCACGGAAACTCAGACGACATGTATGAGCACGCAAAAGACGGCAGCGTAAAGATGGACAAAAACGGCGAACCAAAAGCCAAAACATCCCACAGCCTGAACCCAGTTCCAGGCATCATCTACGACCCTGAATACAAAGGCGAGTACGACCAGTCAAAACTGAACGAAGGTCTGGGCATTTCAAGTTGGCCTGCAACATTGATTCAGTTGATGGGATATAAAGAACCTTCAGACTACGACAAGAGTTTGATTAATTTGAAATAAAACTTAAGCCTTAGAGCTAATGACCAGTGTATCACAGATATGCTGGTCATTTTGTTTGTTTGCAGTTCCTTACGATTCTAAAACCGACATAAGAAAGTTCTTGTAAGGAAAAAAATCAACTGCCTTCTTCATAAAATTCATCCGGAGTCTTGTATTCCAAGCCCTGATGAATTCTTTCACTGTTGAAGAACTTCACGAATTGCCCAAGACTTTTTCTCAGTTCTTCCGCACTTGAATAGTCCCGAAGGAAAATCCATTCGTACTTCAAAGTCCTCCAGGTGCGTTCAACAAATATGTTGTCCTTGCAGCGTCCTATGCCGTCCATGCTGATTTCAACATTGTATGACTGCAAAAGCTCAACGAATGCCGCGCTGGTATACTGAGAGCCACAATCCGTGTTGAAGATTGCAGGAACGCCATATTCTTCAAAAGCCTCTTTTACGCATTCCAGACAGAAATCTGTTTTCATGGAATCTGATAGACGCCATGAAAGAATCTTCCTTTGGAATTACTAACTTCCAAGGTTCCCCGGTAAAATCCCGTTTTTTTTAAGAGATCAATCTCAAGCTGCTTCTTGCCAAGGTCCATGAGCATTGTCTCTTGCTGCTTTTCCAGTACTGCAAATTCGTTATTTTAGGAATTTTTTGTCCATTTTTCGGGCTTATTACAAATTGATAAAAGGCTTCGGCGGAATTGAAAAGTATTATTGATGGGTATTAAAAAAAAAGCGCAATTTTTTGAATTTGAAAATGATATAAATGCCCTATTATAAATCACCTGACTTGCGCTTCAAATCGGATGTTACACATTCAAGGTTAACACTGAAAAATCTTCAGGTAGGATTTATTCAGTGTTTCCGTAGGTCTGCGTCTGACTTTTAAATTTGACATAAATTGAAAAATGGTAGTATATTGTAATCGGAGGTAGTATATATGACTACAATATCTGCAAAAATTGAAAATGAAGATAAATGCCTTTTTGAAAGTATCATAAACTCAATTGGATTAAATGTAACTTCGGCAATAACAGCATTTGTAAAGGCTACAATCCGGGAAAACGGAATTCCTTTTGCATTAAAGGCTGCTGACGATCCATATATCTATTCCGAAGAAAATATGAAATATCTTCGGCAAGGAATTGCTCAAATAGAATCTGGTAAAGGTCAGGTTCATGAATTAAAGGAAAGCCTGTAATGGTCAAAATTTGGGCGGATGCAGCTTGGAACGATTATTGCCAGTTTTTTGACTTAAATCAGAAAAAACAAGTAAAAATGGTTCATGATCTTATAAAAGATATAGAACGTAACGGTGCAGATAAAGGGCGTGGACAGCCAGAACCATTAAAATATGAGCTTACCGGTTACTGGAGCAGAAGAATTGATTTGGCAAATCGTCTTGTATATAAAGTAGACGATGATAAATTGTATATTGTTCAATGTGGAACTCATTATCATCAAGAAAAATAAAAACTATCACATTCAAAAAAACTGACCGTCTCGTTTGGGCGTACGAAGTAAAAAAAATACTCCGACATTATATGTCGCTCTTTTGATTTATAATGCTATAATCATAATATGGAAAAACTGCAGAAAAACGATGACATCCGCCGGACTACACGCATCATTCAGCTTGATGAAATGCTTCGCGGCGGTGAAAAAGCTTGTTGATTTTTTGCCGGACACGGTGAGCGTCAATTCTTCTTTTTTGAATCAGGACATCAGCTTTATTTCAGACCCGTTATGTTTTGGAGCGCGAATGGCACAAAGACCAGATTATTGAACAAAACGAAGACGGAACAGTTTTACTGAAATTCAAGTCGAACCAGTCGCAGATGATTTACACCTGGCTTTTAAGCTTTGGAAACAACGCCACTGTAATAAAGCCCCAAGAACTGCGCGAAAAAATCCGTGCAGAATGTGAAAAAGTGGCAGAAAAATACATAACCAAATAAATGGAGGAAAATATGAAAATCAGCGAAGAATTTTGCGGACAGGGGAACGGGTATTCTCGTTCCATCACATTGAGGAACAGGCTTATTCCAGTAGGCAAAACAGAAGAAAACTTAAAAAATGTAAAAATGCTGGATGGCGATTTTGAAAGAGCAAAAGCATATCAGGAAGTAAAAAATCTTATTGACGATTTTCACAGGTCTTTTATTGAAGATGTGCTATCAAATACGACACTTGACTGGGGTGCTCTTTACGACCAGTTTGATTTATTTCAGTCAGAAAAAGACAAGTCAAAAAAGGCAAAGCATAAAAAACAGCTTGAAGTTCTTCAAGGAGTAATGCGAAAATCTATCGTAAAACATTTTAAAGACGACGAGCGGTATTCAAAACTTTTCAAAAAAGAAATTTTAACAGACCTACTTCCTGCCATTATAAAGGATGATGACACAGGAACAATTACAGATAAAAAGGCAGCATTAGACACATTCAATGATTTTGCAACTTATTTTACTGGATTTCATCAAAATCGGGAAAATCTTTACAGCGAAGAGGCAAAAGCAACTGCAATCAGTAACAGAATAGTTAATGAAAATTTTCCGAAGTTCTATGCTAATGTAAAAGTGTTTGAATATTTACAAAAGAATTTTCCAAATATCATTTCTGATACAGAAGATTCGCTAAAAGATTTTTTGAATGAAAAGAAACTTTCAGAGATTTTTAACAAAGAAAATTTTAATGCGGTTCTTTCTCAAAGCGGAATCGATTTTTACAATACGGTTATTGGTGGAATTTCTGGCGAAGCAGGAAAAGAAAAAGTACAAGGTTTAAACGAAAAAATAAACCTTGCAAGTCAGCAGCTGCCGTCGGAAGAAAAATCAAAACTCCGCAAAAAGATGACGATACTTTACAAGCAGATTTTAAGCGATAAAAAAACTGCGTCCTTTATACCTGCCGGATTTGAAAACAGTGCAGAAGTTTACAATGCCGTTAGACTTTTTAAAGAACAAAATTTCGACAAAGCGAATCCGAAAATCAGCAAAGCCTTTTCTGATTTTGATTACGATTTGAACGAGATTTTTGTTCCGGCAAAAGAACTGACTGCATTTTCACTTTCGATTTTCGGCAACTGGTCGATTTTGAGCAGAGGACTGTTTCTTCTTGAAAAAGACAAATCAAAAAAGGAACTTTCTGAAAAACAGTCTGAAAATATCATTAAGCAGATTGCCAAAAACGATTATTCGCTTTTTGAATTGCAGGGCGCCTATGAGCGTTGGGCAAAAGAAAACAGCGTGCAAATCGATAAAACTGTTAAAAATTATTTTCTTTTGTCTGAATTGAGAACTGACGAAACCAAAAAAGAAAAACAATCGGTGAAAATCCTTGAAAAAATTTATGAAGCTTACGCCGCAATTGACTTTGAAAAGCAGGAAAATCTTCAGGCAGAAAAAGAGGCTGCAACTCCGATAAAAAATTTCCTGGACGAAGTGCAAAGTCTGTATCATTATTTAAAACTTGTTGACTACCGTGGTGAAGAGCAGAAGGATTCAAATTTCTATTCTAAACTTGATGAAATTTTGTCCGACCTTGCGGAAATCATTCCGCTGTATAATAAAGTCCGTAATTTTGTTACAAAAAAGCCGGGCGAAGTTAAAAAGGTAAAGCTGAATTTTGAATGCAGTTCGTTTTTGAATGGTTGGGCTACCGATTTTGGAACGAAGGATGCACATATTTTTATAAAGGACAATAAGTACTATCTTGGAATTATTAACAAAAAACTGTCAGAAGAAGATATTGATTTCTTAAAAAAGGACGGTAATGATAAACATTTAATTTATGATTTTCAAAAACCGGACAATAAAAATACACCAAGATTATTTATTCGTTCGAAAGGAGATTCCTATGCACCGGCAGTTTCAAAATATAATCTTCCAATAGAATCAGTAATCGATTTATATGATAAAGGAGCATTTAAAACTGAAAACAGAGATAAAAATCCTAAAGAATATAAAGAAGCATTATCAAAACTTATTGATTATTTCAAATTAGGATTTTCAAGGCACGATTCATATAAAAATTATAAGTTCTGCTGGAAGAAAACTGAAGATTACAAGGACATTGCAGAATTTTATTCCGATACAATAAAATCTTGTTATCAATTAAAATTTGAGAACATTAATTTTGAAAATCTTGAACAGCTGGCAAATGACGGCAAACTCTATCTTTTCCAGATTTACAACAAAGATTTTGCCGAAAAAGCAACTGGAAAGAAAAATCTTCACACGCTGTACTGGGAAAATCTTTTCAGCGAAGAAAACCTGCACGATGTATGTTTAAAGCTCAACGGAGAAGCTGAACTGTTTTTCAGACCGAAGTCAGAAAACATAAAGGAAATAAAACATGAAAAAGATTCTATACTTGTAAACAGAACTACAGCCGACAGAGAATCAATCCCGGAAGATATTTATCAGGAAATCTATAAATTCAAGAACAATATGATTTCTTCAATTTCTGATGAGGCACAGAAATATCTTGATACACACAAAGTTGTCTGCAATAAAGCCAATTATACTATTACAAAAGATAACCATTTTTTACAGGATACATATCTTTTCCATTGTCCGATTACGATGAATTTCAAAGCACCTGAAATTACAGGCAGAAAGTTCAATGAGAAAGTGCTGAACTATCTTCGTGAAAATCCTGATGTGAAAATTATCGGGCTTGACCGTGGCGAGCGTCATTTGATTTACCTTTCGCTTATCAATCAAAGAGGTGAAATCGAATTGCAAAAAACGCTGAATCTTGTGGAGCAAGTCCGCAACGACAAAATAGTTTCGGTGAATTATCATGAAAAACTTGTCCAAAAAGAAGGCGACCGCGATAAAGCACGCAAAAACTGGCAGACAATCAGCAATATCAAGGAACTTAAAGAAGGCTATCTTTCTGCCGTTGTTCACGAAATTGCAAAATTGATGGTTGAACACAATGCAATTGTTGTGATGGAAGATTTGAATTTTGGTTTTAAACGCGGGCGTTTTGCGGTAGAACGGCAGGTATATCAAAAGTTTGAGAATATGCTTATTGAAAAACTCAATTATCTTGTGTTTAAAGACAAGGCTGCTGCTGAACCGGGCGGTGTTCTGAACGCTTACCAGCTGACAGACAAATTTGCAAATGTAAGTGATGTTGGGAAACAATGCGGATGGATTTTTTATGTTCCAGCAGCATACACTTCAAAAATCGACCCAAAAACAGGATTTGCAAATTTATTCATTACAAAAGGTCTTACAAATGTGGAAAAGAAAAAAGCATTTTTTGAAAGGTTTGACGCAATCCGTTATGATAAAAAAGAAGACTGCTTTATTTTTTCTATTGATTACTCAAAATTAAGCGACAATGCTGACTATAAAAAGAAATGGGATATTTATAGTCGGGGTGAGCGAATTGTTTATAGCAGAAAAGATAATAAAACAGTCACAGAGAACCCGACAGAAAATTTAAAGTCTATTTTTGAAAAGTTCGGCGTACAATGGAGCAACGAAGAAAATTTTATAGATTCTCTTCTGTCTGTGCAGGCGGAAAAACAAAACGCATCTTTTTTTGACGAACTTTTGCATTCATTCACCACAATTCTTCAAATGCGAAATTCCATTCCGAACACCGAAGTAGACTATCTGATTTCTCCCGTAAAAGCCGAAGACGGAACATTTTTCGACAGCCGACAGCAGCTTTCGCTTGGTAGCAGAGCGACGCTTCCAATAGATGCCGATGCAAACGGAGCATATCACATTGCATTAAAAGGCTTATATTTGCTCACACATAACTTTAATCAGAACGACAAAGGCTTTATTGAAAACATTTCCAACGCCGACTGGTTCAAGTTTGTGCAGGAAAAACAATATTTGAACTAACTCGCCACCAGCACACTTGCCAGAAACACACAGTTTTTGCAGGCGTGCTGATGACTTGGAAATTATGGATTTTTTTTATGATTATCTGTGTTATTTTACGAAACTAATAGAAAACTATGCTATAATAAATCAAGGAGGTGTGATATGTCTGATGCCCTTGCCTATGTTGAAGAACAGGTTGAAAAATTTTCTTTAGCAGAGCAGATTCAATTGCTCAATTTTATTGCCAATAGCATAAACAAAAAAACTTCGATCTTGATTAATGAATATTCTGAAGAAGAATCTTTACAAAAACTTAGAGAATCAAGCCTGTCAACTGTATGGGAGATTGTAAAAAATGACACGTGGTGATATTTATATGCTTGATTTTGGCATTCCTTTTGGTAGTGAACCGGGAATGCGCCGTCCTGTTGTAATAATTCAATCTGATAAAGAAAACCTGAATAATCTTAATACGAAAGTTGTAGTTCCGCTTACATCAAATACGATAAACTCTAATTTTAAAGGTAATGTTTTCATTTCAAAAAAAGAATCAGGACTTTCAAAAGATTCAGTTGCATTAGTACATCAAATTATTGTCGTTGATAAAATCAGATTAGAAAACAAACTTTCAAAACTTCCAAAAGATATTTTGAAAAAGATTGAAAATGAAATTGATTATGTAACAAAAGAATAACAGTGATTCCGGAAAACCAAACTTCTGCAAATCACTTTAGATTTTCATAATTTTGAATAATCTTGCCCGGAATTTGGAAAATAATATCATGGAACTCTACCTTAAAATCACTTATCTGAACGATTTTATATTTTGTCCACTTTCGATTTATTATCATCAGTTGTATGGCGATTTGGCGGAACGGCTTTATTATGACAATGCACAGTTTGACGGAAAGGCTGCCCACTCTGCAATTGATGAAAAGCGATATTCAACGCATAAAAATATTTTGCAGGGAATTGATGTTTATTCTGACGAATTTAAGCTTTGCGGGAAGATTGACATTTTTGACACGGAAAAATCGCTTCTTACGGAACGAAAAAAACATATTGAACAGATTTATGACGGCTATATTTTTCAGCTTTATGCACAATGCCTTTGCCTAAGGGAAATGGGATACACAGTAAAAGAAATTCGGTTTTATTCCAGCGACGACAACAAGGTTTATCCGCAGAAACTGCCGGAAGAAAATCCTGAAATGTTTGAAAAATTCAAATCCACAAACGAAAAAATGCAGTTTTTTAATCCGGCAGAATACATTCCAAAATCCCCGGAAAAATGCCGCAACTGCATTTACAACGATTTTTGCGACAGACCGCTTGCTCCAAAAGCGTACCGTGGCGGAAATTGATTAAATAGAGGCGTCGTATGATGAGTACCCGTGATTTTGAATATAAGCAGATTGCCTTTGTGTTTACCGGCAAGGGCGAAAAAATCAGCTTTAAAAACGACAACCTTTTGATTACGGACGAAAACGGAAAAATAAAGCATCAGTCAACCTGTTACAGACTATTCCTGCTTTTTATCTGCGGTGATTTCTGCATTACATCAGGCCTTTTGGACAGGGCAAATAAATTCGGCTTTAACATTGTTCTTATGACACCCAACCTTCGAGTTACGAAAATCATTCCATCCAAAGCAGAAGGAAACGTTCTTCTTCGCCGCCGCCAGTATGAATACGACAAAACCGACATTGCTGCCAGAGTAATTTCAAACAAAATCCATAACCAGAATTTCCTGCTCAAAAAGCGGCGCAATAAATCAGAAGAAGAAAAGCTCGTTATTCAGAAACTTAAAGACTTTGAAAAAGAAGTGCTCAAACCGGATTTAAAAGTTCAGGAAATTATGGGAATTGAAGGTGTAAGTGCAAAACTGTATTTTCAGACACTTTTTAAGGAGCATTGCTGGACAGCACGGCGGCCACGAGTTAAGCATGACATTACAAACTGCCTTTTGGATATCGGTTATACGATTTTGTTCAATGTAATAAACGCACTTTTGGAAATGTACGGTTTTGATGTTTATGTCGGGATTCTTCACACGCAGTTTTTTCACCGAAAATCCCTTGTATGCGATTTGGAAGAACCGTTCCGCCCCATTATTGACGCGGCTCTCATCAAGGCTTTAAATCTTGGACAGATAAACGAAAAAGATTTCTGGAAAAATCAGGAGCAGTTCATCCTTCCATGGAAAAATTCCGCCCCTTACATCGAACTTTTTATAAAGTCAATTATGGAATATAAAAACGAAATTTTCATTTACCTGCAAAGTTATTACCGCGCATTCGTGCAGAAAAAAGATGCCAAAGATTTTCCATTTTTTGATTTAAACGAGCAGGAGGAATCTTGATGATTTTGGTCAGTTATGATATAAGTAATGATAAGGTAAGAACAAAGTTTGCAAAGTTTTTAAGCAAGTTCGGATTCCGCCTCCAGTATTCAGTTTTTGAAATTCACAACAGCGAAGCCGTGCTTTCCAACATCGAAAATGAAATTCAAAACGTTTATATGAAGGCTTTTACAGAAGAAGATTCTGTGATAATATTCAATCTGTCGGCAACTTGCAAAAAAACATGCTACGGCTACGCAAAAAACGAAGAAACCGATGTTTTTGTAATAACTTAAAAATTGCAAACCCCCAGTCTTACTGGAGAAAATTGCCATGAAAAGTCTTAAAACACCATATTTTGACGTAACAAATGCAAAATATAGCAACAAACCGTACTGTAGTACAAAGGTTAGAGTTTAAGACCAATACAAAATTTCTACTGTTGTAGATCAGTCATACGTTGACTTACTCACAAAGGTTTAAGACCAATACAAAATTTCTACTGTTGTAGATACATATACAGATTTGCTTGAGTTTGAGGGTTTAAGACCAATACAAAATTTCTACTGTTGTAGATAACCCGCTTAAAATGAAAGCCTTTTTTGTTTAAGACCAATACAAAATTTCTACTGTTGTAGATGTTTCTAAGGCTCTTCGAGATTGTTCGTTTAAGACCAATACAAAATTTCTACTGTTGTAGATAACCTATTCTCAATGAGCGTGTATATGTTTAAGACCAATACAAAATTTCTACTGTTGTAGATCAATCGCTACAACAAAAGTTTTCTAGTTTAAGACCAATACAAAATTTCTACTGTTGTAGATAAAAACGCTGGCGCTAAAGATCCAAAGTTTAAGACCAATACAAAATTTCTACTGTTGTAGATTCAGAAAATCAATGTCATCTTGCGTTATGGTTTAAGACCAATACAAAATTTCTACTGTTGTAGTTTACTTTTGTAAATCTATAGAATCCCAAACAATTTTCCTCTATGATATAACTATGATTTTTAGAAAAGCTACAGAGTCAGATGTAAAGAGGTGTTTGGAAATTTATGATGCCATAAGCGATTGGGAGGCGGCAAACGGAAAGCAGTGCTGCTGGGAAAAGGGGTTTTATCCGACTATGGAAACTGTTGAGGCTGGGCTTTCTTTAGGGGAACTTTATGTTCTTGAAGATGAGGAAACAGGGCAGGTTGTGTCTTGTGGAATTATAAATCACAGTCAGCCGGAGTTTTATAAACTTTTTAACTGGGCTTTTGAGGCGGCTCTTTCTGAGGTGCTGGTGCTTCATACTTTTGGCGTTGATCCTGCGATGCAGAAAAAAGGCTATGGCAGCGCGTTTATGTCTTTTTATGAAAAGATGGCTTATGACGCCGGCTGTAAGACACTTCGACTTGACACTGTAATATCAAATAAAAAATCTCAGGCTATGTATAAAAAACTTGGATTTAATACTACAGGACAATGGGAAGGCGATCCGAACGAAGTCGGCTGGACACTTACTTTTATTGGTCTGGAAAAAGTTTTGCTGCCGAAGTAAAAACAGGCTATTCGCCCTTCGCTACCGCTCATCCGCTTCCCTCGCTTCGCTTAAGTCCAGTGGATTGCTTCGCAGGGGCTACTATACAAGAATGTAAAGGCACGCTTTCGCTTAAAGCCTTGACATTCTTGTTTTTGCTGTTTTTATAACATGCAAATCCTTGCCGCAAAAATTGCAAACTATAGCAACAAACCATACTGTAGTACAAAGGTTAGAGTTTAAGACCAATAAAAAATTTCTACTGTTGTAGATGGTTCGTTCTATTGTCTTTTCTGCTGTTTCAAACTTCAATAAAATCCCTGTTGTTGGAGATTTCTATAATGACTCTATAATTTTTAGAAAATCTATTCTTCAAAGACTTGCCTTGTCTCATATCAAAAAATAAAAAGTTACACAAAATCAAAAACATCTTGACTTTTTCTGGGGGGGGGTATAATAATCTTACTTTTTTTTACAAAACAATTAGTAGGAGGTTTTTATGAAAAAAGTTATTGGAGCTGTGGTTTCCCTGTTTTTAATGGCAGGAGCAGCATTTGCAAGAGGCGCTTATGACGGAGATATTCAGTTGCACCTTGGAGTTGGATTTGATTCTGCAAAATTCGAAAAGTCAGCAGCGCCGTATTCTGGGTATGTTGCAAAAACCACTTCTGAAGGAGCTTCTGCAACATTTGATTTTGACATTGCAACATGGCATCTTTTTAATTTTAACGATGTATTCGGACTTGGTTTTGTAGTAGGCTTTAACGGCGGAGTTGGCGGTACAACAAAGATGAGAAATTCAATTACTGTTAATGGAACTGAAGTGAGTTCATCAGATGTTCCATCAAAAGATCTCAGTTTCGCTGCTCATTTTAATGGAATTATCGGACCTGCTGTCGGAATTAAACTTGGAAATGTCGTAAAATTTGACATTGGCTTAGGTTTGGCTTATGGTTTTTCAGTGTTCTCTTATCAAATGACAACGTCTGACGACTACTCTGTTCATACTGCAACAACAGCGTATCTTTTAGGAGGAGTTGGATTTGGTGCAGAAGTTCAGGCAAAATTTGTTCCAAATAGTCCTGTAAGTCCTGTTATCGGTTATCGTTTTGCTTATATTCCTGGAAAAGAATGTACTATAGTTTCCGGAGGTGAAACAACAGTATATTCTTGTGCTGTTGCAGACTATGTCAGCAATGAAATTTATGTTGGAATTACTTTTAACTGGTAATACGCTGTAAAAAAAAATTAAAAAAGGCTGTCTGTTTTATCGGACAGCTTTTTTTTTGTTCTATAAATATTTTATGTCGGCGTTTTTATAAAAATAAAGTAGTTTTAAAGAACTTTGGCAAACCTTGACTTTTTAATGCGTAAGAATATCATAAAACGAGTGTAAGTTCATTTGCAAGGAGTGTTGTATGAAAAGAATTTTTGCAGTTTTGTTTTCTCTTTGTATTATGGCAGGTGCTGTGTTTTCAAAAGGATATGACGGAGATGTTCAGTTTCATCTAGGGGCAGGATTTGATTCGTATATTTTGAATACGACTTCAAGAACCAATGATTCGTCTTTTATTGAAACAGCCCCTGTTATATGTTTTGATTTTGATGTCGAAAGCTGGCATTTGTTCAACTTGAACGATACTGTAGGACTTGGCTTTATGGCAGGGCTTGATTTTGGGGCAGGCGGAATTTCAAAATATGAGTGGAAGTCAACTTTAAAGTCCAGCGGTCAGGTAGTGCAGGATTCTGGTACGGGCAGTCGGGAAACTATTGTAGTTGAGGCATCCGGTATTACAGGTTTTGCCGGTGGATTTAATCTTGGGTCTGTCGTGCGTTTGAGTCTGGGCTTAGGTCTTGCTTATGATTTTGTATGCCTTTTTGAAAATTCTACTTCCTTTTTTTCTGCCGTAGGATTTGGTTTTAATGTACAGGCAAAATTCTTTCCTAAAAACAGGGTAGGGCTTGTCGTCGGATATCGCTTTGCAGTGTTCGGTACAAAACAATGCGTGTCAGTTTATAACGGCGAGAGTGCGGTTGCAGATTATTCAGAAACGATTTACAGCAGTGACTCAGGTATAAGTTATTTTGATAACGAAATTTATGCAGGGCTTTCGATAAACTGGTAAAGCCGTTTAAAAAAAATTAAAGTAAAATCCAGTTAGAGCAAAGGGACACTGTTGTTTTTCAGTGTCCTTTTTTATGGGTTGTGATTATCCTAACTGACCGGGTAGCACTAGTTTTTCTTTGTATGGAAATTGTGCTTCATACTTTGCAAACTCATCAGGGTTTTCTTCGGCGATAAAATATCCTTTGGGCGGTGTGTAAGTTGCTTCGATGCCGTTCAAGTAACCGGGAATAAGTTCCTGTGCTAAAAAGTATGGAACTTCTGAATCCTTTGGTTCTGCGTGGTAATGAATTTTCAGCTTGCTTGCCAGATCAAAACCTGCGTGAGAGTAAAACTGAATGTTTCCTTCCATGCAGATAAATCCGATTCCTAACGTTTTTGCTTTTTCAAGAGCATAATTTAAAAGTGCAAGTCCATAGCCTTGTCTTTTAAAATCAGGGTGAATGCTGATTGGACCGAAAGTTGTGATTGGAAATTTTTCTCCAGTTGGCTTTCCGTCTTTTTCAACTTCAAGTTCTGCTTTAGAAAACATTACGTGCCCGATAATTTGTCCGTCTTTTTCCATTACAAGCGAAAGAGCGGGAATAAAATCGGGATTGTCCCTGAAGCAGTGCAGAACATAATGTTCCGTGCAACCAGGACGATATACGTTCCAGAACGACTCGCGGGTTAAGTTTTCAACAGTCTTAAAATCGCGCTGTTCTTCCACGCGGATTGTAAAATTTGATTTCATTTTTATATCCTTTTTATTATTCTATAACAGCAACTGCTTCGATTTCTACGAGGGCACCTTTGGGAAGGGCAGAAACTTCAAAGCAACTGCGTGCAGGTTTTGAAAGAAAGTATTTTTCGTAAACTGCGTTAAAAGCTGCAAAGTCAGAGATGTGTGCAAGAAAGCATGTTGTTTTTACAACTTTTGAAAAATCCGTTCCGGCTGCTTTCAGAATTTCACCAAGATTTTTGATTGCCTGTTCAGCCTGAGATTCGATAGAAGTTCCTTCAAGTTCTCCTGTAGCAGGATTAAGCGGAATCTGTCCTGATGTGTATAAAAATCCGTTTGCCAGAATTGCCTGCGAGTATGGACCGATTGCGGCAGGTGCTGATTTTGTTTCAATTGATTTCATGCGTAACTCCTGTGTTATGTTTCTCGTGATGTTCTCGCTTGACTTAAAGTCTTATTAACTGTCTTATAAAATAAGTATAATAAAAAATTCCAAAGCCGCAAAGACCGTTTTAACTGCTTCTTTAGTTTACTCCTTGCAAACTCATAGCGCGAGTATAATCCAATGTCTGCCAGACAATCGAAATTTAAAACTACAACAATCTGAACGCCACATAGAGTTTTGCCCCAAGCAAAACTCGTAGCGCGAGGTAATTCAGTGCTAGTAAGTCATTAGAAATTTACGAGCGCTATCTAGTTATAGATTCGCCTTTCATGCTATAATAATTCAATATGGCTGAAACAAAATTAAACGAAAAAAATTATGATTATATTGTAATCGGTTCTGGAGTTGCAGGACTTGCCAGCGCTCAGTATGCAGCCCGCGGCGGATTAAAGACACTTGTGGTTGACATTTCAATTCCCGGCGGACAGGCACTTACGATTCCTGTTCTGGAAAATTACCCGGGACTCTTTCCTGCTGTTTCTGGAATTCAATTTTGTCAGAATATGGCAGAGCAGGCAAAAAGTTTCGGCGCAGAAATAATCCAGTCGGAAGTTCTTTCTATCGATAAAATTGATGCTACATTTAAAATCGAAACGCCAAAAGAAAAATTTTCAGCGTATTCAATTTTAATTGCGACAGGGGCTGAACATAAAAAACTCGGTGTTCCCGGCGAGGCTGAACTTGAAGGCAGAGGCGTTTCTTATTGTGCAACTTGCGACGGTCCGTTTTTCAGAAACCGTAAAATTTTTGTAATCGGTGGCGGGGACTCTGCATGCGATGAGGCTATGTATCTTTCAACATTAACAGACGACGTTACGCTTGTTCACAGACGTGATAAACTCCGCGCTCAGAAAGCAGTTGCAGACAGACTTCTTGCAAATCCAAAAGTCAAAGTAATGTTCAATTCAAAAGTAAAGCAGATAAAAGGCGACGGAAGGGTTCAGTCAGTTGAACTTGAAAATGTCCTTACTTCTGAAATAACTGAATGTCAGTGTGATGCAGTTTTTATTTTTGCAGGAATGAATCCTGTTACAAAACTCGTTGACATGCTGCCAAAAGATGAAGGTGGTTATATTAAAACGCAGGAAGATATGTCAACGATGATTCCCGGCTTGTATGTAGCAGGCGATATCCGTTCAAAATCTTTTAGGCAGGTTGTAACTGCGGTAAGCGACGGTGCGATTGCGGCTCACAGTGCTGGAGAATATATAATGCAGAATTTCCGTTGACGTAATTTTTGCATTGAAGCATTGAATATTTAAATATGTTTTTCTTTGGAGAAAATAATGTGCAGACTTTTTTTATCTTTATGTTTTATTTTTTTACATTCAATTTGTTTTGCTCAAAATTCAGCACAAGACAAAAATCAGTTTGTCAATAAAAACATAAATCTCCAGAGTAAAAATCTCATGCACGAAATTTCAAAAAACAGCGCAGACATAGAGTTAAATCTTGACGTTTCAAAATATCCTAAAGACATAAATTTCTGGAGCAATTATCCAAATCCTGAACTTGCTTATGTCATTGCAAAGCGAATGACAGATGAAGAACTTCTTGCCCAGATTTTGATGTTCGGGTGGGCGGGGGCAGAGCCGTCTGATTTACTTAATTCATGGGTTTCAGAAAGAGGTCTTGGAAGCGTAAAAGTTTTTGGCTGGAATACTGACAACACGACATTAGTTGCAAAATCGATTACGTCTTTGCAAAAAAGAGCGCAGGCATGCAGATTTAAAATTCCGCTGTTCGTTGCAACTGATCAGGAAGGCGGCTGGATTCGGCATGTAAAAGGAAGAACAAGCATTACGCCCGGAAACTTGAGTATCGGGGCTGACGGTTATCCGATAGATTCGTATTATTCTGCGTTTTATATTTGCAGGGAAATTGCTGCCCTTGGAATTAACTTGAATTTTGCGCCGACTGTTGATTTGTATACAAACAAAAATTCAACGATTATCGGAACGCGCTCTTTTGGAGAAGATGCAGAGAAAGCAGGAATGCTCGGAGTTGCGTTTTCTTCAGGAAGTATGGCAGCTGGGGTTATTCCTACTGCAAAACATTTTCCCGGTCACGGTGATACGGAAAATGATTCCCACGTTTATTTGCCGAGCATCGATATTGATTTTGAAACTTTTGAAAACCGCGAACTTGTTCCGTTTAAATATCTTATACAAGCCGATGTTCCTGCGATTATGTCAGGGCATTTGAGTTTTCCTCAGATTAGAAAAAACGGAGAGCCAGCTTCTCTTTCTGAATTTTTTTTGACAGAACTTTTGCGGAACAAACTCGGCTACAAAGGTCTGATTATTACAGACGATATGATGATGAACGGTGACACGTTATATGCAGGTTCTCTGTCAAACGCGTTCCGCATGGCAATAGAAGCCGGAAACGACATAGTAATTTCTTCAACAACTGCACAACTTAACGAATCGTTGTGGACATCGAATATTGCCCGAATGAAGAGTGTTCCTGAGTTCCGTGCAAAAGTTGAAAAAGCCGCCCGCCGTGTCATTGAAATTAAATTGAACTATTTTAAAAGCGCAAATGCAGTTCCGCTTTATCCTGATATGACAAAAATTGATGAGCTGATTCCTGACAAAGACGGCAACGATTTTTTTGTCGAACAGGCATGTCGTTCTATTACAGTTTATAAAAAAGGTGAACTTCCATATTCGCCTGATTCAAATCAGCGTGTGCTTCTTGCAGGTTCAGAACCTTCGTTTTTTTCTGAGATGAAACGATATTATAAAAATACGATTGATATAAAAATGAGTTATAATCTCGGACCGAACGAAGCGCAGTATGCAGGCAATTTAATTTTAAATCGCGCTGAAAATTTTGACGTCGTTTTTATTTGTGTCTGGAACGAACATTCCGTAAAAACTGCCGAAATGCTAAAGCCCCTCCAGAAGAAAGGCAAAAAAATTGTTGTCTTTTCCATTATGTCACCAGTGCTTGCTTTTGACCTGTCTTGGGTAGACACAGTGTTGTTCGGCTACAGTTATTCGCCGTTCAGCTTTGCAGCGCTTTCTGCTGTTTCTGCCGGGCAAATTGACTGTCAAGGAATTCTTCCTTTTTCTGTTGAACAATAAGGCTCTTGTTTCTGTTTGAAAAAAACAAAGATTGCACAAAACACTTTTTTTTACTATCATTTATATATGAAAGAACTTGAATTAAAATATGGATGCAATCCTAACCAAAAACCTGCTCGTGTTTTTATGGAAAATGGCGATCTTCCTATTACAGTTATAAACGGAAGACCTGGATTTATAAATCTGCTTGATGCCTTGAATGGCTGGCAGCTTGTAAAAGAATTAAAAGAAGCCGTAAACCTTCCTGCTGCCACATCGTTTAAACATGTAAGTCCTGCCGGTGCTGCCGTTGGTCTTCCTCTGTCAGATACTTTAAAGAAAATCTATTTTACTGATGATGTAGAACTTACTCCTCTTGCAAGTGCTTATGCGCGCGCCAGGGGTGCAGACAGAATGTCATCGTTCGGTGATTTTATAGCTTTGAGTGATGAATGCGATAAAGCAACTGCGCTGCTTATAAAAAAAGAAGTTTCAGACGGTGTCATAGCTCCGGGATATTCTGCAGAAGCACTTGAAATTTTAAAAGCAAAAAAAGGCGGCAACTACTGCGTAATCCAGATTGACCCTGATTATGTTCCTGCTGAACTTGAACGCAAACAGGTTTTCGGTGTTACTTTTGAACAGGGACACAACTTTTTAAAAATCGATAATTCTGTTCTTACTAACATAGTAACAAAAAACAAAAATCTTTCAGAAGAAGATAAACGCAATCTTGTAATTTCGTTAATCGTTCTCAAATACACTCAGTCAAATTCTGTATGCTTTGTAAAAGACGGACAGGCAATCGGAATCGGTGCAGGTCAGCAGTCGCGCGTTCACTGTACACGTCTTGCCGGTCAGAAAGCAGATAACTGGTGGTTGCGCCAGAGTCCGAAAGTGCTCGGACTTCAATTTGTCGACGGAATAAAACGTGCTGACAGGGACAATGCAATAGACGTTTATATCGGTGAAGAATATATGGATGTTCTTGCAGACGGAAAATGGCAGAACTTATTTAAAGTAAAACCGGAAGTATTTACACGCGAAGAAAAAGCTGAATGGATTTCAAAAAATACAGATGTTGCAGTCGGCTCTGATGCGTTCTTCCCGTTTGGTGATAACATTGAACGTGCAAGAAAATCTGGCGTAACAGTTGTCGTTCAGCCGGGCGGTTCTGTCCGTGACGATTTGGTGATAAAAGCTGCAGACGATTATAATATGGTAATGTGCTTCAATGGCATAAGACTGTTCCATCACTAATTCAATTGTTTTATAAAATATTTTACGGCAGTGTAACAGCTGTCGTTTTGTTTTAAGGCGGAATAAAATGCATGTTGCTCCGATTTATACATATAGTTTTCAGATTGGATTTTTAGTTTTCATAATGTTCAGTTTTATAGGCTGGCTTTCAGAAGTCTGCTATGTCGGACTTTTTGCAGAACATAAATTTGTAAACCGAGGTTTTTTGCACGGTCCTGTTTGCCCTGTTTATGGCTTTGGCGGAATTGCAATTTTGTGTCTTCCTGCAAATGTCCTGTCGTCATGGATTTTACTTTTTTTTCTTAGCATGATTTTTGCAACGGCAATCGAATATTTTGCAAGCTGGATTCTTGAAAAAATGTTCCACACATTATGGTGGGATTACTCGGATAAAAAATTCAATTTGAACGGACGCATTTGCCTTTTAAATGCAGTGCTGTTTGGAATAATGGGAATACTAGTCGTGCATTTTGTTCAGCCTTTAATTATGAAATTAATTTCTCTTTTAAGTGATTTTGTACTGAACATAGCATTTGACGTTCTGGTATGTGTGTTTGTAATTGACCTTTTGTCGACTGTCCGCCGTCTTGTAGATTTTCATACTACAATGGAACGTTTCAAAAATTTTGTTGATGTACTTAAATCGAATTATGAACACGAACTGTGGTTCAAAAAATCAAGCCTCAGTGAAATGCTCTCTTCGATAAAAGAGAACATTCAAAGCCGGATTTCTTCAGAAAAACTTACGGCACTTCATCTTTCGTATATTGAAAAATTTCAGAGCCAGAATTTGACGATAGAAAAGTTTATGAAAAAATTCCCTACTTTGAAAAACAAACAGTACAAAGATGTAATTGCTTATTTTAGAGAAAAAAGCAATTACAAAAAGGATTCAAAACAGGATAAATAGAATTAAGCAGTTTTGCTTCGTAATTCATCAGAAGAATTTTGAGAGTCTTGCATATCTTGCGTGTTTTCTTCAAACAATTTATCAAGCTTTTCTGTCGTGTTTTTAAGACCTTTTGTTGCGCTAAGGCTTCCTATTGCGATTCCCCATCTTGAATTGATTGCAGCGTAACGAGTTCCTTGAGAAAAAGTAAAATTGCCGTCTTGTTTTTGAATCTCTTTTTTTTCTGCAATCAGTTTTTTCTGTTCTTCTTTTAGGGAGTCAATTTTAGAAGTCTGCTTGTTCTTTGCGGCTTCTTCAACCGTTTCTACAAATTCTTCATATTTATCAAGCCATTTATCAAGATTGTCTCTTGCAAATGCTGTCTGAGCTGCAACGGCTAAAAATATAAGCGATGTTATAAAAAACTTTTTTTTATTCATTTTTTCCTCCCATAAAAATACTGCAGGATAAATCAATATAAAGTGATATGCCTATTAAATATAATAGCAAAATTTGTTATTATAATGCAAGAATTTTCAGCGGTTTTAAAGCAAGACTTGTCAGCATGTTATGTTTAAAAGTCAGAAGCTGAAAGTTATTTATTGATGATTTTTTTTATGAGGTATTAATTATGCAAGATTTGATGAAGTTACAGAACGGAAGCGATGTTCGTGGAATTGCGCTTGAAGGTGTTGAAGGCGAACATATTAATTTGACTGCAGATGCGTGTAATAAAATCGGTCAGGGGTTTGCAGAATGGCTTTCGCGTAAGACTTCAAAAAAGATCTCGGAATTAAAAATCGGAGTCGGACGTGATTCGCGTGTTTCAGGTCCTGCGCTTGAAGAAGCTGTTATAAAGGGAATGGTTTTTGAGGGTGTTGCTGTTGTCCGCTGCGGAATGGCTACGACGCCTTCGATGTTTATGTCAATCGTTTTTGACCAGACAAAATTTGACGGTGCTGTAATGATTACGGCAAGTCATCTTCCGTTTAACAGAAACGGGCTAAAATTTTTTGATGCTGACGGCGGTCTTGAGCATGAAGACATTACAGATATTTTAACAAGCGCTTCTGAAAAATCTGAACAGGCTGCGGATATTTCTAATTGCAAAACTTTTGATTTGCTTTCCCTTTATGCTGAACATTTAAAAAATGCAATTTCGTCAAATGTAAATATAAAATCTGACATGCCGCTTGCTAATCTTAAAATTGCAGTTGATGCAGGAAACGGCGCAGGCGGTTTTTTTGCTGACAGGATTTTAAAGCCACTTGGTGCTGATATAACAGGAAGTCAGTTCCTTGAACCTGACGGAATGTTCCCGAATCACATTCCTAATCCAGAAAATAAAGATGCGATGGAAGCAATCAGAAATGCGGTTTTAAAAAACAACGCTGACTTAGGTTTGATTTTTGACACTGATGTTGACAGAATGTCTGCCGTTCTTGCAAACGGAGATGAAGTTAACCGCGATGCAATCATTGCGATGGCAGCTGCAATTCTTGCGCCGTCAAATCCGGGCAGTACGATTATCACTGATTCTGTGACGTCAGACAGGCTTACTTATTTTTTGCAGGACGTTCTTGGCTTAAAGCATTTGTGCTATATGCGCGGTTATAAAAACGTAATCAACAAACAGAAGGAATTGAACTCAAAAGGAATAAACTGTCCTCTTGCAATGGAAACAAGCGGACATGGTGCGTTAAAAGAAAATTATTACCTTGATGACGGCGCTTATCTTGCAGTCAAACTTGTCGTAGCACTTGCAAATGCAAAGGCTGAAGGAAAAAAACTCGACAGCCTTATTGAAAAGCTTCCGCCACTTGTAGAGGAAAGAGAATTAAGATTTAAAATCCTTACTGACGATTTTAAATCTTACGGAAAATCAGTTCTTGAAGAATTTAAAAACCGTGCCCAAAAAGAAAATTACATTCTCCCTGAAAGTTTTGAAGGAATAAGAATTTCTTTTAAAAGCGATGACGTTCAGGGTTGGATGCTGCTTAGGCTTTCTTTGCATGACCCTGTAATGCCTTTAAATATAGAAGGCGCACGAAAAGGAGATGCCGAAAAAATCAGGCAGATTGCAAAAAAACTTTTGTGCGGTTTTGATAAACTTGATGTAAGTTCATTAGGTTAAAAAACGTATTTTAGTTTTCTAAAAGTTTTACGCATGCAAATTCTGAATCAGCAAAATTTAAAAAAAAGTCAATCTGCTTTTTTGCTGTTTCAGAAAGTTCTGTAATCCGTCTGGAAATAAAAAATCCGTTACATTTTTCTTTTGTCATTACAAGAGGATTGATGTAACGCTTTTTTACTTTTAAATTGATGCAGTAATGATTTTCTAATGGTTTGTCAGAACGTACAATCTTTTTAAAAGTTCTGAACGTTTTAAAATATATGCAGAGTTTTTCTATCGAATTTTTGTCAGGCGACATGTCTTTGAGTTTTGCATGAGGATTTTCTTTTACAAGATTGTCTAGAAAATCAATTATCTGTTTTTCTGAACGTTCAAACAAATCTTTTTCTGACAGAACATTTAGGTCAATTGCCATATTAAGAATTTCTGCAAGAAACTGCAAAGCCATTTTGTCTTCGTTTTTCTGCAGAAAAAGTCCGATGTCAGTTATGCGCTTGGTGTAGAGTTCTGCAATTGATTTTGTTTTAAAACCAAGTTCAATTATATTGCTTTCGTTTTTGCAGATTACAATGTCATTGTAAATTTTTTTTACTTCTCTAAGCGAAAAAGATTTTTTTAGTGACCAGTTTCCTTTTAATGCAATTCCCGAGGGGAACATATATTCAAGCCTGTCAGCAGAAAGCGCCGGTACTTCGTTGTCAGCAATCGGGTACTTGTGATAGTCGCTCACCTGTTCAAGCGAAAGTCCGTCCTGCTTTAAACATTCAAGAAGTTCTGCGGAAGATTTTAAAATCGAAAAATTGTCTTTCTCCGTTTCTGTCTGTGTCAGCGAATCGCCTTTCCTGAAATCCTGCACATGACTGAAAGCTGGAGTTGAAACATCGTGCAAAAGGCCTGCGATAGTCTGTGCCTTGTCCTTTGTAAAATTCCAGATGATTAGTGCAACTCCGATGCTATGTTCAAAACGTGAATAAAAAATATTGTTTGAAAAAAAAGGAGTCCAGTCAGTTCCGCATAAAAGCCCGACATTTTTAAGCCGTACAAGAATCGGAATTGACAGATATTTATTTAAAAATTCAGGGAACTCTTTTGACAAAAACATGTGGTATTTTTGAGAAAAATTTTTAAGCATAAACTTACTTTATAATAAATGAAAATACTTGTATACTGAAAGTGCGAAAAAAATCAAATTCAATAAATTGGAGGTATTATGATTTTAGACGGAAAAGTTGCAGTCGTTACTGGCGGAACTAGAGGTATTGGTTTTGAAACAGTCAGGCAGTTTCTTTTAAACGGTGCAAAAGTTTGCCTTTTAGGAAGCCGGGCAGAAACTGTTGATAAAGCAATTCAGACATTAAAATCTGAAAATCAGGATTTTCGTGTTATTGGATTCTATCCAAATTTGACAAGCGAAAGTGAGGTTGCAAAAACATTTGAAAGTGTAAAAGCTGAATTTGGAAAAATAGATATTCTTATAAATAATGCAGGAATTTCTTCGAGCACACCGCTTGTAAATTTTTCAGAAGCTGAATATGACAAAATTGCAGATATCAATATAAAATCTGTTTTTATATGTAGTAAAGTTGCTGTTCCATATTTAAAAGAAACAAAGGGTGTAATTTTAAATACAAGTTCAATGGTCAGCGTTTACGGTCAGCCAAGTGGAGTTATGTATCCTGCAAGCAAATTTGCAGTTAATGGAATTACAAAATCGCTTGCTCGGGAACTTGCTCCGATGGGAATTCGTGTAAATGCTGTTGCTCCTGGAATTACAGAAACTGACATGGTCAGTGCTCTTCCTAAGCAAGTAATTGAACCGCTTATAAAAACAATTCCTCTTGGAAGAATTGGAACTCCTACTGACATTGCAAATGCTTTCTTATTTCTTGCAAGTGATATGGCATCGTACATTACAGGCGATATCCTTCATGTAGATGGTGCTGCACGCGCTTAAGTGCTGCCGTTTTTTTTGTACAGGGAAGACTGTGATTTACTGCTTTATGGAAGCCGTAGATTTTACTGGAATTTTACTTTTTATAAATTGGAATTTTACATGCAGTATATAGTCTTTCCTGTATGGAATTAGAAAAAATTTTTGACGGAAATGAACTTTATCCTGTTTTTCAGCCTGTTGTCTCTCTTGAAACTGGAGATGTTTTTGGTTACGAAGCGTTCTCTCGCATCGAAGAAAAATCTGTTTTGGAATTTTTTAAAAAGGCAGACAAAGCCGACAAAAGCTGGAAACTTGAAAAATTTTGCAGAAAGGTAATTCTAAAAACAGCGCGCCTTGTCGGTATAAAAAATCATCTTTTTATAAATATAAATCCCGACATAATTCTTGATGACGAATTCCAGGAAGGCTTTACAAAAAAACTTCTTGAAAAATATGCAATTAATTCTCATAAAATAATTCTTGAAGTTACGGAACATTGTTCTGAAAAAAAATCAGAAATATTAAATAACATTATTAACCATTACCGCGTTCAGAATTTTAATATTGCACTTGATAATGTTGGTTGTGCATATTCCGGGCTTGAACGTATCTGTTCACTTAATCCCGATTTTATAAAAATTGACATGAACATAATCCGCGGAATTGAAAGTGACACTATAAAACAGTCAATGGTAAAAAGTCTTGTTCAGTTTTGCAATGATACAGGCGTAGGACTTATCGCAGTCGGTATTGAAACTTCTAAAGAACTTGATTTTATATTGTCAGCAGGTGTTCATTTTGCGCAAGGATTTTTCCTCGGAACTCCGGCAAAAATTCCGGGCAAAGTTTCTGCACAGGCTTACGCGCGGATTATCGCTTACAAAAAAAATCTTGAATCACTCAAAGAAAAAAATAAAAAACTTCTTGCAAAGTCGCAATCTGAAAAACACTCTTCTCTGCAAACTCAAAATATTCAGAAATCAAAAACAGAAAGCAACGAAGAATTTTCAAAAGAAAAATCTCCTTGCCACGAAATCGGCTGTCTTGCATCTTCCGGCATAACGATTTTTCCTGACACGCCCGTTCCCGAAGTAATGAACTTTTTTTATTCGCACAAAGAGTGTACCCTCATTACGGTCGTTGATTTAAATCAGAAAGTCCTTGGAATAATGCCTCACGCAGTTCTTGCCGATTTACTCGGAGGAAGATTTGGCTTTGGACTGAACTATAGAAAAACAATTCAGGAAGTAATGTTAAAGGATTTTCTTTCTGTTGATGCAGAAGAGTCTGTAGAAAAAGTTGCTTCAAAAGCAATGCTTCGAGAAAACAAAAATCTTTACGATCCTGTCATCGTCGAAAAAAAAGGACTTTATATCGGAGTAGTTACTGTAAAAGATTTGCTTGATAGTATTGTTTCTGTCGAAGTAAAAGAGCGTACGCGAGAGATTACGCGCAAAAACAGGCTGTTACAGAAGCAGCAGCTAATTCAGTCGCGCGATATGAAAATGGCAGAACTTGTCCAGAAAAGTTTTTATCCGTCAAAAGCGCCTGACAAAAACGGCTGGAAATCTGCTTTTTTCTTTAAACCGATGTCATCTGTTTCAGGGGATTTGTACGATTTTTATTATGATAAAGACGGCAATTTCATAGGAACTGGTTTGTTCGATGTTTCAGGTCACGGTGTTGCATCCGGACTTGTCGGAATTCTTTCAAAGTATTTGGCAGAAAAAATTTTTATTTCTGGTAAAGAAAAGCCTCTTGAAAAAATCATTCAGGAATTTAGTGAAACTCTTGCAAAGGAAAAAGGTACTGTCGAAAATTATCTTACAGGTTTGTTTTTAAGAATGAACGGAAACAAACTTGAGTACGTCAACGGCGGACATACAGACGTTCTTTTTAAACGAAAGACAGACCAGAATGCACAAATCCTTGGCGGCAGTAACGGAAAATTTCGCGGAATGTTTTTGGGAATGTCGGGGCTTCCTGCTGATGAGTGCAGCACGGTTGAAATGAATGTAAAAGAAGGAGACACTTTTCTTTTGTTCACCGACTGTCTTGTAGAAAGCAGAAACCTTGCAGGCGACGAACTCGGAACGGAACGTTTGATGAAAATATTTTCTGATGCGCCTGATAAAAATCCGAAAGAACTTCTTGCGTATGTTCTTGATATTTTTGAAGCTTACACGGAAGCCGTACCTTTGCGCGATGACCTTACTGTAATCGTGCTACAGTATACCGGCAGATAAATCAGTTTTCAAGTTCTTAAGTTAAAAAAGTCAACCCAATTTTGCAGCTGTTCCTGCTTTCAGGTTTTGTTCCTCCTTGTCCTGAAAACAGGAACTTTTTTTGTAAAACAGTAATTCTGACATTTATATCTAAGTCGATTGTCAAAATCTTATAAATCATTCATACTTGCAATATGTGCGCAAGAACACGAAAATCTGAAAGATATGATGTTATCGGAAAAGTTGAGTCTGATGAACTTTCCGCTTTTTCAGGAACGGTTTTAAACATAAGTTCTCAGGGCTGTTGAATTCACTATGCGGCGCCTGTAACTGTTTCGCTTGAAAATGAATATACTGTAAAAATTTACCTGTTACGGCGATATCCTTTATTTAAAAGACTGCGATTTTTCAGAATTCATTTCTGACAGGGGAACTGCTCAGCAGAAATGTCTAGGGCTGGTCGAAAGACCCATGTCCATCGAATGGCGAGGAAGTTCCTCGCCTTTTTTTATATGGAGTATGGATTTGAAAGAATTAAGTATTTTTATAGATGAATCTGGGGATTTTGGTGAATATTCTTTTCATTCTCCTTATTCGAAAAGAAGAGATTTATAAAAGTATGGAAATAAGTGAACGTCGACGTATTTTTAATAAAATGATGGCGTTCATTCGTGCTATAGATAAAAATCAGTGTTTTGTGTCTGATTTATTGGTATAATAGAAACATGATAACCGAAGTAAAACCAGAAGAAACAACAAGAGCCGCTGCATTCAATCTTTGGATGTCTTCACCAATGCCTATGGTTACTCTTGTAAAAACAATTGATGTGAGCAAGCTTGTGAAGACAGCACGCAGGCGAGGGCTTAAGTTCAACATGCTTTTGTGCTGGTGCATAGGAAAGGCGGCAGGCAAGATTGAAGAGTTTTATACGCTGCCGGTGCATGGCAAATTCCTTCATTACGATAAAATTGCTGTTAATGTAATTGTACAGAATAAAAACGGCGGAATTAATTCTTGTGATATTCCTTTTTCTGAAAATCTTGAGCAGTTTAATCGCGATTATATTGAGCTTACTGAAAAAGTGGCCGCAGAATGTAAAAGTATTTTTAATGAAGATTATATGATAGTCGGCACTTCGGCCATGATTCAGACGGAACTTGACTGTATCGTAAATCAGTATACTGATAAATTTGCAAATCCTATGGTGCTCTGGGGAAAATATCGCAAAGGTCTTTTTAAAACAACACTGCCGATTTCATTTCAGTTTCATCATGTTCAGATGGACGGTGGACATGGAGCACAGTTTCTGGAAGAATTGCAGAAGGCTGTGAGAGAGTAAAATGAATGCGGTTTTATATATTCACGGAAAGGGCTCCTGACTGGTGGGGAAGTGACGATAAGGCTGTGTACGACAATTTGATTTTTGCGATTTCTCCGCACCGGATAGAAACTGTAGCAGAAAAAATCGGGGAGCCGACTGCAGAATTGGAAAAAGTTGAAATCTGTGAGAGTGCTGTGTTCTGGTCTTTTGATCGCAAGCAGTATGAAAGGCAAACTGGTGGAAAAAACAGCGGCAGCAGGAATTGGAGAAATGATTACAATAAGAACTGCAAATACTTTGCGGAAAATAGCAGAGATTTAATTATTTTTCTACCGAAAGTACGGCCGTAACGTCTCCTTCACCCAGAATCTTTTTGAGCTCTGCTTGTGTTACGCCTTCAATTTTTCCAAGACGAGTGAAGTTCCAGCTGTTTGTGTTGTAGTAAAAGGTTATCTGATTTCCAAGATAGAGGATGATGTCGCCGGGCTCTGTGGTAATCTGTTTGTCGTTGCGGGGAAGGGTAGCAGGAAGAAAGCCGACTTTTTCAAAATTGCCGTAGTCGTGCATGTCTATTGTGACAGGAGCTTTTTGCAGAAGTTCAGCGAGAGCTTTGGAAGAAGAATTATCGTAGAGGCTAGCGGTAAGTTCATGTTTGCTTGTTCCGTTATCAATCTGAATGTTCAGTTTCATAGGGAGAACTCCTTTTGTTGAGTCCGTTTTGTTCCCTGCTGCACAGGCAGTTGCTGTAAGAAGTAAGACCGTAATCAAAATCGAAATCAGCTTTTTCATTTTCTAATGAATTCCATGTCGCTTTCCGGAACTCCGCCAGCATCAGACAGAAATCGTTCTACCGTCATATGCAGGTCGTATTTCTCGCGGAGAGAGGCAATGGTCGCCATCATTGGGGAGGCATGGTGTGCGTCAATTGCTTCCTGATTTTCCCATTGGTCGATTAAGAGAACGGTTTTGTCCGGGCTGTCATCAAAAAAGGGCAGATAATATTCATAGCGAAGATTTCCTTTTTCAGCACGAATTTTTGCAACAGTTCCGCTTTCTGTCATTTCTTTTGCAAAGTCGAGTGCGGCGTTTCCTTTGCCGTTGTAACGTAAATTTACTGTAATCATTCTTTTTATCTCCTTGGGTGGTCCCCTCACTTCGTTCGGGTCGCTACGTCCGCCCTTCGCTAACGCTCACCGTCCTCGCTTCGCTGCGGTCGGCAAGGGGCTCCCATCGCTACCACACCTTTTCTGACGTAATGTAGCACTGTCGCAAAGAGCACCAAAATAGAAATATAATCCAGAGCAAACAACACATATCCTCGTTCAAAATCAAAGAAGAAGAATTGCTGCAGTCCGAACATGTACTTCCACACTCCGCGGACAATAAAGGCATATACACCGTTAAGGCTGATGATGATGCAGATAATTCGCGGAACGACCCGTCCGCCACGGTTGCCGAGCTTGTCGAAGCATTTACCTGCAATCATCGCCGCATGAAGCCCGATATGCAACGCCATAAAACTGTAATACCAGTGAGAGGTAAGCAGGTGAGTAATTCTTGCAAAACCGAGCGCACCGCCGACCCAATCTGCCGGAATAAACCACGCCATTAAAAGTCCGCTGAGCATAAGAAGCAGGGCACAAATCAAAACTCCGCAGTTTACAATAATCTGCATGATTCGGTACGGCTGGTATTTGCCTTTGAAAAGACTTCCGTACTCGCTTCGCTCGTTTGCGTTAGTGGAAATTATTTTCTTGTTCGCTCGCGCGAACAATGCATACCAGCGGCGGTTCAAAATAATATGTACCGCCCACAGCACAACCAGCGCAATTCCGCAAATCTGATGCACGCGGTCATCGGGGAAGAGCATGGTTCCTCCCATCAGAATCACGGAGAGGATTGTCATCAGAATGTCGAGCGGCATGCGGAGTTTATTTGTATTCATGTGTCTCCTCAACTAATGGTATCATTTTACGCCAGTTTTTTTAAGCCACTTTTCTACATCTTTTGAAAGAGAAGATCCTCCGGAATAGTGAATAGAAAGTCCTTCTTCCATTTTTGCTTTAGGGGCAAGTTTTGCAATGGCTGTAAGGCTCTGCCCGAACCTGCCACCGCCGTGGGAACAAAAAGGAAGAATCTTCTTACCCGAAAAATCATAGCTTTCTAGCAGTGTTGCAATCGGCATCGGGATGCTTGCCCACCAGTTAGGGTAGCCGATGATGATTGTGTCGTATTCTGCCCATTTTTTCGGGTCGATTTTTGTTTTGAGTGCAGGGCGGATCTGTTTGTGCTGGTCGCGCTGGGCTTCATTCAAAACGGTGTTGTAATTTGTAGAATATGGCTTTACAAGCTCCAGTTCAATTGAATCAAAACCGGTTTGCCGTGCAATTTCTTTTGCAACACCTCTGGTGTTTCCGCTCCAGGAATAGTAGATGATAAGGGCTTTCTTTACTGTGGTGTTTGCTGATGATTTGATTTCTGTTGTAGTAATCGTTCCTTTGACAGAATCATCTGCATTGCAGACAAGACGCAGCCCCACATTGTAAAGCGGAGTATTCTGTTCTGCCGCAGCTCTGTATGCCGAACGAAGATTTTTTCCAAAGTCGTTCCAGCCGCCGCCACGGTTTACACGACGAGTTCCAGAAGAAGGCCCTATCGGGTTTGTTTGAGACGCTACACTGTATTCCCCATAAAAATCAAAACACCATTCGCCCACGTTTCCGTAAATATCAAACAAGCCGTTTGGATTTGCCTTAAAACTTCCTACAGGCATTGTCTTTCCGCGGTAGACTCCAGGACGGGTTTCAAGAACTTCATTATTAAAATAATTCTGTTCAATCTGGTAAGGGTAGTGACCGTAAAAGTTTACGTCCTCGGCTCCAGGAACTTTGCGGCTGTAAAAAGGAGTTGTTGTTCCTGCTCTGGCCGCATATTCCCATTCTGCTTCGGTAGGAAGACGGTATCCATTTGCTTCGCGGTTCCAACTGACTGTTGTTCCGTTGCCTGTAATCGTGTAAACAGGAGTCCGTCCGTCGCGTTTACTCAAGGCATTGCAAAACTCAACTGCTTCAAGCCAGGTAACACTTTCTTGCGGAAGAGTGTCTCCTGTAAAAGCACCAGGATTTTTGCCAGTCACTTCACGCCAGAGTTTTTGGGTAACTTCGTATTTACTCATGTAAAAAGAAGCAACAGTTACACGGTGGTGAACTTCATCATTACTGCGCCAGTCTTCGTTTTCCGGACTTCCCATTGTGAATGAGCCGCCTTTTATCAGCACAAAGTCAGATGACGGGGCAGAGTATGGGGCTCCATTTGCCATAATCAAAACTCCTAATGCAAGTAATAGTGATGAAATCAGTTTTTTCATAAATGGTTCCTCTTATTTCAGCCCTTCAACACACTTCTTAACATCCTCGCCGCTTCCACGGGTAAAGTCCTTGCCGCCTTTGAACGACACGCCTTTTGCGAATTTTGCAAGATCCGAGCCGCTTCGACCAAGACCGCTTCCGCCTGATGTGCAGAGGGTGATAAGATTTTTTCCGCTCCAGTTCTGACTTTCTACAAAGGTATAACCGATTTTTGGAGCATATGCCCACCAAATCGGGTAGCACAAAACTACAGTGTCGTAGCTTGAAATATCAATTTTGTTTGCAATTGCAGGGCGGCTTTTTGGGTCGTTGCATTCAATTGTTGTGAGTGATTTTTTGTCGTGCCAGTTTAAGTCTGCGTCTGTGTACTTGTGAACAGGCTCAATCTCAAAAAGGTCTGCTCCCATTGCCTGTGCCGCATTTTTTGCCATGCGTTCTGTAGTTCCTGTCGCACTGAAGTATACGACTGCCACGGTTCCTGAGGCTCTTGAAGGGTTTGCCGAAAGTCCTGTCATAATAAATGCTCCTAATAAAAGTGATAAAATTGTTTTCTTCATAATTGATTTTCCTCCTCATTACTTCCAGATATCTTTTGCCAGTTTGAAGACTGCCCAGCCTTTTGGCCATCCGCAGTACATTGCTGCATGTGTGATGATTGCGGCAATCTCTTCTTTTGTAACGCCATGTGCCTTTGCATTCTGTAAGTGATATGAGAGCGATGAGTCCGTAATTCCGCTTGCCATAAGAGAAACAACGGTGATGATGCACTTTTTTTGGCGTTACCCTCGCTTCGCTCGGGTCGGGCGTTCCGCACTTCGCTAACGCTCACCGTCCTCACTTCGTTGCGGTCGGCTACTTCGCAGGTGCTCCATGCCCTAACGCATTTTCAGTATACCAGCAGATAATTCCATAAGTACAATAGAAAGTTCGTATGCGAGTATACGTTGTGCGCATACTCGACAATCAGCAATTTTCATGTTAAATTTAATTATGTTCATCGAAACGTATATCCTGCGGCTGCTTGCGGCCGTCAAAAAATATGGAACACTCAGCCGTGTTGGCGAAGAGCTTGGAACGACTCAGCCTTCAATCAGCCGGGCTATGCAAAAGCTTGAAGGCGAGCTTGGGGTGACGCTTTTTGAACGCACAAAAAATCATGTGGCTTTGAATGAGGCGGGAGTTCTGGCGGCTGACTATGCAGAAAAGATTCTTTCGCTGCAGGATGAGATGATAGAAAAGACACGCGAGAAGGCAGGTCTTAAAAAGAAGTTTGCTGTGGGCTCAGTTGCGATTATGCCTGCAACGACCGTGACTGAAACTGCGCAAAAGCTGTATCCGGGAATCGAGGCACGCTTTGATATCAACGACAATGAAGCACACCTTTTGCGCGCTCTTACCGACGATGTTTATCAGATGATTGTTCTTTTGCATCCGATGGACGACGCAGAATTTAAAAGTCAGAAATATTTTTCAGAAAGTCTTTCTGTTATGCTTCCAAAAAATCACAGGCTTGCTGACCGCAAATCTCTCAAGCTTTCTGATCTTGCAGGCGAAACTTTTGTAATGTACGACGACATCGGCTTTTGGGACAAAGTAAAACAGGAAAAAATCCCCGATGCAAAGTTTATCCGCATAGAACGACGTAACGAAAACGATTCCCTTCCGCAGATAGTGGGCGCAACAGACATGCCAAGCTTTATTTCCGACCGCACGACACATTTTTCTCTTCCCGAAAACCGTGTTGCAGTTCCACTTACCGACCCGGAGATGAACGTAACTTTTTACGCAGTGTGCCGCCGCGACAAGGCTGATGACTGGCGGGCTCTGCTTGAAGAAATGGGAAAAGCATAGAATGAATAGAGAGTGGTGATATGCGAATATTAAATCTTGTAGAAAACGAAGAAGGCGTTCCTGACTGCGAGGCGGCTCACGGGCTTTCTTTTTATGTTGAAACTCAAAATCATAAACTTCTTTTCGACACAAGTCCGAGTGATGTTGTGTTACGGAATGCAGAAAGACTTGGCGTTGATTTAACAGCGGTTGATACGGTGATTTTGAGTCACGGTCATTATGACCATTCTGGCGGGATTCTGGTCTTTACGAGTTTTAATCCGAATGCGAAAATCTATCTGCAGCACAATGCCGGTGGTGAGTTTTATGCCTTCGACGGCGAGGAAAAGGGCTTCCGCTATATAGGAATCGATAAACGGATTCTGGATTTGCCGCAGGTTACTCTTTTGCATGGTGACACAAAACTTGATGATGAGCTTCAGATTTTTACCGTGGATAAAAGAGCGCTCCCGCTTCCGTCAACAAATGCGCGGCTTCGGGAGCTTTGCGGCGGTCAGTATATTCAGGACGAATTCAAGCACGAACAGAATCTGTTTTTGACTTGTGAAGGAAAGAAAATCTTATTTTGCGGCTGTGCTCATAATGGAATTTTGAATGTGATGGAAACGCTGGAGCGAAAATTCGGTTCGGATTTACTTCCAGATCTCGTAATAGGTGGCTTTCATCTTATGAAACGTACCGAGTTTTCAGAGGCCGATACTGTCGAAGTCTCAGAAATTGCAAGCCGCCTCAAATCCTACAAGGCTCATTTTGCAACCTGCCATTGCACTGGTCTTCCTGTTTTCAATCAGATGAAAGAAATCATGGGTGACCAGCTGAGTTATGTGAAGTGCGGGGAGACTGTTATCTAGTTGTGGTGATGCTCTTCGTGGTGCTGACAGCGCGCTTCAAAGTTACCTTTTAATTCACCTTTAGCAAAAAGTGCTGCTGCCTCGTCTGCGCTGCCTGTAATTCCAGGAACTTCCTTAAGTCCAGCAGCTGCAATGGCGTCGATTGCGCCCTGACCGCGGTTTCCCAGAATTAGAGTTTCAACTCCAAGGCTCTTCAGATATGGTGGAAGGGCGTGGTGGCCATTTCCGCCGTTATCAATTACTTCTGAAGAAACGATTTTACCATCTTCAATTTCATAAATCTTAAAATACTGAGTTTTTCCAAAATGCTGAAACACGTTTCCAGTTTCTTTTTCGTAAGTAGCTGCGATTTTCATATTAAATGCTCCTATAAAAACTCCGCGTTAGCGGTGTTGCATGGATGCATGCATCCTATTTTAACCTTCCTATAAACTTCAATTTGCTGCACTGTGCGAGCTGACTTGGGTTTGTTCCTGGCTGATTCAGTGGAACTGGCACGCCTAGTTCATTATAATACTTTTTCCAGTAATCGGAAACTTCTTTTTCGCCGTCGCCGAACTTCATGGGGATTATATCAAAAATCGGGAGGATTTCTGCGATGTACTGGGAGCAGTAAAAAGTGCCGTTGTTCGGGTAAAAGCTGTGATTGTACGCAGCCCCCATATATTTTTCTGCCCGTTCCTTGATGATTTCGGCATCAATCTCTGGGTATCGGTAAACAAAGACTTCTTTCTTTTCTTCGGCAAGGTATTCTTCCAGATTCTGCTTTGCAACGCCCAGTTTTCTTGTAGCGTGATAAATCATCCCATCAAAATAAATGCCCACATGGCTGAAAGTTGACGTGGTTTCGATTATCGCCTTTGAGAAATCTGAACTGTCGCTCATAAAAAGCAGGTCGCCGGGGTGCAGATTGGAGTTGTGCATTTATTCCGCCCAGACAACGCGGCCTTCTTTACGAGGGGCTTGCTTTGATGGAAGCTCCGCCTTAAACTTTCGGATACTTCTGCGTTCTTTAATGAAGTAAGTGTAAACCATATAAACTGGAATATATGAATCCTTATATACGAAAAACGGATGCCATGGTTTTTTCTTTATTTTGTTAAAGCGTAAAAAACTAATGTTAATTTCTGAATTATCCTGAAATATTATTTCACAGGTTTCTTTTTTCTTTGTTTTATGTTCGAAATTATCAGAAAAAAAGCATAGAAAAAATATAAAAGCTATTGTGGAAACAATAAAACTGATGAGGAGAACTTTTTGCTTCTTACTGAGTTCCTTACATTTTACATTATGGAACTGTTGTTCATTCATTAATTGCATAAAATAGTGCATTTCCAAAATACCACACTTTTCTTGAAAATTCTATCTGCGTAAGGGATTGTAGGGGCTGCCCGAATGGGCAGTTCCGGAGCGGTAGCGGAGGAATGGAGCGCGAGAGCGCGGAACCCCGAAAAGCCCGACCCGCCTTCGGCGGGGTACGCCCAAATAATCTATCTCTCCCAGCCTACGTCGATTGCTGGAATCTGAAAAGATAGATTTCATCTCAGTAAAGAATGCAGACCATAATTTTACAGGAAATCTGGATTTCTTTATTGAATTACCAGGGCTTTTATTATTTGGAGATGAACTGAAATGCAAGAATGTAAAAGTCCATCAGTAGGAATCTGGTGGTTTTATTATGACGACGTTCTCTTTGCTGATCCTGTAGAAGTTGAAAAAGGTCTGCCTTATGGTGACTGTATCGCAGGGCTTTCTGATCATGCCGATTACTGGGACAAAATGGAAGCGGCCGGAGAATTAGAGAAGATTCCTCCCTTCCTTCGCTCTGAATACTTTTACATTCCACGAGGCCGCGTTGTTTTTCATAAAGATACTGGCAGATACACGATACTCCACGGTGGCCTTAAAAAGCGGGTTCTGAATAAGATCCGCAAGTTTTTCTGTATTCCAAAAGAACTGACGGATTATGATACGGATTTCCATTATGGATTTACAGTTTCATTATAAACAATCCGATTCGATATCTTTTAACCATAATTCGATAGCATTTTTTGTATAGTTTATCATTTCATTTTCGTCTTTTGCATATCTGCAACCAATTATCCACGGGCGATAAAAAGTAAAACTATTATAGCTATATGTATTATTATTTTTATTGTTGTAGTAATCGCTCAAATCAAAATTTATAGTTACATTCTTATAAGTTGCTTGTATAAATACTTCTCGATAATACTCTTCAATTTTAACATTACTTAGAGTCTTGATTTTTTTTGCTGCGGGCAAAACAATGTTTTCGAAGATCCAATAATTAGATAGTTTCTTTTTGTTTGGTTTTTTATTGGTAATTAAATATCCTGTGTTAGATAGGAGCCAAGGATTTGAAAATATTTCAACATCAGGACCAAATACTCTCTCGTTACTAAATTCATAGTCATCATTATCTATGCAGTTCTTTTGAGCTTCCTTATCATTTAACCACATAAGTATAGACTTCCTGGTATAATCAATCATCTGTTCTTCTGATGAGGCTTCTTGGCATCCTACTATCCAATCCCTGTAGAAAGTAAAGCTATTTTTATAGCAGTATTTTTCGAGTTTAGGATTGTAAAACATTGTTAAATCTAACCAATATTCTAGTCCAAGATAGTTAAATACAACATATGGATAATCATCATCTGAAGCTGTATGGACATTTGAGATTGAATTTATTTGATTCAGTGCAGGAACGACTAAAGATTCAAGAATCCATTTTTCAGTTTCAGAGCCAACAAAGAATTGATTCATATTTGATAATAAAAAAGGATTTGATAATAATGCTCCTTCATTTCCAAATAGTTTTTCATTATTATCCATGCTTAGATAAAAATTATCTATTTCATCTTTTGAATACAAATAGAAGTATTCGATATTTCTCTTTTCTGAAGAATCGGATGTTTTATAAAGATAGCAAACCAGATCATTCCAATTATCAATTTTAGAATTTTGGTGTTTTTTAACTATTTTTTTTAATTCATTTTCATCTGGATGTCCTTTATTTAATAAATAGCAAATTTTTGAGGTTTTGCCTTCTTCGTGTTCTTTTTTAGCCATTAACTCATAGTACGAAGTTGTCTGAGTTTCTTGTAGATCGGTGGGATTATGAACCTTATTTTCAATGATTAGAAAATAATCCTTGTTCTCAATTAAAATATCCATTCGTCCGAAGTTTTCAAAAGGTTCTTCTAGTTTTATGTTATCTGGAGAGAAGTTTATAAGTTCTTCAAAACTTGAGATGTTAAATAATCTATTGATAACCTTATATAGTAACCCCTCATTTTCTTTTATTAGTGTTGCAAAGCTTTTGGAAACTCGTACCTCATCTTTAGTATTGGCCATACATACTCCTTCAAAATCTGAATATATTATATCACAGTACTATCAGAAATGATAGCATTTTTGAAATATGATGATATAATATGAGTATGAGTAGAAAACTAACGGATGAAGAAATTCATCAGAATCGATTGCAGCGCGAAGAAAGACAGCGTGAAAAAGATATGGAACTTAGGCTTGATGAGCGAAGTTATACAATCTTAAGAACTCTTAGAGACGCTTCTGAACATCCGGATGTAAAATACAATTCAAAATATTTTGCAAAGTTGTTCAAGGTTTCTGAACCTACCATTTTCAGAATCATTCAGGATTTACGAGAGAAAGGTATTCTTGAAGAAAAATTGGCTCATGGAAGTTACGTAATAAATTCCAGTTATGATGATCTTTATTATTCAGAAGATACAAAAAAGAATATTGCACTTGTAGCCAGTCTGCGTGGATTGTTGCAGCAATTTGAGGGAACTCCCCTTTTTGATAGCATCACAAAGCTTATTTATTTTTTACAGCCGGAAGTTGCGAAGAATGATGCGGTTTTGGCTTCTGGACGTGTCGTTGTTGCTCCTCAGATGGAATATGATATTAACGTTAAAAACTGGGATAAAGTTTATGAGGCCATTAATAAAAATCGTAAGCTTCAATTCCGTTATCTCAAGCCTTATACAAATAATGAAGCTCAGCGTATCGTTTGGCCTTACCAGTTAATTTTGGATAATGGTTCTGTTTATCTTTGGGCCTACAGTGAATGGGCGGATAATATTCTTATGTATGACCTGAACTACATGACCGATATTGTTGTCTTAAAAGATGAATTTGAACTCCCGAAAAATTATGAAATCAATAAATATAGTGGTGGCGGCAGACTTGGAGCTTTTGCTGGTGACAATGTAGAAAAATTCAAAGTCCGTTTTACTGGTTATGCAAAGAATTGGATTAAGCAGCATAAATGGGCTGATGACCAGACTTTTAAGGAAGATGACGAATCCACTACCGTTTCTTTCACATCCAGTCAGTTTGACAAAGTTCTGGAACTGATTTTGAGCTGGGGCCGTCAGGCAGAACCTCTTTCCCCTGCCCGCCTTGTAAAACGCTGGAAAGAAGAAGTTCTTGCAATGGCTGAAAAGGTAAAAGAAAAATAAGCAGAGAAACTGCTTAAACAATATCTTGTACCCTAAGAATGGAACAGAAACCCGGTTGGACTTACAGATTCATTTCTTCTCTGAATATGCAGATTGCAATTAATGATACAACCGAGGTTATGTATACCGAAGATAAAGTCAGATACTCTGCTGAAGAACAGCGTCTTCTGCAGAGTATTGATTATGCGCTTCCGTTATCTGTACATCTCATAAAGAAAGTCTTTGACGGAACTATAGTTTCAATTTAAGAAATTACATTCCTATCTTCTTCTGCAGTTTCTTGATGTATTTGAACATACTATGTGGACAATAGCACTTAGCAATAAAACGTAGATGTTTTGGAATTCCATAGAATGCTTCTGCAATTGCACCTGTCATTGCTCCTATTGTATCACTGTCTCCACCGATACTGATTGCGTTACGGATTGCATCCTCAAAGTCATTTGATTCAAGAAAGCATTCGATGGCCTGGGGAACTGAATCCTGACAGGTTGATGACCACTGATAATTCTCCATTAAATCTGCCATTGTAAAATTCAAGCTGTAATAGTTGTTGTTCACATATGTTCGGATCTCATCTTTTGTTTTTCCATTTCTTGCAAGCCATACACATACGGCGATTGCTTCAGCACCTTTAATTCCTTCAGGGTGATTGTGTGTAACTTCCGTAACGATTTTTGAAAGCTTCTGGCACTCAGGCAGGTCTTTGGCAATGAAGCCAACCGGGCTTACGCGCATCCCGGCCCCGTTTCCAAAACTGTTGTAAGGCTCAGGATAATCAGAATGAAGCCATTCATAAAACATCTTTCCATAAGCAGCAAAGCGTTTACGCCCGAATTTTCGCATACATTCTATTGTTACTTCTGTAAGATCAGAATAATCTTCTTTGCAGGTAACGAGTGCTTTTGCGATTGCCATCGTAAGGATACTGTCGTCTGTGATATGACAGCTAGGAGTAAACAAGAAAAACTTCTTTGTATGAATGTTATGATATTCAAATCTTGAACCTACGATATCTCCAATAATTGCTCCAACCATTATAATTCTCCAAAGTTAATAATTTTGATTACTATAAATCAGTACTACTATCAAAATATGATAGAACTCAATAAATGAATTAAATTACGATTCCCTGATGATACAGTGGAACATATTTTGATTCGTTGTAATGTTCATATCCCCAGTCGCTGTGCCAGTGCCCGAAGAACCATTTCTTATATGAGATAGATGAGTCGATTTTGTCATTAAGAACGACATTGGAATCGCGATGGAGTTGTTTCAGATTTTCTTCATTGCAGAAGAAATCATCTGTCAGGGCAATGCCTGCTGACGGACCTGTATGTGAGAGAACATAATCAAATTCGTTGTTTTCTTTTATCTTTGCGAAACAGGATTTCTTTTTCTCTTCACTCCACTCTTCCTGCTCCCACCAGGATTCATGCGGTTTACGCCAGGCTTTATCGTCACTCATTGCACCGCCAAGAACAAGGAAGCTTTTTTCATCGATGGTGTAAATTTCTCCTCGTTTGAGATAGAACACGTTATCGCTAACTTTCAGTACCGTAGAGCCATACATTTCAACTTCTGGCAGTTTTTCGATAATGTCATAATTATCATGGTTGCCCATAACAGCCAGAATCTTGAAAGACTTCTGGTTATACCATTTGAGAAGATACCGGTCTGTATGGTCTGTCGGATGGATACCAGATTCATCAACTGTGCAGTCAGAACTCCATGGAAGCCCAAAATCACCGAGAACAATTGCAGCTGTAATTGCATGAAAATTAGAGTTTTGTTCCATACAGCAAAGCTTCATGTTCTTTGATGAGAGATTTGACATGTCTTCGGTGTTATGCGTATCGCCGGTTATGTAAATCATAATTTACTCCTGCTCAGAATTATTAAACAAATTTCCTAGAATTCTATCCTTGTGATTGATGAATAATTCCATAATTCTATAGGATTCTGTTTCTTCATAGGAAATTCTCTTTAACCCACTTTCAGAAAAATTAAGTATATCTGCATTGGGAAAAGCAAGCAAAATAGGAGAATGTGTTATTATTATGAATTGTGAGCCGAGCTGAATCATTTTGTTAATGAACAAAAGAAGTTCCATTTGTTTGTTAGGACTAAGAGCTGCTTCGGGCTCATCAAGTAAGAACAAACCGGGAGAATTGAAACTCTCCATAAATTGAAGAAAACTTTCACCATGTGACATTTCATGGTATTTAGGAGCATTCTGTCCACCGTTTATGTTTCTTAAGTTTTCGTACTCTGTAGCAACATTATAAAAACTCTCAGCTCTAAAAAAATATCCGGAGCGTTTCATCCCTCCTTTTGCAAGAGTCAAAGCATTATCTAATTCTGAGGTGTCATCGTAAGTATTGAAAATCATATTTAAACTGCCACCTTCTGCATTAAAACCATAATACTTTGCTATAGCCTCTAGTAATGTAGATTTTCCAGAACCATTTTCTCCAGAAAAAATAGTGACCGGTTTTTCAAAATTAAGTTTCTGAATCCTTGCTATGGAATGAATATTCCTTAAGTAAGAATCTTCGCTTATTACAGACCAATCAATTTTCAGACGGTTTATATATAAGTCTCCCATTTAGATATATTCCTCCTATAAACAAAATCATCTGCATTGAATTCACGGGAAAGTCTTGTTTGTAATATTTAAATGACTTCCAATATCCACAATGACACCAGAAGTATCAGTCTCGTGTTTACCTATATCCAATATGTAAGCAAGCTCATCATCATTTGTTTTCTGATTACTCAATGCCTGCTCTAATAGTTCCGCAAAACTTAAATGCTCTGGATTTGGAAATTTTGCAAGATATGCTCGAATCTCTGCCCTGTCAGCTGCTGCCTGTTCAATCTCTCTTATTTTCGCAGCCCGTTCTTCAGGTGTATAACGAGTTACGCGCTCTACTCTTCCTGCGTTATATGAGACTCGTTCTATTCTTCTTATTTCGCCCATGACTGTTATCTCCTTTGCTGATATTCAAAAGGTTTCAGATCTTTGAATCTTTCATTGAATATGAAGTCATCATAAGGAAGTTCATACTCATCAAGAATTTTTCCTTTATATAAGTCCGTGAAATTTTTCAGGAGTTCCAGAATCTTATAGAAGTTCCAGGGCATTTCCTCACAGAGGCTTAATAAGAAGAAGCCGAATCCATCATTGCCTCTTCCAACTCCGGTTTCATCATATCCACCCATTATCTTATAAAGCTTCTTAAATAATCTGATTGTACGTTTTTCGTTTATAGGCTTTGTTAGCAAAGTTTTAATCTGTTTTTGAGTATGGACTGAGATCGAATATACTGTTCGTATAGGCCCTAACGGTTTTCTGTAATGCTGTAAGATTTGAGCACACCTTGGAAGATATTCAACCAATGAATTGCTAAAATCATAGAGAACCATAGTTGATGCATATAAAGGGTAACTATGCAGAGTCTTTTGTATGACAGTCTCAATTACAAAATCTATTTTTATCTTTGAACCAAGTGAGCGAATAATCGATTCAAACTGAAAACGTATGTAATCATAGCTACAAGCTGCTTCTGGAGAATAGAGAACATTTTGTGGGCAGGAAAGTTTTTTGCATTTGTATTTTCCTGCAATTTCCAGGGCTTCTGCAATACGGGCCGCATTTATTTCTGTCCTGTTTTTAGAGTAAAAATCAACACATACAAAAAGAATTCCCCGGTATTTCAATTTTCTGCACGGAAGAAAAGCGGCATGTTCTGAACCAATCCATTTTGCATTATCTGAGGAATAGAGGTTCTTGATTTCTTTATCCAGCCATTTTCCTTCCTTTTCTATAATACTTCTCGAAAGCGGGTTGCTTGGCTTAAAATCTTCAGATAGCGGACATAATAATATATCGCCAGAATCTTTCAGTAGATTGCCATAACGAATCTTATAGATAAAACTCTGATCGATAGGAGTCGGCTGAGGGGTTCCTGTTAAACCAAAAGCTTTATCATAAACAACCGTACTTATTGTTTTTATAAAAGGGAATCGCAATATATCTGTCATTTTAAAATCCTCCTATAAGCAAAATCCCATGCGCCTTGAGCCATCTGGATTGTCAATTTTTTCACACTTACACATATCGCGGATATCTGAGATTTCCGGACGTTCGCCTGTAATGACTTCGTTCATTGCTATTTTGCGGACGATATTGTCTATCTGTCCTCCTGAGAAATCGTATTCTTTTGCGAATTCTGTGGCTGACTCTTTATCGAGCCAGGAAAGCTTGTTCATCCAGATTGAAGTTTTTGCTTCTGTTGAAGGATTCTCAAACTTAATCTTGAAAAGGAATCGGCGTTCAAAAGCGGAGTCCATATTGGAAGCCAGGTTCGTTGTTGCGATAAAGATGCCTTTTAAACTTTCAAGTTCTTCAAGAATGATGTTCTGAATTGCGTTTTCAGTCTGAGCGCAGTTTCCTGATGTATCAGATTTTCGCTTAGAAATGAGTGCGTCGGCCTCGTTAAACAGAAGAATAGGCATTAATTCACCCTTTCTTTCTGCAATTTCGCAGGCTTTTTTGTAGCTGGTGAAAATCTTTTTGATGCGTTTTTCGCTTTCTCCAAACCAGGCAGACTTTGCCTCGCTTATATCAACGTGGATGATAGAACGGCCGGTTTCTTTTGCAATCTGCATAACCGATTCTGTCTTTCCGGTTCCTGGTGCTCCATACAGCAAAACTGCAACGCCTACGGGAAGCCCGTCATCTTTAAGACGCTGCTGGATGCCTTTGAGTTTTTCTTCCTGAAGGGCTGCCTTGAGGCGGTCAATTTCCTTCTGATTTTCAGGGCTGTAGAAGAGTTTCTTCTCTTTGATGCAGTCTGTTTTTATCAGATTCTTGTCATTAATGCTGTCTTCAAAGAGGAATGCTTTTTCACCAAGTACGAGTTTGCGGCCTTTATCTGAAAGCGTTATGGTTGCGTCAGAAAGATTTCCTTTCTTTGCGAATTCAACGAGCCCCTTTTGAAAAAGTTCATGTTTCTCTTCCATCATTTCAGTGGCAACATTGTATCTCTCTCCCCCATCATATAAATCAGATATGGTTGCATTCAGGTTAGAGTCTCCGCCTTTCAAAACATCACTCGCAACATCGTAAACGAAGAAGCGGTAATTGGGATTATCAAGTTCTGCAGAAACTCTTTTTACAACTTCAAGATGTGAGTGAGCTTTTTCGTACAGTCTCAATTCTCTCTGAATTGACCTTGCGGACATGTCTTCGCCGCGACGTGACTCATAACGGTCTGCCATGTAAGATATGAACTCAATATCATCAACCTCTTTCTTTGCCTGAGGAATATACTCTGTATTATTGTAGATTGATTCGCTGAAATCATTGAGCGGCTGAACCGCATCGTTTCTTCCGCAATGTTCCAGAAATCCGTGCTCAACAAGAAATTCAATTTCTTTTTTCCAGCGGATAATAGACATAACCGGTACACCAAGTTTACCAGAAATGTTTTGAAGGGAGCTACTGTCTTCCCGTTCAAAATAGCGTTCGCATACAAGACAGAGAATCCAGACCTGAATCTGACTGATATTATAGAGAGCCTTCAGATTTTCCATAGCTGCGCTATAAATTTTTGTTTTCTTGATTTTAAGATTCGAACCGTTTAAACTCTGATATACAGAGCTCATTGCTTTTGAAATGTTCCATCTGATTTTCTTTTCTTTCAGCTGTTCTTCCATTAGTCACCTCTTCTATTACACCTATATTTATACATGCGTAAACTATCATTTTGTGATAGAGAAACATATTTTCTCCACTTTTTATCAGAATTATATAAAAACAGTGAAAAGTCTTGCTTTGTGTATATATAAGGAGCGAATAACGGGTAAAGTTGAACCAAAATAATAAAAAATATTGTCAACTATCATGATTTGACAGTCCTTATAATTATCATCTTAGTAAAAGGAGCTTTTCTAATGAAAGAAACACTGGAAAATAAACTCGATGCTGGTTTTAAGATTTATCAAGATGGAGACATGTTTAATGTTCGTGAATTAGAAGTCGGTATGACTTTGGTTTATCCAAAGATTGTAAGAGGAAAAATCAGATGTAATCTAAAAGGATTTCCAAAATGTGTTACTGATAAGATTTTATTTAAAAGGGAACAGTATGATGGTCTTAAATGGCAGCTGCATTTGAAAGGGATGAAAGCTGAGTATATTTTCGAACTTTTTGATACTTCAGAAAATGCCTTCGATTCAGATAAATCATTATTAATTCGAACGCAACTTGTTAAAAAGGGAAATAAAACTGTAATTTCCAAAGGTGTTTATAACAATGGTAAAGAAGTTTATATTAAGCCTCTTTATCTTGGATTTGAAGCACACAATGACAGCTATATTCTGTGGATTAATAATGATAATCCAAAAAAGGTTAAGGCTCACGAACAATATGCCATGGTAATTAAACCAGTAAGATAAAAAAAAATGGTAGCTAAGAACTATCACTGTTTGATAGTTCTTCTGAATACAATTAAATGTTCAGGAGGCTGCCATGAAACTCACTGCACCCTTAAAAAAACTTATGTTACAGGCTGTTCACTGTACGGGATACCTGTCTCAGACGCATGGTAACTACAGGCTTGAACATAATGAATATGACAATAAATGGTATTTCGAGAAAAATTTTTCACGGGATAATTATGCCGGAGTTGCTACTGACAACATATCTTCTTGGAAGCATAACCGTAAATATGAATTAAAAGAAAAGGAATTTACTGGTGTTGTCGTAAAAATAAATAGCGTTCTTATATCTACAATGCTTGGTACGTTCAAACGTGCTTATGGAGGTGACCATATTTATTCCTGTGATTTTGCACCTTCAAAGCAGGACGGTTGTTCTGTTCTTGCCGCAACTGTTTTTTACAGAAACGGTTGTAAACGCATAGTTCCGCTGGATTGTATCAAAGAGTCAGAAGATTTCTCCAACGGGAAAGAAACCAGACGGATTATGAAGAATCTGGAGCAGTTGATTTCTGAAGATGTTTCAAAGAATGTTGTAACGGTCAATCCGGACGGTATTATTGAGATTGAGAATCGTTATATCTGCATGAATCCGGAGACTGCTGAACTTCTTAATTTGAAACGTTATCTTGTTCTGGATGTGCGAAACAGAAGAGCAAGCTGCTATGCTGAAGAAGGAAATGAATGGTTCAATATTTCTGATGATGACTACAATCAGATAATGGATGTCATGAACTCTCAAATGAAAGAAGAATGCGGTTTTGTTCCTGATTTATCCTATGGAGAAACAGATTTTGACCGGCTTATAAACTTTGCCAGATTTCCTTTTGCTCCAGTCCTGAATGAACTTTGTATAGAAGAAATACTTGGTAATAAATTAAACGAAGCAGATTCTGTTTGAGTGGCGCTGTTTCATTTCGGCTTTGTGCTACTTTTGCTGTTGTTTGTTGTAGACTTCGAGGACTTTGGCGCGGGGAAGTTCGTAGAAGGAGCGGTTTTTGTCCAGGAGGAGGATGTTTGCGATGTTGTATACGGGATTGACTGGTACAAGGTAATCGCAAAATCGCTCATGAAATAGCGAAAAATGAAGAATATTCCCTCATAAAATAGGTGTATTATTACAAAAATACGCTCATAAAATAGTAGTTATATTGAAAAATTCGCTAACATTTTAGTAAAAGTGTGTTATAATAGAGTGAGTGAGGTTCACTATGTACTTAAAAAGAAAGATTGATGATTTTTTAATTTCATGGAAAGATTCATCTGATAAAAAGCCTCTTATTGTAAAAGGTGCAAGACAGATTGGAAAAACAAAATCCATTGATCATTTTGCTGCTCGCTATGAAAACTATGTGAGCATAAACTTTGCTCTCGAAACAAAATTCCAGACAATCTGCGAAGACGGTTTTGATGTTAATTCTATTATTAAAAATATTTCACGAATTGATCCCTCAAAGAAATTTGATGCGGGAAAGACTCTTATTCTTTTTGATGAAATTCAGGATTTCCCCGAAATTGCTGCAAGCTTAAAATCCTTCTGCATCGACGGCCGTTTTGATGTTATCTGCAGTGGTTCTATGCTTGGAATCAATTATAAAAAAATCCAGAGCAACAGCGTAGGTTACAAATCAGAGTTTTCAATGCAGTCTCTGGACTTTGAAGAGTTTTTGTGGGCAAAGGGTTATGGCGATGAAACCGTCGAAGATTTGCTTTCTCACATGAGGTCAGGTACTGCCTTCAATCAGACAACAATGAATGTTTTCAATGAGCTCTTTCTTGATTACTGTATTTTGGGCGGAATGCCAAAGGTCGTTTCTAACTATATTGAAAAAGGAACTTTTGAAGGCAGTCTTGAATTGCAACAGGAACTTATTGCTGATTACATAGAAGATATCAAAAAATACGTAGACGGCATCGACAAAACCCGAGTTCTGAATGTGTTCAATCATATTCCAGTTCAGCTTGCTAAGGAAAATAAAAAGTTCCAGATTTCGAAAGTTGCCAATGGGGCAAAGTTCAAAGATTACTGGGGCTGTATTGAATGGCTCAATGATGCTGGTATGATAAATCTGTGTTACTGTCTTCATACTCCAGATTTACCTTTGAAGGGTAATTACGAAGATAACAAATACAAGGTCTATTTCCGTGATACAGGACTTTTAATTGCAAATCTTGATGAAGAATCTCAGGATGATTTACGGTCAAATAAAAACATGAATGTGTACAAAGGAGCCTTGTACGAAAATGTAATTGCGGAAGCTCTTTGTAAGCAGGGATATGAACTGTTCTATTATAAAAAGAAGAGTTCGACTCTCGAACAGGATTTTTTTGTTCGTACTAAAAAGTCTCTTGTGCCTGTCGAAGTAAAATCAACAAACGGAAAAGCAAAATCACTTTCGACACTTATAAAGAGTGATTCTTATCCTGACATCACGACTGGAATAAAGCTGATTCATGGAAATGTAGGCTTTGAAAATAATATTCATACATTCCCATATTTCTGCGCGTTTCTGCTTAAGCGGTATTTAAAAGATGTGGAGTTTTGATAGTATTTCCGTGATTTACGGTTCGGCCTCTTTACCGGCTGGAGACAGTTTATGAATCAGATAAAGCATACAATGGAAGATTTGGCTGAATATGGCAGAAAAATGTATCCGAATCAGAAACCTGTAATTACACTTGGACCAGGAGCCCGAAAAGCAATAGAAAACGGTGAATTTTTGCAGAGCTCTGCATTAAGGCTGGGTATAAGGTTCTTGCCATTGAAGTTTCCTATTTCTGTGAATCGTACAATTCCAGCTTTTTGAGACTTTGTAAAATCTTCAACTTTCTTAATCAGTTTTGTTTCATTTTCCTTTGCAGCATGAAAAGCTCCGATTGTAACATGCGGCGGAATCTTGTTTTCAATGATAAAGTTGTTGCCGGTTACTTCAGCAATGGCTTTCACTGCTGAAGTAATGATTTCATTTACATCGGGGGTAAAGTGAAGAGAAACTGCGTATGTTATCAAAGATGAATCGAACATGAATTAGATTTTAATTGATTTGGAAGTCTTATTCCATAATTCTTTTAGAAAGAAAAATAAATGGAAAAATAACAAATATCAGATTCTTCTTGACTTCTGATACTAAACATATTAATGTATAGGAGTATATTAAACCGAAATACAATGTCATTTGTGTTTTTTATTGTTATGGAGGTCTAATATGCAATTAAATCGAAATCTCGCTGTAAATTTTCATTTTGCGCCACGAGTTTATTTTTTTTGATAGAGGATTTTTAGTAAATCTTCTCGGTGGCAGAGGGTCAGGGCTTCTTTGACAAGCGGGTAGTTTTCTTTTTTGTTGAACTGGAGAAGGGCGCGCTGAAGTTTGCGCTCCCGTGCGCCTTTTGCGACATATACTTTTTCAAAAGTGCCGTCTGGATTTTTGTTCCATGGATTTAATTCTGTCCAGTACATGCACGTAGAAAGGCTTGCAGGGGTCGGATAGAAGTCCTGAACCTGATCAGGAACAAAGCCTGTCTTTTTTAAATACAGCGCGACATCTATTGCAGCATTTAAATCTGCGCCGGGATGGGCAGATATATAGTAGGGAACGAGATATTGTTTTAAACCGAGTTCCCTGTTTATTTTTGTATATTCAGCAGAAAATTCTTCGTAGACTTTGTGTGTTGATTTTCTCATCAGGCGGAGGACGTTGTCGTTTACGTGTTCCGGCGCGACTTTTAGCTGACCGCTGATGTGGTGTCTGCATAGTTCCGTAAAAAAAGTTTTGTCTTTGTCCATTATAAGATAGTCAAAGCGAATCCCTGAACGTATGAAAACTTTTTTGACTTTTGGCAGTTCCCGCAGTTTTCTTAAAAGTTCTGTGTAATCCTTGTGACTGACTTGTAAGTTTGGGCATGGGTTTGTTCCGAGACAGTCGCGGTTAGTGCATGCGCCTGATTTTTTCTGTTTGTCGCAGGCATCGTTTCTAAAGTTTGCAGTTGGACCTCCGATGTCGTGAATATAACCTTTAAACTCTTTGTCCTTTGTCATTCTGGTGGCTTCTTTTAAAATGTTGTCATGGCTTCTTGACTGAATTCTTCTGCCTTGATGAAAAGTTATTGCGCAGAAACTGCACGCACCAAAACAACCTCTGCAGCTTGTAAGGCTGAATTTTACTTCTGAAAGTGCTGGAATCCCTGTCTTTCCGTTTTTTGCAGGCGCGTCATACATCGGATGCCATTTTCTTGTAAACGGGAGTTCGTAGATTTTGTCCATTTCTTCTGTTGTCAGCGGAAGTGCAGGCGGATTCTGAACAACGTAGCGTGCATCAGTTTGTTCTATTAATACTGCGGCATTGAGTGCATCAGTGTTCTGTTCCTGAATAAGATAGCTTTCTGCATATTTTTGTTTACTTTCCGGGGTGTCGGCTTTGACTTGTTCATAAGGCGGAACAAAGACAGGCGGCTTTTCGTTTATAAAATCAGAAGAATCGCTTTTGATAAGTTCATCTATGTCAGATTTTTTTCCTGTGTACCAGCATGTTCCTCGTACGTTTCGTATTTCCCGCGCAGATTTTCCGCTTGCAAGGAGGGAAGCGATTTGGAGCAGGGCTTTTTCTCCCATTCCGTAAATCAATAAATCAGCTTTACTATCAAGAAGTATTGAGCGCTTTACAGTGTTGCTCCAGTAATCGTAATGCGAAAAACGGCGCAGGCTTGCTTCGATTCCGCCGATGATGATGTTTACGCCTTTGTATGCCTGTCTGATTGCTCCGACGTAAGTTGTAATAGCTCTGTCAGGGCGGTGACCGCTTTCGCCTCCGTGAGCATACGCATCTTCGGAACGCGGTTTGTTGTTTGCAGTGTAATTGCTTACCATGCTGTCCATTGCGCCGGCAGAAACTAAAAAGGCAAGTCGCGGTCTTCCGAATATTTTAAAGCTCTCGGGATTTTTCCAGTCAGGCTGTGCAAGAATTGCGACAGTGTACCCATTCGATTCAAGAAGTCTTCCGAGCAGGGCAGCTGCAAAACTCGGGTGGTCAACATAACCGTCTCCGCTTACAAATACAAAATCGACTTCGTTTATTTTTCTTTCTATTAATTCCTGCTGAGTTGCAATTAAAAAATCTGCCATAGTTAAGTTCAGTATATAGCAGAATGGCAGGTGTCGCAATGTCAGTAAAAGGTTTTAAAATGTTTTCTGTTTGTAGATTTTTATAGTATATTAATATTATGCGTAAAGTAATGGATTTTGTTCTGGTTTTGGTGGCGGCTTTTTTGATGGCGCTGAATATTAATACTTTTGTTTATACGGCAGGGCTTTTGCCTGGCGGTTTTACCGGCATTACGCTTTTGATTCAGGATGTGTTTTTAAAGTATCTGAATGTAAAAATTCCTTACAGTCTGTTCTACTGGCTTTTGAATATTATTCCTGCGGTTGTGTGTTTTAGATTTGTCGGAAAGAAATTTACTGTCCTGTCAATTTTAATGATTATCGTTTCGGGACTTGCGACAGATTTTATTCCTGGACTGGCTGTTACTGACGATATTATTTTGTGTGCTGTATTTGGCGGAATTATAAACGGAATATCTGTCTGTCTTTGTCTTTTTGCAGGTGGTACGAGCGGCGGAACTGATTTTATTTCGATTTATTTTGCAGAAAAAAAAGGCTATAGTATATGGAATTATATTTTTGCAGGAAACTGTATTCTGCTTGCATTGTTCGGAATTCTTTTTGGTTGGGACAAGGCACTGTACTCGATTATTTTTCAGTTTGCAACGACTCAGGTTATAAACGTTTTGTATAAGCGCTACCAGAAATCTACGGTTTTGATAATTTCTGAAAAACAGGATGAAATAGTCTCTCTTATAAAAGCTGTTACAAATCATGATGCAACGCTTTTTACGGGCAAAGGAGGTTACGAAGGTGCCCAGCGGACAATGATTTATACAGTCGTGTCGACAGAGCAGGAAGAAAAACTTTTTCATGAGATAAAACTTATCGACCCCAATGCTTTTGTGAATGTCCTTGAAACAAAAGCCCTGCGCGGAAAATTCTTTATGAAAAAACTTTAAATTTTTTGCCCTGCTACAAAAAGCGCCTTTACTTTTCCTGTCAGCATTGTATTGTCAAAAGGACTTGCCTTGCCTTTGCTTGAAAAGTCAGCTGCATTTACAAGCCATTTTTCGTTTTCATCAACGAGAACTAAGTCTGCATCGTATTCAGCCTGTAAAAGTCCTTTTTTTAATCCGAGGATTTCTGCAGGACGGGCAGACATTAATTCTGAAAGTTTATTTAAAGAAAAGTTTTCCTGTTTTACAAGAACTGTATTGCAGACTGCAAAAGCTGTTTCGCTGCCTGTAAAACCGGGGGCTCCCTTTGCTTTGTCTTCTGCTGTGTGCGGTGCGTGGTCTGTAGAAATTACGTCAGCCGTGCCGTCGCGCAGGGCTTCGATTAACGCGCGCCTGTCAAGTTCACTTCGTAACGGTGGATTTACAAGTGCAAGGATTTTTGGAAAGTCAGTTCCTGTCAGAGCAAGGTGGTGCGGTGTTACTTCGCATGTGCACTTGTATTTTTTTGCTTTTGCATTTCTTATGCAGTCAATGCTGTTTTTTGTGCTTACGTGTGCGATATGAACTTTACAGCCTGCAAGGCCTGCAAGTTCAATGTTGCGGTAGGTGCAGACATCTTCTGCAGTCTGGAGAAGTTTGTTTGCAGCTGACAAACAGGAAGAAATTTCATCGATAACTTTTTCTGGAACGTGAGTATTTTCTGGAAGAACTCCCCATGCAGGAATTTTATATTGCTTCATCAGTTCAAGTGCCTGCTGGCGGAAGACTTTTGCTTTTGCGGCAAGGGTTGGATCTTCGCAGTGGCAGCTTACGATGATTTTTTTTGCGGCGGCTTTTTTCATTCCGTCAAGCATGATGTCTGCATTTAAAACATCGTGACCGTCTTCTGTTATTACAGGAATGTCTGAATTATTTAAAGCTTCTATATGGCTTGTATCTGTTCCGTCAAAATTTTTTGTAATGCTTACGCTTTGAAAAATATTCGACATTTTTTTTGAGCGCGCTTCGTTTATGACAGATACTGCCTGTTCGTAAGAAGAAATCACGGGATTTGTATTCGGCATTAAAACGAGAGTTCCAAAGCCGCCGTTTTTTGCAGCCATAAGACCTGAGTCTAAGTCTTCTTTTTGCGGCTGACCTGGATAGCGGAAGTGTGCGTGCATGTCGATGAACGCTGGCATTAAAGTAAGACCTTCTGCATTTATAAACTGAGCGTTTTGTAAAACACAAGGCTTTTCGCCTTTGTTAAGTTCAACTTTTGTAATTTTTTTATTTTCGCAGATTACGTATCCTGTGCCGAAAAAATTTTTGTCAACTAGATGTGCATTGTAAATAATCAGCATAAAAAATCCTATTCAAATAAATCTACAGTTTCTGCCTGCGGACCTGCCTTGTAAATTGAATCGCAGTATTCGCAGCAGTAAAGCGCCTTTTCCTTGTCTACGAGTTTGAACATTTGCGGAACGTAATGTTCTGTTGCCGTAATGCAGCGCGGATTTTTGCATTTGATAACGTTTTCTACAGTGCTCGGAAGCGACATTTTTATTTTTTTTACTGTCTTTTCGTCTTTGATGACGTTGACAGTAATGTTTGGGTCAATGAATCCGAGAACAGAAAAGTCAATGTTGATTATGTTATCTACTTTGATGATGTCTTTTTTTCCCATTGTCTTTGAGTTTACGTTCATCACGAGTGCTGCCGTAAAATTTGCTTTTTCTAGACCGAGCCAGCGGAAAATCTTAGGTCCGTAACCTGCGCAGATGTGGTCAATTACAAGACCATTTTTGATTGTATCAACGTTTAACATATTTTTCTCCAGATTTTAAAGTGAACCAGTTACTTTTGCAATTAATGCCATTCTTGCATACATTCCGTATTTGACCTGCTTAAAATATGCAGCGCGAGGGTCATCGTCTACATCAGGCTGAATTTCGTTTACGCGCGGAAGTGGATGCAGTACAATCATATCGTTCTTTGCAAGCTTCATTTTTTCGCGGTCAAGAATGTAGCTGTCTTTTAACCTTATGTAATCCTGTTCGTTGAAAAACCTTTCTTTCTGAACACGCGTCATATACAGAACGTCCAAATCACCGATTACGTCTTCGAGACGTTCAGCTTCGATGTATTCTACGTTATGAGGTTTTAAAATGTTTTCTTTCATATAGTCTGGAATTGAGAGCTCTTTTGGACTTATAAAGATGAATTTATTTTTTGGATAGCGGCACATTGCCTGCGTAAGGCTGTGGACTGTACGCCCAAATTTTAAGTCGCCGCAAAAACCGATTGTCTGGTTTTCGTAGCTTCCGTGCAGGGAACGGATTGTCAAAAGGTCTGTCAATGTCTGTGTAGGATGAAAGTGCCCGCCATCTCCTGCGTTTATTACAGGACATGCTGAATACTTAGAAGCCAGAAGAGCTGCTCCTTCTTTTGGGCTTCTCATTGCAATTACGTCTGCGTAAGAAGAAACAACCCTTATTGTATCTGCGAGGCTTTCTCCTTTTGAAGTTGAAGTGTAGCTTGCATCTGCAAACCCTTCTACAGTTCCGCCGAGCCTTAGCATCGCAGCTTCAAAAGAAAGCCTTGTTCTTGTGCTGGGCTCAAAAAAAAGTGCCGCAAGAATTTTTCCGCGGCACACATCTTGAAATGAAACTGGATCAACAATAATCTGTTCTGCCAGAGAGCAAATTTCATCAATTTCCTGAACTGACAGATTTTCTGGTTCTATTACATGGCGACCTTTCAGCATCCCATACTCCGTAACATTTAATTTTCGTAATGCTATCATTATATTGCATTTTAATCAATAAATGGATAAAATTATAATATTCTATATTTTAAGGATTTTTGGTGAACAGCAGTCTTTATTTTTCAGTTCCAGGTGTAATTTGCGGTGCAGGACTTGATTCTGCTGCTTTGTGGAATTCTTGTATTGCCGGAAATCAAAACGGAATAAAACGCGTAACAAGTATTTCTGGCAAGGAATTTTTTGCCTGTAAAATCGATGATGCGGTTTTAACTTCTGTTCGTGATGCAAAATACGATATGCGTATTATCCGTATTTTAAATAAAGCTCTGGAGCAGATTGGACCTGTTGTAGAAAAGGTCAAAAATAAATTTGGTGCAGACAGAATTGCAGTCTGTCTTGGTTCTTGCGACAATGGTTCTGAGTTTTCGCTTGCGGCTCATCGTGTTTTTTTTGAAACGGGGAATTTTCCCTGTGATTATGAACTTGACGTTCAGGGGGCATCGTATCCTGCGGAATTTATAAAAGAAAAATGCGGTTTAAAAGGACCGGCTTACGTTTTTAGTACGGCATGTTCTTCAAGTTCGAGTGCAATTATAAAGGCAAAAGATTTACTTCTTGCAGGAATTGCTGATGCGGTAATTGCAGGCGGTGTTGACGTTGCAAGTGACACTGTTCTTTTGGGGTTTGACAGCCTTGAAGCTGTTTCTGACGAAATTGCAAATCCGTTCAGCAAAAACCGCAAAGGCATTACACTTGGCGAAGGCGCATGTCTTTTTGTAATGAGCCTGGACAAAGAGCTAGTAAGTGAAAACGGCTGTAATATAAAGCTTTTGGGAACAGGCGAAAGTTCTGATGCAAATCATATAACCGCACCTCTGGAAGACGGAAGCGGTGCAGCACAGGCTGTAAAAGAGGCGCTTGAAAATTCTGCGTTATGTCCGGAACAGATTGATTACCTTAATCTTCACGGAACGGGGACTCATTTAAATGACTCGATGGAAGCAAAAGCCGTAAAAAACGTTTTTGGCGAATATTGCAGCGAGCTTCCTGTCAGTTCAACTAAATCGCTGACCGGGCACACGCTTGGTGCTTCTGGTGCTATAGAACTTGCAGTCTGTTATATGGCTTTGGTTCATTCAGATTCAAGAAAGCTGCCTGTTCATGTTTTTGACGGTGTCTTTGATGACAGTTTGCCGCGCTTGAATTTTGTAACAAAGGATTTTGCAGCAAAAAAAGAAATCAATACTGCTATGAGCAATTCTTTTGGCTTTGGCGGTTGTAATATAAGTTTAATTATAGGAAAGGAAAATGGTTAAAACAACATTTGAACCAAGGAAACTGGCACAAAATATTCCTGCAGAAGAACTGATAAACCTTCTGCCCCATAAAGGAAAAATGTTTTTGCTTGATCATCTGACAGCCCATGATACTGTTGCCAGAACTCTTGAGTCAGAATCTCTTGTAACAAAAAATCATATATTTTATGATGAAGATCTTGATGGAATTCCGTCGCATGTTGCTTTTGAATTGATTGCACAAAGTATTTCTGCATTGTCAGGAGTTACAGGTTGCGAAAGAGGTGAACCTGCAAAACCCGGCTTTCTTTTGAGCATTCAAAATTATCATGCAACTGTCGACAGATTTAAAGTCGGTACAAGTGTTCATGTCGCAATTAAAAAAATTGATGAACTTGAAAATATGATGACTTATTCAGGAATTGCTTATTCCAGTGAAAAACCTGATGTTCCGGCAGTAGAAACTGTCATAACTGTAATGGAAACGACGGATTTGACTATTCTTGGAGAAAAGTAATTTATTCAGCTTAATTTATGGAGGATTTATAATTATGCAGAAAAGACGTGTTGTTATTACTGGTGGCGGTGTTTGCAGTTCACTTGGAGATAATTGGGAAGAAATTTTAAAAACTCTTAAAGGACTTGAAAACTGCGTAGTACGTATGGACGACTGGGACAGGTTTGGTGCAGGAATGAATACTCGACTTGCTGCTCCTTATACAAAAGAACTGCGCAAGTATGACCGCAAAAAAGTGCGCTCTATGGGACGTGTAAGCCGCCTTGCACTTCAGGCAACTGATGATGCTTTGAAAATGGCCGGCTTTATCGATGCAGACGGCAATGTTGCAGAAGAAATACATAACGGTCGCTGCGGAATTTCTTACGGTTCTTGTATGGGAAGTATGGATGCTCAGATGGAATTTTGCGCAATGCTTGAAAACAACGACTGTACAAAAATGAATGCAACGACTTATGTGCGTGCAATGCCTCAGACAGCAGCTTCAAATCTTTCTGTGTATTTTCAGATTCGCGGAAGAATAATTACGACTAACACTGCATGTACTTCAGGAAGCCAGTCAATCGGCTATTCTTATGAACAGATTGCATACGGTTTTCAGGATATTATGATTGCAGGCGGTGCAGAAGAATTAAGCCCTGCTGACTCTGATATTTTTGATACGCTTTATGCTGCAAGTACAAAAAACGATACACCGAAACTTTCTCCAAGTCCTTTTAGCAAAGAACGCGATGGTCTTGTAATCGGAGAAGGGGCTGCAACTGTAATTCTTGAAGAATATGAACATGCAAAAGCACGTGGTGCAAATATCATTGCAGAAATTATCGGCTTTGGAACAAATCAGGACGGAAACCACATTACAACTCCAAATCAGGAAACAATGGCAAAAGCTCTTGAACTTGCCATTGCAGATGCAGGAATCAGTCCTGATGACATCGGCTACGTAAATGCACACGGAACTTCTACAGGACACGGTGACGTTGCAGAAACTAATGCAACAGAAAGCGTATTCCACAGAGCTGTTCCGATTTCTTCAACTAAGAGCTACACAGGTCATACGCTTGGTTGCTGCGGTTGTCTTGAAGCATGGGTTACAATCAATATGATGAATAACGGTTGGTTCCATCCGACATTGAACCTTACAAAAGAAAATCTTGACCCTGAATGTGGCAAACTTGATTACATCATGGGTGACGGACGTGAGATTAACACAGACATCGTAATGTCAAATAATTTTGCGTTCGGCGGTGTAAATACATCATTGATTTTCAAAAAATGCAACTAAAGGAAAATTAAAATGCCAAAGATTGAAGTAAATGAAAAATTATTTTTTCAAATGGTCGGTCAAAAATACGATTATGACACATTAGAAAAAAAATTGACTTGCGGTAAAGCTGAACTTGACGAAAAGCCTGATATGTCTGTTCCTGAAGACCAGCGCGTAATTAAAATTGAATTGAACGATACAAACCGTCCTGACTTGTGGTCGACAAATGGTGTTGCACGTCAGCTTAGATTGCACAACGGCGGAACGACTGTTGATTACAGCAAATTTCTTTCTAGAGAAGGAGATTTAAAAGACAGCAGAAACCTTACAGTAACTGTTGACCCGGAATTAAAAGACATTCGTCCGTATATGGTTGCCTTTATGATAGAAGGTAAAGCAATCGATGAGCCTATGCTGCTTGATATTATTCAAACTCAGGAAAAACTTGCATGGAACTTTGGACGTAAAAGAAAATCTCTTTCTATGGGACTTTATCGTGCTTCTCAAATCAAATGGCCTGTTCACTATAAAGCAGTTGACCCTGATAATACTTCATTTATTCCTTTGACTTTTGAAAAGCCGTTGACTTGCCGTCAGATTCTTACAGAACATCCGAAAGGCAAGGATTACGGTTGGATTCTTGAGAACTTTAAAAAGTTCCCGCTTTTGACAGATGATGCCGGCGAGGTAATGTCGATGGCTCCTGTTATAAACAGTGCAACTTTGGGCGCTGTTCAAGTTGGTGACAAAGATTTGATGGTAGAACTTACAGGGGATAATATGGCAAATCTTCTGCTTGCGGCAAATATCGTAGCATGCGACTTTGCTGACTGCGGTTACACGATTCACCCTATTAGAGTTGACCATCCTTATGACACAGGCTTTGGAAAATCAGTCTGCGCACCGTTCTATTTTCAGCAGCCGGCAAAGGCAGTTTTAAAGAATGTTAATAAACTGCTTGGAAGCGATTTTTCAAAAGAGCAGGTTGTAAAGGCGCTTGAAGTAATGGGAAATAAAGTTGAAGCAAAAGATGCAGACGGCGACGTTGAGTTCACTGTATATCCTGCTCCTTATAGAAATGACTTTTTGCACGAAGTTGATATTATCGAAGACGTAATGATTGGAATCGGACTTGATAATTTTAAGCCTGCAAAGCCTAATGATTTTACAATCGGACGTTTGATGCCTTTGACTTTATTCTCTCGTCAGGCAAAAAATATTATGGTCGGACTTGGCTATCAGGAAATGATTTTTAATTATCTTGGAAGCAAAAAAGATTACATTGAACGAATGGGAATTGACGATTCAAAGATAATTGAAGTTGCAAATCCTATGAGCGAAAATTATCAGTTTGTGCGTCCTTCTATAATTCCGTCTTTGTTGCGTGCCGAAAGTGGTTCTGCAAATGCGATTTTTCCGCATAAGATTTTTGAAATCGGAAAAGTTGCATACCTTTGTGATGAAGAAAACACAGGAACCAGAACACGTCAGAGTCTTGGTTTTATAACGGCTTCTTCAAACGCAAACTTTAACAGTGCGGCAAGTGAGGTTTCTTCTCTTTTGTACTTCCTTGACCATGAATATAAAGTTGCAGAAAGCGATGACCCGCGTTTTATTCCGGGGCGTCAGGCTGCAATTATTATAAACGGAAAACAGGCTGGTATTTTTGGAGAAATTCATCCGCAAGTACTTGAAAACTGGTCTATTACAGTTCCATGTGTTGCCGGCGAAATTGACGTTGAGGAACTGATGGCTGCAGATAATTCAAAATCAAGTGAAAACGCAAAAAAAGAAAATTCTACGCCAAAGGCTGTCGTAAACCAGAAGTCAGAAGCTGAAACAAATCCTATAAAATATTTTAACGAGCACATTGAACTTCGTGTCGCTAAAATTGAAAAGGTAGACGTAAATCCGGAAGGTGATAAGCTTTACATCGAAACGATGGATGACGGTTCGGGAACACCGCGTATAATTCAGTCAGGGCTTCGTCCGTATTTAAAGGCAGAAGAACTTATCGGTCAGCATGTAATCATCGCTTCAAATCTTGCTCCGCGCAAAATGAAAGGTGTAGAAAGTCACGGCATGCTGCTTGCCTGTGATTATACGGAAGACGGTAAGGAAAAGGTTGAACTTTTGACAGCGCCTTGGGCAAAACCAGGAACGATTGTCTGTCCTGCCGGTTCAGATTCTTCAATTCCGAAACCTGCAAAAATTGACATTGACCATTTCTGCAAGGTAACAATGAAGATTGAAAATCACAAGATGGTTTTAAACGGAACGCCGTTAACTGCAGACGGAAAAGAAATTACGACTGTAAAGTCTGATAATTGTGAAGTCTGTTAAAGTTTTTTGATTGAATATAAAAAAGGCGGAAAACTGTTTTGCAGGTTGTCCGCCTTTTTTATGGCCTGCAAGCCGTTTATTTTTTGTTTACTCTGTCTTTAAGAGCTTTGCCTGGTTTAAATTTAGGACATTTGCTTGCTGAAATTTTAATTGTCTCACCAGTTTTTGGATTGCGTCCAGAACGTGCAGCTCTTTTTCCTACTGCAAAAGTTCCAAATCCGATAAGAGCAACTTCATGACCTTTTGACAGTTCCTTTGAAATATTTTCAATAATCGATTTTAATGCTGCTTCAGAATCTTTTTTTGAAAGTCCTGTATCTTTTGCAATAGCATCAACTAATTCAGATTTATTCATTATTTTCCTCCCACGAAATAATTAGTTAGATAGTTTTTAAAGTATATAAAAATCATAGTGATAAATCAAGTAGCGCGAGTAAATTTCTATCTGCCTACTAACATGGGTTTAGCTCGCGCCACGAGAATTGCGGAGCAATTCTCTATGGGCGATTAGGGGTGTAGTGTGAATTTCTATCTGCCTACTAACATGGATTTAGCTCGCGCCACGAGAATTGCGTGAGCAATTCTCTATGGGCGATTAGGGGTGTAGTGTGAATTTCTATCTGCCTACTAAGATGGGTTTAGCTCGCGCCACGAGAATTGCATGAGCAATTCTCTATGGGCGTTTAGGGGTGTTGTAGTTATAAAGTTTGGATGGTTTGTTAAAAAAAACGGCGCAAAACATTCTGGTGTCTGCGCCGGTAGTTTTTATTCTTGAGCTGTAATTTCTTTGTAAAAGTTGGAGAAGTCTTTTCTTTTTTCTTTTGTAAAAGAAATTGCGGTTCTTGGGTGCTGGTTTAAAATGCCTGTAAGAAGATACTGAGTGTCATATCCCCAAGTGACGCCAGACTCTTTTAAAGGGAGCATGTAATTTTCAAGGAATTGAATTACAGGGTAAATCTGGTATTTTGGGTTGCGCAAAAATCCGATTAACGATTCCATTGCACAGTTTCCTGCGCCTCTTCCCATTGCCATGTAAGTCGCATCAAGATAGTCAACTCCATCGCCTACACATTCAATCGTATTTGCAAACGCAAGCCTCTGGTTGTCGTGCGCGTGAATTCCGAGTTTTTTGTTGTATTTTGCGGCAAAGTTTCCGAACATATCGCAGATACGCGCCATTTCTTCCGGGTAAATTGAACCGTAACTGTCAACGATGTAAATGATGTTTACAGGTGACTGACCTATAAGGTCAAGTGCAACTTTTATATCGCCTTCCTGTGCAGTTGAAATTGCCATAATGTTGCAGCTTGTTTCATAGCCTTTTTTTGTACAGTCTTCGATTACATCGATTGCTGCAGGAATTTCTTTTATGTAGCAGGCAACGCGGATTAAGTCAATCGGGCTTTCTGATTTTTCAATGATGTCGCGTTTGTAGTTGCAACGACCAACATCTGCCATTGCGGCGATTTTTAAGCCAGTGTCATTTTCGCCTACGATGTCGCGGATAAAATCGTCATCGCAGAATTTGCACGGACCAAATTTATTTACATCGAACAAATCTTTGTCTGCTTTATAACCAAATTCCATTACGTCAACGCCGGCCTTTACGTTTGCTTCGTACAAAGCCTTTTCAAAGCCTTTAGGAAAATAAAATTCATTTACAAGTCCGCCGTCACGGAGAGTTGCGTCTACAACCTTTACTTCTGGTCTGAAGCCTATGAGTTTAGAAATTTCTTTCATAAGATAAATCCTTAAAAATAAATATATTGTAAAATTATAGAAACTTATTGCAATTTGTTCACTTATTATAATTAAAACAAACGAGATTGTGAACACCACGCGCAAAATAATTTTTTTAAACTCTCTGTTTCCCTAATGCTTGCAGTTAAAAAACTATTTTCGCCAGAAGTCAGAGAACATAAAAATAACCATTGTGTAAAGTTCAAGACGGCCGGCAAGCATAGTGAACATATAAATCCATTTTAGTCCTTGAGCAATGCCGGCATAGTTGCAGCTTGGCCCGAGTGAACCAAACGCAGGCCCGATGTTTGCAATCATAGAAAGCGCACCCGAAAATGCAGTAAAAATATCGAGGTTACAGCATGTACCTGCAAAAGTCGTAATCAAAACGACAAGCGCATAACAAGCGATAAAAGCTGCAACGCTAAAAACGACGTCTTTTCGTCCGACTTTCTGATTAAGCCTGATTGTAAAAATTCCATGCGGATGAAGGGTTTTCATTAATTCATTCTGCAGTTGTTTTGTTAAAATGACCCAGCGGACAACTTTTATTCCGCCGCCTGTAGAACCTGACGAACCGCCAATAAAGAACAGTACAAAAATAAAAAACTGCGCTGCTGGAACCCATAGCGTATAGTCAAAAGTAGAAAATCCAGTCGTGCTTATAATTGACGCAACCTGAAAAGATGCATATCTAAGCGCCGTAAAAAAGCTTTTGTAAGAATTCAGCGTAAACAAAGTAATTGCAAGAATAAAAGAACTTACGATTATTGCGTATGCGCGGAATTCTGAGTTCTTTTTTATTTCGTTAAGTTTTCCTTTGAACAGGTAAAAGAACATTGTAAAGTTTACGCCTGCAAGAAACATAAAAACAGTGCATATACAATCGATTGCGGCAGAATTATAAAAACCAATGCTTAGGTTTTTTGTAGAAAAGCCACCCGAGCCAAGAGTTGAAAAAGCGTGGCTCAAAGCATCTATAAAATCCATTCCTGCAATCTTGAGCAAGACACATTGTATTACAGTAAGAAAAACGTAAATAAGCCAGAGAACTTTTGCAGTAGTCGTAATCTTTGGCGTAACCTTTCCTTTTTCAGGTCCGGTTGTTTCTGCTTTTATAAGCTGAAAACCGCCCACACCTAAAAGCGGAAACAGCGCTACAGTAAGTGCGACGATTCCCATTCCGCCGAGCCAGTGTGTCTGGCATCTCCATAAATTCAGACTGCGCGGAAGTATTTCAACGTCATTTAAAATCGTCGCGCCTGTTGTTGTAAAGCCAGACACGCTTTCAAAAAATGCGTCAGTTACAGTCGGAAAAAATCCTGACAACATAAATGGAATTGAACCGAAAACCGAACATGAAATCCATGCAGACGCAACGATTACAAAAGTGCTTTTTATTGTAAGTCTGACAGGAATCTTTTTGGTAATTAAATAGACAATAAAAAACAAAATCCACGTTGTAACCATTGGAATTACAAACGGCAGAATCATTTGGAATTCGTTGCAATAAACTGCAACGCAGACAGGAATTAAAAAAGTTGTTGCAACAATGGCGAGAAGTGCAAAAATGATTTTAAAGAAATTCAAGACTTGCATAAGGTTATTTTACTCCAAAAGCTGCAAGAAGTTTTCTTGATTTTGAGGCATTTACGATTAAAATCAACTGGTCATTTGATTCAATTAAAGTTGTACCGCTTGGAATTGAATATGAGTCAGAGCCGACTTTTTTAATGAGCATTACAAGGAAAGTTCCCGGGTCGGCGATTTCTGACAGAGTTTTGCCGCCGATTTTTGAGTCTGGCGCTACTGTCAGTTCAATAATCTCAAGAGAGCCGGAACTTACAGTATGGACGCTTGTGACAGTTTTTCCGCGCAGATGACTTATAATGCTGTCAACAACTACATCGCGCAATGGAACAGGAACGTCAACACCAAGTTTTCTTGCAATCTCTGCAAAGGCGGCACTTTCTACAAGGCTGACAGTTTTGCCGACTCCTAAAGATTCAAGATAGGCAGCGCCTACCATGTTAAGCTCGTGGTTATGCGTAGCGCAAATTACAAGGTCATAAACAGTAATGCTTTCTTCGTATAAAAAGTTTTCGTCTGTAATGTCACCGCAGTAAACTTTTGCAAGCGGAAATTTTTCTGCGGCTTCTTTTGCAAGTGTTTTGTCAGAATCAATTATTGCAAGGTTTGTGTTTCCAAGTTTGCTGTTGCCAAAAAGTTTTGAAAGTATAAAATGCTTTCTACTGTTTTTTAAAAGACGTTCTGCAATTAAAGTTCCGATTTTACCTGCACCGACTAAAGCGATTTTGTCGATTGTATCAACTTCGGTTCCTGTCAGTTTTAGAATTTCAACAATGTCGCCTTTCTTTGTTAGAATACCGATGCTGTCGCCGACATTGAGAATCGTCTGTCCGCTTGGAAGCTGAGTTGTTCCGTTACACTCAACGTAGGCAACAAGAAAAGGAACTTTTGTAAGCATCCTTATGCTTTGGAGCGAAAGTCCTGCAAACTTTGATTTTTTTTCTATTATGATACGGGTCAATTCGTATTCGGAGTTTTCAAAAGTTACGACGTTACTTACAGCGCCGCTTTCTACCGCCTGCACGATAGCCTGTGCTGCTTCAACGTCAGGATGAATCATATAATCGATGCCATAAAGCGGACGGTGCTTGCCGGAAAAAATCTGTGCCTGCTGTTTATGGACTTTTTCTGTATTCATATAGTAAGCAAAATTCCTGACACGGGCAATTTTTAAAATTTCAGGATAAACGGCATCTACTAAAGAACAGGTTATCATATTTACTTCGTCATTGCTTGTAACGCAGACTAATGCATCTGCTTTTGAAATTCCTGCTTCTTCGAGAGTTTCAAGACTGTTTCCGTCTGCATGAATGACAGAACAGTCAAGACTGTTTGAAGCGTGCCTGACAGTTTCTGAATCGTTATCGATAAGCGTTACTTCGTTTTTTTCGCCAATAAGTCTGCGTGCAAGTTGAATTCCTGTAAAACCTGCTCCAATAATTACGATATTCATATTCTTTAATTAGAACATACGAGTTTTTTTATGTCAATAAACAAAAAAGTATGGTATATTTTTTGTATGAATATAGAAAAAAACGGTGTTCAGTATAAAACTCAGTCAGGCGCAAAAAAAACTCTTGCATTTTTGACAGCGATGTGCCTGTTTTTTTCTGCGGTTGAATTTGTAATTCCAAAGCCGTTTCCGTTTTTGCGCTTAGGACTTGCAAACTTTCCTGTGATTTTGAGTTTTTTTATTTTAACACCGAGTCAAACAGTTTTACTTGTCGTACTTAAAATTTTTGTTCAGAATTTGATTTCGGGAACGCTGTTTTCGTATACGATTTTATTTTCGGTTGCAGGTTCTTTTTCATCGGGACTGTGTATGCTTGTTCTGTTCAATTTGATTTATAAGCGCAAAAACAGAAAAATTTCGCTTGTCGGAATTTCGCTTGCAGGCAGTCTTTTTAACAGCCTTGCGCAACTTGGAATTTCGTATTTGCTGATTTTTCAGGAGAATACAAAATATGTTGCGCCGTTTTTGCTTGCTTCGAGTTTTGTGACGGGGCTGCTTTTAGGTTTTTTTTCTGAATACTTTACTGCCAAATCAAAATGGTTTTTAATGGTGCGTACTCAAAAATGAAAATGATTTTAATCTGGGCAATAAATTTAGTCCTCGCCTTGCTTTGCATTTTGCGAAAAAGAAAAATCAAAGTTTTGCCTGTTTTGTGCCTCGTTTTTTTTATCACGCTTTTTTCGCTTTTAACACCGGGTGGAAAGATTTTGTTTTCTGTCGGCAGACTGAACGTAACGCAGGGCGCAATCGAAGATGGTCTTTTTAAAAGCGGAATTTTAGTAATGCTCCAGTTCCTGTCAAAATTTTTTATCAGTGCAAAAATAAAATTTCCAGGCAGGCTCGGAAGTTTTATAAACGAAGTCTTTTTTATTTACGAAAGACTCTCGTCAGAAGACTTTATTGCAAATGCAAAATTAACGCTGAACGAAACGCAGCCCCAAAGTTCTGCAGAAAAGCAAATTTTAAAAACAAAGAAAAAACGTCTTTCTGCAGTTATAGAGGCAATCGATTTGCGTCTGATTGAAATCTGGAAACAAATTGAATAAAGGCGTGCGGTTTGTTCAGCATGAAGAATGTATAAAGAATGCATAAAAAAAAGAGCGTTGCAAAATGAGCGAATTCAATTTATAATAAATCATTATGGTAAACATTCTGCCGATTGCAAGCGGTAAAGGTGGCGTCGGAAAAAGCGCGATTGCTGTAAATCTTGCGATACTGCTGGCGCAAAAAGGAAAAAAAGTCGTACTTATTGATTTTGACCTTGGAGGCGCAAATCTTCATACTCTGCTCGGGTTAAAAAACAATCATTCCGGAATTGGAAATTTTATTTATAAGCAGGAATCTTCTTTTGAGCCGCTACTCCAGCAGACGAGCGTTCAAAACTTGCAGTTTATTGCAGGCGATTGTCTTTTTCCGGGAACTGCAAATATGGGATTTTTTATAAAGCGCAAACTCGTAAAAGAAATCGAGGCGCTTGATGCAGATTACGCTGTGCTTGATTTAGGCGGCGGAACGACTTACAACACACTTGACTTTTATTTATTAACATATAATTCACTTTTAGTAACAAGCCCGGAACTTACTTCTGTCCTTAACGCATATTCATTTTTAAAAGCTGCGGCATACAGGTTTTTAAACAGGCAGTTTAAGGCAAAATCTCCTGAACGTGAAGCGATTGAAAATTACATTGAAAACAGCGCCGCCGGAGCAGAAAGTTCTTTTGTTGCACTTGTAGATTCAATCTGCAGCCAGTTTCCTACTTCTGGAGAACGCGCCAGAGCCGAGCTTGCAAAGTACCGTCCGCAAGTCATTTTGAATATGGGCAAGACTACGCAAGACCTTGAAATGGCGCGGCGGCTTCGCTCTCTTGTATGGAACAAGCTGAATATTACGCTTGACTTTGTCGGCTTTACTCCGCGTGACAATGGAATAGAACTTGCCGTTGCAACACGAGTACCGCTTGCACTTTCAAATCCGCAAAGTCCGTTTGTAACGCAGCTTAACGCAGCAGCAGAGCGAATCATGCTCCACACTTACAGTTACAACGACAATCTTGAAGACACCGAACTTCCTGATAATTCCGAAAATCAAGATATCGAAGAACTTACAAGCGAGTTTTCGTCAATAAATTAAAATAAACTGAACGCGGTAAAATCGCTAAAACCGCCGAAACATTAAAACCGCAGGCGGATTAATTAGGCTGAATGCGTTTTAAAAGAACTTTAAAAGTTGTAGGGTCAAATACAATTTTGCGTGACGGAACGCCGCCGGTGTCTTCTGCTACAATCGGGATATTGAGCTTTGCAAGATATTCTCTTGCAAATTTGATGTTCTCGGTTCCGACTTGTTCGTGGTTTGTGTCTGGCAGGTTGAACACATTGCTGCCGCCGAAAATTTTTGCTTCAAAGTTATTTTTGTCTGCGCCTTTTTTTTCCATTTCTTTGATTAAAATGTCTATTGCAAATTCGCCGAACCGGGCGGCAGGGCCTTGTGCCTCAGGAGAGTTTTTAGTTTTCCGAGCAAGCATAAAATGATTCATTCCGCCAATTTCGTTTTCTGCATCAAATAAAACGATTGCAACGCACGACCCTAAAATCGTAGAAATCAGCTCAGGACCTTTTGATACGTAATATTCTCCCGGATAAATCGTAATGATATTTCGATAAAAAGAGTTGTCAAAAAAAGTGTTCATCTTTGCAGTTTAGAAAAATGTAATTTCTCCAGATTCGATTCCGTCTTCTACACCAAAATTGCCGATTTGACCTGCTTCTTCTTTGTGTGCCGTAATCGTAAAGTGCTTTACAAGATTTTTGAGCCTGTCATCTTTAAGTTCCCAAGAAGTAATGTTAAGGCGCTCAAGATACTGCATTTTTCTTGTTTCCAGTTTCATGCTTTCTTCGGCAATAGTAACAATCATTTTTCTGAGGTTGTCGTAAATTTCTGAAAGCGTATTCAAGTTGTTCTGAACAGAAATGTACTGCTGTTCAAATCCTGCAGGGAATACGTTAAACGAATTCATAATCATAGTAAGCTTGTCCTGCACATTGCGGAATTCCTGAAAGAAAGAATTTTTTTCTATTCTGATTTCGTTCATTTCTAGACTGTCTGTTCTAGTTGCTTTTGTAAATTCTTCAAGCAAAGACTTAATGCCTGCGATAAATTCAGTCAGCATTTCCTGCATTTCGTCCAGAGAATCGTTTGCGGATGAAATGAGATTGTCCATGTCGATTACGGAATCTTTTACAGCCGAGATTGCCGGATTTTTTGCAACTTCAATCTGCTGCAGGATGCGCACGTGATGAAGCCTGTCGATAATAGGTTTGAGCGCTTCAAATACTGCGTACATCTGGTGAGCTTTTTCGTTGATTACATTGCAGTTTCGCTCGAGGTTTTTCTGGTTTGCCTGGTATACGCCAAACTGTGTAAGAATCTCAGAAAAATGTCCGTTGATTTTTGTCATGTTGGCGTAAATATTGTCAGAGTCAAGGTTCTGTTTGTCAAGAAATTTATTGACGTAAGAAGAACGCTTTGGTTCAACTTGATTGAGTGTATTTGAAACAGTGTCCCAGTTGTTTTTGAAAATGTCGATACTCTTTTTGATGTTTTTACAGATGTCTTCAAGTACGGAAGTTGAAAGTTTTAAAAGCGCGATGTTGAATGTAATGTTGTCGAGCACTGTGTCGTTGATTTCTGAAACATGCTCAATTTGTGTGCACTCGTTGAGGCAAAGGAGAATTGAATCCATTGCCTGCCGTATGATGTCCTGAAGCTGTAGACCTTCCATTGCAGACTGAATCGGCGGATAGACTGAATTTATGATGTCTTTGATTTCGTTTAACGGAGCAGATGCCTTTTGAATGAGGTTTGAAACGTCTGTAGAAGAAGCACTGCCGGCATTTGACAAGTTCCTCTGAGAGTTCATTATTCCGTCAAAAACTTCTTTTAATGTATGGATTTGTTTTAAAAGTTGCTGTTCTTCTTCGAGCAGTTTGTTTGAGTAAATGTTCATGTCGGTAGAAAGCTGTTTTAAACTTTCTGTAATACTGCTGAATGCCCTTCCGCGTTCGCCTGATTTAATTGAAATAACCATTGCGTTGAGTGCGATAAGTTCCATTTCTTCGGAGTTGTCTTTGATTTTTTTGACGTTGTTGTTTACGTTTGAGAGGTCTTCGATTTTTTTATTGAGCGATTCAAACAGTGGCTGGTACTTCTGGTCGTAAGATGAAAAAAAGCCTTTTTCAAGTTCTGTCACGCTTTTATTCATTGTATCGAGGGTATTGAACATAGAAAGCAGGTGGTTCAATGCCGAGCTTTCGTCTTTATTTAAAAGCGCCGGGAACTTTTCTGCAAGGTTTACAAAAATGTTTTCTGTCTGTTTACTGTATGAAGAAATATGTTCTTGAATGTCTTTTATATTCATAAATCACCTCGAAAAATCTGCAACCGTATTAGTGTAATTCTACTATAATAGTATAGTTTTTTAAAGTATTTTTGACGTTGAAGATGAAATATTTTGTGATTGTGTCTGAAAATTTCATCATTATCCGCTGTGTTTTTTTAATAAGTTTTTTCTTCTAATTTTCCTAACGAACGGTAGTAAATATTACAAAATTTGAATTTTTGTCAAATTAGTTGACTAAAGTTTATTGTGTTGCTAAATTTTATAATATGACAAAATCACCTTTTAAAAAGACAAATATAAACTCTGTTTTTATTATGTGCCTGGCTTTTTTTATTGCCGGCTGTAAGGAAATGCTGCCTGTTCCGCAGATGTCGCAGAATAATACGGAAATAAAGTCTGCTCTGGCAGCGCCGTCAAATATTACGGCAACGCATGGGTTAAAGCGAAAAATCCGCCTTACATGGACAGGAACTTCAAGCGCAAAATGCTACTATATTTACAGTGCCAGTACGCCGTTTGATGAATACGTACAGATAAACGAAACTACAAATGACAATACTTATATAGAACTTGCCGTGCCATCTGGTTACAGTGGATATTTTAAAGTTGCAGCCGTAAACGGACTTGGCGAAGTTTCTGACAAGAGTCTTGCTGTATACGGAACATCTCTTGCAACTCCTCAGATTACGTCAATTCAAGAAGATCAGACTTCTGCGACAGTTTACTGGTTTATGGAAAACTTGAACAGAAAAACTTACCTTAACGACATTCACTTTACTGCAATTTGCTATGACTCAAAAAGTAACGAAGTCGGACGAAAAACTCTTGCAGGAACAACGGAAACTTTTTGTACGTTTGACGGACTTTCTTCTGGTACAAAATATTTTTATGAAGTAGAAGCTTATCTTGGCAGCGACGGCGATTCTATTGAAAAGAGCCTTAAACTTGACTCAGAAACAGTCGTATCGCTGACCCCTGCAGTGCCTAAGTTTACTGTTTCTGAGGGAACTCGCGACGATAGAATTGATATTAATATAACATTGCCGCCTATGGTAAAAATTTTAGTTGAATCTGGTTCTGGCGGTGCAAATCAGGCAAGATACGAAGACAGACCTCTGTATTTTAAGATATCCAAATTAAACGATAGTACTGGTGAGTATGATGAACTTGTTAAATACATTCCGTTTAATTACAATGGAAAGAACCCGATACAAGAAATCGGTAAAGACTCTCCAGAGTTTGACAACTACAAAGAAGGCGATGTTATAACTTATTCAGATTTTGTCGAACCCAATAAAGTTGAACGCGGTAAAAAATATACATATAAAGTATTTGCCTGCACTGATAATTATTATAACAGCAAAGGTGAGCGGCTTTCTCCTGTAAGTGATGATAAAAAAACAACTGCACAGACAGGGTGGGCAGCATCTGTTCCGCGTATTTTTTCGTCGTCAATAGAATATGATTATGAAGAGGCAGAAACTGAAACAGAAGCAGAAACTGTCACTGTAAAAACAAAAATTGCTGCAAGACTTGAAATTACGACAGCGTGGGATTCTCTTGGCAAAGAAAATGAATATGTTTATATGCTGCTTCAAAACCACAAAACGTTAGATACGGCAACTGGAGATGGCACAGATTCTTTTATTGCAAAACAAGACGGCAGTTGTTATTTTGATACGCTTGAAGAAATAAAATCTGTTCCTTTGACATTTGATTTAAAAACAAATCCTGAATCTGTACGTGGATATTACAGGTATTCATTCTACATCGTGCCAAAGGCTATAAAGTCAGAGGTTTCTGACCCGAATAAAGACGTAGATACAATAAAAGAAAAAAGCCTCACTCATATAGATGACATAAGTTCTAAACTTATATCAGACGGCGATGTTGACATTGTACCTGATATAAAAGTAGAAGACGGCTATAAAGATAAAGTTATTATAAATTGGGAGGCAAAAGACAACGTAAATTATAAACTTGTCAGATATACACTTGATAACTCAGGAAGTATAGACAATTCAATTACAGCTGTTTCTGTAGATTCTGACAAATTGACAGGCGGAACATATACTGATAATGAAATTGAATCTGGCAAAGCATATTCATATACAGTGTATGCATCTAATGATCAAATATACGACGTTCCGTCAAATACTGTAAAGGCATACACGCTCGGAACTCCTGTTGTAAGTTTTGATACTTCTGAAATTGATTATGATTCAATTACTGTAAAATGGCACACCGTCATGCACAATGCTGAATATCTTGAAAAAGGTTCTTCAATGCATGGCATTAAATACAAAGTTGAATATAACGGCAATTCTTATAATATTGCACAGTCAGATATGATAGATGAATCAAACAATATCGTTGAAAAATCTTTTGATGATTATGATGTTAAGTGCATAGACGGCAAAGAATTTATTGTTAAAATAAAAAATAAAATTGCAGGCTTTGATTACAGTGGTTCAAAACCTGTCGTATCTGCAAATAATGCCGGTGCTGCAAGTAAACTTATAGTACAGGCTTATAATGATGTTACGACGAAGGATCTGTCTACGCAAGGCAGTGTTTTTGTAAAAGTTTTAGGACCTGCAGAAATTGCGCTTACTACCAGCAAGGCAGCTTATGACAAGCAGATAAACGTAAGCTGGAATGTAATAGAAGGCGCTGCAGGTTATGTTATAAGGCGTATATGTCCACGCACAAAGCTTGGTGAAGAAGAAGACAAAATTGACTATATTACAGTAAGCGCTGGCGGTAACGTTACAAACAACGGAGAATCTGTCGGCAACGGAAGGACTGTGCTGACGTCAAATTCTGGGGTAATTAATATAAGCGACAAATACTGCGCTGCAAGTGATACAACATCTTTGTATCAGACAAATCAGGAAAAAATTGATGTCGGTCTTGAATACGATTATACAGTTATGCCTGTAAAAAATCTGAACGATAATCCGTTTGAAGATTTTAAGATTGTATATCAAAATGAAGATGACGTAAGCGCAAAAGGTTATACAAACGGCTACGGTATTAAAACTCTTGCTTCAAAAGCAGATTATGCAGATAAAATTGAAGTTACATGGGAAAAACCTAATACTTCATCGGCAACGTTCCCACAGGCTTTTTACCGAAAAGTCGGGGATTCTGCATGGACGGCATTTGGTCAACTTTCTAGCAATGATAATAAAATAGATTTTGAGCCTCCTCAAGATAGCCGTGATAAAAAGTTTGAGTTTATGATTTCATACAAGCAGGGTAATGAAGCTAATTTTGAAGATACATACATTGCTTATGAAGCAGCGCAGACTGATGGCGATGAGATTTATGGTGAACAGAACAATATGGGCTATCAGTTTGCTTTGTCTGCTGGAAATCTTGTTGCAGAACAACCGACTGCTTCAAACGAGTCGTTCTCAGAAAAAATATTCTGGACGTTGTGGGATGCAAATACAAGAAAGCATGCACCTGACAGTTATGAAATTATGGTAAAAAACCTTAACTGCTCAAGCGAGTGGTTTACGATTGCAGAAATTTCTAAAGAAGGCATTGTTACTACTAAAACTAAGAACTGGTACCATGTAAGTTATGAGATGTTTGGAAATTCTTCTATGAAAATTACGGCATTGAATAATGGTTCTAAATTTACAACGACAAAACGACTTACACGTGCAAGCGGGCAGGCAGATGCAATAACAGGAACTCATAACGGTCTTTTAAAAGTCCAGCGTGATTACAAGCATTATTATAAGCTTGTTGCAAAACGAGAAGGTAAATATGGTGAAGTAGTTACTGCGCTCGGTGAATTTGACAATACAGACCGCAATGATGCTGCAAGCAAAATTCCTGTTTATACATACAGGAAGATTTCTGATGATGAATTTGTAAAAGCAATTATGCTGATTGTTGCGGATGCTACTTATTCTGTCGGTGTACCTGATGGCGATAAGAGATACTTGAATGGTGTTCAAGGTAATTATGTTCTTGGACGCCAAGGTGGTTCTAGAAAAATGCGTTATGGAACAGATAATGCTTTATATACGCATATTTTTAGAGGCGGAGCAATTGGTTTTGAAAGTAGTTTAAATAGTGAGTGGACAATAAAAATGGAAACAACAACTTGGACGGATGATTCTGGTCAGGGGAACGCTTTAACTAATTTCCCTTGGAATGCAATTAATGTGACTCATAATTTAGGATTGCCATCATATCAGGGAAATGTTTGGTTAAAAGCTGGAAGTACGGATTGTATAGGTTTTTTCGGAGGAATAACTCAAAAATTCAATTTGTGTATTCAATATACTCATACAACAAGTACGGAAGATAAAGATAAGATTGTTGTGGCAACGACTAGAACTGATACAAGTTACAATACTAGTTATGATGAAACTTATACGGCAGATAATAATAAGACGTTATATTTACAATGGTTCCCTTATGGGCTTGGGGAAGGTCGTAAAGATCCTGTAACTTCTAAAATAGATGGAGTTCCGGTTTACAGTGATGATTGGTGGCAAGTCAGAACGTCGGCAGACGACTAGGGGAGGAAGAAAGAGATGAAACGTTTTTACAAAATTCAGCTTGCAGTAAGTGTTTTATGTTCGGCAGTTCTTTTGTCCTGTTCTGACTTGTTTGAAAATCGAGTGCCGATGCAGAGTTCTTCGAGTTCACTTGTAAAGCTTGTAGTACCTGCTGTCGAGATAGAAAAACTTGATGCGCCGAGGCAGATTTTTGTTTCGCAGGCGGAGTTTCCGACGACAATAAATGTTGCATGGTCTGCAGTTGAAGGTGCAACGTCTTACAGGCTTGAGCGCGCTCTGGCGGTAGAAAAAGACAGTGCCGGCAATTATATAGTTCCTGATGACGGTGAATTTGAAGTTTTGCCGCTTTGCCAGCGTCTTTACGGAACAAGTTATACAGATACGATTTTAAAAAATCCAAAATATACTGACGAAGAATATTCTTACAGATATTTTTACCGAGTATGTGCAGAAAATCCGCGCTTAAAATACGAGTCAAGCGATTTTACAGTTTCAGAAGAAGCGTTTTTGCTTGCACCACCTGCAAACGTAACGGCAAGTCTTGGCGAATCGCAGGAAAAGATTGTCGTAAGATGGAACAAGACAGAAAACGCATCGTATTATGACATTTACCGTTCCCAAAGCAGCGATGGAAGTTCTCCAGTGTTTATAAAATATGTAACTTCAAATCAGAATTTCTGTGAAGACTATATTTCTTCTGAAGAACAGGGTATTGATTTTTATTACACAGTAAGGGCGCGTACAAGTTCAGCTTCTAGTATTTCAAGCGGACTTGCGCTCGGTTATGCGTTAAAAGATGGCGCGCCTGGAATAGTTAAAGATGTAAAAGTTGAAGATGGAAAAGGACGCGGTGAGACAAATAATTCTATCTCGATAACATGGTCTGAATTGCCTGGAGTACAATATGCCGTGTATAGGACAAGTTCAAAAGATTCTTCTTACACTTTGTGCGCAAATGTAGATGCAGGAAAAACTTCTTATACAGATACAAAATCGCTTAAGCCAAACGTATATTATTATTATCAAGTTCAGGCGTTTAAAGTTGAAGGAGAGGGAGAGAATGCAGAAAAAATCAAAGGACCGTTCTCTGATTCAGGCAGAACTTCTAAAGAACCTGCAGAGGGCTATCTCTTGTCTCCTCCAGACGATATAAGTGTATTAAAGAACTCAAGTAATCCAAATAAATGTATTATTACGTTTAGTGCAGCATTAGGTTCAAAAGATTGTCTTTCTAATTCTGGAATTTATGATGACTACAATGAATATACGTATAAGATAAAAGGTTCTCAGAATAAAGATACTGACTATGGTGATATAACCGAAGTTTCTGAATCATTACTTATAGCTTCGGACGGATATTACAGGACAGATTTTGATAAGGGAGACTACAAATTTTTCAAAGTAGTTACTGTAAAAGATGGCGTAGAGTCTGCAGAAAGCGAGGCTTGTGCGCCTGTTCCGTTCCAGGCAAAAGACGTGCAGGTTTCAAAAGCTCAATATATTACAGGTTATACAGATGATGACTCGATGGCAAACCCGAACGGCGTTTTCCCTGTAAAAATTGCATGGCAGCCACCTGCCGAAAACGATGCAGACGGCGGATATTATATTTACCGTTCTGCAAAAAAAGACTCAGGCTTTAAAAAGATTACGGAAGAACCTGTTACAGGACTTGAGTATTTTGATAATGACGAAAATATGAAAGCAGGTGTCTATTATTATTACAAAGTTCTCTCGTTAAACAGTCTTTTGCAAGGCGGTAATTATTCTGAGATAAAAGAAGGCTGGGGTGCGCTTACTGCAAACCAGTATATGAGAGAATACAACAAAACTGTAATGAGTTCTCAGAAAAAGCTTACACTTATGCATAAGTCAAACGATATGGATAAGCTTGGTTCTGAATCTGCAGACGGAACTTTGTCAGGTAATTTGTCGTATAATGCAAGTGTTGCAGGTTTGGGTGCACGAATTAAAATGCATTATACAAATTATGCAGATTTCTATGCAAATGGAGATGCTGCAAACGGATATTACTTTTTCTTAAACGGCGATACAAATACAAGTGCAAGTATGGATGCCAGCGGTTCAATGGACGGAACTGTAGACTGTAAAGGTATGTATCCTGGCAGCGTAAATTATAACAGTTTAAAAATAAAAGGCGGAGCTGCCGGCGGCGGTTCTTATGTAATTACCCGCTCTGGTTTTGAAGGAAGCGTAAATGTAGACTGGAAAGTAGGCGAAGAAGGAAAATAGAGTATGAAAAATTTAACTAAAAAAAATCTTTTTAAGAATAAATTGCAGAATAAATCTGTGTTTGCTGTAGTGTTTGTGTGCACCCTGATGCTTTTTTCGTGTTATTCACCTAATCCAATTTACGGAAAATGGGCAGATAACAATGGTAATCAGATTACGTTCAATAATGACTTGACCTTTAGCGCTACGATTTACGACTCAAATAATACAAAGCAGATGTACGACGGTACTTATAACGTAATTGAAAACGTAATGGTTTTTGCTATGAGTGACGGACGTTCCATAAACACGGAATGGGATATACGAGGTTCAATTTTGTATTTGACCTGGAGTGACGGAAATTCTACAGAAAAGCTTTCTCTTTATCATATTGCAAAATAAAGAGTGAGAAAGAAAATTTTAAGGAAGAATTTTATGAAAGCAAAAAAAATATTTTCCTGTCTGTTCGTGTTGTCTTTTGGTCTGGCAGGAATTTTTGCAGAAACAGATAAACTTGTAAAGCCGCAAAAACCTTATGACCCGGAAGCGCCGTTTTTGATGCACAACTGGGGCGTTTGCTGGTCGCGCGTTACAAGAATTCAGACTAAGACGGATAGAAGCAATTTTGTATGGCAGGATGATTTGGTCGGACTTTATTATTCTGTGCAGACTGGCAATCTGCCTGTTAATCTTATTTTGAGCGCAGAAGTAATGTATCCGTATCATTATGAGTTTAACAAAGTTGCTCAAATTTCAAAGCAGATTATTCTGTATTCGTTTAATTTTAATTTAGGGCCGATTTGGACAGTGCCTTTGTTTGATGTCGCAAAACTTGATTTAGCGCCGATGGTTCATTACAGGTATCAGCTGTCAGACAAATATCATCATAACGAAATAGGTCTCGGCGCGTTTGTCGGTTTTGAATTTCCTGTTACAAAGAAAATCAGCATTTTGCTGAACGGCGAATTTACTTACGATTTGGGCAATCTGGGAACAAATTCAAAAGTGCAACTGTTTGACCATGTATTCAGTTACAATGCACAGCTGGGCTGCCGTATTTCAAACAGAGGTAAAAATTCTTTTTATTACATAAAGGACGAAGAAGCAAAAGAAATTGCAAAACAGCGCGTTGCCGAACGCCAGCAGGAGCAGGAAGCAAAAAAACAGGAACAGGAAGCTAAAAAGCAGCAGAAAGAAGAAATGAAAGCGCAGTATAAAAAAGACCTCGAAGAATATAAGCAGGCAAAAAAAACGCAGAAAGCAGAAAAAGCAAGGACAAGAGCCGAAGCTAAAGGTGAATGAGTTTTGACTTATTTTCCGTTTGTTTACAGTTTATTTTCGGGCGCTTGATAAATTCGATTATATAAAATAAAATATTTTAGTTTATTTATAGTTGAGGACTTTTTATGTGTGGAATTGTTGGCTATGTTGGTTTTGGTAATGCTTCGCATATTTTGCTTAATACATTAAAAAAACTTGAGTACCGCGGTTATGACAGCGCAGGAATTGCAGTTTTAAATAATGATGAAATTCTTGTGCGCAAGGCAAAGGGCGCGCTTAAAGTTCTTGACGATATAGTAACAAAAGAAGTAATTGACGGTTCTGTTGGAATCGGTCATACACGCTGGGCAACACACGGAGAACCAAGTGATATTAACGCACATCCTCATACAAACGTCAGCGGAACTATTGCAATTGTTCATAACGGAATTATCGAAAATTATGCAAAGCTCAAGGAATCTTTGCAAGCAGAGGGTGTAGTTTTTAAAAGCCAGACAGATACAGAAGTCGTTGCGCATCTGGTAAACTTTTTTTATGAGCAGACAAACGATATTTTTGAAGCCGTAAAACTTTCGCTTAAAAAACTGGAAGGCAGCTATGCGCTTGGAGTTCTATGCAAAGACTATCCTGATAGAATTATCGCTGCGCGCAAAGACAGTCCTTTGATTGTCGCACTCGGCAAAAACGAAAATTTTATTGCAAGCGATGTTCCTGCCGTTCTTGAATATACTCGCGACGTATATTTTCTCGGTCAAAAGGAACTTGCCGTTTTGTATACTGACCATGTAGATTTGTTTACAGAAGACGGCGAAAAAATCATAAAAGAGCCGTTCCATGTTGACTGGGATATGTCTGCTGCCGAAAAAGGCGGTTATGCGCATTTTATGTTAAAAGAAATTTTTGAACAGCCAAAAGCGCTTACTGATACTTTACGGCCAAGACTTGTTCTAAACGGTTCAAAGCCTGTAGACATCAAATTTGACGAAATTGATTTTTCTGCAGAATTCCAGAATGTAAAGCGTATTATAATTGCGGCATGCGGAACTGCTTACCATGCAGGAGTTGCAGCTCGTTATATTTTTGAGCAGGTCGCACGAGTTCCTGTTGTTGTTGATGTTGCAAGCGAATTCCGTTACCGCAATCCGATTATAGACAAAAACGATGTAGTCATTGTAATAAGCCAGTCTGGCGAAACTGCCGATACGCTTGCTGCTTTGCGCCTTGCAAAATCTGCTGGCTGCCGCGTAATTGCAATTACAAACTGTGTCGGTTCAACTGTAAGCCGAGAAGCAGATAAAGTCGTTTACACATGGGCAGGTCCTGAAATTGCTGTTGCTTCGACAAAGGCGTATACAACTCAACTTGTGTGCCTTTATCTTTTAGCATTAAAAATGGCTTATACAAGAAAAATGCTTTCTCAAAATGAATATGAGTATTTGCTTGAAGAACTGCAGGCAATTCCAGAAAAAGCAGAAATGATTTTAAAAGAGCAGTCAACAGTTCAAAAATTTGCTTCGCAGAATTTTAACAAGAGCAAAGTTTTTTATATCGGACGTTTGATTGACAGTGCTTCAAGTATGGAAAGTGCGCTAAAACTCAAGGAAGTAAGTTATATGCACAGCGAAGCATTTGCTGCAGGAGAATTAAAACACGGCCCGATTGCCCTTATTGATACAGATACACTTGTTGTTGCTATTGCAACTCAAAGCCAGCTTTACGAAAAAATTAACAGCAACATTGTCGAAGTAAAATCGCGCGGTGCTGCAACAATGGTAATAAGTCAAGGCGATGTCGGAATTTTTAAAGACAGTGCTGACGTGATTTTTACAGTTCCAAAAGTAGATGATATTTTTTCTTCAATTGTTTCTGTAATTCCGGCGCAGCTTTTTGCATATTACTGTTCAATTTTAAAGGGAATTGACCCTGATAAGCCTAAAAATCTTGCAAAGTCTGTTACAGTTGAATAAAGCAAATAACGAGGCGTTTTATTGCGTGTTTCTATTGACAATAACACAGCGCAGGTATATATTCAATTTATAAAGTTACTACAAATAGAAATCTATAAAAAAAAGAGGTATAGAGAATGAAAAAAATTATTACAGTTCTTGCAACGGCAGTTTTGCTGTTTGCTTCTTGTGGCGATAAAGTTCAGAAAGAAAAAAGCGTAAAAATCGGAATTGCAAAAATCGTTCAGCATCCGGCTCTTGATGATATCGAAAAAGGCGTTATCGATGTTCTTGGCGAAAATAATATAAAAGCAGAATACGATTTGCAGAATGCTAATGGCGATGTAAATACTGCGATGCAGATTGCAAACCAATACAAAGTAAAAAAAGTTGACGTTGCAGTCGGAATTGCAACTCCTGTTGCCGTAGCTCTTGCAACGACGTTAAAAGATATTCCTGTTGTTTTTGGAACTGTAACTGACCCGCTTGGAGCCGGACTTGTAGATACTCTCGAACACGGTAAAAACAACGTAACTGGAATGAGCGATGCAATTCCTACAGTTGAACATATAAAAATGTTTGCAAATATTGCAGGAATCAAAACACTCGGTTACATTTACACAAGCAACGAAGCAAATTCTGTTTCTTCACTTGAACTTGTAAAACAGGGCTGTAAGGAAGCAGGACTTGAACTTGTTACTCAGTCTATTACCCAGTCAAGCGAAGTAAAGCAGGCTGCAGAAGCAATCGTAAAGCGTGTAGATGGAATTTATCTTACGACAGACAATACTGTTTTTAGTGCCATTGCTTCTTTAATCGATGTTTTTGGCAAAGCTAAGAAACCTGTTTTTAGTGGTGATGTTACGGCAGCTAAAGACGGCGGAATTTTTATGGCAAGCGGATTTAATTATTATAAAGCAGGACGTGCAACTGGCGAAATCGTTGTAAAGATTTTAAACGGCGAAAAACCGGCTGACATTCCTGTACGGTTTATGACAGAACCTTCTGACAGCGATTTGCTTATTAATCTGGACGTTGCTTCTGATTGCGGTATTTCAATTTCTGAGGAACTTAAAAATTCTGCAAACATGATTTTTGAAAACGGAAAGTTCATTCAAAAATAAACTTACAGAAATAAACTGACACATATAAACTGAATAAAGGAAATAACAGGATTTTTTATGCTTTGCAACATTATTATTGAAGGCTTGATTTATGGAATAATGGTTCTTGGCATTTTTATGTCGTTCCGAGTTTTAAACTTCTGCGATATGACAGTAGACGGCGCTTTTCCGATGGGAGCATGTATTCTTGCGGCTTGCCTTTCGATAGGAGTAAATCCTGTTATTGCTTTGTGTCTTGTTTTTTTGGGCGGACTTCTTGCAGGGCTTTGTACAACTGTAATTTATACAAAACTTAAAATTCCTGATTTGCTTTCCGGGATTTTGGTTATGACAATGCTTTATTCCATAAACTTGAGAATTATGGGCGGTAAAGCAAATATTTCTTTTTTAAAAATCGACACGCCTTTTTCTTTAATCAGAACTTTTTTTGAAAATCATTTTCCTGGTATTTCTTCTGAATGGGGAATTTGTTTTTTTCTCATTATCTTTATTGTAATTTTAAAGACATTGATGGATTTGTTTTATCATACAGATTTGGGACTTACAATGGGTGCGCTCGGTGCAAACCAGCAGATGATTATTTCTCAGGGTGTAAATCCGCAGATTGTCCGCGGAATCGGAATCTGTGTTGGTGACGGGCTTGCTGCTCTTTCTGGTGCGCTTGCGGCGATGTACGGTGGTTTTGCAGATGTCGGCAGCGGAACTGGTGTAATTGTGAGTGGACTTGCTTCTCTTATGCTTGGGGAGTTTATAATAAGGTCAAATAAAATTGCAGTTCAGACTTTGCGCGTTTTGATAGGTTCAATTATTTATCGCGGAATAATGTATCTTGGACGAAGTTACGGTTTTGTAATCGGACTGACTAGCAACGATTTAAAATTGATAACAGGGCTTTTAATTATTGTTTGCCTGATTATTTCTAAAAAAGGAACAAAAAATGCTGACGCTTAAAGACATTGGAATAACTTTTAATGCAGGAACTCCTGACCAGAACGAAGCATTAAAAAACATCAATCTTACTATTAATCAGGGTGATTTTATTACGATTGTCGGTTCTAATGGTGCCGGCAAGTCGACTTTGTATAATATAATTTCCGGTAATCTTTTTGCCTCGCACGGAACGATTTTGTTGAACGGCAAAGACATTACAAAACTCCCAGAATATAAGCGCGCAGAATTTATAGGTCGAATTTTTCAAAATCCGCTTTTGGGCACAGCCGGAAAAATGTCGCTTCAGGACAATATGATAATTTGCAGCAACAAAGGCTGGAAAGGGTTAAAAATCAGTCTGAATGCTAAGAAAAAGGCTGAGTTTAAGGAACGACTTAAAAAACTCAATATGGGGCTTGAAAACCGCCTCAACGATAATGTAAATCAATTTTCCGGCGGTCAGCGGCAGGCTTTGACTTTGCTCATGGCAACGATGTCAAAACCAAAGCTCCTTCTCCTTGATGAACACACTGCTGCCCTTGATCCGACAAATGCAGAAATAGTAATGCGCCTTACAAAAGAGTTTGCTGAAGAGTATAACCTTACAGTTATGATGATTACTCATAATATGCAGCAGGCTCTTGACTACGGCAACCGACTTTTGATGATGGACAAAGGCGAGATTATCCTTGATATTTCTGGCGCAGAAAAAGAAAGCCTTACGATGCAGGAATTGAACAGGCGGTTCCGCGAAATCAGAAAGACTTCAATTACAAATGACGAAATGCTTTTGCAATAAGCGCATGTAAAGAAAAAAGCAATAAAGTTTTAATTTCCTATTGACTTAATAGGGAATAGGGTGTATAAAATATATATACCTACTAAATCGATAGGTTCAATATATTTATATTTTGCCGGAGGACTTTATGTCAGATACAAATAAACTTCATTTTGAAACTTTACAGTTACATGTCGGACAGGAAACTGCTGATCCAGTTACAGATTCGCGCGCAGTGCCGATTTATCAGACGACATCGTATGTTTTTTATAATTCAAAACATGCGGCAGACCGTTTTGGACTTGCTGATGCAGGAAACATTTACGGACGCCTTACAAATTCAACTCAAGATGTTTTTGAAAAACGTATTGCGGCTTTGGAAGGCGGTGTTGCAGCTCTTGCAGTTGCCTCTGGTGCGGCTGCCATTACTTATACGATAGAAGCACTTGCACAGGCAGGTGACCACATTGTTGCTCAGAAAACTATTTACGGCGGTTCTTACAATTTGCTTGCTCATACGTTAAAACAGTTTGGAGTTGAAACAACTTTTGTTGATGCACATAATCTGCAGGAAGTTGAAGGCGCAATAAAAGAAAATACAAAAGCCGTTTATCTTGAAACTCTCGGAAATCCAAATTCTGATATTCCCGACATCGATGCAATAAGCCAGATTGCGCACAATCACAAAATTCCGCTTGTAATTGACAACACGTTCGGAACGCCTTATTTAATCCGTCCGATTGAACACGGTGCAGACATTGTAGTTCACTCGGCAACAAAATTTATCGGCGGTCACGGAACTACACTTGGAGGAATTATCGTTGACTCTGGAAAATTTGACTGGAAGGCTTCTGGCAAATACGCACCGATTGCAGCTCCAAATCCAAGCTACCATGGAATAAGTTTTGCAGATGCTGTAGGGCCTGCTGCTTTTGTAACTTATATCCGTGCAATTCTGCTCCGTGACCAGGGTGCAACTATTTCGCCGTTCAACGCATTCCTGCTTTTACAGGGAACAGAAACTTTGTCGCTGCGTCTTGACCGTCATGTTGAAAATACAAAAAAGGTTGTTGAATATCTTGCAAAACATCCTAAGGTTGCAAAGGTAAATCATCCGTCGCTCCCAGACCATCCTGACCACGCTCTGTACGAAAAATATTTTCCAAATGGTGGTGCTTCGATATTCACTTTTGAAATCAAAGGCGGAAAAGATGCTGCATGGAAGTTTATTGATAATCTCAAAATATTTAGCTTGCTTGCAAACGTTGCAGACGTAAAATCGCTTGTAATTCATCCTGCAACAACAACTCACAGTCAGCTTAATGACGAAGAACTTGCAGACCAAGGAATTACTCAAAGTACAATTAGGCTTTCAATCGGAACTGAACATTACGAAGACATTATAGCAGATTTGGAAAATGCCTTTTCTGCACTTTAATGATAAAATTAATTAACAATTGAACTTAACAAAGACAAAAGTTTGTGTTGCAGACTTTAAATTATGGAGGCAAAAATGTCAAAAGTTTATACTTCAGCTGACCAGCTTATCGGTCATACACCACTTTTGGAACTTACACACATCGAAAAAGAGTTTTCTCTCGGTGCAAAAATCTATGCAAAACTTGAATACTTTAATCCAGCAGGAAGCGTAAAAGACAGAATTGCAAAAGCAATGCTTGACGAAGCAGAAAAGGCTGGAAAGTTAAAACCAGATTCTACGATAATTGAACCTACTTCTGGTAACACAGGAATCGGACTTGCATCTGTTGCTGCAGCCCGCGGTTATAAAATCATTATCGTAATGCCGGAGACGATGTCTGTAGAACGCCGCCAGCTTATGAAAGCATACGGTGCAGAACTCGTTTTGACAGAAGGCGCAAAAGGAATGAAAGGTGCTATTGAAAAGGCCGATGAACTTGCAAAAACAATCTCGAACAGTTTTATACCTGGTCAGTTTGTAAACCCGGCAAATCCAAAAGCTCATTTAGATACTACAGGTCCTGAAATCTGGGATGACACAGACGGTCAGGTAGATGTTTTTGTTGCCGGAGTTGGAACAGGCGGAACTGTTACTGGTGTAGGGCAGTTCTTGAAGTCAAAAAATTCAAATGTAAAAGTTGTAGCAGTAGAACCTGCTTCTTCACCAGTCCTTTCAAAAGGAACTGCTGGTGCTCATAAGATTCAGGGAATCGGTGCTGGTTTTATACCAGATGTACTTGATACAAAAGTTTATGATGAAATCATCGCGGTTGAAAATGAAGACGCATTTAAAACAGGAAAACTTATAGGCAAAAAAGAAGGTGTTTTAGTCGGAATCTCAAGTGGAGCTGCAACTTGGGCTGCAATTGAACTTGCAAAGCGCCCGGAAAATGCTGGCAAAAAAATTGTTGTTCTGCTGCCAGATACAGGTGACAGATATCTGTCTACGCCGCTTTTTACAGACTAGCATCAAGAGCTTTTAAAACACTCAGGGAATTTTAAGGACTACATTCAGTGTTTCCTTAAAGTTCTCCACCACTTAAAATCAGGCGCTCAAATTCATCTTGAGTAACAGGCGGCGAAAAGTAAAAGCCTTGAATTGAATCACAACCTGTTCGTTGCAGAAAGTCAAGTTGTTCTTTTGTTTCAACTCCTTCTGCAACGACATTCATTCCTGATTCTTTTGCAAAAGCGACAGTGTGCTTTATAAGGCTTTCGCCGCCGGGAGTGCCTATAAAATCAATCAGTGACTTATCAAGTTTTATGACATCAAAGCGGAGAATCTGCAGGCTTGCCAGAGAAGAATATCCTGAACCAAAATCGTCCATGTGAAGAGAAAATCCTTTATTGATAAGTTCCTCTGCAAAAATCTTAAAAGAACAGCTTTTTATTGCCATCGATTCTGTAATTTCTATTGGAACGAACAGCGGGTCAATTCCAATTTTATCAATAATTTCTGTATAGTTTTTTACAAAATCTTTGCGGAAGAGACTTGCGCGCGACAAGTTTACAGAAATCGGCATTACTGATTCCCCGTCGGCTTTTCTCTGTTTTTGATAAGAACAGACTTTTTTAAATACGTATTCATCAAGAACTGGAATCAAACCGTCGCGCTCAAACAGCGGAATAAATTCTCCTGGAGGAATAAGTTTTCCGTCTTTTCCTCGCCAGCGAATGAGCGCTTCTGCTCCGATAATTTTTTTTGTCTTTGCAGAATACTTAGGCTGAAACCATACTTCAAAGTCTTCCTGTTCGATTGCAGTTTCAAAGGCATTTTCCATTGCATCGTCTTTTGCCTGACGTTCTACGATTTTTTCATCGTAGTATGCTACGTTTATGCCGTATTGCCGGCTGATAGTTTCCATTGCAGAAGCAGTGCGGTTTAACAGAGTTGTTGCCGGAACATTTTTATCGAGATTTTGGTAAATGCTGAATTTTACCTGAATATTCTGAATTGGCGATGATTCTTCCATGTGTTTGATTTCTTCTTTAAAATAATCATCGTTAAAATTTTCTGAGTGAACACCAAAACCTGCAAACATATTGTCGCGGATTCTTCCGTAGAACAAAGCAGGGATTTTGCAGTTTTTGATTGACTCTGACATTTGCTTGACGACTTTGATGGCTGTTTCTCTGCCGTAAAGCTTTTCTATTGAGTGAATGTTTTCAATGTTTGATACGACCAAATCAAAGGATTTGCCAGGAGTTTCGTTTAGTGTCATATCGATATGATGGCAGAAAGCTTCTTTTGTGTAGAAGCCGGTTATTGAATCATATTCGGAAGTTGAATAAAGTTCAGCATCTTCGCGCATTTTTATGATTTTGCCAAGTCGCATTTTTACTACAGTCGCGTTGTAAGGCTTTGTAACAAAATCTGCAGCACCGAGCGAAAGACAGCGTTCTTCTTCGTTTGAATCATTTTCTGTTGTGGCAACTAAAACCGGAACTGAAGCAATAATCGGATTTGTCTGAACTTTTTTGAGGAATTCAAAACCGTCGATTACGGGCATATTCAAGTCGAGAATGACGGCAGAAATATGCTGGTAATTGTAGAAAAGCATATCAAGTCCAAGAAGTCCGTTTTCTGCTTCGATAATTTCATAATCATCTTGCAGAAAATTTGAAAGAATATTTCTGTTTACAGGGTTGTCTTCGATTATTAAAATCTTGCGCTTGGAATCTGTGGTTTGATGTTCAATCAGCTGCTTGTTTTCGTCCATTTGTTCCAGAGATGTATTCTGAATTAATGCAGAATTTTCGGTTGCTTCTCTGACAAAGAGAAAGACGATGAGATGTTCGTTTTTGTCTGTATAGGGAAAGAGCTCCATTACGCACTGATGATAGTCTGCGTCTTCGATTGTTTTTTTTCTACAGTAACTGCAGCGAAGTGGTTTTTCGCCGTTTCTGCGGAAGATGTCCTTTAAATTTTGAATGTCAGAGAACATTCTGAACGTTTCCCGGTCTGTGTCGTGACAGAGAGAACTTTCGGCAAAAAATTTGAACCATTCGCTGATTTTAAAAGAGTTTGTTTCGCTGACGTTCATGTTCCATTCGTTATTGGAAACCTTGAGAACTGAATAAAAGTCTTCTGTTAAATCAACGTATAGAACCTTTTGATAATGAAGAAGAATCAGACGCTGCATTGCAGTGTACATCAAATTGTCTGAAAGTTCCATCTATACCCCCCCCCTAAAAAACTGCACTATAGAAGCCTGAAAACTCAGTGTCATCATTAAGTCCCTTCGGGTGAAATACAGTAAAAACAACATCAGAATGTTTAGCTACATTCAGTGTTCCCTTAGCATGCTGTTTTGTAAAAGTTGTACATATAATTTTACCATAGATTTTTTTAAAACAATATAAAAATAGGTTGATAAAATAGGAGTATTTTCAACTGATTTTTGACGGCTGGATATTTTTTGAGGAATAAATTTTAGGTGGGGTTTACAAACAAAAAAATCACTTCAATAATGAAGTGATTTTTATAGCGGGGGCAGGACTCGCCTTCCAGTCGCGAACATCGTGTTCGCTCCTTCCAGGCCGCCTTCGTTCACTAACTTCGACGTCCTGTCGAAGTTTTCTAAAAACGCTCCAAGTATTCGCGTTTTTAGAACCGTTCACTACGGTTCGAGTCCTGAGTTCTTTACTATCAGGCTTTAAAATAAAAAAACCTTTTCAGAAAACTGAAAAGGTTAATATAGCGGGGGCAGGACTCGAACCTGCGGCCTCCGGGTTATGAGCCCGACGAGCTGCCAGCTGCTCTACCCCGCGTCGTGTTTTTGTAGTTTACTCAAATTTTTCAAAATGGTCAACACATTGGTTGCATATTAATTAAGAAAGTCTTTTTTTATTTGTGTTTTTGATACAGAACTTCTTTTTATATCTTATTTATATTCTTTTTTCTGATAGACTTTTACATAATCTACAACCATCTGAGCCTGTTCATCGAATGTTGTATATTCGTCAGGCTTTCCGGGCCAGTTACCGCCGACTGCTACGTTAAGAATAATATAGAACGGCTGGTCATAAGGTGCAGGGTATGGACTTTCTTTAAAACCACTTTTTTTTGTAAACCATTCGCTTGTTTTATAATAGCAGTTGTCGTCAACATAGAAACGCATTTCATCTGGTTCCCATTCAACAGCAAAAATGTGAAAATCATCTGCAAAGTTCCCTTCAAAAATCTGGGCGCTTCCCTGATTTTGTGTATGAGGGTCTCCAAAGTGAAGTGTGCCATAGACTTTATTAACGTTATCACCAAGGACTTCCATAATGTCGATTTCACCAGATTTTGGCCATTGTCCGTACAGGCTTTCGTCTGCAGGCATCATCCAGAATGCAGGAAGAAATCCTTTTCCTCTTGGAACTTTTAAGCGGGCTTCGAACCTTCCGTAAGTAAATGATTTTTTTCCTAATGTGCTGATTCTGCCTGATGTATATGTACTTCTTATTTTAAGAGGCTGAATAATTAGTTTGCCATCTTTAAGGTAAATGTTGTCGTCTGAAATTACATAAGCCTGAAGTTCTCTATTTACCCATCCCGGATAATGAACTTCGTATATCCAGTTGTCTGTATCAAGTTTTTTCTGATTAAAATTTTCTACCCATACAAGATCGGCATCTGTATAGTTTGACGATGTCGGCGAACCAATTCCAAATTTTTCTTCTTTTACTTTTCCACATGATGCAAGTATAAATGCAGCAGCTGTAAAAACGAGTACTGTGGAAAGTTTTTTGATTGCGCTTGTGTGTTTCATATTACCTCACGTACTAAATGATAAGCCAGACTTTGAAGTCTGGCAAGTAAAATTCCCAAAAATACAGACAGTATTTTAATGATTACACGATGGAAATGGTGAAAATTTTTGTAAGTATCCTTAATTATTTGTACATGTAAGCATTAGAAAGTGTAATATTTCCAGATGTTTTTGAAAGGCTTTCGCTATTACTGTTCAATGCAAATACAAACTTGTCTGCATCGTTACCTATAAGATTAAGAACAAATTCTTTTGAAACTCCAGTAGCGATTGTTGTGTTTACACCCCATGTAATATCACCTTCTACAGCAACACCATCAATTGATGCTGATGAGATTCTAGTGCCAGAACCCGTTTCTCCATCTTTTTTTATAATAACTTGAATCCAGCTTTCTTCTGATGCATTGTTTGTTACTTTAAATGTTACTTTTTTTGCTGCTCCAAAAGCAATATCGGCACCACCACAGTCATTCTCTTGCTGAGCAGCAGTTGATTTCATAGTAAAACCAGTTGCTGATTTATCAGAGATTTCATATTTTCCCCAACCGTCCATTGAGTCAAGCCCTAATTCTATTTTGTTATCAGCTTCAGTGCGCCCCCCCCCTACATCAGAACCAGATGTTGATGGTTGAGTACAACTAGCCAATACAATTGCTGCACATGCAGCAAATAATGTTACGATTTTTTTCATTTGTTTTCCTTCCTCTGTTTTATTGATAAATCTCTCGTTTTTGAAATGCGCATTTCGTTACGTTTTTATCAGTAACTATAGTTTGAATTTAGCACGGGTTTTTAAATCGTAGATATCATTTTTGTACTGTTTTTTGGAAAAAAGTTTTTTTTTCTATAATTTTCAGAATAAATTTGTGATTGTTTTTTTTGTTTAACAAGGAGAGTTTTATAGGTGCCTTTTCTGAGTATTTTGTTTACATCACAATTAACTGTGTTGACCATTTTGAAAAATTTGAGTACACTATCTAAACACGACGCGGGGTAGAGCAGCTGGCAGCTCGTCGGGCTCATAACCCGGAGGCCGCAGGTTCGAGTCCTGCCCCCGCTAAAACAGACCACTCAGAAATGAGTGGTTTTTTGTTTTAAACTGAAGCTTACTGAACCTCAATAGACAAATAATACCAAAAATAGTGGTATTCTGCCCTTGGATAACTACAATATAACACTAGATTTTAAAATTGGCAATTCAAATAAATCCACCTGAATTCACTGAAATTCAACTTTTACTTAAACTGCTTACTTTAAGTTCGTGGACCGTAGGTTTTTGACCTACGGATTCTTCATAAATTGAAAGTAAGACTTCTGGCAATGTTATGGTAATGTTCCGGCAATGTTGGGCAATGTATTGGCAATGTTTGGCAATGTTTGTTATAATACAAGCAGAGAGGCCGAACAATGAAAATTAACGAACTATATTCAGATATTCTGACAGAAGACACAAAGTATGAATTCAAGGCAATATTGAATCCAAATGAACCATTAAAATGGGCAAAAACAATTGTTGCTTATGCAAATGGTGAAGGTGGATACATCTTTGTTGGAGTATCAGATAATCGGGATGCTTTTGGTCTTTCGATAGAAGAAATAGACAAGATAAAAAATCTTATTTCATTGATAAATGACCGTCACATTTTTCCCCATGCAAAAATTACTTATGGAATGAGAAGTGTTGACGATAATGCTGAAAAATTTGTTCTTGCTGTAAAAGTCTTTTCTGCTGATTCCATTGTAAGATACAGGGAAGGCGATTTTAATGAAAATGTTTATATACGAGGAGATGGAAATTCTACCCCTGCAACACCGGAAGATATTATTTCTCTTTCAAAACGTAAATTCGGTGTTGATAATGAAACAACAGATATCGTTTATTCAGAAGATAACTGGTCTGATTATATCGAATTATGCAAAGAATTTAGAAGCGATAAATCTGCACCAGCTGTAAAAGAACTTCAAAATGAAGAAATAATCTCAAAAGATGGATTTGCAAAATCTGGCTTAATGATGTTTAGGGATGATTATTCAGGAGATGATTCTCTCATTTGCTGCCGCTTGTGGCGTGGAAAGGATAAAACAGGTACTGTTCTTGATAGTGAAAAAATAAAAGGTCCTCTATCAAAAGGCTTAAAACTTGCACTGCAATTTATTGAGCGCAATACCAAAACAGGCTGGAAAAAAACTTCCGATGGTGGCAGAGAAGAAATTCGTTCATATCCAAAAGAAGCTATCCGTGAAGCTATGGTAAATGCTATTGCTCATCGCGATTATTCAATTTACGGAACTCAGATTGATGTTGATATTTATTCTGACAGAATAGACATAGTTTCTCCAGGTTCATGGCTTTTACCAAAAGATTATAATGAATATCCGCAGGGAGCTATTCCTTCAATCAGAAGAAATACAATAATAGCAGCTTGTCTTGATGTTGCGAATTTAATGGAACGTGGTGGAACTGGCTTTCAGACAATGATAGAAAGTTATAAAGATTCATCAGAAGAAAAGCAGCCTTGTGTCATGATTTATCCAGGCTTCCTTGATTTAAGACTCTTTGATAAATTATACCAAACAGAAGAGCCCTTTGTAGAACAATCCGATACTGAGAAAATAATTAAACTCTTAAAGGAAAGTCCTAGATCTGCAAAAGAATTACAGGCTGTAACGTCTTATAGAAGCAGAAGCCGATTCCTTGAAGAAATAATCAATCCTCTTATTAAAGATGGAACAATATTCAGGGAAGGAAGTTCAAAATCTCCTACGGCCGTATTTAGATTGAAATAGTAGTACCACTATATAAAAAAGTTTTAAAAGGATGTAGAAAATGGTAAGGCCGAATTGGAGTTTATTTGAATCAAGTTGCAATTGAAAAAAATCTTGTTCACTCTCCAGATGGTAAATGGGTTGTTGGCTTTCAATCAAAATATTACAAAGATAGTATATCCAAGCATAAATCTAAAATATTAGACTCGATAACTAATACGAAGAAATATTATCCTTCTGTAAATAAGTATTTTTTTTATACAAATGATGTTTGTAAACAATTAGCTGCATTCAAGGTTAGGGGTTGCTTTGCATAAGGGAACAAATTTTCCTGTTGGCAAAGTTGATTTAATGACTTTGT